>Ga0126373_10000039_pt1 | contig 134948 bp, 103 predicted proteins | sample PanSoiMetPlot_11_FD_92545 | JGI IMG/M metagenome (GOLD analysis project Ga0126373, IMG submission 92545) | Tropical forest soil microbial communities from Panama - MetaG Plot_11 | ecosystem: Environmental > Terrestrial > Soil > Tropical forest > Bulk soil | place: Panama | collected 2016-02-17
CATGTCGCCGTCGGGCGATGTGGAAGCCGACCTGGTCTATGCAAACTACGGGTCGCCTGAGGACTTCGACAAGCTGGCCCAGATGAAGGTCGATGTGCGGGGCAAGATCGTGCTGGTGCGCTACGGGCAAAACTTCCGGGGAGTGAAAGTGTTCGTGGCGCAGGAGCGCGGAGCGGCGGGGGTCATTATTTATTCCGATCCAGCCGACGACGGGTGGAAACGCGGCGATAAGTACCCGCAGGGGCCGTGGCGCCCGGATACGGGCGTGCAGCGCGGCTCGGTCGGCTACATGTTCGAGTATTCGGGCGATCCCACATCGCCGGGCATCGCCTCGGTGCCGTCATTGCCACTGGACAAGCGGACCCCGCCCGACAAGGCGGCCCAGTTGCCCAAAATTCCGGCAACCCCCCTGTCATACGCGGATGCGTGGCCCATTCTGCAGCATCTTGGCGGACCCGAGTCGCCCCGCGACTGGCAGGGGGCGCTGCCCTTCACCTATCACGTAGGACCAGGGCCGTCGAAGGTAAAAATGCACCTGAAGCAGGATTATCAGTACCGGACAATCTGGGATGTGATCGGGCGGGTGCGTGGGGCGGAGCTGCCCGATGAGTGGGTGGTGGCGGGAAATCATCGCGACGCGTGGGTGTATGGAGCGGTGGACCCGAACAGCGGGACGGCGGCCATGCTTGAGGCGGTGCATGGCGTCGGAGAACTGCTGAAGTCAGGATGGCGGCCGAAGCGGACGCTGATCTTCGGCAGCTGGGACGCAGAAGAAGAAGGACTCATCGGCTCGACCGAGTGGGGCGAGCAAAATGCCAGCGCGCTCCAGAACGCCGTGGCCTATTTCAACGTGGATGTTGGAGTGGCGGGACCGAAGTTTGGAGCGTCGTCCGTTCCCAGCCTGAAGCAGTTCCTGCGGGAGGTGACCAAGGCCGTGCCCAGTCCGCAGGGCGGGACGGTGTACGACGTTTGGAAGAAGGCGAGCTCGGAGGCGGTGAATCGCCAGGAGACCGCGACCAGCGCATACCTTCCGCCAGCGGCGCAGGCGAAGCCGGACGCGCCGGTGGGGGACCTGGGAAGCGGGTCAGACTACACTGTGTTCCTGCAGCACCTGGGCGTGCCGTCGGCGGATGTAGGCTCGACCGGGCCCTACGGCGTGTACCACTCGACCTTCGATGACTTCCAGTGGTTCAAGAAGTTTGGCGATCCCACGTTTGTTTACGAGCAGCAGATGGCCCGGGTCTATGGGCTGGCCGCGATCCGGATGGCCGACGCCGATGTCCTGCCCTACGACTACGAAGAGTATGGGAAAGAAATTGCAGCCTATCTGGATGCGGCCCAGAAGAAGGCGCAGGCAAAGTTCGGCGCGAATGTCCCGAACTTCGCGGATGCGGCGGCGGCGGCGAAAAGTCTGGAGGATGCCGGGGGCCGGGCTTTGGCGCGGGAACGGAGGCCTCCCGCCGATGCTGCGAAACTGAATCGGGCGACCCGCGACGCCGAGCGGGCCCTCCTGCTTCCGGAGGGGTTGCCCAACCGTCCGTGGTATCACCATGCGGTTTACGCTCCCGGGCTGTATACCGGGTATGCAGCGGTGGTCATCCCGGGCGTGAATGAGGCCATTGATCGCGGCGACCGTGCCGGGACCCAACAGCAGATCGAGGCGCTGGCCGACGCGCTGAAGCGGGCCGCCGGGGTCCTGGAGGGTGGGTACTAGCGTAAAAAGTAGTGATTGCGGCCACGAAACGGGTTCCCGTGGAGGCGGCCTTGGAGTAGACTGAATCCCCGCAGCGCAGGCTGCCGCGAGGCGAGAAAGGCTCGGTCCGGAGCTCAGACTCCCGACCGCTTTTCGCTCCCCAACGCCTCGAGCATGGGGTACTCCGAGGGCTCATGCCGCTAGCACGGATCGTCACGGAATTTCCTGAAGAAGCCGTGGAACTCGCGATGCAATTGCGCTCGCGCGGATTCCGGGTAGAAACCGTCTCTCCAAAAACGGTCTCGAATGCCGCCGCCGATCTCGAAGTGCGGTTGGAAGAGTGCGCGATCGAAGATGTGCCGGGCCAGGCCTCGGCCATCGCAGCCGGAGAAGAGGTGTGTGTTTTCGTGGCTCCGGGGGCGCTCGAACAGAGCGCGGGATTCGAGGGCGCTTTCCCCGCCTCGTTTGCTTTCGCCGGGCCGGTGAAGCGAGAGTTTGCACCGGTGGAAGAAGAGGAAGAGGACGACCGCGGGTTGCCGGAGGCGGAGACCCCGAGTGTTTCCTTGGCAAGTGCGCCGGTGGAATTGACGGAGTTGGGCGAATCCGATTCGGCTGTGTCGGCGAGAGACTTGAATGATGGTCTCGCGGAGAACCCGGAGGTCGCGGAGCCAGTGGCCCAGCTTGAGAATTCCGAAACAGTTCCACCGGTGGAAATCGCGCGCGCGCTGCTTCCTGAAGTGCCCGGCGTTCCCGAGGATGCGGTTCCGAATACGACGGAGGTCGACGCGCGCCAGGCCGAGGCCGTGACGGATGCACCGATCACCCCGCCTGCGCCGCAGAGGGGCTACTGGAGTGGGAGGAATGTCCGCGAATCTGCGGGTTCTCCCCAGAAGGTTGCGCCGCTTCAGGCGCCGATGGTCGGTCAAGGAGCGAGTTGGGAGCGAGTCGAGCCGCCACGGGCTTCGGCGATGCCAGAGTTGACTGAGATTCGGCGGGTGGTCCTGCAGTCGCGACCGCGAGCCGAAGCGGATCGGGCATTCTGGAAGATTGCCGTCGCTTCTGCCGCACTTGCGACCCTGGTGGTTCTGGTGGGGAGCGTTTGGCACCGAGCCCGGCCCATGCCCGCTAATTTAGTGCCCTCCGCCGGACAGCGGCTGCCGTTTCATGAGCCGGCCAAGAAGGCCGCGTTGCCGCCCGCGCCGTTGAAGAATGTGGCGTCCGAGCGTCAGACGACGGCGATCAATGCGAGCACTCCGAAGAGCACGTCCACTCCTGGGACAGCGTCCGGTGCGGACACGATCAAGACGGCTTCGGTGGTTGTCCCTTCCAGCCAGATTGAGCCGCTGCCAGTGAAGCCGGTTGTTGCGCCTCAACACAAGAGAGCGCGGGCCAGCGATGCTGGGATCATCGCGGAAGATACCGTGATTTTCTACGATCGAAAACCCGCGCCCGTCAACAAGCCGCCGCAACCGGCGGTGAAGCGGCATTCCGACCTGCAATAGTCTCGAGCCCGCGGTGCGTGGCCGCTAAGCAGACAGCTCACGCAGTTTCGCCAGAGAGCGCGTGGTCGGCCGAGAAGGCGCCGCTGCCGCGGACCATGATCAGGATGCAGATCGCGATCGCCAGCAGGTGATATTCGAAGCCCTCACCCTTCTGTTGTCCCGACCAGTTCATGAAGAAGCCGTTCCGGGCGTGCACCATCAGGATGGCAACCAGCATGTTGCAGGTGATGCCGAAGGCAGCGACGCGGCCGAGCAGGCCAAAAATCAGGCCGAGGCCGCCAAGGAATTCGGCCATGATCGCGAGAAATGCGAACAGGGCCGGTATGTGCATCATATGGGTGAAGAATCCCATGGTGCCGGTGAAGCCATAGCCGCCGAACCAGCCCAGCACCTTCTGGGCGCCATGGGCGAAAAAGACGACCCCAAGCACCAGGCGGAGGATGGTCAGGGTTAAATCGTTGGGGGTGGCGAGCAGCTTGCGCATGGTGTTTCTCCTTGGATCAAAATCTCGACAACTACTTTACTAGTCAACTAATTGCCGAAAAAATTTTAGCCTAACCCGGCCCGCACGTGGTTGAGCAACTCAATGAGCTGCCGGAGTTGCGGATTCGTCAGTCCGCGCATGGTGCGGAGGCCCGTCTCGGCGACCGGCTGATCGAGCTGGGCAAGGACCTTGAGCGCGGGGTCGGTGATATAGCACAAAACCTGGCGCCGATCCTCCGGACAGCGGCGGCGCCGGACCAACTGCTTGGCCTCGAGCTTATCGAGCAGGCGTGTGATCCCCGGCGTACGTTCCACCATGCGATCGGCAATCTCCAGGGTGGGCAGGCCCTCCGCGCCGGCTCCGCGCAGAATGCGCAGCACGTTGTATTGCTGAGGAGAAATGCCGTGCGGCTCGATCAGCCGCGTAAAGTCGCGCTGAATCGCGTCGGCGGTGCGGTAGAGGGTGAGAATCGCCTCTTCTGCCGCCGAACGGAACGGTTTCGACTGCCGGATCTCCTCGCGGACGGTGCTGAGCTTCTTGGCCATACCCGGCCTTCCACACAGATAGATGACATATCAACTATTTCGGATGCATGGAATCGATGCGCTCCGCGCCCTGGGCACGCAGGGTTGGCGCCCGTGGAGATTGACGCTGCTGCGGGGCGGTCCGTATCATGGCCGAACTCGCGCCCGGCTTGCCGCGTGAGCACGCCTCAATGAACTCCGCGCATGCACTCGAACGACTGCTGCTGCATCTGCCGGCGGCCGCAACCGCGACCTTCCTGGCGCTGTTTCCCATCGTGAATCCCTTCGGCGGCATTCCGCTGTTCTTCTCGCTGACGTCGACATTCTCGAGGGAAGAACGGAATCGCACGGCCTTGAAGGTATCGTTCTGGGTGTTCGTGATTTTGGTCGCGTTCATGTTTTTCGGGCGGTTCGTGCTGAGTATCTTCGGCATTTCCTTGCCGGTGCTGAAGATTGCCGGCGGGCTGATCGTGGCGAACACTGCGTGGGGAATGGTGACGGCAAGCAGTCGGTTGACGAGCGCGGAGAGCGATGACGCCAGCACCAAGGAAGATATTTCGCTGACGCCGATGGCCATGCCGCTGCTTTCCGGGCCTGGGTCGATCGGCGTGGTCATGGCGCTGGCGGCCAATGTGAACAGCTTTCTCTCCTACGTGGGGCTGGTGATTGGGATCTTCGCGCTGGCGGTGAGTGTGTATTTGTTTCTGCGGCTCGGCGGGCCGCTGGTGGGGAGGCTGAGGCCCAATGCGGTGGGGGCGATCACGCGTATTTTCGGGTTCCTGATCCTGGCGATCGCGGTGCAGCTGGTAGCCGATGGGGTGATGGATTTGCGGGGGTGAGGCTTTGGCCAGCGCTCGCCGAGAAAGAATCAACCACCGAGGACAGTAAGGCACACAAGGAGAACGAGCTCTGAAAGAAAATTTTGTCAGGGCTTAGGTCGCAGCTTGCGCAATGGGGGTCCTTCGACTCGTTCGGCTGGCGCCTCACTTCGCTCAGAATGACAAATCTTTTGAGCTAGGTCGCTACTACTTGATCGTGACCAGCTTCTCCACTAGCTCCGAGTAATCTTTCTTCTCCAGCCCATGAACCTGCTTGTTGTACTCGTCTACTTTCGACGAGTAATTCATCGAGCAGAATTTCGGGCCGCACATCGAGCAGAACGCAGCTTCTTTGTAGTAGTCGTCGGGCAGAGTTTCATCATGCATGGAGCGCGCCGTCTCGGGATCGAGTGAGAGCGCGAACTGCTTTTCCCAATCGAACTTGTAGCGGGCGTAGCTGAGGGCGTCATCGCGGTCGCGAGCGCCGGGACGGTGGCGGGCGACGTCGGCGGCATGGGCCGCAATCTTGTAGGCGATGATGCCGTCCTTCACGTCTTTATCGTTGGGCAAGCCCAGGTGCTCTTTGGGCGTCACATAGCAGAGCATCGACGCGCCGTACCAGCCAATCATCGCGGCACCGATGGCCGACGTGATGTGATCGTAACCGGGAGCGATATCAGTGACCAGCGGCCCCAGAGTATAGAACGGAGCCTCATAGCAGAGCTCGTTTTCCTTGTCGACCTGTTCCTTGATCTTGTCGATAGGAATGTGGCCGGGGCCTTCAATCATCACCTGGACATCGTGTTCCCATGCGATTTTCGTGAGCTCGCCGAGCGTCTTGAGCTCCGCGAACTGGGCTTCATCGCTGGCATCGGCAATGCAGCCGGGACGCAAGCCGTCGCCGAGGGAGAAGCTGACGTCGTACTTCTTGAAGATCTTGCAAATGTCCTCGAAGCAGTCATAGAGGAAGTTCTGCTTGTGATGGTGCGCCATCCACTGGGCGAGGATCGCGCCGCCTCGGCTGACGATGCCGGTGATGCGCTTGGAGACCATGGGCAGGTACTGGATGAGCACACCGGCGTGAATGGTCATGTAGTCCACGCCCTGGGCAGCCTGCTCCTCGATGACTTCGAGCATCACAGCGGCGGTGAGGTCCTCGACGCGCTTCACGCGCGAGATGGCTTCGTAGATGGGCACGGTGCCGATGGGCACGGGCGCGTGGCGCAGGATGGCTTCGCGGATCTGGTGGATATCGCCGCCGGTCGACAAATCCATGACCGTGTCCGCGCCGTAGTGGACCGAGGTGTGGAGCTTCTTGAGTTCTTCCTCGATGTTGGAGCTGACGGCGGAATTGCCGATGTTCGCATTGATCTTGCAGAGCGAGGCCACGCCGATGCCCATGGGCTCCAGTTCGGGATGGTGGATGTTGGCGGGAATGATCATGCGGCCGCGGGCGACTTCGTCCCGAATCAGTTCGGCGGGCTGTTTTTCCCTATGCGCGACGTACGCCATCTCCTCGGTGATGACGCCCTTGCGAGCGTAGTGCATCTGGGAGAAGTTGCCGTCGGAGTTCTCCGCCTTGCGGCGAGCAAGCCAGTCGGCTCGGGGCCGGGGGACCGTGTAGGCGCCATTACCCTGGGTGGAGTTGCCGTTTGCGGACGTGCCATTTGTGGGGGTCATGACCAACACCAACCTCAGTCTGGAAGTGACTTAGAGGCTCATTATACCGCCCGCAGGTCGGGAGGCTGGCTGAGAACGCCCTGACATTTTCCATATTTGTCCGTCTAACGCTGCTGGACTTAAAATCTCGCCATCTGCCTACGAGGTGCGTGAATGGCCACTTCCCGATGGATCCTTTTCCCGATGGTGCTTTGGGCGGTCACGTGTATCGCTCAGTCCTCTTCACCGCAAGCTGCGCCCGCCAAGAAGATGGAGCCGGGTTTCAGTCTCGACACCATCGATAAATCGGTTGACCCATGCGTCGACTTTTACCAGTACGCCTGCGGGAATTGGATCAAGAACACGGAGATTCCGGCGGATCAGCCGGAGTGGGTGAGCTTCATCGAACTGGATGAGCGCAACAAGGACATCGAGCGCGAGATTCTGGAAAAGGCCGCAGCACCCAGCGGGGCCCGGAATGCCATTGATCAGAAGATCGGAGATTTCTATGCATCGTGCATGGATGAGTCGGCGGTGGATGCGAAGGGATTGACCCCGCTCAAACCCGACCTGGACCGCATCGCCGCGGTGAAGGACAAGAAGGAGCTCATCAAGGCGGTCGCCGATGCGCACATGCGGGGAGCCAACGCGCTGTTCCGCTTTTATTCCTCGCCCGACCTGCACAATTCGAGCATGGTCATTGCCTATATCGATCAGGGCGGCCTGACCCTGCCGGACCGCGATTACTACATCAAGAACGATCCCAAGCAGGCGGAAATGCGGCAACACCTGGTGGAGTACGCGACCCAGATGTTCACGCTGGCTGGACAGACTCCGCAGCGGGCCGTCGACTCGGCCCAGGTCGTGCTGCGAATCGAGACCGAAATCGCCAAGGCATCGATGGACCGGACGGCCCGACGCGATCCGAAGAATCGCGATCACAAGATGACGCGGGCGCAGGCCGAGGCGCTGGGGCCGGATTTTGATCTGAACGAATACTTCACGGCAGTGGGTGCGCCGGCGTTTACCGATTTGAATGTGACGACCCCGGATTTCTTCAAGCAAGTCAGCAGCGTGATCGGGTCGGAACCGCTGGACTCGCTGAAAACCTATGTCCAGTGGCACATGATGGACGCCGCAGCGCCGTGGCTTTCCAAGCCGTTCGTGGACGCGAATTTCAAGATGCAGAAAGCGTTGACCGGTCAGGATGAGATTCAGGCACGCTGGAAGCGCTGCATCGACGCGACGGATGGAGCCCTGGGCGAAGCTTTGGGGCAGCGTTACGTCGAGGCGACATTTGGAGCCGACGGCAAGCAGCGGATGCTGAAGATGGTGGATGCGCTGGAGGCTTCGCTGGACCAGGATATCCAGGGCTTGTCGTGGATGGGCGAGGACACCAAGCAGCAGGCCAAGGTCAAGCTGCAGGCAATTCGGAACAAAATCGGCTATCCCGATAAGTGGCGGGACTATACCTCGCTGCGGATCTCGCGTGGCGACCTGCTGGGGAATTTTCTCCGGGCCAACGAATTCGAGTCGAAACGCGACATTGCGAAAATCGGGAAGCCGCTGGATCGCAATGAGTGGCAGATGACTCCACCGACGGTCAATGCCTATTACAGCGGTGCCTATAACGAGATTGTTTTTCCCGCCGGGATTCTGCAGCCGCCATTCTTTGACAAGAAGATGGACGACGCGGTCAACTTCGGCGGCATCGGGCTGGTAATCGGGCATGAACTGACGCACGGCTTCGACGACCAGGGGCGCAAGTACGATCCGCAGGGGAACCTGCGCGACTGGTGGACGGCGGAGGATGCCAAGGAATTCGAGAAGCGCGCCAGTTGTGTCGCGGACGAATACGGAAATTTTACCGCGGTCGACGACCTCAAGCTCAACGGCAAGCTCACGCTGGGCGAGAATACCGCCGACAACGGCGGCGCGCGCATCGCTTATAACGCGTTGATGCACGTGCTCGCCGAAGACAAGACCGGCAAGGCGCAGGAAAAGATTGATGGTTACACGCCAGAGCAGCGGTTCTTCCTGGGCTTCGGACGGGTATGGTGCGAGAAGCGGCGACCGGAGTTCTCGCGGATGCTGGTGACGGTGGACCCGCACTCGCCGGGGAAGTACCGGGTGAATGGCGTCGTGCAGAATATGCCCGAGTTCCAGAAGGCATGGGGCTGCAAGGCGGGCCAGCCGATGGTGGCGGAGAACTCCTGCCACGTGTGGTAGGTGCTAGAAGTGGGGTGCAGGCTACAGACAGGAGACGGGGCAAGCCCCGTCTCTACACTACGCCGTCGATGCCTTTGAAACCGCGGCGGCGCTGCTCGCTGTAGCGGCCCAGCGCATCCTCGATGATGGGAAACGCCTCGGCGCACGGGCGAATCTCATCGACCTCGACCGACTTCCCTTCCAACTGCTTGTAGTCCTGAAAGAAGCGCCGCAGCATGACGGCCCGGTGCGGAGGCATCTCCGAGGCCTCATGGTAGGCGTTGAACTCCGGATCTTCGGTGGCCACGGCCACCACCTTGTGGTCCTTCTTGCCGCCATCGATCATGGTCATCAGCCCGATGGCGCGCGCGTGGATGATGGTCAGCGGTACGACCGGCTCCTGGCAGAGCACGAGCACATCCAGCGGATCGTCGTCCTCGGCGAGAGTTTGCGGAATGAAGCCATAGTTGGCTGGATAGTAAACCGCTGAGTACAAAACGCGATCAAGCTTGATCAGGCCGCTGGTTTTGTCCAGTTCGTATTTCACGCTTGAGCCGAAGGGGATTTCGATGACCGTATTGAATTCGCTCGGAAGTTTATGGCCGGGTGTGACGTCGTGCCAGGGATGAATCATGACGCGAGCCATTGTAAATGAGGCATCACGGACGGAACTCGCGATGGGTCTTCGAGCGCACTGCTCTTGTTGGTTCAAGGGTTTGGACAAGGTTTGCCTTCCGCGGCAGGGTCCGGCTGGCGTCTTGACCCCGAGGGATTCGGACGCGTAGAGTTTGCCTAGTGGGGCCAGCGTTATGTCTAGTGAAACCAGCAAGTATCTGAAATTTGGTGCGGCGACGGTTGCCATCCTGGTGATGCTCGGGTACCTCGCCTACACTGGCGTGCAAGACAGCAAGAGCTACTACGTTACGATCAAAGAGCTGCAGACTATGGGGGATGGCGCATACAGCAAGCGGCTGCGCGTCGCCGGCAATGTGCAGCCGGGATCGATCAGGCGGAATGGCACGCACGTGGATTTTGTGCTGGTGGAGCAGGACCGGACGTTGAACGTTACCTACGCAGGCACCGAACCGCCGCCCGACACCTTCAAGGACAATTCGCAAGCGCTGGCGGAAGGCAGCTTTGGACGCGACGGCGTATTCCACGCAAAGGCGCTGCAGGCCAAGTGCGCATCGAAATATGCGCCGGCACAGCCCGGCACGCCGGGTGCGGCGCCCGCCAACGAACCTTCCAAGGGCATGAGCGAGTCCCGTCCCGCGCAGGCCAAGGGCGTTACGCTCTAGCCGCGCGGCAGCGTTTGCGGGCTGTGTTCTCCATTCCACTGTGAGCGAACCCAAGACGCCCGGCGAGCCACCCAACGCCGTCATCACGGTCAAGAATCTGACGAAACAGTTCGGACGATTTGCGGCGTTGCGGGGGGTGAGCGCGTCATTTGAAGGCGCGCGGCTGTACGGCATCCTGGGCGACAATGGAGCGGGAAAGACCACCCTGCTGCGTACCATCGCCGGCCTGGTGCAGCCGACACGGGGGCAGATCTCGATTTTGGGGAATTCGTCGCCCCGCGCAGTATGCCGTGAGATGGGCTACATGGCGCATCCCTCGCTGCTCTACGACGAAATGAGTGCGCTGGAAAATCTCCAGTATTTTGCTGGACTGTACGGGATTCGCAGCGATGCGCGCTGTGCGGAAGTCATTGGGTCGGTCGGCCTCGATCCCAAGCTGCAGCGCCCGGTGGGACAATACTCGCAGGGCATGCGGCAGAGAATCTCACTGGCGCGGGCACTGCTGCACGATCCCAAGATCCTGCTTCTCGACGAGCCGTTTTCGAATGTGGACATCCGCTCGGCGCGCGAAATGGTCCGCTTGCTGGCGGGCATGCGCGATCGCGGCAAGACGGTCTTCGTGGTTACGCACCAGGCTTCGCTGCTCGAGGGAACGGCGGACGAATTCGTCTGGATGGAGTTCGGGCAAATCGTTAACCGGACGCCGGACCTGAGCTACATGGAGACCGCGTGAGCGGAGAATCGCGAGCCGTATCGGGAGTGACGCGGGCGACGCTGGCCAAAGACATCCGGCTGGAGTGGCGCTCCAAGGACGCGATCAACTCCATGCTGTTCTTCGCGCTGCTGGTGGTGGTGGTGTTCGCGTTTTCCTTCGATCCGACCGCCGAGGAATCGCGGCAGATTGCCGGCGGCCTGGTCTGGGTGGCGTTCCTGTTCGCGGCAGTGGTGGCCCTCAACCAGACTTGGGCGCGCGAGATCCGGAACCAGGTGCTGGACGCGTACCGGGTCTCGCCCGCGCCGCCCAATTCGCTGTTTATGGCCAAGGCGCTGGGGAACTTCCTGTTTGTGGCAATTCTCGAATGCCTGATGACGCCGCTGTTCATCGTGTTCTACAAGCTGCGCGCCCTGGGGCCCGGATGGCAACTGGTGCCGGTGGCGGCCCTGGGCACATGGGCGCTGGTGGTGAATGGAACGTTCTTCGCAGCCATGTCGTTGCGCACGCGCAGCCGCGAGATCATGTTGCCGCTGCTGCTGTTCCCGATCTCGATTCCGGCATTGCTGGCGATGGTGGAAGCCACCACCATCATCCTGAGTGGCGACGGGCGGGCGCGCTTTTGGATCGTGTTGCTCGCCACCTACGATGTGGTATTTACTACCGCTAGCCTGGCTTTATTTGAGAAAATTCTGGATGCGGAATGAAAAAAGTATTTCCTATTTTCGCCGTACTGACTGCCGGCCTCCTGAGCTACGCCCTCTACCAGGCGCTGGTCGCTGCTCCGACCGAGCAGACCATGGGCGACGTGCAGCGGATCTTCTACTACCACGTGCCCTCGGCGTGGACTGCGTTCCTGCTGTTCTCCATTAATTTCGTAGCGTCGGTGTGGTATTTGATCCGGCGCAATACCGCAGCCGACATTGTCGCGCTGGTCACGGCCGAGGTTGGCGTGGTGTTCTGTACCGTGGTGCTGGTGACCGGGCCGCTGTGGGCTCGGCCGGTTTGGGGCATCTGGTGGACGTGGGATATCCGGCTCACTTCGACGCTGGTGCTGTGGTTGATTTACGTGAGCTATCTGCTGCTGCGGCGATTCTCCACCAGCGGGCAGACGCCGGTGCTGGCGGCGGCCCTGGCGGTGTTTGGCGCGCTCGATGTGCCGCTGGTGTATTTCTCGATCTGGTTTTTCCGGACGCAGCATCCCCAGCCGGTGATTGGCGGGGGCGGTTCGATCGATCCGCGCATGCTGCACGTGTTGCTCATCAACTGGCTGGCCTTCCTGTGCTTTGCGTTCCTGGTCTGCTGGTCGCGCTACCGCCTGGAGCGGCTGCAGCGCGATGTCGAGGAGACCCAGGCACTGGAGGCACTGCTTGATCCACGGAGTTCAGTGCGATGAAGTTCCTCTACGCGGCTTATGCAGCCACCTGGCTGATCCACATCACCTACCTGCTAACCGTCGCGCGCCGATACGCGCGCTTGAAGCGCGAAATTCAAGACCTCAAGCGGGACTTACGGTAGGCAGAAATTCCGCAGATTATTGGGGAGACTTCCAGCCCGCCTCAAAAGCGTCCGCAAAGCCAGCGGGACTCGAGTTTAGGAATTCGTAGTCCTCGATGAGGGCGGCGATGCCGACCCGCGCCGATGGCAGCGGATCGTCGACGCGTATGACGCGGGCGGTGAAGCGGATGCGGACCGCGTCGGTCAGAGTCACGTGGGGTGGAAAGGTCAGCGTAACCTCCAGACGCGTGCCCGGGACCACGGCCCGATCGAGGTAAAAGAAAACTCCGCGCGCGCTCACATTCTGGGTTTCGGTCAGAAACGCGTCGGGAGACCAGCCCGCGATGCGGACCGCCGCCGGCAGGCGCATGTCGAAGCGCCGCATGATCCGCCGATCTTGAGCTTCTAGCCCCATGTCCTTCTGAATGACTCGTACTAACAGCATGACATCAACTGCTTTCGCTGACGAGCATCCCCCCAGGGAAGGGGACCTCGTCAAAGCCTAAAGATTAAGGGAGGCTAGCCTCACCTGAGAGAAGATCCTTGAAAATTGCAGCGGTTGGCAAGGGCAAAAGTAATCGAGAACTGATTCGGTAAACGTTAGCACGGCCCATCAGGCGCCAGGCAAGGCCTACGGGTGCGGGTATGGCGGCGCAACGGGAGATTTTCGGGGCTGTTTTGAGTCACGCTCGGCATCTTCGGCTGCCCCGGGGTGCATCAGACCAGTGTCAAAGGCGAAGCAGACGACGGGGAGGAGTGTGTTCTCTTGACACTGCTATCGGCCAGATGTTTAAGTAAAGAATTATTTTTCTTCAGGTTCTGGAGATAAGCGAGCATGCCACCCGGCAAGCCCGGGGTGAGATGGGTGTGCCGTTCTTCATCTTCCTTCCATGTGATTGAGTACTCGGAGGAGCTTGTGAGATTGAATCGCCTAGGGTTGGGCAAAAGTATGTTCTGGAGCCGCTGTGTGCCGGCGGGAGCGCTCTTGCTGGCGCTCGCCGTATTGGGCTTGTGGGCGGGTTCGCGGGCCTCCCGGCTTCCAGCAGGCAATACCCAACTATCGGCTGGAACGCTGCTGCCGAATCCAGAGCAGGCTACCCGGCCTCAGATCCTGAAAGCCTACGGCCAGCTTCCTCTGATGTTCGAACCCAACGTCGGGCAAACCGACGGGCGCGTGAAGTTCCTCGCGCGAGGCACCGGGTATGGCCTGTTCCTGACCAAAGATGAGGCCGTGCTGTCGCTGGTGAGTCAAAAATCGGCTTCCGACAAGACCCAACTGACCTCGGTCGTGCGCATGCGCCTGGTGGGTGCGAACGCCGACCCCGACACCGCTGGGGTTGATGCGCTTCCCGGCAAGAGCAACTACTTCATCGGCAACGATCCCCGCAAGTGGCGCCGCGGTGTGCCGCAATATGCGCGGGTGCGTTACGCGAATGTCTACCCGGGCGTAGACCTGCTGTATTACGGGGATCAGGGGCAGTTGGAATACGACTTTGAGCTCGCGCCGGGAGCCGATCCGCGGAAGGTGCAGCTGCGCTTTGACGGGGCGGAGACGCTCGCGCTGCAAGGCGGGAACCTGGTGTTGACTGCCGGTGGCGGCAGCGTCCGGCTCGAGGCGCCTCGCGTCTACCAGAAGTACGGCAATGCGCAGAAGGACGTGGACGCTCGCTTCGTCCTGCTCTCGCAAAATACGGTGGGATTCGAACTGGGAGCGTACGACCATAGCCGCGAGCTGGTCATCGATCCGATCCTGAGCTATGCCACCTACCTCGGTGGATCGGGGATGGAAACCTTCCCCACGATCGCGGTGGACTCTGCCTTTAACTTCTACGTGGCCGGGGCGACGACGTCGGCCGACTTTCCGGTCACTACCACGCCGGCTGCCTATCAGTCGGCCTTGAAAGGCCCGACCAACGTCTTCGTGGCGAAGTTCAATTCCAACGGCGCGGGGCCGCTGGCATTCGCCACTTACCTGGGAGGCAGCGGGACGGACACCGCGCAGGGCATCGCGGTGGATGCGGGCTTCAACGTGTACCTGGCGGGGACGACGACCTCGTCCGACTTCCCGACCAACGGAACGAACGGCGCATTTCAGGGTACCCCGAAGGCAGCTGGCACCCATGCTTTCGTGACGGAGTTAGCGGTCGCAAGCGACAACACCCAGACGCTGCAATACTCGACCTATCTTTCAGGTAGCGGCACCGATACCGTGAGCGGAATGACGCTCGACACGCAGCAGAATGTGTACGTGATCGGAATTACGACCTCGCACGATTTTCCTACCGCTCCTGCGGCGGGAGCGTTTCAGACCACACTGCTGGCATCGACCGCATTCTTCGTGAGCGAGGTGCAACCGCACAACTCCGATGGAGCGAGTCTGCCATACTCCACCTACTTTGGCGGTAGTTTCCCGACCAATGGAACGGTGGTGGGCGGCGGCATCGCGGTCGACAACAATCCAGCGGGCGCCAATATCTATATCACCGGCGGGACAAACTTCCAGTTCAACGGGAACCTCAACGACTTCCCGATCAAAAACGCATTCCAGTCCTGCCTCGATAGCCCGCGGAATGCATGCAATCAGTCGAATACTAATCTCGATGCCTTTGTCGCCAAGATCAACCCCATAAATTCCGCTGGAGCGCAGGTGGTGTACTCCACGTACTTGGGTGGAAGCGGCAACGACGTCGGCTATGGCATCGGTTTGGATTCTGCCGGCAACGCTTATGTCACCGGTGTGACAAACTCACCCGATTTCATCCCGCCAACCGCTACGGTCGCTCACCAGAAGTGCCTGAATACCCCGACCAACCCGACCACGTGCAGTACGACCCCGGATACAACGCATACCGATGCCTTCGTGGGGAAAGTCACGAACCCGGCCGCCGGTTCCTCGAACCCGAATGTATTTCTCTCCTATTTCTCCTACCTGGGCGGGACCCTGGACGACGCGGCTTACGCGATTGCGGTTGACCCGGTAGCGGGCGCCCGCATTACCGGGCAGACCGACTCCCCGGACCTGGCGGTTTCCGGTCAAGTGCAAGGTTCTCTGGGAGGCGGCACCGACGCCTTCGTTGCCCGCCTATATACGGCATCAACCTCCGCCAGCGGAACGAACAACGGCGAATTTGTGACTTACCTGGGTGGAACGCAAAACGACCGGGGGACGGGCATTGCAGTCGATGCCAATTCGATCACGTACGTAGCCGGGGAGACAGCCTCGAACAATTTCCCGATGGGGTTGAATCCTCCCTTCCAAGGCACGCTGAAGGGCACACAGAACGCGTTTGCCGCCAGACTTGGTCCCTCGGTGAATTTATCGGTAAAGTCGATTACCTCTGGAGTAGCGGTGAACGCCGGGAACCAGGCGACCTTCACCTACACCATCACCAACAGCGGTGACTCGGTGGCAGGCGTTGCGTTCATCGACAATCTGGCGAATTCCGGAGTCACGTCAACTTTCGTTTCGGCGACGGCGGCGGGCGGCACCTGTCCCACTGCGCCGACCAACAACACTGTAATCTGCAACGTTGGTGTGCTGAATGGCGGAGCTACAGCATCGGTGGCGGTGACGCTGACGCCCCAGGGGCCGGGCACGCTGGGAAACAGCGGCTCGGTCATTGTCGCCGGGTCGTCATTCTCGTCCTCCGCCAGTTCCAGCGTGCAGGTAACCAGCTACACGGTGGATGTGCAGCCCCCCAGCGTCACGGTGGCCGCGGGCAACACGGCTACCTACACCGCGACCGTGAATCCGCAGGGCAACTACACGGCGAGCGTATCGCTCTCGTGCCCGTCCGGCTTGCCTTCTGGAACCGGCAGCGGGTGCACCTTCTCCACCAATCCGATCACCCTGGCCGGATCGAGTCCGTCCAGCGTCTCGCTGACCATCCCCACGACCGCTCGCACCAGCACCACGGTCGAGATGCTGCATAGCAGCCGCTGGCTCTACGCCATGTTCTTCCCCATCGGAGGATTGACCTTCTTCGGGATGGGACTCGGGGGCAAGTACACGCGCCGGCAGCGCCTCGCCGGAGTTCTGCTGATTCTGTTGCTGGTCGGCTTGATCGCGATCCAGCCGGCGTGCAGCCACAGCAGTTCGACCACTATCAACGCCGGCACGCCAGCGGGAACCTACGCGGTGACCGTGAGCGCGACTTCCGGGTCCTTCAGTCAAACCAAGCAGATCACGCTGGTTGTCCAGTAAGTAGAGCGTCGTTCCGAGAAAGGCCGGGCAAAGCGCAGCCCGGCCTTTCTGCTTCGCGTACGAATTCTGCAGTAACAGGTCCGCTGATCGTCTCGGCGTAGCGCATTTCGCAACCTGTTTGGCCCGTCGTCTGCCAGCCCCTCGCCTTGACGGATCGCGCATTTCCATCGAGACTTGGCGACTGCAGCGGGAATGGCGGGTGGCGTCTGGTAGAGTGTAGAACCGTGCTCCGCAGGAAAGCAGCGGGAGGAACTCATCGATGGAGATCCACAGAAAGCATATCGAGCCGGATGTCTTCGTTCTGCAGCCGGTGGGACGCGTTACGATGGGACGGCCCTGTCAAGAAATCGAGTGGGTCATCGATGAGCTGGTTCGAGGAAACATCCGCAAAGTGATTCTCGATCTGTCGGAAGTCGATCGGGTCGACAGCACCGGGATCGGGATGATCGTGACCTCATCGGGAAAAATGAAAAAGGCCGGTGGCGAGATCCGCGTGGCGGCGGCACACGGCATGGTGCACGATATGGTCTACACGGCCAACATTCACCGCATCATTCCTTTTCACGACACGGTAGAACAGGCCGCCGCGAGCTTTTCGCAGACCTCCAACGCCTGAACTGCCGTGCCCCGGCAACGCGTCACTTTTGAGAACTCGCCTGCACGTCTTCTTCGTGGGTGATCTTGCCTTTGACTTCCTTGCCATCCGACGGTCTGCGCAGGAGAAGTTTCTTGCCTTCGATGCGGACCGGGATCGATTGCCCGCGCTCCAGGTCCGTCATCTGGAAATGACGGTCCTGTGAAAATAGAGCTGTGTAGCTCTTGCCCTCGAGTTCGATGGTGAGAGTGAATCGTGCCTGGGCTGCGGGCACGCGCGCCGAAGCGGTAGTGGGCACTCCGTTGGGTGCGGGTTCGTCGATGACATTACCACCCACCAGGCTGGCATCTTCGACGTCGATGATCTTGGCCTTCTTGAAATCGGCGGCATATACCAAGCCTACTAACAGTAAAAGAGCGAGCAGAACTGGTCTGGTTTTCATGGGATTGATCCGAGCCTGTCTACATTCATTGTGGCAGATTGCGCGTTCCAATGGACCGGAGAGACCGGCCGTTGTCCTTCCAAGCGAGCGCCGGTGGCCCGGCAGGAACGTTTCGACGGAACGGTAGCACACAAACGCAGCATGCAGAAACAGCTTTACACATCTTTACCCACGCCCGCTCAGGCTCCCGCGGAAAGCTTGTGGTGGCTCCGCGATTCGGCAATCCCATATTGACGAATCTTGTAAAGCAACGCCTTGTAGCTGATCTTGAGCAGGGCCGCAGCTTGTTTGCGGTTCCAATTGGTCTGCTCAAGCGCCTCGGTGATAGCGGCGGCTTCGGCCTCGTCCTTGGCGCTGCGCGCCAGTGACTTCAGGCCGCCGGCGCTGGTATCGGTCTTGGCTGCGACGTCGGTACGCAGGCCTCCGCCTGCGTCGTTGCGCGGATTCAGTTCCGCAATGGCCAGCTTCTCATCGCCCAGGATCAGGTAGCGCTTCACAAAGTTGCTGAGCTCGCGTAAGTTCCCCGGCCACGGATACGCCAGGCAGGCCGTCAGAAGCATCGGCGAGAGCGGCAGCGGCGCACGGGCATAGCGCTCCGACATGCGCGTCATGAAATGCTTGAGCAGGATCGGGATTTCTTCCTTGCGCTCGCGCAGCGGAGGTAAATTCAGCGTGAATGCATTCAGGCGGTAGTAGAGGTCCTCGCGCAGCCGCTTGGTGGCCAGCGCTTCCGGAATATTGATGTTGGTTGCGGCCAGAATGCGGACATCCACTTTGATGACCGAACGGCTGCCCAGGCGCGAGAATTGCTGGTCCTGCAGAACGTGCAGAAGCTTGGCCTGCAGGAGCGGCGGCATCTCGCCAATCTCATCGAGCAGGATCGTTCCCTTATTGCACAGCTCGAACTTGCCCGGCTTGGGATGCGTGGCGCCGGTGAACGCGCCGGCTTCGTAACCGAAGAGTTCGCTTTCCAGCAGGTCAGCCGGTACCGCTGCACAATTCACTTTGAGGAATGTGCGATGCGCGCGAGGAGACAGCTTGTGCACCAGGCGCGCCAGAACTTCCTTGCCCGTTCCGCTCTCACCCAACAGCAGGATCGGAATATCGACATTCGCGACCAGGGCGGCTTGCGACCGAATCTTTTTCATCGCCGGACTGGCCGCGACAAAAAAGACATCATCACACAGCTCTTCGACTTCGCCGGCATAGGGCGACTGGCTCATGCCCAGGCACTGCTGGATAACCGCGTCGAGTTCCGCCTTCTGAAAGGGCTTGGTGAGATAGTCATGGGCGCCCAGCCGCATGGCTTGCACAACCTTGCGCGTGTCGTTGACGCAGGAGAGCATGACCACCTTGACGCTGGGCTGCATTTGCCGCAATTGCTCCAGGGTCTGCAAGCCGTCGATGCCCGGCATCAGCACGTCGAGCAGTACCAGGTCGGGCTGCAGGCCTTTCTGCACGCGCTCCAGCGCCTCTTCGCCGGTGGAGGCGGTCTCCACCTTATGCTCGTCTACCTCGAGCAGCGTCCGGATGTAGCGCAGCATCCCGGGTTCATCATCGACTAGCAGAATGTTGGCAGCGTCACTCATTTGCTCTTTCCTTTGGCCGTGGTACTGGACGCGGGTTTCAGGGGAAGTAAGAAAGAAAATTTGCAGCCGGCGCCGGGCTCGCTTTCCACCCAGACCTTTCCACCCATCGCAGTGATCAGCCGCCGCGCAATCGCCAGTCCGAGCCCCATGCCCTCGTGAGACTCGTGGGTTGGGAGACGGAAGAAATCGTCGAAAATTTCCAAGTGATATTCGGGCGGGATGCCGGGGCCGGTATCCGACACACTGACTTTCACCGCATTCGGCGCCGTCAGCGCCTGGCGACGCCGCTCTTTCTCCACGCCGGGAAGGGCGGCGGTGCGGCGCTCCCACATGTGGGGCTCGGCATGCAGCCATACCGTGCCGCCTTGCGGCGTGAATTTGGCGGCATTTTCCAGCAAGTTCGAGATCACGCGCTGCACCTTGGCCAAATCAAACGGAAAGGCCGGCAATTTGTCGTTCGCCAGAAAATAGAGCGCCAGACCCTTCTCTTGAAACCGAATCGACCACAGGCGGCAGACCTCCGAAAGGCATGCGTTGATGTCGCCTACGTCGTAGCGGACCCTGAGTTCTCCGGTCTCGAGTACGGTATAAGAGAGAAAATCCTGGATGAAGTGTTGTAAGCGTTGACCGCTGGCCTGCATGTCTCCGATCACCTCGCGCTGGCGGTCATTCAGCGAACCGAGTTTTTCGCTTTGCAACAGCTCGATGTAGCCGTTCAGAATGGCCAGAGGTGTCTTCAGGTCATGGGCGGCTGAGGCTAAAGCGTTGGTGGTGCGCTGAAAGCGTTCGCGAAGCTGCTCGAAGCGGTTCTCCAGGTCGGCCGCTGCGGCAAGTTCAACTTCGGGTGCTGGCTCAGGCCCCTCCATGGCAGGCTCCGCCGTCGGAGCGGAAGCGGGTTGGGGCAGAAACGCGTTTTCTGGAGTAGCCGCCATAAAAGTCGTCGCGCTCGGATTTCACTGCGGGGAGGGGGCTAACAAAACACTACCCAAGAACGCATTTCGGGAGAAGATCGTACGAAGATGGTAGGTGAGGGCCAAGGCCTTGTCAAACAAAAAGCACCCGAATTGCCACAGAAGCGAAAATCCTTGCAACTTTAGGCGCTTAGAAATGACATGGTTACAATTTTGACGAATCACGGTTTTTGCGGGATTTCGCCCGTTGGAAGGCCGCACTTGCGAGGGTTTTAGGCGAAACTCCGTAGTTTGTCGGCATCAACACAGGTCGCCCTAGGAGGAAACAGGGAATTGGCCCCTAAGATGCCGCAAGCCCCCTGTGATTCCGGTCGAGAGGATCCGCTTGAACCGCCGAACGCCCGCTCAAGAACGTCGCCAGTGGACTCGGTTACCCATTGCCATCCCCGTATTTGTAAGAAGCAAAGACGAAAAGGGCAAAGAGGTTCTCGAATTTGCGACCGCTCTGAACATCAGCGGCGGAGGGGCACTGTTGTGCGTTCGGCGATCCCCGGTCCTGCAGTCACACGTCGAGTTGGACATCCCCTCGCCGCCCCTATCGATCGGGGCAAGGCTTCCTAAGGCTGCGCGAACCCTCCGGGCCAAGATGGTTCGCGTCACTCACGTTGAGGGCTATCACCTGGTTGGAGTAAAGTTCTCGCGCCCACTCGTCGAGCACCAATCGCAGAACAGTCGCCCTAAGGAGAAGCTGCGTTCTGCGGTGTGAAAGTTTTTTCCCTCGAAACTCTGGCAGTTCCACCCTGGTTAGCACGCAGGCGGCTGCGCCTCAATGGCGCGCTGTCCCCGTTTTAACTATTTGTGTCTCAAAAAGATAAGCCTGCAAGCAAGCTTTCAGGGAAACCTCTCCCGGGTTTGGCGGGTCGGGTGCATGAAAACGGGTACTCGCCGCAGGTTGAGACGGACTGGTGAACATGACAACAACGAGTTCGGTAAGCTCGCTGGTGCAGGCACTGGGAGAGATCCCGCCGGAGGCCATTGTTTTTGGGCGATCCGAAGTGATGCAGGCAGTGCGCGATCGTCTGGACAAGGTGGCGGCCGCCAATGTGCCGGTGTTGATTCAAGGCGAGAGCGGAACCGGCAAGGACATCATCGCTCGAATGATCCATGGGCGATCTCCCTGGCGCACCGGGCCCTTTGTAAAGGTCAACTGCCCCGCGATTCCCGGAACCCTGCTCGAGAGCGAACTCTTCGGCTATGAGAAAGGCGCATTTACCGGGGCCTATGGCACTAAGCCCGGCCGGGTGGAGATGGCGCATCGCGGCACTCTCTTCCTGGACGAGATTTCAGAGCTGGATCTGGCCCTGCAGTCCAAGCTCCTGCAACTGTTGCAGGACGGCCAGTTTTGCCGGATCGGTGCGCAGGAAGACAAGAAGGTCGAAGTGCGCGTCGTGTGCGCCACCAACCGACATCTGGAAAGCGAAATCGAGAACGGAACGTTTCGCCAGGATCTGTTTTATCGGATCAACGTAGTCAGTGTGCTGCTGCCGCCCTTGCGCGAGCGGCGCACTGACATCGAAGACCTGGCCAGCTACTTCCTCGAATATTACAACCGCAAATACAACTGTCGCGCCAAGCCGCTTTCGACCGAGTTGACGGCTGTCCTGCAGAAGTATCACTGGCCCGGAAACATTCGCGAGCTCGAAAACCTGGTGAAGCGCTACGTGATTCTGGGAACGGAAGACGTCATTTCCAGCGACCTCGTGACCCGCGAGCAGGAGTACTTCAATCCTGAAATCAATGTCGATGGACCGATCTCACTCAAGAAGCTAACTCGGCAAGCGGTGCGAGAGCTGGAGCGAAAGATCATCCTCAAGGTTCTGCAGGCGAACCACTGGAATCGCAAGCAGGCGGCCAGAGCGCTCAACATCAGCTATCGCGCCCTGCTTTACAAGATCCGGGATGCCGGGCTTCCTTCCAACCGCACCGTCCGACGCCAGGTCAATGGCAATGGGGTCAGCGCGGTTATTGGAGAGGAATAGGGGCTGGCAAATGGCCTAATCCGCAACGGATGTTTCTTTGATGCGCAGGAGTTTGCATCTTTTGATCCCAGCGGCTAAGCTGGCGGACGCTAAGTCAATGACCTGTATCGGTTTCTGGAATTTCCCAGTTTGGCACACAGTGTGCTTTGATCGGGGTGGCTCTTTCTGCCCTTGGACCTGATCGTGGCGTCTCTCAACCCGACGGGCGCAAAGGCACCTTCCTAGGAGGAGGCTGTAAATGCTAAAGAAAGCGTTGCTGATGGCTGCCTTGGCACTGGCCATGCCGTTGGCGGCATTTGCGAGTGGTCAGGTGGATTTCACCAATGCCGGCGGGACCCTGATGGGCAGTAGCAGCGGACTCTCGCTCTCAGGTTCATCGCTGATTTTCGTTGACGGATTCCATGGGGGTGGTCTCATAAGCGGGTCTAACCTGGGGTCTGTTTCGTTTACCACCGGGGCTCTGACGAGCGGATCGCTGGCGGCGGGAGGAATGTTCGCTGCGGGCGGAACGTTCATGATCACCGGGAACGGAGCGAATGGCCTGCCAGCAGGCACCATCTTCTCTGGGACCTTTGACCAGCCAGTGAACTGGAAGCTGGACGCAGCATCGACCAGCACCGACCATATCTATGACTTCTTTGCGCACGTTTCGGGCAGCTTTAGCAACAACAAGTATGTCACGAGCGGCGCGATTAACTTCCAGATCGAAACTGGCAAGAACACCTTCAATGGGCAGGCTCAACTAGGCAGTGCGGATACCAGTATCCTGGTTCCTGAGCCCGGTACATTGAGCTTGTTTGGAACCGGTATTCTGGCGCTGGCCGGGATCATTCGGAAGAAAATGCGCGCATCCTGAATCGTTACCCATCCATTTCTACAGGACCCGCTGAATTCGCGATCAGCGGGTTTTTTCTTGCGCAATACTGCCGGGCAATGTTCGTAGACCAGCCCCCATCGACATTTCCGCGCAATTCAAAAGGGTATGAAGCTTTCCAGCGGTGCCTCTTTTTCGACGAGGAGAGTTGATTCGCGGGTTCCATCGCGCGCGTGCCAAGTCGCCGTTCAAGTTGAGGCTGATTTGCGTCCGGCGATGGTCTCAGTACAAGAACCATGCAGTCGCACAGAAGTTGCTGGCGCAGGATTCGCGCATGAGCCTGATTATCGAGGCAAAGAATCAAGGCAAAGCCGGTGTTGCCCGGATTTCAAGCAGCCGCCAGGGGACTTCGTGAACACGCCTTAACTTCTGTTTAGACTCCGCCCAACTCTGAGAGCGCCTTCTTGACTTCGCTTGCATCGGTGAAATTCGGACTGATTTTCAGTACCTGTCGGAGATGCTCGCGAGCCGCGGCCGGCTGATCGGCTTTCTCGTAGGCCATACCGAGGTGATAGTGAAACACGGCATCATTTGGCTTCTTCTGGACCGCCTCCTTGAATAGGTCGATCGCATTGGCGTACGCACCCTTCTGGTAGAAGGCCCAGCCTAATGTGTCGGCTGCACTGGGTGAGTCGGGCATCGCTCGCCGAGCCGTCTGCGCCATGGCGAGGGCAAGGTCGACATTGCCGCCCTGCTGCAGCAGCAGATAGGCCAGATTGTTGGAAGCGATCGGGTTGTCCGGCTGAATGTCGAGCGCCTTCTGATATGCAGCCCGGGCATCCTCCCAAGAGCGATTATGTTCGTAGACCTCACCCAAGAAAATATGCAGCGTCACATCGCGGGGATTGTCCTTGATCCCCTGCTGGTAGGTGGCGAGTGCCTGCTCCGCGGAGCCGGCGGCGAGGTAGGCCTGGCCCAGTTTGAGGTACGCATCCGAGTTCGTCTTATCCGTGGCAATCGCCTTCGAGAAGGCAACCGCGGCGGCCGCGTAATCTTTCTTGCCTTCGAACAGGGCGGTTCCGAGCAGATCGTAAAAGCCGCTGCTGTCCGGAACCTTGGCGATCTGCGCTTTGGCCGCCGCCACCGCTTTATCTGGGTCTTTTTGCGCGAGGTACGTGCGCATCAGGCCGTTCAAACCATCCGTGGATTTGGGGTCGAGACTCAATGAGGTCTGGAAGGCCTTCTCCGCTTCTGGATATCGCTTGTCCATCATTCGCAGGTTTCCCTGTTGGATGTACCCGATCGGGCTCTTGGGAGCCACCTCGATGGCCTTCTGAACATCCTGCTCGGCTTGGTCTCTTCGTCCAAGATTGGAAGCGGCGATCGCGCGAAACGCATAGCCTTCCACCGCCGTGGGCCGGGACTGAATAATCGTCGAAGCGGCATCATAGAGCCCGTTCCAGTCTTGCCTGCGGTTTAAGGAAGCGGCCAGATCTGCCTGCGCGTCGAACAGGTCGGGCCGCAGGCGCGCGGCATCGCGCCATTCCGTTTCGGCGCGGGTAAAGTTGCCCAGCTGGGCAAAGGCTTTTCCCAGGTGATCGTGCGCCACGCCGTTGTTCGGGTTCAATTGCAGCGCTGACTGCAAGACGTCGACGGCTTGACTGGGTTTCCCCTGGCTTAACAATATCTGACCGCGTAAATCCAGGGCCTCATCGTCTTGTGGAAACTGCTTCAGCAGTCCATCCGTGATTTGGCCAGCCTCATCGAGGCGATTCTTCAAGACCAGCAATTGCGCGAAGTTTCTACGGACCCGAACGTCCTTGGGGTGTTGTTTGTACAGCGACTCGTATTCCGTAGTGGCGCGATCCAGGTCGCCATTCGCAAAGTACCAATCGCCCAGCATCCGGTAGCCAGCCGAATTGTCAGCCAGGTCTTCTTTCGTTTGCCGAAGGACTTTCTCCGCCTCAGCTTGATTGCCTTCCACAGTCAGCAGCCGTACCAGTGCCGAGCGCGGGTCAGGATCCTTGGGATCGACCTGAATGGCATGGCGGAACTGCTGCTCGGCTTCGGCATACAGGCCACGCCGTTGATAGAACCCTCCCAGGGCCATTTGCGCATCCATCGACTTGGGATCGAGAACGGTGGCTTTTTTGAAGCTGGTTTCCGACGCCTCATACTGCTGTGCGCTGAATTGATACAGCCCCTGCGTCAAGTAAAGGTCGGAACGATTGGGATCCAGCCCGATCGCCTTCTGCATCTCTTGCAGCGCCCCGGGCAAGTTGCCAGATCCCGCCTGGTAGGCCGCTAATGCCTGGTGTACGTCGGGGTCGTTCGGGTCCTGTTCCACAAGAAGATCGAGGTGCTGATCCTTCGCCTCCTTCAACTGCCCGTTGTTGATCAGCAGCTTGGCGATTTCGATATGGGCCTTGTAATTGCCGGGTTCAAGTTCGATGACCCGGGTGAATTCCTGATAAGCGCGATTCACCTGTTGCAACTTCAGGCACGCCATCGCCAGTTGGTAATGGGCCGAGGCAAAGTTCGGATCTGTCTGGATGGCGTTGTTGAACTGGATGATGGCTTCGTGATACTTGCCCTTCTCGAAGTACCGCTGGCCGCTCTCGTAATACTTTTGTTTGCGGACGTTAGGGTCCCGCGTACAAGCGACCAGGGAACAGCCAATCAGTGCCAGGATCAAGGGAAGACGAAACGCCAGCCTCATTGCCGATTCTCCAAGGAATACGCGCCCCATTCCGCAGCGCGCGGATCTAGGAAGGAACATAAAGACACGACTGCAATTCTAAGGCCAGACTTCGCCGGCCAATGGTTAGTTGCCGAATACGACCCCGCTTCCCGGTCGTGGTATTCCGGCCATGGGAGCAACCGAGCGCCCGGAGCAATCTCATCGCGCTGCCAGTAGGTTCTAAGACTCGTGCAATCCCCCTCATGTTCCAGGTCGTGAAAGCGATAATCATTTGGGAATGAAGAGATTAAGCTTGGGAACAATTTCGTCTGCGAGGGGCATCAGGCGCCTCGTTGCCGACTCGACCGATTCCCCGGGAAGCATGGCGGTATTCAGGCGAATTAAAGAGCCGTCGCTGCGGTTGGTTCGCATCGCATCCACGATCAAGTACCACTTCGCCCGATATTCACTCGCAACCGCCCGGCTGTGCGCCAGATACCAGTAGAGCACGAGCTGGCGATCGGCACCCCGGCTCACCACATACTGATTCACCGGAAAGGGCGCGATTCCGGGGATGGAGAGCTCGACGCGGCGGTTCGCTAGAACTGCCCAGCCTGCGCCGGGAAGACAGTTCTGCGGCGAGTGCATCGTGTCGCCCGCGCGTTGCGATGGAAAGTAGGCGATGAATAGATCGATGGGGACGGCTTCGGTCCCGCTTGGCTGATATTCACGAAGCAGGAAATCTCCCGGGCCCAAAACTTCACGGACGTTGTTTTCAATCGGGAGGTCGGCGCCCTTCCAGTCTCCAAGCTGATGCGGAAAGCTGGCCAGGTCCTGACGGGGCGGAATCACGTCCGCGCCGGAGCGTTGTGCCATGAATGCTCCGGTGGCCCCGACCAACACCAGGGCGATGCCAAACTGAAGATAGGCGGGTCTCGCCGGCGCGCTCGACACCGACGGATTGACCGGCTCCTGCGCGGCCGGATGGGCAGCTTTGCCGGGCAGTCGAAGATCCGGGTCGAGGATCCAGCTGCGATCGATCCAGACCAGAACCCGATGCACGAGCAGCAACAGTCCCAGCGAGACTACGAAAATGAGCCAGCCTGAGAATGCGTGAAAGAATCCCTCGGCCTTGTCCGGGTCCCAGTACTGCACCAGAAGGCCGGTTCCCACGATGCGGAAAGCATTGGCTGCGACCGCGATCGGAATGGCCGCCAGGGCCAATGCGACCCGGATCCACTTGCGCGGCTCCATCAGGTAGCCGTAAATGATGGCCAGTGTCGCAAGCGACATTAGCGAACGAATTCCGCTGCACGCTTCCGCCACCTCCAGCGGCATGGCCGGTAGATTGATGATGTTGCCTTGGCGGTAGACCGGCACGCCGAGGAAAGGCAGCACGTGGGCGGCGACGATGGCCGCGAACCTCTGCAGCGGCAGCGTGATCTGGTTGAAGATGATCTTCGGGATCGGGATCATCAGCAACAAGAATGCCCAAGGGAATAGCGTGGCCCGAAAGTAATTCCATCCCAGAAAAAGAACGACCAGCCCTGCGATCACAATCAGCATCGAAACGCGCGACAGGAAAAGTTCCGCACCGATGCCGCCAACTACCAGCACCACGAGACCCAGCACCAGCAGCCCAACTCCAGACCAGGAGGGACGCTTCGGCAGCGCTTGCAGGCGCGCCCGGTTCTGCCACAAGACATACAGCGAGAACAGCGGAACAAAGGGCCCGTGCGAGAAGTTGGGATCGTGCCACCACTGGGAGGCTAGCCGTGATCCAATTGAGGCGTAAACCCAAATCAGTTCAGCGCTCAGCAGCACAAGCAGCCACAGAGACACTCGATGGGTGGGGCGGGTAGGTATTGAAGCGCTTGGAGGATCGATTTGGACGGTCTGACTCAAACCCGATAGAGAGACTCTGCCTTCAGGTCAGAATATGCGAAATGATGAGTGGTCGCAATCAAAGGTTGTTCAATTTCTAGACGACGCCAGATGGGTAGGGCCTGGAGAGTGGCTCGAGGCCGGAAACATCCCCAAGGCGTGTACTTTCGAGTTAACCCCGCCTGTTCTGAGAGGGCTGGCGCAAGTTACCATTTGTGGGTAAACACTTTCCATTCCCAAGGGCACTCTTGGGCCGAGATTTGAAACGCAGGGCCTTCCGGAGCCGTAGATTTTGTTTCATAACCCATTAACAGCAAAGCACTAATATCGTTCGACGGTTGCTGTAAGCGAGCCCCCTTGTTGGCCCTTGCCGTGCTCGTTAGGGAAGTGGGGCAGGAGCGCCTCGCAGACAGTGCGGAGCCGCTCCGGTGTGGGGTTGAAACTGCAAATGCCAGCAAATAAATCCGATGCGCTCCGGCCGGCTGGTCGCGAGGGTGAAGATCGCGACTTTTTTGAGGGCCTCGGCCACAGCATGCGGGCCCTGGGACTGGTGATTCGCGAACTGGCGAAGGGCGAAGTGCCCGTGCTGCTGCTGGCCGAGCGCGGCGCCGGCAAAGAAGCCACAGCCCGCCACATTCATCAACTCTCTGCACATCGCGACCAACCGTTTCTAGTCGAACTCTGCTCGTCATTGACGCTGGAAGAACTGGCGCAGGTAGAAAGCCGCACCATCAAGGGGACGATCTATTTCGAGGAGTTGGCCGGACTGAGCCGGGCCTGCCAGGAGAGGCTCTTGGGGGTCTTGACCAGCCTGGAGCGCGGCGGTGAATCGCTGGAAGCCGGACCGCGACTGATCTGTGGAAGTTCCCAGGACCTGGAAGCCGAGGTGCGAAATGGAAAGCTTCGGGAAGATTTGTACTACCGCATCAGCGGAGTGTGCTTGCGGATTCCACCTCTGCGCCAGCGCAAAGAAGATATCCCGCACTTAATCAGTTTTTTTCTCGACAAGTATGCCGGCCAATTTGGCCGTCCCATGCCCTCGGTGAGTCCGGAGACCCAGCGCCTGTTCCGGGAACACAGCTGGCCCGGAAATATTCGCGAACTGGAGGACGCCGCCCGCGCCATTGTGGTGCTCGGCGACGAGAGCGTGGCGATGGGAGGACTGCGGCAACGCTGGAGCCGGATGCCCGGCACGCTCGACGGAGAACGGATCTCGCTGAAACAAGCGGCCCGGGCCGCTTCCCGTGAGGCGGAGAAGGAATTGATTCTGCGGGTTCTGGATCGGACGCGCTGGAATCGCAAGCGCGCCGCCGAGGAGTTGCAGATCAGTTACAAGGCCCTCCTGTACAAGCTGAAACAGATTAGCGGTCAGGGCCTGGGAACATCGGAAGTTCAGGAGAAAGCATGAGCGGAGGTTGGAAGCATTGTGGGTGGTTGTTGGTGGTAGCGCTGGCCTCGTTTGCGGGGGCACAGGCCAAGACGTCGAGTACACCGGCGAGTTCTCCGGAAAAGGCTCCGGCAGCCTCCGCCGGTCCTGACTATGTCATCGGCCCGGACGACACGCTGCACATTTCTGTGTGGAAAGAGCCCGACTTGACGGAGACGCTTCCGGTCCGGCCCGATGGAAAGATTTCCATGCCCTTGCTGAATGACGTAACCGCCGCGGGCATGACGCCGACGCAGCTGGCGACCTCGATCACCGAGAAACTGAAGAAGTACGTCGCCGACCCGCGCGTCACCGTGGTCGTGACGGCGATGAACAGCCAGAGGGTCTACATGACCGGAGAAGTGCTGCATCCCGGTCCCACTCCCCTGACGCCCAACATGACCGTCCTGCAAGCACTGGCCGGCGCAGGTTTCACGCAATTCGCCAACACCAAGGGAATTTACGTGCTGCGGATCGTTGACGGGAAGCAGCAAAAGATCCCGATCAACTACAAGAAACTCATCCGCGGCGAGGCTGTGGACCAGAACATCCTTCTCAAGCCAGGAGATACGGTCGTCGTTCCGTAAGAATGATGCGAAGAAAAGCTCAAATTGGAATGCTGGTAACGGTGATGAGTTTGTCTACGGCAATGTTCGGGCAAACGACGGATCAAAGCAGTCAGGGCGGTCAGAACCCTCCGGCGCCGGCGCCCGCCTACGGAGGCCAGGTTGACCTGACCACCAATCCGCCCATCACCGCGTTAGATGCGCCTTCACTGGAGCCGAATATCCAACCGCGCAGCATGCTGGTGGGCGGTCTGCAGGGAAGCGAATCACTCGATACCAACGTGAACGGCGAAGCCAATACCACGGCACTGCGCTCGATCACCCGCCTGTTGGGCGGGCTCACCATGGAGCGGTTGTGGAGCCGCTATAACTTCGGCGCCGCCTATGTCGGAGGCGTCGCGTTTTATCCCGGTGTCTCCCCCTTGGTGCGCAACCTGCAATCGCTGCAGGTGCAACAGGGCGTCGCCTGGAAGACCGGTCAATTGAACATCCGCAATTCGTTCAGTTACCTGCCCGAAGGCATGTTCGGCTACGGCGCCTACGGGGGCGCGACCGGATTTCATCTTGGTCTCGGAGCTCTGGGATCCAACAACGGGATGCTGCCCATTGGCTACGGCGGGCAGTACGGCATGATGGGCGCTACCCAGTATGGAACCTTGGGGCAGATGCCCAACATCACCAACTCGACCGTCGTCGATGTCGTGCAAGCCCTGTCCCCGCGCTCGTCGGTAACCGCTGCTGGTTCCTATTCTCTGGTCCATTTCACGGACGAGAGCCAGGGCCTCATCAATAGTCACATTGCGGCCGGACAAGCGGGATACAACTACTCGCTGACCCCGCGGGATGAAATCGGCGTCGCCTATGCCTACCGCGGGTTTATGTTTCCCGCTGCCGTCGGCGCCGACAACGTTTCTTCCCACATCGTGCAGTTGCTCTACGGGCACCGCATCTCCGGGCGGATGGACTTCGTGATCGGCGCCGGGCCGCAGTGGACCCAGATTCGCAATCCGCTGCAGAACAGCAACAGCCTTTCCGCCAGCGGACGCTTTACCTTGCGCTACCACCTGCAGCGGACCACGCTGGCGCTCTCCTACCTCGGGTATGACACTTCGGGCTCGGGGTTCTTTGCGGGCGCACAATCGCAGATCGCGCGCGTCTCGCTCGGCCGAGAGATCGCCCGCCGCTGGGAGGCGCTGGTGGATGTGGGCTATTCGCATAACCGCCGCCTGCAGGACGCAGCCCTGGGCATCGATGCGACCTCGTTCGATTACTGGTTCGCCGGAGCCGGAGTGCGGCGGGCCTTTTCCCGCAACTTTGGAGTATTCGTAACTTACCAGTTCGACCGTCAGACGTTTAACGGCTTTTCCTGCACCGGGTCCAGTTGCAACACGAGCCAGAGACACGTTGTGACCTTTGGTGCAGATTGGCATTTCAAGCCCATTCGGCTGGACTAAGCGGCATGGAATCAACCACGCCCATAAGAGTAGGAAAACTATGATTGAGAATCGCGATTACACACTGGACGATTATCTGTTAATCCTGCGGCGGCGCCTGAAGTGGATTTTGATTCCGGCGCTCATCGCCCCCGTGGGCGGCCTGCTGGTCTCGTACGCGTTTTCGCCGAAGTATACCTCGCAGGCTCAGATCATGATCCAGGGCCAGAAAGTGCCCGAAGGCGTGGTGCAGCCGGTCATCACCCAGGATCTCACCCAGCACATCACGACCATCCAGGGCCAGGTGCTCAGCCGCCCGCGACTGCAACAGGTGATCGACGACCTGGGGCTGACGCGCAGTGGCAAAAATCCGAACGAGATCATGGACGAAATTCGCGCCGGCATGCAGCTCCAGACGGTGATGACCGACTTGAGCCAGATGCCTTCACCCAACGGCGCCAGCACCACGACCAAGAAGAAGCCGAACCAGGGAACCTCCGTCCCGGCCTTCTATGTGACCTACACCGACTCCAATCCGCGGGAAGCGCGCGACATCTGCAGTGAGCTGGCGTCGATGATGATTGCCGAGGACGTCAAGGCGCGCGAAGCGGTTGCCAAGAACACCACCGAATTTATTACCCGCCAACTCGAAGATGCCAAGCGCAGCCTGGATGAGCAGGACGCCAAACTGGCCACCTTCAAGAAGCAGTATGCGGGCCAATTGCCGGGTGACGAGGACAACAACCTGAAAGTGCTGGCGGCGTTGAACTCCCAGCTCGACGCCAACACGCAAACCGTGAATCGAGCGCAACAGGACAAAGCCTACACCGAGTCGTTGCTGGCCCAGCAGGTGGCGGCCTGGCATGCGGCGCAGGGCAGCACCAATCCCCAGACGTTGGAGCAACAGCTCACGACCCTGCAGGGTCAGTTGCTGCAATTGCAGGCCCGCTACACCGATGACCATCCGGACGTGATCAAAACCAAGGCCGATATTGCCGAAGTCAAGAAAGAGCTGGCCGCGATCAACAACTCGCCCGCCAGCGCGGCCAGCGGCGACAAGGCGAATGCGAACGAGCCTCCTGAGATCAAGCAACTCCGGCTGCAAATTCATCAGTACACCGAAGTGCTGGCCCAGGCAACGCGCGAACAGAAGCGCATCGAGGGGCAGATCCAGCTCTATCAAAGCCGCTTGGCGGTGAGCCCGGAAGTCGAAGAAAAGTACAAGCAAATCACCCGCGATTACGACACCGCCCAGAAGTTTTATGCCGATCTGTTGGCCAAGCGAGACAGCTCCGAGATGCAAATCCAGATGGAGAGCCAGCAGCAAGGCGAGCAGATGCAGCTGATGATTCCGGCCAACCTGCCGGAGTCGCCAAGTTTTCCGAATCGGCCGCTGTTTGCCTTAGGGGGCCTGGGTGCGGGATTGGGCTTGGGTCTGGCGATTGCCTTGTGGCTGGAATTTCGCGATAAGGCGATCCGCGACGAGCGCGACGTGGAGGCCAGCCTGCAAATGCCCGTGCTGGTGGCTGTGCCCTGGGTAACGGATGACATCGACGTCAATGGCAACGGCCACGACGGTTTCTTGAGCCGCCTCAAGTCGGGCGGCAATGGCACGCGAGAAAAGATCGGAGCCTAGGCAAGCGCTATGTACAAAGAATTTTTCGGTCTTCGGGCCAACCCGTTCAACGTGAATCCGGATCCGCGCTACTTGTTTCTCACGCGGCATACGGAGGAGGCGCTCGCCTGCCTCACCTACGGGATCCAGAGCCGCAAGGGCTTTGTCCTGCTGACCGGTGAAGTCGGTACCGGCAAGACCACCCTGATCAACAAGTTGCTCGAGTGGTTGAGGTTGCAGCAAGTGGCCACCGCCTTCGTCTTCAATTCACGGATGAATGTTCCGCAGTTTCTCGATTACATGATGGCCGATTTCGGCATCCCCTGCGAAACCCGCTCCAAGAGCCAGATCCTGCAAAAACTCTACAACTGGCTGCTGGACCGCTATCGCGCGGGCGAGACCGCGGTACTGATCGTGGATGAGGCCCAGAATCTCTCCGACGAGGTGCTCGAAGAAATCCGGATGCTGACCAATCTCGAGACCTTTACCGAGAAGTTGCTGCAAATCGTGCTGGTCGGTCAACCGGAACTGGAGGCCAAGCTGAAGCAGCCGCATCTGCGGCAACTTCGCCAACGGTTAACCCTGCGCGCCAAGACCCACCCGCTCACGCTGGAAGAAACCAAGGCCTATGTCGCACAGCGTCTGCGCATCGCCGGATCGAACGGGCAGTCCATCTTCGAACCGGACGCGCTGACGACCATTCACTTGCACGCTAATGGTATTCCGCGGGTGGTGAACCTGCTGTGCGAGCACTCGCTGGTCAGCGCCTTTGTCGATCAGAAAAGAACCATTGGTGCCGCCATGGTCGAAGCGGTAGCCCGGGATTTTGAATTGAATGAGCAGCCGGCGGATTCGGCCGCCCCGAGCACGCACGCGGCCCGGCCGGAGAAACTGGATGTTGCTGAAGCCTTGCGAACGCTAGCCGTACTGGCAGATCACCTGCGTCAGACGGAAGACCTCTCCAAGGAAAGGAAATCATGAGCCGAATTCACGAAGCACTCAAGCGAGCCGAACAAGAGCGCGCAGCTGCCCTGGGAGGCCAACCCGCGGAATCGGCCCCTCCCGCCGCCTCTCCCGAGTCGGCGGTGGATGAGACCTTGGCCCGGATCGCGGTTCGCGTGGCACCCACCGAATCGCGACATGAGGGCCGCGCGGCGGTTGCCGAAGCTGCGCCCCCAGCGCCGTCTTTTGTCAACGAATTGAACTGGGACATGGTGCTATCCCGCTGCGCCCAGGGGCGTTGGAATCCCGACAGCAAAACCATGCTGTTCTGCAACCAGGAGGAGAATGGGCGGGGCACCGAACAGTTCCGCACCTTGCGCTCTCGCTTGTATTACATGCGCGAACGGCTCCCGCTGAAGAAAATCCTGGTTACCAGCGCGCTTCCCAAGGAAGGCAAATCGTTCGTGGCTGCCAACCTTGCGCAGGTGCTGGCACGCCAGCACGGGCGGCGCGTGCTGCTCATCGATGGCGACATGCGGGCGCCGCGCCTGCAGGCTGCGTTTGGAACCACCTCCACGCCGGGCCTCGGCGATTACCTGCTGGGCGAGGGTGATGAGCTCTCGATCATTCAAAAGGGGACGATGGACGGGCTGTTCTTCATCCCCTGCGGCCGCACCGTCGAGCATCCGGCTGAGTTGATTGCGAACGGCCGCCTGAAAGTGCTTCTGCAGCGTTTGGAGCCCTTGTTTGACTGGATCGTCCTGGATTCGCCGCCCGCCATTCCGGTGTCGGACGCGAGCCAGTTAGCCGGTTTTTGCGACGGGGTGATGCTGGTGGTCCGCTCGAATGCCACGCCTTATGACTCGGCCCAACGAGCCCGGCGGGAATTTCAAGGCAAGACCATTGTCGGGGTGGTGCTCAACGGAATCTCCAAAGACGGTTCGTATGCTCGCTACTACTACGACGTGTATGAGAGGCCGCCGCAATCCAAGGCGTAGCATCGCTTGATTCGAATCTTCAATGTCTACTATCCGGTTCGGACCCTGGTCTTGCTGGCGGTCGAAGCCCTCATTGTGCTCGCCTCCTTCCTTTTGGGGACCTACCTCGGCTACCGTGCCGACAGTTCCTTGGTCCTCAACTTTGAGGGTGGCTACTACAAGATTTTCGCCTTCACCGCGATCGTTCTCATCGCTTCTCACTGGCTCGACCTGTACGACCTTTCGCGCCTGAACGGATCGGGCGACCTCTATTTCCGGATTCTGCTCATTCCCGGCATGCTGGCCATCGCGCTCGGGCTGATCGGATTCGTATATCCGAAGCTGTTGATCGGCAACGGGTCGTCGCTGAAGGGACTCGTAATTCTGACGTTCGGCCTGCTGTGCTGGCGAACCGCATACACCTGGCTGGTGCGCCAGCCCTTCTTACAGGAGCGTGTCTACGTGCTGGGAACCGGGGAGCGGGCGCAACGGCTGGTGCAGGGACTGCGCGCGCGCCAGGATCTCGGCGTCGATCTGGTCGGCTGGACTGGAGCGGTCGAAGGCGCCTTGACCCGCGAGGCGGTTGCGTTCGATCTGCTGGCAACCGCCAAAGCGCGGCACATTCACCGCGTGATTGTAGCCATGCCCGACCGTCGCGGAACCCTGCCCGTCGAAGAGTTACTGAACCTCCGTCTCGAAGGCGTCCGCATCGAGGAAGCAACCTCCTGGCTGGAAAAAATTTCGGGGCGCATCGAAGTTGAGCAGCTCTACCCCAGCTGGCTGGTCTTCACCGACGGCTTTCGCTTCACCATCGCCTTCGACTTGATGCGCCGCGCGCTCTCCACGTTGGCCTCCTCTGTTCTCTTGTTGTTCGTACTGCCCATCATTCCGCTCGTAATGCTGGTCATCAAACTGGATTCCGCCGGACCGATCCTGTATCGCCAGAAGCGAGTGGGACGCGGAGGCAAGATTTTCTACTGTTACAAGTTCCGCACCATGCGCCAGGACGCGGAGGCCGATACCGGGCCGACTTGGGCCAATGACGATGATCCGCGCATCACTCGCATGGGTAGCTTCCTGCGCGCCTCGCGGCTCGATGAGATTCCGCAGCTGTGGTGCGTCGCGAAAGGAGACATGGGATTCGTCGGACCCCGGCCGGAACGCCCCGAGTTCGTGGAATGGCTGGCCCGCGAAATTCCTTACTACGGCGTACGCCACGCGGTGCGGCCGGGGATCACGGGCTGGGCGCAGGTCCGCTACAAATACGGCAATACGCTCGAAGACGCGAAGGAGAAGCTGCAGTACGACCTCTTCTATATCAAGAACGCTTCCCTCGGCCTCGACCTGCTCATCATGTTTGAAACCATCAAGATCGTGTTACTGGGGCGGGGCGCGCAATGACGTGGGTTTTCTGGGGGGCAGCCGCCCTGATCGTCTACACCTACTTCGCCTATCCGGCCTGGCTGTGGCTGCGCGCGCAGGTGCGTCCTGAACATACCTTGCGCGGAGCTTGTAACGTCGCGGTTTCGGTGGTGATGAGCGTGTGCAACGAGCAAGCCTTCCTGGAGAAGAAGCTTAACAATCTCCTCGGGCTGCACTATCCCACCCCGCAAAACGAAGTGGTGGTGGTATCCGACGGCTCGACCGACAAAAGCAATGTCATCCTTCAGCGCTTCGCCGATACCGGCAGGGTGAAGGCCATTCTGGCGCCCGATCGCCGCGGCAAGGCATTGAGTTTGAACGACGGCATCGCGGCGTGTTCGGGAGAACTGGTCGTGTTCACCGACGTCCGGCAACAGATCGAACCGGACGCGATTCTTCGCCTGGTGGAGAATTTTGCCGATCCCTCGGTGGGCTGCGTGAGCGGTGAGCTGATGTTAGGAGATCCTGCCCAGGGCGAATCCGGCCTGGGGATGGGCATGTACTGGCGGCTCGAGAAAAAAATCCGCGAGATGGAATCCTCGTCCGGGTCCGTGGTCGGCGCCACCGGAGCCCTGTACGCGGTGCGGCGCTCGCTGCTGACTGGCTTGCCTGCGGGCACGATTCTGGACGACGTTTTTTTGCCGATGCAGGTGGCGCGGCAAGGACAACGGGTTTTGTTTGAGCCGCGCGCCAGGGCCTGGGACAGCCCCGATCTTGGCCGGGAGCGGGAGTTCAAGCGAAAGGTTCGCACGCTCAGCGGCAATTATCAACTGGTTCAACTGGCGCCGTGGCTGCTGCGTACCGAGAACCCGCTGCGCTTTGAGTTTGTGAGTCACAAGCTCCTCCGCCTGGTGGTGCCCTTCGCCCTGCTGGCGATGCTGATCGCATCCTTCTTCCTGCAGGGTGTGTTCTACCGCGTTGCGCTGGTTGCGCAGCTCGTTTTCTATGGCTTGAGTGGGCTGGCGTTGCTCGAGTTGAAGCGCGGGCCGATTGCGCGCCTGGCGGATGCGGCTTCCACCTTCGTCGTGCTGAACACCGCGGCCCTGGTAGCCTTTGCGAAGTTCGTACGGGGACGCAAATTGGAGTGGGTCGGATAAGCCGAGTCTGTCGGCGTTAAATCATGGGGATGCGAATGAAAATCTTGTGGGTGAAAGCGGATAAGTTGTTGCCCGTCCACAGTGGGGGGAATATCCGCTCCTACAACATTCTTCGCCAACTGGCCGCGAGCCACCAGGTCACCTACTTCTCCTATTACGACGGGAACCCGGACCTGGCGTACGAGACCGAACTGGCCCGGCAGCTCCCGGGAGCGGAAGCGGTTTGCACGCGCAAGCCGGAACTGAGCGGCCTGCGCCGCGGTTTGGATTACGTTTCGCATCTGCCTTATCGCGCTCCGTACGCCATCAGTCGGTTTGCTTCTGCGCCGGTTCGCGAGCGGCTGACTTCCTGGTACGCGGAGAAGAAATTTGATGTCGCGGTCTGCGACTTTCTCGATGCGGCGGTGAATTTCCCGGACCAGTTGACCGTGCCGACCGTCCTGTTTCAACACAATGTGGAGTGCGAAATCTGGCGGCGGCATGCCGCCACCGAAGCGCAACCCCTGAAGCGCCGGATGTATGGGCTGGAGTTCCGGAAGATGCTCCGCTACGAACGCGACACGGTGAGGAAGTTTCAGCACGTGGTGGCCGTTTCCGAGCACGATCGCGGCCTGATGGGTCGCTGGGTCGATCCCGCGCGGATCACGGTCGTTCCAACCGGAGTGGACCTGAGCCAGTTTCATCCCGCCCCCAATCCGCCCGGCGGAGGCCGGCCGGTGGTGGCATTTGTGGGTGCGATGGATTGGGAGCCGAACATCGATGCCGCCGAATATTTCTGCTCGGAGATCTGGCCAAAGGTTCTTGATCGCGTTCCGGGAGCGGTGTTCCGCCTGGTCGGGAGGAATCCGGACCGCCGCGTCAAAGGCTTGGCGGGCGATTCGGTGGAAGTCACGGGCCGCGTGCCGTCGGTCCTCGAGCACCTGTGGCAGGCCGCGGTGGTCGTCGTCCCGCTGCGGATTGGTGGCGGCACACGGCTGAAAATTTATGAGGCCATGGCTGCGGGGCGCGCGGTGGTATCGACGACGGTTGGGGCCGAGGGCCTCGACGTCAAGCATGGCGAGGATTTGCTGTTGGCCGACGATGCCGGCTCGTTTGCGAATAGCGTGAGCAGGCTGTTAACTGACCAGAGTCTGCGCCATCAATACGAGCAGAGCGCCGCCCGGTCTGCCGCGCGTCACGATTGGCCGGCCATTGGGACGTGTTTTGCCGAGGTCCTGTCTGCCACAGTAAGTCAGGCCGATGCGTCGGCCGGGGTGACGCCGCGCCGCGCTCCTGTTGCCTTGCCGACCCATGATGGCGCGGGTGGGAGGGCTGCCCTTTGAAACGCGCGTCGGCTCGCAACCAAAGTTGCATCGAGATCAGGCTCACGCGCGGGGTGACTCGCAAAAACAACCGCCCCGGTGTGCTCTTGCTGAATCTCTGGATGGTGCAGTCGAGGACCATGGTGGGGGAAGGTTAATGGCCACGTTGCCACAACCGATAGTCGAGGAATTCGCGCCGAAGCAGGATCCGATGCGCGGAGCCTTCTTCTGGCTGAGCGCACTCTATCTGGTGTATTGCGGCCGCCCGGAGGACTGGGTGCCCGGCCTGGCCTATGTGCCTCTGGCCAAAATTACCAGCTTCTTGGCGCTGATCGCGCTGCTTACCAGTCTTGGGCGCGCCCAGCGCAGCCTGCGCGATCTTCCCCGGGAAGCCCGCTACTTCGTGGCCATGGTCGGCCTGTTGTTCGTCTCCGGCGCCCTGTCGCCGATCTGGCGCGGGGGCGCCATCTCGCACACTATCGATTTTGCCAAGGCGCTCATCGCCTGGATTCTCACCTTCCTGGTGGTCACCGATTTTAAGAAGCTCCGGCGCCTGGTTTTCATTCAATCCGTGGCCGTTCCGGTCATCTCGGTGATTTCGATGGTCAAGGGGCACGACCACCCCCGCCTGGCGGGAGTCTTGGGTGGAATTTACTCCGATCCCAATGACCTGGCGTTTGCCATTGTACTGTCGTTGCCCTTCTGCCTGATGTTCCTGCTCACCGCCAAGGGTCGAATCCGAAAATTCATGTGGCTGCTCAGCATGCTGGTCATGGGCGCAGCACTGCTGCTGACCGCATCGCGCGCAGGTTTCATCGATCTGATCATTTCGTTCACCATCTGCCTGTGGCATTTTGGAGTGCGCGGCCGCCGTCCGGGTTTATTGATCGGAACCGCTTGTGTAACGGGTCTCCTCTTGCTGGTCGCGGGCGGCCGGCTGAAGGATCGATTTGTAGCGATGAGCGGCACGGGAATCAGTTCCGACTATCAGGAGAGCGCCTACGAATCGTTTGAAGAACGAAAGTTCCTTATGTTCCGGAGCTTCGACGCGATCGAACATTACCCGCTCTTCGGTTTGGGCATACGCAACTTCGCGGAATACTCGGGTGTCTGGAAGGTGGTGCATGCCTCCTACCTGCAGATTGCGGCAGAGGGTGGCATTCCCGTGCTGGTTCTATATCTTCTGTTTTTCGCCAAGGGATTTTCGAATCTAAGAGACGTCAAGAGACTCGCCGACGGGGGTGATCCCCAGGTGGTTCTGATGCGGGGAGCGCTGCATAGTTCGCTGGTAGGATTCGTAGTGGGCGCCTGCTTCGCTCCGGAAGCCTATCAATTCTTCCCCTATTTCGCGGTCGCCTACACATCGGTCCTGGTATGGGTGGTGCGCGAGAAAGCAGATCCCTCAAAATTACCGCCCAAGAGGCGCCAAAATTATCTGGATTTCGCGGAGGTACACGTAAAGGATGAAGTCCCAAGCATCATCCCGGCTGGCAGATGAGCTGATCTCGCGGCTGTGCTGCCCGTCATGCCACGGCTCACTGGCCGAAATGACGGATGGCGGCTACCGGTGCCCGGGTTGCGGGCGCGAGTTTCCCAAGCTTCGGGGAGTGGTGCGCTTCGTGCCTGCGCAGAACTATGCCGATAGCTTCGGATTTCAGTGGCAGCGTTACGATCGCACCCAGCTCGACGAAGGAGATGTGCGCAACTCCGAAAAGAATTTCAAGTGGAGAACCGGTTTCACGCCCGATGAGCTTCGCGGCAAGCTGGTCCTGGACGTAGGTTGCGGAATGGGGCGGTTCGCCGAGGTTGCCACCCGTTACGGTGCCCGCGTCGTGGGCATCGACCTGAGCGCCGCCGCCGAGGTGGCGGCGCGGAACCTCGCGGATCGCGAATTTGTCGCTTTCCAGGCCGATGTATTTGAGTTGCCGTTCGCGCTCGCCAGTTTTGATTACATCTATAGCCTCGGCGTCCTGCATCACACCCCCGACTGCGAAAAAGCTTTCAAAAATCTGCCCCAGTATCTGAAACCGGGTGGAGAGATCGCGATCTGGCTGTATAGCGGCTATAACAAGTGGTACCGGTTCAGCGACATCTATCGCCGGGTAACCTCGCGCATGTCGGCGCGCACCCTGCACGGCATCCTGCGCGCGGCGGTGCCGTTTTTCTACGGGCTGGGGAAGTTCTTGTCGAAGATTCCGCTGGTCGGTAAACCGCTGGCCGGGATGGTTCGCCATCTCTTTCCGGTCAACCAGAATCCCAACCCGGAGGTCCGGATCCTGGATACGTTCGATTGGTACTCTCCGAAATATCAATCGAAGCATACCTACGAGCAGGTGTTCCGCTGGTTTGAAAGCTGTGGTTTGACGAATCTGCGCGTCCTGGAACAGTCCGTTTCGGTGCGCGGACAAAAGCCCGCGGTGAATGCGAGCGAGTTCGGAGTCAATGAAACGGTAAGCCTGGGTTCGAGCGCACGTTGAGCGTGCTCTGCTCCTGCCCTGCGATGACAGCATCTTTGTCCGTGAGCCATGACCATCGTGCCCGACCAGCCCGAAGCCACGTTCATCCCACCCACGCCTGGGCCCCTGGGTGTGCTCAAGAAGCGCTTGGAGTATTTGCGCTGGATGCCGTCGTACCTCTGGCAGGCGGCGACCCGTCGGTCGCTCAACGGTCCAGTGCACCTCATCATCGCGCTTGCCGATCACTTCGAGCCGGCCATCGTTCCTGACAACGGCCAGGCGCGCGTGCCCTTTGACGAGCAGGAGAGGCGCCTCGAGCGGTGGTGCAAGGTTTATCCGGAAGTTGCCGAACGGTGGCGCGATCACGAGGGCCGCCCCTTCGTGCATACCTACTTCTATCCCATCGAGCAATATGACAAGCGGCTGGTAGCGCGGCTGGCGGATTTTTGCCGTAACGGCTGGGGAGAGGTGGAGATTCATTTCCACCACGGAGTCGGCAAAGCGGACACGCCTCAGCGCACTCGCGGCCTGCTTACGGAAATTCGCGATGCGCTGGCGCATGAGCACGGGTGTTTGGCGCGCACGGAGGATTCGGACTCTCCACGCTATGTCTTCATTCACGGCAACTATGCTCTGGCGAATTCCGCCGGAGGGCGCGCCTGTGGGGTGGATTCCGAGATGCAGATTCTGGCGGAAACCGGCTGCTATGCCGACATGACGTTGCCGGCCAGCGTTTTCCACTGGGCGCAGACGGCGAAAATCAACTCGCTGTACGAGTGCGCGCTTCCCCTGGATCAACGTGCTCCGCACCGCCGGGGACGCGATCTGCAGGTCGGCCGCGCACCTCGAATTTTTCCGCTCATCGTGCAGGGCCCCCTGCTCCCGGATTTCACGCGCCGAGGGCGACGACGCTTTGGGCTGGAGTGCGCGGCGCTTACAAAGTCGAACCCTCCCGACATTCGACGCGTTCCCTTGTGGAAGCGGGCTGCGGTTTCGGTCCAGGGCCGGCCGGAATGGCTGTTTGTCAAGCTGCATTGCCATGGCATGGATCCCACGCAGGATCCGGCTGTGCTCGGCGCACCCATGCGCAAGTTTCTGGCCGACCTGGGGGAACAGTCCGCGCAGGCCGGCGACTTGCTGCATTTCGTCACGGCGCGCGAAATGGTCAATATGATTCTGGCGGCATGCGACGGCCGGGATGGGAATCCTGGAGAATATCGCGATTACCGCTTCAGGCGTTTTGCGGCAACCCACGCGCAACCGAGTAACGAACTCACAGCCCAGTCATCTTCGAGAGGGTGAGATATGTGCGGAATTGCGGGAGTCGTCAGCTCGCGGCGTGACGACCACATCGATGTGGCCACCGTCCACACCATGTGCAACGCAATCATTCATCGAGGTCCGGATGATGAAGGTATCTTCGTCAAGGATGGCGTCGGCCTGGGGATGCGCCGCCTGAGCATCATCGACCTTGCGGGCGGGCATCAGCCGGTCTTTAACGAAGACCGCAGCGTCTGGGTCGTTTTCAATGGCGAGATCTACAACTTTCCCGAGCTGCGCGCCGAGCTTGAGAGCCGCGGCCATCGCTTCTACACCCACACCGATACCGAAACCATCGTTCACCTCTACGAGGAGATGGGCTCCGACTGTGTCCAGAAGCTGCGCGGGATGTTCGGCCTCGCGCTGTATGACGAGCGCAATCGCCGCCTGCTGTTGGCGCGCGACCGGCTGGGCAAGAAGCCGCTGCATTATGCCCTCCAGGGCGATCGCTTGTACTTCGGCTCCGAGATCAAGGCCATCCTCGCGGTTGCGCCCGAACTCGCGCAGGTCAATTACGACGGCCTTCTGCAGTACATGTATTTCGGCTATGTGCCGGACCCCATCACCGCCTTCACGCCGATCCAGAAGTTGCCGCCCGGGCATCTGCTGGAATTTGAGCGTGGCGAGGTTCGGGTACGATCCTACTGGGATCTTCCGGCGTACGGAACGCATCCGCCGAAGAGCGAAGAAGAGTACCTCGAAGAGCTCGAGCGTCGCCTGGCTGAGGCCGTCAAGATCCGCCTGATCTCCGATGTGCCGTTGGGTGCATTGCTCAGCGGCGGCGTGGATTCCTCGACCGTCGTGGCCTTGATGGCCCGCGCCAGCAGCGGCCCGGTCAAGACATTTTCTATCGGCTTTAAGCAGGCGGACTTCGACGAGTCAAAGTATGCGCAGATTGTCGCGGAGCGCTTCGCCACCGAGCATCACAACCTGATCCTCGAACCCAACGTGGTGGAGACCGTCGACGAATTGAGCCGTTCGCTCGAAGAGCCCTTCGGCGATTCGTCGATGCTGCCCACCTACTACGTCTCGAAGCTGGCGCGGCAACACGTGACCGTCGCGCTTTCCGGAGATGGGGGCGACGAGCTCTTCGCCGGCTACGATCGCTATGCCATTCACGCGCGGCGGCAGGCCTTCGAAAAGATTCCCTCCTGGATGCGGCGCCTCTACCGCGAGCAACTCTTTCCCCGTATTCCCGGCAATCTTCGCGGGCGAAAATTTTCCTACAATGTTTCGCTGCCCTGGAAAGAGCGCTACGTCGACGGGCTCTCATTTGTGCCCGCGTTCGAACGCGAAATGCCGCTGCTGAGCCAGGAATTCCGCGCCCTGCTGCATGCCGGCGACGACCCGCAGAATGTTCTGCTGAACTATTTTGCGAAGTCTCCGAACGCAGATCCGGTGAGCCAGATGCTCTACGTTGACGTTAAGACCTACATGGTCGCCGACATTCTGACCAAGGTCGACCGCATGAGCATGGCGACCTCGCTGGAAGTGCGCGCCCCGATTCTGGATCACGTCTTTGTCGAGTGGGTGACCGGGCTGCCGGTCGAGTGGAAACTTCGCGGCCGCCAGCAGAAATACATTCTCCGGAAATTAGCCGAGCGCGTCGGGGTGCCGCGCGAGGTCCTCTATCGCCAGAAGCAGGGCTTCTCGCTGCCGTTGGTGCACTGGATCCGGCACGAACTGAAGGACCTGATCATGACCATTCTGCTGGAGCCGCGCACCCTGCAGCGCGGATATTTCGACCAGCGAGGCATCCGCCGGCTGCTCGACGAACATTTCTCTGGCAAGCGCATGCATACCGGCCGCATCTGGCGCCTGCTGATGTTCGAGCTCTGGCATCGCAATTACCTCGAGCGATTCACCACCCTCCCGCCACTTTCTGAACAGATCACGGCGCCTGCCGTGCAGTGGAATCGCAGGGAAATCGCCACGCCCGTGCCCCGGGGATCGCAATGATCTCCGCGCGAGCCGGAGATGCATCGGCCTCTGGCCCCGCCACGAGCCTTCCGGGACGCCCTCCCGTATTTTTGATGATCAACAATTTCGAGATGGGGGGCAGCGAGCGCCAGTTTGTTGCCTTGGCGAAAGCCCTCGATCCGAATGCGTTTGACCTGCACCTGGGCTGCGTCCGGCGCAGGGGACCGCTGCTCGGCGATCTCGGGGATATTCCCGAATTTCCCTTGGGGGGCAGCTTGTATGGCCCGGGATCGCTGCGAGCGCGGATGGCTCTGCGACGACACCTGCGCCGCTATCAGACGGCTCTTGCGCATGCCTTCGATTTCTACGCCAACCTGACCCTGATTCCGGCGGCTCGGATGGCCCGCGTGCCTGTGGTCATGGGCAGCCATCGCCAGCTGGGCGATCTGCTCACGCCCGCCCAATTCCGCGCTCAAATGGCGGCCTTCCACTGGTGTGACGCGGTCGTCTGTAACTCCCAGGCTGCAGCGCAACGGCTCGTGGACCACGGTCTCCACCAAAGCAAGCTGCACGTGATTGGCAACGGGCTCCTGCTCCAGAGCTTCACCCGGCCCGAACCGCAAGCGGAAAATCAGCCTATCCGGGTAGGCATGATTGCGCGCATGAATGCGCGTTACAAGAATCACTCGCTGTTTCTGCGCGCGGCCGCCAGAATTGCTCCGCGATTTCCCCAGGTGCGCTTTGCATTGGTGGGCGATGGCCCCATCCTCCCGGAGATTGAGCGTCAGGCTTTCGAACTCGGCATTACCGAAAAAGTCGAGTTCCTTGGGGAGCGGCACGACATTCCCGCGGTCCTCGCGACCATGAGCGTGTCGGTGGTTCCCTCGGCCTCGGAAAGCCTGTCGAATGTGATTCTGGAATCGATGGCGGCCGGAGTTCCCGCCGTGGCCAGTGACGTTGGGGGGAACCGGGAATTGCTGGCCGAGGATCGTGGCCTCCTGGTCCCTTCTGAAAACGATGAGGCGCTCGCTCAGGCGATTACGCAGCTGCTGGAAAACGTCGGGCTGCGCGGAACGATCGCCGAAAATGCTCGTCGCCATGTGCACTCTGAGTACAGCATGGAGGCGATCCGCGAAAAGTACGCCGGCCTTTACCGCGAGTTGCTGACCAGGAAGCACTGGCAGCCTGCTGTGGCACGTACATTTGGCGCAACGCGGTCAGAGGGGCGGCTGCGAGTGATGATTGTCGCGCCCACTTTACGCTGGGTGGGCGGCCAGTCGATCCAGGCCGATCTGCTGCTGCGCAACTGGAACGACGACCGCGAAATCGAAGCGAAATTTCTCCCCGTCGACCCGCAGTTGCCTTCGCCCCTGGCCTGGATCGAAAGGATCCCGGCCCTGCGGACCATCTTTCGCGAGCCGATTTACTTCGTGCACTTATGGCAGGGGCTGCGAAATGCCGACATCGCGCATATCTTCTCCGCTTCCTATTCCTCGTTCCTGCTGGCTCCGGCGCCGGCCTGGTGTGTGGCCCGTCTCCGTGGCAAGAAGACGTTGATCAACTACCGCAGCGGGGAGGCGCGCGACCATCTGCGACGCTCCGGCATCGCGCGCTCGATTCTTGAAAAGACGGACCGGCTCATTGTTCCTTCGGGCTACCTGATCGATGTCTTCCGCGAGTTCGGCCTCAACGCGCAGGCAGTGCCCAACATTGTGGACCTCTCCCAGTTTCAGTTTCGGGCGCGCGATCCCCTGCGGCCCCATCTGGTCTGTACGCGGGGCTTTCATCCCTACTACTGCGTCGATGTCGTTGTGCGCGCTTTTATGGAAGTGCAGCACGAGTTCCCAGATGCACAACTCGACCTGGTCGGGAAAGGGCCGGAGGAAGCCGTCATCCGCCAACTGGTCGCGGATCTGAAACTGAGGAATGTCCATTTCACCGGCGTCGCCTCGCGGCAGGAAATCGGCCGCTGCTACGACAACGCCGACATCTTTATAAACGCTTCGTACCTCGACAACATGCCGGTGTCGGTGCTGGAGGCATTCGCTTCAGGAACGCCAGTGGTCACGACCTCTCCGGAAAGCATGAAGTATCTGGTCGATCACGAGCGCACAGGACTGCTTTCCGATCCCGGGAACGCTTCCGCGCTGGCACGGAATGTAATTCGTTTGCTGCGGGATCCCGAACTGGCTCGAGCGCTGGCAGCCAACGCGTACGAAGAATCGGAGCGCTATCGTTGGGAAGCGGTGCGCGAGCAGTGGCTGCAGGTCTACCGGTCGATGGTGCGGCCCACGCCCTTGCTCTCCGAGGATCCCGCGCTGCGGCAGCATGATGTTCGTGAGTAGATTGGATGAATTCCCCGACGCAAGCCGTGCCGGCAACGATTCCAGATCGACCCCAGCCTGGCTCGCGCCGGTGGCGCTGGCTGTGGCCGCTTGCGATCCTGGTCGGATTGGCCTTGTGCATCCTGCACTGGGGCGGATTCATTCTGGTCGCAGAAGACCCACTGCCCGCGCATGCCCAGGCTGCGGTCGTGCTCCAGGGCTCGATTGTCGGCGAGAGGGCCCGTCTGGACGGCGCGCTGCAACTGGCTCAGCAAGGCATCGTCGATCGGGTCCTGGTCAGCGTGCCTCCGCAATCCTACTGGGGACAGGCCATCCCCCCGGTCGCGCTTCAGTTTATTGAAAGGAACTACGGTGCGACATTAGCTGCGCGCGTAGATTTTTGTGTGGTCGGACCCGAGGTCGATTCGACACAGCAGGAAGCCAGAGCGCTCCTTCCCTGCATTCAGAAACACGGCTGGCATTCTGTTATCGTCGTCACCTCGAATTACCACACGCGGCGGGCCGGCATTCTCTGGCGCAGGCACATCCGCAAAAACGACCCAACCACGAGCCTTGCGGTTGATGGAGTACCGGACCCCGACTTCCATGCCCAAGACTGGTGGCGAGACCGCCGCTCGGCCAAGACCTGGTTCCTGGAGTTTACCAAGCTGATCTGGACCTTGGTTGTCCGCTAGGGCGCAGGAATCAAGCGGCTCTCCGCGGCGTCGCGGGCAGGCAGGTCGTGCGGATCGCCCTCGATGCAGACCCGATGCCATAACTCCAGATTCAGCAGCCGCCAGATCCGGTCATAGTTGTCGCGGTGCTTGGCGCGGTGTTCGCGGAACAGCCGTTCCATCGCTTCGCGGCGGAACAGTCCGCGCTCCAGGCTGCGCGGTTCGAGCAACAAACTCTGAATCTCATCCAGCTGCGGTCCTGCCAGCCACCCGCTCCAGGGCGTGGGGAAACCCAGCTTCGGACGGTAGAGAATCGAGTGCGGCAGCAGATCTTCCATCGCTTTCTTCAGGATGCGCTTGCCCGCGATGCCCTGAAGCTGAACCCGCGCCGGAATGCGCGTCGCGAATTCCACCAGGACGTGATCCAGAAATGGCACCCGGCTCTCGATCGAAGCGGCCATGCTCATGTTGTCCTGCTTCATCAGCAGTTCGATCAGGTAGGTGTGAATATCCGTGTAGAGCAGGCGCTGCAAAAGATCGCCGGGGGAGTGCGTCCAGTAATCCAGAACGTGTTCGTACGCGGCGCCGTTGCTTACGCCGCTGAGAAATTCTGGCGCGAGCAGGTCCGACTGCTCCGCAGCGCTGAACGCCGAAAAGAAATTATCGAAGTAGAACGAGGTCCAATCCTCGCCGTCCAGCGCCAGAAAGGTGTGCGACAGTTTTCGGCGAACCGTGGCATTCAGCAGCGAGGACTGCTGGACGCTATTGCGCAGGAGGCGCCGGAAGGCTCCCGGAGTGATCGCGCGATATACGCGATCCAGCGCGCTGTTGCGCAGGGTGAAGGCATAACGCGTGTAGCCCGCCAGCGTCTCGTCGCTACCCTCGCCAGTCAGCACGACGGTGACTCTCTCCCGCGCCAGGCGGGCAACGAAGTACAAGGCCACGCTCGACGGCCAGGCGATCGGTTCATCCTCGTGCCAGATCAGGCCGGGCAGCGACTCGAAAAAATCCTGGCGGCTGACCAGGACCTCGTGATGCGACGATTTCAGGTGCTCGGCGACGATGCGCGCATAGGGAAGTTCGCTGTAGGCGTGTTCGGAGTATCCGACCGAGAAAGTTTCAACCGGCTCGCGCCGGATTTTCGTCATCAGCGCCGCCACCGCGCTGGAATCGACCCCGCCGCTCAGGAACACTCCCAACGGCACGTCGCTCATCAGGTGGCTGTTGACGGCATTCTCCAGCAGTTCCCGATAGCTCCGAACGTAGGAATCGGTGTCATAGTGGTCGGCCGCCGCGGAGGGGAACGACAGATCCCAATAGCGCTCGATCTTCACGTCGCCGTTCAGATCCAGTTCGAGCCAATGCCCCGGCATCAGCTTCCGGATTCCCCGGTAAAACGTCTCGTCGCTCGAAACGTACCCGAACGCAAGATATTCGGGCAGCACCGCGCGATGGAACTCCGGCTGCGCCTGCGGATCGGCGAATAACACCTTGATCTCCGAAGCAAAATGAAAACTTTGATCGGTTAACTGGTAGTACAGAGGCTTGATGCCCAGGCGATCTCGAGCGACGAACAGGCGCTGCTTGGTCCGGTCCCAGATGGCGAACGCAAACATCCCGCGCAGGTGCTGTACGCAGTCGTGGCCGTACTCTTCGTAGGCGTGGATAATGGTCTCGGTGTCGGAGTGCGTGCGGTAGCGATGCCCGCGCGCGATCAATTCCTCGCGCAGTTGCGCGTGATTGTAGATCTCGCCATTGAAGACAATCCAGATTGTCCCGTCTTCATTGCTGATGGGCTGATTCCCGGTGGCGAGGTCGACGATGCTCAGCCGCCGCATGCCAATGCCAACTGGACCTTCGACGTGTATTCCTTCGTCGTCCGGTCCGCGATGAAACATGGTCTGGCACATGTTGCGGAGGACCGCAGCATCCACCTGCGCGTACCGATCGAATTTCACAACCCCAGCGATCCCGCACATTTTCTTCTATTCACCCATTGCGCCTGAACGCGTTTAGCAGCCGTCGTACTTTAAGCGCTGAGCGTTCAGCGCACGGAATCCATCACTTCCACTGGCTCTCGAAGCACAAGGGCAATTGCCCCCTGGTCAGCGGAAGAAATTTCGATCTCTCCACTCCGATCGACCCATTCAAAGTGTCCGACCTTGCATTCATGCCTTATCACTTCGCGATCTTGCCATTTTATCGAGCTTCCATCCACCCCAATCAGATGCACCAGGCGGCCGCCTTTGACACGAAAATAAACAAAGCGCGTGTCCGCCTGCCAGCCATTCCATTCCCAGACGCCCGCTCCATCGGCAAAGAGGAAGACCTCCGAACAGACTACGTTGTCATACACAAAGGCGCGCACCGCGGTGCTTCCCTTATCTACAAAAACGCCAGCCTTCGCATCGCCAGCTACTGCAGGCGCCAGCAAGAAAGTACACTCGGCAGGGAGCGGTAGGCGCGCGCTGAAGCGAGCGACCGGAGCTGACTGGAGCACACCATACACCGGAGAAACTTGTCCGCTCGCGAGTTCTTTCTTCCACGCAGCCGTAGCGGCGTGCAAGATCGCCAACTCCGATGCCGCGGATCCCAGAGAGTTCGCGCGCCCCGCGAACCGGGCTACAAATCCATTTTCAAATTCTGAAACCCTTACATCGGAGGCGAAGTGCCAATAAACCTCGAGATCGTGAATTGCCTTTCCTGCGGCGACGTCCCGAACCAGCCAGGCTCCCCCGCGCGCATGAAAGACAAACCGTCGATGCGTGACTGGATCCGGCAACCGCGCGTACCCGTCGTGAACCGCTTCCCAGAAATCGAATCCATCAGTGGAGACCCAACGCTCACACTGCACCGTAGGAATTGCGTTCCAGGCAAACGGACCGGCCGCTTCCGCCTGGTCACGCCCATCCACCCGCAGGGTGTTATGCGCGGCTGTTCCGCGAAAGCGCGTTCGAGCATCTTGCTCGTCCATGTAAACGTACGTGCCGGAATCCACCAGCACGGGCCGCCCTGCAATGGAGAAGCGCAGGCTCAGGGCATCGGCATGACCATGGCCGCAGCGGCCGGTTCCTTGCGGGCCCGCATCCAGGGTCATCAGCGCCGACTCTGAGCCGTCGCCAAGCACATAGATCCCTCCAGCCTCGAATGCGGCGGAGCTGATTTCACCTTTCGACGAACGCCCCGATAGCTGCGACACTGCCTGCTCGCCAAACAACCACAGCGATTCCTCCGTTAACTCCGCCGCCCTCAGACGGTCATCACCGTAAAGGACTCCGCCGAGTGCGAGCGCATCGGATAAGTGCTCGCTGCGGTTGCGGGCGGGATCGAACAGGCGTCCGCCATCGTCGTCGCCAAAGCCCGGCGGCGGCCCCGCCTGCGCCAGGGCCTGCACCACATCCAGCATCTTGCGCACCGTCGCGTCATACTCGGCTGGAACCGCGACCTGGTTGCCAGCGGCCAACGCCCGGGCATGCAGAAAGAAGTCCAATGCGTACACGTGGTAGTAAAGCGCCTGCTCGAAGTACACCCCGTCCGGGCGCACCTGCTGCCTGGCCGCGTTACACACAATCTCCCATCCGCGGCCCTGCCATCGCGCAGCCTCGGGAATCGCAGGCGCCAGCGTCCCCAGGCAAAAAAGCGCGAAGCCTTCTCCCAGCAGATGAGTATTAGGGGAAAAGTATGTAGATAGATATCGATCGATATACCAGCCGTGCAACCGAAGCGCCCTCGCCAGGCTGCCGGGAAATGACGGCGGCAAATCCTGCGCGCCCCGGATCAGATGCCACGCCCACAGCCACGACACGCTGCGAAACGCGACTTCCAGGCTGCTGGCCCAGTTAATGCCGAGGGGATAAGGATTCGACCGCTGCCAGTCTTCCCACTGCGCAAGCAGTTCGGTCAAATACTTCCGCTCGCCGGAGAGCAACCACGCCTTGGCCAGCACCACCAGGTGCTGATGGCGGTTGAGTTCCCAAATAACCTTATGGTCGCCAACTTCCGCGAACTGAAGAAACGGAATCTTGTACCAAACCCTCAGCGGAGCCCGCTTGCCATGCACCGCGTCGAGGTGCCAGTCAATCGGTTGCCCATACGGCAGCGCCAGATAACCGAGCAGCGAGAAGCGGTGTTCGCAGATCTCGTTCGCCCTCTGCAGGATCCTCTCTGCCGTTGCAGGCAGGTGTTGCCGCAGCAATGCCACGCGGGAGGGCCGTTCGTCCTCGGTGAAAAAGAAGCGGCCGGAAGTCGCGAGGTCCGGCTGCCAGTCCCCACCCGCCATCTTGCCCATGCGATAGCGCGCATAGTCCACCCGTTTTGCCAGCCCTTGTTCGAGCCGGTCGCGTAGCTCGTCCCAGCTCATTCGCTTGAGCCGCGACAATTTTCGTTGCCATTCGGATTGAGGCTGGCCGGTCACGGTTTCAGGAACGCGCGATTCAGGTTCCACAAGAACTCGTGCTCTGGACGAGGGCAGTTGATGCGTTTGAGCAACAGCGGATTCTGCCCCACGCGATTGGGACCTTTCGTGGTGGTGACGGCGGTCGTGTAGCCCGCATCGCGGGTGGCCGACAGCGTTTTCTCCGTCCACTGCGGATGCAGCGCGGGGTGCGGATACGAAAAATGCGTTACCGGTTCGCCCATCCGCTCCTCCATCGCGCGCTTGGAGTCGACGATCTCCGTTCGCAACTCGGCATCACTGCCGACGTGAGCAACGTTGGGATGCGTCAGCGTGTGCGATCCCACGATGTGGCCCGCCCTGCGTAGTGACTGCGCTTCCTCCCAGTTCATCATGACCCGATGGGGAGGCAGCATGGGCTCAACGCCGAGCTGGTCTTCGATCGCGCGCACGGTTTGTCTCTGTTGATCGCCTGCAAGTGGAGCGCAAAGTCCAAACGCTACCTCCATGGCGGCGTGCCGGGCGGGTTCGCTGGTCAGATCCCAAGCCAGCTCCTGGCCGGGACTCGTCCAGCTTTTTCGAGAGGTGCGCAGGAACGCGTGGCGCACCCGGCAGTACCAGGGCGCATCGGCTTGGCCAATCTGGCTCACCATCAAATAGAAGGCCGCCGCGATGCCCAGGCGCTGCAGAATCGGCAGGGCAGTTTGCACGTTATCGAGAAAGCCGTCATCAAACGTGACCGCCACCGCCCGCGCCGGCAGCGGCGTTCCTTCCCGCACAAAGGCGGTAATCTGGTCGAGCGTGACCGGACGAAATTGTCGGGCGACGAGCTCCATCTGTCGCGTGAAGATGCTGGTCGCGTGAGTGATACCGGGACCGACCCAATCCGATCCGTCTTCCACCCTGTCACGGACCGAATGATAGGTCAGAATGACCCCTGCCGGCGGGCGGAAAGCGGCTGCCCAGCGAAGACCCCCGCTACCAACTAAAGCCTTCATGATCAAGGGCTTGAACAAGCGTCCGGTCCCCTCAAGCGGTGGCCCGCTAAGCGTACGCCCAAGGTACCATGCCCCCACCCCTCCAGCAAGCGACGCCCCGTCCGATAGGCTTGCCTCTCGGTTGAGCTGCACCCACGCACGAGCGAAATATGTGCTTTAAATGCAGTATGTTACTGGCATCCAACAGATCAAAACATTGTCCGCCCATGCCCCGCCGGAGTCTGGTAAACTGCTTGGGTTCAGTATCTATGTAGCTGAATTTAAAGGATATTCTGGCCAGCACGGGGTTTCCAGCCAATCCGGGGAATTGGCTGGTTCGAGTACCCCGGATGTAGTCGCAGCCCTGAATGGGCAGCGTTGCCCTCCCAGAGCCATCACAATCGATCAAGCCGCTACCTGTGAACCATGTCGACCCAGCTCGCGCGAGAGTGCCCCAGCGGCCCGGCCCCGTGAAATTCTCCATGCCCGTCAAGCAGTCGAGTCCCATCTCATGAAGGCGCCGATTTTCATCGTGGGTTGTCCGCGTTCTGGGACCAGCTACCTGTACCATCTCATGCTCTCTGCAGGGGGTTTTGCGGAATTCCATACCCAGATGAATGTCTATGACGTGCTGGAGCCGATCTACGGCGACCTGGGCCAGGCTCAGAACAAAGAGCGGATGCTGCAAGAGTGGCTGCACAGCAAAGCGTTCCGCGTTTCGGGGCTCGAGGCGGACGATCTTGCCGGCAAGATTCGCAGGGACTGCCGAGGCGCGAGCGACTTTTTGCGGATTGTGATGGAGGAGGTTGCGCGCAAACAGGGCGTCGAGCGTTGGATTGATTCCACTCCCACCAATATGCCGCACGTGCTGCGCATTCAGCGTGACTTTCCCGATGCCCGGTTCGTGCACATCATTCGCGATGCCCGCGATGTGGCCCTTTCTCTCGATAAGCGGGGTTGGTCGCGCCCGCTCCCTTGGGAGAAGAAGAATGGCTTGCTGGCGGCCGGCTTGTACTGGGAGTGGATTGTTCGTAAAGGCCGCAGCCATGGGTTGCTGCTGGGCAGCCACTACCAGGAAGTGCGCTACGAAGATCTGGTGTTGCGCCCCGCCGAAGCGCTGGCAAAATTGGGCGCGTTTCTGGACTGCGATCTCGACTATGAGCGTATTCAGCGCACCAGCATCGGATCGGTGAAGACCCCCCTGACCTCCTTCAAGGAGGACTTGCAGCAGGGAACCTTCTCCCCGGTTGGACGTTGGAAAGAAAAGTTTCTGCCCCATCAGTTGCGTCAGTTCGAGGCGCTGGTGGGAGACTATCTCAAGGAGTTGGGCTATACCCTCTCCACTGAAGCCGGGGTTCGGAATCATTCCCTGAACGTGCGCAAGACTCGCCTGGAGTATCGAGTCTTCTACGCGTGCAAGCAGTGGGCCAAGGTTCATACCCCGCTGTCACGCATGATGGTGAACTATTCCGAGATCCTGATCGACAAATAGAGTCTTCACTGAGCAATTCATCTTGAGAAAAAGCAATTTCAGGCCCGAGGCCTCTGATGAAGTGTAGTCTGATCGAATTCGCGACCGCCGACCACCAGGCCTTAGACCAGTTCCCCGATCGGACCGTCTTTCAAACCCGGGAATGGATCCGTTTCATCAGCCAGGCGCAGGGCGCCACGCCAGTGCTCGCCGAACTCCGGGAAGATGGAAAACTCGCCGGATACTTTACCGGCCTCACCTTCTCGCGACTGGGCGTACGGGTTCTGGGCAGCTCCTTCCCCGGTTGGACCACTCCCTACGTTGGCTTCAATCTGCTGCCCGGTGTGTCCCGCCAAGCCGCTTTGCGCGCCGTGGAACAGATGGTGTGGGACCAGCTGAAGTGTCTGCACATGGAAGTTTCCGATCCGTACTTTGCGGAGGAAGACGGCCGCGAGCTGGGCTTCCAGTGCATTTACTACACCTCCTATCGCACCGACCTGCGGAAATCGGAGGACGAACTTTTTGCCGCCATGGAGGGCGCCTGCCGCCGTTGCATCCGCAAAGCCGAGAAGAGCGGCGTGAAGATCGAAGAAGCCCATGACGCAGCCTTCGCCGACGAGTACTACGAGCAACTGAAGGACGTCTTCGCCAAGCAGGGGCTCGTGCCGACTTACAGCGTGGATCGGGTCCGTGCTCTGGTTCGCAACCTGGAGCCGACCGGCCGCGTGCTGCTGTTACGCGCCCGCGATCCGGAGGGGAACTGCATCGCCACTGGAATTTATCCCGGCTTTAACAAGATTTCGGAGTTCTGGGGGAATGCCAGTTTCCGCTCCAGCCAGATTCTCCGCCCCAATGAAGCCATGCACTGGTATGCCATGCGCTACTGGAAGAGCCGGGGAATTGAGATCCACGATTGGGGAGGCGAGGGGAAATACAAGGAGAAGTACGGTTGCGTGCTGCATCGCGTGCCCTGGTTTACCAAATCCCGCTACCGCTTTGTCTCGCGGCTCCGCGATGAGGCAAAGAAAATGTATGAGCGAAAGCAGCGTTTCCTCGGACGATGGCAGCGCGAGCCGGTTGCCGCGCCGGAAGAGTGAGGTTGGGTTCCGCGTCAATGACCGCCCGAAATCGAGCTCCGGTCTTTGTCTTAGGGTGCCCGCGCTCCGGGACCACGGTGCTGTACCACATGCTGCTTTCGGCCGGCGGCTTCGCCGTCTACCGCTCCGAATCGAACGTCTTCAACCTGCTCGTGCCGCGCTTTGGCGACCTCCGCGCGCGCAAGAACCGCGAAGAGCTGATGGATCACTGGCTGCGCAGCAAGCTCTTCCGGGTTTCCGGTCTGGATGCTCAGCAGATTCGCCGGAAGATTCTCGAAGACTGCGCGGGTGGCGGAGACTTCCTCCGCATCGTCATGGACGAAATCACGGCCCAGCAGGGAGCCCGTCGTTGGGCGGACTGCACCCCCGATCATCTGCTTTACATGCGCGAGATCAAGCGCCAGATCCCGGACGCGCTCTTCGTTCACATCATTCGCGACGGCCGTGACGTTGCCCTCTCCTATGTAAAGCAGGGCTGGGCCTATCCATTGCCATGGGATCGAAGGGAACATCTGGCAGTGGCTGCCCTGTACTGGGAATTCGTGGTGGAGAAAGGCCGGAGCGTTGGCCGCGAGCTCGGGCAGGACTACCGCGAAGTCCGCTTCGAAGATCTTGTATTGCAGCCGGAGCCGGCACTTAGGGACCTCGCCTCGTTCATTGACCAGCCGCTGGACTACGAACAGATTCGCCAAGCCGGAATCGGATCGGTATCCCAACCGAATTCTTCTTTCCTGGAAGATGGAGAGAAGGAAGAATTCAATCCCGTGGCCCGCTGGAAAGAGATGCTGAGCGCGCGCGATCTCGCGCGCCTGGAAGACGTGGTCGGGCCGTCCCTCGAAGCCTTGGGCTACCCGTTGTCTTCACCCGGCCCGCACGGAAACTCCCGCGCTTTTCGTTTGCGAGCGACCTACGCCAGTATGTTCGCCGGGAAGCTCTGGTTGAAGCAGCACTCTCCGCTGGCCCGCTACTTCACCCGGCTGGGACGGATTGAGCTTCAACCGGTCTCCGCTCCGGTACGCGATTGACCTTGCGCGTCTGTGACCTTTGCTACTTCAGCTCCACGATGAAGACATCCGTTCGATAGGTGCCTGACGGTCCCTTACCCAGGGTGTCTTCCCAGTCGGAGGTGAAAATGTAAAAGCGGCCGTCCTGCGAGACATTTCCGCGCGGCGTGGACCAGAATCCGTTCTTGGCGGTGCTGAAGTGATGCGCGAAGCGCCAGATTTTCGATCCCTTCCCGTCCATCTCCACGCAATCGATCTCATTCTCCCAGGCGCCAATAACCGTGAGCGCTGCACCCGGAGCGATGGGATTGTCATCGCGATAGTTTGAGAAGCACGCCGGGTTGGTGTCGCTCGAGTTCACATTGTTCCAGGAAATGTGCTTGTCATACCACCCTTGGGTGGGAGGCAGGTCCGGGACCAGCACCGATACTTTCGACAGGTCGTTTAAAGGCCGCACCAACAGTTCCATCGGATGGTGGCGGCGCGAGGGGTTCACCATGTGGCTGTAGCCGATCGCATGATGGCCTCCGCACGACATCGGCGGCCGTCCATCGCACAGGGTGAAGTTCATGGTTGCAACCTCCCAGATCACCGGGCCATGTTGCGAGCCGGCAATCGCGACATAGTCGCCGCCTTTCGAGATGCGGGCATCGTGAATGCCGAACCGCATGTCGCTGCTGATCGTGCCCTTGGATCCCCACTGGCCCCCAACCTCGCCGGTCTGCGTGTTGAGCCAGCGGCAGCCTTGCTTTCGGTCGTAGACGTAGACCAGGTAGTTGTCATTCTGCCGCGGCCCCAACACCGTCATGAATCGATTATCGTCAGAACTGACACTCACATCCGACGCGAAATCGGCTCCGTTCAACTTCACGCAGTCCGAGGGCTTCTGAATCGTGGAGACTTTGCCCTTCGCAAGATCGTATTCCTGCAATTCAGGCGCTCCCTTGGACACTCCGTAAAGGATGTCCGGCCGGGAGAAGCTGAACTGCGGTTCCCCGCGCCAATCCACCCGGAACCCGGGAATGACCTTCGCGGTCAGGCTCGTTGGGTCGAAGTCGTAGACCCAAATGCGCCCGCCCGACTCCTTCACGTAGAACTTGGTGCTGTTCGTATTGAACGTGTTCTGCTGTGACGATGAGGGAGTCTGGAAGGGCTGCCCGGGGCGCTGCCCATCGCTGTTCCCATCGGTGACGCGCAGTATCCGCGAGCCGAAATTCGGATCCGTCACGATCGTGCCCGCTTTTCCGGCATCCGGCGGTGTCTTCGGATAAGCTTCCACCTTCTTGTCGGTGCGCGCGCAGTAATTGGGGTAGCCGCAGTCTTCTTTCGCGGGCGGCTGATTTTTCGCAGCAAGAACTGTGCTCGCCAAAGAACACAGCAACAGGAGTGCGATCCACATTGAATGACGCATCGGTAGTCCTCTGCCGGACGGGGATCCCATTCGGGGATTGCTCACAGCAGAGCGGCGCAATCGCCCGGCGAATTCCTGAGTTTGAATCCGTAGGTCCTGGTTGACGATGTGACGCGGTACTCAGTCGGTTGCTGTTGGAACGGCCCTAAATTCTCTGGAAAACTGCGGGCCGCGAGCGGAGGTACCCACCAGGAAAGTTTAGCACGAAGCCGCATGGACCCCGGGCGGGTGAAGAATGCGAAGCCCACCGCCTGAACGGCTTTCGACGCTCTGCCCCTCGGATGCGGTCGAAACGGCTACGACCAACTTTTATTTCAGCTCGAACAACAGGACGTCCACCCGGCAACCATTCGTCTTTTCTTCCGCAGCGGGCAGCTTATGGTCGCAGGTGTCCTGGTTGAATCCGTTTCCAAATCCCCGATCCAGGTTGTAGAGCTGGTAGTCGGAGCCGCACAGCGCATAGTGACCCTGGCGTGAAATCGAACAGCGGGCCGTGGACCAGAAGCTGAGCCCGCTGGTCCAACTCTTGTTAAAGCGGACGGTGCGCTGGCTGCCGTCCCAGCTTACGCCCACCAGTTCGTTCTCCCAGGCAGTAGAAACAGTGGGGAAGGGCTTATCCCAGGAGACCAGGTACATATTTCGTGCGTAGGGCTCGGCATTGGCATGCGATACATGTTCTTCGCTGCCCATCGACAACACGCGGGACGATCCCACGTTCATGTTGGGCGTCACCACCTCGCTGCCGATACCGCGGGCGGTCATGCCGAAGCTGCTGCCTCCGGTCTGATGATTCCAGAAACAAACACCGTAGTCACACGCCCAGTGTGAAACGCACTCCACGCAGCTGGCATCGACTACATTGCTTCCGATCTTCCAGAACATCTTCCGATCTAGTCCGGAGTGGTGAACCGCCAGCACGCCATACATGCCGCTGCGATCGATCTGGGCGTTATGGATGCCTGCCGGGGCTGTCGGCCGCACGCCCGCTACCCATGAGATGGGAACACCATTTTGGGGGCCGGCATTCCAGCCCTTGCTGACCGTCCAGGTTCGCACGTTCAGCCACTGGCAACCCTGCGTGGCATTCCACGCGACGTAATACTCACCCGTATCCTGGCCTGGCCCAAACGAGGTGACCACCGTTGTATCGTCCGACGATAGAGCACTCCCGCCGGCCGTCCAGTGATTTGCTGCGATCTGGCCGCCCAGGCATTCCGCGGAATCCGGATCGAAGAAACCCTGCCCTCCATTGAAGGACGGGTCGGGTGCGATCGACCAGTCCGTGGTGTTGATCACGAACCGGTAAAGCTTGTTGTGGGAATAGTTGTAAAACGCGCGATTATCCTCGGCGGTATACCCGAAATCAGCGCTGCTGCCCTTGCCCACCGTGGAGAAGCACCCGCGAAACGTACTCGAGAAACTGGGTTGGTCAAACGAAAACAGGCAGAAGCCGTTCCCGCTGGTGTGAACGAAGAACAGACTTTCGTCGTAAGACGTTACGTTTTTCTCCGCCGATGCTCCGGTATTGAAGCTGGCCCCGTTCGAGCTGTTGGTGTTGCCGTCGGTAACCCGCAGAATACGGTTGCCGTAGGCGGGATCCGTCGCAACCATGCCGGCGCCGCTATGCCCACCGTAGTAAGTCGGGTTCGAGCCTAGATGTGGAGGCGCGCTCGGTATTGCTGGCTCGGTGTCAGTGCGCGAGCACGCGTACTGCGGAGGGCCGCACGATTCCCCTCCAGTCGATCCGGACCCGCTGCCTGAACCGGACCCGCTGCCCGATCCCGGGCTCCCCGAACCTCCATTTGCACCTGAACCCCCGCTTGATCCCGAAGATCCCGATCCGCTGGCACCCGATCCTGAAGAACCGGAGCCGGTAGATCCCGAGCCGGTAGATCCCGAGCCCGCAGAACCGGAGCCTGCGGAACCGGACCCGCTCGCGCCTGAGCCCGAGGAGCCGGAACCGCTCGCACCATGGCCGCTGCTCGCTGAGCCTGAGCCCGCGCCCCGCCTCGAGGTCCCCACCACCGAGGTGCGCGACGACGCCGACAATCCAGGTTGCGCGCTCGGAAAGCTGCTGCAGCCTGTGTTCGCAACCAGTGAAATGAGGCCGGCAAACAAAAGGAATGAGAGTGACTGAAAGCCTGCTGCTTTCAGATCGCTTGTGCGGAAGTGGGGGGCCACCGGCTCGGCTACCATGCTTGACCTCTACGAATGGCTAGGAACGTCGTTCTGCGAGCGAAGGAACACCTCGGACTCTAACCAACGACGTAGAGAGAAGGGAGATTACGGGCGGTCCTGACCAAAAGACGTACGCAGAAGTGCAGATGATATGCACCTTTGGGAACGAACCGTGGCCCGGCAATTACTAAGTTACGGCGTGACCGGACACAAGCCCGCGCGCGCTCCCCGAGTCCATGCCGCTCGGGAACCGCCTAGGTGGTGGCGACTGCGGTTTTCTTGGATTGCCGCATGCGGCGTGCCATGGTGAGGAAATTTCGGGCGCGCTCGCCATGCAACGCGAAGACCGTTCCCGTATACGCCAGCGCCCCGGCAGCGATCTCCAGCCCAAGCCGCAACCACATCGGTTCGCTGCTCGGCAAGAACCGCTTCAACAACAGCACGGCGATCACCATGACGATGGAGCCGTCCAGGCCCGGGCGCACCGCGCGCAAGTACACCGTCACCGGCATTTCGATGGTGCGGAACACTTTCCAGTACAGCGGCACGGCCACCAGCGGATAAACGAAAACCCAGGCAAACGCAATCCCATTGATGCCCCAGTGGCTGCCGATGTAAAAGCTGGTGCCCATCAGCACCAGAGCGGACGTCTCCAGCCGCATCACGAAGCGCGCATTGCCCACCGCGGTCAGCATCTTGGGTAGTAATGCCACTACCGAACGGAAAGCGGCGTAGACGCACAACACCTCGAGCGGCACGATTGCGCCATTCCATTTCTTGCCAAGGATCAGCGGCACAGCTTCGCGAGTGACCAGAGCCATACCGATCGTGGCCGGGAACGTGATCAGCGCAATCGCCTCGGTCAGGGTCGAGAGGTAGCGTCGCAGCGCAGCCGGTTCTTTTTGCACGGACGCGAGGTAGCTGGGAACAATGGTGGTCACCAGCGAAACCACTTTCTCCAGCGGCGTGTTGGCCACTGTCCACGCCATGCCATACAGACCGAGGGCCGCCTGTCCCAGAACTCGTCCGGCAGTAATGTTGTCGAGGGTGCTGTACGTGGACCACGACAGGATTGCCATGAACACGTGCCAGCTGAACACGATCGATTTGCGAACCCGCTGGAAGTTCGGCCTGGCATATCGGAAGGGCCGGTAAAACAGGATGGCTGTCGAGCGCACCACCGTCGCCGTCAGATTTCCCAGGACCAGTGCCCAATAACCAAAGCCGAGGAGCGCCAAAACGACGGTGATGATGGCAGAGGTGAGATCGCGGCTGGCATCCAGCAAGGACAACAGCTTGAAGCGCATCTCCTTGATCAACAATCCTTCGGGCACACTGCGCGAGCCCTGCAGGACCAGGCCCGAGCACATGACGATCACCACCGGCACCAGCTTCGGCGTCTTGAAAAAAATCGCGACCGGCCACGCCAGCGCGCAAGCCAGGGCGAATGCCGTCAGGCCGAGCAGCACCCCCACTGCGTTCAGCTGCGCAAGGTCGTCATCGGTCAGAGTTCGGAGGGTTACGACCGTGATGGGAATCCCGAATTCGCTCACGAACCGCAGGTGCGCATACAAGACGGCGCACATCGCGACGATGCCAAAATCCGATGGGGCGAGCACCCGCACCAGCACCAGCAGGGCAGCCCACGAGAATAGTTGGCTCGACCAGTTGGCCAAGGCGCGCCAAGCCAGGTTTCCGGCAAACGAAGTTTTATGGCCAGCCCGCGGCGCCGCGACCGGTGGCGTCGCGGCGTCGGCCTTCTCCGAGGTCGTCGCCGTGATTTCTTCGTTCTCCGGGCCCATTCTCCCTATCCCCGCTTGCTCTCCCCCAGAAGTGCTCCGCGCACCCGGTCATACGCGGCATTGCCAAGCGTCCTTTTCAATACCTGGCGCGCCCCGTCCTCGAGGCTGAGCCGCCAAAGGCCGTGCCCGCACGATAGGCTCTCGAACTTCTCGGCGCTGGTTCCGCGCAACACCGCGACCCGGCCAAGGGCAAACCGGTCTGACTTCTGGCCATTGCCCTGGTTCCTGCTCGTCGCCATGCTCGTGTATCCCGCGCTCCGCACGGCATCCTGCACTCGCTGATTGTAGCGTCCGCCGGGACACGAAAAATGTTCGACCTGTGCCCCCAGCCATTGCTCCAGCTGCGACTTTGCGCCGCCGATTTCGCGCTGCAGAGTGGATGCATCCAGATCGCTCAGGTATGGGTGCGTCATGGAGTGGCATCCGATTTCGAACCCCAGTCCGTGAAGCTCGCGCAACTGGGCAGTGCTCAAGTAGCCCGGCTTCCCCACAAAACCGGTGGTCACGTAGAAGGTTGCCCCGAAGTTGTTGGCCTGGAGAAGAGGCGCGGCTGCCAGCAGATCCGTCTCGCACCCGTCGTCGAACGTAATCCCGACGCCCCGCCCGGCCGGGAAACGCAATGCCTCGCCAACACTCCATCCTTGCCACCCGCGCCCCTTCAGCGACTCAAGGTGCGACCCAAAATCGCGCTCGCCCAGAATGTAACGAACATAGCCCGGCTCCGACTGGCAGAGCGCGCGTCCGGGCAGTTCCAGTTCGTGATACATCAGGAAGACGGTTGCCGATTCCATGCAAGGATTCAGTGTGCACTGCGAAAATCGTGGTGATCAGACGGCCGCTGCGGACCGCAGGGAGGTGGCTGCGTCAATACCCCAAGAAATCCTGAGACATCCCCATCATACGTGCAATCGAAATGCCGTACCCGGCTGTTATCATTAAGGTAACTGCCTGATTGCACATCGGTTGCAGCTCGCACTCCTCCCTGCCGCCGCCTCCTGGTTCGCAAGTATGCAAAACCCTGCCTCCCGGGAGAGCCATTTTCTCCCTTCCTTCGCGGTGCTCGTGGGTTTTACTTCGGAATTTCCTCAAGCGCGAAACTTGACCCGCACAGTGATGGTAAAACATTGAGCAGAAGCCATCCACAATTCCGGCTTCGAATCCGGCAAGCGTGCCACAATTTGCGACGACGCGCACTGCAATGCTTCTGTGGCCAGGCCGCCAGAGCCGAGCGCGTCGATGGAGGAGAGCAGAGGGTTGGCGAGAATCCTGGTTCTAGACGGCCATAGCGCGGCGGCCCTCGCGTTTACGCGTTCGCTCGGGCGCGCCGGCTCCTGGGTCGCTGTCGGTGCGAACCGCGCCCTGAACGCACCGGCGGCCGCGTCCCGCTATTGTCAGGCCGGGTTCCGCTATTCTCCCGCCACCGACGATGCCCGCGCATTTGTTACCGAACTGTTGCAGTTTGCCCGCACGCACCAGATCGATCTGATCGCGCCCATGACGGACTGGACCAGCTTTCCGCTTTCTCGTTACCGGGATGAGTTTGCCGGGGTGTGCCGCTTGGCTTTGCCCTCCCACGAAGCGCTCGCGTTGGTGAGCGACAAGTACCAGACCATCCAGCTAGCGGCGAAGTTGTCAGTTAATGCGCCCGAGACCTGGCTTATCCGCTCGATCCACGAGCTGTCGGCCCTTCCGCCACTGGCGTACCCCGTGGTCGTCAAGGACCGCTCGTCGGCCCGCTGGATCGGGGATCGTGCGGTGTTCGGTTCGGTCTCCTATGCCTACGACCGCGACGATCTCCTGCGCCGCGTGACTCAGCGCCTGGAAGCCGCCGGCGATGTGCTGGTGCAGAAGTTTGTGGCCGGCACCGGAATCGGATTTTCCGGCATGGTGGTTGGCGGCCAAGTCTTCCTGCCCTTTCAATGGCAGCGCATCCGTGAAGTCGATCCCCGCGGTTCTGGGAGCAGCTCGCGAAAATCCGTCCCGCTCGATCCGGAATTGGCCGAGCTCAGCTCCCGGCTGGTCACCGCTGCCGGCTTTGAAGGGATCGCCATGGTCGAGTACAAGCTCGATCGCGATGGCAACCCTGTATTGATGGAGATCAATGGACGACCCTGGGGTTCCTTGCAACTGCCCATCGCAAGCGGGGTGGATTATCCCCTCCACCTGGTTCGCTGGTATCTCGAAGGCATTCGTCCGCTCAGCGATGGCGCCTACCGCTCCGGCGTTACCTGCCGCCGCATCGTTGGCGAACTTACCCACCTCGAGGCCCTGCGGCACGGAACTCCTCCCGGATGGCCGGTTCCTTACCCCAACTTCTGGTTGACCCTGGCGCGGGTTGCGATGCCCTGGTATCCCGGCGTACGCTACGAGGAACTTTCGCTCTCCGATCCGCGGCCGGGCTGGGTCGGAATCTCCCATTGGTTCCGAACTCGCTTGCGCAGCAAAAGCAAAAAACCGTCCGGGACGCCGTCATTCAAGGGCCTGGTGCACTGCCACACCACCTTCTCCTACGATGGCACCCTGAGCGTCGGGGAATTCTGTTCTTTGCTGCGGCAGGAAGGTTTTCATTTCGTAGGGCTCACCGAACATACCCGCGACTTCACGCCCGAACGTTATGCGGAACTGGTGCAGGCCTGCCGGCAACACAGCACCGATGGTTTTCTCGCGATTCCCGGCCTCGAGTTCCGCTGCCCCGATGGCACCGAGATCGCCGGCATTGGCATCGACCGCTGGCTCGAGGACAAGCCCCCCACCGAGATGGTCGCCAACATCCGGCACGCCGGAGGATTCGCCATTTGGGTGCATCCGCACAAGCGCAGCCGTTGGACTGGGCCATTTCTTGATTGCGACGCGGTGGAAATCCTAAACGGCAAGATCGATGGCGTGCTGGCGCCGAACTTCTCACTGCTGCGCGATTATGAACATGAACGCAAGCAGGGAAGAGCCTTCCATGCCGTTTTTGGGCTCGACTTCCATAACGTCCGGCAGGCGCGCAATGTCTGGATCGAATGCCAGGCGGATGAATTGACTTCGCAAGCCGTCGTGAAGAGCCTCCGCGACGGGCGCTTCGTGAGCCGTGTCGCGCACGGCGCCATGTCGAGCGATGGCCGGGTCAGCGGATTTGATTACCTGAAAATGGCTGCGCTGCGCGCGGCCTTTCTCGCCTGGGCCGCGACGCTGCGCACCGTGCCGGCATCCTTACGGAATTCCCTGCTCACCATGAGCCGCCCGATCGTGCGCCAACTCAAGCGCCGAGACTAGCGATCCTCGTCACTCAAGATGAACTCGCCAAGCCGCATCACCGAGGAAAAAATCAACCCGCACAAAACAGACAAAGCACAAAAAGACAAAGCTCAAAAAAAACAAAAAAGATCAGCCCTGGGTTCCCGCCACCGCCTGGGTTCCGCTCTTCGCCGAAGTCGCCAGCGTGTAACCCAATTCCCGCATGAGTCCTCCCCAGTTTGCTTCGAGCAGGGCGACCGAACGCTCTGACAGCGTGGCCTTCCAGCCCCCGGCGCTGGCGGTGCGCACGAACGGCTTATCCTGTCGAGTCTTGCGGGTAAGAACCCAATCCTTGGCTTGCGTCTTCTCCAGTTCACGCATGCGCTGCGGCGAACTGAGTTCGACCGCCCGGGTGAGCTTGTCAGGAGAAGTGTCGACGCGCCCGAAGTTCCAGCGTCCAAGGAACTGCCCGATTCGCCGGAGTTCGGCCGCCGGATTCGCTTTCATCTCCTCATATCGCAGGAGCAGAAAGCGCTCACTGCCCTGGCGCAGGCGCAGCCAACTTAAAACGTTATCCGACCAGGAGCCGAGCTTGGTATCGAATTCCGCTGCCATGAAGCGGGGAATGAAATCCTCCATGGCGTAGTTGTCCGCAATGTTTCCCGCCTTCACGTTGTGGTGATAATACGAAACCGCAACATCGCGCGGGTCGCGCACGATGTAAATCACCGCCGGGTAGTGAGGCTGAAACGACTCATGGCTTTTCAGAATGCGCGGCCGCTTCAGCCGCCGCAGCCGCCGGTCGGGATTGAAGTAAATTTCCGGAATGCGGCTTTCGACATTGGCGAAGGTAACCGGGTCGTCCGGGGAAATCAGGTTGCCGATCAGAAATCGCGTCCAGGTATTTCCCGAGCGCGGATAGGACACCACAAACACGTCATCCGGAAACACCGTGACGCCGCGGCCCGCCATCTGCCGCCCGGTCAAAACCCGCGCCAGCTTGTCCAGCGACCGGAGTCGATCAGGCATAGCACTCGCCCGCCCAAATTTGCGATCCGCCGCGCATCGACCCTAGCCCTGGCTGGCGGTTCGGACGATGCGTCATCGGATGTGAAGCGGCGCCGCCGCTTTCTGTACCGCTACTTGTACATGGCTGTCAATCGCCTGGAACAGAGGCTCGCGCAGCCACGAGCCCCCGGCGATCAAACCAGAGATCAGTGGATTTCGCTGGTTGCAGAGCAGGTCAATGCCTTCCAGCTTACTCACGAAGCCTCCGCCACTCTTCACCAGCGCAGCACCGGCTGCGACATCCCACTCGTGCTTCGGAGTCAGCGTGAATGTCACGTCGGCCAGGCCGGCGGATACCCGCGCCAGCTTATATGCCACCGATCCCATGGGCTGTACCTTGAACGCGGCCTGCTCAAAGGGCTGCCACTCGCGGCGCTTCACCTCGCTGCGGCTTGCCAGGATGACCGCTCCTTCCAGCGTTCTCCGCTGGCTGGTCCGCGCCGGTTGCCCGTTGTACAGAAGACCGCTCGACAGCGACCCCAGGAACGTCTCCCCGGTCGCCGGATTGCAGATTCCCCCCGCAATCGCGCACCCATCTTCGACCATCGCCACCGAAACGCAGAACTCCGGGATTCCGGCGACAAATTCGCGGGTCCCATCGAGCGGATCCACGACCCACGCCCGCCTGCACTGGAGCCGCGACAAGTCGTCGGCGCTCTCCTCCGAGAGCCACCCTTCTCCCGGCCGCAGCAGTTGCTTCCGCAGGACCGCGTCCACTTCACGGTCGGCCTCGGTGACTGGATCGTGCCCGGCCTTGTATTCCGCCTCGATCGCTCCCGGCGTGAAGCGGCTCAATACCCCCCGCGCCGTCTGGAGAGCGGCTTCGATCCGTTGCAGAATTTCAGTGTCCGAAGAGTCAGTCATGATGTGTGTGTGTTTCGCCGCCGGCTATGTCCACAACATGCGGGCGCCTGTGACCAGAAGCAGCGTACACAGCAGCCGCCGCAGCCACAGCACCGGCACGCGCGTGCTCAGGTACGAGCCTAACAGACCGCCGGGGATTGATCCGACCAGCAGCGAGACTACCAGCCACGGATCGACATTGCCCAGCTTGAAATGCAACATACCGGTCACGCCCGTCATAATTACGGCGTGCACAATATCCGTACCCACGTTGACCTTGGGCGGGAAGCTGTAGAACATTAGCAAAAGCATCATGATGATGCTGCCCGAGCCCACCGCGGTCATGCCCACCAGCAGTCCCGCGCCCAGCCCGATAAACGACATCCCCACGAATGACTTCATGGTGGGCGGACGATTCGTGACCCGCTCCTCGATCCGGCCCTGCATCAGCAGCAGGATCGGAATCGCAAGCAGCAGGACCCCCACCAGCGTCTTGATGAAGTCATTGACGCCGTTGCCATACAGGTGCCGAAGGTGAACCAGGAAGGAGACTCCCAGGATCGAGCCCGGCACGCTGCCCAGCGCCAGCGCCAGCACTACCTTGCGCCGCACCGTGCCTTTCCGCAGGTGCAGCAGGCTCGCCGGAATCTTGGTGAAGAAGTTAAACAGCGCGTCGGAACCCACCGCGACGATGGCCGGCACCCGCAGGCCAAAGATCAGGATCGGGAGCAGGAGAACTCCGCCTCCTACTCCCGTGAGCCCGATCAAGGTTCCCACGATGAAGCCAATCGCGGCTTTGGCTGCTAGCATCTCCATGAGTCAGACTGCGCTCCAACCGGGACTGCGGCGATCTCAGTTCGAGTTTCCGTTTACTCCGATGAACCCCTGCTGCTCCAGATGCAGAATTATTTCCTGCGCCGCTTCCTCCGGAGACAGTTCGGCGGTGTTGATCACCACCTCGGCCTTGGCCGGCGGTTCATAGGGATCTGAAATTCCCGTGAACTCTTTGATGATTCCCGCGCGCGCCTTGGCATACAAACCTTTTCGGTCGCGTTGCTCGCAGGTTTCCAGCGGCGTGGCCACGTGCACCAGTACGAAGCCGCCCACCGGTTCCACCAGCTCGCGCACCTGCTTCCGCACCGCGTCGTAAGGCGCGATGGGCGCGCAGATCGCGATCCCGCCGTTCTTGGTGATCTCGGATGCGACGTAACCGATCCGGCGAATGTTGATGTCCCGGTGCTCCTTGGAGAAGCCCAGTTCCGACGACAGGTGCTTGCGCACCAGGTCCCCATCCAGCAACGTGACCGGACGCCCGCCCATCTCCAGGAATTTCGTCAGCAGCACATTCGCGATCGTCGATTTGCCCGACCCCGAAAGTCCGGTGAAGAAGATCGTGACGCCCTGCTTGTGCCGCGGCGGATAGCTGCGCCGCAACTCGTGTACCACCTCGGGATAGGTGAACCAGGATGGAATCTCGCGCCCCTCGTTCAGGCGCTTGCGCAGTTCGGTACCCGAGATGTTCAGCACCCGGGAGCCGTTCATCACTTCGTTATCCGGCACGTAGCGGTCCTGGTCTTCCAGATACACCATCATGTTGAACGGCACCATGGTGACGCCAATATCCGCCTCGTGCTTCTTAAACAACTCCTGCGCCTGGTACGGACCGTAAAACGGCGTTCCGTCCACGTCCTTGCCCGGTCCCGCGTGATCGCGGCCGACGATGAAATGCGTGCAGCCATGATTCTTGCGAATCAGCCCGTGCCAGATCGCCTCGCGCGGACCGCCCATGCGCATGGCGAGCGGCAACATCGAAAGCTTCACCGTCCCCTGCGGATACTTCGCCAGCAACAGCTGGTAGCACCGCACGCGCGTAAAGTAATCCACATCACCGGGCTTGGTCATCCCCACCGAAGGATGGATCAGGAGGTTCGCTTCTACCTGCTTCGCCGCCCGGAAGGTCAGTTCCTGGTGCGCGCGGTGCATGGGATTCCGCGTCTGAAACGCAACCACGCGGCGCCAGCCCAGGCGCGTAAATTCGGCCCGGACCTCGCGCGGCGTCAGCCGCAAGCCGCGGAAGTCATAGTGCGACGGCGTCTGTACGCCCTCTACCTTGCCGCCCACATACCACGCTGCTGCTTTGCTTAACAGGTAATCCACGCCAGGGTGCGCCTTACTGGTCGTCCCAAACACTGCTTTGGCTTCTGCCTGCTTGTCCGGCTGCCACATATCTTCCACATGCAATACCGCCAGCATCACGCCTTCCGCATCGCGCAGCGCCACCTTGCTGCTGCCCGGCTTCAGCGATTTCGCAAACTCTTCGCTCACATCCAGGGTGATCGGCATAGGCCACAGCACGCCGCTGCTCAGGCGCATGTTGTGGCACACCCCTTCGTAGTCGGCACGGCTCATAAAGCCGCGCAAGGGAGAAAAACCACCGCTTAACAGCAATTCCAGATCGCAAAGTTGGCGGGCGCTGAGATCCCAGGAAGACCATTCCTTGGAATGGGCCTTGAGTTCGGCCGCCCGTTCGGGCTGGGTCATGAGTTCGGCAAGCTCGCCGCCGTGCGGCGCGATTAAATGACTGGTCAACGCGGTCAAATCCGTGAACCTCCAGGGTCTATAAAATGTTTAGTTTGACGTCAACGCTGGTTCCTAGAATTCCGTAGAAAGCAGCAAGTCTGAGGCAGTGAGGGAGTAGTTGTTCCAATACCCCGGGTTGATGGCCATTTTAAACTAGTGTGGCAGCGCAGATGCTCGCTTGGTCGTTCACCCCGACACGCGATTTGTGGCCGCAATTCGGATTCCTTTAAAGCCGTGGCGCCGCGCAACTTAGCCGGATCGACCCCAAATTGTGTGTAAATCTTTGCGCTTAAATGGAGACTGTTTTCTGGCCGCTTTCGATACGAGCCATTCAGGCGCGCCATCCTGCACTCCAATTTTTGTGCTTGCCTCACAGCAAACAAAGCTCTCCTCAGTCTCAGCCCAGTCCGTCGCTCCCGGCCCCCGCAGCCCAGCGTGTACAATTTCCCCGTTTCTGCCTGTGAGACCGTTGGCCCATTCGGAGCGTGGAGATGTTGAAAAAAGCGGTGAAGTCGGCGGTGCGGCGCGTGGCTCCGCCCCTGGTTCGCAATCGACCCATTCAGGATTGGCCGGGCTGGCTCGGGCGCACGCTCGACGTCAAAGTCCCGGCCGCCGTCATCCACAAGCCACAGCTTTCGCCCATGGGGAACGCCAACATCAACATCCTGATCCACATGATCGACCGTACCCGCAATCTGCCCGGCGACATCGCCGACTGCGGAGTGTTCCGCGGCGGCAGCACGGTGGGCATGGGTCTCTATCTGCGCCAGCAGGGCATCGCCAAACGGATCTATGGCTTCGATTCTTTCGGCGGGTTTCCGGAGGAGGCGAATGCCGACATGCACCTGGGGGGCGCCGACAACGAAGATCGCCACGCCCACGGTTTCGATACCACTTCGGTCGACGCCGTGCAGCAGAAAATCGATAGCTTCCGCCTGCGAAACGTGGAATTGGTCCCGGGTTTTTTCCATCAGACCTTTCCCGCTCTTGCCGCGAAAAACCTGGCCTTCTCCTTCGCCCATCTCGACGTCAATCTCTACGACTCCTACAAGTCCTGTCTCGAGTTTTTCTACCCGCGCCTCAGCAAGGGCGGCATCGTGCTCTTCGACGAGTACAACGATCCCCCGTGGCCGGGATGCAACAAGGCTGTCGACGAGTTTCTGCAAGGACGTGCGGAACGCCTCGAGCTCTGCGAGATGGACAATTACCAGAAGTGGTACTTCGTTAAGCAGTAGAGATTTCGGCGAGAATCATTGATAGCTGCAAGCTCGTCTTGACGATCGAAGCTCCCGGCCGCCGAGCCTACCCTTGCGCCTCTTGGCTGGCCGTCACTTCGGTCGCCTCCGCGGGTTCCACGGCGGGTACGTGGAACATGCTGTACACCACGCCGATCCCGTGGGGTTCCAGCGGAACCTCCTGCAGGCAAACCCCGCGCTCAAAATCATAGAGTGCCATATGGCTGGGCTTGCGTTTGGTTGCCCCGCTCTTGATCCACGCCAGGTTTTCTTTGAATTTTGTGGGCCGCACGTAGGTGAATCCGACCCAGACAAATCGCTCGTCGAGCGGCAACAGTCCGCGACACCAGCCCATAACCTGGTTGGCGCGCCCGTTGATGGCCGTCAGATCGACCACTTTCTTGACCTGGAGCGTCTTCTGGTCGGCGATGACGACGTGCCCATCCACGGTGGTGAAAAACACCGCTCCCCCCGCCGGGTATCCGTCATGCGGCCGTTGCACCGCGATGTCGATCCGGCGGCTCGGATCGCTCAGCGAGATCGCATCGCGCTGATGCAATCGGGTCACCCAGATTTCGTCGCCCAGTTGGAATACGTGGTTCGGATGCGAACGATGGGGCTTGGTCGTGGGCACCAGGCGGTAATCAATCTCGCGCGAGAATCGCGTCCACAGCGGCTCGCCCAGCACATCCCACTCCTGCAGAACTTCTCCGTCCAGGCTGACTTCCACCACCATGTCCAGCCCGGTGACCGCGACCAGCAACGTGTCGCGGTGGGAGGGGGCTACATGATGCACGTCATTGAAGCAAGGCAGCGAGACGTAATGCAACCGCCGGAACCCGGGCAGCTCGTAAACCAACACTTCCGTCGAGGTACACGCGTAGAGCCGGTTGCCCCGTAATGACGCAGCTTTGAAAAGCACCGCGGCATCCGGACCCGCGCAGACCGATGGCGGGGAAACATATTCCACCATCGTCTGTGCGGTTTTTCTCTCAGGATCCAGTTGCACGATCAGCGCCTGCTCGCACGACTGCCACTCCTCCAGATCGCGCAGGACGCGATGCCGCAGCTTGCCCCCGACTACGTAGATCGGGTCTTTACGCAGAGTCGAACCTGGTTCCGTCATTCGTGCACCCACAGTTGCTAAGGCCTTCTCCACCGCCACGGCGCGAACAAGGTCGCATGCGCGCGCCGCCTGCGATCTTCAGATGTTGCGCGCCACCCCGATTGCCCCAAAAAAAACGGGAGACTGGGTGTGGCTAGAATAGCAAACCGTTCGCGGTGCCCGATGCTGGGCGAGGTGCCGGCGTCCTTTGGCGTTTCCCGCGGACAGGAAGGCTTGCCGCCGAGCAAAACTTCAGGATCCTGTAGAAAATTCGCGACAAAGGCCGGCTGCTTCCCTGGTTCCTCCCCGTTACCTTTCCAGTTACTCTATATCCGAAAGTAACCACGGAAACCGCCCGTCTGGCGCAGGATTTTGCTCGCAGCACCGCAAAATCTGCTTCATAATAGAAGCCCTGCATACCGGGCTTGGGGCCGGGGAATCCAGATGAAGTCGATCCAGACGTTCTTTGTGATCTCGCTGTTTTCGGTTTGGGCCTTTGCGCAAGCCGCCAACCACACTCATTACGCAACCGCGTCGAAGCCCGCAACCGCCTCGAAGACGAATCAGGCGCACCACTCCACCAGCAACAGTGCCGTTGCTGCCGAGACCATTGCGGCCGCCAACCGCGAGACCTCCAGCCAGCAGAAAGAGTTGTCCCAGATTGAGCGTGGGAGCACTCATGTGAAGCGCAGCTCGGCGGAGCACCCGGCTACCGTGAAAGCTCCGAAGGAACATTCGACGCCCAACGCACCCATAAATTTCGCTTACCATCCCCCCAAGCAGCAAAACTCGCGCCCCGCAACTGGGCGCACTTACTCTGCCCACTAGCCGAGGCAGCACAGTACAGATACATCCCGGGCGCGCGCGCCGCCGCGTGCCTCGTAATTGCAGTGAAAACGGACTAAAATGCTGCACGATTTTATGACTGTAAAAGAGAGGAACCAGCGATGACTGCACGCGGGGCGATGTGGAAGCTTGGGACGCTTGGAATGCTCGGATTTTTCGTGTTGGGTGTGAGTGCGCGGGTAAGTCAGAAAACCCTCACTTACAAGGGCCTGCCGCAAGACTGGTCCAGCCAACGCGTTTTCTTCACCATGGACTCGCTGGCCAAACATCCCGGCCTGATCAATTCCGAGCCGCGAGTGATGCTGCAACTGTTGCGCCGAGCAAAGTCCGGTTTGCGCCCGGTGCAATCGCTCGCGCTTCCAGCGATCACTCCCCTGCCCAATGGAGTGGGATGGAGCTTTCTCACCGGGGCCGGCAAGATGCTCATTGGAAATTCGCCAGCCGAGTTCACCCTCGACCTGGCCAATCCAAGCTGCACGAATGACTACGTGGTATTTACCGGGAATGCAGTGGGCAGTTCCACGCAGGCAACTTTGATTGGGCTCAATGATCTCTATACAGGACCGAATGCCGGCGCTACCCTTTGCGGCCAAACCAGTCCGAATCCATACTTCGCGTACAACACATCGACGCTGACCAATGGGAAGATCAGAACATCACCGATTATCTCGCTGGATGGTACGAAGATAGCCTTCGTCGAGAGCAACTCGGCCACCTCTGTGCTGCACGTTCTTAAATTCCAAGGCAACTCGTTGACATCATGCTTGGCCAATGGCTGCAATGCCAAGGCTCCTGCGGTCCCCGGGGTTGGCAACGCCGCCAGCATGGTGAACGTCACCTACGCCAACGCCAACAACACCCGCTCCTCACCCTGGATGGACTATGCAAACGACACCATCTACGTGGGCGCCAACGACGGTGCCATTCACAAGATCACTGGCGTATTCAAGGGCACCCCTACTGCAGTGAACAGCGGCGGATGGCCGGTGGTGATGCCGAATCTGCCGAAGAATCTTGTGCTCCCACTATCAAGCCCGGTTCAGGACCCGGTGACGGGCAACATTTTTGTGGGAGACAATCGCGGTTTCCTGAATTCGTTCAGCTACGTAAACCCGGGACCGGTCTCCAGCCTGGCGATTGGCGCCAGTGCCAACGGCCTCATTCAAGATTCCCCATTAGTGGATTCCGGCAATGGCATCGTCTTCGCCACCTCGGCTTTTAACGGAACGGGCGGGGCGCTGGTGGAAGCGTCCACCAGCACTCTCGCGCAGCTCGCATCCGTCAGCCTGGGCCTTGGCAGCCAGGTGGGCGTAACCCCGGCAGTGGTCCTCTACGATGGCTATGTGGACAACGCATACCTCAACGGCGGTCCGGCCGCAGGCCACATGTACGCTTGCGGCACCGGGCCCGCCGATACCACGCCTTATCTTTATCGTTTCCCGTTCAGCGCCGGTAAGGTGATTCAGCCGGCGAACAGCGTGACCCAGATCGTCAACTCCACCACTGCCCGCTGCAGCCCGATGACAGAATTCTTCAATGCCAGCATTGGCGTGGGCGGAACCGACTTCTTATTCTGGGGCGTCACCGATTCCTGTGTGGGAAGCACCGGATGCGTCATGTCGCTCTCCAACGGCACCGCGATCCAGAAAACGTCGGTGGTCGGGGGAACCAGTGCCATCGTGGTCGACAACGACACGAGCCAGCCGGGAACCTCCAATATTTACTTCTCCAACGAAAGCAACCCGCTCAACGCGAACCGGGTGAACCAGAGCAATCTCCAGTAGTCGAGGATTTCCTCGAGCCGTTGGCACAGTTCTCTGCGCCAACGGTTTTTTTTGTCTTCAGGCCAGATCTGCGGCCCAGCGTTCAATGTTCCGTGAGCCAAGCGGCCGCACCGCAGGTACGTAGAGTCTGGAAAAAAGCTTCTACAGGAAGATGATGGAAGGCGCCTAAGGTCGCAGAACCGACACGCGTGTAAATGTTCCCCGCATGAGGGACCATCCCAAGGCCTTTTTTCCTAATGTGTTCCTCTTAGAACCCACTCAGGAAACCTTAGGGGCAAGCCCTTGTTTCATGAACTTTTCGAAAAAAAATTTCGTCGCTTCTAGAATTATCTGCACGCATCGCTCCACATCCTTGCACCGTTGGACCATACTAGTGGCCCCTGTTGAAATCGGAAGTTCCGCTCAAGGTTTTATTGTATTTACAGGACTTTACCTATGATGCCGTATGCCGATTAGGCGGCACTCCCCGCCCCTCGTTTCCATCTCCCCCTGAGGAAAATCGATTCCTTACGCACGCTGTGGAAAATCAAGTTCGTTAGTCACAGAAAGAAAATACATATCTTGGCATTGTGACTGCTATGGAATTCGGTAGGAAGTCCGATCGGTACCAGATAGCACAGACTGTGCGTCGTTCTGCGGGGGGCTGCTGGACTGGGCAGCTTTTCCCGGGGGACGGACTTGGTCACCTCGCGAAGTTCATTTAGAGGGGGGGAAGTACGATGAGCGAGAAGCCTGTCCGCCTAGGGCAGCGGGAACAACAGATCGTCGAACTGTTACTCCAGGGCTGCGACAATGATGAGATCGCTCGCCAACTCAAGATGGCTCGCCGGACCGTGAAAGCCCACTTCAACCGGCTTTTTCTCCGCTTCGGAATCACCGGCGGTATCAAGCGAGTCAAACTCGCAACTCTTTTGTATCGGAGGCAGTTATGGCAGCAGGCGAGCGTTACGGAAATCGCACCCCTAGCGAACGGGAACACCGAGTCATCGAACTCGTTGCTCAAGGACTCAAAAATAAAGAAGTTGCCGACGAGATCGGAACTACCGAGCACGTCGTCAAGAATTACCTTCGGGTCATCTACGACAAGCTCGGACTCTGGAACCGAGTCGAATTGGCCCTCTGGTATGAGGCCCGCCGATTTGAATCGGCTGCCCGAGCCTGATGTTCTGGAGTCTTGGGAGCACAGCATCCTAGGCCTCGGCGAAGTTCCACTGGCCGAGCGTTTCCACGAAAAGTAAATACTGGCTGGCGCGCTCCAGCGCGCATCCACGCAAAACTACTCGCTCATGGGTCACCGCCGCAGCTGTGCCGTTGCGGCGGGACTCTGGCGATGCCGCACATTCTGTTCTTCTCTGGTGGGGACGCTTACCGGCAAGAACTCAGGTTCCGCAGTCGGTTCCCCGCTCCCGGTGTACCCTTGCGCAACGCCGCATCGACCAGCATGCGGGCCTGCTCGCAGCTTTTCGACACCCCATCGCCGGTAGCATACAGGTCTGACAGTAGCAGGAGGGCCGCCCCGTTCTGCTTGCCCACCGCCTTCCACAGCAAGCTGGCTGCGGCCACGCTATTGCGGCTTCCCTTGCTTCCCGACAAGTAATTCTCGGCCATCGACAGTTCCGCGGAACCATTGTCCACCGCCGCGGGTTGAGGGGCAGCCTCTTCGCTTGGCGGCGGCGCGGCTGCGGCATGTCGTGCCGCGGCTCGCGCTGGCTCGGCATTGCGCGCAGCCGGTGCGGCAGCGGGTGTTACATTCGACGCCGCTTGCGGGTTACTGGCTGCGGCCTGCTTCCCGGCATCGTTATTCGGCGGTACAGCGTTCGGCTGCGCGGCCCCGTTGTTGGGTGTCTCGCGAACCGGTGCGGCCCCGTTGGCGTCACTCGACGCGGCCTGGTTCGCGGAAGCGTTTGAGGCTGCTTCCTGCGACGCGGGCGCTGCGGTTCGTGCCGGGTACCGGTTGGGACTGAGCACCTGGAACCGGATGTAGGCCAGGGAACCCAGCAACACCAGCACCGCCAGTACAATCAGGAATTTCGAGGTGCCGCTCGATTCACTGCCCACGTCAGTAAGGAACCGGCGCTCGCGCAACCAGTCGATGTCTGCGGCGCTCTCGCCGCTTTCGAAGTCCGCTCTCGGCTCTGCATAGGAATTTTGCCTCTCCGCGATCGCCGGCGGCGGATCATCCGCATAAATCATCGATCGCGAACGCGGACCACGGGCTTCCTCCGCATTGCGATTTTCGACCCGGTGAGGTTCGACCCGGTGGGGATCAAACAGCAGTCCGGGGACCAGCAATCCCTCGAGATTCGGTCGCTCGGTGCTGGCCGCCTGCGCCGTGTTGGCTGCCGCAGCCTGCGCCATTGGACGCCGTTCCGCTGTTACCGCGGGCAGCAGCGGCTCCCCGCACATTCCGCAATAATTCTGGACGCGCAACTGCCGGTGGTGACAATGGCTGCACACCAGAGCCGCCTCTTCGAGCTCGGTCGCCGCTTGCGAGAGCGACGGCCCCTCCTCGATTGGACCACCCGCGGCCTCTGCTGCCTTCAGTTCGTTCAGCAGATCGTAGATCGCCTCATCCCGCTTTTCCGGCGGGGTCGTGAAATACACTTGGGCCCATCGACCCAGGTGCCTTCCGAGCGTTGCGTTCAGCAGGGGATTCAGTTCTGGATCCGGGAGGTCGGCTGCAGGTTGAAACGCCTTTTCCGGGGGATAAGGCAATGAGTTTCTCCACAAGGGATGTTTACTGATAATTCCATCCTATCGACCCCCGCTTGTCAAATGAGGATTTCCCTGTACGGTCGAGTTTTCAACACCGGTCTGGCTGCCCGGAAAAGACCCTATTCACAGACCTTGCGAGAGGATGGTTCGAACTGATCGATCTGGGCTTGTCGCTGCGTCATGTACTGCCCTTTCTCGGTCTTGCCGTACAAGTCCGTGTTCGGACAGTAGTACAGCGCGGTGCGCAGATCCACCCAAACCGATATGTCAGGGTTTCCTTCGTACTGCTGGACCGGCGGAGGTGGATCGGCGAGTCCCAGGCTCACCAGCGCGCGCTCGGTCCACGACAATTCCGGATCGGGTTGTGCAGCCCGATGCTGCGGCTTGGCGGGAGCAGAGCCCGCTTGCGCCGTTCCGGGCATAGGTTGAGAACTCGTCGCCGGGCGCGCCGCATTCAACCCTTCCGGATCGGCTTGGGATCGATGACTCGCCATGCCCCAGAACAATGCGATCAGCAGCGCGACAATGGCCGTCCCCAGGGAGAGGTCCCCGCGATGCATTCGCAAGAAGGCGGCCAGCCCCGCGTTGCCCTCTGCTCCTCCAAGGGAATTCAACCAAGCCCGCGCATCCGCGGCCGACGTCCACGGATACGGCACCGCGCCTTGTGGAGTCGGCGCTGCTGCCGGCGGCGCAAGCGCCCCGGCTGCCATTGAACTCGGCGGGTTGGGCGGAGGCAGCGGTGGAGTCAAGCCCGGCCCATCCGGATCCGGCGGTAGCAGCTTCATCAGCTCCGCGGCCACGTCCTGCGGCGGTTCATCCTCTACCGTGTCATTGGCCAGAGCCAGAACCTCGCTGGGAAGGTGTACGTCCGGATCGACAATGTTCGACGAAAAGCTCCGCCGCGCACTCTCGTTCAAGGGCGCCGATGGTGTCTCGTGGGATAGAGCGGCCGGAGAATCCCAGGCATTGGGACGGCTCGGCGTGGACTCCGCGCGTGACCGGTCGCTGCGTAACGTGCCGCAGTTTCCGCAATACACCTCTTGCGGCGCGATCTCGTTTCCGCAGCGTGAGCACTTCTCGTAGCCAGCGCGCATGCTGCTGGCCTGTGATCCTGCGGCGGCTTCTTTCCTCATTGCACTGGCCAGGGTCGCGCTCACGCTCCTCGCGGGCTCTGCGGGCGGCGTTGCCCGCAGGCGCGTCGGGGTCGCGCTGGCCGACAGCGCTTCTGCATCCTTGGCCAGCCGGTCCAGCTGAGGCTTGAGTTTCTCCAGCGCTTCCAGCATCGAGTCGCGCTCGGCCGTCAGGCTCTTCTTCGACTGATCGTCGGAGGTGCGCGTGATCGCCTCGGTCACCAACCCTGCCATCAATTGGCAGGTGCGCACATCCTGCTCGGAGTAGCCGTGCGGCTTGGAAAAAGCCAGTTCAATCACCCCGGCGATCTTGTCGTCGTGAAAAATGGGAACCGCGATGAACGACACGATGCCGGCTCGTCTGGCCAGCGCCGCATCGACCCGCGAATCGGTGAGCACGTCCGAACACCGCACCACCGCGCCGTGCGCGATAGCCTGCGCCGACAGCGACTTTTCATTCGGGATCGCCTGCCCCATCTCGGCGGCCGCGGTTCCTTTCACCGCGCGGTATACCAAGTGATCGTGATTCACCATGCACACTGCCGCCCCTGCAGCCGAGGTCATTTTCTGGGTCTGCTCGACCACCAACTCGGCCGCGCCATCGAAATCCAAATGCCGGAGCAGGATCTGTTGCTGCGTCTCTACGATCTCGCCCAGCGTGGTCGCGTAGTCGCCGTCATGATGATTGTCAGCAACCGGCTCGGGTCGTGGCTCGGTCTGCTTGCGATGTTCCTGGAGGACGTAGGCGGCGGCCAGCAGTCTCTGAAACGTGGCCTCGTCCAACACGGGCTTGCCTTCGTGGTTGGTGATCGATTCCATGAACAAAGTGGAACGAAAGTAACCTCGCTCGGGGGTGAGCGGCTTCCATTCTAGTGCAATTCCACCGCCACGAAACACAGACTCAAGCCGTCACGCGCGATCGGGAATGCCCGACCTCCTCTCCCGAGGGGAATCCAGACGGCGTCCGTGCAGCGCTGCCAGGCAGGAAGTAACCTATGCTAAATGAATAAGTTAAAGTTGCCCCGCAGAGGCTGGCCATCGCGGCGAAGTCCCCCGCAGACACCCCGACTCGGAGTTACGGTTTTCTTCACACGCCGGCTGCGGACTCCGCCAACTGCAATAGTCTGCACTTTTCCCTAAGCACAAGTAGCGACGAAAATCCCCACCCCACCACAGAATCCTAACCGCCCTTTGCGAAGCCATGGCCACAGAATCTTGGCGCCATGTGAAGCCTCCGCCACAGAATTCTCGGCGCCCTCTGCGAATCCTTCCCGCCCCCAGCGGTTAGAAGCTTTTCTCGCCGCACCGGCAAACCGCACGCTTCGCCAACAGAATTCTCGGCGCCCTCTGCGAATCCTTCCCGCCCTCAGCGGTTAGAAGCTTTTCTCGCCGCACCGGCAAACCGCACGCTTCGCCAACGGGATTCTCGGCGCCCTCTGCGAATCCTTCCCGCCCTCAGCGGTTAGAAGCTTTTCTCGCCGCACCGGCAAACCGCACTCACGCCTCCACCACTTCCTGCGCCGCCTCAGTCTGTTCTCCAGCCAGGTAGAAGTGCACCGCCGGCGTGATGATAAGCGACAGCACCATCGAGATGAGCACGCCTCCGATCACCGCGATCGCCAACGGCTGCAGCATCTGCGATCCCGCGCCGACGGCAAACGCCAGCGGCAGCATGCCTGCCACCGTCGCCAGCGCCGTCATCACGATCGGGCGCAGCCTTCTCCGGCTCGCCTGCAGCATCGCATCTTGCGCGGTCATTCCCAGCCGCCGGAATTTCTGGTCCGCATCCAGCAATAAAATTCCATTCTTCGCCACGATGCCCACCACCATGATCATTCCCATGAACGACGAGATGTTAAACGTCGTCCGCGTAATCAGCAGCCCGAAAAATACTCCCGAGGTCGAGAGCAGGGCCGCCGACACGATCGCAATCGGCGCTGCAAACGTGCCGAACTCAAACAGCAGCACGATAAACACCAGCAGAATCGCCAGCACGAAGACCATGACCAGGTCGTGAAACGATTTCTGCTGTTCCTGGTACGTTCCGCCGTATTCCACGCGAATGCTCGACGGCAGATGCAGCCCCTCGACTGCCTTCTTCACATCGGCCATCCCCGACCCCAGGTCGCGCCCTTCCAGGCGCGCCGTCACCGCAACATCTCGCTGCAGGTTTTCCCGCCGAATCTCGTTCTGCCCGGGCAATTCGGTGAGGGTCGCCAGCGACCCCAGCGTGGCCGTCTTCCCCGTGCTGCTGGTAAGCAGCGTGTCGCGCATGGCCTCGAGCGATTCGCGGTTGGCTTGCGGAAAGCGCACCCGCAGCGTGTACGCTCGATCGTTCGCGACGATCGGCGTGGGCGCCGGTTCGCCTTCCAGGATCGCCGAGGCATCGGTCGCCACCTCGTCCGCCGTGAACCCGGCGCGCGCCGCCACCATCGGGTTCACCTGGAACACCACCGCTGGCCCGCTGATCGTGTTGTCGATGCCATTGAGAATGTCGACCACGCCGTCGATCTTGTGAATCGCATCCGCCACCTTCGGCGCCCAGTCCGCCAGCACCTTCGGATCGGGCGAGAACATCTTGATCTGGATCGGCTCCGGCGCCCCCGTCAGGTCGCTGATCATGTCCTGCAGCACCTGGGTGAACTCCACATCAACCACCGGCTCCTGCTGAGCGATTTTGGCGCGCACTTCCGAGATGATCTCTTCAATTCCTCGATCCCGATCCTTCTTCAACTTGACCGAGATGTCGCCCGTGTTCGCCTCCGTCACCGCCGCCAGGCCCAGCTGCAAGCCGGTTCGCCGCGATGTGCTCTCCACCTCCGGGGTCGCGCGCAGAATCTGCTCGAGGTGGCCCACCACCCGGTTGGTTTCCTGCAGCGAACTTCCCGCAGGCATGATGTAGTCGAGCACGAACCCGCCTTCATCCATTTCCGGCAGCAGGTCCGACCCCGAGTACCGATAGCACACGTACGCCACCGCAATCAGCCCAACACTGAGGCCCGCCAGCCAGAGCGGTTTCTTCAGCGCCCGGCGCAGCCAATGCTCGTGGAAGTCGACGATCTTCTGGAAGAATCCGCTCAGGTGCGCGTCTTCGGCCGCCAGCAGCTTCGAAATCGTTTCTTCTTCTCCCTGTTCCCCGGCCGCCGCCTCTCCGCCGTGCTTGCGGATGAAATACAGGCTCAGGTTCGGAGTCCAGGTAAGCGCCAATGCCAGCGACGTGAATAGCGACACCGCCATGGTAACCGCCAGCGCCCGGAAGAACGTGCCCGTCACCCCGGTGATCACAATCAGCGGCAGAAACACTACCACCGGGGTTACCGTCGAGCCCACCAGCGGCAGAGTGATTTCCTTCAGCGCGCTGGAGATGGCCTGGGTGCGCGATTGTCCCGCGTCGCGGTGCAAGACAATGTTTTCCACCACCACGATCGCGTCATCGATCACCAGCCCCACCGCCGCCGCCAGGCCGCCCAGCGTCATCAGGTTGAAGCTCTGGCCCAGCAGCTTCAACGCAATCAGGGTCACAAGAATTGTGACTGGGATGACCAGCCCCGCCACCACTGACGTTCCCCAGTCGCGCAGGAACACTACCAGGATGATCGATGCCAGAATCAGCCCCAGCAGAATTGCGTCGCGCACGCTCTTGATCGACTCGCCCACAATCTCCGACTGGTCATAGAACGGGCGGATTTCAATTCCCGGCGGCAGCCCTTGCTGGATGCTCTGCGCGGCCGCGTGCACTTCTTCCGCCACCCGCATCGTGTTGCTGTCGGGTTGCCGGTTGATGTTCAGCAGCACCGCCGGTTTCCCGTTCGCGTTCACGATCGTGTACACCGGTTTCACGCCCGGTGCCACCGAGCCGATGTCGCCGATCCGCACCGGGATCCCCGCCGGCGTCGTCTTGATGACCGTGGCCGCAATTTCTTCTGGCGTCCGCACCTGCGCATTCACCAGCCCCAGCACGAGTTGGTGGTTCCGCTCCAGCAATCCGGGCGAATCCACCAGGTTGGTCTTCTGCACCGCGGTCAGAATGTCATTCACGGTGACATTGGACGCCAGCAGTTTCTGCGGATCCGGCGTGACGTAAAACTCCGGCTCCTGTCCACCCTGAACCACCACGGTCGCGACCCCATCCAGCCGGTTCAGTCGCGGCTTGATCTCATAGGTCGCCATTTCCCACAACTTCGTCGCCGGGACATTCTGCCCCGTCAGGCTGTAGCCGATGACCGGAAAGCTGGCGAAATTCATGCGGTGGGCTTCCACCTTCGCGGTCGGGGGAAGTTCTGGCTGTACCCGCGACAGGGCCGCATTCACGTACTGCAGCGTCTGGAAAATGTCCACATCCCAGCGAAAGAACAGATCGACTTCCGCCGATCCCCGGCTGGTGATCGAGCGCACATCCAGCAGGCCGGGAACGCTGTTGACGGTTTCTTCGATGGGGCGGGTGATGGTCACCATCATCTGATCGATGGGCATCACGCCGTTATCCACGCTGATGAGCACGCGGGGAAAATCCGTGGCCGGGAAAACCGATACCGGTATCGTGAAGGCGAGATAGCCGCCCAGCAGCGCCAGCGTCAGGATCAGGAAGATCACCGAGCGCGAGTGCTGCACGAACCAGTACGAATTGCCGGTGTGATTCGAATCCGTACTTGCCATTTATTTATCGTCCGCGTCGGGCTTTTCCGGGGCTCCCGCCGCCGGTTTTTCCTCACCGCTCGCCGGTGGCGCTTCCACCTTCACCTTCGTCTTGTCAGGAAGTCCGAACGCTCCCGCCGTGATGACCCGCTCTCCCGCATTCAGGCCTTCGAGAATCTGGACGTCATCGCCCTGCTTCACGCCAATCTTGACCGGCTTCTGATGCGCGCGGCCGTCGTCGCCAACCACCATCACCGTGGTCGCGCCATCCGGCCCGGTCAGCACCGACTCGGGAGGAACCACCAGCGCATCCTTCAACGTTTTGGCCAGCATGCTCAGGTGCACGCTGGTTCCCGGCCGCAGCCGCTGCTTCGAATTCGCCGCCTGCACCCAGACCTCAACCGTAGTGCTGTTCGGGTCCAGCGCCGGGCTGATCACCGTCACCTTGCCCTTGACCGCATCTTCCTCGCCCCGCACCGTCAGCGTGGCCGGATCGCCCAGCTTCAGCAGTGCGGCATCGCTCTGCGGAATGTGTGCCTTCGCGATTACCTGCGCCGTGTCCATCACCGTCAGCAGCGGAACTCCGGCCGCTGCCGTCTCGCCTGCATACAGCGGGCGATCCGTGATCACGCCATCGATGGGACTATGAATCTCCGAATAACTTAGCTGCGCCGAGGCTCCTTCGTACTGTCCCTTCGCGGATTCCAGCTGCCCCTGCGCCGACTTCAACGTCTGCTTCTCGCCGATCGCCTTCAAGGCCTCCAGATGCCGGTTCGCGATCTCGTAGAGATTCCGCGCGTTGGTGAGGTCCACCCCTGCCTGATCTAGCTCTTTGCGCGGCAGGGCTCCTTGCTGGAACAACTCCTGCCGGCTGTTGTAGACCTTCTGCTGCGCGTCCAGCGCGCGCTGGGCCGCTTCCACATCCAGGCTCGCCTTCTGCATCTCCTCGGGAAGGCTCGCCCCCGTAGTCGTGGTGTACGCGGCCTGCGCCTGCTCGTAGGCGCCCTGGCTGGCCACGGTCGCCGCCGCCAGATCGCGATTCTCGAGCGTAGCCAGCAACTGCCCGGCTCGCACTTTGCTTCCGCGGTTCACGTAGAACTTCTTCACCGGCGCCGTGATCTTCGGCGTGATGGCCGCCTGCTGCAGCGGATACAGCAAAGCCTCCGCGGTCACGGTGTGCTCGATGGTTTCCTGCTCCACCGCCTGCGCCTGCACCGCAACCACCGGCTCTTTTTCTCCCGGCTCCTTGGAGCAGCCCAGGCCACTCCCCAACAGAACCAGGATGATCGCCGCCCCGGCCGCCACACTGCCGCACTTCAGCGCTCTCTGGACCTGGTGATCCTTGCTCTCCCTCGCGTTCATGCGTGTTTAGAAGCTCCCTGTTACGGTTTGCAGAGTCGCAATCGCCAGCCGGTACCGCGCTTGTCCATCGGCATACGCGTTGCGCGCCAACGTCAATGTATTTTGGGCATCGACCACTTCGAGCACAGTCGCCTCGCCCGCCTGGTAGCGCAGCGTGGTGAGCCGCAGGCTTTCGGCTGCCATCTCAGCGGACTGTTTCAGCGACTCCAACTCCGCCCGCGCCGTTTCTGCTTCCTGGTAGTCCCCGCGCAGGTTGCTTAGCAGCTTCCGCTGCGCGAAGCTCAACTCCACCTGGGCCTGGTCCCGCCGCAGATCGGCCTGCTTCAGACGGCTGCGATTCGCTCCCCAATTCCAGATCGGAATCTGCACGCTGGCCACCACCGAATACCCCAGGTTATTAATGGGCAGCCCGGTCGTTGGATCGGTCTGGCGAGTCGCGAAGTGCGTGGCATCGATGCCATAGAAATAGTCAAGACTTCCCGCCGGCAGCATTCCGCTCCAGGCGCTGGTGACATCGTAGCGGGCTACTTGTAGCGCCGCCACCGCCGCCCGCAGGTCCGGATTCTTCTCCGCCGCCATCCGCTGCGCCTCGGCGAACTCCGGCAGATTGATGGGCTGCTGCAGATCGTCCACCACCGAAAAATTTTCGTTGAAGTTGGGATAGACGAGCACGCACAAATTCAGCCGCCCCTGCTCCATCCCCAGCCGCGCTTCCTCGAAATCCCGCTGCGTCTGCTGGAACTGAATCTGCGCCTTGATCACATCCGAGTGCGCCACCTCGCCGCCCTGCTCCAACTTCTTGCTGATGTTCAGAAAACGCTCGGCTTCGTCCAGCGCCTGTTGCTCGGTCGCGTACTTGCGCTGCGCCACCACCAGGCCGTAATACGCCTGCACCACCGTCACCACCAGGCCCCGCGCCGCCACCTCCGCCCGCGCCTTGGCCAGCGCTTCTGCCGCCGCCGCCCGCCGATAGTCGGCCACCATCGCCAGCGAGACTTCCTGGTGGACGTCGCCCTCGCTGAGGTATTCGTGCACCCCATTATTCGCGATGTACAGTCCGGTTCCCGATCGCGTGCCGTTGGGCTCGGTATAAATGAAGCCGTTGTTGTAATTCACGTTCGGCAGCATGCCCGACCGGCTCTGCACCTTGTCCTCGTGCGCGAGCCCGGCGTCGGTGAGCGCGGCACGAAAATCCGGGCTGTTCACCTTGGCCCGCTGCAATGCGTCCTGCAAGGTCAGCATCTCCGGAGCCCCGCTCGATGGAGTTCCTGCACCGCCGGCGGGCGAGGTCTGTGCCGTCGCCGTCAAGCTCAGCACCGCCATCAGGATCACTGCCCGCGCGCTGCGGACGCCGATCCGCTGCCAATGGGATGTTGTCTTCGTTCGATCCATCATTCCAACCTCGCTCCCAGCCTACTCGCCGAACATTAAGAAAAGCTCAGGATCGGAAAATCGCCGAGCAAGCTTGTTTCGACCCTCTGGATGGCTTCTAAGACGGGAACCGTTGTAGGCGGCTTGGGCCCAATCCCAGATCGGGCCCCTGGGGCGGGAATCCTTCCCGTATTCAAACTCACGGGGCCTGGCAATGCCCCGGCGGTGTCCGCTTAAGTGGCGCTTTTACGCGCTTTTTCCTGAGAACCCGCTGAGCGAAACTTTGGCGAAACTCTTGCTCATGCCCTTATGGCACGACAAATTCACCCAGGGGAAATAGGCATGGTCGATCTAAACGCAATCAAAATCACTCCCCGCGATGAGGAAGTCCTTCGACTCCTCGCGCAGGGTTGCAGCAACAAGGAAATCGCCGGCCAACTCAACATCAGCCCGCGCACGGTCAAGCAGCACCTGCGCACGCTGTTCCTGCGCGCCGGCATTACTGACGGCCGCAAGCGCGTCATCCTCGCCACCGCCGTCTTCGCCAAGGAGCAAACTGAGCTATGCAACCCCGCGATCAGCTAACCGGCAAAGAGATCCAGGTCGCCACCATGGTCTGGCAGGGTATGACCAACCGCGAAATCGCTGCCATCATTGGCACCACCGAACAGGTTGTGAAGAACTACCTGCGCACCACCTTCGACAAAGTCGGCGTCTGGAGCCGCCTTGAACTGGCCCTCTACATCGCCGCGCACGGCGGTCCGCATTGGGTGGAACAGCTTGGGTTGCTCGCCGGCGCGCCACCGCAACGGGAGACCCCGGTAGTGGCCTTCGCCGGATAACCGCTCTGGCGACACGAAATCGGGACGGGGAAGCTTGATTCTTGCGGTCCTCCCCGTCTCATCCCCGCGAGATACTCCGGGTGCGACCCTCAAACTCGGCTGTATTTCCTGTGGGCCTGAGACAGCCGCGTGGACTGGGCTCGGCTCGGTTTTCCACAAACTGCCGTTACGGTTCATGGCCGCCGGTTCTTCCCTCCAGCCAGGACTTGCCCGACCAAGTCGGGCATTTGGCGTCGAATCCAGTTTCGGCCATTCCCCTGGTGCACCAACATCGATGCAGTATGCTGTGCAACTTCGGAAATTCTTGATCCAATGATGGATATTGCGGTCTGAATTCCATTGACGATCCCCCAGTGCGCGGCGTACACCCAATGCCAGCCTCGGGGCGGCAAAGAGGCGTGCGTCGCGAAGGTGCTTCGGAAGTTCCGGCGCTGCTCCTCGACCCGGGCGTTCTCTTCCCCTGACATGCGAAGTTCTTCTCGGCGCAAGCGCACGGTTCTGGTCGTCGACGATTCCCCGTTGATGTTGCGCTACCTTCAAACCATCCTCGAATTCGCCGCCTTCCGCGTCGAGACGGCTGGGGATGGCGAGGAGGCTCTCCGCCGCATTCGCAATGGCCGGCAGCCCGACGTGGTCCTGCTCGACCTCGAGATGCCGGGCATGGGGGGCTTGGCCACCCTGCAACATCTGGTTCGGATGCATCCCGGTTTGCCGGTCATCATTTGCTCGGGTGTCGAGGATCCCTCGGTGATGGAATCGGCCTCGTTGCTGGGCGCTCACGCCTATCTCCGCAAGCCCGTTCAACAGCTCTATCTGACCGCCGCCCTCGAACGCTGTTTGCACAGTCCGGAGCTTTAAGCAGGCTCCCACCCGTCCAGGCACCCACTTCCTTCATTTCTCAATAGACAGTCGGTGTGACGTGCTCCCGCGCGCACTTTCCCAACTCCAGGCAGCCTTACTCGCTCAAGTGCCCACGCTTGGGTACTGCAGTAACCAATCGTAATCAACGCGGCGGAAGATTCCTGCCTGCATCGCTTCACGACATACTTTCTGCAAATTGTTGCAGTCGCATAACGATGGGGTTCCGCGAACTCCATGCAAACCCACACATTCGCAGCGATAACCCCGCGTTTACTCGGCATCTCAATTGCACCTGCACTGGCGCCGTTTCTATCGGTCTGTCTCCCGGGCGGGCCGATCCCATCTCCCGATCGAGGTAGGCAATGTCCTACAAAGAAACTTTCTGGATGGCGTGCGACTCCACCGAGCAGTTGCGGGCCGAATACGGACCCTTCCACACGCGCCTGGAAGCCGAGTCCGAAGCCAGGAAGTTGGGGTTCGGTTATCTCTTACGTTACGAACACGTCGTGGGACCTGCCGACGAGATTCTGGAAGTCCGCAGCATCTTCATCGAGTTGCCCGACACCGCCCCGCCTGCCGGCCCGGTTCGCCTGCATACCCGCTGCGCAACCTGCGGGGAAGCGGCCACCCACGAGCGCGCCTGGCAGGCCGAAGTCTGGGCCGATATCCACGAGTTCGAGCACAGCCGGCACCGCGTCCGGCTTTTCGAACATATCCACGGCGACGGTCTTCGCGAAATCGTGGACTGGCGCGGCAGCGCCGCCTGAACCGAAGTGGAGCGGCGGGCGTCCGCGCCCGCTCAGCCAGGGCCAATCACGCCCTCCAGATCCGCTGATTTTTGATTGTTAGGGAATGCTCCGCGCGGAGCATCGACAGCGTGGTGGACCCTCAGCTTGCCCGCCGAGCCAGGCCTGTCGCCGCCCCCTGGTCGATCATCCACACCAATTTCCCATCCGTCGGCTTCACCAGCTTCGAGGGATAAAGCTGAGGACTCGCCGAGCCTTCCAGTACCTCGCGCAAGGCTGCTTCCTTGTCATGGCCGGCCACCAGGAAATTCACTTCGCGCGCCGCATTCAGCACCGGCAGGGTAAACGTAATACGGTCCGTCTGAAACTTCTGGACCCAGTTTGCCACCACCAGGTGCCCAGTCTCCGCCAGCGCCTTAGTCTCGGGAAACAGCGAAGCGGTGTGTCCGTCCGGGCCCATCCCCAACAGGATGAGGTCAAACCGTGGGAACTGGCCGGGCGGCACCTTGAAGAAGCCGCGCAGCGTCGCCTCGTAACTCGCCGCCGCCAGGCTGGCATCCGCATCTTCGGCCGGAATCCGGAAGATATTCGCCGCCGGCACTGGAACCTTCGAGAGCAGCGCCTCGTTGGCCATGCGGTAGTTGCTTTCCGGATGATCGGGCGGCACATGGCGCTCGTCGCCCCAGAAGAAGAACATCTTGTCCCAGGGTAGAGCCCCGCGCTCGATCGTGGCCAGGTCGTGAAATAGCCCTTTCGGCGTGGACCCGCCCGAAAGCGCAACCGTGAACTGGCCGCGTTCCTTGACCGCCGCTTTGGCCACCTCCACGAAGTGATCGGCCGCCGCATGGAACAGCGCCAGCGAATCTGGCAGGATGCGAACTTCTCGCGCGGTGCTCATGCGTGGGACCCCGCTGGCGCTGGAGCATGGGCCAGCGCGTAGCGCGCAGCTCCAAACAGCGCAATCTTGTCGTAGATGATGACCTTCACCGGGATGGAGTCCAGCAGCGGCTGCATCCGGCCCTTGCTCACGAACGCCTGGATGAAGAGCGGGCCGGCCAGTCGGGTCACCATCTTCGGCGCAATGCCCCCGCCGAGGAACACGCCGCCGGTGGCCATCATCTTAAGCGCTACATTGCCGGCCTCGGCCCCATAAATCGAAATCCACAAATCGAGCGCATGTTCCGCCAGGGGCGCTTTTCCGGACACGGCTGCTCGTGCGATGGCCGCCGCGGGGTCACTGTGCGCCATGTCGTCGGTCAGCCACCCCGGTTCCTCGCCGCGATGCGTATCGCGCAAGAAGCGATAAACATTCACCAGGCCCGGTCCCGAGACAATGCGCTCGACGCTCACATGTCCAAACCGCGCCGAGAGATGCCGCAGCAGATCGATTTCCAGTTCGTTGCGCGGCGCAAAATCGCAATGCCCGCCTTCGGAGGCAAATACTCGATACTTGCTGCCATCCCAGTAGAGTCCGGCTTCGCCCAGCCCGGTCCCCGCCGCGACCACCGCCTGGTTGCCCGCCGGCTTTCCCTTGACCTGGTTGAGTGGCACCAGGTCCTTCTCGGTAAGATCCGGAATGCCCCAGGCATTTGCCTCCAGATCGTTGATCACCAGGGTCGACGGCAATTTCAGTTCTTGCGCCAGTTGGCTGGTCTCCACGATCCAGGGCAGGTTCGATGCCTCCACCCGGCCGTTGCGCACCGGACCCGCCACGCCAAAGCAAGCCAGTTCCGGCTTCAGCGGCTGCGAGGCCACGAATTTCATCACGATCTCATCCAGACCGCGGTGCTCGCGGCTGGGATAGATCTGCTCCGCCGCGACGCTCAGCTTGCCGTCGCGCGCATCAAAGTATGCGAGCCGCGAGTTGGTGCCTCCGATATCGCCGGCGAGAATCATCGGTCGAAATTCCTCCACCGCCGGCCATCGCGCTCCAGCAGTTCATCCGCCTCTTTCGGCCCCCAGGTGCCCGCGGGGTAGTTCGGGAAATTTCGCGGCGGCAGCGCCTTCCACACGTCCAGCGCCGGGCTGACCACGCACCAGCCGGCTTCTACCATGTCCGCGCGCTGGAACAGCGTCTGGTCCCCGATCATGCAGTCGTGCAGCAGGCGTTCATAGCCGGTGCTCGGCTGCTGCCCGAAATAGTCTGCGTACTCGAAATTCATGTCGACGCTGCCCAACCGCATCACCGGTCCGGGCGCCTTGGCCGCAAAGCGCAGCGAGATGCCTTCCTCCGGCTGGATGTGCAGCACCAGTTGATTGGGCATGAGGTGCTCGACCGGCGTATCGCGGAACAGCACAAACGGCGCGCGCCGGAACTGGATCACCACGTGCGTATTGCGCGCCGCCAGCCGCTTGCCCGTGCGCAGATAAATCGGGATATCCGCCCAGCGCCAGTTGTCCAGCACCAGCTTCATGGCGACGTAGGTTTCAGTGCGCGAATCCGGGGGCACATCGGCCTCTTCGCGATATCCCGGAACCCGGTGTCCACTGACCAGGCCCTCTCCGTACTGCCCGCGCACCGTCTTGGTAAGAACCTCCTCGGCCGAGAGCGGCTGAATCGCGTGCAGGATCTTCGCCTGCTCGTCGCGCACCGCATCGGCGCGGAACGAGACCGGCGGTTCCATCGCCACTAGCGAGATCAGCTGCATGATGTGGTTGGGCACCATGTCGCGCAGCGCGCCCGCCTTGTCGTAGTAGCTGCCGCGCTGCTCCACCCCCACTGTCTCCGCCACCGAAATCTGCACGTGATCGATGTAGCGCCGGTTCCAGATCGGCTCGAAGATTCCGTTGGCAAACCGGAAGGCCAGGATGTTCTGCACCGTTTCTTTGCCCAGGTAGTGATCGATGCGGTAAATCTGTTTTTCGTCGGCCACCTTCAGCAATTGCCGGTTCAAGTCGCGCGCCGAATCCAGATCGTGTCCGAAAGGCTTTTCGATGATGACCCGGCGCCAGTGTTGCGCGTCCTCCTTCAGCAGTCCCGTCGATCCGAGTTGCTCCACAATCGGGCCGAAATAATCCGGCGAGGTTGCCAGGTAATAAAAGAAATTGCCGTGCGTCGAATGATCCTTGTCCACCTGGTCGAGCAACTCCTTGAGCCGGGGATACATGTCCTTGTCCCCGAAGTTGCCCTGCATGTAATGCATGCGCCGGTTAAACCACTCCCACAGATCCGGCTCGATGGGCGAGGTGGCGAACTCCTTGATGTCATCGCTCATCCTGGACCGGAAGGCCTCGGTGGTCAGCGGGCTGCGCGCAATGCCGACCACCGCAAACTCCCGCGAAAGCAGTTGGTAACGGGCCAGGTTGTAGAGCGCCGGAATCAGCTTGCGCCGCGTCAAGTCGCCCGCCGCTCCGAAAATCACCATGACACATGGGTCGCCCGGCTTGCCGACTGGCCCCGTGCTCGTGACCGGCAATGTCTCTGTTAAAGCCATACCCCCTCGATCCTGTTCTGTCCGCGCCCGCCGGCGCTGCCTACGCGGACTGCTTCTTCGGTTCCATGTGTCCGCCGAACTGCTGCCGCATCGCCGAAAGCATCTTCTCCGCGAACGTGTGTTCCTGCCGCGAGCGGAACCGCACAAACAGCGCGGCCGACAAAACGTCCACCGGCACCGCTTCATCGACCGCCGCCTGAATGGTCCAGCGCCCTTCCCCCGAGTCCTGGACGAACCCCGTGTACTCGGAGAGCGTGGGATTCTTCGCCAACGCGATAGCGCTCAGGTCCAGCAGCCACGAACTCACCACCGACCCTCGCCGCCACACCTCGGCAATGTCGGGCAGGTTCAGGTCGTAGCGAATGTCTTCGGGCAGTTCGGAACTGGTTGCATTCTTGAAAATGTCAAAGCCTTCGGCATACGCCTGCATCATGCCGTACTCGATCCCATTGTGCACCATCTTGACGAAGTGACCGGAGCCCGACGGGCCGCAGTGCAAGTACCCTTGCTCGGCAGTCCCCCCGAAATTCTCGCGGCCGGGCGTCTCGGGAATGTCGCCGCGTCCCGGCGCCAGGGTTTTGAAGATGGGATCCAGATGCTGCATCGCCTCTTTGGGACCGCCAATCATCATGCAGTAGCCCCGCTCCAGCCCCCAAACGCCGCCGCTGGTGCCGACATCCATGTAGTGGATGCCCTTCTCCTTGAGCATCTTCGAGCGCCGCACATCGTCCTTGAAGTACGAGTTGCCGCCATCGATGATGATGTCGCCGGCTTGCATGAATCCGGCCAGCGACTGCACCGTCTGCTCGGTTGGGCCGCCCGCCGGCACCATGATCCAGACCGCGCGCGGCGTCTTCAGGCGGCTGACCAGCTCCTGGAGCGACGCGGATCCTACCGCGCCCTCGCCGGCCACCTGTTTCACGGCGTCGGCGCTTAGATCTGAAACCACCACCTGGTGCCCGCCGCGCATCAAGCGGCGTGTCATGTTCGCGCCCATTCTCCCCAGCCCCACCATTCCCAGTTGCATGCAGCCTTCTCCTTGCGCAGACGCGCCGCGCAGCTGCGAGCGAGACTGTTCCCTCGCCGCGGTATTTTGAATTCCCCGGTTCGGTTTCGGTTGGAACTACGCCAATGCCTGCTTGATCGCCGCCGCCAGCGTGTCCAGACCCGCGGCCACGTCCGACCCTAGATGAACGCGCAATGCCCGGCGCCCGCGTTCCGCCAGCACCTGGAAGTCGCCCCGAGCCTGCGCTGCCTTGACTACCCCGAACGTATATTTCTGTCCGGGCACCGGCAGATCCTGCGCGTCATCGCACGTGACCTGCAAGAACACTCCCGAGTTCGGCCCGCCCTTATACGCCTGCCCGGTCGAATGCAGGAAGCGCGGCCCGAAGCCGAGCGCGGTGGCCACATGTTTCTTGTCGCGCACATTGATCCGCATGCCCGCCAGCGCCTTCTCGTGCGCCTCGTTCATTTGGACGTAGGCCAGCAGCGCGAAGTAATCGCCCGCCTTGATTCGCCCCAGGTGCGCCTTGAGGAATCCGGCCAGGCTCTTATCCGAACCGGCCGCCTTCACCAGTTCCGCCTCGTTCTTGCTGTCGGTGAACAGCTTCACGTTCTTATCCTGGAAGAATGGCTTTTCCGCGGGCAGGGAACCGTTCTTCTCGTACTCCGAAGTCAGGTTCCGCGTCGCCACTTTGCTGGCCTCGACGTCGGGCTGGTTGAACGCGTTGATCCCGATAATCGAGCCCGCCACCGCGGTCGCAATCTCCCAACGGAAGAATTCCTGGCCCAGATCGTAGGTGTCGCCGACCGCAATCCGCACGACCGGATGCCCGGCCTTTTCCAGGGCCGCTACCTTCGCGTCCTGATCCGCATTCGCCGATGATTCCATCCGCAAGTACGCAAACACTCGATCATTCCCATACACATCAGGATTTCCGAGCGCCTCGCGATCGACGGGAATAATGCCCTTGCCCTGCTTCCCGGTCGATTCGGCCAGCAACTGTTCCAGCCACGCGCCCGCATCCCAGATGCTCGGCGAGGTAATGAAGGTCACCTTGTCACGGCCCGCCTTGGCCGCCGATCCGAGAATGATGCCCAGCACCACGCCGGGATTCTCCTCCACCGGCACGCACGAGGCGCACGCTTCCACCATCTCCTCGGTGCGGCTCAGGAACTTCTTCGTGTCCAGCCCCATCACCGCGCCCGGCACCATGCCGAAGTTCGATAGCGCCGAGTAGCGCCCGCCGATGCTGGGCACGCCAAAGAAGATGTGCCGGAACTTATCGCCTTCGGCGACCTGCTGCATCTTCGATCCCGGATCGGTGATGGCGATGAAGCGGCTGCCCGCCTTCTCCGCCCCCACCGCCTTCTTCACCTGCTCGAAGAAGTACTGTTTGAAAATGTTCGGTTCCAGCGTCGAGCCTGATTTGCTCGAAACGATGAACAGCGTTTTTCCCACATCAATCTTCTTATCGAACGACCGGATTTGCGCCGGATCGGTCGAGTCCAGCACGTACAGCTGCGGATAGCCGGAGTTCTTCCCGTAGGTCTTCTCCAGGACCTCGGGACACAGGCTGGATCCGCCCATGCCCAGCAGCAACACGTAGGAAAAGCCTCCGGACTTTGCATCCTCGGCCACCTTGCGCAGATGCTCACTCCCGGCAATCTGGTCATCGGTGATGCCGAGCCACCCTAGCCAGTTGGCCTCATCGGTGTTGGTCCACAGCGATGCGTCGTGCTGCCACAGTCGGCGTACTTTTCCATTCGCGCGCCAGTCGTCAATATTCTTCTCCACCGCCGCTTTCAAATCGGCCGGCAGAGTGTAGGTTTGCCGGCTCACCTGCGGCGTCGTCTCGGACCGGCTCGACCGCTCCACCGCTTCTAATAGCTGATCGAAAGCGTCGGCGAACAGCTTCACCCCGTCGTTGGTGAGCTTGTCGGTCACCTGCTTCATCGAAATCCCCACCTTATCGAGCGTGGCCATGGTCGCCCGCGCGCCTTCCACGTCTTCGGTGAGCGTCTTGTGAACCTTGCCGTGATCGCGAAAAGCATCCAGGGTCGCCGGAGGAATCGTGTTCACCGTGTCCGGCCCGATCAGATCTTCCACGTACAGCACGTCGCGATAGTTGGGGTTTTTGGTGCTGGTGCTGGCCCATAGCACGCGTTGCACCTGCGCCCCCTTCTTCGCCAGCGCATCCCAACGCGGGCCGCTGAAAATCTTGAGGAATCGCTGATACGTCAGCTTGCCGTTGGCAATCGCGACCTTGCCTTGCAGTCCTTTCAGCTGGAGTTGCTGCGCGGAATCGGTGCTCGCCTTGAGCTTGTCCGTGATCGTCGAATCGACCAGGGTGTCGATGCGGCTGATGAAGAAGCTGGCCACGCTGGCCACCCGGCTCACGTCTCCGCCGCCGGCCGCGAATTTCTCCAGCCCCTTGATATAGGCTTCCGCGACCTGCTCGTATACTTCCTGCGCGAACAGCAGCGTGATGTTGATGTTCAAGCCCTCGCTCACCAGTTGCTCGATCGCCGGCAGGCCTTCCGCCGTGCCCGGCACCTTGATCATTACGTTCTCGCGCGCCACCGCCTTCCACAACCGGCGCGCCTCTTCGATGGTTCCCTGCGTGTCGCGGGCAAGGTACGGAGAAACCTCCAGGCTCACGTAGCCGTCGTGGCGCTTCGAACTGTCGTAGACCCCCCGCAACATGTCGGCAGCGTCCTGAATATCCCGGATGGCGAGCAATTCGTAGCGCGCCTTGGCGTCCAGATCGGTTCGCGCCTTCAGGGAATTCAGGAAGTCGGTGTAGTCGTTGCTGCCCGCAATCGCCTTCTCGAAGATCGAAGGATTCGAGGTCATTCCGCGCAGGCCATCTTCCTCAATCAACCGCTTCAGTTCTCCGCTGGTCAGCAGATTCCGCCGAATGTAGTCCAGCCACACCGACTGGCCATAGTTCAACAATTCTTTGAGGGGATTCACCGCCTTGGCGGTTTCGAGTGTTCCGGTGGGATTCATGCTTTCCTCCATGAAGAAAACTTATTTATCGCCCGCGCTATTCCAGGTTCTTGGCGCGCCGTCGTTCGATGAGGAATGCTTCTTTCCGGTCGCGCCGCGGTTTACTTCGATCTCGCGATGGCTCGCTTGGCCGCTTCCACTACGGCATCCGTGACGAACCCGAATTTCTTCTGCAAGTCCTTCCACGGCGCCGAGGCTCCGAAACGGTGCATGCCGATCATTTCGCCGGTTGCGCCCACGTAGCGGTCCCAGCCCAGCGTCGCTGCCATCTCTACCGATACCCGCGCCTTCACGCTCGGGGGCAGCACGCTGTTCCGGTAGGCTTCATCCTGTTTCTCGAACAAGTCCCACGAGGGCATACTTACCACCCGTGCCTGAACGCCCTGGCCTTTCAGGGCTTCGTAGGCCTCGACGCACAAATGCACTTCGCTTCCGCTCGCCATCAGGATCACATCCGGCTTGCCGCCCGGCGCGTCCGCCAGAACGTATGCCCCCTTGGCCACGCCCGAGGCTGCGGCGTACTTCGTCCGGTCGAAGGTAGGAATCGGCTGCCGTGTCAGTACCAACGCAACCGGCGTATGCCGCTGCTGCATGGTGACCTTCCACGCCTCCACCACCTCATTCGCATCCCCTGGCCGAATCAGCATCAGATTCGGCACCGCTCGCAGCGTGGGCAACTGTTCAATCGGTTGATGCGTCGGCCCGTCTTCTCCCAGCCCAATCGAGTCGTGGGTGTACACGTAGATCACCGGCAGTTCCATCAGGGCGGCCAGGCGAATCGCCGGTTTCATGTAGTCGCTGAAGTTGAAGAACGTGCCCGCGAAGGGCCGCACGCCGGTGACCGCCATCCCATTCAGCGCCGCGCCCATCGCGTGCTCGCGCACTCCGAAATGGATGTTGCGTCCCTTGTAGGAACCCGGTTGGAAATCCCCCGCGCCTTCAAACTTGAGGGCAGTCTTGTTCGAGTTCCCCAGATCGGCCGATCCTCCGATCAGCCACGGGATATTCTGCGCTACCGCATTGAGCACCTTTCCGCCGCTCTCGCGCGTCGCCATGCCCTTGGCGTCCGCCGGAAACGTCGGCAGGCTCTTGTCCCATCCATTGGGCAACTCGCGGTGCTGCATGTGCTGAATCTGGTCCGCCAGGTCGGGATACTGCTTCGCGTATTCGGCGAACATTTTCTCCCACTGCGCGCGCAGGTCATGGCCGCGCTTGCCAATGCCCTCCTTGAAGTGCTCCAGAACACCTTCCGGCACCAGGAATTTCGCATCCTCGGGCCATCCATAATTTTTCTTGGTCAGCCGTACTTCCTCTTCGCCCAGCGGTTCGCCGTGCGCTTCACTGCTGTCCTGCTTGTGCGGAGATCCGTATCCGATGTGGCTGTCGACCACGATCAGCGTCGGCTGATCCTGCGTCTTCAGGAATACATGGAAAGCGCGCGCCAGGGCGTCCAGGTTATTGGCATCGCTCACCCGGGTGACGTTCCACCCGTAACCCACAAAGCGCGTCATCACATCTTCACTGAACGACCAGGCCGCCGGACCATCGAGCGTGACCCGGTTGTTGTCGTAGATCCAGCAAAGATTAGAGAGCTTGAGATGCCCCGCCAACGATGCGGCTTCTCCGGCAACGCCTTCCATCAGGTCGCCGTCGCCACACACGGTGAACACATTGAAATTGAAAATGTCGAAGCCGGGCCGGTTGTAGTTCGCCGCCAGCCAGCGCTCGGTGAGCGCGATGCCTACGCTGTTTCCTGCACCTTGCCCGAGCGGGCCGGTGGTCGTCTCCACGCCGGTCGTGATGTGCGATTCCGGATGGCCTGGGGTCCGGCTGTCGAGCTGCCGGAAACGCTTGATCTCGTCCATCGACACCGACAAGTCGCGCGAGACTTTGCCCTCCCCGTCCACTTTGCGTACCCCTGTCAAATAAAGGATGGAATACAGCAGCATCGAGGCGTGGCCTGCGGAAAGAACAAACCGGTCGCGGTTTGGCCAAAGTGGATTTTCGGGATCGTAGCGCAGGAACTCCTGCCACAATTCGTAGGCGACCGGAGCCAGGCCCATCGGTGCGCCCGGGTGCCCGGAATTCGCTTTTTGCACCGCGTCGATGGAGAGTGTGCGGATCGTATTCACGCACAGTAAATCCAGTTGCTTCCCGCTTACTATCGTCTGCTCACTGACCGCCATGACGCGCTTCCTCCGGTCGGGCGAGTCCCGGACCCACGCCGACTTGTATTCTTACTTAACTGATTAGAGTTCCCACTGTCAGTGGAGGTTTCAAAGACGCCGCTTCGCGTGCTGCTCCCACGAGTGTACCAATTTCCCTCGGCTCCATGGTGCGCACGCGCCGCGGCCCGGATCAAATGGAGACGGGCCCTGATTTTTCAAGCAAAATTGTACCGCAGGCGAGAGAAACGATGCGAACCGACCAGAAATTTACTTGCGCAGTTTTTGCAGGTAGCTATGCTCGTTCGCTTCCATCCGGGAAGAACTTTCCACGAACTTGAGGAACTGCCGCAGCGGCTCTTTTTGCGATCCCTGCAAGTCGAAGCGCACCCGCACCCCGAAGCACGGGTTACTCTTGATCACGATGCCGTTCAAGGTCATGCCTTTGATCCAGACCTTGCCGTTCGCGACCCAGAGCCCGATCTGCACATCCGCGCCGCTCTTCACCGGAGTGGCCGTCTCGATGTAACACCCGCCCAGGCTGGTGTTCGACAGGTTTCCCCAAATCGGCGTCTCCCCTCCATCCACCTTCAGCTCCACCGCAACAAAACATTTAATGCGCGGATAACGGCGGCGATCCTGGCCCCAGGAGGGAGTGAAAATGTCTGGCTGGAAGGGTGGAGTATCCTCCATGGTCACCGGCATGGGATGTGGCAACGATGGGCCGGGTTCTGCGCTTTTCGGCTGGGCATTGGCGCCCGCGGTTGCCTGGGCCTGGCGCTTGATCTCACGCATCGCCGCCAGCAATGCTTGTTCGCGCTGTGCCGGCGCCGTTTCCCGGTAAATCTGCAGCAGTTTTCCCAAGTGACTGACCAGTTCGGGGTCACTCAACAGCCGGGTCCAGTCGGTGGCGGTCACTGCGGCGGATTTGGCGTCACTCATACTTCGCAAGACTCTTTTCGATGGACTACGCTTTTCTGGCTAGCGTACAGGTTGCGTCAGATGCCGTGCCCGGCACAAGATGACCAGGGTTACGCTCGTAAGTAACCAACCCGACGTTACCTGCCGCGCTGCGTCTCAATCCAACTCGGTTGCGTGTTCGCAAAGCCGCTTGATCGCTTGCCGCTGCTCCTCGGAGAGGCCCAGAAATTCCAGCCCATGCAGCAGCCCTTTCCGATAGCGAACGATGCCCCGCACTTCCAGCTCCCGGCCATTGGGGAGCTGAACTGCCAGGTCGATGACCTCACCCTGGCTGATCTCGGAAACCAGCACCGCTCCCAGCCCGCCCTCGCCCAAGTCGCCGCTGCGCCCGCTCATATCGCGGTAGCCGTCCTCGCCGAGTACGGTTGCCGTGATCGGCAGGTCAATGCGATAACGCGCATACCGGCGCTTCCAGTTGCGGCCGATCGGTTTCTTTTCGGTGCCCTGAGAGGACGAACTCACTTCCACAACCCTTCCACCGGAGCCGGTTCGGCTTCGCCCTTCGCGCGCCGCGCTCCCTCCCGTGTCACTGTCCACGAAGTCCAATTCCCCGGCCTCTCTGGGGAATCGCTTCACGCTGGCCTACTGTGCGACATCGCAAAAAACTGCCTTCGTCCTATGCTCGACGCTTGTAGACTAGCGGTTGGCAGTACCCGATCGAAAGTATCGAAAGTAATGGAATCACCTGAGCTTAATCGCCCCGCAGCTCATCCTTTCGATTAGCGGCAAGCTTCTCGGCGTCCGGGTGCGACTGCGACTTCTTTCGCACCGCCGGCTGTGGCATCATGAATCGTTTGCATCTCGGTCGTCGGCAAACGAATCAAGATAAAAGTGTTATGTGGGATCTGCCGGCATCAGCTTTCTGAAGCGATCTCTTCCTGGCCCAGCTGAAAGGAAAATGTCAGCCCTGAATCGTTCGACCTTAGCGTTTGTGCTTTTCGCGGCTTGCCTTGTCTCTGCACCAGCGGCTTTGGGTCAATCTACCTCGGTACCCAATGCACCGTCGTCCAGCGGAGTCTCCGTGACCCTGCCCGCGTCCCTTCAGCAGAACGGGATCACCGGCAGCGTACCTGCCGGTACCGCCACCAGCGAGGTTCTCAAGCTTACCTTCGCCGATGCCATTGATCGCGGCCTCCGCCAAAATTTAGGACTGCTGCTCTCCAGCGATAACACGCTGAATGCTCGTGGCGAGAAGTGGAAAGAGTTAAGCAACCTGCTCCCGAATCTTTCCGCGCAAGGGCAAGAAGTCTCTGAGCAGGTCAGCCTCGACCAGTTCGGCTTCCGCATTCCCGGCGTGCCCACGGTCATCGGTCCGTTCAACTATCTCGATATGCGCGCCTTCCTCACCCAATCGGTTTTCAACTGGAACTACATCCAGAAGGAACGCGCCTCAGTCCAGAACCTTAAGGCTGCGGAGTTCAACTATAAGGATGCGCGCGAACTGGTTGTGCTGGCCGTGGGCAACTCCTATCTGCAGGCCATCGCGGGCGGAGCCCGAGTGGAAACCACCGAGGCTCAAGTGAAAACCGCGCAAACCCTCTTTGATCGCGCGGTCGATCAGCAGAAAGCCGGCACCATTCCCGCCATCGATCGGCTGCGTGCGCAGGTCGAGCTGCAGAGCCGACAACAGCAGCTCATCGCCACCCGCAACGACTTTGCCAAGCAAAAACTGATCCTGTCGCGGATCATCGGATTGCCTTTGGGCCAGCAGTTTGAACTCGCCGACAAGGCTCCCTACCAGAGCTACACTCCGCCGACTCTCGACGAATGCCTGAAGCGCGCCTATGATTCCCGCGCCGACTACCAGGCTGCGCTCGCCCAGGTGCGTTCGCTCGAGTATTCCCGGCGTGCCGCCACCGCCGAACACTATCCCTCTTTTGACGTTGAGGCCGATTACGGCGACATCGGTGTGAACCCCGCCAACTCGAACGGCACCTATCACGTCGCGGGAACCATCAGCGTTCCAATCTTTCAAGGCGGCAAGATTCATGCTGACGTCTTACAAGCTGAGGCTAGCCTCCGCCAGGCGCGTTCGCGGCTCGACGACCTTCGCGCCCAGATTGACACCGATGTGCGCAACTCCCTGCTCGACTTGCAGGCCGCATCCGATCAAGTGACCGTCGCACGCAGCAACGTCGATCTGGCCGAGCAAACCCTGGCTCAGGCCCAGGACCGCTTTTCCGCCGGCGTGACCGACAACCTCGAAGTGGTCCAGGCCCAGGAATCGGTCGCCAGCGCCCACGAAAGCTATATTTCCAGTCTTTACGCCCACAACCTGTCGAAGGTTGAACTGGCCCGCGCCATCGGCGATGCGGAACAAGGCGTCAAACGCTACCTGAAAGGGAAGTGACATGGAGACCACCGCCAAAGCCATGCCCGAAAACGAAGCCAAACCGCAGACCGTCGAGAAACCCGCGGCTCCCTTGCCTGCTTCCGAGGAGGATCTTCGCCGCTCGCCCGCGCGCACTCGCGACCCGCGCTTCCGGCTGGCCATGATTCTCGGCGCGCTGGTCATCGTCATTGTTGGCTTCTTCCTGTGGCGTTACTTCTCCAGCTACGAATCCACCGACGACGCCCAGGTTGACGGCCACGTCAACTCCATCAGCGCGCGCGTCTCCGGTCACGTCATCAAGCTGAATGTGCTGGACAATCAATACGTGGAAGCGGGAACCGTTCTGGTGGAAATTGATCCGACCGATTACCAGGTCGCCGTCGATCGCGCCCGCGCCGACTATAACGATGCGAAAGCCACCGCTGAAGCCGCCGGTGTAGACGTCCCCATCACCTCGATCAACACCAGCAGCCAGCTGTCCTCCGCCAGCGCCGATGTGCTGAACGCTCAGGCCGGGATCAAGGCGGCCCGGCAACAGTTCGAAGCCGCCAAGGCAAATCTGGCGCAGGCCGAAGCGAACGACGTAAAAGCGCAACACGACCTCGAGCGCTATCACCAGTTGGTCGAGAAGCAGGAGATCTCGCAGCAGCAATATGACCAGGCCGTCGCCGCCGCCAAAGCCAGTTCTGCTGCAGTCCAGGCCGGTCAGGCCAGCGCGGACGCGGCCGAGGCGCAGGTCACCCAGGCGCAAAGCAAACTTACCCAGGCCCAAGCCAGCCAGCGCGCCGCCGGCACTGCTCCCAAGCAGATGGCCGTCATTCGCGCCCGCGCTCAATCGGCCCTGGCGGTCGAGCAGCGCAAGAAGGCTGATCTCGAGCAGGCCGAATTGAATCTGCAATACACCAAGATCATTGCCCCGGTGAACGGCATCGTCAGCGACCGCACCGTTGAGGTCGGCCAGAACGTGCAGGCGGGTCAGGAACTGATGAAAGTCATCCCGCTCGACGACATCTGGGTCACTGCCAACTTCAAGGAGACCCAGTTGCGCGACATGAAGCCCGGCCAGCGGGTTACCCTCTCGGTGGACGCTACCGGCGAGAAATATAAAGGACACGTCGACAGCATCGCCGGCGCCAGCGGCGCCCGTTTTAGCCTGCTTCCCCCAGAAAATGCCACCGGGAACTACGTGAAGGTCGTGCAGCGCGTCCCGGTCAAGATCGTCTTAGAGCCGGGCGAAAACCGCGAGCACAAACTGCGGCCGGGCATGTCCGTTGAACCGAAAGTTTGGGTGCGGGAATGAGCTTCGCGGCGAGGCTCGCCGAATAACGCGGATGCCCGGCGCCCCCCGATCGGGCCGCGCAGCTGAGCTGGCTCTAGCTGGATGAGCCCCGCCCAGCCGGGAGTTTTCGCAGTACACTAATGGGAGAGACTATGTTCCGCATCATCACAGTGGAGCGCGAATATGGTTGCGGGGGCGGCGCCATCGCCGACAAGCTCGCTCAGCGTCTGGGCTGGAGGCTCTGGGACCACGACCTCACCCAGGAGATCGCGGATCTGGCTCACGTCGATTGCCGCACGGTCGAAAAACACGCCGAAAAAATCGACAACCCTTTCTATCGCCTGGCCAAGGTCTTCTGGCGCGGCAGCCATGAGCGCGCCATGCACCTCGCCGAAGATCAGATGTTTGACACCGACTGCATGATGTCGATGATGGAAAAAATCTCCGCCCGCATTGCCGAAGAAGGCAATGCCGTTATGGTCGGGCGCGGCGCTCCCTATTTCCTGCGCGCCCGCGGCGACGCTTTTCACGTCTTTCTCTACGCCCCCTATGCGGAAAAAATCCGCCGCCAGATGGAACTTGGCAAATCCCAGTCCGATGCCGAGGATCTGGTCGATACCGTCGATCGCGAGCGCATCACCTTCATCAAGCATTACTTCAACGCGGACTGGCCCACCCGATGCCTCTACCACATGATGATCAATACCGTGATCGGGGACGACAAAGTCATCTCCATGATTCTCGACACCATGCATCTTCTGCATCCCAGGCAAGAGCCCGTCGGCGCCACCCTGCGCGGCATCCGCTAGCGGCCGCAGCACCCAACCAACCGCTCCGAACTCAAAAAGATCTGACCGGCGCCGCCTAGTAAATTCTCCGGAAGATCGAATACCGTATCCGCCGGCTGAGATATTTGTAGAGACTGGGCGGCTGATACAGGATGTTGTCCGACCCCGACCGCCCGGTGACGATCGGCGGCACGGTGAGCGTGAAGCCGCGCAGCCCGACCTCCCGCAGCCGATCCAGATAGGCATACTCGAGAAAGTATCCCGCCGGGTCGTCCACCTTCCCATGCGCATCCGCCATGTGCTTCAACCAGAATTCCCGCCCGGCAAAATACAGCCGCAGGTCCAGCGACTCGATTTCGTGCTTCCCGTTCACCGCGCACTGAAACTCGTTGTCGAACGCAGCCAGGCAACGCGCATAGTTTCTGACATACAGCTTGCCCGTGCACTTCGCGAAATACTCCGACGCTCCGAGCAGCCGTGAGCGCGTCAGGGCGTAGTGCACGCTCTCCCCTTCGCCGTACCCCTTGCCCTGCTTTCGCACCCGCTCGGCATCGTTGCGGAAGCGGAGAAACTCCACCTGCTTTCCCGAGTCGCGGCTCAAGGCGCTGACCTTCGCGGAAAAGTCGTAATCCGATCCTTCCACCACCACCAGCGACTCGACCGCCGGATTCGTAAGCCATTCCGCGATCCCCTCCAGCGTGAGCCTGAGCCGCTCCTGCGGATCGGTGATCTTCTCCGCGATGGCCGAGACTTCAATGCAGGTAGTGATGAGCAGGGGAATTTTGTTCTTCATGCTTCGGCAAGTGCGTGTCGATAAAATTGCGAATCGCTAAAGCCCGAAAGATAAGCATACTTGGCGCAGGGAATTGCAGGTGCGCGGTCTGAGCACCCCAGGGCGATATGGATGGGAAACGTCCCCATGCTGCACCCGTCGACATGGTGCGGCTCTTATTCGCCAGAGCGCAAATAGATCGGAATAGAGACGCGAGGGCCGGACTTCAGGGAACGAGAGGTTGGGAAATGGCGCGCCCGGAGAGATTCGAACTCCCGACCTACAGCTCCGGAGGCTGCCGCTCTATCCAGCTGAGCTACGGGCGCGTGCGTTCAGTGTACCTCGGCAGACGTGTAGCATCCAAGGGAGCGGACGCGGGGTTCGCTCCCAGCCTGCAGAGCCGCCAGAAACCTACCAGCGATTCCTTCCGCCGCCGTGTTCGCGGTCGCGGCCGCGCCCGCCGCCTCCGCCCCCACCGCTGCGCTCGGGCTTGGGCCGCGCCTCGTTCACATTCAGCGTCCGGCCCCCGATCTGCGTTCCGTTCAACGCCGCAATCGCTCGTTCTGCTTCCTCCGCATTCGCCATCTCGACAAAGCCGAAGCCGCGTGAACGCCCTGTCTCGCGATCCGTCATGATGCTGACCCGATCGACCTGTCCATGCGCCTCAAACAACTGCCGCAGCTCATCTTCCGATGTGTTGAAGTTCAGATTTCCAACAAAGATGTTTTTCAAGCTGGGTGCCTCGGTCGTGGAGCTATTTGAATGTGGCTGACTTCGGCAGGTAAGCAGGTCGTGCTCAGCCTCAAATCTTCCGGAGTTGGCGAACGTTCAAACGCGGGGGTAGTATAGCAGGAATCCTTCCAGCCCGACCTCGAGCCTTCTCAGCATTCATCGACCTTCCAGTACCCCTCGCGGTGATACCCGAGTTGCAGTAGGCGATTCCGCGGGTCGTGCCGTTTCCCGCAGCGCGGGCAGATCAGAAAGCGGCTCCACGTGCTCCCCGTGCGGTCATACGCCTCGGCCACCGCAAAGCTCGCCCCACAACTGCACGGCACCAGGAACATCCGTAACGTTTTCGCCGGGTTGGAACTGCCCTTGTCCCGCTTGCTCATGAACAATAAGGATCGATTCCCTACGAACTCTGTTCCACTGTGATCGTCGCGCTCTTCTTCCTCCGGTTCGCCTGCAGGATCTTCTTACGCAGTCGAAGGTTCTTGGGAGTGACTTCCACGAACTCATCGTCGGCAATAAACTCGATCGCCTGTTCCAGGTTCAACAGCCGGAAGGGCACCAGCCGGATCGCCTCGTCCGCCGTCGATGACCGCATGTTCGTCAGCTTCTTCTCGCGCACCACGTTGACGTCCAGGTCATTGTCTTTCGCGTTCTCGCCGATCACCATGCCCTCGTAAACTTCCACTCCCGGCCCGATGAACAGTTCGCCGCGCTCCTGCAGATTGTAGAGCGCATACGTGGTCGTACTCCCCGGCCGGTCGGCAATCAGCGCGCCCGTCAGCCGGTGCGGAATCTCTCCCTGCCACTCCGTGTAGCCGTCGAACAGCGCATTCATCACGATCGTTCCCCGCGTATCGGTGAGCAGTTGGCTGCGCAATCCGATCAGGCCGCGGCTCGGCACGCGAAACTCGATGCGCACCCGCCCATAGCCGTGATTGTGCATGTTCTTCACTTCGCCCTTGCGCGACCCCATCTGCTCCATCACCACGCCGACGAACTCCTCCGGGATATCCACCGTCAGGTACTCCACCGGCTCCATCAACTTCCCGTCCACCCGCTTGGTGACGATCTCGGGCTTGCCCACCATCAGTTCGTAGCTTTCGCGCCGCATCATCTCGATCAAAATCGACAGTTGCAGTTCGCCGCGTCCCAGCACCTTGAACGAGTCCGTGCTGTCGGTCTCCTCCACCCGCAGCGAAACGTTGGTGAGCAGCTCTTTCTGCAAGCGCTCCCGCAGATTGCGCGACGTCACGTACGTTCCCTCGCGTCCCGCAAACGGCGACGTATTCACCGTGAACTGCATGGCGATAGTGGGCTCGTCGATTACGATATGCGGCAGCGGCTTTGGCGTCTCCGCATTGGTGATGGTTTCGCCGATCGTGATTCCTTCCACCCCCGCTACGGCCACGATGTCGCCCAGTTCGGTTTCCGTAATGTCCACCCGCTTCAGCCCGGTGAAGGAGAACAGCTTCGTGATCTTGGTCCTCTGCATTGCGCCATCGGTCTTGGCGATGGCCACTTCCTCTCCCGTCTTCAGCGTACCGTTGAACACCCGCGCGATGGCGAGCCGCCCCAGGTAATCGCTGTAATCGAGGTTCGCCACCAGGATCTGCAGAATTTCCGCGGGATCGCCATGGGGCGCCGGAATCGTTTTTACGATCGCATCGAACAGCGGCTGCAGATCCTGCCCCGCCGCCGTCATATCGGTCGACGCCGTACCCGCCTTCGCGTTCGTGTAGAGAACCGGAAAGTCCAGCTGATCTTCCTTCGCGTCCAGATCAATGAACAAATCGTAGATCTCGTTCAGCACTTCCTGCGGCCGCGCATCCGCACGGTCAATCTTGTTGATCACCACGATAGGCGGCAGCTTCCCCTCCAGCGCCTTACCCAGCACGTAACGGGTCTGCGGCAGAGGCCCTTCGCTGGCATCCACCAGCAGCATGACGCCGTCCACCATCTTCAGCGCCCGCTCCACCTCGCCGCCGAAGTCGCTGTGCCCCGGCGTATCCACGATGTTGATCTTCACTCCGTGATAGAAGACCGCCGTGTTCTTGGCGAGAATGGTGATCCCCCGCTCGCGCTCCAGTTCGTTCGAATCCATCACGCGCTCGACCACCGCCTCGTTCGAGCGGAACGTGCCGCTCTGCTTCAGCAGGGCATCGACCAGCGTGGTCTTGCCATGGTCGACGTGCGCAATAATTGCAATGTTGCGAATGCTCTGACTCAAAATACGATTCCTTCGTTTGATAGCGAAATTCCGCGAGCGTTCCCAGCGAAATTCCGCGAGAAAATAGTCTGCTATTACTTTACTATGCCGCGCTATGGAGATGGCGTGCGGCGGAGATTAGCCCGGAATCGGCGGGTGTGACGTGAATCGAATTGGTGCGACGGCGGCACCGAATCTTCTTTGCGCCCTTCGCGAATCCTTGGCGCTCTTCGCGGTTAAAAATTCATTCGTGTGAATCGCCTCTGCCCCTGGGGCGGAGGAACGCCCTCAAGCCACCACGCCTTCCTCGACCAGCGTCCATGCCCCCAGTTTCTCCCCCATCTGCTTCACCGCGCGCCGCGCCGCGGTGATCGCAAAAGTCGTGCTCGAGTACGGCCCCTCCGAATCTGTGTTCGCAAAGAACACCCGATCCATCGGCTCGCGTAAAATCGGCTGCACTTTCGTGTACAGCCCGGGCGTCGGCATATACATAGGATGCCCGCGCCGGAAAATGTGCACTTCAATCGGATCCACGTTGGTCGCCGGCAGCAGCTTCTGAAAATCCGTCAACACATTCACCGCGACCTTCCGCGCTCCCTCTTCAGTCAGCAGCTTGCGTCGGTCTTCTTCCCGCAGCGGCGTATAGCAGCTCAGGATGTTGTACTTCGGCTTGTATCCCGGCTGATTCCGGATCACCCAGTCGGCCACGATGAAATCCGTAAAGCTGTTCCCCGGGCACCAGTTGTCATATCCCTTGCGGTACACCTCTTTATCGAAGATTAAATTCACCAGCGCGTACGGAATGTAGCGCATCTGCTGCATCGCTTCATCCAGCTTGTCGGGCAGCCCTTCGACAATGCGCCGCGTAATAAACTTCGGCGTCGCCATGATGACCGCCTTCGCCGCCACCGTCTTCAGTTCTCCGCCTGCGACATACGTGACGGTGGCCTCATTCTTCCCATTGGTGACCGCCACAATGGTTGCGCCCGTGAGCAACCGATCCCCATGCTGCGGCTTAAGCACATCCACCAGTTGCTTGCTCAGCGCGCCCAGCCCGCCGGGCCACGTATGGCGATCGTCCTTCCGACTCGGCCCCGCCATCCAGCGCATCTCGTACACGCCGAACGTCGCCGGGCTATCTTCGCAGCGGCAGCCCCAACTCGACTGCCCGTACCCGTCCCACCACTGCTCGAGTTCGGGTGGATAGCCCTTCATCAGGTCGGTCAGTGGCATGTTCCACAGTTCCGTCTCGCGCTTCTCCAGGTCGATGGCCAGCACGTCCTTCCGAAATTTCTTGAATGCCTCCCGCACCTCCGCCGGATAGGGCAGCTTATCGAGGCCATCACCCCAGGTGTCGGCGACGAACTCACCCTTCACGATCGTGGGATCAAAGTCATCCACCGGCAGCGGCTCCAGTCCGACTTCCTTGGCGAACGCCGCCGTGATCTCGCTATCGGCGAACGCCGAGCCCGTGCCATACGCCTGCCCTTCGAACTCCATCAGGTAGGCGTTTCCCCCGAAGTGCGGCTCCTTCTCAAGCAGCAGGAAATCCTTGTCGCGCAGCAGCCACGCCGCGGTCAGCCCGCTCATGCCGCCGCCGACGATCACCACGTCGTGCTTGGCCGATGCCGCTGGCCGCGCAAACATCTTGCCGTCGCGCACCTGGTGGCAGATCTTGTTGTCTTCGCCGTCCACATTTGCCGCGGCCGGCGCTGGCGCCGCCAGCAGCGACATGTCGACAGGGCATCCCGCCGCCACCGCACCCGCCACCACGAACCGGATGAAGTCTCTGCGATTGGTGCTCACACTCACTCTCCTTGTGCCGTCGCCTCGATCAACTCGGCAGCAATCTCGGGCGATCCCTCGGCCTTCACCCGCAGCTGGTACCAGGTCACGATGGCCACCAGCGAAAACAGAAAAATGATCGCGGAGATCGCGTTGATCTCCGGCGTGATCCCCCGCCGCAGCCGTCCCCAGATTTCCAGCGGCAATGTGTTGTCGCGGCCAATCAGGAAAAAGCTCACCGCGATCTCATCCATCGAGAGCGTGAAGATCAGCAGCGCCGCGCCGATGATCGGCAGCCGCAAATTGGGCAGCGTTACCCGCCAGAAGGTCTGCCAATAGTTCGCGCCCAGGTCGAGGCTGGCTTCCTCCTGCGCGCGATCCATCTTCTGCAATCCGGCAAAGACCTCCGTGGTGGCCACCGAAATCAGCGCCGTCCCATGCCCCAGCACGATCGTCAGCAAGCTCAGCTTCACCGATGCCGAGTTGAAAAGCATCAGCAACGACAGGCCCGTAATAATCCCCGGCAGAATCAGCGGCAGCAGCACGAGTCGCCGGAACAGCGCCTTGCCCGGAAACGACGCCCGGTCCAGCGCCAGGGCTGCCGGAATTCCCAGCGACAACGCGATCCCCACTGCAAACACCGCGACCAGCAGGCTGTTGGCCACCGAGTCCCAGATCGCGCCATCCTGAAACAACATCGAGTACCACTTCAGCGTGAAATCCCGCGGCGGAAATCCGCCCACCCCTCCGCCGTTAAATGAATAAAGAACCAGCACCACGATGGGCAGATACAGAAACGCGAACACCGCGATCGTGTAAGCCAGCAATCCCCGCGTGCGTGTCTCCGCCCTCGCCGTCTCGCTCATGAGAAGCTCCACCTCTTCTCCAGTCGCTCGGAAACGAACAGCAGCCCCACCACGAGCACCAGCATGCAGAGCGAAATGGCCGCGCCCAGCGGCCAGTTGTAAGCCGCGCCAAACAGGCTCACCACGATATTCGAGATCATGATTCCGCTCGGCCCGCCCAGCAGCAGCGGCGCCAGAAAATCCCCCAGGCTCAGCACGAACGCGAACGTGGCCCCCGCCACCACCCCCGGAATCGACAACGGCAGCACCACCCGCCAGAACGTCTCCCAGGGCGATGCCCCCAGATCATGCGACGCCTCCACCAGGTTCCGCGGGATATGCTCGAGCGACGCATAAATCGGCAGGATGGTGAACGGCGTATAGATGTGCGTCAATGTAAGCACGACCGCGAACGGGCTGTACAACAGGAACTCGAGCGGATGCCGCGTCAAATGCACATATTGCAGCAGCGTGTTCAGCACCCCGTCGCTGCCCAGGATCGTCTTCCAGGCATACGCCCGCACCAGGTAACTGACCCACAGCGGAATGATCACCAGCTGGTAGCCCAGGTCCTTCCAGCGCCCCGCGTGGAACGACAGGAAATACGCAAGCGGATACCCCAGCAGCAGCGAGAACAGCATCACCCGTGCCGCGATCCACATCGAGCGCAGCAGCGTCTGCCAGTACACGTCGACGGTGAGCAGTTGCCGGTAGTTCCCAAGGTTCCAGCTGTGCACAATCGTCTGCAGCGCCGAGACCGACCAGAAGCTGTAGCAGAACATCAATAGGTAGGGAATAAAGAGGAAGACCGTCACCCACGCCAGTGGTGGCACGGTCACTGCGAGACGATAGGCGCGCGAGAACATTAGACCCTCTCCGTGGACTCGCGCACCGGCACCGCATCCGCCGGATCGAACTCGCACTCCACTTCGGCCGGCGGCTCGGGTGCATTCACCGCCCGCACCGAAAAGATCAGTCCATCGGTGCTCTCCACTTGCAGCAACTCGGTTGCCCCATGAAACGCCCGCTGCTTCACCCGCCCGCGGAACCGCACCCATCCCGGCGTGCCGGCGCCGTGCGCAACCAGTCGAATGTTCTCGGGACGCAGCGAAAGCAGGGGAAGGCCATCGGGCATCCTGGTCGGCCATGCCAGGGACTGGCAGCGCATCTGCCCGTGATGCACCTCCCCGCGCAGCAGCGTGGTGTGCCCGATAAACTGCGCGACGTACGCGCTTGCCGGCCGGCTGTAAATTTCGCGCGGCGTCGCTACCTGCTCAAGTTCCCCCGTGCGCAGCAACGCAATCCGGTCCGACATGACCATGGCTTCTTCCTGGTCGTGGGTCACGAATACAAACGCGATGCCCACCTCGCGCTGCAGCGATTTCAACTCCAGTTGCATCTGCCGCCGCAGGTTCGCATCCAGCGCCGACAGCGGCTCGTCGAGCAGCAGCAGCCGCGGCTGATTCACCAGCGCCCGCGCCAGCGCCACCCGCTGCTGTTGTCCCCCGCTGATCTTCGAAGGCTTGGCCTTCGCGTGCGTCGTCATGCGCACTCGCGTCAGCGCCTGTTCTACGCGCGAAGAAACCTCTGCCTCAGGCAGGCGCGCCACGCGGAGCCCGTACGCGACGTTCTGTTCAACTGTGAGGTGCGGGAAGAGCGCGTAGCTTTGAAACACCGTGTTCACGCGCCGCCTGTAGGGTGGAAGGGGATCAAGCCGTTCCCCGCCCATCCATAGCTCGCCCGCGCTCGCGCTCTCAAATCCGGCGATGATCCTCAGCAGGGTAGTCTTGCCCGACCCGCTTTCGCCCAAAATGGTCAGAAACTCGCCTTCCGCCACCGTCAGCGAAATGTCTCGCAACACGACATTCTTGCCGAAGCTCTTGGCGATGCCGCGCGCCTCCAGCAGCACGCTCGTCCCGCTCGCGCCCGATCGTGTAGTGGTGCTTGAAACAGCAGTCGCCGTCATGCGGAAACCCGCTTTCTCAGCGTCCCCGACGAACCGTAGCCTAATTCTTCAGCCTTTTAATGATCCGTGTTCGCTTTGCGTCCTTCGCGGCACTTCTTCGCGAGCTCTGCGGTTCATGCTTTCCCAGGAGCCGCCACGCTCTTCGCGGCTATCAAAAGGCCGGCCACCCCTACTGCGCCGCCTTCACTTCATTCCAGATCTCGTTGTACTTCGCCCGCCGCGGCACATTCTGCCAGAAGTAAATCCGCTTCTGATACGCATCCACGTCATCGAGGTGCAGCAGCTTGCGTTCCTCCTCGCTCATCAGCTGGCCCGCTTGCGGATTGGCCGGCGTGTAGTGCGTGACATCGCTCACCAGCTTCTGCGTCTTGGCCTGCACCATGTATTCCAGAAACTGCGTCGCCAGTTCCTTGTTGTCGCTCGCCGCCGTGATCATCAGGTGATCGATCCACCCCGTCGTATTCTCCTTCGGAATCGTCTCCCCTACCGGGAAGCCCACTTGCTTGAGTTCCACGCTATTCAACGGCCAACCCATCGAAGCGATGACTTCGTGATTCTGGAAAAGATTGGTGAGCTCACCGCCCGTGGACCACATCTTCCGGATATTCGGCTTCAGCTCGAGCAGCTTCTTCTTGACATTTTCAAGTTCGTCGTCCGTGAGGTTGTAGAGGTGGCTCGGATCGGGCTTGTCATATCCAAGCAATTGCGCTGCCATGTATACCGTCGACAGTTCATCCCAAACCGAGATCTTTCCTCGATACTTTGGATCCCAAAGGATGGCCCAACTCTCCGGTGTTTTGGCGAACGCCGTCGTGTCGTAGATCAGCGGATTCGGTCCCCACGTGAACGGCACGCCGTGCACCTTCCCGTTGACGCGCACCAGCGGCATGGAGGTGAGCTTCGGCGAAAGCTGGCTGTAGGTAGGAATCTTCGTAAGGTCCAACGGCTCGGCCAATCCCGAGCTGGCAATCATCGTCGCCACATCGCTCGACGGCGAGATGACGTCGTAATTGCTCGCGCTTCCCCCGCGCAACTTCGCCACCAGTTCATCGCTCGATCCCATGTACGACGCCGCCACTTTGCACTTGCACTGTTCCTCGAAGCCCTTCACAAACGATGGGTCCGCGTACCCCTCCCACACCAGCAGATTCAGCGACGGCTCCTTTTTCGTGCATGCGCCGCACAGCAGCACCAGCCCACAAAGCAAAGACAGCCGCCAGAATTGCCTCGTCATCAATGCTTCTCCGTCAGTTCTTTTCCGCCGCGGATTTTGCAGCCGCCCAACCTGGAGCCTGGTACACGACCTTGCCGCCCACCATGGTGAGCAGAATTTTGGTCTTTGGGATTTCAGAAGGTTCGATCTTGAACAAATCTTGCGACAGCACGATCAGATCCGCGACTTTGCCCGGCTCGATTGACCCCTCGGTTTTTTCGCGATGCCCGGCAAACGCGGCCCCGAGCGTATATCCCCGAATCGCCTGTTCGACACTTAGTCGCTGTTGCGGAACGAACCCTTCTGGAGGATTGCCCTCTTCGGTTTGCCGGGTGACGGCGACGGCAACGCCCGGCCACGGATTGATCGTCACGATGGGCCAGTCGCTGCCGAAAGCAACCGCTCCACCCACCTGCTCGATGCTCCGCCATGCCCAGGCTCGCTGCGCACGCTCCGGGCCCACGTTTCGCGCCCAGACGTCCAGCGTGTCCTCATCTGGGTACGCGTGCAATGGTTGCATGCTGGCGATGACACCCAGCTTGCCGAAGCGGCTTATATCCGCGGCGGAAATCGTTTCGATGTGCTCGATGCGGTGCCGCGCATCCCGCGTGTAGTTGGTCTCCGCGGCTTCCTGGTATGCATCCAGCGCCAGCCGCACTGCGCGATCTCCGATCGCGTGCGTGAAAATCTGCAAGCCATGCTTATCGAGTTCGGCGACGGTCCGTTTGTATGCCTCTGGATCCCACAGCAGGCTTCCGGAAAGCGAAGTATCGTCGGAGTAGGGAGCGAGCATTGCCGCGGTGTGCGTTTCCACCACGCCGTCCAGAAAGAACTTGACCGCCCCGGCTGCGACCCACTCATCGTGATAGCGCTCGCGGGCGCGCTCGACTTCCTCAATCTGCGCTTGCGAAAACGCAGGCGGCACCGCGCGGTACGCGGCATACATCCGGATCGTGAGTTCGCCCTTCTTTCGGAGTTCGTCGTACAGCGCCAGATCCTGGAAGTCGTCGGTTCCCACCGATACGCCGCTCGCGCTGTGTACCCGCACCACGCCGTAGCGGTTGGCCTCGTGCATTCCCGCACGAATCGCCTTCAGACGCTCATCACGGGATGGCGCCGGAATCACCTTCTTGATAAGAAGATCGGCGGCGTCTTCCTTGAGTGCCCCGGTGGGCTCCCCAGTTTTCGGGTCACGCACTATCTCGCCGCCGGGTGGATTGGGCGTGTCCCTGGTGATGCCCGCCAACTGCAGTGCCCTGCTGTTCGCCCACCAGGTATGCCCGTCAAACGCCTCCAGGTACACTGGACGGTCCGGCACGATCCGGTCGAGGTCCTTCTTGTCTACCAGATTCGGGCCCACCGCCGGATAAGTCCATCCGCGTCCGAGTACCCAGGCCTGATCCTTGTTTGTGTCGGCATAGGCCTTCACCCGCCGCAGAATCTCCGTCAGGTCTTTGGCGTCGTCAAGGTGAATGCGCTGTAGGCTCATCGACCCGTCGATGAAGTGCACGTGGCAATCGGTGAATGCCGGCAATACCAGCCTTCCTGCGGCATCAATCTGTTTCGTGGCAGGTCCTCGGTACGCACCGACGTCGTGTTCACTTCCCACGGCAACAATCTTCCCACCGCGCACCGCCACAGCTTCGGCCCACTTCTGCTTCGGATTCACCGTGTAAACGCGCGCGCGCATGACGATGACCTCGGCGGGCTGTTGTGCTGCTGCGATCACCGCTATAGGCACGAGCAGTGCCAAGAGGCACAGTGCGTGTCGCAGACTCAAGCTTTCAGCGTGCATTCCCTCGCCATCTCCCATCAAGGCATTCGATCGCCCTAGAACGTTGGCGGCGTATTCACCCACAGCACCCAGGTCTCCGAGCGCCCCGGGTTTCTCCAGTGATGCGGTGTCGCACTTTCAAAATAGAAGCTGTCCCCCTCCTTCAGGTGAAACTCCTCATCGGCCAGCGCGATCTTCAGTTCTCCGCGCATCACCAGCAGGAACTCCTCGCCCTCGTGCGTGTACGATTCGCCGCTCCCCGCATTGGGTGCGATGCGAAACAGGTGCGGCTCCATCACCGTGTTGCCCCACGCCAGCAGTTCCATGCGGACGCCCGGCCCCGCCTCCAACACCTTGCGTTTGTCAGGACGCACCACGCGCCCGTTGTTCTCCGCCGCATCAAAGAAATCGAGGATGTTGGTCTTGTAGTAGCGCGCCAGACGCCGCAGCGTGCCTACCGACGCGCTCATCTGCGAGCGCTCGATCGCGCTCAGGAAGCCCACCGAAATCCCCACCGCCTCGGCTACCTGCGCCAGCGACCGCGCCTTGCGCTTGCGCAGCTGCCGCAGCCGCGGTCCAATCGCTCCCGCCCGCCCGTCCCGCGCCGGCCGGATCAGCCCCTCGCGCTTCAGCATCTGCAGGATCGCCGGCGCGTTCATGCCCCGCGCCTGGCGCAGGAATCGCGCCCGTTTCAAAAGCCGTACATCTTCATCCGAGTACAGTCGATAGCGGCTTTCCGTGCGCCGCGGCCGGGTTAGGCCCAAACTCTCCCAGGCGCGAATCGCCGACGGCGAGACCCCCACCATCCGCGCCACGTCTCCGATTTTCAAGTAAGGTTTTCCGTTGGAATTCATGGGCCCGGACTTGCTTTGTAACAGGATTTTTCGATGGTCGGGAAACGTATTTTTCCCTTGACAGTGCAGCCGTCCTTCTCTAACCTTGCGCGATTATAGCAAGGTTTGCAGCCAGCGCAACCTGAGAAACCACCTGAAAAATTCTCTCCCAAAAAGCGGAGGCCCCATGCTGCCGTCGAGAGCGCCCCGGGTGACGCGCCTGTTCGTTGCCCTGTTCTGTCTGTTCACTTCCTCCCTGCTTCTGGCCCAGAGCACCGGCGGCCGCATCCTCGGCCGCGTTGCCGATCCCAGCGGGGCTGTCCTGGCCAACGTGAAAGTTACCCTGGTGAACGAAGCCACCGGAATCAGCCGCGACGTCTCCACCAACGAATCCGGAGACTATGTTTTTGTGGAGGTCGCGCCGGGTTCCTATTACACGACGTATGAGCTGAGCGGATTTAAGAAGAACATCCGGCACGGCATCAGCATCGACGTCAACCAGGTCATCACCCTGAACATGGTTCTGCAGGTCGGCGGAGCTTCCGAGGTCGTCGACGTCAGCGCCGAAGCGCCGCTCGTCGACACCACCAGCACCCAACTGGGCGCGGTGGTCAACAACCGCTCGGTCAACGAGCTTCCCCTGAACCAGCGCGACACCTATCAGTTCCTGCAGTTGCAGCCGGGCGTGCAGTCGCAGCTCGGCAGCAGCGGCAGCACCTTCTATGGCAGCGATGCCGCCGGTTCCGTCTCCGTAAACGGTGGCCGCGGACGCGCCAACAATTTCAGCGTAAACGGTGGCGACGCCAACGACCAGTTCGTCAACCTGCCGACCGTGCAGCCGTCGCCGGATGCCATCGACGAGTTCCGCGTCATCACCAATACCTTCGACGCCGAATATGGCCGCAACTCCGGCGCCGTCGTCAATGTAATTACGAAGTCCGGCACGAACGCATTCCACGGCAACGTCTACGAATACTTCCGCAACAAGGCGCTGAACGCGCAGGGCTACTTCAACGTAGTCAAGCCGCAATTCAACCAGAACCAGTTTGGCGGAACTTTCGGTGGTCCGATTAAGAAGGACCGCACCTTCTTCTTCACCTCGTACGAAGGAAGAAGGATTCGGCAAGGAATCTCGAGCCCGCTGGTTGCAGTACCCACACCGGATGAACTCAACGGCACCTTTGTTGGGGGAGTGGGTGGGACGATATCGAACCCGTTCGTCGCGCAGGTTTTGGCTACTCGACCCGGATGCCCGCAGGCGGTTTCGGCCGGGGGTGGAGCGCTGCCCGACCCGAATAATGCGAGTCTATTTCCTTACAGTTGGTCCTCTGTGTTCCCCACGAATTCCTCAGGGAATGCGGTCATCCCGACCACGTGTATGGACCCGGTCGCTTTGAACCTACTGCAGTATGTGCCTGCCGCAAACCGCCCAGACGGCACCTTCCAAAGCGTGCCGGCATCGTCTGATACGCAGGACCAATTTACCGCGCGCATCGACCACCGTATCAACGACAAGCAGAACTTCAGCTTCTACTACTACTTCACCGACGACAAGAACCTTCAGCCGTTCTACGGCTTTCAAGCCTCTGGTGCCAATATTCCAGGCTACGGAACAATCGTCGGCCAGCGCTTCCAGCAATTCAATCCCAGCCACACCTGGACCATCAGCAACTCGCTTGTGAATGAGTTCCGCTTCACGTACATGCGGGAAGGTCAGCTGACCTTTCAGCACCCGCAGACCACGGGGCCGGTCACGAGTTCCTGCAGTGGGGTAGCCGCCAATTTCTGCTTCAACGGCACTTCGGATTCCTCGGCAGTGAATGCGGTCATTACCGCTTCCGGCATCCCTGCCGGAAAAGCGGGCATCACGCCGGGATTGCCTTCTTCCCGTACGGGGCTGCCCTTCATCAACATCGCGGGCGGCGTGAACTGGGGTAACGGCTGGGAAGGCGAACTGCCGCAGGTGGGCAATACTTTCCAGTGGTCCGATAACCTGAGCTGGGTCAAAGGCAATCACACCGCGAAGTTCGGGGCCGACGTTCGCCGCTCCCGTTTCGATCAGACGCTTTACTACAACGTCAACGGCAACTTCACCTTCGATAGCAGCGGCACTAACGCCATCAGCTACAACGACAGCTATCCTGGCTACCTGCTCGGCCTGGCCGACACCTACTCGCAAGGGTCGGGGCAGCGCGAGAACGTTCGCAACACTGGCCTATATCTGTTTGCCCAGGACAGCTGGAAACTGAAACCAAATCTGACCCTCAACTACGGTCTCCGCTGGGAGTTGGATACGCCTCTCACTGATCACTTGGGCCACGTGCAGACCTTCCGCCCGGGACAAAACAGTACGGCTTATCCATGCGACCCGGCGGTCACGCCATTGGCCAATTGCCCAACCGGTTTGGTCGTCCCCGGTGACAAAGGCATCCAGCCGGGCATGACGTCGACCTATTACAAGGCGTTCGCCCCCCGCGTCGGTCTGGCCTACAGCCCGAGCTTCGATAGCGGACTTCTCGGGAAATTGTTCGGCAGCAACGGCAAGACTAGTATCCGTGCTGGCTGGGGCCTGTTCTACAACCCCATGGAGCAGTTGGTGCTTGAGCAGTTCGGGGCCGAGCCGCCCTTTGGCAGCAGCCCCAGTTTCTCCACGACTCTGTTCAATACGCCATTCGTCGGACAAGCCGGCAACGTTGCCCCCAACGGCTTCAATGGCATTCTTAATCCACCCAAGGGTCAGGATCCCGGTTGGTCGAACTATCGTCCCATCCTGCTGTTCGGAGATTTCCAGCCGCATTTGCGAACCCAGTACACGGCGCAATACAACCTCAGCATCCAGCGCGAGATTACCAAGGACCTGCTCTGGCAGATCGGATACGTCGGTTCGCAGGGTCATCGCCTGCTCGCCTCCCACGATATCAACCCGGGCAATGCGCAGACCTGTCTCGATATCAACACCTACATGGGCGACGGAACCTGCGGGCCGTTGGGCGAGGACAGTCCCTACTCCTTCATCTTGCCTCCCGGAGGTACGTTCCATCTTCCGAATGGGCAAGTCATCACGGGCGATCCCAGCATCGTGACCAACGGTACCCCTGGCACTCCGATCAACCTGGTGGGATTGCGTCCTTACTCCTCGCCGAACTGCGTTACCAACGGCGTAAATGCGGGAACGAACTGTCCCACCGACGGCACTCCGGTCTTCACCAACATCTTCGCCGAAGACACTATTGCCGCTTCGGCCTACAACTCCCTCCAAACCATGGTGGAGAAGCGCTTCTCGCACGGCCTGCAATTCCAGGCAGCATACACCTGGAGCAAGTCGCTCGACTGGGCGTCCAGCTTCGAAGAAACGTTGAACCCTTTCAACTTCAAAGCCAGCCGCGCTCCTTCGCTCTTCAATTCCGCGCAGCGTTTCGTAATCAACTACTACTGGGAATTGCCGGTCGGCAAACACCAAGGTGTGGTCGGCAAGCTGATCGATGATTGGGCCATCTCGGGCATTACGCAGTTCCAGAGCGGATTCCCCATCCGGTTGCAGACTCAAAATGACAACGAGCTTATTGGCAGCCTCTTCTTCTTCGGTACCGCCGCCCCGCAAATGACCGGCCCGGTCCAGATTCAGAATCCGAAAAAGAACGGCGGCTTCTATCTCAATCCTGCGCAGTTCAGTGATCCTCCGCTGGGTCAGTTCTCCACCACCTCGCGCTCGCTCTGCTGCGGTCCGGGGCAGAACGAATGGGACATCACCTTTTCCAAGCGCATCACTATCACCGAGGACAAGTACTTCCAGTTCCGCACCGACATCTTCAACATGTGGAACCGGACGCAGTTCTTCAATCCGGACGGCAACTTCTCGAACTCGACCTTCGGCCAGGTGTTGCAAGCGCATGACCCGCGCCTGGTCCAGTTCGCGCTCAAGTTTTACTTCTAGCAGTTAGAATAGAGGCAGCACACCCCGGGTAGCCCTCCGCTGCCCGGGCACAATCTAACGGCCTCACTACGGCCTGAGCATTTACTGGAGACTCCCGATGTACCCCGAATTGCAGAAGGAGCTCGATACCTTCGAGCGCCGCACGCCGAAATCCGCCGAAGCTCATAAGAAGAATCTCAAGCGCATTCCGCTTGGCGTCGCCAGCAACTACCGCGCCTACGACCCTTACCCCATCTTCGTCAAGGAAGGCCGGGGCTCGCATTTCCGGGATCTCGATGGCAACGACTACATCGATCACAATCTATGTTTCGGCGCCCTGATGGCCGGGCATTGCCATCCCGCCGTGATGAAGGCCGTCGAAGCGCGGCTCTCTACCGGCACCATGTTCGGCATGCCCCACGACATGGAGTGGCAACTCGCCGAAGAAATCTGCAAGCGTTTCCCGGTCGAGATGGTCCGCTTCGGCTCCAGTGGCACCGAAGCCACCATGCACGCCGTCCGCCTGGCGCGCGCCGCCACCGGCCGCGACAAGATCATCAAGTTTGAAGGCGGCTACCACGGCCTGCACGACTCTGCGCTGGTCAGCGTCAAGCCGCACGCTCCCGAGTACGGCGACATCGACAACCCGAACTCGGTGCCCGGCGGTCTCGGCGTACCCAAGGCGGCAATCCAGAACGTCGCCGTTGCCACCTTCAACGACCTCGCCACCGTCGAGCGCCGCTTCAAGGAAAACCCCGGCCAAATCGCGGCCATCATTCTCGAGCCCATCATGATGAACGTCGGCCTCTGCATGCCGCAGGCCGGCTTCCTGCAGGGGTTGCGCGATCTCACCACCAAGAACGGTTCGCTGCTCATCTTCGACGAGGTGAAGACCGGCGCCAAGCTCGGCTGGGGCGGCGCCAGCGAATACTTCGGCGTGACCCCCGACATGGTCTGCCTCGCCAAATCCATCGGCGGCGGATTCCCGCTCGCCGCCTTCGGCGCGCACAAGTCGGTCATGGACCTGATCTCGCAGCACAAGGTCTTCCATGGCGGCACCTACAACACGAACCCGGTCTCGATGGCGGCCGGCCTCGCCACCTTCGCCTCGGTGCTGATCCGCGAAAACTATGCCCACGTCGACAAGCTCAGCAAGAAACTCGTCGACGGCTATCGCAAAACCATCGCCAAGGTCGGCCTCCAGGCCTACATCATGCAAGCCGGAGCCAATGGCGCGCTGATGTTCTACCCGCAGGAAATCAAGAATTACCGCGACTGGACCACCGTTGACGTCGATCTATGGCGCCATTACTGGTTCGGCATGGTGAACCGTGGGGTGATGGCCCAGCCGTACTGGTGGGACGAGCAGTGGACCATGTCGGTGCAGCACACCGAAGCCGACATCGACCAGCACATCGGCGCCTTTGAAGACATCGCTCCCGCTCTGGCCAAGGCGCAACAGGAGCGCCTCGACAAGGCGCCAGCGTTAGTCGCCCACTGACCGCGTTCTCTAACTGATCGCGTTCACTAAATGATCGCCTTCACAAAATGATCGCGTTCACCAAGTGATCGCCTTTACCAACTGGTAGAGACGGGGCTTGCCCCGTCTCTCTTTACGGTTTGTCATCCTGAGCGATAGCGAAGGATCTGCTTTTTCGAGGCGGCGTCCCTGCTCACGGGGTGGCGCCGCCGTACACCACAAACGAATGGGAGGGCGCATGCTCCAGCCCCCCTGCAACCAGCTTCGGACTTGACTTTGTCGATCCACGATACCGAACCCGAACAGCCGCACCTCAAGCGCGTCCTCGGCCGCTGGGACCTCGTCCTCCTTTTCGTAGTCGCTGTCTTCAATCTCAACGTCGTCCCCTCCATCGCCGCCAACGGCGGCGTCACCGTCTGGCTCTGGATCATCTCCCTCCTGCTGTTCTTCTGGCCGCAAGGCATCGCCGTCATCGAACTCGCCCACCGCTACCCGGGCGAAGGCGGCGTGTACCTCTGGGCGAAGGAAGTCTTCGGCGACTTCCACGGCTTCCTTTCTGGCTGGTGCTACTGGACTAACAACATGCTCTACGTACCCACGGTGATGCTGTACTTCGTGGGCGTCTCCGTCTTCGCGCTGGGCCCCGGCCACGAGCATCTCGCCGACAGCAAGCTGTTCGCCATGAGCGCTTCCATTCTCCTGCTCACGCTGTTGACCATCCTCAACATCGTCGGCCTCGGGGTAGGGAAGTGGCTTAACAACCTGGGCGCGATCGGCACCGGCATTGCCGCCGCCGTGCTCATCGGACTGGGCCTCACCATCTATTTTCGCTTCGGGACCACGGTCACCGCTGCCGACTTCCACGTCCCCGCCGATCCGCGCTTCGTCCTCAATTCTTTCGGCGTGATCTGCTTCGGACTGGTGGGGCTCGAACTCGCCTCCGTGATGGGCGATGAGATCCGCGATCCGCAGAAAACCCTGCCCGGCGCGGTCGCCTGGGGCGGCATCATCTCCGGCGCGCTCTACATCGGCGCCACCCTCACCCTGTTAATTGCGGTCGGCAAAAACGAGATCAGCGTCCTGCAAGGTATCGTGCAAGCCGTCAGCCACATGGCTTCGAAAGTCGGCGTCGCCTGGATCATCGCGCCCTTCGCGGTGATGCTCAGCCTGTCCATCGCCGGCATCGGCTCGGCCTGGATGGGCGGCTCGGCGCGCATTCCCTTTGTCGCCGGCCTCGATTCCTACATGCCGAGTTGGCTCGGCGAGATTCATCCCCGGTACGCCACCCCGCACGCTGCGCTCATCGTGCAAGGCCTGGTGTCGCTCGTCCTGATCCTGATCAACTTCTATGCCTCCGGCGGCGTGCAGGAAGCTTTCCAGACCATGCTTTCGCTCGCTGTCGTGCTGCAGCTTGTGCCCTTCCTGTACGTTTTCGCCGCCCTCATCAAGTTTGCCTTTCGCAGGGAAGACGCTGGTGCCCGCTACGGCAAAGGCACCATGCTTTTCGCCGGCTTCAGCGGCCTGCTGACCACGATCCTTGGAATCGCGCTGGCCTTCTTCCCGGCGAAGCAGATCACGTCGCTGTGGATGTACGAACTCAAGATGTTCGGATTTACCCTGGGCTTTCTGCTGCTGGCCGCTTTCTTCTTCTTCGTCTACGGCCGCCTGAAAACCCATCCGATCGAAGAGTCATCCGCCCAGGCCGTCTCCGCCGAGCGCCGCGCCTGAACCGAACCGCCGAGACTGGTCTCGGCCGCAACAATTCATGGGTAGAGACGCGGCTCGCCGCGTCTCCCGCAGGAGGTCAATCCGATGCCCGGTGGAGTCACAACCGAAGTCAAAACCTACCAGATGTACATCAACGGCGAGTGGGTCGGCAGCAAGACCAACAAAACTTTCCCGGTCTACGACCCCGCCAGTGAAGAAGTCATCGCCCAAGTCCCCGACTCCAATGCCGACGACGTCAACCGCGCGGTCGCCGCCGCCAAAGCCGCATTCGAAGAGGGCCCCTGGTCCACGACCACCGCCCAGGAACGCGGCCGCGTCCTGTTCCGCCTCGCCGACAAAATTCGCCAGAACCTCCCCATGCTGGCCGAACTCGAAGCCCGCAACTGCGGCAAGCCCATCGTCGAAGCCGAATTCGACATGAACGACGCCGCCACCTGCTTCGAGTACTACGGCGGGCTCGCCACCAAGGTCGTCGGCTTCGTGAACCCTGTTCCCGATAACGCCGTCAGCATGTCGTTAAAGGAACCGGTCGGAGTCGCCGGACAAATCATCCCGTGGAACTATCCGCTGCTCATGGGCGCATGGAAGCTGGCCCCCGCCATCGCCGCCGGATGCACCTGCATCCTCAAGCCCGCCGAGCAGACTCCGCTCACCGCGCTCGAATTCGCCAAGTGGTTCGAAGAAGCCGGCCTCCCCAAGGGAGTGGTCAACGTCATTACCGGCTTCGGCGAAACCTGCGGCTCGCCCCTGGTCAAGCATCCCGACGTGAACAAGATTGCCTTCACCGGCAGCGCCGCCGTCGGCAAGATCATCGTCAAGGAAGCCGCCGACACCATCAAGCGCGTCACCCTGGAACTGGGCGGCAAATCGCCCAACATCTTTTTCGCCGACGCCGATTTCGAAGCCGCCATCGACGGCGCGCTCTTCGGCGTCTTCATCAATCAGGGCGAAGTCTGCTCGGCCGGCAGCCGCATCCTCGTCGAAAAGCCTATCTACAAAAAGTTCGTCGAGGCCATGACCGAGAAAGCCAAGAAAATCAAGCTCGGCGCCCCGCTCGATCGCGACACCAAGATGGGCCCGCTGGTCAGCAAAGAGCAGTACGAGCGCGTTCTCTCCTATCTCGACATCGGCAAGAAAGAAGCCAAGCTCGCCAGCGGCGGCGGCCGCGCCGCCGACTTCGCAAAGGGCTACTACGTGCAGCCCACCATCTTCTACGACGTCGCCAACAGCGCCCGCATCGCCCGCGAAGAAATCTTCGGCCCGGTCGCTTCCGTCATTCCGTTTGAAAACGAAAAAGACGCGGTGAAGATTGCCAACGATTCCCCCTACGGCCTGGCCGCCGCCGTCTGGACGCGCGACATCTTCAAGGCCTTCCGCGCGGTCAAGCAGATCCGCGCCGGCGTCGTGTGGGTGAATCACATGCAGCCCACCTACGTGGAAGCGCCCTGGGGAGGCTACAAGCAATCCGGCTTCGGCCGCGAACTCGGCCCCTGGGGCATTGAGGAGTATCTGGAAACCAAGCAGGTCTACATCAATCTCAACGAAGCTCCGATTGGATGGTACTGAGATGTCCACGATTCAATTGAAGACCAGGATCCCCGGGCCCAAGTCGAAGGCGCTCGCCGAGCGCCGCACCCAGGCCGTTGCCCGCGGCCTCTCCATCGCGACTCCCGTCTACGTCGCCAAAGCCAACGGCGCGATTCTGGAAGACGTCGACGGCAACCGCTACATCGATCTCGCCGGCGGCATCGGCTGCCTCAACGTCGGCCATCGTTCGCCCGAAGTCATGGCCGCCATCGAAGACCAACTCGACCGCTTCCTGCACACCTGCGTGCAGGTCACCGCCTACGAGGGCTACATCGAACTCGCCGAGCGCATGAACCAGGTCACGCCCGGCAAGTTCCCCAAGAAGACGCTCTTCGTCAACTCGGGCGCCGAAGCGGTGGAGAACGCGGTGAAGATCGCCCGCGCCTACACCAAGCGTCCCGGCATCATCGCTTTTGAAGACGGCTTCCACGGCCGCACCATGATGACGCTCGCCCTCACCAGCAAGACGCATCCCTACAAAACCGGCTTCCAGCCTTTTCCCGGCGAGGTCTATCGCATTCCCTATGCGTACTGCTACCGCTGCTCCTACAACCTGAAATACCCGTCGTGCGATCTCTACTGCGCGCGCCATCTGGAAGATACGTTCAAGCGCGTGGTCGCGCAGGAAGGCGTCGCCGCTGTGATTGCCGAGCCCGTGCTCGGCGAAGGCGGATTCGTCGCGCCTCCGCCCGACTACTTCAAAACCCTCGTCGATCTTTGCCACAAGCACAACGTGCTCTTCATCGCCGACGAAGTGCAGTCCGGCTTCGGCCGCACCGGCGCGCTGTTTGCCAGCGAACGCTACGGCATCGAGCCCGACCTGATCGTCACCGCCAAGTCGCTGGGCGGCGGCTTGCCGCTGGCCGCCGTCACCGGCCGCGCCGAAATCATGGATGCCCCCGGCCCCGGCGGCCTCGGCGGCACCTTCGCCGGCAATCCGCTCTCCTGCGCCGCCGCGTTGGCCGTGCTCGATCTCTTCGAGAAAGACGACTTCTACGCTCGCGCCAATCGTCTCGGCGAGCGCTTCCAGAAACGCGCCCGCGAGTGGCAGAAGAAGTGGCCGATGATTGGCGACCTGCGCGGTCTCGGCGCCATGCAGGCTCTCGAACTCGTCCAGTCCCAGGACAAGCGCGAGCCCGCGCCGGAAGAGACCAAGCAAGTCACGCAGTATTGCTGCGAGCACGGCGTGATCACGATCTCCGCCGGGTCCTATGGCAACGTGGTCCGCCTGCTCATGCCGCTGGTCATCACCGACGCCCAGATGGACGAAGCTCTCGACGTCCTCGAAAGCGCCCTGAAGACCGTCTACGAGAAGAAGCACGAAGCCGCCGCCCAGCCCGTCTGAGTGTGGCGCGGACACTCTTGTCCGCGTAAGTGTGCTGCGGACACTCTTGTCCGCGAAATGTTCGTGCGGATACAGTTGTCCGGACACCCCGGGACGCCCGCTGCCTCAGAAAATGCGGTAGCCTAAAGAGTTCCGTAGAGACGCGGCTTGCCGCGTCTGGCGCAGTGTGGGACTCGAAAATTGCGGATTCGAAAATTGCGGATCCCCCCAGCTGCGCTTTGTGCAGCAGTTTGATTGCGAAGATAACAGCAAAGCCCGGCCGACGGAGCGATTGGGTCCGCACAGCCCATTTATTGGATCGCAAGGGCATGCATCGCGAGCAACCCAGCCCCGTAGGGGCGGCAGACATTAACCCAGCGCGTAAGCGCTCGGAAAACATTCACAAACGAGCCGAGCCCCTTTAGGGTCGGCACTTCACAAACACCGAGGCAAGCCCAATGAGCACGGCCATCATCACCGAAGCGAAAATCCCCAACTACTTCAACGGCCAGTGGGTCGAGTCCAATGCCACCGAGTGGCAGGATGTCCTCAACCCCGCCACCGGCGAAACCCTCGCCAAAGTCCCGCTCTCCTCGCTCGCCGAAGTCACGCGCGCCATCGACGCAGCCGCCGCGGCCTATCCCGAATGGCGCCGCACCCCCGCCGAGGATCGCATTCAACCGCTCTTCAAGCTGAAGATGCTGATGGAAGAACACCTCGACGATTTCGGCCGCCTCATCACCCAGGAAAACGGCAAGACCTTCGGCGAAGCCAAAGGCGAAATGCGCCGCGCCATCGAAAACGTCGAGGTTGCCTGCGGCATTCCCACCATGATGCAGGGCTACATGCTCGAAGACGTGGCGCGCGGCATCGACGAAACCATGATCCGCCAGCCGCTCGGGGTCGTCGCCGCCATCACCCCCTTCAACTTTCCGGGCATGATCCCCTTCTGGTTTCTGCCCTATGCCATCGCGACGGGAAACACCTTCATCCTCAAGCCCTCCGAGCGCGTGCCGCTCACCATGCGCTTCGCCTTCGAACTGCTCGAGAAGACCGGCATCCCGAAAGGCGTGGTCAATCTGGTGAATGGCGGCAAGGCCGCGGTCGACGCGCTGCTCGACGACCCGCGCGTCCGCGCCATCAGCTTTGTCGGTTCCACTCCGGTGGCGCGCTACATCTACGCGCGCTCCGGCGCCAACGGCAAGCGCGCCCAGTGCCAGGGCGGCGCCAAGAACCACGTCATCGTTCTCCCCGACGCCGACATGCAGTCCGCCACCCAGATCATCAGCGACAGCGCGTTCGGCTGTGCCGGCCAGCGCTGCCTCGCGGTCTCCGTCGCAGTCGCCATCGGCGAGGCGCAAAAAACTTTCCGCGATGCCATCACGGACAATGCCTCCAAACTCCGCGTCGGCAACGGACTCGACAGCGGAGTGCAGATGGGCCCGGTGATCACCAAACAAAGCAAAGAGCGCGTCGAGTCGCTGATTGCCGCCGGCGAGAAACAGGGTGCGAAGGTCATCCTCGACGGCCGCAACGCAAAAATCTCCAAGCACGAGGCCGGTTATTTCGTGAAACCCACCATCCTCGACGGCTTGCCCGCCACCAGCGACCTCGCGCACACCGAGATCTTCGGCCCGGTGCTCAGCCTCATCCACGCGAGCGACATGGACGAGGCCATCGCCTTCCTCGAGCGCAACCCGTTCGGCAACCAGGCGTCGCTGTTCACCTCGAGCGGTTCGGCCGCCCGCCGCTTCCGCTACGAAGCACCCGCGGGCAACATCGGCATCAACATCGGCGTGGCCGCCCCCATGGCTTACTTCCCCTTCACCGGTTGGAAGGACAGTTTCTTCGGCGTGATGCACGCCCAGGGTCGCGACGCCATCGAGTTCTACACCGACAAGAAGGTCGTCATCGAACGCTGGGCCAAGGAGCACAGCCGCAAGTTCTGATCACGCTTCGTGGCTGCACATGTCACTGTGATGAATGTTGGCTTTTTGTAATGTCTCAGTGGAGGCTGTATGAGGGCGTTTCTTACCACAGAGACACAGAGCCACAGAGAAGAAAAGCAAGTCAAGGATCCGAGAACCAGTCCGATTATCGGCGCGGCTCTCGAAGTCCATCGCGCGTTGGGACCCGGGCTGCTGGAGTCGGCTTACGAGGAATGTCTCTGTCACGAATTGCATCTCCGCGGCATCGCGTTTCGTCGGCAAGTGGATCTGCCGGTCACCTTCAAAGGTCTGCAACTGGATTGCGGCTACAAAATGGACCTGCTGGTTGAAGACGCAGTTGTGGTCGAACTCAAGTCGGTCGAAAAGTTACTGCCCGTGCATGAAGCGCAGTTGTTAACGTACATGAAGCTGGCGAGCAAGCCCGTGCGGCTGCTCATCAACTTCAATATGCCACTCCTGACCCAGGGAATCATCAGAAGAGTCCTTTGATTCCTCTGTGCCCCTGTGTCTCTGTGGTGAATTGCTTTTTGGACGCGTTGCTCGTCCGTGAAGGACGCCGCCGCTCCGGACCCAGGGATCATCAGAAGAGTCCTTATGATTCCTCTGTGCCCCTGTGTCTCTGTGGTGAACAGTCTTTGGACGTGCAGCCCGTGACCCAGGGAGATCATCAGAAGAGTCCTTATGATTCCTCTGTGACTCTGTGCCTCTGTGGTGAATTCTAAGATTCTGTAGTAATGAGGACCCCATGACTACAACTACCGCAACTCCCGCCATGACCGGCCAGGAAATCGTCAACCTCACCAAAAAGCACACCCTGTTCGAATGGTCCGCCCAAGCCAAGGTCGACCCCATCCCCGTTGCCCGCGCCAAGGGCATCTACTTCTACACGCCGGAAGGCAAGCGCTACATCGACTTCAACAGTCAATTGATGTCGGTCAATATTGGCCACGGCGACGAGCGCGTCATCAACGCCATCACCGAGCAGGCGCAGACCCTCGCCTACGCCAATCCGTTCATGGCCACCGAGCCGCGTGCCCGTCTCGGCGCCAAACTCGCCGAACTCACTCCCGGCGACATCGATACCTTCTTCTTCACCAACGGCGGCTCCGAAGCCAACGAGAACGCCATCAAGATTGCCCGCTTCTTCACCGGCCGCCACAAGATCATCTCCCGTTACCGCTCCTACCATGGCGCCACCGCGGGCAGCATCACGCTCACTGGCGATCCGCGCCGCTGGGCCGCCGAGCCCGGCATTCCCGGCGTGGTTCGCGTGCTCGACCCCTACCATGGCATCGAACGCGGCACCGACTCGGCCGAAACGTCGCTCACCATGATCGAAGAGATCATCCAGCTCGAGGGCCCGCAGACCATCGCCGCCTTCATTCTCGAAACCGTCACCGGCACCAACGGCATCCTCATCCCGCCCGATGGCTACATGCAGGGCGTGCGCAAGCTCTGCGACAAATACGGCATATTGATGATCGCCGATGAAGTTATGGCCGGCTTCGGCCGCACCGGCGAGTGGTTCGCCATCGATCACTGGAAGGTTGTCCCCGACCTCATCTGCATGGCTAAGGGCCTCACTTCCAGCTACCTCCCGCTGGGAGCGGTCGGCATGCGCCATCCCATCGCGCAGCATTTCCAGGACAAGGTGTTTTACGGCGGCCTCACCTACAACAGCCATCCCATGGGATGCGCCGCGGCGCTGGCCACCATCCGTGTCTACGAAGAAGACCGCCTGATCGAAAACGCGCGCAAGATGGGCGCGTTGATGACGCAGCTTGGGCAAGAACTTCAGAAGAAGCACCCGTCCGTCGGCGAGCACCGCAACATCGGCCTGTTCGGCATCTTCGAGCTGATCCGCAGCCGCAAGACCCGTCAGCCGATGGCCCCCTTCAACGGCGCCTCCGACGAGATGGCCGCGCTCGGCCGCTTCTTCCGCGAAAACGGCCTGTATACCCTCGTCCGTTGGAACAGCTTTTACACCAACCCGCCGCTCTGTATCACCGAGCAGCAGCTGCGCGAAGCCTTCGCCATCATCGACCGCGGCCTCGCCATCACCGACAAGGCGGTAGTCGATTAATTTGGGAGAGTTGCCGCGAACGCGCGCTTAAATGCGGGCCAGCATGGCATCGGTGTGCCGGAAATCATCGCCCTTGCACAGCAGAGGCTCATTTGCCTCCTTGGCCAGTGCATAGGCGAAGCAGTCGCCGAAGTTCAATCGGGCTCGGTGCCCGCGGCCTCGGCCAAAGTCACGATATGCTTCCCTGGCCAGTCGCGCCTGCGTCTCGGTGACCGGTTCGATCACGAATTGAGCTTCGCGCAATAAGTCGTCGAAACGCCGGCTCGCGATCGGGTCGCGGCTCGCATCAATGACGGCGGCGGCCTCGACGTAGTTGGCTGCCGAGATCCGCCGCACGCTCGCCTTGGCTATCGCCCTCGCATACGACAGCGCATCGGGCTCATCCCGCAGGATGGCGATGAGCGCCGAAGTGTCCACGATCATTTCGGCAGTCCCTTCTCGTCGTAGAGCAGGTCGCCATGCGGGCGCGAACGAAACGGCTCTTTCAGATGCTTCGCACACTCTTTTCCAATCTCGACCATCCGCTCCGCCAGGCGTTCGCCACTTTTACTCCGCACGCGATCGAGGCGTTCCCGCACTGCCCTGCCCACAGCCTCGCTCATGCTTTCGCCCGTGATCTTCGCCAGTTGACTGGCGAGTCGATGCGTCTCTTCGTTTTTGATATTCAAGCTCATTGTCTACCATTCTACCAAAAATCTATACCGTTCTACCATCAACGAGATATCTCCTTTAGGACCAATTGGGTGTAGTTGCTTGCGCTTGACCTTCGGCGACTTCGGCCCCTTCCTACTCCCGCTTCTCCCCCCGCCTCGCCATCAAATACGCCCGAATGAACGGCTGCAAATCCCCGTCCAGCACCCGGTCCACATCCCCGACTTCCACCTTCGTCCGGTGATCTTTCACCATGCGGTAGGGTTGCAGCACGTACGAGCGAATCTGCGACCCGAAGTCGATATCCAGCTTCGAGTCCTCGATCTTGCGCGTTTCCTCGCGCTTCTTCTCCAGTTCCAGTTCGTACAGCTTCGAGCGCAGCATGCTCATCGCCTTCTCGCGGTTCTTGTGCTGCGAGCGCTCGTTCTGGCAACTTACCACCAGCCCGCTGGGAAGATGCGTGATGCGCACCGCCGAATCGGTCGTGTTCACGTGCTGCCCGCCCTTGCCGCTCGATCGATAGGTATCGATGCGCAAATCTTCCGGCTTGATCACCACCTCGATACTCTCATCGATCTCCGGCGAGACGAACACGCTGGCAAACGACGTATGCCGCCGCTTCGCCTGGTCGAACGGCGAAATCCGCACCAGCCGGTGTACGCCGATCTCGCTGCTCAGCAGCCCGAACGCGTACGACCCGGTCACCGTGAAGGTCACCGACTTCACGCCCGCCTCTTCCGCCGGCTGATAATCGTTCACCTCGGTCTGGAAACCCTGACGCTCGGCCCACCGCAGGTACATGCGCAGCAGCATGTCGGCCCAGTCCTGCGAGTCCACGCCGCCGGCTCCGGGATGGATGGTCACAATCGCATTGCGCGGATCGTTTTCGCCCGAGAGCAGCGTCTCGGTTTCCAGCCGATCCACTTCACCCTGCAGCGCCGTGAGTTCGCGTTCCAGTTCGGGCTCGACCTTCTCGCCCTCGCGCCCCAACTCAAAGTACGCGCCGATGTCCCCCACTCGCCGCGACAAATCCTGATCCGTCGAGACGAGGCTCTCCAGGCGCTTCTTCTCGCGCATCACCTGCTGGGATTTTTCTTGGTTCGACCACAGGTTCGGGTCGGAGGCTTGCTTATCGACTTCCGCTAGCCGTTGCCGCAGTTTGCCGGCGTCAAAGGTACTCCTGAAGGGCGCGGACTTTAACCTGCAAGGCAGAAAACTGCTGTTCGAGTTCTTCGAGCATCGTTGACTAAGTTTCCTTGAATGGAATGGCGAAGCGCGCGATCAGCGCTCCTATCGAAATTATCGCACACAGCCACGCCAGCCAGTCCCCATGCTGGCTGTAGAAGGTTTTGGTTCCGATAAAGCTGAACGGCGCCACCAGCGCCGCCCGCTCCTTGCGCGGCAAGCTCGCTACCACCCGCCCGTACGGATCGATCGACGCCGTCAATCCGGTGTTGGTGTCGCGCAGCAGCCACCGGTAATTCTCCGCCGCCCGCATGCGCGCCTGGTTCAGGTGCTGGGCCCACGCGCCTGAGTCGCCGTACCACCCGTCATTCGAGATGTTCACTAGCACCTGTGCACCCTCGTCGGCAAACTGCCGGATCTCGTCTGGAAAAATCGACTCGTAACAGATGAACACGCCCAGCGGATGCTCGCCCGCCACCAGCGGCGCGCGCGAAGTCCCCGGCGTGAAGTCGCCCACCGCCTCGGTCAGACCCGACGCAAACGAAAACACCGACGGAAAGGGTACGTACTCGCCGAAGGGTACCAGGTGAATCTTGTTGTAGCGCTCCTGCCACTGGCCGCTGGGGCTGACCAACTGCGCCGAGTTGAACTCCTTGCTCTTCGGCGACTCGCTGGTGGCGTTCTGCACCCCGATATTTCCTACCACCACCCACGCGCCCGTCTGCCGTGCCATCCCGGTCACAGCATCGCGAAAAATCGGATCGTTTCCGAAGAACGGCGCCGGCGACTCCGGCCACACAATCAGATCCGGATGCTGCCCGGGCGCGAGTCCCTCGGGGTGCTCACTCCGCCCCACAAAATCGTGCAGCGTCTGCTCAAAGTACGACTTGGTCCAGGTTCCTTCCTCGGCTACCGGCAAATTCTGCTGCAGCAACACCGCCGCGCGATCCGCCGGCGCCGTGCCGGGACTGACCCACCGCCCCGCCTGCAACAGCAAGGCCGCCGCCAGGGAAGCAATCAGCAGCATCTTCCGCTGCCCGCGCCGCACCAGCAATGTCGCCGCGAAGGCCGCGTTGACCAGCATGATCTCGAACGAGAGACCGTACACCCCGGTTACGGTCGCGATGCGCGTCAAGGGAATGTTGTCGACCTGCGACGTGCCCAGCAGGTTCCACGGGAAGCCGGAGACCCGGGTGCGCGCCAGCTCCACCGCCACCCACAGGAATGGAGACGCCAGCAGCGCGATCCGATTGTGCGAATCCTTCCTCGCCAGCAGCGCCACCAGCAACCCGAACGCCCCGTGATACAGGCCCAGGTATAGCGCGAACAGCAGCATTACAAAAAGTGCCACCGCCACGTTCAGCCCGCCATACTCATGCATCGTGTCGAACACCCAGTAGCACGTCCCCAGGTACCACACGATCCCGCACGCATACCCCAGCAGGAATCCTTGCCCCGGGCTCGCCGGCTCGAGCTTTTGCCCGGCATCCAGTTGCAGCGCCTGTGGCGCCTGCGCCCGCAGCAGCGCCACCAGTAACGGCGCCAGCGCGATCCAACCAAGAAAATAGAGGCGAGGTAAAGGGAAGATCAGAATCTGCAGCAACGCCGACAGGAGCGCCAGCCCCCAGGCAGACTTGTGGATGCGCAGCACAAGCCAGAATAGCAAACGAGCTGCGAGCGACGAGCGACCAGCTTCTAGCGAGCTTCAGGCTTTGAGCTGCGGGCCTCGAGCTGCAATTCGGAGTTCGGTGCTCGAGTCCGGCACGGCCCACGTGGGGGCGGACGCCCTCGTCCGCCCGGCCGAGCGTAGCTCGGCTGCCATCCTTCGTGTCCTTCCTGCTCCTGGCGGTGGAGCGCTTCGAACCCAAACAGGCTGAATGCTGAATGCTGAGTGCTGAAGGCCGACGGTTCTCACCGCTCGCAGCTCCGAGCTCGCAGCTCGCAGCTCAAAGCTCACGAGCTACCAGGTACCGCATTCGCTCTCTCACAAACTCCACGATCTCCTCCGTCACATAAACCGGCGGCACAATCCGGAACACCGGTCGCCCGGCCACCGGCTTCAGCGACACGCGCTCCCACGCCGGCCCACCGGAAGCCTCATGCAGGATCACCGCATCCGCCCGATCCAGGAACTCCTGCGCCGATGTCTTGAAGTCCGCCGTTGCCGGATCCAGCACCGTCACATACAAATCCGGACGCAGAAACCGCAGCACGCTGTTCGACTCTAGAATCACATGCTCGGCCCCGGCGAGCCGCTCGCGCAGCGCAGGCATCGCTTCGGCCAGCCGTCCTTGCTGCGTGCGTACCCAGAAGACTTTCTTCGCGCCGGCGGCCAGAAACCGCGACGTATCCGACTCCCCCGCCGCATCGCGCTCTTCCGTGATCGCCCACGAATGATCCCCGGTCGCGCAATCGCACGCCTCTCCGTTCGCCCCGCAGATTCCATGTCCATACTGCGTGATCTTGGCCGCCGTCCAGTGAAACTCGGGCAAGGCGCGAATGATCCCCGCCACCACGCTGGTCTTGCCAACGCTGCGCGAGTGTCCGCCGATGACAAGGGTGGGTATGGAGGAAGAAATTTTCACCCGCAATTCATTCCTTTCTCCCGAGCCTCGCCAGCGCCGCCAGTTCCTTCAAATACTCCTTGATCGGCCGCGCCGGCGTGCCCCAGAACACCACGCCCTTGCCGCGAATCACCTTCTTGCTCGGAATCCCGCTCTGCGCGCCCAGAATCGCGCCCGCCTCGATGCGCACATGGTCGGCGATGCCCACTTGCCCCCCGATCACCACCCCGTCTTCCACCACCGCGCTGCCGGAGATGCCAGTCTGCGCGGCAATCACCACGTCGGCGCCCACATCCACGTTGTGGCCGACGTGAACCAGGTTGTCGATCTTCGTGCCGCGGCGGATGCGGGTTACGTCGAGCGCGCCGCGATCCACGGTCGCGTTGGCGCCGATCTCCACGTCGTCTTCAATCATCAGCCGCCCGATCTGGGGAAACTTTTCGTAGCGACCGCTCTCCGGATCGCGCACGTAGCCGAAGCCGTCGCTGCCCAGCACCGCGCCGGCATGGATCGTGACCCGATCTTTCAGCGTTGTTCCCGGATAGATGGTGACATTCGGATAAATCCGGCAGTCGCGCCCAATCTTCACCCCCGGCCCAATGACACAGCCCGCGCCAACCGTGGAGCCTGCGCCCACCTCGACGCCATCACGAATCACGGCGCGCTCTTCCACCGTAACGCGGTCGGCCAGGCACGCCGTCGGCGCAACTATGGCCGATGTGTGCACGCCCCGGCCCCGCGCTTCTCCCTGTGCCAGAAACGCTGCCGCGCGAGCGAAGCTCAGCCGCGGATGCCGGCTGAGGAGAAGAGCCTTGTCCCTGGCGGTCTCGTTCTTCCCGCCATTCACCTTCGCGGTGGAGCCCGTCTTGGCGGCAGCCTTGGTTTTTTCCTTCGGAGTGAGTGTGCCCGCAGTGGCCGCGGCAAATTCGCCGGCGATGATCGCTGCCGCGTTCGAGGCGAGGGCGGCCGGCAGGTGACGGGCGTCTTCGACGAAGACGATGCTGTCGGTGTGCGCCGACTCGATGCTCGCGACTGTCGATACCGCGTGCGTCCCGTCGCCTTCAAGGCGCGCTTCGAGAAAATCCGCCAACTCGCGAATGGTGCGTGACATGGGTTTGGTATAGCAGGGCGGGCGCGGGAAGGGAAGCAGGGGATTGCTTGCGACCTTGGCGGCTTGGCTTGGCGAGCTTGGCGGTTAAAAGCTCTTCACCGCAAAGGGCGCAAAGGACTCGCTAAGATCGCGGAGACGGCCGCATCACCGTCACTCTGTTCTTCTGCAGCTTTGATGGGCAAGGTAAGAGTCAACCAGCAAGCCTGATTGCTTGGCGAACTTTGCGGCTTGGCTTGGCGGTCTTGGCGGTTAAAAGCTCTTCACCGCAAAGGGCGCAAAGGACTCGCTAAGATCGCGGAGACGGTCGCATCACCGTCGCTTTGTTCTTCTGAATCTTCAATAAGTGCTAAGTGCCGACTGCCTCGAGTCCCTGCTCCTTCAATTCCTGCATTGTTCGCTCTCGCCGCTGAGTCAAGCCGGCCATAAAAGCGATGTGGAGTGATCACTCCCGCTGCGGTTCTGCGTTCCGAGGAACGGGAAGGCCGCCTTGATGTCCGGTACGGATCTCCCGAGGGCCGGTGTCCGGCAGATGTCGCGTGGTTAAGCCCG
>Ga0126373_10000040_pt1 | contig 134530 bp, 122 predicted proteins | sample PanSoiMetPlot_11_FD_92545 | JGI IMG/M metagenome (GOLD analysis project Ga0126373, IMG submission 92545) | Tropical forest soil microbial communities from Panama - MetaG Plot_11 | ecosystem: Environmental > Terrestrial > Soil > Tropical forest > Bulk soil | place: Panama | collected 2016-02-17
CTTACCGCGGGGGATCCACCCGTTCCCATCCCGAACACGGAAGTTAAGCCCCGCAGGGCCGATTGTACTGCACGCGAAAGTGTGTGGGAGAGTAGGTCGTTGCCGGCATAAATAAAGGCCGATCATGGAAACATGGTCGGCCTTTTCCTTTGTGAGCTGTGAGCTGTCAGCCGTCAGCCCTCAGCATTCCGCTGGTGAGCGGTCAGCGGTTGGCGGGGAACATCCCCATGGCAATAAACCGGGTGATGACGGCTGCGAACAGAGTGCCGATCACAAACAGGATCTTGCGGGAGCGGCGCCAAATGTCGCGAAATCCCGACGTTTGCGCAAAGATGTCTACTATGTATGCGGCGCAATACGCGACATTCGCAATGACCGCCAGCAGGAACAAGCCGAGGCAAAAATCGACAGTCACAGCGGACTTAGACAAGGGATAGGCGAGAACAAAGTAGAGGATGACGACAGCAGCGAGTGCCAAATTATAGAGAATTCGCCAAGGCTCCCAAAACCTGATGGCATCTGTGGCGTAGTCGCGAAGTTCACTTCTTTCCATGAAGGCGGAGTATAGCGCAGGCAGACAAGGGATCGTTCACGAAGAACGGCCAGGAGGAGTTCCGGCTCTCCCCAAGCGCTTCTCACGCCTGCGAAGCGCCTCAATGGCCGGAAGATCATTCGCCTTTTAGTTCAGAAAGCACGCATTTACTGCGAGTCGACGGCTGATTCCTGGCGGCTCCTTGGAACTCCCAATTCTCAGCCGTGGCGTCCAATCCGTTGGGTGGGCGGAATGGGCGATCAACGCGCGGCCTCGACGCGAAAGGCGGGTTGGGTTAGCCTGACTGTCTCCAGGCATGCCAGTCCCCCCGACAACGGTCGTTGAACCCCGCATTTGGCTCGCAGGCTGCGCTCGCCGAAATCCGTTGCTGATCTTTTTTGTTCTGGCTTACCTTTTCGGTTGGATCGGCTTTCTGCCACTCGTCTTGACCAACCTCGGGCTTGGAATCATCCACGCCGACGTGCCGATGGAATTCATCGTTGCTGGCGCATTTGCGCCAACAATCGCGGCCTTGTGCACCCAGTGGCTGCTGGAGAGAAATTTTCGCATCTGCCGTTTTTCTACCTCGTGGCAGAAATTGCTGTTGGGATCCGTGACCGGTCTCGCCGTGATCATGATAGGGTTCGTGATCTTGCCCAGCCTAACCCTGGTGAGAGCCTCGCCGCGCACTCTGCAGTGGTCCGCGCTGTGGACCCCGGCTGCTTATGCGGTGAACTGGACTACATTTCTGGGCGGTCCCATTAACGAAGAACCGGGATGGCGCGGCTTCGCCTTGCCGCGGCTACAACTGCGCTATGGTCCTGTGCTGGGATCAGTCGTTCTGGGTATGCTGTGGGCGGGATGGCACTTCCCTTTATTTCTCATTCACTTTGTGAATATCCCCACATGGGCATTTGCTATCGTGCTGATTGACCTGTCGATCTTGTTGACCTGGGCGACCAACCTTTCGTCGTTCAATATTCTAGTACCCATGCTGATGCACGCAGCGTTTAACACGAGTTCGCGCCTGCTGGCCGCCATGTGCGCCGGTGTACCAACCCGGGCACGGGAATTGATCTTCTATCTCTGTGCAGCCAGTGCCACGACGTTGATCGTCGTGCTGGTCACCCGAGGACAGCTCGGCCTGCCTGGAAAGCCAGGCTGGGAGGTGAGGCCTCGTTCATGATCCGCGTTCACTTCCCGGAACCGGATGGCCCCGGGTCCGGGTTTGGGGCATTGTAGTTGCACTGGAAGCGGAGCCGGATTTCCTTTCCGCGAAAGTTCGCGGGCAATGGCGGGAACGGGCTGGCTCCCTGGATCGCACTGCCAACGGCCTCGTCGAGTTGGTCCTCGTTCGTCGACTGTTGCAACTTGATGCGGCTGATCGAACCATCTTTTTCGATGGCAAACTCGAGCACCACCGAGCCCTTCTTCACCGCCGCGATCGCACCGACTTTCTGAATTTCCGCGGCCCATGCCTTCTGAATCTTCGACATGACGTCGCGGTTGAGATAGGAGTTGAAATCGACGCCCTGGGGATCGCTGAGTAACAATAACCCGGCCGTAACATTGATTTGTCGGTTCAATCTGGGAACCAAGGTGGGCCGTGGAGACTCCCCCGATTCGGCAGCCTCCTGGCCTGGATGACTTGCGGCGGTGTTCTGCAGCGCCTGCATTTTGGCCCACGACTCTTTGAATTGCTGCGCGCTGGCGAGCGCCTGTGAGGCGGTCTGCTGCTCCTGAGGGGTCTTGGCCATGGAAACCGCGAGGGTCGCTACCCGGACCGCATCATCGGCGCGGTGCTGGCGCTCGAGAACTTCCACCGCACGCAGGCGGTATTGCATGTTTCCCGGCTCGCGAGTCACGGCCTGCAGCGTCATCATGTAGGCTTCGTCCAGCTTTTCCTTTCCACCCTCAAATACGAGCACGTAGGCCAGTGAATCATAGGCGGGAACGAAATCCGGATTGTTCTTGATGACTGCGCGCAAGCTCTGTTCCGCCTTGGCGGCTTTGGCCGGGTCGGCCGTGCCTTGCCGCAACAGGCTCCAAGCATAGTAGTAGTTCGCGCGGTAGCTCTCCGGATTCAAAGCCAGGGCCTGGGCGGACCACTTCTCTGCCTCGGCCGCGTTGTTCTGCTGCAGCGCCAGGTAGGCCAGACCTTCGTAAGCAATATCGAGTTTGGGGTCGCTCTGCAGCGCTTCCTGCAGCATTTGTTGTGCTTCCGAATAATGCTGATCATGAGCCATGAAGTCGGCGCGCACGGCCAAGGCTTCGGCATCGGAGACAGGCCTCACCCGAAATCCGGTCTCGTCGATGGTGGGCGGTTTCATCCCGGCAGCCGTAAACGAGAGACGTTGCACGTATGCTCGCAGTTGGCCTTCGAGCGTAGCGGGGTCGCCGATGGTCTGCGCGGCTGCTGTTGTCGGATCCATGCCGGTCTCCACCAGGCGAACGAAGTCGTTCGTGCGGTGGGTCTTCTCGTTCCAGTCCCGCGCAATCAGGTAGTGCGTGAGGGCCCACGACTCGGCATAGAAAATCGAGGTCTTGCTCTGCTCGTGGTAGTACGGCGAATTCCGATCGATGGCGAACAAGGCACTGACCGGCAGCAGCGGCGTATCTTTCAGGAGCAGGATGTTGGTTGCGCTGGGAGCGCCCAGGTAGACAACCTTGCTCTCAAATCGGGTGTTGCCGTAAAACTCGGCGAGTCCTTCGACCATCCAGAGGGGCAACTTCGCGATCAACTGGCGCGTGAGGTAGTGCACGTACTCGTGATACACGGGCTCGAAGGGCTCATAGGCTTCCTGGTTCAAACTCACGTCGAGTCGCAATGCGATATAGTCGGACTCGGCACTGTCGAGGCAAACTCCGACCGGGTGGGACAAGCCCCTCTTTGCCCAAAACTCGGGAATCAAGCTTTTGAGGGTGTTTTCATCTTTCGCGGCCAGGATCAGCACCGGTTGTTCGGTCGAGGTTCCGGAGCGGCCGAAGTACTCGCGAAATACCGCGCGAATCATCTCGAACTGGCGGGCGACCCGCCGTGCCTGCCCGTCGTTGGCATTGGAGACGACAATAAAGTTGGGGCTGCGCAGTTCGATCCAGTCTGGCTTATTCCCGGCCCAGGCGGCCTGGGTCAAGGCGGCAATCATTAAAGTTATGGCTACCCAGCGGGGCGCGCATTTTTGACTTACTACGGAGTAACAGAGTACTGCCGGGCATAGAGTCATAGGTCCTAGTGCCGCGGGGAGGAGCGGGCCCGTAAGTGTATGCCAAGTTTTTCGTCTCGGGAAGGGTTGTTTGGCTGTTGCCCGGGACCGAGTAAAAGACTTTAACCGCTGAGATCGCCAAGGGCTCGCGAAGGACGCGGAGGGATGCTTCATCGAATGGGGCATCGAGATCGCGGCGGTTGCCCTCGCGAAAGACTTTAGCCGCTGAGATCGCTAAGGGCTCGCGAAGGACGCGGAGGGATGCTTCAGCAAGTGGTGGCACAGAGAGCTGGCATCGCACTTGAAGCCGTTCTCTGGCCTGGATCCTCGCCTGGTTCCGTGCATCCAAAGGACTGGAGGAGGATCTTATGCATGTCATTGTAGGAGCTAGTGGCAATACTGGACATGTCGCCGCCCTGACACTTCTGAGCCTGGGGGAGAAAGTTCGGGTGGTGGCGCGCAACGCCGATAAGCTGGAGCCGCTGGCAGCGAAGGGGGCGGAGATTTTCACCGCAGATGTCACCGATAGCGGCGCGCTCACGAAAGCGCTGGCGGGCGGGGACTGCGCCTACGTGATGATTCCTCCCAACCTCAGCACTCCGGATTTCCGCGCGTTCCAGGAGCGAGTGACGGATTCGTTGGTCAATGCGATCAACCGCTCCCGACTTTCGCACATCGTTTCGCTGAGCAGCGTGGGCGCGGACAAGGCCAGCGGGACGGGCCCGGTGGTCGGCCTGCACAATATGGAGCAGAAGCTCAACCAGACGGCGGTTCCGAATATTCTTCATGTGCAGGCCGGGTATTTCATGGAAAACACGCTGCCGCAGGCGGGGGTGATTCGCATGACCGGCTCGTGTATGGGCCCGCTGCGCCCGGATCTGAAAGTTCCGCTGATCGCAAGCCGGGACGTTGGGGCGTATGCGGCCGAGGCGCTGGCCAAGCGGAATTTTCAAGGCAAGCGCACGCAGGAGCTTCTGGGCCCGCGGGATGTCGACTACAAGGAGATCGCAGCCGAGATTGGCAAGGCGATCGGCAAGCCGGAGCTGCGTTATATCCAGGCACCGAACGAGCAGCTACGCGGGGCGATGACGCAGATGGGGATGTCGGGGAGTGTCGTCGACCTGATCCTCGAAATGGCGGGCGCTCTCAATTCCGGGCACATGCGCGCCCTGGAGCCTCGCTCGGACAAGAACACGACGCCGACTTCCTATGACGCATTTGTGAGAGAAGCATTTATGCCACGTTATGAGGAGCAGGCTGCAGCCTGATCTGCAGAGCGAGGGCGCGGTTGGTGTTCGCGCCACGCAACAACATTCACTGACAAAAAGAGCCCCGCCGTGGCGGGGCCTTTCACGCCGAAATACGGACCGGACGTTCTGCTTTACCCTGAGGCGTGATCCGGACGCCTACACCTTCACCGCTCCCGCTTCGCGCGCCCGCTGCAGGAACTCGTGGGCTTCGGGCCGCATGGCCGGCATTTTCTTGCGGTAATCCTCGGGCCAATGCTTGCGATCCTGAAACATCGCTTTCAGACCTTTCTCGATTTGCGCATCGCCGCCGGTGAACTCCCGCACCAGCTCGTCCCAGCGAGCTACCAATTCCTGCGCGGGCGCACTGGCGGGATCCTCGCCGAGCGCGGCTTCCACGTCGCGATACAGTTCCTCCCACCGCCTGGTGGAGCGCTCCTGGAGTTCCGGAGACCAGAGGGTTTTGCGCTCCTGGATCTTGCGCTTTGCTTGGTCGCTGAAATACTTTCCCATCCAGCTCTTGTCGGCTTGCATGGTGATCTCCTTAATAATGTTGGCCAGTTGCTGCCAGTCCGAGGCACCGGTTTGGGTGACGGTGCGCAGCGCCCGGTGAATTGCGAGGATCGCGGCATCGAGTTGCCGGCGCTTCTCCGCCAGCACGTCGGCTTGATGCCGCAAGGTTTCCGGCAGGTCTTTCTCGGTCTTCAGCACCCGGTGGATCTCACGCAAGGAGAATCCCAGGAACTTGAGAACGACGATCTGCTCCAGACGCACCAGGTCGCGATCGGAATACAGCCGGTAGCCTGCGGCACTGCGGCCGGCCGGTTTCAACAGTCCCTCGCGGTCGTAGTGATGCAGGGCCCGAACCGTCACGCCTGACAGCTGTGCAAACTCATGCACTCGATAGCAGTGTTTCTCCGGTGAAGGCATAGACGACCCTCATTGGCAATCTTCGGGCCTGACGCAACGTCAGGGTCAAGCATGATTTTTCGCCGGCTGGAGGGGCGCCGGTTGCGGTTGCAATACAAGTTAGGATGCCGCCGGAAAACCTCCGTGTCCACAGGCTCATCTCATGCCGCGCACATATGAGGAGGCTTCGATGTCGAGAGCGTGTCTGCCAGCAGCTCTAGCTATGGGATTTTGTATCGCATTCGGATCCATTGCCTTCGCTTCCACCCCGACAGTCAGCGTAAGCTCGCCCCACAGCGGGGCGACGCTCGAGTCGCCGGTGCACTTTGTTGCATCGGCCAGCAGCCCGGCGTGCCCGAACGGAGTTTCGGCGGTGGGCGTCTACACTTCACCCGGCGTGCTGGCTTACAGCGAGACTGGCTCTCGACTGAATACCTACATTCCGCTCGTGACCGGCAGCTATAGCCCGGTAATTCAGGTGTGGGATAACTGCGGCGGCGTTGCCAAAGTGCCAGTCAATATTTCTGTCAAAGGACAGATCCAGCCGCTGGGACATCTCTACACGGTGAGCAGTAATTACTTTTTCGGCAATACCATTAACCAAGTAAACGGATTTCAACTGCTGCCCAATGGAGCTCTGGCGCCCACCGGCCAGTCGGCGGTCAAAGCCAACGTGTTTCCGATGGCGGTGGCGGGGGACAAAGGCGGCTACCGTCTCTATGTGGGAGACTACGTGTCGGGCGACGTCTTCGCCTACTACATTTACCGAAACAATGGATACCTCTATCCCGTGCCGGGCTCGCCGTTCGCGGTGAACCATTCGGTTACAGCGGTCGCGGTGCATCCGTCGGGAGCCTTCGTTTACGCGACGCGGGATGAAAACGCGGCGGGAGATGGCGTGGAAGTTTTTCGTGTCGAAGCGAACGGCAGCCTGGCTGCCATCGCCGGTTCCCCATACTCGACCGAAAATGGACCGCAAGCTCTGGTTGTCGATCCTTCGGGCAAGTACCTTTACGTGGCCGATGCGACCGGTTTCATCGATGCCTTCACCATCGACCAAGTTTCGGGCGCACTGACGCCGCTTCCCGGCTCGCCTTTCAAGCTCAGCACCACGAAGCCGGCCTGCGGCGCGTTTCCGACCGACATTGTTGATTACCTCGGCCGGCGGCTGTACACCGCCAACTCCTTCGATGACTCGATCTCCGGATTCAAAATCGCGGGAACGGTGGGGACGATTACGCAGATAGCGGGCTCGCCCTGGCCCGACGAAGGCGGCTGCAACATCCTGAATTCGAGTTCCGCATTTAATCCAGAATCGATCGCCATCGATGGAACGGGAAAATTCCTGTATGGGGTTAACGGCGACATGGAAGAAATCGCGATTTATGCGATTGGATCGAATGGCGGGCCCAGGCTGGTGAAGTACACGCCCAATACCAGCGCCTGCGGCGGCCCGATTCGCACGGATCCGAAGGGGAACTATCTCTATGCCGTAGGTTGCGCTAATACTGGATCGCCCGGCATCGTCGAGTACGCTATCAACCACACCAATGGAAACCTCACGGCGCTGCCGAGCTCGCCCATGATCGTGAACGTGCCAATCATGAGCTTTGCGGTGACGCCGTAGAGCAGGATGCGCGCCGCTGGGCTCAAATTAATCCGGGCGGTCATCGAGGGGGCGGCGGGCATCGTTGGACAGGCGCAGGGGGCGGATGGTCCGCCAGGCCTGCTTGGGGCGAGGTGTATATTTAGGCGAAGTGCGTTGGGAGTTGTCCTCATGCAGCAGTTCCGTTTTCTTGGCGTCGCGAATTGCGTGCTGCTGCTCGCCGCCTTGGGCTTCGCGCCGTTCGCTCTCGCGCAGGAGAATTCGAACTGGAGTTCGAGCAGCCAGCGGCAGGATCCCAACGGGAATCTCAATCCGCTGCGCACGCGCGAGTCGCACAGCGGATCCAACGGGCGGAGCATCGATCGTCAAACCACCGAGACGCTGGGGCCCGACGGCCAATACGTGCCGTACCTTGACACCGAGACGGAATCGGTTCGGGTCGATGCCAATACGGTGCGCACCGTGCGGCGCACCTTCGGGCGATCGGCGGATGGCTCGCGGACGATGGTTCAGCAAACGCAGGAAGAAACGCACACGCTGCCTGGCGGCGAAAAGACGGTGACCCGCACTACGTCGAATCCCGACGCGAATGGCAGCCTGCAAGTTGTGCAGCGCGAAGTGCAGCACGCGCGCCAGATTTCAGCCGACGTGAAGGAGATCCAAACCACGGTGCTCATGCCGGACATCAACGGCGGGCTCGCTCCCTCGATGCAGATTCAGGAACGGGAACGAAAGAATGCCGACGGCACAATCGAGTTCAAGAAATCCACTTCGCTGCCGGATGGCGCGGGCAAGTGGCAGGTCGGAGAGGTTCGCGAAGGCACCCGCAAAGAAGAGAATGGGCAGGAAGTCGGCCGCGACGAGCGCGTGCTTCGTCCCGACTCAAGCGGCGACCTGACTACCATGGAGCGCACGGTCACAGGGCAGAGGGAAACTGCTCCGGGGGAAACGCGCAAGACCACCGAGACTTTTTCCACGAATGTCCCCGGCGTGGGCGGCAACAACGGCCTGCAGCTGGTGCAGCGGGACACCACGGTGCAGCGCACGAACTCGGCCGGCGATCAGACGACGACGCATCAGGTGGAGCAGTCCACGCCCGGCGCTTTGACCGACGGTCTGCGCGTCACCGGGCAGACGGTGGGCATGGTGCGGCCGGGCGCCGGCGGCGTCGCGACCCAGCAACGCACCGTGAGCACGACCGACGCCAATGGCAACACCAACCAGGTCTGGGTGGATGTCGGGAAAACCGACAATCCTGCGGTGGTCCACGTCGACACGAAGGCGCCGGCCAAGCCGAAGTAGGGTGGCGGGGCAACGCGCGGCTTAGTGAGTATGGACGTTAGGAGGCCGAGGCAAGCTGCCAGTGGGGTGTTTCTGAGTTTCTGGTGCTAGCGCAAGCTGTCGCGCCACTTCAGCATTGCGTCGGTCAATGCGGACGAGATTTTCGCATACTGGCCGCCGGGTTCAATGGCTTCGGCTGCCGCGTCCTTCTGGCCCGAAAGCGCGAGGGCAACTACTTTGGCCGCCTCGAGGTGGAACTTGGCATGGAGGCGCTGTACGGCCCGGTAGTGTTCCGTCTGTTTGTCGCCGAGGGACAGGTCTGGGCTATAGAGCCATTTTCCCAGTTCACAGTGGTCATCACTGTTGACGACGGTGGTCAGGCCGTCAAACTTTCCGCTGCCGGCGGCGGAACGCAGACGGGCTTTCCAGGACGCATGCGCGGCAATCGCTTGGTCCAATGCTCCGAGTTTGATCACAGCCAGCCCCTTTCCGGGTGTACGCGGTCGTACAATCGCGGCTTGATCGTCCGGCGGTTCGGTTTCCCCAGGAACGGCACGGCGATGCGAAGCCCTGTGAGTAACATCGGCGGAGGCGGGCTGGGCTTCAGTGGCGGAGTTGAAACGAAAGTGTCAGCCCACAGCTTCACGAGTCCGGTCCGGTTGCGATGGAGCGGTATTCGCCGGCGCGTGGGAGGCCAAGTGCTCCGAAATCAGAATTGAAAGCGGAGCGCGGATGGCGGAAAGGTCAGAGCAATCGCACAGTACTCAACGGCCCACACTCTGGTGCGCTTACAGTTGCTTCCCATAAGTCTTGATACTTCATCCCGGTATCACACATTAGGGTGTGCCTCGGCCGGGTATGACTTTGCGCACTGCCTTCGGAGAACTGCGCGCATTGCGGGGCCGGGAGCCGGGAACAGATAGTGACACGTCCCTGAAAACAGCTATCAGGAGAATGAAAAATAGGTATTACGACCATTGTGATCTGTTCGACGAATCCAGCTTTGCGTTACCTTGGAATGTGCACCCCATTCAGATCATCGAGATCTTCGTTCTGGCCTACCTGATCGGGTGGCTGATCGCCCGCATGCCTTCCTGAAAGTTCTCACCCGAATCGCTCGAAATACTGGCACATTGACGAGCCGAGCAACAACCCGCGCAATCTTTCGGCATTGATGGCGAGAAAGTTCCCGGCGAGCGATGTGACAGGTCACGTGCAAGAGGCTTGGCGAGTGGAGTCGGTCGAAATGCCGTTCTGGGCATGAACGATGACGGCTTTCTTCTTTGGATATGGCGTTCGGACGCATGGGCATTCGTTGCCCCGAAGATGCGTGGTATGTGTTTCCGATCCGGGCGATTCGCGGGAGACGGTCGGTGAAGCTGTATCCGGGGAGCCGGAGGAGGCGATCGAAATTCGAGAAGTATCGGGAGGCGTGGGAGTTGTTGCGGAGGAAGTAAGGCAGATCCTGGGGTGGAAGAGTGGGAGAAGTCCTGGTGGGGGTCGTCCGCTAAAGCGGACTTGGGTATGCGCCGCGGGTGTTGCGAGCGCTGACGCGCTGGGGTCATGAATGACGCTGCGGTGAGGGCTCGACGGCCGCGCCGTCGCCCGGGTGGGTTTGGGGAGGGCGACGCTGTACGAAGGTAACGTCGTATTTTCCCGATGCAAAGGGGAAGATGAGGCCTTCTGGCCGGGTGCGAGCTTCCAGCACCGAGTGGGGTCATTTCTCCAAGTAACCAATTGAATGTGACGGTTGTAACCAGGTGGCGTGGGCGGGCTGCAGAACAACTTTGTCAGAGAGGGGTTTTGAGGGACATGCACAAACTAACCAACTCGCTCTTGGTCCTGGCAGTGGGGGGACTGATGTTTGCCGGTTCCGCCGCTGCTCAAACCGCAACCAGTTCAGGCGCCGGTCCCGGCGTGGTCGATCCGGGACATCCGCGCGTGAACCAAGTGAACAACCGCGAGGCGCGGCAGCAGCAGCGCATCGCGAACGGGATTTCGAACGGCACGGTGAATTCAAAGGAAGCCACGCACCTGGAGAAGCGGGAGACGGCGCTGCAGAACCAGGAGCAGAAGGATATGGCGAAGCATAACGGCCACCTGACCAAGGCGGAGCAGGCGCACCTGAATCAGCGGGAAAACCGGATCAGCAAGTCGATTTATAAGGACAAGCACAACGGGAAGTAGAGGTTGGGAATCGGCAACGAGTTGAGGAGAGCCGCGGCGGGAGCTGCGGCTTTTTTATTGGAGGTCAAAGTTTCAAAGATTCAAAGTTTCAGAGTTTCAAGGTTTCAAGGTAAAAGCGTTTTGTGGTGAGGGGAGGAAAATCTTAAACCGCAAAGACGCGAAGGGTGCGCAAAGGACGCGAAGGGTGCGGAAAGGGAAGGATAAGGACGCGGAGAATTCACTAGGAGAGGGACGAGGGGGCATGATGGCTTCATGGATGGGACGGGGCTCGGGTGGACGGGCGAGGACGCCCGTGGCTCCATGGTCGAGGGCGGCTATGGTCGAGGGCGGCTATGGTCGAGGGCGTTTCGAAGGTCTAGGGCGGGCTCGAAGCAACTATTTTGTGATTTTGGCTAAGGCTGTGGCGAGGAGATCGGGCTTGAAGCCGAAGGGGCCGGGCTTGGTTTTGAAGACGACGCGGCCGTGCTGATCGATCAGGTAGATGCGATCGGGCCAGCCGGTGTAGGCCTTTTCCGTAACGTTGGAGAAGTCGTCGAGGACGGCGGGGAATTTGATGCCGAGCTTGCGGACACAGGAGCCGGCGATTTCGCTGCGCTCGTCTTCGTTGCGCGGGCTGGCGAAGACGACTTTGTCTTTGAGGTTGCTTTGCATCTGCCAGACGTCGGAGGGGTGGGCTTCGAGGATGTAGACGGCGAGGAAGTCGACGCGGTCGCGGTACTTGTCGTAGAGCTGATTGAGGGCGGGCACCTCCCGCCGGAAGGGCGGTCAAGTATAGCTGCCGAAGACGAGCACGACGGGCTTCTGCGCGGTGAGCGTGGAGAGCTGGATGTGGCTGGTCTTGTCGAGGGTGACGAGATTGAAGTCGGGGGCGGGATCGCCGGGCTGAAGCTGTCCGGCGCGGGCGTGAGTCCACATGGTCTCGAACGGGGCGAGCAGGAAAACCGCGGGGCCGGGCATGTGCATCATGACCTGGCCGAACTTTTCCGGCGGCTGGTGCATGGCCCACCAGACGTAGCCGCAGAACACAAGCCACAGCACGAATAACACCGGCAGACCCCAGAGGAGCGCGCGGCGGAGCATTGCTTTGGTGGAGGCGTCCATCCCCATTGGCGGGGAATAGTACAGGGATGACGGTCGAGTAGCTCTAGTATTTTTACATTACCCGCATCCATAAGAAGACATTGGGGCGATCCGCGCGGCTCGCGCACCCGATGCAATCGATTCCACAATTGGAAGCAGGGCGAATTGCAACCCGGGCCCGGGAGAGGGCATCCACTGGGAGATGCGAACTCACCGGAGCCTGGATTTGTGTAGTTCATGGGTTTTCATGGTGAGTCTTCTGTTCGCCTTTGTTCCGTGCTGGGCTCAGCAATCTATGTCGTTACCCGATACACCGGACCCGCAGGCCCAGACGACCACTTCCGCCAAAGCGCAAGAGAATGAGAAGCGGGGATGGAACCAGAATCACATTTTTTGGGTGATTCCAAATTACCGCTCGGATGAAATCACGGATGAGATCCATCCACTGAGCCGGAAGGGGAAATTCATGGTGGCAGTGGACGACTCGTTCGATCCGTCGGCGTTTCTGGTGGCAGGAGTGTTTGCGGGAATCAACATGGCACAGAAGCAGTATCCGTCATTTGGGCAGGGGGCGGAGGGGTTTGGAAAGTATTATGGCGGGGCGTTTGCCGACCAGGCGATTGGGAACTTTATGAGCGAGGCGTTGTTTCCTATCGCGCTGCACCAGGACCCAAGATACTTCGTGAAAGGGAGCGGCGGGTTCTGGAGCCGGACGGGCTATGCGATCAGCCGCGAGGTGGTGACGCGGGGAGACGATGGGAAGAGTCATTTCAATACATCGGAAATCGCGGGGAATGCGGTGGCGGCAGGGATTTCCAATCTTTATTATCCGGCGGCGGATCGGTCGCTGGGGAATACGGCCAACAAATGGGGCCAGCAACTGGCGCTGGACACGTTCTTCAACGTGATGAAGGAGTACTGGCCGGACGTGCGGAGGAAAGTGTTCGGCAAGCAGCGGTGAAGATGATTTCGACCGAAGTTCCGGGGACGACACGCCTGCGTCCCAAGTTACCGCACACGACGCCTCCTTCTTGACCCATATATATCGTGATCCGATGCACAGGCTATAATGCTCGGCGGTTTGGCTGGGCTGCGCTGGCGAGGAGTGACGTTCCGGTTGCGCGCGGCGTGAGCCAACGAACGAGTTCCAGGAGGCCTGCGCGTGAAAGTTTCTGCCTGTCGTGGTTTTCTTTTTGCCCTTTTCAGTTTTGCCTTGATTCCATCCACCATTGCACAAGAGACGCCGAAAGCGGCGGAGGGCGCGCGATTGATGGGGTATGGCGCGGCGTCGTCGGCGACTGAGCGCGGGTGGGAGCAGAAGTTCCAGGAGGCGGTGAAACCCGACCATCTGCGGGAGAACATGCGGCGGTTGAGCGCGCGGCCGCATCACGTCGGATCAGCCTACGACAAGGACAACGCCGAGTGGATTCTGGCGCAATTCAAGGCGGCGGGATTTGATGCGCACATTGAGACGTTCCAGGTCCTTTTCCCGACGCCAAAGGAGCGGCTGGTGGAGATGGTTGCACCTACGCAGTATCGGGCGAAGTTGCAGGAACCGGTGGTGACGCAGGATCCGACCTCGAGCCAGATCAGCGAACAGCTGCCGACCTATAACGCGTATTCGATTGACGGCGATGTGACGGCGCCGCTGGTGTACGTGAACTACGGGAACCGCGAAGACTACGAGCAGCTGGATCGGCTGGGCGTGTCGGTGAAGGGCGCGATTGTGATTGCGCGCTATGGCGAGGGCTGGCGCGGGATCAAGCCGAAGGTGGCGGGCGAGCATGGGGCGATCGGCTGCATTATTTATTCGGATCCGCGGGACGATGGATTTTTTGAAGGCGACGATTATCCGAAGGGCGGATGGCGTCCGCGGGAAGGGGTGCAGCGCGGGAGCGTGATGGACACCGATTATCCGGGGGACCCGCTGACGCCGGGTGTGGGCGCGACGCCGGATGCGAAGCGGTTGACGGTAGCGGAGGCGAAGACGATTACGAAGATTCCGGTGCTGCCGATTTCGTGGGGCGATGCGCAGCCACTGCTGGCGGCGCTGGCTGGGCCGGTGGCTCCGGATGCATGGCGAGGGTCCTTGCCGATCACGTACCACATCGGTCCGGGACCGGCGAAAGTGCATCTGCGGGTGAAGTCGAACTGGGACCTGAAGCCGGTGAATGATGTGATCGCGACCATGAAGGGCTCGGGCGCGGCGGATCAGTGGGTGCTGCGCGGGAATCATCATGATGCCTGGGTGAATGGGGCGGATGACCCGGTGTCGGGAATGTCGGTGGTACTGGAAGAGGCGCGGGTACTGGGTGAGTTGCACAAGCAGGGGTGGACGCCGCGGCGGACCATCCTCTATTGCGCGTGGGATGGCGAAGAGCCCGGCCTGCTGGGATCAACCGAGTGGGTGGAGACCCATGAGGCGGAGCTGCAGAAGCATGCGGTGGCGTATCTGAATTCCGATTCGAATGGCCGGGGTTTTTTGTTTGCGGGCGGAACGCATGACCTGGAGGGCGTAATCAACGATGTGTCGCGGGAGATGAAGGACCCGGAGACCGGGCTTTCGGTATGGGAGCGGGCGAAGTTGCGGCAGATCTCGCAGGCGAAGAGCGCGGACGAGCGGCAGGAGTTGAGGAAGCGGGCGAACCTGCGGATCCGGGCGTTGGGCGACGGATCGGATTACACGGCGTTCATGGATCATGCGGGCATTTCGTCCTTGAACATCGGGTTTGGCGGGGAAAATGACGCGACTCAGTATCACTCGATCTACGACGACTTCTACTGGTATACGCACTTCATCGACACCGATTTTTCGTATGGGCGGGCGCTGGCACAGACCGGCGGCACGGCGGCGATGCGGCTGGCGGATGCGGAGTTGATTCCGTATGACTACGTGGCGATGGCGGATCAGATTGGGAAGTATGAGGGGGAACTCGAGAAACTGCTCAAGGATAAGCAGGAGGAGATTGCGGAGCGCAACCAGGAATTGAAGGAAGGAGTGTTTACGGCGATAGCCGATCCGCGAAAGAAGTCGGTGCCTCCGCCGCAGGAAGCGGAGCCGCCTTACATGAGCTTTGCGCCGCTGAAGAACGCGGTGGAGGCGCTGAAGAAAAGCGCGGCGCGGTATGCGGCGGCGTATGCGCAGGCGGGCGATGCGGGGAAGTTGCCGGCGGAGAAACTCGCCGAGGTGAATGCGGATCTCCTGCAGGTGCAGCGGGCGTTTCTGACCGAGCGGGGGTTGCCGGAGCGGCCGTGGTTTAAGCACCAGGTGTATGCGCCGGGGGCGTATACGGGGTATGGAGCGAAGCCGATCGCGGCGGTGCGGGAGTATATGGATCAACAGAAGTGGAAAGAGGCGGATGGGCAGATTCCGATCGTGGCGCAGGCGATTGAGAATGCGGCGGCGGCGATTGATCGGGCGAGCGCGGGGTTGGGGAAGTAGTACCTAGTACCTGGTGCCCAGTACCTAGTGAGGGCGGGGCTTTCGGCAGAAAGTTGGGGTGATTTTGAAAAGCTTTTAACCGCTAAGGTCGCGAAGGAGTCGCTAAGATCGCGAAGGGATGTATTACGCGGGGTTCGAAGGGAGAGGGGGCCGTGAGTGCGCAGTACCGGGCGCCCAGCACCCTGAACGGACTCGCGGGTACCGAGCACCGAGCACCAAGCACCGAGCACCGAGCACCGAGTACCAAGCACCGAGAAAAACGGGTTCGGGATTATTCGAATTGCTGGCGGAAGGCGGCGAATTGGGATTTGAGGTCGTTGATTTCCTGGCGGAGGTCGGAGACTTCTTGTTCGAGGCGGGCGACAGCATTTGAGTCAATTGAATCGACCGCTCCGGCTGATATGGATGCGGAGGAACTGCGGGAGAGACCGTCCGATTGAGATGCCGCAGGACTTATTTCTTCCTGCCGAGCAAAGCTTGGCTGGGGGGAGGACGACTGACCCGATACGGGTGCAACCGGGCCGCAGAGCAGGTGGGCATAGCGGGATTCGCGAGAGCCGGGCTGGCGCGGGAGGATGGCGACGAGAGCGGGGTCGCGCTGCATGAGTTTTTGCAGGGCGCTCTGCACGTCGTCGAGGGTCTCGAAGTGGTGCATGCGCTCGGTGCGGCCGCGGAGTTCGCCGGGCGTTTGCGGCCCGCGGAGTAGCAGGACGCAGAGCACTGCAGTCTCGCGGCGATCGAAGTTGAAGACCTCCTGCATGCGATGCTCGTACTTCTGGACGCGGCTGTCGGCGCCGCTGGCGGGACCGGCGAGGCGATATTCCTGGAGGCCGGCGAGGGCATCGCGAACGGAGTTCTCGTCGAGGGTCAGGACCGGTTCGCGATTCGATTTCTGATTGCAGGCGTTGATCAACGCATTGAGCGAGAGCGGGTAGTACTCGGGCGTGGTGATGTCTTTTTCGATGAGCGCGCCAAGTACGCGAGCCTGGGTTGGATTGAGGAGAATCTCCACTTCGCACACCGTAGCGATGGAATGAGAGCCGAGTCGATTGTAATGGCTGGAGCGGGAGATTGACGATGGCTGAGGGTGTTTTGGGCGACGGATCGTCCGCGTTGGGAACGGAGACCTACCAGAAGCGCACGTCGGCATGCACTTCCATGGCAATGGGCTGGCCGTTGCAGGTGCCGGGATGAAAGAGCCAATTACGAACGGTGTGTACGGCCTGGTCGTCGAAGGTCTTGCCGCCGGAACGTTCGATGCGGATGTTCTGCGGATGACCTTGAGGATCGACCACGATGGCGAGGCGGACGTAGGGGGCGCGGTCGGCAGCGGAGGAAGGGCCGCGCGGAGAGGGCGTGGAGATGGCTTCGGGCTCAACCGGCGCGACCGGGCATTGGCCGAGTTCGACCGCTCCGGGAGGGGGAGTGAATAACGCGGCGTCGGCGGGCGGTTCGGACGTGAGTTCGACGACCTTGGCTTGCAGAAGGCGATGGGTCTCGCGGAAGCAAGCCATTTCGCGCGGGAACCAGTAAGGGCCGAACTTCTGAAAGCCGGCGTACTGACAGGAATTCTCCACTAAGCCGGAGCGAATCGATTGTATGAAGATGCGGCCGAACATCAGGCCGGTGCGTTTGTCGAAGCACAGGGCGATGCCCGCCGATCTGGCAACCAGGCATTGCAGGGCGTGGCCGGACGAGTTGCGATCCAAGGTAGCGTCGAAGGTGAGCGGGGCCGAACGCGAGGGAAACATCTGGAGCATGATGGATAGACGGGCGGCCTGCTCGGGAAAGGTGTCGCTGTTGTCGGAGATCCAGTACTTGCCGGACCCGCCGATTTCCAGATGGCGGATGGAGCCGATGGTTGTCTCGCGGCGCCAGCGCGTGCTCGACAGCCAGGTCTCGGTGTAGGTGCCCTGGATGGTGTCGAGGTCGTCATTAATAAACGAGAAGCTGACCTTGAGAAGGAAGGCGTGGGCGTTGGGCGAACGGATGTCGGAAAGTTGACGCGCGTGCTCGAGGACCTGCTGGCTGTCCGGCATGGGATTGCTCAAGCCAGCGAGCAACACCATCGAAACGGCGATGGCACGCGGTAGCACTCAGCCATCTTACCCCGGAGAATGGCGCGGATTGAGGAGCGAAGAAAGCAGCGGGGCAGGGGAACTGCCCCGCTTTTCTGCGTCAGGCAGCGGTGGTTCTTGGCGCCAGCTTGCGGGCGAGGAACTCCTGAATGGCCGACGCGATTTCGGTGGAGTGCGTTTCGAGGGCGAAATGGCCGGTGTCGAGGAAGCGGACTTCGGCGTTGGGGTTATCGCGCCGGAAAGCTTCAGCGCCGGGAGGGAGGAAGAACGGGTCGTTCTTGCCCCAGATCGCGAGCAGGGACGGCTTCTGCGCGCGGAAGTATTCCTGGAATTTCGGGTAGAGGGCAACGTTGCTGGCGTAATCGAGGAAGAGATCGAGTTGGATCTCGTCGTTGCCGGGACGGGCGAGGAGCGCGGAGTCGAGGGTGTAGGACTCGGGAGCGACCAACGATTCGTCGGAGACGCCGTGAACGTACTGCCAGCGGGTGGATTCGGGGGTGAGGAAGTCGCGGAGTGCGGCGCGGTTTTGCGCGGTCGGTTCCTTCCAATATTTCTGGATCGGATTCCAGCCTTGGCTGAGGCCTTCTTCGTAGGCGTTGCCGTTCTGCGAAATGATGGCGGTGACGCGGTCGGGATGGGCGAGGGCGAGACGGAATCCGACGGGTGCGCCGTAGTCGAAGACATAGATGGCGTAACGGCTGAGGCCGAGGGATTCGGTGAAGCGGTCGATGACCTGGGCAAGGTGATCGAAGGTGTAGCGGAATTGCTTGCGGTCCGGAGCGTCGGAGAAACCGAAGCCGGGAAGGTCGGGAGCGAGGACGTGGTAGCGCTCGGCGAGCGCCGGGATCAGGTTGCGAAACATGTGGGACGAGGTCGGGAACCCGTGGAGCAGCAGGATGACGGGCGTGGTGCGGGAGCCCGCTTCACGGTAGAAGATGCGGGTGCCATCGATGACGGCGTTGCGGTAATGGATCATGGGATGCCTCCTTCGGGAACGACGTGCGAGCCGGTTCCGGTTGCTAAGGGATGGGATTTGCTAATCGATAAAAAGATTCATTGATGCCAGGGATGGGGGAGAGAGGAATCATGAGATTTGCCTACCTTGGTGTGCGGGCGATCGGAGGAAAAAGCCTGAACCGCCGAGATCGCAAAGGATGCGCGAAGGCCGCGAAAGAGGAAGGCCGCGAAAGAGGAAGAGCGCTGGCGGATGGTATGTGGATTTGGAAGCGACGTGGATTTGGATTGGGGGATGGGCACCAAAAAGATCCCCGGGATGGGGCCCGGGGATCAGGGAGCAGCGAGGTAGAAGAATGGACTAGACGCCAAACTTGCGGCGGACTAATCCCAACACTCCGAGCAAGCCGGTACCGAATAGGGTAAGAGTGCCGGGCTCGGGAACAGCAGCGATGGCCTTGCCACTGCCCGCTGCGAAGTCGTCATCATCGTCGCAGTGCATGCCGCGGCCGTCGCAGAAACGTACGCCGATCTGATAGTGCGAATTGGAATTGAGCAATTGCTGAGCGGTGAGCCCGGGAGCGGTCACGACAAAGGAGATCTGGCTGGCACTGGTGATGCCGTGAGGGCCGCCTTTAAGGTTGTGAAGATCGTAGGCAAAAGTGCCAAACTCGTCGACATTCTTCGCGGTCTGGAACTGGCCGAAGCTGAGGCCGCTGTAAGTATTGTTGCCCGCCACGATGGTGAGCTTGCTGATGCTGGCCGCCGACAGGCCGAGCGAGCTGTTGAGGAAGACGCTTCCACCATTTACTTTGAGGCCAAAACCGGAAGTCGCATCGATGGTGACTAAGACCTGGTTCGGCCCGAGCTGCGTGATATTGGCAGTGGCGACCGCGGTGTTGCCGAACTCGCTGGACGTCAATTGGATGGAGTCAGCCGTCGCAAATGGTACGGCTGCAAGGACAACAGAAAGAACCCACAGGGGGAGACGAGACATTCGACATAACCTCAAGGGCAAAGTGAAAGCCGCACTTCTGCGAAGGATAGAGCAGCTTAGCTGCCAAAATCGACAAACCCGCGGTTGAAATAAGCGGTGCGTTTTCAGGAAGATGGCGGGGTACCATGGGATTGCCCGCGTCCATATGCAAGCGGATGCATGTCAGCCGAAGCAATCGGCTGCATACAGGGTTGCGGATCGATAGAAGTCTCGCGAAAAAGCGGGCTTGGCGCGCTGCTGATCGTGCGCCGAGAGAAGCAGCGGTTCTACAGGATTTACCGGATGCGAGTTGGACGTGATCGATGGCGCGGCCGCGCATAAATCAGGAAGGCCACGCCGGGGAAGCGTGGCCTGGGGCCAGAGTACGAGTTGAGGTTGGCGCCGAGGCGTTAGTGGATGCTGTTGGGTTCGGCCTCGGGCGTGGGTGCGGGGGTGGCGGCGGCGACGGAGGAGTCGGGCGCCGGCTTCGGGGCGGACACGATCTTCACGCTGGCGAGCATGGGCTCGAGCTTGGCGAAGACATCGTCGCGATCGACCGCGGTGATGCCATCGACGACACCGTAGCCGGCGGTTTGGACGCCGAGGGCGACTTCGTAGCAGATGCCGTTGTCGTAGCGATGATAGTAGCGGGCGTAGGCCTGCTCGGTGCTCTTCCCGTTGAAGGTGGAGGTTTCGGCGAAGTCCTGGCCGCCGATGTTGATGGTGCGAGGCGCGACCGATTCGTCATCCGCGGACTGCTCCTCGACGGCAGAGAACTGCGAGCACTGGGCTTCGGAGAGTTGGCGGTTGACGCTGATGGTGAAGAACGCATCGTGATAGTCGGTGCCCGGGAAGGAACCACGCGGCAGTTCCACCGCGGCGACGGCAACGCCACCGGACTGAACGAAGTTCATGCCCATCGGCTGTGAGCCGAACCAGTCGACGATGGCCTCATCTCCGGTCTTGAGCGAGTAGCGGCGTGGATACTCGAAGGAGACTTCGTAGAGGTCGTTTTTGTAGGTGACGTTTGCCGGGCGATGGCGAGCGACTTTCTTGCGGGCGACGGGCGGAGCCGGAGGAACCGCTTCGGCGACAACGGGAACGGGAGCGGCGGGGAGCGGGGCGGTTACGGGTGCGATCGGCGCACTCAAGGCCGCGGTGCTGGACTTCGCCTTGGAGCAGGCGATGAGGCCGAGGCCGAGTGTAGCGATCAGATAAGCTGAGATCACGATCTCGGTGTGGAGCGAACTGTTCGAGTTTTGCGACTTCGGGTTGTGGGCGTTGTCGTTGTGCGATGCGAACCAGCGGAACTTTTTCATGGGTATCACCTCCTGCCAAAGCAGTCGCCGGATGGAAGGGCAGGCGGGCGGCCACAGAGCAAGGCCTTGATTCGGGATGGGTTAGCGGCGGATCCGAGGGCGGACGGCGTGGGTGGCAGAACACGGTGTTGGGCGGGGGACACGGGGAGTGGGCGGACCGGCCTCGAAGGATGCGATTACAATTTGCCGGGCTTGCCGTCTGTTGGTTGGATCGGGAAAGGACGTCGTGTGCTTATGAGCGGAATGCGATGGCTGGTCGTGGGAGCGGCGGTGCTGGCGATCGGAAGTGCGGCGCAGGGGCAGGCAGCCAGCGCGCCGGCCGACGATGCGATGCCGGAACTGCAGCGGTTCGATGCGGCGCAGGTGGATAAGAGCTTGGATCCGTGCACGGACTTCTTCGAGTACGCGTGCCACAAGTGGAACAAGGAGAATCCGATTCCGTCGGACCAGGCGGGGTGGGGGACGTTCAACCTGCTGGGGATCTGGAACCTGGCCGCGGTGCGCAACACGCTGGAGGAGGCGGAGAAGGTATCGCCGAGCCGGACGCCGGCCGAGCAGAAAGCTGGCGACTATTACGCTTCGTGCATGAACGAGGCAGAAGTGAATGCGGCGGGGATCAAGCCGCTGCAGCCGATGCTGGATCGCATTGCGAAGCTGCACGATAAGTCGCAACTGCCCGAGTTGCTGGCGGCGATTCACCAGATGATCCGGCCGCCGGACATGCTCACGACGGACGCGCAGTACCGGAGCGTGGTGTTCGGGTTCGTGTCAACGCCGGACTTTGATGATGCCCGGCAAATGCTGGCGGCGATCGATCAATCGGGGATGAGCATGCCGTCGCGAGACTTCTACCTGAAGGATGATGCGAAGGCGAAGGAGATCCGCGGGAAGTTTGTCGCGCACGTGGGGAAGATGCTGGCGCTGAGCGGGGAGCCGCAGGCCCAGGCAGAGGCGGACGCGAAGACGGTCCTGGCGATGGAGACGGCGCTGGCGAAGTCGGCGATGGATATTATTGCGCGGCGCGATCCAAAAAATCAGAACCACAAGATGTCGCTGGCGCAAGTGCAGGCGCTGACGCCGTCGTTTGACTGGAGGCGGTACCTGGCGGCGGTGAAGGCACCAGCGTCGCCGGAGTACCTGGTGCTGGCGCCGGAATTTCTGAAGGGGATGCAGACGCTGATCGCATCGGAACCGGTGGAGCACTGGCAGGCGCTGCTGCGCTACCAGACGGTGCGGATAAGGGCTCCCATGCTGAGCCAGCCGTTTGTCGAAGAGAGCTTCGATTTCTATGGAAGGACGCTGTTTGGGGCTCCAGAGATCCAGCCGCGCTGGCGGCGTTGCTCGGCGAATGCGGATAGCGACCTGGGGGACGCGGTCGGCCAGGCATACGTAAAGCGATATTTCCCGCCGGAGAGCAAGGTGCGCATGGTGGAACTGGTGAAGGCGCTGGAGACGTCGTTGCACCAGGACATCGATGCGGCCACGTGGATGTCGGCGGAGACGCGGCAGAAGGCGCACATGAAGCTGAATGCGCAGATCGACAAGATCGGCTATCCGGAGAAATGGGAGGACTACCCGACGGTAACGATCCGGCGGGACGATTTCTTCGGGAATGCGACGCAGGCGAACCGGTATGAGTTCAACCGGCGGCTGGCGAGGATCGGGAAGCCGGCGGACCGGCATGTATGGAATATGACTCCGCCGACCGTCAATGCGTATGAGGATTCGCAGACGAATACGATCAACTTTCCGGCGGGAATTCTGCAGCCGCCGTTCTTCGACGCGTCGGCTACGGACGCGGTGAATTACGGAGCGATCGGGGTGGTGATCGGGCACGAGATTATTCACGGGTTCGACGACCAGGGGCGGAAGTTCGACGCGGATGGGAATCTGAAGGACTGGTGGACGGCGGAGGACGCGGCGGCGTATGAGAAGCGTGGCGACTGCATCTCCGACGAATACACGGAGGAGGTGCCCGAGGCGGGTGGGGTGAAGCAGAACGGGAAGCTGTCGCAGGGCGAGGACACGGCGGACAACGGCGGCGTGCACATCGCGATCCATGCGCTGGAGAGCAAGCTGAAGGCGGAAGGCAAGACGCTGGATTCTCCGGCGGGAGAGGGATTGAGCCAGGCGCAGACGTTTTTCCTGGCGTATGCGAATGTGTGGTGCGGGGAACTGCGTCCGGAAGCGGCGCGCACGCTGGTGGAGACGCAGGGGCACTCGCTGAACCGATATCGAGTGAATAATGTGGTCTCGAATATGCCGGAGTTTGAGACGGCGTTTGGGTGCAAGGCGGGACAGAGGATGGTGCGGGCGAATCAGTGCAGGGTGTGGTAGGCAGTACCTAGTACTCAGTACCTGGTACCTAGTCTGGCCAGTGGCTCACGCGAAGGCTATTTTTGGCTTTAGTTCACCGAGGCGAGGGAGCGCTGGAGGCTGGGGATGCGGCCGGCCTGGAAATTGGGTTCGATGGTTTGAGCGTTGGTGAGCGCTTTCTGGAAGGCCTGACGAGCTTCGTCGGGCCTTTTTATTTTGAGGAAGAAATGGCCCAGGGTGGACTGGACTCGAGCGGAATCAGGGGCGAGCGCGGCGGCGGCCTGGAGTTCGGCGAGGGCCGCGTCGGGCTGGTTGCGATCTTCGAGGATCGAGGCACGCGTGAGGTGATTGAGGGCGGAGGCGAGCGGAATATCGAAATGGCCCTTATAGGCGAAGACGCCGTAATCGATGACGGTGGCGGGTTGGAGATGCTGGAACTGATCGTAGGGATTGAGACGACCGGGTCCGAGTTCGAATCCGGAGAGCACGCCCGCGCTGACGAGGACGGTGCCGTCGATGGCGGGAGGGATGTCGAGTTCGGGGCGAAGCCAGAGGGAGCCGATGGTGGTGAGCGGCTTGCACGGGATGCCGTACGCGGCCGGGTCAATCACCGAGGCAAAATAGGCGAACCAGCATTGGTGGATGTTGTTGCTGTCGAGGTAGTGCTTGACGGAGATGAGTTGCTGGCCCCAGTCGGCGTTGGAGTCGGTGAGGTACTGGTAGGTGTGGGCGGGGCCTCCCCAGAGTTCGTTGGAGTAGGCGATGTAGGAGCGGCGGGAGTGGAGCGAGGAGGCGATGGTGAAGAGGAGGAGCGCAGCAATGGCGCAGGTCCAACGGCGGTCGCGGGCGATCAGGGCCCAGGCGGCGGCGCCGGCGAGGATGAAAAGATACGGGTAGATGGGAAGGATATGTCGTAGTCCGATATTGAGGTTGGTGGCCATCGCGACCGCGAAGTAGAACGCGGGCGGGATGGTAAGGAACAGGAGTTCGCGAGGCGCGGTGCGGCGCGGAAGCACGAAGAGAGCGGCGAGAAGCAGGAGCATCAGGACAAGCGGCGTCTTGATGGCGAACGCTACCGGGAAATAGAACCACTGTCCGTGGGGATAAACGCGACCAAGGACCGAGGTGGACATGTAGTCGGCCATCTGGCGGACGTCGGTGAGTCCGTAGAGATAGGACTCAGGGAGCAGGTGGAAGCGGGCGAAGGCGGAGATGGCGCGAACTTCGAGCGGGTGGTGAATGCCCTGGACGTAGTCGGCGAGGGGCGGATTGAGCGCGAGGCCGGCGGGACGAGCGGTGTAATGGAATCCGTAGAAGGACCACAGGATGACCACGGCGATGAGGCCGGTGACGACGAGGGCGACGAGGTAGCGGAGAGCGAGGCGCGGAGTGGTTTCAAGTTCGGCGGCGGGTGGCTGGTAGGAGCGGCGAATCAGTTCAGCGACGGCGAGCAGGAGCAGGATCGGGAACAGCAGGATGGCGGAGTGCTTGGCGGCGAGCGCAAGTCCGGCGGCGAGGCCGGTGAGAGCCAGACGCGGCCAGGTCGGCTGCTTCGCGTAGCGATAGAACGCAATGACGGTAGCGAAGAGGAGGCAGGTAAGCGCCGTGTCGGTGGTGACGTAGGCGGCGTGGGCGAGGATGTTGGGATCAAAGACGAAGAGAGCGAGGGCAAGGAAGGCGGCGCCGGTCGAGAACATTTCTCGGGCGGCAAAGAAGATGAGGAGCGCGAGAAGGATGGTAATCAGGCTGGCAGCCAGGCGGTCACGCCAGAGGATGGTGTCGCCGGGAACCTGGTTCTTGTAGATGAAGTCGTTGCCGAGCAGGAAGGCTTCGATTTTGAAATCGCCCCCGCGCAACGGCGGGCTGCTGAGGGGCAGGGAGAGGAGCGGGATGGTGGCGAGAAGCTTGACCAGCGGCGGGTGTTCGGGGTTCATGCCGTAGTCGGCGCGCGTCCAGTAACTGTAGCCAGCGTAGATGTGGCAACTCTCATCCCAGGTGATGCTCTGGCGGTGGATGGAGACGGCGTACTGGAGGATGAGGATGAACAGGAGTGCCACGACGCCGAGGGTAGTTTTGGCCGAAGCGGATTGCATGTTGGGCATGGCGGATGAACGAAGGGGCCGCGTTCGAGTCAGATTCGGAACAGGAAAATGTAGCGCATCGCTGCCGAACCGGCTGTGACGCAGTTACATGGAGTCGGGTTGCGGGGATCCCGAGGATCATTTTTGCAGTGGCTTCGATGAGGGCGCTGGAGGCAGATGGTCGGCGGGGATGGGGTTGTCGGGGCGCTCGTCATCCCAGATGGCGGAGGCGATCCACCAGCGGGCGCCGTCCCAGAATAGTTCGATGGTATTGATGCCGCGGGCGATGACCGGGCCATCGGGACGGTTGCGGCTCTCGTAGGTACTGAAGACGTGGGCGATGTTGCCGAAGCGCTGGGTGGCGCGGTGAATCTCGCTTTCGTAGAAGCCATCTTTGACGAGCGAGGGGTCGGCGGCATCGACGAATTGCTGATGACTGGCGATGTGCGGGACGGGCTTGCCGGATTTATCGACGGCCATAGCGACGAAGCGGATGTCGGAAATGTAGAGCGTGCGGTCGCGCGACCACTGGCGCGGCTGGCCGGCGGGACCGGAGATGACGTCGTAGAAGGCCTTCATGATGCCGTCGAGGGTGGAAACATCTTCGGGACGGGCCGAGATGGTGGGGACGTCGATGTGCTTGGGCGGAGTGGTTTGCTGGGAGAACGTAAGCGGAGTGCACAGGACGAGTGCGGCGAACAGGCGTGGGAGCGAGCGGAGGATCGACATGGGAAGCCTCTCGAGCGCGCATTATAACGGTCGCGTGGTGCGGGGAACTTGCCTGGTGCATGTACGGCGGTCACGTGTGCGATGGGGTGATGTCCTTGCGCGAAATGGAATTCTTGTCATAATGATGAAATGGGGCATGCTTTCCTCAACGAACGCTGGCTACCGAAGTCAGTTCTCTGCCTTCGCGACTACAACCTGAACAAATTTGTGCACGATGTACTGGCGGGAATCACCGTCGGACTGGTGGCGCTGCCGCTGGCGATGGCCTTTGCGATTGCGTCGGGGCTGACGCCGCAGGCGGGGATTTACTGCGCGATCGTGACTGGATTTCTGATCTCGCTGCTGGGCGGGTCGAAGACGCAGATCGGCGGGCCGACGGGGGCGTTCGTGGTGGTAATCGCGGGCATCGTGGCGGTGCATGGGGTGGATGGGCTGTTTATGTGCACGGTCATGGCGGGCGTGCTACTGGTCGTGATGGGCGCGACCGGGATGGGGTCGGCGATCAAGTTCATTCCGCGGCCGATTGTGATCGGGTTCACGAACGGGATTGCGATCCTGATCGCCAGCACCCAGGTGAAGGACTTTTTCGGACTGCAGTTGGAGAAGGTGCCGGGCGTGTTCTGGCTGCGCATGGAGGCGCTGGCCGCGAACTTCAAGACGCTCAACTATGAGGCGACGCTGCTGGCGGTGGCGACGGTGGTGATCATGATCGCGTGCCGGGTGGTGTCGAACCGGATTCCGGGAGCGATCGTGGCGCTGGTGGTGGGCACCGCGGCGGTGGTTATTTTCAAGTTGCCGGTCGAGACGATTGGGACGCGGTTTGGCGGAATTCCCAGCGGGCTGCCGCATCTGCAGATCCCGAAATTTCGGGCGGACCTGATTCACGGGCTGCTGGGGCCGGCGGTAACGGTGGCGATGCTGGGCGCGATCGAGTCGCTGATGTCGGCGGTGGTGTCGGACCGGATGAGCAACGACCGGCACAATCCAAACGTGGAATTGATTGGGCAGGGCGTGGCGAATGTGGTGTCGCCGATGTTTGGCGGGTTGCCGGCTACGGGAGCGATTGCGCGAACGGCGACCAACATCCGGTCGGGAGCGCAGTCTCCGGTGGCGGGGATGATGCACTCGCTCACGCTGCTGTGCGTGCTGCTGTTTGCGTCGCGCCTGGTCTACTACGTGCCCATGGCGGTGCTGGCGGGGATTCTGATGATCGTGTCGTACAACATGGGCGAGTGGGCCGAGATTCCGCAATTGCTCAAGCTGACCAAGACCGACATCAGCGTGTGGCTGGTGACGTTCGGGCTGACGGTGTTTGCGGACCTGACGGTGGCGGTGGAGGCGGGGATGATCCTGGCGGCGCTGCTGTTCATCAGCCGGGTGGCGCAAACGACCACCGTGTCGCAAGTGACTGACGACTACATCGAAGATGGGCGCGTGCACATTTTGCAGGACAAGGACATTCCGTACTACGCGACCATCTTCCGGATTCATGGGCCGTTTTTGTTTGGGGCGACGGACAAAATTTCGGTGGTGACCGAACGGATGCACACGCTGCCGCCGGTGGTGATCCTGCGCTTGCGGAACATGACGGCGCTGGATGCGACCGGGCTGTATGCGATGGAGGAAGTGGCGCGGACGCTGAAGGCGAGCGGGAGGACGCTGATTTTGTGCGGGGCGCGGGAGCAGCCCGAGCGATTGCTGCATGAGGCCGAGTTCGAGGAGTTGATTGGGAAGGAGAACCTCTGCGACAACGTGCAGGAGGCGGTGGCGCGGGCGCAGGAGGTGTTTGAGCGGGGAAGAGAGTACCGAGTACCTAGTACCTAGTACCTACCGAGAAAGGCGGTTCTCGGAAGGGAGATCAAAGAGTCCGGGCGAAACATGGTTACGGGTGCTTGGGAGTGGAGAGGGGGACGAGGGTGGCGTGCGTGGCTTTGAGGTAGTCGGCTGGGGAGAGCAGCATCTGGAGGCCGCGCACGCCGGCGGAGATCGAGATCCGGTCATAGAGTTCGACGGTTTCGTCCACGTAGACGGGGTAGTCTTTCTTGCCTGCCAGGGCAGTGACACCGCCGCGGATGTAACCGGTGAGGGCCGGTAGTTCTTTCACAGGAACCAATTGAATCTTGCGGTTGTCGGAGGCGGCGGCGAGGGTCTTCAAGTCGAGCTCGGCGTTGCCGGGAATCGCAGCGAGGCAGATGCCGTGGCGATCGCCGCGGGCGACGAGCGTCTTGAAAACCTGTTCGGGTGGGAGGCCGATCTTGGCGGCGACAGTTTCGGCGGCGAGGTCGTTGGGATCGACGTCGTATTCCCGGAGTTCGTAAGGAATCTTCAATTGCTCGAGCAGGCGGACGGCGTTGGTCTTGTGGGGCACGATTTAATTCTAAGTGAGCGCCGGTAGTGCTATCTGGAGATGCGGGTTGTGCTGAAGGAAGCGTGAACAAGGGGACCGTCGAGAAAAACTTAACCGCAGAGTACGCCAAGGATTCGCGAAGGGCGCGGAGAAGAGATTTACCACCAAGGACACCAAGGTACACGAAGGAACTGGGGCTGACCGGAGCACGCTGCAGGGCCGATCCAATGGAGGAAGCGGTCGGATGGCGGTTTGCGAAGGCGAGGGGTGGCGTTTATAGTCATCGGGCAGTTGCGGGAGGTGGGGCTTGCGGATGCTGATTCACTGGGTGCTGACGGCACTGGCGATCTGGATCGTGTCGCGACTGGTGCCGGGCTTCGGGGTGAGCGGGCCGATCGCGGCGTTGATTGCGGCGGTGGTGATCGGTTTCGTGAATGCCACGCTGGGATTGTTTCTGAAGATTATTACCTTTCCGCTGACCATCCTGACGCTGGGAATTTTCTGGCTGATCATCAATGCGCTGATGATCATGCTGGCGGCGGCGATTGTGCCCGGCTTTCACGTCAACAGCTTGTGGACGGCGTTCTGGGGCGGGATCGTGCTGAGCCTGGTGAATATGGCGTTGAAGTGGCTGGTGATGCCGGCGAAGGGCAGAGGCTAGCTTCGAGCTTTGCGCTACGAGCTACGAGCTCTGTGCTGCGAGCTACGAGCTGCGGGCTTCGACCGAACAGAGCAACAACTTAAACCGCCGGTGCGGATTGGCGCGTTACTTCGAAGGTCCCTTCTTTGGTTTCATCTGCTGCCATTCTTCTTCTTTCAACATGCGGCCGAGGGTGGTGAATTCGCCGGCGCCCTGGAGCCATTCGCCGCCATCCATGGTGATGACGTCGCCGTTGATGTAGGCGGAGGCATCGCTGACCAGGAAGGCGGCGAGGTTGGCGAATTCTTCGGTGGTGCCGAAGCGGCCGAGCGGGATGCGCTGCTTGGCGAGATCCTCAAATTCAGAGCGGGGGAGCAGGCGGGAGAAGGCGCCTTCGGTCGGAATCGGGCCGGGGGCGATGGCGTTCATGCGGATGCCGCGGTTGCCCCATTCGACGGCGAGACTGCGAGTGAGCGCCTGCACTCCGGCTTTCGACACGGCGGAAGGGACGACATAGGCCGAGCCGGTCGTCGTGTAGGTGGTGGTGATGTTGAGGACGACAGCGCGGTGTTTCGCGGCGAGCCAGCGCTTTCCGCAGGCCATGGTTGTGTGAAGCGTACCAAGAAGCACGATGCCGATTACGGTTTCGAAAGCGCGCAGGGAGAGTTCCTCGGTGCGGGCGAGGAAGTTGCCGGCGGCGTTGTTCATCAGGATGTCGAGCGGGCCGTCTTTCCAGATGGTGTCGATCATTTCTTCGACGGCGGGGGCGTCGCGGACATCGCAAGGGCGCGGGTGAATGCGGCCGCCGGTAAGGTTGTGGAGTTCGCGCTCGGTGGCGAGGAGGACGTCGTGGCGGCGGCCGCAGATGTAGACTTCGGCGCCGAGTTCGAGGAATCGCTGGGCGGCGGCTTTGCCGAGGCCGGTGCCTCCGCCGGTGATGAGGATGCGCTTGTTGTGGAGAAGATCTTTTTGGAACATGACGGTTTCCTGGGACGTATGAGGATTGTAGCGGGTCGGAAACAAAACTTAACCGCAGAGAGCGCGAAGATTTTTCGCGAAGGGCGCGAAGAGATCAGGAACCAGCTGGCGTTTACAGGTCGCAGGCGATGCGGAAGCCGTAGTCGGCGTACTGGAAATTGGGTGGAATGCTGGAGCGGGCGGAGCAGCGCGCGATCTTGATGTGGTGGCGCCAGGAGCCGCCGCGAGAGGCGCGGCGGGTGCCCGAGGGTGGTCCGGAAGGATTGCGGTCCGGAGAGGCGGCGTAATAGGCGGCGTCGTACCAGTCGCTGCACCACTCGTGGACGTTCTCGCACATTTCGTGGAGGCCATAGGGATTCGGGGCGGACTGGGCGACGGGTTCCGGGCCGCGCAGCCAGCGGAGTTGGTAACGCGGCTGGGACTGGGGCGGTTCGTTGCCCCAGGGAAATTGCAGGCTTTCGCGACCGCCACGGGCGGCGCGCTCCCATTCAGCTTCAGTCGGAAGACGATATGGTTTGGCGATGGTTGCGGCGAGCCACTCGCAATAACGTGCGGCCTCGAACCAGGAGGCGGCGACGACCGGCTGGTCCGGGCGAGAAAAGTTGGAGTCTTCCCAGAAGGGTGGCGGCAGGGAGCCGGTGGCCCGCAGGAAAATGCCGAATTCGCGATTGGTGACCTGGCAGGCGGCGAGGAAGAAGCTATCGACGTGGACACGGTGGATGGGGCGCTCATTGTCCTGGCCGGCTTCGGAGCCCATGAGGAACGAGCCGGCGGGGATCGCGACCAGCGTGGGTTCGAGCGGGACGAGATCGGGCTGGGTTCCGGTTGGCAGGGCGGGCGACATACGACGAACCCCAGCGTAGCATGGAGCGCCATCAGGAGGAGATGGCGCGATGGATCATTGAGGCGAAGCAGGAGGAGACGCGCAGGCGGCGGTTGGCGAAAGTAGTCGAGATCGTGAACGGCGGGAAGAAGTGGACGGGGTAAGGGCAGGATCAGTTTGGGTCATCTCGAGCGGATGTCCGGTTCTGGACAACGGGATTACGAATTGGCAGTCAAGCCGTCTACAGCTTCACATGCGGGTGAGTCCAGAGAGATCGCCAGACTTGAATCGGGGCGGGCGTTTTTTCATTCGCGAGGAAGAGCTATGACGCTGATACAGGATGTCCGCTGCGCCCTGAGACAGCTGAAAAAGACACCAGGATTTACGGCGACCGCGGTGCTGACGCTGGCGCTGGGGATCGGCGCGAATGCCGCGATCTTCACGCTGGTCCATGCGGTGCTGATGAAGAACCTGCCGGTAGCGGAGCCGAAGACGCTGGTGAGAATTGGCGACAACGACGATTGCTGCGTGAACGGCGGGACGAGGGACGATGGGGACTTCGCGCTGTTTCCAACGGACACATGGCAATTGCTGAAGAAGAACGCTCCGGAATTCGAGGAACTGGCGGCGATGCAGGCGGGATATCAATATCGGCCGATCGTCGTGCGTCGCGAAGGCGGGCAGAGCGAAGCGCGGTCCGCGATGGGCGAGTTTGTTTCGGGCAACTACTTCCGCACCTTTGGACTGCGGCCGCACGCGGGGCGGCTTCTGAGCGACGCGGATGATGTGATGGGCGCGCCCGTAGCGGCGGTGATGAGTTACCAGGCCTGGCAGCGGGACTACGCCGGCGACGCAAAGGTGGTGGGCAGCACCTTCTGGATGAATACCAAGCCGGTGACGATTACCGGGATTGCGCCGAAAGGTTTTTTTGGCGACCGGTTAACGGCGCATCCTCCGGATTTCTACTTGCCCATCGAGTCGATGCCGGTATTGGCGAACGCGCCGTATGTGCATCGACTGGAGAGCCGGTGGCTTTACCTGATTGGCAGGGTGAAGCCGGGGGTGTCGATACCGGCGCTCCAAGACAAGCTGAGAGCGCTGGTCCGCCAATCGTTTGCGCAGACCGAGACGTTCTCTTCGGGAGAGGGCAAGCAGGCGCTGGCCAAAGCCCACGTGGTGCTGACACCGGGCGGGGCGGGAATTAAGGCGATGCAGGACGAGTACGGCTCCAACCTGCGGCTGCTCATGATCATCGCGGGACTGGTGCTGCTGATTGCGTGCGCCAACATCGCCAATCTGCTGTTGGTGCGCGGGATGGGACGGAAGGTGGAGATGTCGGTACGCACGGCGCTGGGTGCAGGCAGGGGCAGGATCATCCGGCAACTGCTGACGGAAAGCGTGGTGCTGGCCGGGTTGAGCGGGATGGCGGGGCTGCTGGTGGCATATGCAGGAACGAAAATGCTGCTGGCGCTGGCGTTCCCTGGGGTAGAAGGGGTGCCGATCGAAGCGACTCCATCGATCGCGGTGCTGGGTTTTGCATGTGGATTGTCGCTGCTGACCGGGGTGCTGTTTGGCGTGGCGCCCGCGTGGATTGCTTCGCAGGCCGAGCCCGCGGATGCGTTGCGCAGCGGAACGCGAACCACGGCAACCGGAGCGTCGTTGTTGCAGCGCGGGCTGGTGGTGCTGCAGGCGGGGCTGTCGCTGGTCCTGCTGGTGGGGGCGGGATTATTTGCGCAGAGCCTGAACAAGCTGCAGAACACCGACATGAAGCTGGAGTCGAAGAACCGCTACATCGCGCACATCAATCCACAGGCGGCGGGATATTTGCAGACCCAGATCGAGCCCCTGTACCGCACGATCGAGGAGCGGCTCCATGCGCTGCCCGGCGTAGTGAACGTGGGTCTTAGTACATACACCCCGATGGAGGACAACAACTGGATGGAGAGCGTGCAGGTGCAGGGGCAGCCGGACCTGCATCTTAATGCCTCATGGATACGAGCAACGCCGGAATACTTCGACGCGGTGGGTACACGGGTGGTGATGGGTCGTGGGATCAGCGAGAAGGATACGGCGGCAGCGCCGACGGTGGCAGTGGTGAATGAAGAGTTCGTGAAGAAGTTTTTCGAGGGCGGGAATCCCATCGGGCAGCACTTCGGTTCGCCGGGTCCGGATTCGACCGGGGACTTTGAGGTCGTGGGTGTGGTGGAAGACACGGCGTATACCAGCGTTCGGTGGAAGGAGCACCTGATGTACTTTGTGCCCATGGTGCAGCGGCCGGCGAGGTGGAAAAGCAAGTTCCCGATTGAGAAAGACGAGTCGATGTTTGCCGGGGCAATCGTCGTCCGGACCGCCCGGCCGATGAACAACATGGAGGCTCTGACGCGGCGGACGCTTTCGAGCATCAATCCGAATTTGACGGTGGTGAAGTTCCAGACCTTCGACCAGCAGATTGCCGATCGGTTTACGGAAGACAAGATGATTGAACGGCTCACGGCGATGTTCGGAGGATTGGCGCTGCTGCTGGCGACGGTCGGCTTGTACGGGGTGACCGCGTACACGGTGGCGCGGCGGACCAGCGAGATCGGGATTCGCATGGCGCTGGGGGCGGAGCGGGCAGGCGTGGTGGAGATGGTTATGCGCGGGGCGGTAATGCAGACGGGGTTGGGTTTGGCGATCGGAATTCCGACGGCGCTGCTGTGCGTGCGGTTTGTCGAGTCGCAGCTCTACGAAGTGTCGGGCATCGATGCGCGAGTGCTGGTCAGCGCGATGGGGACGCTGGTGCTGGCAGCCTGTGTGGCCGGGCTGATTCCAGCGCAGCGGGCGGCCTCGACCGATCCGGCGAAGGCGCTGCGGGTGGAGTAGGGGAGCCTGCAGAAATTCGCAGATTCAGTTTAGCCTGCACCCGGCAAGTCAGAGCCTGGAGCCAAAAGCCAAGGGCCTAAGGCCTGAAGCCTGTTATCTGCTGTACTGGTTCTTCTTCTTGTCTGCGTGCCGTTCGACGCCCAGCTGGATCAGCCGGTCAATCAGGTCGGAATACGATATACCAGACGCCGCCCACAGCTTCGGGTACATGCTGATGGCCGTAAAGCCGGGCATGGTATTGATCTCGTTCACAAACAACTTCCGCGTCTTCGGCTCCATCAGGAAGTCCACCCGCGCCAGGCCGGCGCAGTCCACCGCCTGAAAAGCGCGCACCGCCAGATCCTGCACTTTCCTGGTTTCGGCCTTGGTCAGCTTCGCCGGGATGACCAGTTCCGAACCCTCGTCGAGGTACTTGGCCGTATAGTCGTAGAACTCCTTGCCGGGCACGATCTCGCCGGGCACCGACGCGATGGGCTGGTCGTTGCCCAGCACCGAGCACTCGATCTCGCGCGCCTTCTGCTTCGCTCCGCCCACGCCCTGCTCGATCACGATCTTGCGATCGAACTTCGCCGCCTCATAAATCGCCGGCCCCAGCTCGCGCTTGTTGTGCGCCTTCGAGATGCCGACCGACGAGCCCAGGTTCGCGGGCTTCACGAACATGGGATACTTCAACGCCTTCTCGATTTTCTTTTCGACTTTCTTCGCGTCGTGGTCCCAATCGCTGCGCAGGATGGTCACGTGCTTCACGATGGGCAAGCCCGTCGCACGGAACAGCGCCTTCATGATGTCCTTGTCCATGCCCGCAGCCGAGCCCAGCACGCCCGCGCCGACGTAAGGAATGTCGGCCAGCTCGAGCAGCCCCTGGATGGTTCCGTCTTCGCCGAAGGTTCCATGCAGCACGGGAAAGATCACATCGACATTGATGGCGCGATCGCTCGCGCGGCGCGCGAGCGTATCGGTCTGAAAGGGTGCGAGCGATGGGTTCGCGCGGTGTACGGGTTCGGGCGGGACCACCACCGCTTCGCCGGCGGCGAGTACCGCGGCGCCGGGCGTGGCTTCCGGATCGCCGGCGCGCAGGTGCTTCTCTTCGTGGTGCTGCCCGGAGAGCAGGCGCTCGGCATCGCCCGCGGTGACCCAACGGCCATCCTTGGTGATGCCCACGGGCACGACTTCATATTTTTCTTTGTCGATGGCGTTGACGACCGAGGCGGCAGAGAGTAGCGACACTTCATGCTCGCCACTGCGCCCACCGAACAGGACTCCGACTCGCAGTTTGCTCATGAAGCTTTAGTGTGGGGCGGGCGATGGGGCGGCGTCAAACGGGGGGCGATGATTTCCTAGGTTCCTGTGGATACTTTCCGGGCATAAGGCGAGCAATGCGCGGGGTTACGGAATTTGTAACCGCAAAGATCGCGAAGGGTTCGCGAAGGGCGCAGAGAAGGGCGGTAGGTTCACCCGTGGAGGAACGATGCGGTCAATACTCGCTGACTACGCACTCGCTGACTACGCACTCGCTTACTGCGCGGATTTCTGGCGGTCGAGCGGGAGGTCGTGATGGGCGTCGCACTCGGCGGCGGGATCGTAGGTGGCAATGCCGGCGCGATCGTCCTTGGAGGCTTCGAAGGTTAGCGGGGGTTGATGCACGCGGGAGGGGAGGCCGGTAAATTTGAGTTTGCCGTCGGCGTTGGTGTAGGCCTCAAGATCGAGCTTGTGGAATCCGCCAAAGCCGTAGGCGATGTGGACCTTCACGTCGGCGGCGAGAACGGGCTTGCCCTCTTGCGTGAGAACAGTGAGCAGGAGCGAACAGGGGCCGATGCCGCCGTCGATGGTAGGAACTTGTGGCGCAGGTTGCGACGGGGATGGTGGCTTTTGGGATTGAGCGGCCGCTATGGGGATGACTGCGAGGAATGCAGCACAGGCCAAACTATGGGTGAACCGGTTCATGGATGACAATTCAATTATAGCGAGAGTGCGCACGCAGGCGCACTTGGGTCGCCCAGCGAGGAACCAGGCGCTTAGTTTCGTGTGCCCGTGGAGGGCAAGGGCTCTCGCTCATAGTGCCGGCCTGATCGAGGAGGGCAGGAACCGTGTACGCAGGAGACGCGGCAAGCCGCGTCTCTACCCAGTCGTGGGGTAGTTTGAAGTCTTGCTTGGCGGAAATATTTGTCCTTCGCATGGCGCGGGGTATGCGATCTCAGTCGCCTTAGGTTGAAGATATCGCCCGGCCTCTCCGGCCGGCCGATTGGCGCTCACAGAATTTTTTTGCCGAAGGCAGAGAGGGTGAGTTCTACCGCCAGGTCGGCGGTCTGGTTGTGTTCGTCGATGACGGGATTGACCTCGACGATCTCCAGGCTGAGCATGCGGCCGTGGTCGGCGATGATTTCCATGGCGAGGTGGGCTTCGCGGTAGGTGGCGCCACCCCAGACCGGCGTGCCGACGCCGGGGGCGTCTTCGGGGTCGATCCAGTCCATATCGAGCGAGACGTGGTAGCCGGCGGTACCGCGCCCGGCCATGCGCAGGGCTTCTTCCATCACGGCGCGCATACCGCGCTCGTCAATATCGCGCATGGTGAAGACTTCGATGCCGCTCTTGCGGATGTTTTCTTTCTCGTGGGCGTCGACGTCGCGGATGCCGACCAGAACGCAGTTTTCCGGGCGGACCTTCGGGGAGAAATCGTAGATGTTGGCGAGTTCGGCGGGGCCGAGGCCCATGATGGCGCCGAGCGGCATGCCGTGGACGTTGCCGCTGGGCGAAGTTTCGGGGGTGTTGATGTCGCTATGGGCGTCGATCCAGATGAGGCCAATGCGCTGGTTCTGCCGGCGGTAAAATTCGGCGACTCCGGCGACGGTGCCGGCAGCGACGGAGTGATCGCCGCCCAGCACGAGAGGAACTTTTCCGGCTTCAAGCGACTTGAGCACGAGGTCGGCGCTCTTGGTGCAGGTGGCGGTGATTTCCTTGAGGTACTTCGCGTGCGTGTCGCCGAATTTTTTCTGTTCGGGAATGGCGACGGAAACGTTGCCGCCATCCTCGACCACGTGGCCGATGGCTTCGAGGCGGGCTTCGAGGCCGGCGACGCGCACGGCGGAGGGGCCCATGTCGACACCACGGCGCGACTGGCCGAGGTCGAGGGGGACGCCGATGACACGGATTTGTTTGGGGGTGATGCTGCTGAAGGTCGTGTTGGGAGTGGGGGCCATCGTTTCATTCCTCAGGGAAGCGGAATGGATCCGCGTTCCGTGTGAATTTGCGTTCGTTGCGTGCCGTCCCTGAAGGGACTCGGAGTATTGATCGTGCCATACCCCGCACTTAAGCGCGGGGCTATTTTCTGTCGTCGCTCGCGACTGGCTCGGGAAGGCTTCCAAAGCTGCGTATCCCCAACGCCGTTGAATGGTTCACCGTTCTCAATCCGATTCGTGGACCCCGGTGTCTTCCAATCCCGACATGTTCAACGACTTCTTCTTCTCCGCGTGCTCGGCGTCTCGGCGGTGAAGCTTACGGATAGAGACGGTAGAGCATGCGGGGGAACGGAATGGTCTCGCGCACGTGTTCGAGGCCGCAGATCCAGGCGACGGCGCGCTCGATGCCCATGCCGAAGCCGCTGTGCGGGACGCCGCCGAACTTGCGCAGGTCGAGATACCACTTGAAGGCCTCTTCCGGCAAATTGTGCTCATGGATCCGTTTTAGGAGCAGATCGTAGGAGGCCATGCGCTGCGAGCCGCCGATGATTTCGCCGTAGCCCTCGGGCGCGAGCACGTCGACGCAAAGCGCGAGTTCGGGGCGCTGCGGGTCGGGCTCCATGTAGAACGCCTTCACGCTGGCGGGGTAGCGATGCACCATCACCGGGCGATCGAATTGGGCCGAGAGATAGGTTTCGTCGGGCGAGCCGAGGTCGCCGCCCCACTCGAATTTGTTTTCGAGCTTGCCCTGGGCGAAGCCTTCCTGCAGACGCTGCACTGCCTCGTCGTAGGTGATGCGCGGAAACGGGGTGTCGATTTTTTCGAGCTGGGCAACGTCGCGACTGATGGTCTGCAAGTCGGCGCGGCGATGTTCGAGCACGCGCTTGACGATGGAGGTAATGAAGTCTTCGGCGAGGACCATCAGGTCTTCGAGGGTGGCATAGGCCACTTCGGGCTCGACCATCCAGAACTCGGTGAGGTGGCGGCGGGTCTTCGATTTTTCGGCGCGGAACGTGGGCCCGAAGGAGTAGACCTTGCCGAGCGCCATGGCAGTGGCTTCGATGTAGAGCTGGCCGGATTGGGTGAGGAAGGCCTGGTCTTCAAAGTAGTCCACCGGAAACAGCGTGGTGGTGCCTTCGCACGCGGCCGGGGTGATGATCGGCGGATCGGTGAGCGTAAAGCCGCGGTCGTCGAAGAAATTGCGGGCAGCCTTGATGATCTCGGCGCGAATGCGCAGGATGGCGGCCTGGCGCGGAGAGCGCAGCCAGAGATGGCGGTGCTCCATGAGGAAGTCGACGCCGTGCTCTTTGGGGGTGATCGGGTAGGGCTCGTTTTCTGGGACTTTCTGTACGACCTGGACGTTGGAGACGTCGAGCTCGTAGCCGCCCGGAGCGCGCTTGTCGGCGCGCACCTTGCCTTCGACGATCACACTGGATTCCTGGGTGAGGCCCTTGATGGCGTCGAAGACTTCGGGGGGCACGGCGTTCTTGGGAACCACGCCCTGGATCTGGCCCGAGCCGTCGCGGAAGATGGGGAACAGGAGCTTGCCGCTTTCGCGGAGGTTGTAAAGCCAGCCGCGCAGGGTGACGGTCTGGCCGTCGAATTTGCCGATATCTGCGATGGTTGCGATAGGAGACATAAGTTCGTTTTTCACCGCCGAGAGGCCGAGAGCGCCGAGGGAATCAGGGTCATCGGGTGCATCGGGAGCTTGAGAAAGAAAAATAAACACCAAGGGCACGAAGGGACACGAAGGAACGACGCCTCAGCGGCATATCCGCATGGACAGCAGGGAGTCCGTTGCAACATTTGTTCCTCTTTGCGCCCTCGGCGTCTCGGCGGTGAATTCTCATGCGGTTTCCAGCTTGTCGAAGGTGGACTGGATTTTTTCCAGGGGACTGGCCTTCTCGTCGCCTTCGATTTCGAGTAGAACCGGCGGAACATGCGGCGCGGAGCGCAGCAACTCCATGGCTTCACGCCACTGAATGGTTCCTTCGCCCGGCCACAGGTGCGAGTCGCGGTCTTTGGCGTTGTCGTGCACATGGGTGGAGCGGATGTGCGGCTTGGCGGTTTCGAAAGCTTCGGCGACGTTGCTCATGATGTGGGCGTGGCCGAAGTCGAAGCAGATCCCGATATCGTCGAAGTGGCTGGTGTGAATGAACTCGGCCAGTTTTTCGGGCGTGGAAAGTTCGTTGGGAATGTTTTCGAGCAGGATGCGGACGCCGAGCGGCTTGGCAAAGGCGCGCAAGTGCTCGATGGAGGTCATGGCGGCTTCGAATTTGCGATCGTCGAACGACTCGTTGGGCGTGCCCAAGTGCTGCACGAGGTAGCGGAACGGGATCTGCTCGGCGATTTCGAGGGCGCGCTTGATCTCGTCCATAGCCTCGACCCGGCCGGCCCGGTCGGTGGAGGCGACATTGACCGGCGGGGCGCCGGTGCGTCCCCATTCGTAGTCACCGAATAGCGGCGCGTGCACCGAATTCAGCGGGATGCCGCTGGTGTGGAACCAGTCGGCAATTTCGCGCACGTGCTGCTTGCGGTTGGCGTAGTCGAGGTGCTGGCGGGCGGCGAAGATCTCGATGGCCTGCGCGCCCGAGCGCACCAGGCCGTCGAGCAGGCCGGGATGGAGCCGCTCTTTGATGTAGATGTAAGTCGAGACCGCTTTTTGCATCGTGGACTCTCTTTATAGAACCTTCACCGCCCAGACGCCGAGAAGGTCAGGGCGCAATGTTCGGGTGGTTGCCAACTTGTTGGCGACCATCCCGCTTTCGTTCCTATGTCCGGCGTGCCAACCTTAAACTCATTTTCTGTCCCCGCCAGCTTGGTGTCGTCCGCTAAAGCGGACTCGAATTCTCCTGCTTTCGTCTTCCCAGCACTAAAGTGCTGGGCTAATATCTGCCGTCGCTCTGCGACTGCTCCGGTTTCACCCGGAGTTGCCCGGGCCGGGCTGGCTCTGCGACTGCTCCCGGTTTCACCCGGAGTTGCTCAGGCCGGGCTGGCTCCGCGACTGGGTCCGACGGCTGCCCAGGTTTGCGGGCCCCGTCGAGCTTGCCGGTCTACATATCAGCAGCCCATGGCTGCCATTTGGTCTCGTTCCCTCGGTCGCTCGTTGGTCTCTTTCCCTCGGCGGACTTCGCGTCTCGGCGGTGAGTTCGCCTTAATAGCCCACCGCCTTGCCGTTGTTGCGGCCGTCGCTGGCGCCGAGGCGCTCGCCGGTTTTCAGGTCGATGGCAATGCACTCGCCGTCACCCCAGAAATGTCGCACTACGAGATTATGGCCGCGGGTGCGCAACAGCGCCTGCGTGTCGGGCGAGATGCGGTCTTCCAGCAGGATTGAGTCTGGCAGCCATTGATGATGGAAGCGGGGCGCGTTCACCGCCTCCTGAATGTCCATGCCGAAATCGACCACGCCCATCAGGATGTTGGCGACCGTCGTGATGATGGTCGGGCCGCCCGGCGAGCCGAGCACCAGGAACAGGTTGTCGTCCTTGGTAACGATGGTGGGCGTCATGGCGGAGAGCGGGCGCTTGCCCGGGCCGATGGCGTTGGCCGGGCCCTGGATCAGGCCGTAGACATTGGGCACGCCTTGCTTGGAGGCGAAGTCGTCCATTTCGTCGTTGAGCAGGAAGCCGAGGCCAGCGACCGTGACGCGGGAGCCGAAGGAATCGTTGAGCGTGGTCGTGACGGCGACCGCGTTGCCATCGGGATCGACGACCGAGTAGTGCGTGGTGTTCTCGGGCTCGCGCACGGCACCCATGGTCTGCGGATGCTGCTGCGCGTAACGCTCGAGTTCGTTGAAGATTTCGGGGCGGCGCAGGTCCTTGCTGACGCTGGCGTGGGTGAGGCTGACGGTTTCACGCCAGCCGGCGGCGTAGCGCTTATCGAGCAGTTGGGCGACGGGAATTTTGGCGAAGTCGGGATCGCCGAGGAATTCGGCGCGATCGAAGAAGGCGCGGCGGAAGGCCTCGGCGGTAAGGTGAATGGTCTCGGCTGAGCGGTTGCCAGTCTTAGCGAGATCGTAGCCTTCCAGGATGTTGAGGATCTCGACGAGGGCGACACCGCCGGACGAAGGGGGCGGTGCACTCAGGATGTCGTAACCGCGGTAGGTGCCGCGGATGGGCTCGCGCTCCTTCACTTCGTAGGCGGCGAGATCGGCGGCGGTGACGAGGCCTCCGCCTTTGGCGACGTCGGCCGCGATCTCGCGGGCGAGGTCGCCATGGTAGAAGTCGTCGGGATTGCGGGCGATGCGCTCGAGCGTGCGGGCGAGCTCGGGCTGGCGGAAAACTTCTCCTTGCTTATAGAAGTTGCCGTCGCGCTGAAAGATGTGGCGCGAGGCGGGGAACTTGGCCAGGTCTTCGTCTTCGAATTCGCGGGCGTCTTCCCAGGCGAGCGGGTAGCCCTCGCGCGCGAGCTTGATGGCCGGGGCCATGACCTGCGCGAGCGAGAGCTTTCCGTATTTTTTCTGCGCGTAGGCGAGACCGGCAACCGAGCCGGGGACGCCCACGGCCTTGTATCCGACGAGGCTGGCGTTGGGAATGACGTTGCCCTGCGCGTCGAGATACATGTCGGCGGTAGCGGCGGCCGGTGCCTTCTCGCGATAGTCGATGAAGTGGGCAGTGCCGTCGGCAGTGCGGATCAGCATGAAACCGCCACCGCCGATGTTGCCGGCTTCGGGGTGCACGACCGCGAGAGCGAAGCCGGTAGCGACCGCGGCGTCGACGGCGTTGCCACCGGACTTCATGATTTCCACTCCGGCGCGCGAAGCGAGTTCGTGCACGCTGGCCACCATGGCGTGGGGCGCATGCACGGGGCGCATGGGGGCAGCGGTTGCGCTGGTTGCGCAGACAATCAGCAACAGCAGAGAAATGAAGGACTTATGAAGGAATCGCATGGAGATCGAGACTCTTGAGGCTAGCTTAGCGGGGGAAGGCGAGTCAAGAAAGCAGGTTGGGCTTTGGGCTTCGGGCTTGCCATTGCCCTGGACAGCTGGCTGCGGAGCTGGCGCTCCGCTGGGCAGGCGAGGGCGCCTGCCCCTACACGAACTCATGCACGCAGATGATCGGCGACTGCTATTGGGAGACGCGGCATGCCGCGTCTCTACTCGGGCGGCGGCGGGGATTCTTCGGGGAAATGCTTGATCAGCGTTGCCTTGCTGTAGGCGGTGCGGAAGCCGAGGCGGAGGCAATTACGCTCCGAAGTGGTGCCACCCTGGGTGACGACGACCGCATACTCGCATCCGGCATCCCGTGCGGCAAGTAAGCGGGTTCGCAGGAGAGCGGTCTGGATGCCGCGTCCCCGGAAGGCGGGAAGCGTGCCGGCGCCGAACAGCGCGAAGATGCGGTGCTCGGGAATGACCAGGCCGGCAGCGGCGGCGGCGAGTTCGCCGTCGATGGTGACCGCGTAGGCGATCGCGCCGGGAAATTGGAACATGGGCGTGATCACGTCCTGGAAAGCCTCCGGCGCGTCGCCCTTCTCGAAAAAGGATCGGGTCACGATATTGGAGAGGGCGGCGGCTTCTTCCCGCACCCCACGGCGGATGACAAAGCCGGGTGGTGGGGTGAAAGGCGGGACGTCGGCGAGCGCAAGGAAGTGCAGGTTGTTGAGCTCGGCGATGCCGTAGCCGCGCTGCTTGGTGAGTTCGAGCAGGCTCGGGTCGGTGAGCGGGCAGTAGTCGAGTTGCGCTGGAGCTTTGCGGGCGCGATAGAAGGCTTCGAGGCGGTCGAGTTCTTCGGCCGAGACCGGACCGTTGAAACCCATGCCGACGGCGCGGCCGATGGGCGAGTTCAGTCCCGCGAAGATCATGTGGCCGCCGCAGATTTCCTCGGAAGCGGCGCCGATGTCGGGGCGGATTTTCTGGTAGACGCGAGCGTATTCGACCTGGGGGATCTCCTCGGCTGACTCGAAGCGGCGCGCGAGGGTCTTGTCTACAAATTGCATGGGAGTTGTCCTTTGAGGGTTGGAGTGATGAAGGCGAGCAGGCACACGATGTCGCGCGACTCGCGGACGCATCAGCAACCGGGCTAGAGGACGGCAGTCATCGGCAGGCTTAAGAGACTAGCACAACTGCAGCCGGCTGGGGATTCTCCCGGCCGAGCGAATTCTCAGGGCTTAGTGAGAAAATAGGGGGAGAAGAACGGGATACCAGCCCGCCAGGGAGTTCTCGCATGTGCAGGAATATCAAGACGCTGTTCAACTTCGATCCGCCGGTGACGGAAGACGAGATCCAGGCCGCGTCGCTCCAGTTCGTGAGAAAGATTACCGGCTTTAACAAGCCGTCGAAGGCGAATGAGTTGGCGTTCCAGGCGGCGGTCGAAGAGATTGGCGGAATTGCGTCGCGGCTCCTGCATTCGCTGGAGACCAACGCTCCGGCAAGAAACCGCGAGGAAGAAGCGGCGAAGGCGAAGGCCCGCGCGATTGCACGGTTTGGGGATTGAAACGCAGGACGCGAATCGTTCCCGCAACCCGATCAGGCAAACGAACTGAAGCCCCTCCCGCGCCACATGATCCGCGATCCCGTGTGGCCGCAGTAGGGGCTTCTTTCCTATTCTGGTTTCCCTTTTCTGAGATTTAGGGAAGGGAGCCGACAATCTTCCGGTATTCGGCTTCGTTAAAAGCTTTGAGCGTTTCGGTGCTCACGTTGCCCAGCGAGCCGACCGACAACGTGAACCGGGCTGCTGCTTCGTCGCTGGGGAATTCCGAAATCAATACCGCGTCGTAGTGTCCCATGGTCAAGAACCAGCCGTGGATCTTTCCCCCCACGCCTTCCGCGGCTTTCCTGGCGGCATCGAGACGGGCCGGGCTCTCCTTGATTTTCGCCATTCCCTGCTGGGTGTAGCGAAGCAGGGTCACAAAGTGCGCCATAGGTTGTGCCTCCTCGCACGAGACCGGAACCTTATGCGCTTTGCCGGGGCGAGTCAAGCGGCGGATCGCCCCGCTCAATATTCGTTAGCCTTCACACTTGCTGGCAGAATTTACGTGCGCCTCTCGATGGGACCGGCGTTGTGTTGAGACAACACCAGTCTTATTGGATCAGAGCTACCGCCTCGGGCCTACTGGCGCTGCGCTGCCGAGTCGGTAGCTCATGATTAAGAAGCGCTTCTCAGCAGGCTCCCCACCGGGACGGGCCTAAAGAGAAGTAGAAAGACCAGGGCATGCGTGACCAGGAGTAGCGGCACGATGGCGGTCACCATAAAGAACGTTGGGCCCAGCGCCGCCGGTTGCAACTGAATCTGCCCGGCTCGGTAAAAAGCGAACAGCAGATCAAGGGTTCCCCAAATATTGAACAGCCACACGGCGGCCGTCGCCCCGGCAGAACTTTTCAGGAGCGCAACCGTTGCAACGATGGCCAGGATCCCGGCGCCAAGGTCACCATAGGCCGCCGGCATTGCAAAGCCCGAGCCCAGCGATGGGGAGACCACGCCCGGCACCAGGAAACCGAGCCCAAGAAATCGAAGAAACATGTGCGGCATCACCAAGGCAGTGAGCGCGCGGCTGCGATCCATTTGTCGAAGCCGCGGCCAGAGATACAGGCCCGCGACGATGCTGGCACTCACGAAACTCATCAATGCGCTGAGACCAAAGGCTGCGCGTGGATCCATAGTGTCCTCCTGCAAGGATCGAGGTTAAGTCGCACCAGAGGTGCGGATTCAGGAAGCCGACGCTGCGGCTTCGTTTTGCATGTGCGCCTTGAGTTGCTCGAGCAGCGAGCGAACGGACTGCATCCGTCCATCAAAGCTGGTCAGCGGGGTGACGACAGTCTCCATCCGAGGCCAGACCGGAAGGCTGGTAAGGAGGCTATCGAGTTCCTGGGCAGATTCGGCGCTCATAACCAGAGACAGCGCGATGGCGCCGCTTATTGGTCCGCCCGCCAGGATCTTCTTTTCCGCTTGCAGCTGGTTGCAGCGCTCCAGCGTGGGCAAGATGAATTGTTCGATGAAGGCAACGCCCTCGTGAGGGGCCGCTGGACGGTGGGGGTTCGCCAGTTTCATTTGCACCAGGTAGTTCATGGGGCGTCTCCTAGGCATAAAAGATGTATATACATTTAATGCGATGCACTAAATTTACGTTCCCGCGCTGGTCCGCACAATCGGGCCGGACCCATTCGCCGGGCGAATCGGACTTTAGCTTTTGGACTCCCGCCTGGCGAGGCGGTCCCGGAGGGGGCGCAGCTGAAATCCAAACTCATGCTCAAAGCATGCGCCATCGCAGGCCGGACCTGCGTGGGCGCCTTCGGCTCCGAGTTCAATGCGAATGCCTATGGATTCTTCGATCACGGTCTTGAGGCGTGCCGCCTCCCACTGTTCGGCGGGGGTGTTGTAGACGGTTCGCGCGAGCTTTGGCGCCTGAACCAGCGTGATGAGCATGCGGGCAACGTCTTCGACGTGCACCAGCGACAGATTGGCATGCGGAGCGAAGGGGATGGAGATCGAGGTGAGCCCGGGCGGGGGATCGAGAATCTGGGAGCGCCAGGGAGAGGATGTCTTGCGGGCGCCGGGGCCGATGACGCGCGCAATCCGCAGCGCGACGAACTCGATCGCTCCGGTTCTGACCAAGGCCTCGCCGACCAATTCGACGGCTCGCTTCGAGCCGCCGTAGGGATCCTCGGGGGTGGCGGGATCGGTCTCGCTGCAGGGACGCGGGCGCGGCGCGAGTCCATAGACAGACATGGAACTGGCAAAGACGAAGCGCTTCACGTGAGATTGGACGGACTGGCGCAACAATTCACAGGCGCCGATCAAGTTGACCTGCGCGCCTGACCCGGGATCGGCGCGGAACGCGGTGGGCAGAACGGCAGCCAGATGGATGACCGCGCAAATGGGATTTGCCTGGAACAGGCGCTCAATCTCGGCTTTTTCCCGGAGATCGCAGGCAACGACGCCTGCGGCGGGATCGGGATCCACGTCGACGGCGAGGATCGGATGGTGGTCGGCGCGCAGCGCACGGCAGACCTCGCTTGCGATCTGGCCGTTGGCGCCGGTTATCAAAATCAATTGCTGGATCTTTCTGGCAGGCATGGCCGTATTGTCCGGCAGGTAGCACAGAACACACAACCGCCTGCGGGTAAAACGAAGCAGCTCGGGTTGCGTTGCTCCGATATCGTGTGGGTTGGGAGGAGTCACATCCAACCGGAGGACCATGCCATGGCAGTGCGTTGGAAATCGACCGCGAGTTTTCTGGAGTACCCCCTGGTGGCGATTGCGATTGGCCCGGACCCGGGGGCGAGCGAGCTACGAGGGGAGGCACGCGGAATTGTGGCGTTGGGAGACGTGGCCACCGGCGTCATCGCAGTGGGTGGATTCGCGCGCGGCCTGATCGCGATGGGAGGATTGGCGGTTGGGGCGGTAGCGATTGGCGGCGCCGGGATTGGCATGTTGACCTTCGCCGGGCTAGCGGTCGGTTACCTAGCCGCCGGCGGGTTGGCAATTGGTTACTATGCCGCGGGCGGAATGCCGATGGGCAAGTTTGTCATGGGACCGTTGCAGCAGGATCGGCAAGCCATCGAATTTTTTTCACGGCTGCTGGCAAGGATTCCCCTGCCGTGGAGTCTGCCCGCGCCTCACCGATAACAGGCCACTGTTGCTCGAAGTCTGGGGTTGAGCCGAATCGCGGTCACCATTGCACCAGGTCATCGGGATCATCCACCAGCACAGCTTCGTACTTCTCGAGCATGGGCATCAGGACCGGTTCGAGTTCGTTCTTCCACAGTTCGCCTTCGTAGAACTTGGCCTTCATGGGCTCGCGGGTGGTGCGATCAGGGAAGCCGCGCATGAAGAAGAACGTGTCGGGGTCTTCGAGCGAGAGGAAGGGTCCCAGGATCTTCATGCCAATGGCGTGGTGCGCAGGAATGGACTTCGACCGGAAGATTGCGAGGAATTCGGCGCGCCTGCCGGGCTTGGTCTTGTAAGTTCGCAGTTCGATGATCATGAGAATGCCTCCCGGCGCGTGGAGAAGAGGCGGGCGGCAATCGCGATGGGCAGGCCGACGCAGAAGATGTGAATGACGACGCCGATGATCATCATCTTCAGGGAAAACGGAAAGTGCCGGGCGGCGGAGAGACGCACCACTCCCTGCATGAAGTAATAGACCGCGATGCCATAAAGGACGCCAGACAGGAGAGTGTTATGCACGAGAAAAGGAATGCGGCGGCTGATCAGCACGAATACCGTGGCTGCAGAGAATGCGATGAAGAAATGGCAAAGCAGGCCGAGAAATGCGGTGGGGAGGCCGCCCTCGAAGGATCTCGACCCCAGGATTCCAGCCGCGATGCCTTGCAGTAACGGGATGGGCCGTGCTCCGAAGGCGCCATAGACGACCAACGCGGCAGTAATGTCGAGCACGCCGCAGATCAGGCCGCCCCATAGGATGGCCGGCCAGAGTCTGGGACCGAGAAGACCAGCTCGGGTGTTCATGGTTCCTTAGACGGAACCGCTGGCGCAGAAGTAAGCCACCTACACCTGCTCGCGCGCTTCTCCCAGCGTAACGTCGAGATCCAGCTTCTGCTTGCCGCGGTAGATCGTGACTTTCACTTTGTCTCCGGCGCGATGGCTGTTCATGATCTGGGCCAGGTCCTGCTGGTCTTCAATCTTCTGACCGTCGATGGCGACGATCAGGTCGCCGCCGAGCATGATTGGCATGTTGAAGAGATACGCGCGCTCGGTTCCGCCGCGGATGCCAGCTCGCTCGGCGCCGCCACCTGGGCTCACTTTGATGACCAACAGCCCGAAATCTACCGGCAGACCAAGCTGGTCGGCGAGTTCGGGACCGATCGGGATGGTGGCAACCCCCAACGCCGGACGGCGCACGCGGCCCAGGGTGACCAGGTCGTTGAGAACCGCCTTGGCGGTGTTGATGGGAATGGCGAAGCCGATGCCCGCATTCTGGCCGACACTCGACAGGATCATGGTGTTGATGCCGATCACTTCGCCATGCCAGTTCATGAGCGGCCCGCCGGAGTTGCCGGGATTGATGGCGGCATCGGTCTGGATGGCTTCGTCGATCGTGGCGCCGCTGGGCTCCCGCACCGGCCGGATCGAACTGACAATGCCGCGCGTCATGGTGCCCGACAATCCGAAGGGATTGCCGATGGCGTATACCTTCTGCCCTACCTGCAGGTTCTTCGAATCTCCCAGCACCGCGGGGCTGAGGCTGGGCGCATTGATCTGGATGACCGCGAGGTCGTGGGCGGGATCGGTTCCAATCACGGTTGCCCGGTACCGCTTGCGGTTGTGGGTGGTCACTTCCACCTGGCGGGCGTCTTCGATTACATGATAATTGGTGATGATGTGGCCTTCTTTATCGAGGACGAAGCCCGAGCCCTGGCCTTCCTGGGGCACCATGCCGTAGAAGAAATCGAAACTCATGACCCGCGAGGTGATGTTGACCACGGAGGCAATGTTTTTTCGGTAGACCAGGATGTTGTTTTGCTCTTCCGGGTCCAGCGACTCGCTGCCGGCCGCCTGCGTGATTTCGACCTTGCTGGATTGGTTGATCCAATTGGCGGTGTGCAGGCCGCCGGACCTCCAGGTGGTGTAGTAGAAAAATGCGCCCGCGAGCAGCACAGCCAGGATGACGGGTCGGAGCAGCCTCATAGCAAGTCCTCAAGAAAGCGGGGATTTCCCGCAGTCGCCTGAATTTCATTCTAATCAATGAACCCGGATTGAGGCAGCGAGTCGCGAACTGGGAGCCAACTGGGCATGCGCTGACGTTGATTGGAGCAGGATGGTGCCACCAGCGTCTTTGCTGGACGGGCGAGGACGCCCTTCTCTCCATCGAGGATGGTTGAAGTTGGATCGAAATCGGCTAAGCGCGGCGGGCGACTGAGCGAGGTTTTCGGGATGGCTTGGAAGCGGAGGCCTGTTCTTTCAGCTTGTGAAATAGCTCGCGTACCTGGCGCTCGGTGTTATCGAGCGAGCCGGAATTGTCGATAACATCGTCGGCCGCCTTGATCTTGCGCGTGTCCGGCCATTGCGCGGCCATGCGGCGAGCGACCTCGCGGCGGGCGGTTTCAAGGTCGATCTTGAGACGAGCCGACAAACGCTCCGCGCGCTGCTCTTCCTTGCAGGTGACCACGATCAGCCGGTCGAACCCCTTGGCGGCGCCCGCTTCGAAGATCAGCGCCGCTTCTACGATAGCGACTGCCTGGGGCTCCTTTTTCCCGATCTCTTTCATCCATTCGTTCTGACGCTGGATTACGGCGGGATGCACGATGCGGTTCAATTGCTGGATGCGCGACACGCCCTTGTCATCTTTCCCGAATGCGGCTTCGGCGAGTTTGGGGCGGTTGACGGTTCCGTCGGGATTGAGAATTTGCAGGCCGAAATTCTCTACGACTGCCTTGTAGACGGGCTGACCGGGCTGCATGAGTTCATGGGCGATCTGATCGGCTTGAATCAGCCGGGCCCCCAAGGCGAGAAACATCTCGCCGACTACCGATTTTCCGCTGGCGATGCCGCCAGTCAAGCCAACTTTCAACACGCATCCCTCACGAATGAACGATCGAACTCACCACAGAGACACAGAGGCACAGAGAAGAACGGACTGGGAATCAGGGCGGTTTGGTATGCGGCGGTGACGGTCACGTGAGTTGGCGGTTGGATCGGGTGTTGCTTGCGTCGCTTATTTCTGTGTCTCTGTGCCTCTGTGGTGAGACGCTTTCAGCCCACCAGCACCGCCGAGCCGCGGCGAAGCCTGGCGGCACGGACAGTGTTCGACATCAGCATGGCGATCGTCAACGGGCCGACTCCGCCGGGCACCGGTGTGATAGCGCCGGCGATCTCGGCGACCTCCGGGTGCACGTCACCGATCAGGGTCGAGCCGTTTCTGGCGAAGGCCTGCTCGCGCTTTTCATTGCCTTTAAAGTACTTGTCGAATTCGGCACGGCTGGAGATCTTGTTCATGCCGACGTCAATGACGGTCGCGCCCGGCTTGACGAAGTCGCGCGTCACCATGCCGGCGCGGCCGATCGCCGCCACAAGAATATCCGCTCGGCGGCAAACTCCCGGCAGATCCGCCGTCTTGGAGTGGCAGACCGTCACCGTGGCATTGGCGTTTAGCAGCAGCATCGCCATAGGCTTGCCAACGATGTCGCTGCGGCCGACCACGACGGCCTCCTTACCGGCAACTTCGATGCCCGAGCGGCGCAAAATCTCCATGACGCCGTTCGGGGTACACGGCACCAGCCCCGGCCGCTGGGTCGACAAGAAGCCGACGTTCATCGGGTGGAACCCGTCCACGTCCTTGGCTGGATCGACGGCGAGCAGCACTTTTTTCGCATCTACCTGAGGCGGAAGGGGTAACTGCACCAGAATGCCGTCGATCTCATCGCGCCGGTTGAGATCGTTGATCAGACTGAGTAGCTCCTTGGTGGTTACGCTCTCTGGGGGCGTGTGCTTTTCGCTGTAGAGGCCTACCTCCTCACTGCTCTTCACCTTGCCGCGGACGTAGATCTCCGAAGCCGGGTTATGTCCGGCCAGCACCACGGCCAGCCCCGGACGCAGTCCTGCAGCCGAAAGTACCTTTACTTCGGCCGCTATTTCGGCCCGGATATCGCTGGCGATCTTGGTTCCGTCGAGGATGCGCGCCGCCATCGTTTTTTCCATCTCCTACTGAAACCGCACCTTTATGGTACACGCCCGCCAATCGTGGGGGGAGACCCGGGCAGAATTCAGGTCAAGTTTCGTCTAGCCAACAGATCGCGTAGAATCTGCTGCATCATGGTTCCCCAGGACCTACTCGATCTTCTGGTTTGCCCTGCGTGTAAAAAGCCGCTCGAATATCGCACCGCTCCGGAATCTCTCCGTTGTTCCGAATGCAGACGCGTGTATCCAGTAAAGGATGACATCCCGATCCTGCTGATTGAGGAAGCGAAGATCGAACCCGCCGGATCCTGAGTCTTTGCTCCCAAGCTCCGTGTTCAAATTGCGCTCCTTGTCCCGGAACGACACAAAGTGTCAACCCGAAGGCAACGCCGTGGCGCTCCGAAATTGCCCTGTCCAGCTTTGGTTGCCCGCAACTCTTAATTTTTTCATGGGTTTATGAAACCAGGTGGAATTCTGGAACGTACCTTTAGAGAGAACGCGATTGCGGCACGCAAATTGCATGCAACTGAAATAGCAGTCGCCGAGTCTAATGGGTCAAAGCGGTTCAGAAGAAGGTCGGAGGTGAGGACGGCCATGAAAGAGCGATTTACGGTGACAGAACTAACGGCACTCCGGAATGATCTCCTGCAGGGCGGCATGCTCGATTCACGAGAAGCCGCGGAATTACTGCAGGTTTTCCTGATGGGGCGCGGGTACGGTGTGTCTCCGCAGGCAGCCCTGGACGCGGCAGGCCGGGTGGAGATGGCCGGGTGTTCGATGCCGGTCTTGCAGCGTGAACTGGAGAATCTCGCGCTGGTGATGTAAAGCGGTGACGAAATAGAGGTGATCTGTTTCGTTTTTGTACGGTGACATCTGACCGGACCTCGGAACTCAGTCGTTCCGATCAGGTACATGCAACAGAGGAGCGCCGGGCCAACCAGCCCGGCCTTTGTTGTCTATATCCGAAAATCTTCCGATCGAGCCCGACGGGGCTGCCATACCAGTACAACCTGAGCTGTATTTGCGGTGGCTGTGAAATTGGCCGTCATGCCACAATTTGCACATGCTGCTGCGACCTGCCGTCCCAAACGATGCCATGGCAGTTGCAAGGGTACACGTTCGGTCCTGGCAGGTAGCCTATCGGATACTGCTTCCTGACGATTACCTCAACCGGCTGCGCCCTGAGGATCGAGCGTCCACGTATGATTTTGAGACCGCAGACCCTCTCAAGCCGCGGACGATTGTCGCGGCCGAAAAAGAACAGATTCTCGGATTCGCCACCACCGCGCCATCGAGGCAGCCCGATTTGCCGAACCACGGCGAGTTGTGCGCGCTTTATGTCGATCCGGAACACTGGGGCCGGGGGATCGGAGCGGCCCTCGTCTCGGCGGCTCGCTCGAATCTTCTCGAACTCGGATTTCAAAGTGCCTTTCTGTGGGTGCTGGCAGGCAACGCGCGCGCCGAGCGCTTCTACCGGATCGATCAGTGGCTGCCCGATGGAGTCTGCCGAACAGAATCGATGTGGGGGATTTCAGTGAATGAAATCCGCTATCAACGGAAGCTGTGAGGCGGGGGCCGGATTGACAGCGACTGCATTATCAGCCGATGATTTTTGTCCGCTGCCGGAGGCATCCCATGCAGAAGAATCGCACCCCTCGCGCCGAGCGTCCTAACATCCCCGATTACGGCATCCCGGAATCGCGCAAGGGGCTGCTGCCGTGGACCTGGGCGGAGCAAAGACTCAAGAAGTCGCACAACTACTGGCTGATTACGACCTATCCGGACGGGCGGCCGCATGCGATGCCGGTGTGGGGCATCTGGGTGGATGGAGCGTTTTACTTCAGCACCGGCCGAGACAGCCGCAAGGCACGCAACCTGGCGAACAATCCAAATTGCATTGTGTGCAATGAGCGCAGCCACGAGGCCGTGATCGTGCACGGCCGTGCCGAGGAAGTGGGTGACGCGGAGCGGATCCGGGAACTGGGCAAGCCGTACTACCGCAAGTACAAGCCGTGGAAACTCGATCCGGAAATGGGGGCGATCTACGCGCTGAGACCGAGCTTCGCGCTGGGAATGTACGAGAAGAAGTTTCAGTCCGCGGCGACGCGCTGGAAGTTTGCGTGAGTGCCTTGACGGGCGAGGACGCCCGTCTCTCCATCGACTAGCAGTTTGTAGAAAAGCTCAGGAGGAACTGCGCGCGCCCGCGGCGTGACTGGCGTAGTAGGTCTGGTCCTGCGTCTCGAGCCGGCGGCCCTTCTCGTTGAAGATGCGGAACTTTGCCAGTGTGAGTCTTTTCTGCAGGAAGAACTGCAGGGTCGTGGCCATGACGCCCAATCCATAGGTCACGCTGCGGCGGAAGTTGATGGAAGAAGCTTCCTCGAAATACTTGGTGGGACAAGAAACCTCACCAATGCGGAATCCGAAGTAGACCGCCTGCGCCACCATCTGGTTATCGAAGACGAAGTCGTCGGAATTCTCGAGCAGGGGCAACTGGGTCAGCACCTCACGGCTGAAGGCGCGGTAGCCGGTGTGATATTCGGAGAGCTTCACCCCCAGAAACAAGTTCTCGAAGGCGGTCAGCAGGCGGTTGAAGACGTACTTGTACAGCGGCATACCGCCGCGCAGCGCCGTGCCCCCGATGATGCGCGACCCGAGCACCACGTCGTATACGCCGTAGGCGATCATACTGGCCATCGCCGTCACCAGCAGCGGCGTGTACTGGTAGTCGGGATGGACCATGATGACGACTTCGGCTCCGCACTCGAGGGCCTCGCGATAGCAGGTCTGCTGGTTGCGGCCATAGCCATAGTTGCGGTCGTGCACAAACACCCGCAGGCCAAGCCGCTTGGCCACCTCGACCGTGTTGTCGTGGGAGTGGTCGTCCACCAGGATACAGACGTCCACCACCTCGGGAAGCTCGCGAACCGTCGCTTCCAGGGTCTTCTCGGCGTTGTAGGCGGGCAAAACGACCGCGATGCGTTTTCCGTTGATCAAGTGTGACTGCGCCTCGGTGCTTGGCTGCGCGGACCGATGACTGGTGAAGTCAGCCGGCCGGTTCCTAATGATAACCCGCCCGGAGTCGGCAAGTAACCGACCACTGGCAAACGCGGGTACAATCAGACCTTCGCCGCGTTCCTCCCATGCCGGAATCCACCGCTGCCGGGTCCGCCCGCAAAGCCACGCTCGCGATGCATGTGGTGTTCGTGCCGACCGGCATCATGAATGTGCTGCTGGGGCCGCTGCTGCCTACGCTGGCAGCGCGCTGGGCCATCAATGACACGCAGTCCGGGGACCTGTTCTTTGCGCAGTTTCTCGCCTCGACGGTGGGCGTGCTGGTGTCGGGGGCGCTGGTCCCGCGGCGCGGATACCGTTTCGCGATCGCGCTGGGCCTGGCGGTAATGGCCGTGGGCCTTGGAGTCATGCCGTTCGTGCGCTGGCCTGTGGGCCTGATAGTGGTTGCCAGCTGGGGATTCGGATTCGGCGTCACCATTCCGGCTTGCAATCTATTGGTCGCCGCCATCCAACCCGAGCGCCAGGCGGCGGCCTTGAACCTGCTGAATTTTTTCTGGAGCATCGGGGCGGTCGCGTGCCCCTTCCTGCTCGCCCCCTTCGAGCATGGCCAGAAGACCGATGTGTTCCTGCTCGGACTGGGCGCCTGCATTCTGCTGCTGACGCTTGGGCTCGGCACGATTCGCTTTCCGACCACGGGCGCGGCCCATCCTGCGAAGGGGGGAATGGGAAACCTCTGGCCGCTTTTGCTTTCGCCCATGGCCCTGGCGCTGGCGGCGCTGTTCTTCCTGTACACCGGGGCAGAGAACGCAGTGGGCGGCTGGCTCGCCTCCTACGCAAAGCGCATGGGGCCGGTGCACAGCAGCCTCTGGGTCACGGCGCCGTCGTTCTTCTACATGGCGCTGCTGGTGGGTCGCGCGCTTGCGCCGGCAGTGCTGCGGAGGCTCCGGGACATCGCGCTTGCCCGTGCCGGTTTGGCGTTGGCGGCGGCCGGGGTGGTGATGCTGCTGCTGTCCTCGTCGGTTCCCGCCATCATGGCGAGTGCCAGCGCAGTCGGGCTTGGGCTGGCGGCGGTGTATCCCATCACGATTTCGCGGATGTCGAAGGCGGGTGGGCCGCTTGCGCCGCAAATGGGCAGCGTGATGTTTGGGCTGGCCGGGGTGGGAGCGGCCTGCGGACCCTGGCTGGTGGGCTTCACCAGCACCCAACTGACCAGCCTGAAGCTGGGGCTGATCGTGCCCCTGGTGGGCTGCGCTGCCATGCTGGCGCTGTATTTGCGGGCCTGGGAGGGCCAGGCGATCGCCCAGCCCACCCCGAGGGCCCCGGAATTGATACACTAGAGGCTTGCGCAAGGCCCAGGCAGCGTTGGGACGCCGCTGGAGGCCTACCTGGATCCCCATGCCAAGTGCAAAGACGCTGTTTGAGAAAGTCTGGGATGCCCACGTGGTGACCGAACCGACCGGTCGGTCGCCACTGATCTATATCGACCTGCACCTGGTCCACGAGGTTACCTCGCCGCAGGCTTTTGAAGGCCTGCGCGTGGCAGGACGCCGCGTGCGCCAGCCCCGGCGTACGGTGGCGACGGTCGATCACAATATCCCCACGGAACCGCGTGGGACGCCGATCACCGATCCGATTGCCGCCCTGCAAATCGCCACGCTGCAAAAGAACTGCGCCGAGTTCGGGGTGCGGCTTTTCGATATGGATTCACCCGATCAGGGCATCGTGCACGTGATTGGTCCTGAACTGGGGCTGACGCAACCCGGCTCCACCATTGTCTGCGGCGACAGCCACACCAGCACGCACGGGGCATTTGGCGCGTTGGCGTTCGGCATTGGCACATCGGAGGTGGAGCATGTGCTCGCCACCCAGTGCCTGCCGCAACGCAAGCCGAAGACGATGAAGATTGAGATAGACGGGGGGCTTCCGGAAGCAGTGACGGCCAAGGACCTGGCGCTGGCCGTGATCGGGCAGATCGGTACCGATGGAGCGACCGGCTACGTGATCGAGTACGCGGGAGAGGCCGTGCGCGCGCTCTCCATGGAAAGCCGGATGACGCTGTGCAATATGAGCATCGAGGCCGGCGCGCGCGCCGCCATGGTCGCGCCGGACGAAATAACCTTCGCCTATATGAAGGGACGGCGCTTCGCGCCGCAGGGAACCGATTGGGACCAAGCCGTCGCTTACTGGCGCACCCTTGCCTCGGACGCCGGGGCACGATACGACAAGACGCTCACCCTCGAGGCTGCCAGCCTGGCGCCCTTCGTCACCTGGGGCACCAATCCCGGCATGGTTGTACAGATCACTGGACGCGTTCCGGAACTCAACGCCGCCCCCACCGAGACCGACCGTCGCGCCACCGAACAGGCTCTGCAATACATGGGATTGCAGGGAGGCACGCGTATCGAAGAGATTCCCATTGACCGCGTGTTTATCGGCTCCTGCACTAACTCTCGGATTGAAGATCTGCGTGCGGCGGCGCGCGTGGCCAAGGGCTACCGCGTGAATCCGAAGGTGCGCGCCATGGTGGTTCCTGGATCACAGACCATCAAGCGCGCGGCCGAGCAGGAAGGACTGGACCGGATCTTTCGCGACGCCGGGTTCGAGTGGCGGGAATCGGGGTGCTCGATGTGCCTGGGAATGAATCCCGACATTCTGCAGCCGGGCGAACGCTGTGCCTCGACCAGCAATCGCAATTTTGAAGGCCGCCAAGGGCGCGGCGGGCGCACCCACCTGGTGAGCCCGATGATGGCCGCAGCAGCCGCGATCGCCGGGCACTTCACCGATATTCGGAAGTGGAAATTTCAGTGAGTTTGCGCCGCCGTGAATTCATGGAGTGCCGGGCGTCCGCGCCCGGCCGGACGGGCGAGACGCCCGTCGCTCCACTCGCAAGAGGAAGAGTATGAAACCATTTCGCGTACACAAGGGCCTGGTGGCTCCGCTGGACCGGGTCAACGTCGATACCGATCAGATCATCCCCAAGCAGTTTCTGAAGCGGATTGAGCGCACCGGTTTCGGCGAGTTTCTCTTCTACGACTGGCGGAACACGCCCGGCGGCAAACCCGACCCTGGGTTCGTGCTGAACCAGCCGCGTTATGCAGGTGCGAGCGTGCTGGTCGTGGGCAAGAATTTCGGTTGCGGTTCATCGCGCGAACACGCGGTATGGGCCATCGCCGATTACGGATTCCGCGCCGTCATTGGATCGTCATTCGCCGACATCTATGCCAACAACAGCGCCAAGAACGGATTGCTCAACGTGCAGTTGCGCGAAGAAGAAGTCGCCGAGCTCGTGCGTCGGGTGCAGAAAAACGAAGGCTACCAGCTGACCGTCGATCTCGAGCAATGCCACGTATTCGACGACCACGGCTTTTCGGCTAGCTTCCAGGTGGACGAGTTCGTGCGCCACAGTCTGCTGGAAGGTCTCGACGACATCGGTCTTACCCTGCAACACGAGGCAAAAATCGCGGCCTACGAAACCGCGCACGCGCTGCCCTGGAGCCGACTGTAGGCGCACTTCGGCCGATTCAGCTGCGCGGGCAACCGTGCCGCTATCTCATTCTTTCCATGGATGTTTCCGGCGGAAAGAATTTCCCACCGGCCTGACTTCTTTTCCTACTGCCTTCACCGCCGGACTGTCCCGGCTTCGCTTGATTGTTTCCCCACCGCTACACGCGCACGCTGGAGAGGATGAGAAGAGCGGGACCAGTACCGTATGTCCATCCATCCCGACGCCGAGCGCTGCCTGATGTAGCAGCGGGCGAGCGACAGGTCCCGTAGGGAGGAGTTCCAATGCGAATGATACGCACGATTTTGCTGGTTCTCGCGGCCGTGCTGTTTGCCGGTTCAGCATTCGCCGACGTATTTGTATCGGTCAGCTTTGCGCCGCCGCTGCTGCCCGTATACGAGCAGCCGCTGTGTCCGGACGCAGGTTATATCTGGACGCCAGGCTATTGGGCCTGGGGCCCGGACGGTTATTTCTGGGTGCCCGGCACCTGGGTGCTGCCGCCCGAAGCGGGTTTTCTCTGGACACCAGGCTGGTGGGGTTGGAGTGATGACGATGACGCCTACCTGTGGCACCCGGGCTACTGGGGGCCGGTGGTCGGCTTCTACGGCGGCGTTGACTACGGTTATGGATACTTCGGAAACGGCTACCAAGGCGGTTACTGGCGTGGCAACCAGTTTTATTACAACCGCAGCGTGAACAACGTAAACGTCACCAACGTCCGCAATGTGTACAACACGACGGTCGTGAACAACACGACAGTGAATCGCGTGAGTTATAACGGTGGCCAGGGCGGGTTACAGGCGCGCCCGACACCGCAACAACAGCAAGCCGCGCAACAGCGCCATGTGGCGATGACCTCGGTGCAAACCCAGCACCAGGACCAGGCACGTAATGACCGGCAACTGTGGGCTTCGGTCAATCACGGCAAACCTGAAATTGCCGCCACTCCGCGTCCGGGCAACCTGAAAGGCGCCGGAGCTACGCCGGCGACGTCTTCAGGCAATTACCGTCCACCGGCGAATGGGGCAGCGGCCAATAAGGCTCGGCCCAACAACGCGCGGCCGCCAGAGGATAATGCGCCGCGGACCCCGGAACGCAATAACGTTCCGCGACCACCGAACGCGTCGCATCCGGAGAACGCGCCACCGGCGGCACGGCCCCAGCCCGAAAATCCGCCGCGCAACCCGCGGGCAAACGAGAACGCGCGCCCGGCGGAACCTTCGCGGCCGCCCGCCGAATCGCGGCCTCCCGCTGAGTCCCGGCCGCAGCCCGAGCCGCGGACAGAGCGGCCTCAACCGCATGCGGAACAGCCGCCGCGTGAGGCACATCCCCCGGCCGAGTCCCGGCCGCAACCTGAACCGCGGGCAGAGCGGCCTCAGCCGCGTGCGGAGCAGCCGCCGCGTGAGGCGCATCCCCCGGCCGAGTCCCGGCCGCAGCCTGAACCGCGTCAGCAGCAGCCCAGGGCGGAACAGCCTCAGCACGAGGCGCACCCGCCAGCTGAGCAGCGACAAGCGCCTCAGCCTCGGCAGCCCGAATCGCGCCCGCCAGCTGAGCGTGACAAGCAGCCCCCTCAGATCTAACGTCGTTCAACTGAGGCCCTGGCAAAAACGGCGGCTCGATGGAATCCATCGGGCCGCCGTTTGGCTTTTCAGGAGACTGGCTCAGCGTGTGTCTTTGTGCGAGGAGGACTCGTGATGCGTCTGTGGCTGGCCCTGAGGCCGTGACTGCGGACGCTGCTCCTCATGCACCGTGTGCGGGTCGTAGATGGGGCGTGGGACCTGCGGGCGCGGTTCAATGCTGGCGCGCGGCTGGTTTTCCGGATGCGCCGTATTGTCGTTGCGCGAAGGTTGTCGCTGCATCGAGCCCGGGGCTTCGGGCGCCCGCGGCTCAGGCATCGGCCGCCCAACGTTTCCGGGATTGCTCGGAACCGGCGTGGCATTCGGACGCGGCATGTTCGGATTTGGCCGCGAGGGTTCCTGATCGCTAGAGCGCACCGGCTGGCGCGGCTGGACCTCGGTGTTATTCATACCGCCCGCTTGCGGTGGCCGCGGAATGCTGCGTGGCGGAACCGTCGTAACGGGAGGCGCGGTAGAGACCGGCTGATTATGCGGAGTGCTCACCTCCGGCCTCACTCCCAGGTTGCGCGGGTTGTCGCTGCCCGCAACCGCTCCCGGCTGGGGCGGACGTGGAACCATGCGGGTGGGTGTAGCAGGCTGGGGCGTACCAGCCGTCATGCCCGGCGCATTAGTGCCCGGACGCGGCGTCGCATTGGGCGTGGGCACAGGTCTCGCCGCAGTGTTAATTGGGTTGTTGGCCGGCATCCCCGGCCGTCCCGGTTGCGCCGGAGAGCCGGGTTGCGCGGGGGCTCCCGGTTGACCGGCAGTGCGCATCGAAGCTACCGGCAAGCTTGAACGGATGTTCGATTCGGTCTTGGCGTCGAGCGGACGCCCTGGATTGCGTGCCAGCGCTTCCTGCTGCGCGGCAAAGGGCACGGGCCGGACCGGCGGAGCCACGCGGGAGACCACCGGCCGCGGAGCGGCTTGTGTAGGAGGAACTGCCGCGCGCGCTCCAGCATTCACGCCCAGCACGCTGTTGCGTTCAGGAGCCACCGGCGCGGCCGACGCCACCTGCACGGTCTTCATCTGGCTGGCGTTCACCGCCACCATGGACTTGGCAACCGGCTCGGAGTTGGTGAATACGCGGTTCGGCACCGCGGTCACCGCGCCCGTCACGTTCTGGTTCACATAGTGAATGTTGGTGACATTCGTGTTGCGGATGACGGTCGTGTTGTTGTTGGTGACGTAGTAATTGTTCGTCACATTGGTGATGTTGGTGATGTGCGTGTTGGTGACGTTCACCTGCTGGAAGTAGGTGCGGCTCACGCTGTACGCGGGAACGTAGGGTTCCCCCCATCCCAGCGGGAACCAGCCCACCCCGGCGCCGCCGCCAAGGGAAACGCTGACGCCAATGTGCGGACCGCCGACCCATGCGACCAGCGCGGGCGCGTACACCGGGCGCGCCACCACGACCGGGCCCGGAGCCCAGCCCCAGAATCCGTCGTAGTAGACCCATCGCCCGTAGTGGCAGGGCGCAAATCCCCACGGCGCGTCATCCACCCACGTCCATCCCCAAGGAGCCACCCAGACCCAGTGGCCGTAGCGATACGGCGCCCAACCCGGAGCGACAGCCGGCACCCAGACCGGGCCGTAGCCGCCCACCTCGCGCCAGGATCCGTACTCATCCAGGTCATCGGCGCCGACCACGTCGGCGGAAACGTAACGGTAGGACTGCGCGTGATCTTCGCGATCGCTGCGAACCTTGCACCAGTCATCAAAGCCATCCCGATCGGGCGCCGGATACATCTGGTGCTCGAGTGACGTGCCATTCTGGAAGCTGGCCTGCTCGCCCGAGTGTAGTTTCACGCCAGCGCCTTGACCGTTCGCCTCTCCCTCACCGTGCCAGACGGTGACATAGGTGGTGTCGGTGTTCGGGTCTACGTCAAAGCGGTAGTCGCCGCCCTTCAAAATCGTGAAGGCCTGGTTGGGCGTATCAATCTCGTAGGTCTCGCCGTCGAACAAGTGGCGGATATGGAGGTTCAGCGTGCCCTGATCCAGTTCGACCTGCACGATGTCATCGCTGACGTTGGTGAGGGTCATGCTGGTTTCGGCATTGAGGCGCACCGAAGCGCTGCCCAGCGACAGTTCGGCGCGTGAGTCTTTATCCGTCCAAAGACGGTCAGCCGTGGTCAGCGGCCGATTGAGCGTGGCAGCCACCCAGTCGTTTACTCCGCCCGGCTGCATGGAAACTTGTCCGGACATGTATTTCAGCCGGACAGCGCGGCTTGGCGGATCCGCGAACGCAGCGCCGGCACACAGGAGTAGCAGTGCCGCCAGACTTGAAACAAGCGCAACCTTTTGAAATGTTTTCATGGCCTTCCGGCCTCCTGCTCGACCGGCAACCGTGCCCCGCCGAGTCTGCGCGGCAGGACGAATCGCTCCCAATCCGGCCGCCTGCCTCTGTAAACACCGATTCCGCGAGGCAGTTTCGATCAGAAGTATCGGGGACGGAGATGACTTTGGATAGTAACCGTGGTGAAGGGACTATCGGCGCACTCCGCGCGCGCCTACCTCCTTGATTCCGAAGGAGGTGGCGGCTGCGATCTGCGAAGAAATGCCCGAAACGCTCACCGCTCGGGCCGCCTCAAAACTGGGGGTACAATCATCGAGAAGTCATGGCCGACCTGATTCAACTGGCGATACCAGCTTTCATCCTTTTGATGGCTATTGAGGCTGTCGCCGACGCCGTCATGCGCCGTGACCTCTACGAGGTGAAGGATGCCGCGGCCAGCATCTCGATGGGGCTGGGCAATGTCGCGGTCAACCTGGTGGCGAAGACGATGCAGCTTGGCATCTTCATGCTGCTGTATCGCTTCCGGCTCTTCAACCTGGGCACGCAATGGTGGGTCTGGTTGCTCCTGTTTTTCTGCGACGAGTTCAGCTACTACTGGTTCCATCGCGCCAGCCATGAGTGCCGGCTGTTCTGGGCGTCGCATGTGGTGCACCACTCGTCACAGCGCTACAACCTTTCGACCGCGCTGCGCCAAAGCTGGACTGGCACCTTCATGAGCTGGATCTTCTGGATGTGGCTCCCGCTGCTGGGCTTCCGGCCGATGATGGTGCTCACCATGCAGGCCATCAGTTTGCTCTACCAGTTCTGGATCCACACTCAACTGGTGGATCGCATGGGCCCACTGGAGTGGGTCATGAACACCCCGTCGCACCATCGCGTGCATCACGGCTCCAACCCGCGCTACATCGACCGCAACCACGCCGGATCATTGATCATCTGGGACCGGATGTTCGGCACGTTCGAGCCGGAGATCGACCGGCCGCGCTACGGCTTGACCAGGAATATCCAGACCTATAACCCGGTGCGGATCGCCTTTCACGAGTGGGTCGATCTGTGGCACGACGTCCGCACCGCTCCGGGCTGGGCCAACAAGCTGCGCTACATCTTTGGTCACCCGGGCTGGCGCCACGATAGCCCGGCTCCCCTCGGGGCCGGGATGGGAAGCCAGCCTTCGGCTTCGCTTTCCTGAGTTCCTCCTTCCCGACACTCCGGTTTCCCTATTCCGCAGATTGCACTTGACAGTAGGGGTGCCGAGACGCGAAGGTATTGTCGGCTGTTAAATCGATTCAATGAACCGTTTTGCTGAAAATCCCCCGGAATATGGCATCGCCCTCGATATGGGCGCTACCCATCTGCGCTTCGTTCTGGCCAATGACCGCAGCGAGATTCTCAAGGAGATCCGCGACCGGGTGCTGACCGAGTCCGGGCCGCATGGGGTCAGTTCGCAGATTTGTGATGGAATTGGGCGTTTGCTCCCGAGTGAAGGCCGCGAACGGTTTCGCGGAATCGCGATCGGCGTGCCCAGTGCGGTGGATCCTAAGACCGGTCGAATCCTCGACGCCAACAACATCCCCGGCTGGCGTGGCGTTGATCTCGGACTGGCGATTGAGGAACGGTTCCAAGTGCCGGTGTATGTGGACAACGACGCCAACATGGCCGCCATCGGCGAACATTGGCGCGGCGTGGCTGGCGCAGTCTCCGATTTTGTGTTCATCGCGCTGGGCACCGGCATCGGCGCCGGCATTTTCGTGAATGGCCAGCTCTGCCGTGGCCGCACCGGATCCGCCGGCGAAATTTATCGCATGAACATTGATTGGCGGCAGTGGAACGAGGACTTCGGCGGCAGTGGGCAGTTCGAGAAATCGGTTTCGGGGATGGGGTTGGCAACCGAAGGACGCCGGGTTCTGTCGTCGGCCAATGGATCGGCGGGGAACCTGCCCGACGAGCGTGATGCCCGTTTCGTTTTCGACGCGGCCCGCCGCGGAGACTCGCGGGCGCAGGCCCTGATTGATCGAACCTTCGAGATGCTGGGGGTCGGAGTCGCGAACCTGGTCAGCGTTCTCGATCCCGAAATGGTGGTCTTCAACGGCGGCCTGGTGCGGGGCGCGCCGGACCAATTGCTGGCAACCGTGGATAAGGTCGTGCGTCGCATCCATCCGAACCCGCCGCCCGTGCGGCTCAGCGCGCTGGGAGACCAAGCTCAGATCTGGGGTGCGCTGTGTACTCTGTTCGAGCCGGAGCGGCAGCATGCCATCCGCGCGGCCGAGCCAGCCGGCGGAGCCTGATCCGCCGACCGTCCGCAGACTGCCGTGCAGGCCTTGCCTTAGCGAGAGTGCCCCGGGTTCGTGCCGGACCGTGCGGCGTTCTCTTCCAGAGCCTGGTTCGCCTTCGCGGTGATCTGGTTCCGCACGTCCCACAGCTCCTTGTAGAACAGGTGCTCCATGCGCTGGTGCAAGACCTCCACCGGCGTGCCCATGGTGCCGACCACCCCCCCGCCGATGATGCGCTGGGCCAGCTTGAGATGATGGAAGCGGAACAGGTGCATGCGCTCGTCGAAGTCGAGCAGGCACTCGGCAACATCGTGCAGTCCAAAGAACTCGGCATGACGGCGATAGAGGTCGTCGACCGTCAAACCGGCAGCCTGAAGTTGCTGGTCGAAGGCTTGCCCCAGCCGCGGTCCGATATGCAGGAGTGCCAGAAATCCTGGAGAATCCAGCCCGCTGCCGTGCCCGAGACCGGCACGAATGATGTGGTAGTCGTAGGGGGTGATGGTTTCCAGAACATGCAGCAGGCCAATCGGATATTCCAACTCCATGTTGGCGCGGCGAATCAGGCGCGCGGCGTTCAAAAAATTGCCCGACTTCACGCAACTCAAAGCCCGCTCGAGCTCAAAGACCGCTCCCTTCATCAACAGTTCCGAGCTCTGGTGGACGACCTGGAAAGTCATTTCGTCGTCGTGCAGGAGTTCGTCCGGCTTCTTCTGCAAGGCGAGCAGTTCGTCGGTGCGCAGATAGCGCTCGTAGTCGGAGGCGCCCGGTCCCGGCAAGATGGGCTTTCGCAAATCCTCAGATTGATTCATGGAATGTACAGAATCCTGGCGTGAATCTTGACCCCGCCAAATCGTATCACTTGAACCCCACGGCGCGCCTTGCAGGCTTCGCCAGGTGGACAACCTGCGGGATTGAGCAATAGACTCGTAGGGGTTTCGCCGGAGATTTCGGCGCTCCCAGAGCCTGCTATGCGATTGGTTACCTTTGAGAATTCGGTTGGACAATCCCGCATTGGCGCGGTCGCGCGGGATGGCCGAATCGTTGATCTAAATTCCGCCTGTGCACTGCAACTGCGCGCCGACCGGCATGAGGGCGCATACGCGAGGTTGGCCGATGCGCTGGTACCACCGAGCATGCGTGCGCTGTTTGAAGGCGGCGACACCAGCCTCGACGCAGCGCGCTCGGCTCTGGAATTCGTGGCCAGCCACAAGTCATCCTCCCAGGGCCCATCCGGCGAGCCTATTTTCTATGAACTCGCCGACGTCAGGCTGAAAGCTCCGATCGTCCCCAAAAAGTTCTTTCACACGGCCGGTAATTTTCGGGAGCATCACGAGGAGGCTACGAAGGCAGGGTTTTCCCATCCGGTGATGCCCTGGATTGTCTTCTTTCAGAATGTGGACGCGATCATCGGTCATGAAGAAGCCGTCATCTATCCGGAGCATCTGACGCAGGAACTCGACTACGAGCTGGAACTGGCTGTCGTCCTGAAGAAAGGCGGCAAGCATTTCTCGCCGGAGGAAGCCTCGAGCCACATCGGCGGCTACGTGATTTTTAATGACATCACCGCGCGCGACATTCAGCGCCGCGAGATGAAGTCGGGAGTGTTCAGCTTCTGCAAGGGTATCGACACCTTCTGCCCACTGGGCCCGTGGATCGTAACCGCGGACGAGATTCCGGATGCGCACAATCTCGCCATGGAGTTGCGGGTCAACGGCGAGCCGCGCCAGCGCTCGCACTCGGGCAAAATGTCGGTGAAAATTCCCGAGATCCTCTCGCACTATTCGCCGATGGGCTACAGCGCCGGAGATTTGGTTTCCACCGGTACAGTCTCGGGAGTCGCGGCCTTCAGCGGAGATCCCAAGGCCTGGTATCTGAAGCCGGGCGACGTGATGGAGTGCGAGATCGAACGAATTGGCATCCTGCGCAATCGCGTGATTTCGTGGCAAGAGGCGTATGGCCACAAACCAGAAGCGATGGCAACCCAGGAAGTCCTGAAGTAGCGGCGACTCCTATGACCAGCACTGCAAATGACCATATCTGGGTCAGCGCTCTCAATGCGCGGTCCGAGATCCGCACAGCGTTTTCTGCCGGCACGGTGCGTTTCTACGACACCACCCTGCGCGACGGCGAACAGACGGTGGGCGTCGTGCTTTCTCCCCAACAGAAACTGGAAATCGCGCGTGGATTGGACCGTATGGGGGTGAGCCGCATCGAGGCCGGCTTCCCGCGCGTCTCACCCGAGGATGCCGAAGCGATCCGGCTGATGCAAGGCGCGGGTCTGAAATCGGAGCTCTGGGGATTCTCGCGCGCGGTGCGGGCTGACGTAGAAGAACTGGTGCGTCTTGGCCTTCAGGCCTCCATCATCGAAGCTCCCACCAGCGATATCAAACTCAAGGCTTACGGCATTACTCGCGAGGAAGTTCTCCGGCGGGTCACGGAAGCCGTGTCCGCCGCGAATCAGAACGGCATCACGGTTGCCTTTTTTGCCGTGGACGGTACGCGCACCGACCTCGACTTTCTCAAGCAGGTGTACCTGGCGGCGCTGGAAAAGGGCGCCAAAGAAATCGTCGTCGTGGATACCATCGGCGCGGTCGGGCCGGAGGCGGCGGAATTCCTGGTGCGACAGGTGCGCGAGTGGATTGGCCCGCAGGTGCCGCTGCACTTCCACGGGCACAACGATTTCGGCATGGCAACGGCGTGCGCGGTGGCCGCGGTTCGCGGCGGCGCTTCGTGGATTCAGGGAACCATCAACGGCATGGGAGAGCGCGCCGGCAATGCCGACATCTGCGAGATTGCGCTCGCGCTTCGCTGCCTGTATGGAGTTCCTGTCGCGCTCGATTTGACCCAGGCGCGAGCAGTGTCCGAAGTCGTGCAAAGAGCCGGAGGCTACACGCTGGAAGCCTGGAAGCCGCTGGTGGGAGAAAACCTCTTCATGCGCGAGAGCGGCGCGGTGGCGAGCCAATTCAACATCCCGGAAGCCATCGAGCCCTATTCATCCGAAATCGTCAACGCTACGCGCAGCATCGTGCTGGGCAAGAAAAGTGGCCTCGACAGCATTGGCCTCAAGGCGAAGGAGCTGGGCATCGACGTCACCGCCGATCAGCGCGCTCCGATCCTAGCCGCAGTCAAGAAGCTGGCAATTGCCAAGCGCGGGCTCGTTTCTGATGAGGAGTTCCGGCGGATTGTGCAGGAGGCATTCGCGGGGGCGAAGGGGTGAAGGCCCGCGAGACCCTGCTGGAAGCCCCCGTGTTTTAGGCTTCTCGCTTCGAGCGGCAAGTCATATAACCGCAAAGCGCGCCAAGGTTCACGCTAAGCGCGCAAAGTGAAGACTGCGACACTGCGACGGACGCGCAGGACAGGCGAGGGCGCCTGTCCCTACACGGTTCGTGGTGACTTCAGGAACTGGGCGATGCAATCGTCGTAGAAATTCGGAAGTAAGTTGTCGTCACTTGCGGAAGTGGGGTAGCACTGCCTCGCCAAACAGCTTGGCCTGACCGGTGCGATCGTCGCCCCAGATCTCCAGCATGATGTGCGTGCACCCCGCGGCACGGTATTCCTCGATGCGCTGGATACATTCTTCCGGACTCCCGGCGATCGCGCATACCTTACGCAGAATCTCATCCGTGACCGCTTTCGCAGCGGCCTTCCGCCCGCCTTTCTCCATCGCATCGGCGATGGGCTGGAGTTCCTCAAAAGTCAGCCCGGCGCTCTGCAGCAGGACGTCGGCGGAACCCTTGATGTTCTGCACCTTGTTGGCGAGATACATCGCCGCCTGCTCGCGGGCACCTTCTTTTCCCTTCGCCGAGTCGCGTCCGATGCTGCCCACAATCACCGAACCCAGAATCAGCTTGGCCGGATCCTTTCCCGCCTTGCGCGCACCCTCTTCCATGTTCTTGCGGGAGTAGCGGACGAAGGCGGGTGTCGTAATGCTGGCCGTGAGCAGGCCGTCGCCGACCGAGCCCGCCATTTTCTGAAGAACCGGCCCGGTGCCGGCAATGTAGATCGGCGGAATCCCGCGCGGACTATGCGCATCGGCCTTCAGCGGCGGCACGCTGGCCTGGAACACTTTGCCTTCGTATTGAAAGGCGTCCCCCTGCAGCACGCCTTTGATGATTTCAATGCTCTCGCGCATCACCGTGGCCGGGCCGACTTTCTCGCCTTCTCCTTCGCCAATCTCCTTCATGAAAATCTTGGAGGCGCCCAGGCCCAGCAGGAAGCGGTCGCCGGCCAAATCCTGCATGACGCGGGCCTCCATCGCGATTTGCACGGGGTGCCGCGTGTAAGGCGAAATGATGCCCCAGCCCAGCTGGATGCGCCGGGTTTGCGCCGCAATGACTGCAAGGACGGCCGTTGAGGATCGCGCCTCGAAGGAATGCTTGCGCCACCACGGATACGCCTCGGCAATCCAAAAAGTGTCAAAGCCCGCGGTCTCGCAGGCTTTCGCCATGGCAAAGGTCTCGTGCACCGTCTCCATGCTCAGTTGCAGAACCCCGATATTGAGGGGAATGGCCATGAGTCCGTTCGCTCCAGTGAGATTTGAATAAAAAAATGCGGTTCAGTCGGGATCGGTCCAGGCGTGTTCCAGCCCTTTGATCAGCTCCCATAGCGCTCGGTTTAAGGGTGTGGGAACTCCGGCTTGCTCTCCCCACCGCACAATGGCACCGTTCATGAAATCGACTTCGGTCTGCCGGCGGGCAAGGACATCCTGCAGCATGCTGGCGCGGTGCTTGCCCGGAGCATTTGCGCCCTTCTGCACCATGTGCCGTGGATCCCCGTGCAACTGAATTCCCAACGCCCGAGCAACGGTCTCGCCCTCAATGATCAGGTCCTCGAAGAGTTGTCCCGTCTGCTTGAAACGAGTCGCGGCCCCGTGGTGAAGCTGCGTCAACGCTCCCACCGGGTTCGTGGAGGCGTTGAAAATCAGCTTGGTCCACTGCGCGCCGCGAGCGTCGGGCAAGGCAACCGTGTTCATGCCCGAGCGCGTCATGACTCCGGCCAACTGCTCGACCAGGTTCATCGGCGTGCGCGTAGGCTCGAAGGGACCGATCCAGGTGTCGCCCTTGATGTCATACCCCACATGCCCGGGACTGATCGGATGGCCGGCGGGAAACGTGGTCCCGCGAATTACGTAGTGGACATGCTCAGCGAGAATCTCTTCGTTGCCCACGCCGTTCTGCACGGAACACACGGCCGATTTGTCGTCGAAAGCCCGCGCTGCCTGCTGGATCGCCGCCTTTGTATGAATGGCCTTGGTCGCGACGATGCCGAAGTCGCACCGCGGCAGTTCTGCGGCATCGCTGGTGGCCTGCAGCCGGGCCACGAAATCGGCTGCCCCGGAGAGCCGCAACCCGTCATGGCGGATCGCCTCAGTGTGGTCCTTCCAAACGTCATAGGCCCAAACCTCCGCCTCGCCGGCCTTGGCAAGGTGCGCGGCGAACAGACTACCCACCGCCCCGCAACCCACGACGCAGATCCTCATCCGCAGCCATCCTCCAGGTTCGACAACTTTCAGCGGGAAATACTGTGCGGCGTTTCCTGACCCTCGAAAAAACGCCATGGGACATCGGCCAGGCATTCCCCTTCCGTCTTGCCGATGCGGTAGGTGTCCTGGGTGTAGAGACAGACCTTGCCGTCCTGATCGACGACCTGCGGATGGAGCGAGAAGATCATGTTCTCCTCCAGTGGAACATCGCTGGTAGCTCCGATCGCGGGATATTCCAGCATGGTCGTGCCGATCGAGTGGCCGGACAGATGGCCGAGCGCGAAGCCGTGCTTGGCAAACGTTCCGGCAACCGCGCGATGCACGTTGCTGGCGAGTTCGCCGGCTCGCATGAGCTTGCGCGCTTCTTCAAGGGCCAGCGGATAGGCCGCGGCCATTTTTTGAGTGGTCGTCCCGGGCTTGCCCCGCAACAGCGGACGGGAGAATTCCACCCAGTAGCCGCCCGCGCCCGTGATTTCCAGCGAATACAAAAGCAAGTCGTTGGCTTGAACGGCACGGCTTCCCGGCACCTTGAAGAATGCTTCGGCCTCACCATGGGAGCCGGAAAGCAAGATGTTCATCATGCGCGGACCCGCGCCCCGGGCGAAGAAGCGCTCGACGGCCGGCGCCATGATTTCCGCTTCAGTCTTTCCGGGCGCATAGGCCCCAACCAGCGCCCAGAAACCATCCAGAATGATGTCCATGGCATCGCGCACCTCCGCGAGTTCCTCCTCGCTCTTGACCGCGCGCGCCATGTCGAACTCCTTGTCGAACGGAACCAGTTCCAGGGATGCGTTGGCCAATTCGCGGTAGTCGCGGACGGCCATCACAAAATTCATGCCATACACGCCAAGGCGCTTCCACTTGCGCTCCGCCGCCACATCGTGAATCCACTTGCCGGGGACCTCGGGCCAGACGTGGTCCTTCACCCACGGCTTGCGCTTGTCGCCGATCCAGCGCGCCTCGCGCGGAAAGACGAGCGTGGGCTCGCCTTGCAGAGGTATCAGGACGTACACGTAGCGATGTACGATCTCGAAACCCGACATGTACTGCACGGCGCCTTCAAAACCGGCGTATTGATTTCCGCAGATGAGCAGCGCGTCCAATCCCGCTTTTTCCATGCGGGAACGGACGTTCTTGTAGCGGCGTTCAATCTCTTGCGAACTTGGCAAAAGCGACCTCGAAGGGCAAATTGGCTCGTCAGGCACTGACGCCGCACAGTTCGGCAGCAGTCAATGCGTAAATTTTCGTGATATTCACCAGCGTTTCGATTTTGACTTTCTCGCCTTCCTGATCCCTCGGCCCGCTGGAGGGCCCATAGTTCACGGTGGGCACGCCGTAACGGCTGAGCACGCTCGCATCCGAGCACCAGGTAACGACATCCCGCTTCGGAGATTCGTTCATGATGCGCTGATGGTTCGCCTCGATGGCCCGAATCATGACATGCCCTTCGTCGATCTGGGCGCCGGGGACGGAGACGTACGTTTCAAACTCCAAACCCCAATCCGGATGCTCGCTCTCGAGTTGCTGGAACAACTGCTGCAGGCTGCGGCGCGCTTCAGTCATCGCGATGGTCGGGGGCACGCGCACATCGAGAAACAGATCCGTCTTCTCCGGCGTGCGGCTGGCCCGCCAGGCATGGCCTCCGCGAATGCCGCCCAGATTCACAATGGCTTTCCTGCCGCCATAGGAGGCGCGTCGCTCCCATTCCTCGATCCACCCGAGAATCGGGCCCATCAATGCGTACATACGGCGAATGGAGTTCATCTCCTCGCGGCCTTCGCAGAACGCCGTGTGCACGTAGATGCCGGTACAGGAAATGCGCGCCCACATGGACCCGAAGTGCTCGAGCACGACGTGCATATCGGTGGGCTCGCCCAGAATGCACATATCGGGCAGCACGCCGTGATTCACCAGGTAGTGCGTGCCGAAACCGTAGCCGCGATATTCCTTTCCCTTAAAGTCGCCCCACTGGGTTTTTTCGATTTCACCCGCGACCGCCGCGATGATGAAGTCTCCCTTGAGGCGAACGCCGGCTCGCTGCAGTGCCTTGAGCGCGTGCGTGTAGCAGACCAGCGCCCCTTTCATGTTGTAGATGCCGAGACCGTAGATGAACCCATCGCGGATCACAGCATTTGGCTTATAGCCCAGGCCCGTGAGGAACTCTTCCCGGCCGGTATTGGAAGTGTCCATGTGGCCATTGAACATCAGGTTCTTGCCACCGCCACTGCCTATCCAGCGGCCAACCACATTGGCGCGATTTTCCTCCACCTCCTGCCATGTGACAGTCAACCCGAGCTGCTGCAGCGTGTTTTGCATGTACTGCGCCATCTGCAGTTCTTCGCCGGTGGGGCTGGGGATGTTGATGACGTCCCGCGCCATCTCAACGATCTCGGCTTCTTTCACCTCGGCAAGAATCTTCTCCACCAGGCGCTGATCGAGATCCGACTGGCGTTCTTTGTTCAGCGTGGGCACCGTCTTCGTGATCCTCTCCTAATTTCGAGCGTGGCCGGCAGGGTGTGCCTGCGCCAGGCGAAAGTCGTCCGGATAAGTGCAGAGCTTCTCGTTTCCGTGCTCGGTGATGAGGAAATTGTCTTCGAGGCGCAGTCCTCCACCACCCGGCCAGTAGATGCCCGGCTCGATGGCCAGCACCATCCCTTTCTTCATCACGCCCGTCCCCGCCTGATGCGCGTAGGGCGGTTCGTGCGCGCGCGCCCCAACGCCATGACAAATGGGATGCGAAGGCTGACCGGCATATCCACCTTCTGCAATCCGCGCGCGAATCAGACGGTCGAGATCCGGGAAACCCGCGCCATCCCGCGAGTACGCAATGGCTTCGTTGAATACCCTCAGCAGTAAGTCGAGCAGCTTCTGATACTGCGGGGTCAACTCGCCGGGACACGCATTCTTTGTAAGGTCGGTCCAATACCCGTCAACGCACACCCAGATTTCAAACAGAGTCGGCTCGTTCTGCTGGATGGGGCGGTCCCCGGTCGCCGTGAAAGTCGCGATCCCCTTTCCGGACCAAACCAGCGTGAACGCGCGCGCCATCTCGACCTTGCCCTTGTAACCCACGCCCAAGCCGTGCACAAAGCTCTCGTACATGCCGCCGACTTCGCTCTCCTTCATTCCGGCTCTCATGTGCTCGCGGGTGTAATCCAGCGCGAGAGCGGCCAGTTCATTCGCCAGGCGCATGCGTTCGATCTCTTGCGGCGTTTTGATGGAGCGCGCTTCGCTGAGCACAGGTGTCGCATCGACCACCTGGCCACAGATCTTGCGGAACGCGTCGAAGAAAAATTGCGTGGGAGTGGTGGGCTCGCCCACCATGCGGTCCGCGCTCTGCGTTCCCATGTTGAGTTCGACCGCGACTTTGTCGGTCAGGCTTCTTTCCTTCAGAACCTGCAGCGCCAAGTCCAGCGACCGATATTGCGGCGGCCGAGGGTCGCGCTCGTCATAGCCCTTGAACAGGCGGAGATCCTGAGTCCAGGCATTTCGCTGCGCGTCGGCGAGCTGGGGCTCGAGCGCAATGAGCGTTGGCTCTCCTTCCCGCGGGAATACGACCGCGTCGTAGCCCTTCATGCACCAGTAGTTCGTGAGGTACAGCACGTTGTCTGGCGCGCGGACCACGAGTGCGCTCAGATCCTGATCCTTCATCAGGGAACGGACGCGATTCAGTTTCGCTTCGTCAATTGGCCAAGCCATAGTCAATGCCCCCGACGCCAGCTAATGCGTCGCCTGTTCGACCTCGCTGCGCCCCGCTTTCCCTTTCACCGCCACCGGCCGGTTCTCATCTTTGAAGTTCCAGCCGTCCTCTTTGCCACGAATCAGGCGGTAGATCGCGGTATGCAAGGGGGCTGCCACGCCCACGCGCGCCGCTTCCCGCGCAATCGCCCCGCTCAGGAAATCCACCTCCGTGTACAGATGGCGCCGCACGTCATACAGCATGGACGGCGGGTGATTGGTCATGGCGCCGATCTTGTTCATGGCCCAGGGATCGTCGTGCAACTCCACTCCCATGGCGGCAGCCACATGCTTCCCTTCGTCCATGAGCGCGTGCACCAAGTGCCCCAAGTCAGAAAATTTTCCTTCTTCGACAAAATGGGGCGAATGCGGGAGCTCGGTAAGCGCCGATACTCCATTCACCGACGCGTTGAAGATCAGCTTCGACCACTGGGCGGGGCGCGCATCTTTCAGGGCCTCGGCCTTGAGGCCGCTGCGCACCAGCAGATCGGCCGCCTCCTCGACGACCGCGAAGGGCGTCTGGCGCGGTTCAAATGGGCCCAGCCATGTCGCAGTATCCAGTTCGTACTGAACGTGCGTATCGCTATGGCGGGTGCCGCTCATGAAAGTAGTTCCGCGAATCACCAAGCCCTTGGTGTATTCGGCGATGATCTCTTCGCTGCCCAGACCATTCTGCGCGGAGATGACCGCGCCGCCGTCGAACCGGTCTCCGGCATCCGCAATGGACTCGCGCACCTGGGTCGCCTTGGTCGCCACAATCCCCAGATCGCACTGCGGCACTTGACGCGGATCGGTTGTCGCGTGCAGCGACGCCCAGAAACTATGCGTGCCGGAAACGCGCAGCCCCTCGCGGTTCAAGGCCTCCGCATGCTCCTTGCGGCGCACCAGCGCCCAGACTTCCGCGACCTGCGCCAGGTGCGCGGCATACAGGCTGCCGATCGCGCCGCATCCGATGATGCAGATCCGTTTCATGCTGCGGGCGGAACCCGTCGCTCCATTTTGACCAAATCATCCAAACGATTGATCTCGCCCTTCAAGGCGCGAAACAGGCTATCCGCATTGTTGAACGAATCTTGGATGAACACTCCGGTATCGAACAACGCGTCCTGCAAAGCCGCCGAGATCGTATGCACGGGCGCGGCGCCGCCTTCACCCATGCCCTTCGCCCCGCTATAACTGTGCGGCGATGGCGTCTCGATATGCCCGTACTTCACCTTCGGCATATTCATTGCCGTGATCGGAATATAGTCGCTGAAGGTGCTGGTCAGCATGTTGCCCACAGAATCGTAAACGCAATTTTCCAGCAACGCCGCTCCGATCCCGTGTGCGGTCGCGCCATAGACTTGACCCTCGACAATCGGAGGATTGATCACCGTTCCGCAATCGTCGACCGCAACGTAATCCAGAATGCGGGGAACGTAAGTGCCGACGTCAATCTCCACCACCGCAATGTGCAACTGCGACGCATACGTCATGGTCAGGTTGCCGTACTTCTTCTTCGTGTCAGGAACCTTGAACGGGGCGCGCCAGATGTAGCGGCAGTTGAGTGTCACGTCATGCAGTTCCGTCGGAAGCACCGCGCTGTTCACGTTCACGATATTGGCCAGCGTCCAATAGTTCACCGACTTGCCCTTGCTGCGGGAGCGCACCTCCGGTCCCTGCCCTCCGACGCCGAACTCCAGATCGTCTTCCGAAGTTTCGAGTACGAAGGCCGCCAGACGCTTCATCTCGGCTTTCAACTTCTGGGCTGCGCCATGGACGGCCGATAGTCCGGAAACGGCGAACTGGCTGGCATAGGTTCCGGAAAATCCGGTGTGCACATTGCGCTCGGTGTCAAAGCCCGTGCGCACCGTAATCAGATCCGGCGTAATCCCCAGAACATCAGCGACCACTTGCGCCGCGGTGGTCTCGTGGCCTTGCCCCTGTGGACAGGACCCGACTGCGACCACCACTTCGCCGTAGATGTCGAGCTTGCAGCTTGCGCCCTGCGAATTGCCCGAGAACGGCGCCCCCGGATTCACGATCTGCGATTGCCCGAAGTTGTTGGTGCCGGAGTCGAGCGTGGTGCCGATCCCGATCCCCAGCATGCGCCCTTGCTTGCGGGCCTCCGCCTGTTTCAGTCTCCACGCTTCCCAGCCGATGAGCTTCTTTGCAAGTTCCAGCATCCTGGGATAATCGCCCGAGTCGTATACGCAGCCATTGGGCGTGGTGTACGGGAATTCTTCCCGGCGAATGTAGTTGCGCAGCCGCATTTCGTCGGCGGGAATTCCCAGCTTGTGCGCGCAAATATCGACCACCCGCTCCAGGAACCACAGGTGCTGCATGCGGGAATAGCCGCGATTGGGTCCGACTGGGCACTTGTTCGTAACCGCTTGCTCAAATTCAATCCTTGCGTTCTTGAACCGGTATACGCCGGGAACCACTTGCGACCAGATGACGCAGCCCAGCGGTTCGTAGCGCGGATAAGCGCCGCAGTCATCGATGTGGCGCGACGTAATCGCGGTGATGACGCCATTCTTGTCCAGGGCAACTCGCGTATTGCGAAACGTTCTCTCGTTGCCATGGGCGCTCGAGATCATATGTTCGGAGCGGGTTTCGACCCACTTGACCGGGCGGCCACCGGACTTTTTCGAAGCCAGGGCGCACACCGCCATTTGCGGATAGCTCGTAATCTTGATGCCAAAGCTGCCGCCGATGTCCGCCGTCTGCACCCGGATGCGATCGATATGCACGTTCAGGTGCGCCGCCAGGAATTGAATCGCGAATGATGGGAACGAGTTGTTGCACCAGTAATAGATCCGCTCATCTTTCGGATCCCACTGGCCGATGACCACGTTGTTTTCCAGCGGCGTGCTCGAGAAGCGATGAAAGTGCAGGCGATCGATCTCGATCACGTACTCGGCATCGGCGAATGCCTGCTCTGCGTCTCCATATTCGAAGGTGCCACTCCACACCCGGTTGGTTCCCGCCTCTTCGTGCAGAAGGCTGGCGTCTGTGAGCGCCTGCTCGGCATCGATTACCGGATCGAGCGGTTCGTATTCCACCTGAACGGCCTCTGCGCCGTCTTCGGCAATGCGCGGATCGACGGCGACCACGGCCGCCACCGGCTCTCCCTGGTAGCGGACCTTGGAAACCGCGAGCGGGAAGTCGCGGATCTTGCCGCCCGGTTCAGGAGCAATCTCGATGAAGGGCTGCGTTGCAGAAACGACCTCGGAACCGCACAGCGTGCAGACCACGCCCGGAATCTTCTCCGCCTCGGCAGTGTCGACGCTCACCACCTTCGCGTGAGCGTAGGGTGACCGCACGAAGCATAAATACAGCATCTCGCGGAGCTTGATGTCGTCGGCAAACTTGCCTCGGCCGCGCAGCAAACGGTCTTCTTCTTTGCGAGGAACCGGCTTTCCAACCCAGTTTTTGCTGTCGACACTCACGATGCAGCCCCTGGAGTGGTATCCATCGGCTTACTTAATGCCGCTTGTAAGCCATCAATCAACTTCTGCAGTTGCTTTTTGCCGAGGGGCTCCAGCAGCCCTCCGGCAACCGAGGTCAGCCGGCCGAAAACCTGGGCCTCGCCTTGCCAGGCCACCTTGGTTCCGTTGCCCGCCGGAGCAAGATCGAATCCGGCAACCATGCTCACATTGCCCCCAGCAACGCTGCCCTGGCCCTTGTACTGCGCCCGTTGTGGCCGCAAAGCTTCGGCCAGTTGCAGCTTTACATCGGCAACGCCCTTGATATACGAAACCCCGACGTTGACCTTCACCGTGAAGTGCTCGGCGTCCTGCACCGTCACTCCCCGAAACTCGGGCAGCAACGGAGCAAACTTGTTCGGATCGGTCAGGAAGTCGTAGACCTCCTCCGGCTGCCGTCCCACTTCGAATTCACCGCCAAACTTGATGGCCACCTGTCAGGCCCCTTTCAGGTTGTGGGCTGCCAACTGAATCGCCTTGAAAACGTTCTGGTACCCGGTGCAGCGGCACGTGTTGCCGGCAATCGCCTTGCGGATTTCCGTTTCGCTGGGCTCCTGGTTTCGCGAGACCAACTGGAAGGCCGCGAGCATCAATCCCGGAGTGCAATATCCGCATTGCAGCCCGTAGGAGTCTCCGAAGGCTTTCTGAATAGGATGGAGAGTCCCATTCTTCTCGAGACCCTCGACGGTCAGAATTTCCGCGCCATCGGCCTGCGCCGCCAGCATAGTGCACGACTTCACTGCCGCCCCGTTCATCAGCACGGTGCAGGCTCCGCAATAACTTGTGTCGCAGCCCACGTGGGTGCCGGTGAGGTCGAACTCCTCGCGCAGCAATTCCACCAGCAGCATTCGCGGTTCCACGCTCGCCGAGTACGCCTTCCCGTTCACGGTTACGCGAATTGGCACCTTCTCAATCGCTTCAGGCATAAATATGGCTGACCTCGACTCGCTCTCCCTTTGCCCGGCGCAGGGCAATTTCCGTGGCGCGCTTGACCAGCGCAGAGACCAGGGCCCGCTTGTATTCCGCCGAGCCCCGCATATCCGTTTGCGGATCGACCGCCGCATGCGCGGCTTCCATGGCTGCGGTAATCGATTTTCCATCGACCTTGTGCCCGCGCAGAGCGGCCTCGCCTTCCGTGACCCTCACGGGCGTAAGCCCCACACAACCAAGAACAATCGCCGCCTGCCGGCAGATGTCTCCATCCACCTGCAACTGCACAGCCGCGCTTGCCGTCGGATACACCGGCGCCGAGCGCTTGAATGCCACATAAGCTCCGCCGCTGCCCGTCCCAGGCTTCTGAATCACAACTTCCGTGATCAGTTCGTCGTGCTCGAGCGCCGTCGTGTAGGCGTCTCGAATGAACTCGCTCAGAGGAATCTTGCGCTCTCCCGCCGGACCCAGGCACTGAATTTCCGTGTCTTGCGTGAGAAGAACAGTTGCCCAGTCGCCGCTAGGGTCGGCTTCCGCGAGCGAGCCGCCGATGGTGCCTCGATTCCGGATCTGCACATCCGCAATTCCTGCCGCGCAGTCGTGAAGAATCGAGGCCTGGGAAGCTATCGTGGAATGCTCGATCTCGGCATGCCGGGTCAGGGCCCCCAGCCGCAATTTTCCGGCCTCGTCTTTTACATAGGCTGCATCGGGAACGAAGTTCAGGTCCACCAGGTGCGCTGGATTGGCAAAGCGCAACTTCATCAGCGGGATCAGGCTCTGCCCGCCGGCCAGCAACTTCGCCTCCTCCCCCAGCTGGGAAAGCATGGTTGCGGCTTCCTTCAGCGACTTGGCCCGATGGTAGTGAAACGATCGCGGATACATCCTTGCTCCCTTGCTCAGCTCAACGACAATACGCGGTTCTCAAATTCGACTGTCGCGCGCCGGCTCCCGTGCCTCGCGCGCGAATCCCCATGCTACAGCGGCCAACGCGATTATGACTAATGCCGACCCCACAATCGCCAAGCCCTTTGAAAATCCCGACCCATGGGTCAGGGTTTGAAGGATCACGCCAAGCGGAAACAAAAAAGAACCGAACGCCAGCCCTGCCGCCGAGAGCATTCGCGACCGCTCATCGAGTGCAACCCAGTCGAAGGCTGCGCCCAGCACGATCAGCAGCATCGCCAGGCCAATCCAATGCGAGTGCAGATCGACTTGCCGCACGTAGTCGTATTTAACGGCAGCATATTCATCAATCGAGCTGTGCGCTTCCGGCAAATTCCGTTGGGCAGCCTGTACGAAGCCTTGTGCCAGCGCGCCGCCCATCCGGTCCAGCGTCTGATGCTCGACAAACGCTGCATAGTACAAGCCATAAAGCATGCCCAGCGTCGCCAGCACGAGTCCACTCGCCATCAGGAGCTTCCGCGCCGGGCTCATCGTGCAACTCCGTTTTCCGCGTCCAGTGTGCCGCTGTAGCGGAGCACGCCTGCCAGCATGCCGCACAGGGCGATGATCACCAGCAGGCCGCCCACATCAGCGATGCCACCCGCCACCAATCCCCATCGAGCTTCCAGGAGAACAAACACCGGGAGAACGAGCGACCCCAACAATAAAAGCCGTACCCAGCGCCGCTGCCACCGCTCGCTGAGAAACACATAGGGCTGCACGAACGACAACAAAATTGCCAACAACCCAAACTCGATCACATGGGAATGGGCCGCAATCTTGACCGCGCGCTCCGCGGCCAGGGAACCGTAGTCGGCGACCGCCAGCGCACTGCCTCCCTGGGGGCTCACGGCGCCGTCCACCATGCTCTTCAGGATCGTCGTCTCCTGCGCCTCATGCCGGTAGAGATCCGCACCCGCGTACCACGCACCGTACAGAAACCCGAAAAGCACCAGCAGCGTGCCTCCACTGAGAAGCGCCCGGCGCTCCCAGGTGCGCTCTCGGGGCAACTTGACCTCCGCCTCGCGCGGGCCGGATCGCAGATAGCGCCAGCCGCCATACATCTCCGCCAGCAATACGACGATCAAAAGCGCGCCCGATGCGTCCGCCAGCACGCTCGCCCAGCCAATTACCGGGAACGGACTGTAAGCCAGGCCTACATAGTGGATCAGAAAAATTCCGATGGGCAGCAGCACTCCGCCGGCGACGAGCCACGCCGCCAGCAACTTCTTGCGCTTTTGGGGAAGCGCGATATACGGCTGAATCAGAGCCAACAGGATCGCCAGATAGCCAGCCGCGGTCATATGCACGTGAGCGTCAACCTTGGTGCCATGATCCTCGAGCAACCCGCCGATATTACCGAAGATGTCGTTGACGGCCCGGGCATTTCCCGCCCGCACGGCCTCGCTGGCCGCCAGGAGAGCCTGCACCGTTTGCCCGCCATTCTGGTGCAGCACAAAAACCGCGAAGATGTCCCCAAACAGCATGCCGCCCGCGATCAGCGCGATCCCCCCGAAGATCAGCAGCCGGCGCGCGCTCATGGGAGCGAACATCGGCGCCAGTGTTGGAGGAACCGCGACCGACGGCGTAGCCGAAATGGGTGGGCGTGACAGCTCTGCCATTTTCGTTGGTCCGGCTGGAATCAGTCAGCGGCAATCCGGGACGCCGGCCGAAATGCCGGAATTACATGCTTCGCAAAAAGCTGCTGCGTTTTGACGCTCTTCCAATGTTCGATGCCACCGAAGTTCGAGACGATGGCCAATTCCCCGATGCCGCCCTTGGCCTGCAGGTTCTTCACCTGCTGGACGACTTTCTCCGGGGTTCCGATGAACCCGATTTCCTGTTCCACAATCTGGTCGTAGGTCAGCTTGGTGAGAGACTCCAGCGCGCCGCTGGCGTAGAAACCATATCCCTTCGCCCGCAGTTCCGCCTTCTTCTCCTCACTCTGCAAAGACTCGACCGGGGAAGCGTTGAAGGCGAGAAAATTGAGAAGCGCCTGTTCCACCTCCCGCCGAATCGTTTTCTCATCCTCATCCATGTACACCGGCCGGATGTAAACAATGTCCGGCGCATGGCCATGTTCCGCGCAGGCCTTTTTGTAGAGGTTCAGCGGCCCTTCCAACACCTTCCAGGGCAGAAGCGGCGGGACGAAGATGCCCCAGCCCCGCTCTCCGGCCATCTGGTAGGTGATATCGCTGGTGCCGCCCGTGTAGAACTTGGGATGCGGCTTCTGCAGCGGCTTGGGCACGACGCTGACGTCCTTCACTTTGTAAAACTGGCCATCGTACGAGAACTTGTCGCGGGTAAAAGCCAACTCCAGAATGTCGATCGCTTCGTTATAGCGCGGCCGGCTCTCCTCCAGGGGCAACGCCGACGGCCCGAACAACCAGGCATGACCTCGCCCCAGTCCGCACTCCAGCCGCCCGTTCGTGAGGATGTCGGTTTCGGCGATCATGCCCGCCAGGCGCATCGGGTTTTCCAGGGGAAGCGTGTGCAGTGCAGTCCGGAAGCGTATGCGCCTGGTGCGTTGGGCGGCTGCGGCAAACATCGCCAGCGGATTGGCCGAAATGGAAAATTTCTGGAAGAAGTGATGATCGATGATCGAGTACACGTCAAAGCCCGCTTCATCGGCGTGCTCGATCTGGCGCATGATCTCCCAGATCATGTCGTAATGCGATTTATCGGGCGGAGTTTGTATCTCGCAATAGATTCCAAATCGCATTGAATTCCAGAACCTCGTCGAAATTGCGGGAGTCCTCTCCCCGCGGAAGTACGAGCGGCTCGGGACTCCCTGCCAGGGTTCGCCGGCTACCAGGTTAATCGCAAAGCAAACTGCAGCTGCCGTGGGTTGAAGACCGCACTCGGCGAACCGTACGCCGAGTTCGGTGAACCCTCACGATAGAACTGCGGGGCGCCCGCGCATCCGGGAGCGCCCGGATCCGCCGGGCAGAAATCGGCTGCTCCGTAACTGGTGTTGAAGTAGCGAATGTTCACGGTATTCATTAAATTGAAGGCTTCGGCCAGGAAGCGCAACTCCAGGCGCTCCTTGATGCGAAAGGCCCGCTCCAGCCGGATGTCGACGGTCTGTAGCGAGTCGCCTTTGAAGGTATTGCGCGCTTCGTTGCCGACGCGATCGTTGTTTCCGAATACGTCGCCATTGGCATCGAACCCGGCATACTTGGTGAAGTACTGAGGCGATTGCAGCGTGACAATCGTGCTGAAGGTGAAGTCCCGCAGGATGGCATTCCAGGTGGCGGGGCTGGTGAAGATGGCATTCGCGACGAAACGGTTGCGGACGTCATCGGCCGAACTGGCGCGTTCCGCTCCGAAGTTCGCGCTGTCCTGCGGAATCAGCACAAAGCTCGGGTTCGGACCGTTATCAATGGAGTGCGACCAGGTGTAACTCAGGTTGTACGCGAAGTTGTGCGACATCCTCTTATTGAACGTTATCAGCAGGCCGTCGTATACCGAATCCCAGCGCGAAGTCGCCTCAAAGAACACACTGTATTGGGGATCGCGGAAACCCGGCACACCGTTGATGTGCGGCACATCGGGGATAACCATTTGTGCCGGATAAGCGGAGCAGTTGGGCGGAGTGATGGGACCACCGGGATTCAGCCCCGACCCGAAGTCGAAGTACACGTTCTTGCACGCCGAGTTTCCGTTCGCATCATGTACCAGCACGGTTCCGCTGGGATCGGGCTGGTTCACGTTGTAAAAGCTGCCCAGATGCACTCCGCGCACCTGCATACCCGAGATGTTCACCACCGCGTCTTTAAACGGCTGGAATTCGACCGAAGCGCTGGCCTGAATGCCGTACGGCGTGCTGCTGTTCTGGTCAAACCGGACAATGGTAGCGTCCTGCAAAAAGCCGCAGGAAGCCAAGGTCCCATCCGGGCAGAACGGCGCTGGAGTCCCATTCGGATAGGTAGCCTTGGTCAGAAGACTATTGAGGGCGAAGTTCGTGATGAAGGGCGAACTCGCAAAGCTGAACAGCCCGGTCTTGGCGTTCAATCCGTTCTCGAATGGCCGTCCCGGATAGGTTGAGAGTCCTCCGCAGGAAGGCGCCTGGCACATCAGCAGCGGTGACGGCATAATCCCGTGAAACAAGCCAAAGCCCGCGCGCAGCACAATATTTCGCGAGGGGCCCATGCTGTAGGCCAATCCAACCCGTGGGTCGATATTCTTCCACTGCGTATTCAGGACGCCCGTCGGCCAGGTCTCGAATTCCCAGCGCACTCCGCCGTTCAGGGTCAGGTTGGGCGCGACCAGCCATTTGTCCTGCACGTAGAAGCCATCGTAGGTGTGGTCGAGGGTAGCCGCCGCCTGCTGCCGGATATTCTGCGGAATCGGGCCGCCCTGATAAATCGCGGGGCCTCCCGCCAATGAGCCTTCGCTGAACAGCGGCGTGGTGGTTGTGCTGAAGCGTTCAAAGAAGATGACGAACGGGTCCGGACAAGCGATCCCTGCCGGACAGCCGGCCGCCCCATCGGTGCCCAGAAAAGCCGGCAGATTGGAGAAGTCGGCTTCGAACGGGTAAAACAGCGGAAACGATTCGTAGGTGCGCACCCAATCGTAGTTGCCTCCGAAGGTGATGGTGTGCCGCCCTACGTTGTGGGTTACGTTGTCGACGATTTCGTAGCGATCTTCCTTGTAAATGTCGGGATTGCCGCGATTGACGCCGACCGCGAACGTGTTGGCCACCTCCAGGTGGGGCTGCGTCGAAACTACCGGGAAATCAAACGTACGGTGGGCATACTGCATTCGCAACTCGTTGACCCAGGACGGCGAGAACGTAGTGGTCAAGCTTCCCGCCAGCGATTGATCGCGAATGTAGTTGTTCTTGAAAGCCGACGGGAGATCGAATCCGTTGTTGAGCGGCGACTGGTTGGTCAGCCGGTCATCGTTGATGAAGTACCGCACCGAGAGGTTATTCCGCGTATTGATGTTCTGATCGAGCCGTAGGAACCCGTTGTCGGTGTTCGAATCGCGCAAAACAAAAAGATTTTCCGCGGGCAATCCGAAGACCGAGGTCTTCACATTATTGATCGCTCCAATATTGCTGAGCACCGTCGAGTTGTAGGTTGGCGACTCGGCTCTTCGTTGCGCCTCCCAGTTGCCGTAGAGAAATGTCTTGTCTTTCACCAGCGGGCCGCCCGCCGAAACCCCGAATTGATTCTGGCGAAGCACGTGGAAGCCGGGCGCGGAGAGAATGCTGACCGCATCCAGCGCATCATTGCGGAAGTACTCGTATACCGAACCGTGAAAGTGATTGGTGCCGCTGCGCGTGATGATGTTCACGATGCCCGCCGCGGCGCGCCCGAATTCCGTCGAGTAGTCGGTGTTGATCACGCGAAACTCCTGCACCGACTCCTGGGGCGGCGTGCCGCGCTGGATGCCCGACGCGGTCGAGATGTCATCCGCCCCGTCGACCGCGATGAAGTTGAAGTGAATGTTCTGCCCGGCAAAGGAGAGCTTGGTGACCGGCTCCACGATCACGTCCGTGCTGCCCGACGTCGTGTTGCCGATCGTGACTCCCGGCGCCAGCAGCGCGAAGTCAATAAATTCGCGCCCGTTGACCGGCAGATTCTCGATCTGCGGCGTGTCGATGACCGAGCTCACCATGGTGCGGGTCGGTTCGGCCAACTCGCCGACATCCTGCACCTGTACCTGTTCCTGGACCTGGCCGACAGGCAGCGTGAAATCCAGTGTTCCGACCGCGCCAATATCCAGATGGGTCTTCTTGGCCACCTTCTGGAATCCGGTCTTCTCGACGGTCACGGTATAGTCGCCCGGCGGCAGCAGCTGAATCTGGTAGTCGCCCGTTGCTCCAGCCGTTGTGGTACGGCTCAGGCTGGTCGCTGCGTTGACGGCAGTCACGGTGGCTTGCGGCAGTCCAGCGCCCGTCGAATCATAGATGCGGCCCTGCACGGTGACGGTGACCACCTGGGCTGCAAGTGGAGTGGCGGCGAACACCGCAACCACCAACCCTGCCTGGAACAACCTGCGCAGTGACTGCTCACTGATTTTTGGCTTGCCGTTGGACTGCATGTTGCTCTCCTTTAGCGGTGAGTTCTTGCAACGGCTACTACCCTTCGCGTCCTGGTTCCGGCCGGAGCCGGGCGATCGACGCCAGACAGCTGTCCATTCATGATCCGGCACAGGCGCGACTCGGAATCGTCCAGATGCCGGGCCAGCACCGCAGCGCATTCTTTCCGCTTGCCGGCGGTCAACAACTGAAACAACTTGCGGTGCACCGGCACCAGCATCCCGGGTTCGTCGTGACGACGATCCACCAGCACCATCCCCATGCGCAATTCCGCAATCGTCTTCTGGTAAAACGCCTCCAGCCGCTTGTTCTCCAGCAGCCGGATGAGCAGCGCATGAAAGTGCAAATCATGCGAGACGGCGTCCACCCAATCGCGGGTCTGCACCGATCTCTCGTAGCCTTCCAGCGCCATGCGAAGCTCGCGCAACAGATCGGGAGGCAAGACCGCCGCGGCTTCGACGGCCGAGATTTCCAGCACCCGCCGAACGTGGTAAATCTCCTCCACGTCCTTGAGCGAAAGCTGCACGACCGCGATGCCGCGGTGCGCACTGCGCTTCAGCAGGCCCTCGAGGCAGAGAATCCGCATCGCCTCGCGCATGGTATTGCGCGATACCCCGAGCGAGGCAGCAAGTGGAATTTCCTCCAGGGAACTGCCCGGGCGCAACTCGCCCACCAGGATCCTTTGCCGCAGGATTCCTGCCGCCTGATCAGCAACGCTTACCCGATGGATAGAGGGCCGGTCCATGAAAGCCGGAATGGGCCGCCATCATCTTCCCGAATGTTCAATATGTCAAGTGTTCAACAGTTGAACGATGTTTCGTCCAACTTTCGAACGCCGCGCCTATTGAAATTGGAAGAAGCCGGCAAACGGCGCCAGGTTAGAAAAATCTCCGGACTGTAGTAAAAATGTAATGGGCTGGAGAGATGGCCGAGTGGTTGAAGGCGCCAGTCTTGAAAACTGGAATACGGGAAACCGTATCGGGGGTTCGAATCCCTCTCTCTCCGCCAGCTCACCCACCGACGGACCGGCTCAGGTCTGGCCTTCCCGAGCGCATCGCCCCTAATTGGGAAGAGAAGCCGCGATCACTGGAGCTGTTCTCCAACCTACCCGGTCACACTTGGCTGCGCCAGGGCCGACGAGGCTGCCTTTATTCCGAAAGCGCCGGATCGCCCGGCATCGGGTGGGACGCCTGATCTGCATGCGGCACCAGCTCCATATAGACCTGCCGCGGCACTGGCGTGTTCCACAGCCCGGCAGTCTTGGCGTATCCCACAATCCCGAAAAACAGTGCGGCGATTCCTGCCGCCATTGCCCACGCTGGAAGCGCTCGGCGCGCCGCCGGCACCGCGGCTGGCAGCGCCATCAACAGCGCATCCTCGGCCGGACATACCGCCACGCACTCCAGGCACCCGGTACACTCCGCCGACCTGATCGTGATCAGCTGGTCCACCGGCAGTGACGACGGGCACGCTTTCGCGCACTTGGCGCAATCGATGCACGCCTCAGGATTCCTGCGAATGCGCGCCGGACTGAACAGCGAGGTCAAGCCGAGCAACGCTCCATAGGGGCACAGGTAGCGGCACCAGAAGTTCTGCACGAAGACCGACGCCACCACCAGGATGCCCAGAACGATCAGGCCGGTCTCCCCCAGGTGGCGGAAGAAATTCAGCATCTTCACGTCGGCTATTACTCCATACGGGCTGCGCATGAATGACCCGATGGCTGCGGCCGACATCGACGAGACTGCCCAAACGAAAAATCCCAGCAACAGGTACTTCAGCCCGCGTACCGGAATGTCGAGCCATCTCGGCAGCTCGAAGTTTCGCCGAAAGACTTTCCGTCCGAAACGCCACAGCTGTTCCGAGATGGTTCCAACCGGACACAGCCAACTGCAAAACGCCTTGCGGAAGAGAAATGAAATCGCCAGGAAGGTGATCAGCAGGAACATAGCCGCCGGGTGCATCGACGACACGTGCCCGGTGCTCAGCCAGTATTTGAAGTTCATCATGCCGGCAATCGGCAACCACCCTTCCACTCCAGCCGGCCGCGCGATCGCCCGTGTAGCAGCGCCGGTTTCAAAGTGCCGCACCCAGAGATAAAACAACCCGCCCAGGTACACATTCCAGGCCAGGAACACAAACTGAAAGCTCCGCCGCAGTGCCTGCGAATAATCGCGCTCAACCCGGCGCACCAGTTTTTTCTTCGCGCGCGTCCGAGGAGCGGCGCTGGCTGGCCTTGGGTTTCCGCGGGGGTCGATTTCGAGCTGGGTTGCGCTGGCCATGGTCGATCCTTCCAGAAACGACATTAGAGGACGCCATCACCGTTGGCTGTGACCTATGTCACGGGCAATTCGCCCGCGATTCAGCACTAGCCATCACCGGCGAAACCCTCGGTTGGGCTTAGATTTAGCGATGCTTTGATCGGACCGAGGAGCGGCCTTTTGGCGCTCCTTCTAGCGGAACCGGGCAGCCTCTCGGTACCGGCGCGCCAATTCCTCCAGGAAGTCTTCCGGCAAGGGACGATCTCCAGGCGCCACTCCCAGATGGTCCCCAATACGATTCGCAATGCCCTGGGCCGTCTGCGCCCGTTGTTCCAGGGGAAGGTCGAGCCGCCGATTGAGGAAAGTTTCGATCAGTTCGAATTCCTGCGCGCTTAAAGCAGCGATCTTGTCGCCGATTGGCGCCACCGCCGCCGGGCGCTCGCTGGCATACCAGTAGGAGTCGCCCTGCTCCTGGACTTCGTGCACCACGACCGTCCCGGCCACCATGTCTCCCAGGCGCCGGTTGCGCGAATCCAGAGCGCACGAGATGCAGCCCACCAGGTACAGCAGCTGGGAGTCAACCACCCGCAGGAAGTTCCGCGCGATCGATTCGAATACCGTAATCGGACGGCCGCTCGCGCTGATCACCCGGATTTTCGCTTGGCGTTTCCCGGGCGTTTGCCCATTCCAGAATGCCTCAAACAAGGCGAAGTATCCCCAATACAGGCAGAAAAGCAGGAAGATCCCGGCCGCAACCATCCATTTCCCCGCGTCCTGCCAGTACCGAAACAGGTCCGGCGCCGTCAACGAGACCATCACCACCACGGCAAGCGCCGAAAGTAGCTGGATGGTGGTGTCGATTAACAGGGCCAGGCCCCGGCTTCCCAGACCGGCCAGCGGAAACTCCAGTGCAATCTGTTCCGGAGTTTCGATGGTAAGCTTTTCGCTCGGATCCAAACGATGATCTCCGTATCCTGGCTAAAGAAGCGCCTTCCCTACTGGACCCGGCTCGAAGCGCTGCTCGACCAGACCCGCCGCTCCGGCCTGCAATCGCTGGGCCGAAGCGAATTGCGCGAACTCGGGCTGCTCTACCGCCAGACCGCCACCGATCTTTCCGCCGTGCGTGGCGATGCCGGCAGTGTGCAGCAGGCGCGGTACCTCAATCAACTCCTCGGCCGCGCTCACAATACCATCTATGCCGGCCAGAAGAAGACCCTGGCCGGAATCGTCGACTTTTATTTCAAGCAGTATCCGCGGATCTTCCGCCGCTTCCTCCCCTACACCGCCGCGGCCACCGCGGTCTTCCTGGTCGGCGCCATCGCCGGCCTGCTGCTCACGCTCTCCAATCCACAGTTCATGCGCAGCTTCCTTGGACCGGCGATGGTCAGCACCATCGAGCGGCACGAAATGTGGACGCACTCCGTGGTCGCGATGAAACCGCAGGCCTCCAGCGCCATCATGACCAACAACCTCAGCGTCTCCTTCGTCACCTTCGCCGCCGGCATCACCGCCGGGATCGGCACCCTGTACATGCTGTTCTTCAACGGCATGATGATGGGCGTGGTCAGCACCGCCTGCGGCCTGAACCAGATGAGCCTGTCGCTATGGAGTTTTGTCGCGCCGCATGGCGTGCTGGAGTTGCCTTCCATCTTCATCGCCGGGGGAGCCGGGCTGCGCTTTGCGCAAGCTCTATTGTTTCCTGGCCTGCTTTCGCGGCGGGATTCCCTCGCCCAGGGCGGAAATGACGCCGTTCGTCTCCTCGTCGGCGTGATCCCCATGCTGGTGATTGCCGGCACCATCGAGGGTTTCTTCTCGCCGTCCTCTGTGCCGGTTGTCATGAAATTCCTGCTGGCGGCCGCGTTGTTCGCTGCCCTGCTGCTGTACCTGTTCGGAGCCTCCCGCTCCACTGCCCGCCCTACAAAAGATTCCGCTCTTTGATCGACAAGTATTGATTCAGCACGGCCGCCGAAAGCTGATGGGGCGCCACCTCCAGGCAAAGCGCTCCGTGCTCGCGCAACCGCCCGAGCAGGATCTCTCTCCGGTAAACCACCTCCTGCGCGGCTACCGTCTTGTACATGCCTTCGGCGGACTCGGGGGACTTCACCGCTGCCGCTTTTAGTTCCGGCTGCGCAATCACGATGAACAGCACCAGGTGCCGCGACAGCAGTTGTCCCGCCGCCTCAACCACCTCCGGCGTCATTGCGGTCTCGGCCAGATCCGAGATCCACACCACCAGCCCGCGCTGCTTCTGCAGGGACAGCAGAGTCGACGCCGCCCGCAAATGGTCCGCCTCCGGCGCTTCTGCCCGCACCACCGCCAGTTGCTCGACGATATGGCGCAACTGCGTCGCACCCCGCCCGGGCAAGACGCGCTGCTGAATCGCACGGCCATAGGCCAGCAGGCCAATGCGGTCTCCCGAATACAGCGCCAGTTGCGTCAGGCACAAGCTCGCATCCACCGCCCGGTCGAGTTTGCTGTAGCCCTCGGTGCGCGTGCGCATCAGCCGCCCGCAGTCCAGTACCATCCACACTGCCTGGCTGCGCTCGGCCTGAAACGTCTTGGCGACCAGCTTTCCCCGCCGCGCGCTCGCCGTCCAACAAACATTGCGCAACTCATCGCGCTCGCGATAATCGCGCAGGCTTTCGAAGTCGGAGCCGATGCCTCGCAGGCGCATCAGGCGCATCTGCAACTCCAAGTGACGGCTTCGCGCCAGGAACAGCGAGTGGCGCCGCGCATGTTCAAAGCTGGGATACACCCGCACCGTCTGCTGCAGATCGGCGATCGCCCAGCGCTCGGCCATGTTGAAGGCGGACCGATAGCGAACATAGGTTGGCCCGGCGGCCAAGTCGCCGCGCTCCTCCGCCGTGTAGTTCTCTTCCATGCTGGCCTCAGTCCCGGCCGTGGCCATCATCTGCCGGGCCTTGAGGTCATGCCATCGGGATGGCGGCAAATGATCTGTAACCGCCACATCCACGTCAATCCTTGAATTGTTCTTGACCGACAGCCGCACCCGCGCCGGCGACCCGATCGCCAGCGAGGTTTCCCACTCCCTCCTCACTGTCAGCTCGCGCGGCTTCGGGAGCCGCCACCAGTCCACCACGAACGCCAACACGAGCAGGCCATCCCAGATCAGCAGCGCATAAAAGAAGCGGGAATTCCACAAGGCGGGAATCAGCCACGCGCTCCCGGCAAGCGCCAGCAGCAAGAGACGCGGGCCGATGGCAACCCCGAACCGCCCGTTCGGCCTCGCGGCCGCCTCCACCGGCGGCGGAGCAAGCGGACGCGGAATGCTCACTTCGGAACCTCGACCGCGGCCAGCACATCCGTGAGGACGCGATCCGTATCCAATCCTTCCAGCTCAGCCTCGGGGCGCAACATGATCCGGTGCCGCAGCGCGGGAAGGGCAGCCGCCTTCACGTCATCGGGAATGACGTAGTCGCGGTCAGCCAAAGCCGCATTCGCCTTCGCCACCAGCATCAGGCTGATCGCCGCCCGCGGGCTCGCCCCCAGCGATACCGATGGCCAGGTGCGCGTGCGCCGCACAATCTCGGTGATGTAGCGCAACAGAGTCGGCTCCAGGCGTAAGCCGTGCAGTTCGGCCTTGCCTGTTGCAGCGTCTCAAGGTCGATGCTGGCAATCTCGACTTGCTCCCCGCCCGCCAGCTGTCCTTGCCCATCGTGCCGCTCGAGGATCCCAATCTCCTCTTCGATCGACGGATATCCGATCCGGATTTTCAGCAGGAAACGATCGAGTTGCGCCTCCGGCAGTGGGTACGTGCCCTCGAATTCGATTGGATTCTGCGTTGCCAACACTGTGAACAGTCCGGAGAGCGCATGCCGCTGCCCATCGATGGTGACCTGGCGTTCTTCCATCGACTCCAACAGTGCGGCCTGCGTGCGTGGCGGCATGCGATTGATTTCGTCCACCAGCAGCAGGTCGGTGAACATCGGTCCGCGGTGCAGGGAAAAGGTTCCGCTGGCAAGATTCAGAACATTGGTGCCGAGCAGGTCGGCCGGCATCAGGTCGGAGGTGCATTGCACGCGCTGGAACGCCACGCTCAGGGCGCGCGCCCAGATCTTCACGGTGAGCGTTTTGCCCAGGCCGGGCACGCCCTCGATGAGCGCGTGTCCGCCGCACAGCAGTGCGATCAGCGCCCCATCCACCAGTTCGCTCTGGCCCACAATCACCTTGGCCAATTCCCGGCGCCCATGCGCCACCAAGCGGGTAATTGCTTCCATTCGCCTCTATGGCCTCCCCTTCAATGAGCTCCCGGATCCAGCAACCGGGTCGCTTCATTCAAAGCTCGCACGTGCTCCAGTGCCAATTTCTCCGGCAAGCCCGGATCGCCCACCGCTGACTCGCTTTGCCTCACCAGCGCGGCGGTCGCTTCCGGCAGTCTAAGCCCGCGTTGCCTCATCGCATCCACAATCTCCGCCGCCGTCACCGTTCCCTGGATCCCCAGGCGGCGCGCCGCGATCTGGCGGAAGCGATGGAACGCGATCTCCACCGCCACCGCTGACTTCCCGGCTCGATGAAATACGTTCCCGAGCATCTCCACAAACTCCAGCGGTGACAGCCGTGACTCCTGTGGCAACGGTACCGTCGGCCCGCTCCTTCGCGAATAGGTCAGCACGACCATGACCGCCAGAAATACAAGTTGCCCCAGCGCCCAGGGCACAGCGCGGGTCCGCTCGCGCACCCCTCTCCACGCATGCTCGCTGTGATAATACTCATCCCAGAGGATGTGCCGGGAATCCCCCACCGAGTTCAAGAGCAGATCCAGGTTCTTCCGATTGCTGATGCCCGCATTCGTGAGCGGCAAGGCGCTGGCCCACCAGATGACCTGCCCCTTGCCCACGGCATAGGAGACCACCACCGCCTGCTCCGTCTCGTCCAGGTAATGCACCACGTGCGAATCGTCAGTCGAAGCCCAATACAAATTCCCATCCTGTGAGATCGAGCCGCCGCGTGTCAGGTGAGTAGGAGCGGCCGGCTTGCACTCGCTCATGCCGATTCGTAGGTCGCCCATCGCCGCTGCCGCCTGCGGTACATAGCTGTCCGGCAGCCTGCCCGCGACCAGGACCGAGCCGCCGCGCTGCAGAAAGTGCAGAATCGCCACTTGCTCGGGGCCTTCGGCGAATGACTCGGGCCCGGCCAGGATGAGAATCACCCCTTCGGCTTCGGCCGGCAGTTCCTGCGGCGAGCGATCCCACCGCGTCACCGGGTAGCCGCTCTGCTGCAACAGGAGATAGGCCGCCTTCCCGCCGTTGCGCAGGGTGGAGTAACTGGAAGGAGCACCGTCTCCTTTATCCTCCTCCGACTGCAGGTAAGCCACCGCGCACATGATCGCGAACACGACGACGCCGAACAGAATCATGCCGCGATTGGGACGGCCTATCCCCGGCATCCGAGCCTCTCCAGATCGCCGATGAACTGCTCAAAATCTGTCGCAGATGCCTGCCGTCCCCCGTACCAGGTCGCCTCGAATTTCCGTGTCACTGCGGCGAATGGCTCCTTGGCCTCGCTCGCAGCCGGAATCGCCAGCAAGTATTCCCGTGGCGTCCGCGTTGGGTCGGGACGCCAGAGGTTCTCGCTTTCCAGGCGGGAAACTGCCGCCCAGAATCCGAAGTGAATGGCATCCCGCCATTGTCCCCGGGCGGCATTTTCGCGTGCCTCCGCCAGCCATGCGCGCCAACTCCTGGCTGAAGGGAGAAAAGGGAGAATTTCGCGGGGCTGCTGCGGCAGCCGGTTGCGCGACAAGCGGTAAAGCCAGATCGCAAAGATAGAACTCGCAATTGCGATCATGATCCACACGAACAACTGTCCCGCTTGGGCAAGATCGGGATTGCGGGGAAACAGTTTTCGCAGCGTCCGATCCAACCAGGCATCCAGCCGCTGTTTCAGGATCTCCCACTCGGTCGGACCATGCACCCGGCGGAATTCGGAAGCGGCAAGAATCCTGGTGAGGCGCTCCCGCGCTGCCTGGTCGCCGCGGCTCGGCTGCCCGTATCGATCCGCTTCATCCTGCAAGGCAACCAGCCGCGCACTCAGGCCGGTGATGATCTGGCGTTTGGCCGCAGGATTCAGCCGCAGAAACCGGTCCAGCGCATCCCGCAGAAAGTCCATTGACACCACCACCGTGGAGCTGCCGTTCTGCACCGTCAACGTTTGCGGCAGGTCACGATAAAACCCGCTCGCGTCCTGGGGAGTCTGGGAGAGTTGCTCGACCCGCAACTGGTACTCATGCAGCCGGGCGCGATACTGAGGAAGGGAAAGCGGAGTCGTCTCGCCGCACGCGGCAGCGCCCAGCCAGCAGACGACGAACAGGCCCACCAACAGCCCTTTACGCATCATTGTGCCGGTATTGGGACGGAAGCAGCGGGTGCAGCCTCGTCCAGCGTCGCCATCATCAACTGCAGATCGAAGGCCTCTTTGCGCACCCGTTCATCATAGTAAAGCAGCGACATTCCGATGGTAGCCAGTGGTCCCGTCAAGGACCCGGCGACAAACGACGCCAAATACACAATCATCAGTGCAATGATTTTATTTGGGATGACGACCGATACCGCACCCGCCATGCCGCCCAGCCCCACTGACACAATCCAGGCGAGAATCAAAAACACAAGAAAGATTGCAACCACTCGCCAGCGGCTGCCCTTGCTCAGCAGCGCACTGCGACGCAACGACGGTCGAATACCCAGATCCTCAACAATGCAGGCTTGGATCGCCAACGCATAGCGCACATACACGACGAGAAAGGCCAGCACAGCACCGCCCAGCCCGGCGGCGAAGAAAGACAGTCCGGCAATCACGCCGCCGCGCCCGGCCTGCAATCCACCCAGCACGTACAAGACGCCAAACGCCAGCGCCCCCGCTGCGCCAGCGAAAACCACTGCACAGATTCCAACCATCAAAACAATAGCCAGAACTAATGCCAGTATCCGCCAGACCCGCCCCTTCAACGCGGCGTACGCCCCCCCAATGCTAATATCTCGCCCCAGGTGCACTGCCGCCACCGCGCGCACTGTTGCCGCATGCGCCAGCGCCATTCCGGCTAGCATAATGATCACCCCAGCAATCACCCCGAATCCGAACGCAGCCGGGTACACACTCGCTCTCGGTTGATGGCTGGTTGCGCCCGGCAATGTCGTCGACGTAGCCGTGAATAATTGGAACGCGAGCGTGGCCGCCGGGCCCAAGGTGGCGATGCCCAGAAACAACTTGAAATGGTTTTTGTACAGCCGGAACGTCCGATCGAGAAGCTCCCCCGTCGACATCGGACGCAATGGTTCTGTCATGCCGCACCGCCCCATGGAGCCGCAAAGAGCGGCTAATATAGCATGGTTTTGGGGATTGGCAAGTTACGCTTGTCCGGATGTAACCGCCTATTTATAAGTGAGATGCGACGGGTTGAGGTGCCACTTACTGAGTGCCGGTCGGAGCCTTCTGAAGCTCGTCGAGCGCCGCCAGCACCTCCTGGCTATGCTTGCCTGGATCGACGCTGGTATAAACCCGCGCAATTCTGCCGCTGGGATCGATCAGAAAAGTGTGGCGCGATGCGAACTTCGCAATCCCCAGGTTGGTCAGCGAACTGTAAGTCTCGGCGACCTTCTTGCTCGAGTCCGACAGCAGTTTGAAGTTCAGTCCTTCCTTCGCGCAAAACTGCTTATGGGAATCGACGCTGTCCACGCTCACTCCCAGAATGACGGCGTGGCGCTCTTCATATTTTGCAATATCCCGCTGAAAGTCATGCGCTTCACGCGTGCAGCCGCTGGTGAAGTCTTTGGGATAGAAGTAGAGCACAACCCACTGGCCGCGATAGTTTGCGAGCCGTATCGGCGCGCCTTCCTGCGACGGCAGCGTGAAATCAGGCGCCATCGAACCAACCGCTGGCGTTTTGGCTGCCGGAGCGAAAATCGCTGCGGCCGCGAGCCCCAGGACTGCCAGCCCGAACAGCCAGAGAATCCGCCGCATCCGCCCTCCACACCCGAAATCAGTTCTTATGCTGACAGAGCAATTGCCAGCGAACTGCTGCTTGCCGCCATGCGCTCATGCACGACTCCCATCCGCCGGCACGCTGCACTGCAATACTCTACCTGCGCCCATACCGGAGCCGAGCGCCGCGTGTACAGGATGCTGCCGCCACACGTCTTGCAGAACTTCACTCGGCCGCCTGGTTCCTTGTCTACCACGATTAACTTCACGTTCTTGGTCGACTTCATACCCTTGTTCAGGCTCCATCACTCAGGTTCAACTCGCTTGCGGTTCGGCCCATCCTGCTACCTGCAAACCTTAAGCCCTCCTTCTTGGATGTAAGCGGATGGCCGGAGGTCTCATCAAAAGTAAGTTCGCCTGATCGGACGGGAATTAGTCCGTGGTTTCTCGTGAAGACAATAAAGTGACAAATGAAATGAATCCGTGACGCACGAGCAGTACGAGTGAAAGATTCCTCTGACTCTTCGGCCACAGCGGCCGCGGCCAACCCATTGCAGAAGCTTTCAGAAACGCACGGCGTGAGGACCCTTCCGCTATCGAATCAGCGGGAGGAGAACTCGAACACCGTCACCGTGTGATACCGCCCGCCCGGCTTCAACTCGGTGGAAGGAAAACTCGGATGGTTGGGAGAGTCTGGAAAGTGTTGCGTCTCCAGGCAAAGCGCGGAGCGTTTCCCGTAAACATGCCCGCTCTTGCCCTTGATCGTGCCATCGAGAAAATTACCGGAATAGAACTGAACTCCGGGTTGGTCCGTCATTACCCGCAACACCCGCCCCGACTTCGGCTCATACACCACCGCCGCCTCTGAAAGATGCCCGGCTTTGCTGCTATCCAGCACCCAATTGTGGTCGTACCCGCCGGCGCGTTTAAGCTGTTCGTTGTCGGCGTTGATCCTCGCTCCCACCACGGTCGCCTTCCGGAAATCGAATGGCGTCCCTTCCACCGGCGCCAATTCGCCGGTGGGAATCAAAGTCGCATCCACTGGCGTGTAGCGGCTTGCGTTGATCTGCATTTCATCCGACAGGATGTCGCCATTCCCCTCGCCCGCCAGGTTGAAATACGAATGGTTCGAGAGATTCACCACCGTCGGCTTGTCGGTGGTCGCGTCGTACTCGATGCGCAGGCCCTTGTCAGCCAGCGTATAGCGCACGGTCGCCGTCAGCGTTCCCGGATAGCCCTGGTCGCCATCTGGACTGGCATACGTGAACTCCACTCCATTCGGAACCTCGTGCGCCTTCCAGACGACCTTGTCGAACCCCTTGGTGCCGCCGTGCAGGGAATTCTCGCCGTCGTTCTTAGGGAGCGTGTATTCCTTGCCATTGAGCGTGAATTTCCCATGCGCGATGCGGTTGGCATAGCGCCCGACGATCGCTCCGAAAAACGGCTCCTTGCCCAAATATCCGTCCAGCGAGTCGAACCCGAGTACGACATCCGCCACTTTCCCGGTCCGGTCGGGAACCCGCAGGCTAACCACGGTCGCGCCGTACGTCATCACCTGCGCTTCGATCGCGCCATGCTTGAGAGTGTAGAGTTCTACGGCCGTCCCGTCCGGCATCTTGCCAAACGCTTGCTTGCTGACTTGAGTGTGCGATTGTGCAGAGAGAGCCATAGGGATCGCCAGAATAAAGGCTACAGTCGCTTTCCAGGTCATGTTTTTATTGTTCCGCAAAACTGTTTTTGCAGCGGGATGGAGGCCGATCTCAACGAGACTCCCCGCAGCGCACCGCGTACGGAAGTGTCTGCAGCCTTTCTTTAAGACAATACTCTCGCTCAATAGGCAACGGCTAGCGGTTCTGCGTGGGCCCCGTCAGCAGCCGAGCATACATACACGTCCGGGTGCACTCCGGTTTCTTCCCGATATGCTGTCGCAATCCGCTCCGCGAAGCTCGTGGCCTCCGATGCCTTTACCAGGTTCACCGTGCAGCCGCCAAATCCTCCGCCGGTCATCCGCGCGCCCCAGCATCCCGGAATTTTTTCCGCTAACCTGACCATCAGGTCCAGTTCTGAGGAACTTACTTCGAACAGGTCGCGCAGGCTCTGGTGCGATTCCCGCATAAGCTTGCCAAAGCGCGCCAGGTCCCCGGCTTCCAGAGCATCGCGTCCTTCCACCACGCGGGCGTTTTCTCGAACCACGTGCTCGCACCGTTTCCGGATCACTGCCGGTAAATCACTGTGCTGAACCTGTTCCACCGTGGCATCGCGCAAGGCGTGAATCTCCGGGCTCGACCGCGCCAGCAGCCGCACTCCCTCCTCGCACTCGGCGCGTCGCTGATTGTACTCTCCACCCGCGTGCTTGTGCTTTACCATCGTGTTGCAAATAACGATGCGCACATCTTCCGGAATGGGCACGAGCCGGTAGTCCAGCGAGCGGCAGTCCAGAAACAAAGCGTGGCCGCTCTTTCCCAGGCAAGAGACAAACTGGTCCATGATCCCGCAGTTGGCGCCGACAAAGGTGTTCTCGGCCCGCTGGCACATCTTGGCCACCTGCGGGAGCGGCATGACGATGCCGTTCAGATCCATGAAGGCCAGGGCGCTCGCCACTTCCAGCGCCGCTGACGAGCTCAGCCCCGCTGCTACCGGCACCTCGCCGCTCACCAGCACGTTCGCGCCCTGGCTCAGCCTGCCCGTTTTCTGCAACTGCACCAGAACCCCGATCAGGTAGTCCGCCCAACTGTCCAGCGGGGACGCCGGCAGCCGATCCAGCCGGAATTCCTGGGCTTCGGGAAAGTCCTCCGAATGCAGATGGATAGCGCGGTCGCCTCTCGGCGAAATCGCGATCCGGGTGGTCAGCCCCAGCGCGCACGGCATCACGAACCCGTCGTTGTAGTCGGTGTGCTCGCCGATCAGATTCACTCGCCCTGGCGCCGCGAAAATCCGGGGCGACTCCCCGAACCGGTCCTGGAATTTCCGCGCCAGTGCTCCCGGGTTCATGCCCGTGCCGTCCCGCCCTTCATTCTGGAATCGATCGTGTCGCTCAAATCCTGCAAATCCCTTCCCCCGCCCAGTTCCGATCGCTTACAGTAATCGGTCCGGGCCTTGATCTTCCGCCAAACCCGCTTTGCTTGCAATGGCATCGGGTCCGGCATCCCCACGCATGAAGAAAATGCCGCTGAAACTCACCGAAGATCCGCATCGCAGGTTCAATGCCCTCACCGGGGAGTGGATCGTTGTCTCTCCCCATCGTACCCAGCGCCCCTGGCAGGGTGCAGTGGAAAAACTGCCGGCGGAACATGTATCGCAATACGATCCTACCTGCTACCTGTGTCCCGGGAACAGCCGCGCCGGCGGGGCTCGCAACCCATCCTATTCCGGCACCTTCGTCTTCGACAACGATTTCGCAGCGCTCAAGCCCGGCACCCCCAGGGAACGCTTCGATCTGCATGATAAAGGACTGCTCGTAGCCATGGGAGAGCCCGGGACCTGCCGCGTTCTCTGCTTCTCTCCCCGGCATGACCTTACCCTTCCCACCATGCCCGTGGCTGACATAGATGCGGTGGTTACGACCTGGCGACAGCAATTTGAAGAGTTGAGCGCGCGCCCGGAAACCAGCTATGTGCAAATCTTTGAGAATCGCGGGGCCATGATGGGCGCCAGCAATCCCCATCCTCATGGCCAGATCTGGGCGACCGGTTCCATCCCCGAGGCCCCAGCCCGCGAACTCGTCGCTCAGAAAGTGTATCTCCAGAAACACCAGTGCTGCCTTCTATGTGAGTATTTGACGCTCGAACAGGAGCAAAGCACTCGCCTGGTCTTTCAGAATCGCAGTTTTGCCGCGCTCGTGCCCTTCTGGGCTGTCTGGCCCTTCGAAGTCCTGCTCTGCCCCCGCCGTCATGCCGCGACTCTTTCCGACTTCTCCGCCGAGGAGTGCTCCGATCTGGCCGCAGCTTTGAAACGATTGACTTCGATCTACGATCGGGTTTTCCAGGTTCCTTTCCCTTACTCGATGGGCTTCCACCCCGCCCCGTCCGATCGCGAGGCCCATCCCGAGTGGCACTTCCATGCTCATTTCTATCCGCCGCTGCTGCGCTCGGCAACCATCCGGAAGTTCATGGTTGGCTTTGAAATGCTGGGAACTCCGCAGCGCGATATCACCGCCGAAACCGCCGCTGAACGCCTGCGCGCCCTGGACAACACGGCGCCATCCTCGGCCGGATAAATGCTTCCGCGGTCCAGCCCTGCGGAAGAGCATAATGTCGGAAATGCGCAGCCTGGCTCTATGCTTGCTTTTTTTTCTGGCCCTGGGATCGACGCTTATGGCGGCTACCGTCGCCGCCAGCCAGGCCAGCCCGTCCAACTCCAAAGTCTCGCGCTGGGCCCTCGCCTGGGATGATGAATTTAACGGCGCAAAGGGAGATGTTCCCGACCGCTCCAAGTGGGTCATCGAAACCGGCGGCGACGGCTGGGGCAACAACGAGCTCGAGTATTACACCAACCGTGTGGAGAACGTGCAGGTCAGCCAAGGCAACCTGATCATCACCGCCCGCCGCGAAGGTTACAGCGATTCCCAGGGAGTCTTTCGCGGGTATACCTCCGCGCGCCTCAAGACCCTTGGCAAATTCAGCCAGCGCTATGGACGCTTCGAAGCCCGCATCAAGATCCCTGCGGGCCAAGGCGTGTGGCCGGCTTTCTGGCTGCTGGGCGACGACATCACCCAGGTGAAATGGCCCAACTGCGGCGAACTCGACATCATGGAGAACATCGGCAAGGAGCCCGGCACTATCCACGGCACCATCCATGGCCCGGGTTATTCGGGGGACAAGGGCATCGGCTCTGCCTACACTCTGCCCGATGCCAAGAAATTCGCCGACGACTATCACCTCTTCGCCGTCGAGTGGGAACCGCAAGTAATCCGCTTCTACGTGGATGACAAACTCTACGCCACGCGCACGCCTGCCGATCTGCCACCGGGCACCAAGTGGGTCTTCGATCACCCATTCTTCATCGTCTTGAACCTCGCGGTCGGCGGAGATTGGCCCGGCGAACCTGATGTTCACACGAAATTTCCCCAATCCATGCTGGTCGACTATGTACGCGTCTACCGGGACCGGGCTGCTCAGTAAGGACGCGCAATCATCCCTTGATCAAAGACGCTCCCCGGCTGGCCCTCTCGAATTTAGGTCGTGACCCGACCCTCTATGCTTTCTTCCTCTTAGCCGCCGCCTGCCTCACCTTGACCGCGGCCGACTGCCCCGACCCCGCATAAGGAGCGGGCGTATCCCGCGGCCCTTCCGGCCCGTGTACCGCGTCGGAGTACTGAAACTGCACCGGCGCCGTTCCGCTTCCATCCGCCAGCCTTACCTCTTGAAAAACCTGGGTTAGCGGATTCGCTTCGAACACCGGAAAGTCGCCGCACTCTTCACCCTGCGAAGAGGTCCATCCCAGGTACTTCACCGCACTCGGATCGTTTCCCGCCCGGATCGCATCCTCCACGTCCGGATCGGTCCGCGCCTCATTCAGTTCGTGATAGAACGTCGCCACCACGTTTTTCCACGACTGGTCGAACACCGGAATCCCATTCACCGTTCCATCCGGCAAAGTCTCCGAGTACACCCCCACTGCGTAATAGACGGTAGCTGCCTGGCTCCCGGTGCCGGCGTGAATTGACCCGTGATACCCGCCCAAGCCCTGCGTCGAATCCTCTTCCTCGTGCGGAACGCCAGGAATCACTGCGCGCGCCACCACCGGCCCTTCTACCTGTGAGGAGATCGCCCCGCCCGTCGGCGACGGATTGGTATTCAGAATCGTTCCGCTGGGCAGCATGAAATTAAAAACCGTCGCGGTGAAATCCAACCCGCTAAGCGTGCCTGCCTGAAATAACTGTGCCGTCAGGGCCTCCACATCACCCTGCGAAACCACGCTCGGCTTTGGCCCGCTCAGCACCTTCGAGCCCCGAAACGTCGAGCTGATCTTGCCCGACGAATAATACTGCGACATGACATTATTGAGTTTCGTGTCCGACATGGCCGCGCCGAGCGCCCGATCGATGTTCTGCATATCGCTGGCCTGCCACGCCGAAGATCCTCCCACATAAAAATTCATGAATACCAGGTCCGCAATGGTGTGCCCCCCGTGAAAGAGCAGGTCATGGGCGGGAGTCGGCTTGATGCCGGGCGCGATCGCCAGCCCTTCCGGCATTGCCATCTTGGCGTAGAACCGTTCTTCAGCCTTGCTTCGATGGCCAACAAACACACGTAGGGGGAAGACCACGTCGCGGGCTTTGCGATCCATGCAGGTAACCTCCAGAGGAATGCGGTTGAGCCAGAGTGGAAGAGATTGGCGCGAGCGGTCTTTTCTTGATAGTTGGCCGCCGCGAAAAAGTCAATCCTGCTTTGCCGCCCAGCCGCGCCTACCCTTGGAAGCCAGGCGGGCCGGATGCTCATCGGCCCGCAGCCTTGCCCAATCCGCCCCGCGAGGCGTTGATTTCCTTCCACTTACGCTGAGGGCAACTTTCTGCTTCGGCGTGGGTTTATGGCTTGTGTGCGGTCACGCGCTCCGCGCGGGGCCAGCTTGCACCGGGAGGGCGCACCTGGGGATGGGGACGCCCTTCCGTGTTTCCTACGGCGTGATTACCCCGCAGGCGATGCGATCGCCCGCGTTTCCCGCTGGGTCCGTCTTCATGTCGTCCGGTTTGGCGTGAATGACCAGAGCCGTCCCGCCGTTGATGAACAGCGAGTGGCTATCCGTTCCCATGTCTACATCCTGATTCACAATCGTGACCTTAGCCTTCCCATCGGGTTGCACCGTAAAGTTTGGCATGTCTCCGGCGTGATGCCCCTCCGGATTCTGAATCCCGTGCTTTCGATTATCCGGATTGAAGTGTCCCCCGGCTGATTTGAAGTCCGGCGGATCGCACTTCCAATTTTGATGAATGTGGATCGCATGTTCGCCCGGCGGAAGATTCTTCAGGTTCAGCGCGATCTTTACGCCCGAGTGCTTGTTCGGACTGATCTTTGCCGTACCGACGCTTTCGCCCTTCGCATCTTGCAATCGAACAGTCACGGTCTTGGTCTGTGCCTCCAAAATCGCGCACCCAAAAGCAAGAGCAAGCACTGTAACGGCCACATGGATCGTTTTCATGGCAGGGGATTATAGCCCCGTTTTCGAGCCGGAAGTCTCATTGAAACTCCCCGTATTGGACCACCATTTCCTCGACGATTCGCTGTAGTTCATGCGCGATCCACTGTGGCTGGGCATCGACCGCAAACTGCATTGGCTTGCCAATCCGCACCCGAATTTTTCCGGGAGCCGCAAACTTCCTTCCCGCTTTCTTCACCTCGAACAGGCCCTCGATCCGCAGCGGTACTACCGGAATCCCCAACTGCTTCGCCAGCAACCCTACCCCCGGGCGAAACGGCAGCAGCTTCCCGTCGGTCGTGTGATGCCCTTCCGGGAACACCAGCACGCTATAGCCCCGATCCACGCACTTGCCGGCGTGGACGAAGCTGTTGCGGAATCCAGCCTCCCGCGGCAGCGGAAACAGGTTCAATAACGACACCCCCAGAAACCACCTCACCCGGTCGTAGATCCGCCCGCCCCACCAGCGCCCCGACTCCGGCGATCGCAAAATCTCCAGCGCCTCCCCGCCCGTCGCGGTTGCCAGCCGATGCCGCAGGCGGAACGGCAATGCGGTCTGCACAAACCCCACGTCCACATCATCGATGTGATTCGAGATCACCAGAAACGGCCCGCTCTGCTCCCGCAGGTTCTCGCGGCCTTCGATCCGCGGCCACCCCAGCAGCATGATCGCCGGCCGCACCAGCAGGTAATAACTGGCGAAGCGAATCCACGTCACCGGCCAACGCAGCGCCCACTCCGGGTAGTGATACACCGCCTTCCGTTCCCCATGGCCGCTCAGCAACCGCTCCAGATCGCCGACCGTCTTCGCTGCGCCGAAACTCGTCTCCCCCAGGTCCACTTGGTATCGATCCTCGAGCGCGCTCATCAACTCCACTCGCTCGAGCGACGTCAGTTGCAAGTCGTCTTCAAGATTGGCATCGGCACGCAGGCGCCCCGCATTGCGTCCCGATACGCGCTGCACCAGATCCTCCAGCGGACTCATCGCCCCATTTCCCAACGGGTTCGCTTCCTGTTTTGCCAGGACGACCTCCCGAATCAGATTGACCCGCGGCTTCTGTGTCGCCGTCCGTGGAAAATCGCTCTCCGGCCACACGAACCATCGCCGCATTCTCTGGTATTCGGCGAGCGCGGCATTCGCTCCCTGAACCACCCGGTCCGCATCTTTCTCTCCATCCCTCAGAATCAGGACCGCGCAGGGCTCGGCATTTCCATTCCGCTCCAAGGGAACAATCACGCAATCCCGCACTTGCGGTTGCCGGCGCAGCGCCGCTTCCAAGTCCTCGGGATACACATTCATGCCGGCCGGGCTGACCAGCACTTCCTTCTTCCGCCCCTTGAAATAAAGATTGCCCTCCGCATCACGCGCTCCGATGTCGCCCGTCCTGTACCAGCCCTCGTTGTCCGCGACCGGACGCATCTCCGTCCCGCTCCAGTACCCGCTGGCGACCCCGCCCCCGCGCACCAGGATCTCCCCATCCTCGGCCAGCTTCACCTCGCGCCCGGGCAGCACTTTCCCAATCGATCCCCGCCCCAGCCGGAACGGGTGATTCACGCTGATGAGCGAGGTCGTCTCCGTCAGCCCGTAGCCCTGGATCACCGCATATCCCAGCCGCCCCCAGAATTCCTCCGTCTCTCGATCCAGCGCCGCTCCGCCGGAAATCATCGCCCAGAACTTCCAGCCGAACTGCCCATGCACTCGCCGAAACGTCCACCAGCGCCGCAGAAAATGCTGACCCTCTGCCGACCGAAAAATCTGCGTGAACTTCTCCCGCTGCCCGGCGCTCTCTGCATCGCGCAACACTTTTTCCTTCAGCGACTGCAGTATGCGCGGCACGGCCACCAGCACCGAGACCCTTTCCCGCCGAATCGTCTCCAGCACCTCGCTCGGGCTCAACGATTCCTGAAAGATCACTGTCCCCACAAACAGCTGTGGCAGAAAAATGCCCAGAAACTGTCCAAACACATGACTCAATGGAAGCAAATTCAGGAAGCGAACCGGATGCACCCACCGCTCATACTTCAGATACTTCTGAATCTCCTGCTCGAGCGGCGCGATATTCGCCAGCACGTTGCCATGCGCGATCACCACGCCCTTGGGCTCAGCCGTGGTCCCCGAAGTAAAAATGATCTCCAGCGGATCGTCGCGATCAACCGCATTTGCAGCGTACCGTTCTTTGCTATGCGGGCCGACGAGCGCCCGCAGTTCCTCCATCACCAGCGCCGGTACATCGCCAACTTCCCCCGCATGTTTCCGCGACACGATCGCCAGTTTTGCCTTGACCTGCTGAACCACGCGTCGCGCAAAATCCGCGGCTGCCGCCTGGTCCATGGGGACCGCAATCGCCCCGCGCAACGCACAGCCAAACCACCCCGCCACCCACTCGGCGCAGTTCTCGCCCCAGATCAATACCCGATCGCCCCTTCCGATCCCCCGCGCTTCCAGCTCCCTTGCCGTCTGGAATGCGCACTCCGCCACCTGCCGGTAGCTCCAGCGCTCCGTGCGATAGCCGCGCCGGTGCACATAGGCGCACTCCGGCCCCTGCCGCAGAAAATCCTCAAGGAATTCCGTGACCGCGCGCCGCTCCATCATTTCCAAATGTAGCGCGACTCAGGATCGCTGCCCATGCGTCCTGCGTCCTGCAAAGTAGAGTGCACTGCCGGCAAAAACCGCCACAAAGGTCCAGCAGGCGACCGGCAGCGCCGCCGCCCGCGTCAGGTTCAATTCTTCATGAGTAGTTGCCAATCCGAGAATCAGGCAGTACGCTGCTAGGGACGCGGCTAGGGCAATGGCCAAGCTTCGCCAGACGGCTCGTATCCGGAACGGTTCCATGGGAACCTCCCCACCGGATCACTTCCGGCCCTTGACCGAACATAGTCTTTTTCCCCTGTTAGCACAATTGCGGCCCTGGTTTTCGAAAACGACTCTGCATGATGAGCCGTGCCTCACATCCGAAACTTCCTTTCCTCGGGCTGCTCGCTCTGGCGCTCCTTGTTTCACCAGGCTGCCAGGCACCCCAAACCACCTCCAGCCAGGCAACCCCGCCGGCGAAGCCGGAGCCGGCCTCGTCCACCGCCCCTGCCGCCCCGCTCCGCGATCTCTCGCAGGACGAAGCCGAAGGCGGCCACACGCTGCGCAAGCACGTCGGCCGCACCGACGACGAACTCCGCCAGCGTCTGCGCCACGAGCGCAATATCGCCGCCGCTTCCACCTGGACCGACCGCGCCGTTGCCGAGCAGGCCGTCGGCCTCGCCATCGCTCAGAACCGCGACAAAATTTCCCGCTGGCTCGACCGCCCCAGCCGCGCCAACCTCGTGCTTGACTACGATGGCGATCCCGCTCATCCCATCGGACGCACTCTCGACCGCGACGCCAGCCAGGCCGCGCCCTGCTCGCATGCTGTGATCGTGCTCAAGCGCACCGACAACCTCTACTACGTTCTCACCGCGTACCCGGAGTGCCGCTGATGACCACCAAGCATTCTCAAAAACCTCAACCTGCTGAAGTTTCTGCCGAGAACTTTCCCGCGCTGCGCAGCTTCCTGCACGGTTATTTCCACGAGGACATGGCCGACGAATATGGCACCCTGGAGGAAGCGGTCCGTCAGTTTCAGGAAGATGCCGACCCCAGCGAGTGGAAGACCGTCGCCGGAGAATGGGCCCGCTTTGTCGCCCAAATGAAAGGCCAGCCGCTCGCCGCCATCAACAAAGCCTTGACCGGAAGATTGGGCAGCGCTTGCCGGCTCAGCCCCGAGGATTTCGACAAGGTCTCCCGTGCCTTCCAAGGCTTGCCTCCAGACTAACCTGCAGCTGTCCGAAAGCTGGCTGAGTGATCCGGTGCTCCTTCGTGTACCTTCGTGACCTTGGTGGTGATTCCCCGGTCCGAACAATTCTCAAGCGGCTGCCTTTGTGGCCTCCGCCGATTCGTCCGTCAGCCACTTCCAATACGACTTCATCCCCTTCGACCAGCGAATATCGCGCACATGCCCAAGCCCGAGCGTCGCGCACACCGCTTCCTCCGCCCCACGGTACGGCGGAGACAGCCGCAGCACCACGCTGAACGCATCCGCCTTCAGGTTCTGCTTCACGATGCTCGGGAAAAACAAGCCCTTTCCCGCGTCATAATCGAATGCCGGTCCCAGGTTCACCGTCCGCGTCGCTCCCACCAGCCACGGCCGGTAGCGGAAAGCCAGCGTGTTGTCGGGTTCGCGCCGCAGCCAGCCATATGTCCGCTTCGGCACTTCCTTCAACCCGGCGCTGAATGCCGATACGCTGTCGCCCTTCTCCGGGGTCGTGGTCGAATCCAATAGAATCAGGCGCAAGATCCCCCACGAGGACACAACCCCAAACACCAGCAGGCGAAAAGACCAGCGTGCCACCAGGAAACTCACGAAAATGATCGCCAGCGACAGCGCCAATCCGGCTTGCCGGTTGATCACCGTAACCACCGCCAACAAGACCAGCATCGAGTTCCGCACCGCTTTCAGCAGGAAATCCAGGAATGGAAACGGGCTCAGCAGCACCAGCACATCCAGCGCCTGCCCGACCATCCACACCACGATCATCGCCACCAGCCCGATCACGATCATGACCACCGCGAGCGCCGCATTCCCCACCGCGCGCGCAGTAGTGCTCGCGTCCACCGCCGATGCCGCGTATACCACCGGCACCAATCGCGGCGTCGCCAGCGCGAACAACTGCCCCACTGAATTCAGCCCGAACACTCGCGCCACTTCGTGAAATACGATCGGGAATCCCACCAGCACCAGCGACGCCTTGTTCACCAGCAGCACTTCGATGGCGTCCAGCGGCTTCTTGACCAAGGGCGCGAACCCGCCCACCGTATCCTTAATAAAGATGAGGATCAGCAGCACCCCAATCGGAATCCAGAACTTCGGCTTCTCGTACAGCGGCAGGCCGCCGCGCTGCTCTTTGGGCGTCCGGTAATAATCGAAAATTCCAAGGGCGCACACGCCCACCAGCGGCGAGATCGCCGTGCCGGTGACGGTCGCCAGGGCGGTCGAAATGCCCTGCCCCTTGCCCATGGCATCGGTCGTCTTCCCCAATTCCGATTGAGCAAGCGCCACCACGCTGTAGAGGAGAACGGCCAGCAGCAGGAAGGTTCCAATGAATTTCACGGTGGCGCCCCCTGAGGCGTTGAATTATCTGCCCTACTTCCGCGAGCGTCAAGGAAGCCCCGCTGCCAACTCACCAATGGACGCCTCCTATCCCATCCTGACCCTTGTTCCCACGTTCCTTCCGTAACCCAGACGTACACTCCCCTTCGGTAACCCTTGGTAACCATACGAATCCGGGTGACCCCGCTTACAATGACCCTTGTCTGCGGGGTTTCGCGCCCCGACGCACGCGATTGTCACCCAGCTGGCGACTGCTCCCGGGTTCGAGCCGGTCTCAGCGGGTAGGAAGCTGGAGTCCGCACCAATATGGCGTTTGGTTTCGGCTTTAACAAACAAAAGGTTCTCGGCGCTGCGGAGAAGTACGTCCAGCAGGGCAAGCTGCAGAACGCCATCGCCGAATACGAGAAGATCCTCAAGAACGACCCCAAGGACCTTACCGTCCTGAATACGGTCGGCGATCTCTACGCGCGCATCGGGGAAAACGGCAAGGCTACCGAGTGCTTCAAGAACGTCGGCGATGCTTACGCGGCCCAGGGCTTCACGGTCAAGGGCATCGCGATGTACAAGAAGATCAGCAAGCTCAAGCCTTCCCTCGAGAGCGTGCTGAAGCTGGCCGAGCTCTATACCCAGCAGGGCCTGTTCAACGACGCCCGCGCCCAATACCTGCAGGTCGCTGAAGAGTTCCTGCGCGCCGGTGAACTCGAGCAGTCGGTGCGCATCTTCCAGAAGATCCTCGAAATGGATCCGGAAAACGTCGCCATGCGCGTGCGTTTGGCCGAGGTCTACATCCGGCTGGGCAAGAAAGACGATGCCTGGAAGATCTTCTCGGCGGCCGCCGAAAGCTTGCGCGCCCGTGGCTCGCTGAGCGGCGCCGAAGAAATCCTGCAGCGCATGCTGGCCCTCGATCCGGCGAACAGCTATGCCCTGATGCTCCGGGCTCGCAACGCTCTCGATTCCGGCGATGCCACCGCCGCCATCCAGTACTTCGAGAAAATGTCTGGCCTCGACTCCCATGCCGACGGCCTGCGCGATCTCTTCAAGGCCTACCTGCAGACCGGCCGCATTCATGACGCCGGCTCGGTCGCCGGCAAGCTGCTCTCCGTCCATAACGACGTCGAGCCCTTCTTCACTTACCTGGAATCCCTGCTGCAGGCCGGCTATCACGATGAAGCTCTCCAGGTCATAGAACAGAATTTCGATCGCCTGCTGGCGGCGAACACCCCGAAGATTCAGGAGAGCCTGCACGCCCTGATCGGCCAGTCCGCGGGCAATCCGCCCGCGCTCGAGAAAATTCTCGATCTGCTTCAGAAATCCGGCGACACCTCGCATCTCAACGAAGTCACCGAATTGCTGGCCCACGCCTCCGTGCAGAGCGGCGATCTGGCTAAGGCGCGCGATCTTTACCAGCGCCTGGCTGAGTCGGAGCCACAGAACCCCATGCACATGCAGAACTACCAGCAGGTAGCCGGCATGATGGCGGGCGGTTCCGGAACGCGCCTGATCACGACCGAAGAAGGCATCGTCCTGGTCGAGGAACTCGAAACTACCTCAACTCCTTTGGACCAGCAGTATTCCCCCGAGATCGCCTCCGCGCTCCGCGCGGCTCTGACCGACGCCGAACTCTTCGTCTCCTACAACATGCCCGAGAAGGCCCTGGGCCCGCTCATGGTGGCCTTGCCCATCGCGCCTCAGGATGTCCGCCTCAATCAGCGCCTGGTTGCCTTGCACACTCGCGCCGAGCGCTTTGCCGATGCGGCTGCCTGCTGTCGCACCATCGAACAAGCCTATGCCGAAACCGGCCTGGCCGAAGATGCCGGCCGCTATGGGGAACTCGCACAGCGTTTCGAAGAGCGGGCGACAGTCAGTCCCGCCGCGCCCTCGGCCGCTGCCGCGCCATCGATTCCCGCGGCTCGCTCCGCCGCTCCGTGGCCAGTCTCGACTCCTGCCGCCGAGCCTGCCGCTCCGCACGAGGCGAGCACCTTTGCCATCGAACCCGGCGGGATTGATGCGCCGCATCTCGAAGGCGCTCACGAAGCTTCCGCCGAAGCTGAATCCGCTGAAGAAATCGACCTCTCCGCGGAATGGGACGGGGAACTCGCTTCCCCGGATGCTGCTCCCGCCGAGCACGAGGAAGCTGTCGTCGCCAGTGACCCTGCGGCTGAAATTCCCGCCGAGTCTGCCGACTCGGTTGCGGAAACCGCCGCCGAGGTTCGCTTCTATCTTGAGCACTCCATGGTGGATCAGGCGCGCGCCGCCTACACCCGGCTCGAATCTCTCACCGACGACCCCGATCTGCTGGCTGCCTTGCTCTCGGAAATCGAAGCCGCCGGTGCTCCCGCTGAGGATGAGGTGGCATCGGTCGAGGAAATCTCCGACGGCCAATCCGACCAGGAAGCCGCCCCGCACGAGGCAGCTCCGGCCGGCTTGCACCAGTTCGTCTCCGATCTGGAAACCTCGCTGGGAGACTTCCACCCTGGCGCTGCACCCCACGCACCCGCAGCCCCGGAAAGCGAATTTGAGCAGGAACAGGAAATCGTCGCCCATGCCGGAACCGATCCCGGCTTGGTGAGTCACCTCGATTTCATGGCGAACGCGCCGAAACCAGCGCCCGCCCAACCCATCGAAGCGCATGCGAAACCTGAACCCGAGGTCGAGCCCGTTGCCGAGGTCGAAGCCTCGGCCGCTTCTCCCGGCGTGCTCCAGGACTTTGTCACGGATCTGGAAGCATCCCTGGGTGATGGCTTCATGCACGAGGCTCCGGCCCCCGAGCCGGAACCGGTTCCTCCGGTCAAAGTTCATCCCGCGCCTGCGGCCAAGCCGCCGGCTCCCGTGGCTGCGCCCAAGCCGGTTGCCCCGGCCGTCGTTCCGCCCCCGGTCGCAGTACCGGCCGCGCCCGCCAGCGCCGCTGCGGCTGCCGCCCCGGCCCTTCAACCCGCTGCCACCTTCCGCACCGCGGTGCGTCCGGTTCCCCCAGTTGCCACGCCGCATCCTGCGGACAAGGCTCAGGTCGCTGCCAGTGTCGACCTCGCCGACATGTTTGGCGAGCTCAAGCACGAACTCGAAGAGGAAGTCGCCTCCGCCGACGAAGATCCCGAAACCCATTACAACCTCGGCGTGGCCTTCCGCGAGATGGGCTTGCTCGACGAAGCCATCGGCGAACTCCAGAAAGTCTGCCAGGCGGTCGATCGCGGCCACCCCTTCCCGAGCATCATGCAGACCTATACCTGGCTCGCCCAGTGCTTCCTCGACAAGGGTGTGCCCGAGGCTGCCATCCGCTGGTACGAAAAGGCACTCAAGCTTCCCAACCTCGACGAGGACACGCGCACGGCTCTCCACTATGAACTGGCCGCCTCCTACGAAAGCGCGCAGGACCGCAATGCCGCCCTCCAGCATTTCATGGAGGTCTACGGCTCCAACATCGATTACCGGGATGTCGGCGAGCGCATCAAGGCCCTGAAGTCGTAAAATGACGCCATGCGTCCGTTTTCGCTGGGCAGCTGTAGCGCCGCATTGCCTCCGGCACGGCTGGAGAGGCGGAGCACCGCCTGATGTCCGATCCCAATACGCCGCTGGGAGCCGGGCTGCACGAATCGGCCCGCCCCGCGCCTCCGCTACCGTCGGCCGTCGCGCCCAACCCTCCGGCCGTTTCCCGCGCGGCCATCTGGCTCCATCGCCTGCTGGTTCTGTTATTCGTCTTCATCTGCGCCGCCACCGGAGTGCTGCTGGTGATTGTCCCCTGGTTGCCCCAATGGACCGACAACAGCCTGCTGATTCGTTACCCGGATCTGCGCGCCATTGTTACGCACGGCTTCTCCCGCGGCCTGTGCAGCGGCCTGGGGCTGCTCGATATCTGGATCGGTTTTTCCGAAGCCATTCACTACCACGAGGATTAGCAGCCACGACTTGACCCGCGCTCTGCCGGCCCGCAAGTCCCTTTATTTCGCAATCAGGATCGTTTTTCCATGAGTGAGAAGAAACCGAAACCCGCACCGCTCGCCTACGAGAACGAATTGTTCCTCAACAGCTCCGACGGCCGCATCCTCCGCATCATGGCGGAGTACGTCGAACCGCTCGCCCGCTTCCGTCGCGAGCAAATCCAGGACACCGTGGTCTTCTTCGGCTCGGCTCGCTTTCAGTGCCATGCCGACGCGGATCGCGCCTGCGCCGACCTCACGGCCACCGGCCATAGACTCGACGGTAGCGATTCCAACCCGCAAGTGAAGCGTGCGCTCGCCGCCGCGCAAATGTCCCGGTACTACGAAGACGCTCGCCGCCTCGCCAGCCTGCTCACGGGATGGTCCGTGACCATTCCTGCGCGCCGCCGCCGTTTCGTCGTCACCACCGGCGGAGGCCCCGGCATCATGGAAGCCGCCAACCGCGGCGCCCAGGAAGCCGGCGGCAAAACCATCGGCCTCAACATCAAGCTCCCCTTCGAGCAATATCCCAACCCCTACATCACGCCCGCGCTCAACTTCGAGTTCCACTACTTCTTCATGCGCAAGTTCTGGTTCGCTTATCTGGCGAAAGCCTTGGTCATTTTCCCGGGCGGCTTCGGCACGCTCGACGAGCTCTTCGAGATCCTCACCCTGGCCCAGACCGAGAAGCTCGCCAAGAAAATCCTGGTCCTGATGTACGGCAGCGCCTACTGGAAAAAGCTCATCAACTTCGAAGCCATGATCGACGCCGGCACTATCTCCGCCGACGATGTCCACCTCTTCAAAATGGTCGACTCGCCCGAAGAAGGCTTCGCCTACCTCCGCGATGGCCTGACCGAATACCATCTCGGCGGTGTCCCAAGAAAAGAATCCGAAGTTCTCCCGGAAATCGCGAAAACAAGGCCGTAGCCTCACCGTCCGCGCCAAATGGAACCGCGTGGGGACAGGCGCCTTGTCCGTGTGGCGCGGACACTCCTGTCCGCGCATCGCCGTTCCCCGGCGTACATTATTGGAAAGAGAAAAACCTGACTCCGCCCATGCCCACCCGCCCCATCCTCTACTACATCACCGACCGCACCGCTTTCCCCGGTCCTGAGTCCGAGCGCCGCCTCCGCCTCCTCCTCAAAATCGCCGAAGCCGCCCGCGCCGGCATCGACTACATTCAGCTTCGTGAGAAAGACCTCACCACCCGCCAACTCGAGTTCCTGGCCCGCGACGCCATCCAGGTCGTCCGCGAAAATTCCCGCACCACGAACCCCACGCGCCTGCTCATCAACTCGCGCAGCGACGTCGCCCTCGCCGTCGGCGCCCATGGCGTCCACCTCCGCTCCTACGACGTGACGGTAAGTGACGTCCGCCATCTGTGGACGCTGGCAAGCCGGCAAGACCAGCCCACTCTCGCCGTTTCCTGCCACACCAGTGACGAGGTTCAACGCGCGGCCGGTGACGGTGCGGATTTTGCAGTGTTTGCTCCCGTCTTCGAGAAGAAAGACAGTCCCGGCCACACAGCGGCCGGAATCGATGCTTTGCGCCGCGCATGCCGCGCGGCAATTCCGGTGCTCGCCTTGGGAGGAGTCACGCTGGCAAACTGGCACAACTGCCTCGAAGCCGGCGCCGCGGGCATCGCCGCCATCCGGCTCTTCCAGGACCATGAGGTGGCCGTGGTCGCCCGGCAACTTCGAAAGCCTTAAAAGTGCAACGGCGCAGGCCTCCCCACGAGCCGGTACAGCCCACGCGCACAACGTTCCATAACAATCACTCGGCAGTCTTGTTGGTTGATGCGTGCTCATGATTTCCAGTACGATTGCTTGTCATTTGCAAGTGATCTTTGGTAGGGTAGGCGAAATTGGCAAACAGGTCGAAGGCGAAACCCCGGTCCGGATGCCCGGTAAGCCTTGCGCTGGAGCGGTTCGGCGACCGCTGGTCGCTGCTGGTGATTCGCGACCTGATGGTGCGCGGCTATCGAACCTTCAAGGAATTCCAGGAGGCGGGCGAAGGCATCGCGAGCAACGTTCTGGCGGACCGGTTGCGCAATCTGGAAGCGGCGGGAATTGTGAGCGCAGAAAGGGCCGGAGACGATGGGCGAAGGGTGCACTATCGCCTCACCGAGAAGGGTATTGACCTGGCCCCCGTGCTGCTGGAGTTGCTGATCTGGGGGGCGAAGCACGGGGGTGCGGGCCCGTCGTGCGCGGCCATCCTGAAGATGGAGAAGAAGCGCGAGCAGATTTTGGCAGAGACGCGGCGGCGATGGAAGCAGCGGGATTCGACGCCGCTGATCCCTGGACCGCGTAGGGAACGGTCGGGGAAGGTCTCTGCAATCGCGAACGGGTTCCGGCCAGGTGATGCAAAAGCCCGAAGCCGCCAGGGACACGAAGCGCACGAAGGAAGGCTGGACCGCTCAGCGAGTAGAACGGTGAACCGTGCGCGCCGAGGAGACTGACCGCCGCGGAGCGGAGTAAGATTTCAGGACCACGGGTTTTGGGGGTGGGGCGAGTCGTCGCCATTCTTGAATAGGTCGCGCCGTTGGCGGACGCCATGCGGCAGCATGAGTGGACGAACGCCATAGCGAGATCATTCCGGCGAGTCCGCATTCCGGAATGCCACAACCGCACGACCCGGGGCGACAGGTTGGTGGAAGCGCGCCAATAGTGAGTTTTGAGCTTTCGGGGAGATTGGTCCCCGGCGGGCCCGCCTGGCGGGTAACAATCCAGCAACCAAGGAGTCAGAACAATGGCTACGAAACCCACGCATGAACAGGCACAACTTCAACTGCAGATCTATGACATGCGTCGCGAAGCCAAGATTCGGGAGGCACGCGACTGGTTCTTCAAGAACTACTTTGTGGAGACGGTGGACGATGCCATGCGGATTGCCGCGCCCGGCAGCGAATCGGGCATTTTTGTGGGCATGGTGCTCGGCTACTGGGAGCAGGTCTGTGCCATGCTGAATTACGGGCTGCTGCACGAAGACCTGTTCTTCGAAACGACCGGGGAATTTTATGGGATCTGGGAGCGCTGCAAGCCGATCGTTCCACAAGTGCGCGAACGGTTTGCCTACACGGGCTACCTGGCCAACATGGAGCAGGTCGCGCACAGGTATGAAAAATGGATTGAGGCCCGCTCGCCGGGTCACATCGCCAAAATGCGTGAATTCATGAAACAAATGCAAGCTCAATTGAAAAAAGCAGCGTAAGACGATGCCTGAGCCCGCGGGTCAGGAACGAGCACTCCTGACTCGCCGGCTCCCAACGCAAATTTCACAGCAGGAGCAAAGCATGAGCAAGGTACGAGTATTGGTGGGGACGCGCAAGGGCGCCTTCATTCTGAGTGCGGATGGCAAGCGCGATAAGTGGGAGGTGAGCGGGCCGCACTTTGCCGGCTGGGAGTTGTATCACCTGAAGGGTTCGCCGGCGGATCCAAATCGCATTTATGCCTCGCAAACCAGCGGCTGGTTCGGGCAGGTCATCCAGCGCTCCGATGACGGCGGCAAGACGTGGCACCAGCCGGGGACGCCCCCGGGGGAGACGAAGGGTCCGGACGGCATGCCCAAGGGAGAGAGCAACAAATTCGTCTACGACACGTCGGCGGAGAGCGGCAAAGCACTCACCACGCATCAGTGGTACGACGGGACCCAGCATCCCTGGGAGTTCAAGCGGGTGTGGCACCTGGAGCCGTCCCTCACCGAGCCGGATACGGTCTATGCGGGGGTGGAAGACGCAGCGCTGTTCAAATCAACCGACGGCGGAGAGAACTGGAAAGAGCTTTCCGGACTGCGCGGGCACGGCACTGGGCCGAGATGGCAACCCGGGGCGGGCGGAATGTGTCTGCATACGATCGTATTGGACCCGAGCAACAAGGAGCGCATCTACATTGCGATTTCGGCGGCGGGGGCGTTCCGCACCGATGACGGCGGCAAGACGTGGAAGCCGATTAACCGCGGGCTGTTTTCCAAGTACCTGCCCGATCCCAAGGCGGAGATCGGGCACTGCGTGCACCACGTGGCGATCAGCAAGACGCGGCCCAATATGCTTTTCATGCAGAAACACTGGGACGTGATGCGCACCGACGATGCAGGCGAGAACTGGACGGAAATCAGCGGGAACCTGCCGACCGACTTCGGATTCGTGATCGATGTACATGCGCACGAGCCGGAGACCATCTATGTGGTGCCGATCAAGAGCGATGGCGAGCACTACCCGCTCGACGGGAAGTTGCAGGTGTACCGGAGCCGCAGCGGCGGCAACCAGTGGGAGGCGCTGACCAAGGGTCTGCCGCAGAGCAACTGCTACGTGAACGTGCTGCGCGACGCGATGGCGGTGGATTCGCTCGACAAGTGCGGGATTTACTTCGGGACGACGGGCGGGCAGGTGTATGCCTCGGCCGACGCGGGAGATTCGTGGGCGCCGATCGTACGGGATTTGCCGGCGGTGCTTTCGGTTGAGGTGCAGACGCTCGCATGATCCGGGTAGAACTGCCGCAACATCTGCGAACGCTGGCGCACGTGAAAGGCGAAGTGCAGGTGAAGGTCGAGGGCGCGGTAACGCTGCGCTCCGTGCTGGATGCATTGGAAGAGCAGTATCCGATGCTGCGCGGTACAATCCGCGATCACGGGACCCTGCAGCGCCGGCCGTTCCTGCGCTTCTTCGCGTGCGAGGAGGATTGGTCGCATCAATCGCCGGATACGGCTTTGCCGGAAGCGGTCGCGTCGGGCAAGGAGCCGTTGCTGGTGATTGGGGCGATTGCCGGCGGATAGAAAGTACCTGGTACCGAGCACCTGGCGAAAATCTTTTGAGGGCACGGCGTCGGTGCGTGAGAGGCCTCCGTGCCGGCTTGTCAATTTGGGCTCGGCGGGCGGGGACGCCTGCCGCTCCACCAGGCTGGGAGAAAATATCGATCGTCCGGGCCCTGGTTCCGCATCCAAAACCTGCTACGGAGCCCCTGCATGAAATCGATCAATGTCTATCTGAACTTCGACGGCAACTGCCGCGAAAGCGATGCAGTTCTACGCCAAGTGCCTGGACGCAGAGTTGCAGTTGATGACGTTCGCCGAGGCGCCCTTCGATTCGCCCAAGGGGGCGAAGGACCGGATCCTGCACGCCAAGCTGACGAAAGGGCCGGTGGTGCTGATGGCCTCGGACACGATGCCGGGAATGGTGCACCATCCAGGGAACAACTTCTCGGTGTCGATTGATTGCGACAACGCGCAGGAAGTCGACAAGTTGTTTGCGGCGATCGGGGACAAGGGCAAGGTAACGATGCCGGTGCAGGATACGTTCTGGAACGCGCACTTCGGGATGGTGGTGGATAAGTTCGGAGTCGCGTGGATGTTCAATTACGACAAGCCGAAGAAGTAGACTCACAAAAAACGGAATTACCACTAAGGACACCAAGGGACACGAAGAAAACCGACGACGATTGGTTGGGTGTCCTAGTAAAACTGATTCGCGAAATCCTCCTTTCGTTTCTCTTCCCCGCGAGTTTCGTTTTCCTCTTCCAATTTGACCGCTTGACCGGGCGAAGGAGTCGATGTATCGTCTGGGCGTTCGTAAGCAAACGAAAGCATAAGTAAGGTTTCGTCATTGCGCGAACGACCGTGGGATTCGAGGTGCCGGAGCGGATCCTTCGCGTGCGGAATGCTGGGAGGTTGCTATGAAGAGCATGATGATCGGCCAGATGCTGAAGCCGAAACGAAACATCTCGAAACAATCGCCGCCTCGCTGGTTGGCCGCGGGAGTGTTGGCCCTGGCGCTTGCCGGCTGCTCCGCGGTGGCGTTTGCGGGAACGACTTATTTCGTATCGACCGGCGGCAACAACGGGAATGACGGGCTCAGTCCAACCAGCGCGTGGCGCAATGTGCAGTATGCGGCGAACCACGTGGCGGCCGGGGACACGGTGAACATTCTGGGTGGTGTGTACAACGAGACGGTGAACATTCCGGCGTCGGGATCGGCGACAGCCGGGTTCATCACGTTCCAGAATTACAAAGGCGGGCGAGCCATCCTCGATGGGACGGGACTGAGCGTGCGCGGCGGCCAGTTCGGGCTGATCACGATCGTGAGCCAAAGTTACATCACCATCCAGGGCCTGGAAATCCGGAATTACAAGACCAACAGCCGGAAGTCGGTGCCGGTGGGGATCTGGGTCACCGGAGCGGGAGGCAACCTTCGACTGCTCAACAATCATATCCACGACATTGTGACGACTGCGACCGGCTGCGGCGGGAACGCGCTGGGGGTGGCATTTTATGGGTCGGAAGCGCCGGCTGCGCTGCACGACATCACGGTCGACGGCAACGAGCTGAACGCGATGCGCACCGGCTGCAGCGAGACGCTGACGATGGACGGCAACGTGAACCGGTTCACGATCACGCACAACCTGGTCCATGACAATAACAACATCGGGATTGATGCGATCGGGTTCGAGGGCGTGTCGCCGGATCCGGCGTATGACCAGGCCCGCAACGGGTACATCGGGGAGAACACCATCTTCAACATCACGTCGCAGGGGAACTCGGCGTATCCCAGCGGCTGCTGGTGCTCGGATGGGATCTACGTGGATGGCGGGAAGAATCTGGTGGTCGAGCGGAACCTGATCCATCACGTGGACCTGGGGATCGAGATCGCGAGCGAGCATCACGGACGCGTCGCCAGTTATGTGATCGCGCGCAGCAATGTGATCTATTACGGAAACTCGGCTGGCATTTCCATTGGCGGCTATGCGAACACCGTGGGCGGCACCGATCATGTGAAGGTCGTGAACAACACGCTGTACAAGAATGACGGGAAGAATACGGGGAGCGGGGAATTTCAGATTCAGTTTCACGCGACCAACAACGTATTCAAGAACAACATTCTGTATTCGACGTCGCAGGCGCTGCTGATTCACTGCTTCACCACGTCGACTCCGAACCCGGCGGATGTCGATTACAACCTGTACTTCGCGCCGGTGCCGGCGGGCAGCGCCAGTTTCCAGTGGCTGGGCAAAACCTACGGCGGATTTTCTGCCTATCAAGCGGCGGCGAATGAGGATGCGCACTCAAACTATGTCGATCCCGATTTCGTGAATGGGCAGACGCCGGATCTGCGGGTGCGCTCGACCTCGCGAGCGGTGAATGCGGGGATCAATCTCGGGGCGGCAACCGTGGGGACGGAGGACTTCGCAGGCAAGCCGCGCGTGCAGGGAGCGAATATCGATATTGGGGCGTATGAGCGGTAGGCTCGTGCCGAGAATAGATCGTGATGCGAGCGACCGCCTGGTCGGTCTTGACACACGGGCCTGTGACCAGTAACATCTAGAGCCAAGTTAGCCCGCACGCGGGCTGACGGTTGAATTTCATGCAGAGTGGCTGAGGGACGAGCCCTGTGACGCCACGGCAACCGGACCGGGATCATCTATCCCGGCGGCCAGGTGCCAACTCTCTCCCGGAGACGGGGAACATGAGATTCGGGTAAGCGGTTTTGCAGTCCCGCATTCCCGTAGCCTCTTTTCCTCTTCCGGAAAAGAGGTTTTGTGCTTTAGGACGGTTTTTGAGGGACCCCATCGTCCCCGCGGAAGACGCGGCCAGCCGCGACTCTACCCGGCGGACCGGGCTCAACAACTGACCCGGAGCGCTTGCCGCCTCTTTTCCTGAAGACGCTTCCTCATTCATTGGAAGCGGCGATTCCGAGAAGAACTTCGAAGGCTCGTCCAGCGGCGGCTCGCAAGAATGCGAGTGGCACGATGGCAAGTTACGAGTTGCGCTGTAGAGAGTGCGGCAAGCGCTGGGGCAACCAGCCGCGGTCGATCTGCGACGATTGTTTCTCTCCCCTGGAAGTTACCTACGACTACGAGGAAGCGCGCGCGGAGTTCACGCGCGAGAAGATTGCGGCGCGGGCGCCCAACATGTGGCGCTATGCCCCGCTCCTGCCCCTGCCGGTTGACTATCACGCGACGCTGCCGGTGGGATTTACGCCGCTGCTGAGCGCGGCGACGCTCGGGAAACAGCTTGGGGCGCGCAAGCTGTGCATCAAGAATGACGCGGTGTGCCTGCCCACGCTGAGCTTCAAGGATCGCGTGGTGGCGGTGGCGTTGTCTCAGGCGCGCGCATTCGGATTCGACACGGTGTCGTGCTCATCGACCGGGAACCTGGCGAACTCCGTGGCGGCGCAGGCGGCGCGCAATGGATTCAAAGCATGGATTTTCATTCCGGCGGATCTGGAGCCGGCCAAGATTCTGGGCACCCAGGTGTATGGCGCGAAACTGGTGCGCATCGCGGGCAGCTATGACCAGGTGAACCGGCTGTGCTCGCAGATCGCGGACGAGCATCAGTGGGGATTCGTGAATGTGAACCTGCGGCCCTACTACGCGGAGGGGTCGAAGACCGTGGGCTTCGAGATTGCCGAGCAGCTGGGATGGCGGCTGCCGGACAACGTGGTGGTGCCGATGGCCGGCGGGTCGCTGATCACAAAAATCAAGAAGGCATTCGATGAGCTGATCGCGCTGGGCGTGGTGGAGCCGAAGGCGGTGAAGTTCTTCGGCGCGCAGGCCACCGGGTGCTCGCCGATTTCGACTGCGGTGAAAGCCGGGCGGCAGGAGATCGAGCCGCAGCGGCCCTCGACCATTGCGCGGTCGCTGGCGATCGGGAACCCGGCGGACGGACATTACGCCATCAAGGCCATCACCAAGAGCGGCGGCTGGTCGGAAGATGTATCGGATGGCGAGATAGTGGAGTCGATCCAGTTGCTGGCCGAAACCGAGGGCATCTTCACCGAGACCGCGGGCGGCGTGACGGTGGGTTGCGCGCGCAAGCTCTATCGCGACGGGCGCATCCGTCCCGACGAGACGACCGTGCTGTGCATCACGGGCAACGGGTTGAAGACGACCGACGTGCTCACTGGAGAATTCGAGGCGGAGGCGCCGATCGCGCCAAAGCTGGCGGAGTTTGAACGTTTCTTGCAAGGGACGCTCGACGTCCCGGAAGTGGTGGAGGCCTAAATGGCGATTACAGTGCAAATTCCAACCGCGCTGCGAAGGCATACCGATGGCGTGGGCAAGCTGGATTGCGGCGCGAATAATTTGAATGAGTTGTTCACCGTGCTGGATGAAAAGTTCCCATCGCTCAAGCCCCATTTGCGCGATGAGGCGGGGCAGATCCGGCGGTTCTTGAATGTGTACGTGAATGAGGAAGACATCCGCTTCCTGGGCGGAGCCAGTTACGCATTCCAGGATGGGGATGAAGTGTTGCTGGTGCCGTCGATTGCGGGGGGCCGAGAGTAACCGGAAATTGTAATGCGAGGGCGGGCGGGGACGCCCGCCGCTCCATCGAAACGCGTGCATTTTTCGTTTGAGGCAGCGTCACTACGCTGCCTTTTGTATTTTTCGGAGCGTGAGGACTGGGGTCTTAGCGAGACGTACCACCTTTTCCGCCACCGATCCGAACATGAGGCGTTCGAAGCCGGTCGAGCCGTGAGTGGCGATGACGATCAGGTCGACGTGTTCGCGGTCCGCGATCACTACGATCTCTTCGGCAGCCGGCCCGTGGCCCACCATGGTGCGCACGCGAACGTTCTTCCCTACCAGTTTTTCCCGGACTTCAGCGAGATGCTTTTCCGCGTCGGCGTGGAGGTAACGCTCGTACTCCGGGACCTTGAAGACGTAGTTGGGATCGGGCGGCAAGGCGGGCACGACGGGAACGACGTTGATCAGCAGGAGTTCGGCGTCGAAGTGCTGAGCCAGTTCGCTGGCCGTCTGGACGCAGCCGGCGGCGGGATCGCTAAAGTCGGTAGGGCAAAGGATGCGACGGATCGGCAGCATACGGGAATCTCCGAGGCAGGCATTATAAACGGAAGTGGGTGGCCGGAAAGCGGTTGCGCGCGGCCGCCCCGCCGCCTATACTCTAACTAACCAGTTAGTTAGATGAGGAGATGAGGCGATATGCTGGCGACACAGAGCCGCAAACGGCTCGGATCGCGCGGCACGCCGGATGCCAGCAAGGCGGCGATCCTGCAGGCCGCGATCCGCGAGTTCGCACGCGAGGGAGTAGCCGGAGCACGCACCGATGCCATTGCCCGCGCCGCCAAAGTAAACAAGGCGCTGCTGTATTACTACTTCCGCGACAAGGAAGCGCTGTACGGCGCGGCGCTCGATTACGTGTTTCAGCAACGCAGCAGCCTGCTCATGCCGGTGTTGCGCGAAAACGTGCCGCCCGGAGAGAAGATCCTCCGCTACGCGGGAGCCCTGTTCGATTACTTTGCGGCCTACCCCACGCACCGCGAGATGTTGCAGCGGGAGGTGCTCACGGTACCCCGGAACACGCACATGAAGCGCCTGATGCGCCTGTACTTCAAACCGCTGTTTGATGCACTGCTGAAGGTGATGGAGGAAGGCATGGCGGCAGGGGTGTTCCGGCGAGTGGATCCGATGCAGTTCATTCTGAGCATGGGAGCGGTGATCGTGCAGTACTTTGCCAGCGCGCCCTTCCTGCGCCTGTTTTCTGAGGGCGACCCGCTGAGTCCGGAACGGCTGGGGACGCGGCGGGCAGCGATGCTCGATTTCATCGCCGCGGCGCTGTTTCAGCCATCGGCAGTCAAGACGGAGGGAGCCCGCTCGTGAGTCCACGCAACCGGATTTTCGTTTTGCTGGGCATCATCTTTCTGATTGCGGCGGGCTATTACCTGCTTTCCACGCCGCGGAACCGGGACCTGGTGCTGATCGGGACGGTGGATGCGAACCAGGTGATCGTGAGCCCGCAGGTGGAAGGGCGGCTGCTGAAGCTGCTGGTGGACGAAGGCACGCCGGTGAAGTCCGGGGACCTGATCGCAGAACTGGACCCGTCGGAGTTACAGGCGCAGCAGGCGCAGGCTCAGGCGAATATCCGCAGCCTACGCTCGAAGGTTTCCGAGATGCGCTCCACCGAACGGTCAACTTCCGGGTCGACCAAGAGCGATGTCGCCAATGCGCAGGCGAAGCTCTCCTCGATGCGGGCGCAGCTGGCGCAGTCGCAGGCCACGCTGGAACGCACGCAGAGCGATAGCCGGCGCACCATCGAGCTGGCGAAGCAGGGCGTGATGTCGGAACAGGACCAGGTGCAGGCGGAGACGAACCTCACCGCCGCGCAGGCAAATGTGGATTCGCTGAAGGAGCAAGTCTCGGCGGCACAGGCCGACCTGAACTCTGCCATTGCCAAGACCCACCAGGCGGCCGCGGCGCAGAGCACCGTCGTATCGACGCAGGCCGATCTGTCCAATGCCGAGGAGCAACTGCGGCAGGCTCAAGTGCGCCTGGGATACACCAAAATTTATGCGCCAGTCACCGGGACAGTTTCAGTGCGCGCGGCACGCCAGGGCGAGGTGCTGAACATCGGCCAACCCATCTGCACCATCGTCGACTTCACCGACACGTGGGTGCGGGCCGCGCTGCCCGAGACGCAAGCCGACCACATCGGAATCGGCGATACGCTGAAGATCCGCCTGCCCGGAGGCACGGTCACCAGCGGCAAGGTGTTTTTCAAATCGCCGGAAGCCGACTTCGCCACCCAGCGCGACGTGAGCCGGCGCAAGCGCGACATCAAAACCATCGTTCTAAAAGTCCGGCTCGACAATCCCAACGCAGCCTACGTGCCGGGCATGACCGCCGAGGTGCTGGTGACTCCGGACCAATTAGACGGCAAGGCCCAGCGGGTGGCGGCGGAGCAGCGGCCATGAGCGGCACCAACGGCAACGGGATTGCCATCGACGTCGTGAACATCGTCAAGAAGTATGGCGACTTCACCGCGGTCGATGACGTGACGTTCCATGTGAAGAACAGCGAGATCTTTGGGCTGCTGGGTCCGAACGGGGCGGGCAAGTCCACGCTGATCCGCATGATGACCACGCTGATTCCGATCACCGCGGGAACGGCGGTGGTGGCGGGGCACAATGTACAGAAGGACCCGGACGGCGCCCGGCGGTGCATTGGCGTGATTCCGCAGGCGCTGACCAGCGACATCGATCTCACGGTCGAAGAGAACCTGATCATCTACGCCAAGCTCTACGACGTTCCCGCCAAAAAAAGAAAAGAGGCGATCGACGAATTGCTCGAACTGGTCGACCTGGCGAAGTGGCGCGGGGCGCAGACCAAGACGCTCTCGGGCGGCATGCGCCGTCGGCTGGAGATTGCGCGCGGGCTGGTACACAGCCCGAAGATTTTCTTTCTCGATGAGCCCACCACGGGGCTCGACCCGGTCTCGCGTGTCGCCGTGTGGGAGATGCTGACCAACATCAAGAAGCAGCGCGAGCTCACCATTCTCATCACCACCCACTACATGGATGAAGCCGACCGGCTGTGCGACCGGATTGCCATCGTCGATCACGGCAAGCTGGTCGCGCTGGATACCCCGTTCAACCTGAAGGCAAGCGTACCGGGATCGAACGTGATTGAAGCGCAATTCGAGAATCCGCCCGCAGATTGGGAAGCAAGGCTCGGCCAACTGGTCGACGCGAACTCAGTCCAGCACGAGGGCGCGGGCATGTACCGGGTGCTCACTTCGAATGGCTCGCGCACCACCACCGCGCTGGTCGAGATGGCGGTGCAGGCCGGGGTGCCGGTGAAGTCGCTCATGGTCCAGAACACGACCCTCGACGATGTGTTTGTGCACTACACCGGGCGGCAGCTGCGCGATGAGCTGATCAAGCCGGTGAACTTCATGATGCCGCCGCGGCCGGGGACGCAGCCATGAACCGCATGCTGGCCATCGTGGAGCGCGAGATGCGGAAATTCTTCCGCTCGCCCGCCCTCATGTTAGTTTCCATGGTGTTTCCCCTGGTGCAGCTGATCGTGCTGGGCAATGCCTTCGGCGGGAAGATCAAAGACGCGAAGCTCGGCATCGTAGACCAGGATGGCGGCACCCAGGCGCTGAAAATCCGCGAAGCCGTCGAGTCCGTGCGCGCCAACATGCGCACCTTCCTGCCGGTGTACTACGACAGCGACAAGAAAGCCGCCGAAGATGTGCGCAACGGCAAGATCCAGGGCGCGCTGATCATCCCGCCGCAATACTCGCGGCGCGTCTACGAGCAGGATCACCCGCAGATCGCGCTGGTGGTCGATAACAGCGACAACTTTATGAGCGCGACCCTGCAGGACTCGATCAACCAGCTGACCACCGCGCTGAACCAGCCCACGGTCGAGCCGCGCATCCTGCAGCAGACCATCCTGCAGGTGGTCGAACTCTATCCGTATATCGAATACATGAAGTACCTGCTGCCCGGCTCGATCACGCTGGCCATGTTCGTTTCGGTGATGATTGGCGGGGGCATGCTGTACATCGACGACAAGGCGCGTGGCGTGCATGAAGGCTACCTGGTCACGCCCATCACCAAGGCCGAGCTGGTGCTCGGGATGAACGTGGCGGGCGCGATCAAAGCGGTGCTGACCGGCGTCGTCATTACCGTGATCGGCTCGATGCTGGCCGGAGTCGGAACCCTGTTCGATCCGCGAACCGCGTTCGGGTTGCTGCTGCTGATTGCCCTGACCTCGATCGCGTTCAACGCGATGATGTTCCTGCTCATGGTGCGGGTGGAAGACCCGCTGGTGCCGCGTGCGACCTTCGGTATTCTGAACACGCTGCTGTTCTTCCCGAGCGGAGCGATTTATCCGATCCAGGCCTTCCCCTCGTGGCTGCGCTTCATCGCGCGCATCGACCCATTCAGCTTTGCGGTAGACGGCTTCAAGGGCCTGCTGCTGAAAGAAGGGTCGCTGTGGGCGATCGTCCCCGACCTCGTGTACCTGGCAATCTTCGGGGCAGCCGCGCTGGCCGTGGCAACGCCGTTGTTCAAGCGGACACTGTAAGGGGATTGCACCGCCGAGGCGCCGAGGGAACGAAGATTTAACCACAGGGGACACAGAGGACGCGGGGGGATGGAAGATGATTCCGGGCGCGAGTGCTTCAATCGGGACATTTCCAGACCCCAGGTGTCCAAAGAACGGACGCGAGGGGCACCTCGCATTCCCGCCGGCACTCGAACCAGGCCGCGCTGATGCTCAGCACCTCCCGGTAGTCTCCCTTCACAATTCACGGGTAGAGACGGGGCTTGCCCCGTCTCCTGCGCTCGCGCCAACTCGGGCGCCGCGGTGTCAAACATTATGGAGGGCTGCCCAACGCCTTCGCCAGGCGCGGCAAGCCGCGTCTCTACCTGCGTTGTCTTGGTTTCCGATATCCTAGAGCCTATGACGCTGATGGATGCCAAGGAGTACGATCCGATACGCGAGCGGCGGCGGAAAGCGCGGATCTCGACCGCGATTCTCCTCATTCTTCTGGTGGTATTTCTGGCGTGGATGTATCGCTACTGGCCCGAAGAGCACATTGTGGATCACTTCTTCGCGGCGCTCCAGCAACAGCAGTTCGAAAAAGCGTACGGGATCTGGATGCACGACGCCGACTGGAAGCAGCATGCCCAGCAGTACACCCAATATTCCTACAACGATTTCTTCCGGGACTGGGGACCGGGCGGGGAATGGGGGGCGATCAAGTCTTACAAGATTTACGCGTCGGGAACGCCTAAGGGCGGCAGCAGCAGCGGCGTGATCGTGGAAGTGGTAGTCAACGATCGCTACGAACACGCGCGAATCTGGGTGGAGAAGAAGTCGAAAACCCTGACCTTCTCGCCCTTCTGAGAAACGAACATGTGCATACAGACCGAAGAAGAACTCTCGCGCATGCAGGCGGCCGGAGTGGTGGCGCGCCAGGTGCTGGAGGCGATGAAGCAGCAGGTGCGGCCGGGCGTCACCACCGCGGAACTGGATGCGGTGGGCAACCAGGTGATGCGGGACCACGGTGCTCAATCAGCCCCGGCCATGGTGTACCAGTTTCCCGGCGGATCATGCATCAGCGTGAATGATGAGATCGTGCACGGGATTCCGGGCAAGCGCGCGCTGGTCGAAGGCGACCTGGTCAAGCTCGACGTCACCATCGAGAAAGATGGCTTCATGGCCGATACCGCCGCCACGGTGGCGGTCGGCACCATTTCCGCCGAGCGACAGAATTTGATGGAGTGCGCCGAACGCTCTTTTGCCAAGGCCATGCTGGTAGCGCGGGCCGGCTTTCGCGTTTTTGAAATTGGGCGGGCAGTGGAGCGCGAGGTGCGGCGCAGCGGTTTCTCCGTAGTGCGCGAACTCTGCGGCCACGGCATTGGGCGGACCATCCACGAGTCGCCGCACGTGCCCAATTATTTGGATCTGCGAGCGAGTTCAGTGCTCACCGAAGGCTTGGTGATTACCGTCGAGCCGATTATCACCGCGGGAAATGGCCAGGATTTTCTGGACAAGGACGGCTGGACGATTCGCACCGCGGACCAGTCAGTCGCGGCACACTACGAGCACACCCTGGTGATCACCAAGGGAAGGCCGATCCTGCTGACGGCGGCGTGAGGCGGGAAGGTTAACCAGGAGCAGAAAGAGAGACGGGCAAGCCCCGTCTCTACGCGGCGACGTGCGCGAGCTTTTCCAAAGTCTTTGCCAGGGACGCGTCGTCTTCCACATTGACTGCGGTTTTCGAGCGATCAATCTGCCGCATCAGGCTACAGAGCACCTTCCCCGGACCAATCTCCACAAACGTCTCCACCCCCTTGGCGATCAGGGCGTGAATAGACTGCTCCCACTTCACCGAGCCGGTCACCTGGCGGATCAGCGCGTCGCGGCTGGCCTCGGCGGTGGTGACCAGGGCGGCATCCACGTTACAGAGCACAGGCACAGCCGGATTCTGAAACGGAAGGCTCTGGAGATCAGCCGCCAGCCGGTCCTGCGCCGGCTTCATCAGCGAGCAATGGAAGGGAGCGCTCACGGGAAGGATCTTGGCGCGCTTGGCTCCGCGCTCGTCGGCGAGCTTGGCGGCGCGTTCGACCGCCGCGGCGTGACCGGAAATAACGATCTGCTCCGATGAGTTGATGTTCGCGGGCTGGCATACTTCGCCCTGCGCAGCGTCAGCGCAGGCCCCGGCAACCTTCTCGAGGTGCATGCCCAGGATCGCCGCCATCGAACCAACCCCTACAGGCACCGCCTCCTGCATGTACTTCCCGCGCTGGCGCACAGCGCGAACGGCATCGGCGAACGACAGCGTACCCGCGGCCACGTGAGCCGAATACTCGCCCAGGCTGTGACCTGCGACAAACTGTGCCTTCAGGCCTCTTTCCTGAACCACGCGCCACGCGGCAACCGAGGTGGTCAGAATGGCGGGCTGGGTGATTTCCGTCAGGCGCAGCTGGTCCTCCGGCCCTTCGAAGCAGACTTGGGAGAGCTTGTAGCCCAGAGCCTCATCAGCCTCGGCAAACGTCTGGCGAGCGACGGGGAATTGGTCGGCGAGAGCTTTGCCCATGCCGACAGCTTGCGAACCTTGTCCAGGAAACAGAAATGCGATGGTCATAAATTTTGGTGCTCGACTGGGAGCGGCGCGACTGCGGTCAATTGCCCACGGTGGCCGGAGCCGGATGGATCGCGGCCAGACCCTTCTCAATCTTTTCATTGACGGCACTGGCGGCGAATTCCCCGGCCACGCGAATGGCATTCTTGATCGCATTGGCATTCGACGAACCGTGGGTGATGATGCATACGCCCCTCACTCCCAGCAGCGGCGCTCCGCCATACTCGGTGTGGTCGAGCCGTTTCTTGAACTCGTCGAACGCACTGCGCGAGAGCAGCGCGCCCACCTGCCGGGTGATGGTCGCCTTGAGTGCATCTTTCAGCGTGGCGCGCACCAGGTTGGCAACCCCTTCGGAAATCTTGAGCGCGACGTTCCCCACGAAGCCGTCGCTGACGATCACGTCCACCTCGCCGTTGTACAGGTCGCGGCCTTCAACGTTGCCGACGAAATTCAGCGGTAGCTGTTTCAGGAGCTGAAAGGAGTCCCGCGTAAGTTCGTTGCCCTTGGACTCTTCCTCGCCAATGGAAAGCAGGCCCACCGTCGGCTTGCTGGTGCCGAAGATGGCGCGGAAGTAGATCTCGCCCATGACGGCGAATTCTTCCAGGTTATTGGGCTTGCAGTCGACGTTGGCGCCCACGTCGAGCAGCATGGCGCCGGTGCCGAGCGCGGTCGGAAAGACTGCCGCGAGCGCGGGACGATCCACACCGGGGATCGCGCCCAGGACCATCTTGGCGGTGGCCATGGCTGCGCCGGTGTTGCCGGCGGTCACGAAGCCATCCGCCTTGCCCTCGCGGACCAGCCGGATGCCCACCCGTATGGACGAGTCGCGCTTGGCGCGCACCGCCTGCACGGCCTTGTCATCCATGGTGATGACCTGGCTGGCGTGAATGACGTCGATGGGGAGCCGGCTGGCGCCACGGTGGCGGTTCAGTTCGGCGCGCACCTGCGCCTCAGGGCCAACCAGCAACACGTGCGCACCCAGCTGCCGGGCAGCCAGGATGGCGCCCTCGATTTCAGGCCGGGGCGCCCGGTCCGAGCCCATCGCGTCCAGTGCTATGACACTAGGCATGGGTATGGGATGAGCGGACTAGCTGGCTTCCTTCACCTCTAGCACTTCGCGGCCCTTGTAGTAGCCACACTTGGGGCAGGCGCGGTGGGGCAGTTTCTGCTCGTGGCAGTTGGGGCACTCGGAGAGCGAGCGGGTGGTCAGGGCATCGTGCGCGCGCCGGGTGGAAGTACGCTTCTGGGAGTGCCGCCGTTTCGGATTTGGCATGGCAGAAACCTCGTAGGGCAGCGCCTCAAGGGCGCGGCCAGAATTTCAAACTTGTAATACAGTCGCGGGATGAGCGTAGTGCCTCAAACAGATCGACCTCTATCCGTTCGAGTCGTCTTGGCGATCGTCGCGGATGTTCTTTGCGAACTTTGCAGTCAACAGCTTCGCTTTTCCGGTCGGCATCGCCCGATCCATTACAGCCGTGATTTCCGGCGCACTACACTAGTGGTCCAGCTTCTCGCGAATATCTTTTAACGCCGCCCAGCGCGGGTCTTCCAGCGGCTGGACGCAGGAGCAGGGCTCCAGGTTGCGGTTCTTTCCGCAGGTCGGGCACAAGCCCTGGCAGTCGGCTCGGCACAGCACTTTCAGCGGCACTGCCAACAGAATCTGCTCGCGCAGCACGTCTTCCAGCAGGACGCCTTCGCCCCGGTAGTATCCAACTTCGGCTTCGGCCGCCGTGACCGAGAGCTCCTCCTGACCGGCGTCTGAGCCCTGCGGCCGGTAGAGCAGCTCGAACTTGCGGGCTACGTCCTGTTTCACCGGCTCCAGGCAACGGGCGCAAAGCAAGTCAAGGCTGGTCGTCAGATTCCCGGCGAGCCGGATATCCTTGATAACCCGATGTTTGCCGTGGTGTTCCTCGACCAGCTGGGCGCGCCCGCTGGTCGTCAGCAGAGAGCGCAGGCGCACATCAGCTCCCAGGTCGATGGCATCGGGCGGAAACTCCTCCTGAAAATCGACAGGATGAAGCTCCAACTCTCGGATTTCGATGAACATCGGGAACCTCCGCCCACCTTAGATACCGCGAAGGCCCGCGGAACACGCACAAAGGCGTAAGTTCTCCAAGGAGCAATACTTAAGGATAAAGGCCGGAGATTGGGAGTGTCAAGAAAGGGACCGCAGGTGTGGCGCGGACACTCTTGTCCGCGCCACTCGCCTTTTTGGAAGGCCTCGGCGCTGCACCCGGACGCCCTTCCCTCTTCCCCATCGTAACTCCAGACCTACTCGTCAAACCGTGCCGCCGGCTGGCATCATACTGCAAGTGTTTTTCCTTGGGGGGCGGTGGCGTATGGGACGGGGCATTCGTGGGTTCGCAGTTGCAGCAACCTGCCTGTGGCTGATGAGTTGCTCAACCGGTTCGGGATCGTCCGGGGGAGGGACCGCGCCGGCGATCACGACGCAGCCGGCCGATCAGACCGTCAGTTCCGGGCAGACTGCGACATTCTCGCTGACTGCCACCGGCGCCCCGCCATTGAGCTATCAGTGGCAGAAGAATGGCAGCGCCATCAGCGGGGCGACTTCGGCTTCATACACCACGCCCGCGACTTCCACGGCGGATAGTGGCGCCCAGTTCAAAGTAGTGGTCTCGAATTCCGCGGGCAGTGCGACCAGCAATCCCGCCACGCTGACGGTGACGGCCGCTACCAGCACGAGCGACGTTCTCACCTACCACAACGACGTCGCCCGTACCGGGCAGAACCTGGCTGAAACCGTCCTGACTCCCGCGAACGTCGCCTCGGCCACGTTCGGCAAGCTTGGGTTCTATCCCACCGATGGGCTGGTCGATGCCGAGCCCCTGTACGCTTCGGCGGTCGCCATTCCGGGAAACACTACGCACAACCTGCTGATCGTGGCCTCCGAGCACGACACGGTGTACGCCTTCGATGCCGATTCCGGCAGCCTGATCTGGCAGAAGAGCATGCTGAAAACGGGCGAGACGACCTCCGATTCGCGCGGTTGCAGCCAGGTCGTGCCCGAAATCGGCGTCACAGCGACGCCCGTGATCGATCGCACGCGCGGTTCGAATGGCACCGTCTATGTAGTCGCAATGTCGAAGGACAGCACGGGTAAGTATCACCAGCGGCTGCATGCGCTCGATCTGGCGCAGGGCACGGAATTGTTCGGTGGGCCGGTGGACGTGCAGGCCACCTATCCCGGTTCGGGGGTTGGAGGGAATGGGACGAATGTGATTTTCGATCCGGGCCAGTACAAGGAACGGGCGTCTCTGCTGCTCATGAACGGCACCGTGTATACGAGCTGGGCTTCGCATTGCGACATTCCGCCCTATACGGGCTGGTTAATGGCCTACGACGGCGGCACGCTGGCGCAAACCTCGGTGCTGAATATCACGCCGAACGGCAGCGAGGGCGCCATCTGGATGTCGGGCGCAGGATTGGCGGCGGATAGCTCCGGGAACATCTACTTTCTCGATGCGAATGGGGACTTCGACACCAATCTGACGGCCCAGGGATTTCCGAGCAACGGCGATTTCGGGAACGCCTTCCTGAAACTCTCGACCGCGAGCGGGCTGGCCGTCGCCGACTACTTTGAGATGGACAACCAGTCATCGGAGAACAGCAGCGATACCGACCTCGGCTCAGGAGGAGCCATGGTGTTGCCGGATCTCAGCGATGGCGCAGGACACACCCTGCATCTGGCGGTGGGTGCGGGAAAAGATGCCAACCTCTACCTGGTGAACCGCGATTCGATGGGCAAGTTCAATGCCAGCAGCAATAACATTTATCAGGAGCTGCCGGGCGTGCTGCCGGGCGGCGTTTATGGCGCACCCGCATATTTCAACAGCACGGTGTATTACGGATCCCAGGGTAGTTCGCTGAAGGCCTTCACCATCACCAACGCAAAACTTTCCGCCAGCCCGGCGGCGCAGACGTCGAATAGCTTCGGCTATCCGGGAGCGACTCCGAGTATCTCGGCGAACGGCGCCAGCAACGGAATTGTGTGGGTGGTGGAGAACACGAACCCCGCGGTGCTGCACGCATACAATGCGGCAACGCTCAACGAACTCTACAACAGCAACCAGGCCACGGCAGGACGAGATCATTTTGGCGCAGGCAACAAGTTCATTACGCCGATGATCGTCAATGGCAAGGTGTTTGTGGGAACCCCAACCGGCGTGGGCGTTTTCGGGCTGCTGCCCTGACGCAGACGGCTAGTTCCGGACGCGACAGTCTGTTACGAAACTCGCCATCGCATGACGCGGTGGAACAAACATCGCATCAGTCGCCGCAGCGACGGCAGAGATTAGCCCAGCGCTTCAGCGCTGGGAAAGCGGGAGTGGGAAATCTGAGTCCGCTTTAGCGGACGACACTGAGTTTCGTACCGGACTCGTAGGTCCGGCACCAGCGGTGGGAAGTGAGTGCGTCCCTTAGCGACGGCACTGCGCTCGCACACAAACTCTTCAGCGCTGCGATTCCCGGTGGCTGGTCGATCGGCTTTAGCCGGGGTGGCCCACAGAATTTCCAAAACCGCCGTAAGACCTCAGGGCATCCTCAGGCCCAGCGCTTTCACCGCCAACTCATCGGGCACAGCCTTGCCATTTTGCCTGGTGACCACCCCAAAGCTGCCGTTGTAGTCCCACATCGTCCAACCCATATTGTGCTTCTCGAGCGAGGTGCGTGCATCGCTGATCCAGCGCGCGCGATCGTTCGGATCCGAGTACTGCCGATAGACCCCGAACTCGTTGCAGGTGATCACCACCCCGCGCTGCCGCGCCCAATCGGCGGCCTGGCCGATCTCGGCGTCGATCCGTGCCGCATCCCAGTGGTCGAGCGCGTAGCGCATGACCAGCAACCGGTTCACGGCATCGGGCTCGAGTTGCGCCGCCTTCTCGGCCGACTCCATAGTGGAGGGATAGGCGAGTCCATGCAGGTAGTGCCAGTAGTTTTCTCCCCAGGTAGCTCCCTGGTGGGTGAAGATGTGCGGCTCGTAAAAATGGAAGCTGTAGATGACGTTGGGATCGCGCAGCGGCTCCAGGAAGAGCAGGTCGTCATCGTTGGACCAGCGCGCGCCCGCCGCGATGATGGTGTGTTGGGGTGCGCCGTCGCGAATCGCGGTTGCGAGCTTGGTCTCCACGCCGTACCAGCGGTAGCGGTCGGTGACCTCCGGCTCGTTCAGGATCTCGAAAAAAACGCGGTTCGGATCGAGGTTCGCGTAGTGCCGGGCCAGCGCGCGCCAGAAGTCGGAGAACTGCTCGACGAAGGCATCGTCGTGCGCCAGCTTTGCTTTGAAGTCGCTTTCGGGATGGATATCAAGAATCACGGCGAGGCCGTGATCGAGAATCATCTGGACGGCGCTGTCGAGGTAGCCGAGGTAGTCGCCGGGCAGGTCGTCGGCGTGATTGGTGCGCCACATGGGCTGCGGGTTGACGCTGAGCCGGACGTGATCAAAGCCCATTCTCTTGATCAGTACGATGTCGTCGGCCGTGACCCAGGCCTGAAAATGCTCCTTGGTGTAGCCCTTCGGGTCGTAAACCTGGGCAAACCAACCGCTCAGGTTGATGCCGCGCCTCAGGTTCGCGACGCGCTGCTGCGGGAGCGACGATCCAGTGCCGGTTTGAGCGGCGAGCGACGCAGCCGTTGCCATCAGTGAGACAAGCGACAGAATCAGCGCGAAGCTCTTGCGCAGCACGTTCTCCTCAATCTTGGTTGGTCAAAGTTCCATGCTTCAACTCAGAATCGGCAGGGCACGAATGCGCTTCTTGGTTGCCGCATAGATGGCGTTGCAGATGGCCGGCGCCAGCGGCGGAACCGGCGGCTCTCCAATGCCGGTGGGCGCTTCGGTGCTCTCCACGAAGTAAGCCTCGACTTTGGGAATCTCCGACATGCGCATCGGCGGGTACTCGTCGAAATTCGTCTGCACGATGCGGCCCTTGTCGATCGTGATCTTGGCGCGCAAGGCGTTGGCGAGACCAAACACAACCGCGCCTTGAATCTGCTGCTCGAGGATGTTCGGGTTCACCACCTGCCCGCAATCCACGGCGCACACCACGCGATGGACGTGCGGTTCATTGCCATCCATGGAAAGTTCAACCACCTGGGCGGCGTAGGTGCCGAACGATCCAAAGCACGCGACGCCACGATGCAGCCCGGTGGCAAGCGGCTTTCCCCAGCCGGCTTTTTCAGCGGCGAGCTGAAGCGTGGCGCGCATCCGGGCGGTGCGCCAGGTTGCGTCGAAATACTTGATGTCTTCATCTTTGCCGAGCAGATGCATGCGGTAGTCCAGCGGGTCCTTGCCGGCCGCGGCGGCTAGTTCGTCGATGAAGCATTCGCTGGCAAAGCCCACCTGCAGCGCATAGACCGAGCGCATCCAGCCCAGGGGCACGGGAGTTTCCGTCTGTATGTAATCGACCAGGGCATTCGGGAACGAGTACACCAGCGAAGCTTCGTCTTTCAGATCGGGGTCGACGCCGCCGTCTACGGGCAAGCCTTTTTGCCCGCTGATCGAGGGTGCGACGATGTGATGAGTGAACGCGGCAGGGTATCCGGCCCCATCCAGCGCGGCGCTCAGCTTGTGATAGCTGGCAGGACGGTAGGTCGAATGCTGCATGTCGTCTTCGCGCGTCCACAGCACCTTGACCGGGCCGTTGATGGCCTTCGAGACTTGCGCTGCCTCAACCGCGTAGTCGTGCTCCAACCGCCGGCCGAAACCGCCGCCCATGAGCAGCACGTTGACTTTCACGTTGTCGGGATCAAGGCCGATGGCGGCAGCCACCGAGTCGCGCACATCCTGCGGCACCTGGGTGGGCGACCAGACTTCGCACTTCGAGCCTTGCACATGCGCGATGGTGTTCTCCGGCTCCATCGGAGCATGCGCCATGAAGGGAAGTTCGTAGGCCGCTTCGATGCGGCGGCCCGAAGCCTTGGCCACGTCGCCTACCGAGTACAGCGGCACGCCCTTCTTGGAAGCAGACTGCCGCAGGCCGTCCATGATGGCCGCGCTGTTCAGATCCTTGTTCGGGCCCTCGTCCCATTGCACGTTCAGGTTCCGCCGTGCCGACATGGCATTCCAGGCGGTATCCGCCACAACCGCGACCGCCGAGTCGCCGACCTTACCGGCGTAACTCACGCCCGGACTGGACTTCAGTTCCTTGTCGTCGAAACTCGCGACCTTGCCGCCAATTACCGGGCAGCGTGCCAGCACCGCGTACTTCATGCCGGGAACGCGGAAGTCGATGCCGTACTCCGCCGAGCCGTTCACCTTTGACGGCGTATCCATGCGGGGAATCGGCTTGCCTACGATCTTGTAGTCTTTGGCCTGCTTTAGGGGAACATCGGTGGGCGCGGGAAGAGTCGCGGCCCGGTGCGCCAGTTCTCCGTAGCTCGCCTTGCGCTTGGAAGCATCGTGCACAACCGCGCCATTCTCGGCCTTGCACGCCGCGCGCGGCACGCCCCACTCGAGCGCCGCGGCCGAGATCAACATCTCGCGCGCTGTCGCGCCAGCTTTGCGCATCGGATCCCAGGTCGTGCGGACGCTGGCACTGCCGCCCGTGGTCTGATCGCCGAATAGGGTGCTCGCGCCCGCTTGCTCAATCTGGATCTGCTTCCAGTCGGCTTCAAGTTCCTCGGCGAGAATCATGGGAAGCGACGTTCGCACCCCTTGCCCCATCTCGGAGCGGGCGACCACCACTGTGATTTTGTTGTCGGGGGTAATTCGCAGATAGGCATTGGGCGAGAACGCGTCGCCCGATGCGCCCATGCCCGCTCCATGCGGCAGATAGAAGCCGATGACGAGGCCCGCGCCGGCCGCTGCGCCGGCGGTGAGAAAGTCGCGGCGGGAGAGTGGGCTCATTGCGCACCTCCCGCGGCCCGCACGATCGCGCGCTTGATGCGCTCATAGGTGCCGCAACGGCAAAGATTAGCCGACATCAGCCCAACGATTTGCTCTTCGCTCGGGTGCGGATTCTTGGCGAGCAGCGCGGCCGCCGCCATGATCTGGCCACTCTGGCAGTAGCCGCACTGCGGCACTTCTTCCGCGATCCACGCCACCTGCAGCGGATGTGTGCTGTTTGCCGAGAGACCTTCGATGGTGGTGACGCTCTTGCCCGCCGC
>Ga0126373_10000041_pt1 | contig 130185 bp, 104 predicted proteins | sample PanSoiMetPlot_11_FD_92545 | JGI IMG/M metagenome (GOLD analysis project Ga0126373, IMG submission 92545) | Tropical forest soil microbial communities from Panama - MetaG Plot_11 | ecosystem: Environmental > Terrestrial > Soil > Tropical forest > Bulk soil | place: Panama | collected 2016-02-17
ATGCCGAGCGCGTCGTTTGCCCATGGTTCTTCAATCTGCTCACCCCCCAGGTCCCTCTGTCCCCAGCCTCTCCGGTCCCCTTTGTCCCTTTGTCCCTCTGTCCCTGCCGTTCCGTCCCTGCCTCTCCGGTCCCCTGTGTCCCTTTGTCCCTCTGTCCCTGCCGTTCCGTCCCTGCCTCTCCGGTCCCCTTTGTCCCTTTGTCCCTCTGTCCCTGCCGTTCCGTCCCTGCCTTTCAGCTCCCTGCCTTCCTCACACCGTGTCAAGTCCCCCAACCCGCCTGTGGAAATGTGCAAATCTCCGCAACTTCCGTGCCTTCAATCATCTGTCCTGTGGAAAAATTCCTCTGAAAACACCCTCCCGGTTGGCCGATTCACTCTTCAAATCAGCCATACTGGAAATAAGGTCAGAAAAAAAGCCCTTCGAGGAGAGATCTCCCCGAGGGGCTTCGTGTTTTCAAGGAGAACTCCGATGCCATCCGCCCGTTCCGAACACTCCAATCCCGCCATCCGCCGCTGCCTTGAAGCCTACAAGTGCGCCTACGAAGCCGAATTCGCAAAGCGCCAGGACAGAGTCCGCGCAGAGCTGGCCGCCGAGGCCGCATACCGCTCTGCCATGCCCCTCCTCGTTGGCCGCGCCAATATCCGGAACTACATCGCCTGCGTCGGCCATGGCATCCTGATCGGCACGGTTTACCCCAACCACAGCGGCTCGCTCCTCTACGCAGCCCAGGTCGCCCTCAACGGCTTGCCGCGCAAGCCGCGACTTCCGGGGCGTCCTCGAGGCGCCGCCGAACCCGCACATGCGAAGTCCCCCCGCAGCCGCCCCGAAACCCCTGGCCCCGAAACCCCTGAACTGTTAACTACAAAATAAATACCCCCGTCCCCCCCCTTTGCAACCCCAATGGAATCAACAAGGAAATTCGTCCGCCGCGAGTCCAGGCATCTACGTAACCCGATGAATATAAATACCTTATACCCGCTAAACCGCAAAAAAGGCACGGCCTTGAAATCGTGCCTTTTTTCACCCGAATCGCCCCCTTTTTAACCCAAATCGCACGTTTTTTGCTCGCTGACCACTGATGACTGATCACTAACCACTAACCACTAACCACTGTTTTCACAGCCCCAGCTCCTCTGCCCGCCTCTTCATCGCCTCGATGCAGAACCCGATGTGCTGGTCCAGGTCCACTCCCAGCTCCGCCGCCCCGTTGATCACGTCCTCGCGGTTCACCCCGCGCGCAAATGCCTTGTCCTTCATCTTCTTGCGCACGCTCGCTACCTCCACATCGGCGATCTTCTTCGAAGGCTTCACCAGCGAGCACGCGGTAAGAAACCCCGCCAGCTCGTCGCACGCAAACAGCACCTTATCAAGGTGCGTCACCCGCGGAGTCCCCGAATACTCCGCATGTCCCAGGATTGCCGTCCGCAACTCCGCCGGCCACCCCTGCCGCTCCAGCTCCTTCACCCCGACAAACGGGTGCTCCTCCCGCGACGGGTGCCGTTCGTAATCAAAATCGTGCAGCAGCGCGGTCGTCGAATACAAATTCACAAGCGAATCCCGCTCCGCTCCGGCCAACCCGAGCCGGTCCGCCTCCGCCTCGCCGTACGCCGCAACGCAAGCCTCTACCGCCAGCGCATGTTTCCGCAGATTCTCGCTCTGTGTCCATTCGTACAGAAGCTTCAGCGCCTGCTCGCGTCCGAACCGTCCTTCATCGACCATCTCTGCTCCTGTTGCACAACTTGGTTCGCGTTTTTTCGGGTTTTTCAGGGTATGATAGGGAAAACTTGGGCTGGACCCCAAGTTTCTACTTGACAATTATGGTTCACTCCCCCGACAGTAGCACATATCGTGGTGCAGAAATGCACCCCGGAGAGCAAGCTCTGGCCCTCCGCACACAACAGATGGCGACCACTGTAGTGAGCCTTGACCCTCGCGAAGTAGTCCGCTGCGAACATTGCGCGCTGGTTCAGTTCCGCACCAGCAACTCGCTCTGCCGCCGCTGCCACAAACCCCTCGACTTTGAAGAGCTCCCGGTACTTGGCCCCGTGCCCGTGCCCGACCTTCGCCAGCAGTCCGCGGCCGAAGCCGGGCTTCAGGTTGCGGCCCAGGTCCGCGACATCCGCAAGGCCCGCCATTTGAGCCAGCGGCAGCTCGCCGGGCGCATGCAGGTGCCTCGCACCTACATCTCCAAGATCGAAAACGGCAAGGCCATCCCAACGCTCGGTTCGCTCGAGCGTCTGGCCGATGCTCTGGAGATCGATGTGTCCCAACTCGTGCGCGACTCCCGCAGCCGCCGCGAAGAGGAAGTCGCATCGATTCTCGCCGATCCGTTCCTCGCCGAGATCGCGTCGCTACTGCCGCACCTGAATTCGCTTCAGCGAACGCTGTTCTACGGCTCGCTGCGCGACAAGGCCACCGGCCAGCGCCGCACGGCGTAGCAGATCCTGTACTTCACCGTATCGGCCGGGGCGCCGCGCTCGCCCCGGCCACCCAGCCGCGTCATCGCGCGAAGCTGCCGCCGGGCGCTGCCTTTCGCGCCCTAGCAACCCGGTTCGCGACGGGGTTCGCATCGAGGTTCGCATCCGGGCGTGCCGAACGGTACACTGGAACGGGCGCGCGTCGAAGGACTCGCCTGACGCGGCATTCGCCAGAGTACGCTGGCGTACCGGATTCAAAGGCTACTTTACTTGTATCCATCACCCATTCTGCGCATCCATGAGTTGACGCCCGACGAGCGCGCGATCTACGCAACGCTCAAGCCCGAACGGCTTCCCGAGCACGTAGCCATCATCATGGACGGCAATGGCCGCTGGGCCGGCAACCGATCCCTCAAGCGCTTCCTTGGCCACCAGCAGGGCGCGAAAAGCGTTCAGCTCGTCACCGAAACCGCTTCGCGCATCGGCCTCCCCTGGCTCACGCTCTACGCCTTCTCGCTTGAGAACAACCTCCGCCGCCCCAAGGCCGAGGTCAACTTCCTTATGCGCCTCCTCAAGACATACCTTGAGGGCAACGTGCAGCGCATGATGGACAACAACGTCCGCATCCGCTACATCGGCCGCACCCACGAGCTTCCATCCGAAGTGCAGGACAGGATGGAGTGGGCCTCCGAAACCACCGCGCGCAACACGGGCACCACCCTCACGCTCGCGCTCAACTACGGCGCCCGCACCGAAATGGTCGACGCCTTCCGCGCCCTGGCCACCGAAATCCGCCTCAAGCACGTTTCGCCCGAGCGCATCAGCGAAGAAGACATCCACCGCCATCTCTACACGGCGCACATGCCTGACCCCGACCTGCTCATCCGCACCTCCGGCGAGATGCGCATCTCCAACTATCTCCTCTGGCAGATCGCCTACACCGAAATCTTCGTCACCGACCGCCTCTGGCCCGACTTCCGCGGCATCCATCTCCTCGAGGCCATCGCCGACTTCCAGCGCCGCGAGCGCCGCTTCGGCGGCCTCAGCGACAGCGTAGGAGAAGTCGACGAGCGCGCCGAACACGCCCCCATCGCAGTAAGCTAGGGCCCGCGCCAGGTTCGCTGCGGCCTTCGGTGACTTCGTCCGCCAGCATCATCAACTCGATGTCCCCAGGTCCCTTAGTCCCTATGTCCCTGCGTTTCTGATCCCTGCGTTTCTGATCCCTGTCTTTCTGATCCCTGATCCCTGGTCCCTGATCCCTGCCTCACTGCTGTATCCTCAACCCTGAATGAAGAGAGTCCTCACCGCTGCCATCCTTATTCCGGTTGTCCTTGTTCTCGTGTTTCTGCCGCGCGAATGGCAGCCTCTCTTCACCGCGGTCGCCGCTCTCGTCGCCGCCCTGGCTGGTTGGGAATACATGGGCCTCGCCAGGGAGCTGGGCGCAAAGCCACCCCGTATCGCGGTCGCCGTCGCCATTCTCGCCCTCTTCGCCGGCTGGGCCGAGTGGCAGGACACAGACAAGTTCGTCCCCCTGCTCGGAATTCTCGGCCTGGCCATTCTGATCTACTGCACGTTCTTCAGCCCCATCGTGCGCGTCATTCCCGACGTAACCAGCTCCATCTTCTGCCTCTTCTACACCGGATTCACCCTCATCGCCCTGCCGGCCCTGCGCGAACAGGCCAACGGCCCGTCTCTTGTGCTGTTTCTGCTTCTCGTCGTCTGGGCCGGAGACATCGCCGCCCTCTACATCGGCCGCGCCTGGGGACGCCACAAGCTCGCCCCCAGCATCAGCCCCAACAAGACCTGGGAAGGAACGATCGCGTCCCTCTTCGGCAGCGTCGCCATCGCCTTTGGCCTCCTCGAACTCGCCGGGTTCGTGGCCCGCTCCGGTTCCGTCTATCTCTCCTACTCTGAAGACCCGTGGTGGTACTGGGTGCTGCTCGCGGTGATTCTCAACATCGCCGCCCAGGTCGGCGATCTCGCCGAATCCGCCATCAAGCGATCCGCCGGCGTGAAGGATTCCGGCAGCCTGCTTCCCGGCCATGGCGGCATCCTCGATCGCGTCGACGCGCTCCTTCTGGCAGCTCCGGCGCTTTGGTACGCACAGCTGATTCACCACTCGTTCTGAGCGGAGTTAGCGAGTCAAGCGACAAAGAACTGAACCCGATGCGCTCTCCTATTCGCACCGCAGAGATGTCGTGAGGTCGATGCGGGAAGCTCGCCGCGCCGGAATATAGCTGGCGAGAAGAGCAATACACCCGAGAAGAGCGGGAACGGCGAAAAACGTGACGGCATCGTTGACTCCGACGCCGAATAGCAGGGAGCGCATCAAACGGCCCACAATCAGCGCGCCCCCTGCGCCGATGGCAATTCCCCAAAGGGCCAGAATCATCCCGCCGCGAACGACCAGCGCCACGATATTCTCGGGCGTTGCGCCGAGCGCAAGCCGGATTCCCACTTCGCGGCTGCCCTGGCCGGTCAGGTAGGCGATGAGTCCATAAATCCCGATCACCGCGAGCGCAAGCGAGATCGCCGCAAATGTCCCCAGCACCAGCATCGTGAAGCGCCTGCGGGCCAGGGACAGATCGAAGCGCTCCTGCATCTTGCTTACGTTGTAGAGCGGAAGATCGGGATCGACCGCGTGTACCTGTTGCTTGACCGCGGCCGCCAGGGCTGCGGGATCGGTGCCGGACCGCATCACCACGTTCATCGCGCGAGTCGGGTACTGAGTCTGCGGAACGTACAATGCTATGCGCGAATCCGAATCCAGCGTGTACTGCTTCACCCGGCCCACCACGCCGACGACCGTGATCCACGGAGCGCTCGTCTCGCCGATGCCCCCAAAATGCAGCCGCTTGCCGACCGGGTCCTGCTTCGGCCATAGCTGCTGCGCCATATAGTCATCGATAAGCGCCACGCGGGGCTTGTCGGCAACATCCTCATCCTTGAACAAGCGGCCCTCGCGAAGCGGGATCTCCATTGCCTGGAAATAGTGCCCGCTCGCCACGCGTATGTCGGCATTGATGAACTTCTCGCCTGGCGGGGGCACTCGCCCTTCAACAGTAATCGGCCCCCACGCGAACATCTGGCTCAGCGGCAGCGATGTCACGGCTCCGGCCGAAGTGACTCCCGGCAGGCCTTCCAGCCGCTGCCAGAGCTCACGATAGGCGGCGAGCACCGCGTCCTTGTTGCCGTACCGCTGGCCCGTCATCGTCAATTCCAAAGTCAGAACATTCTGCGGATTGAACCCTGGATTCACGTCGCGCACACGAACAAAGCTGCGAATAAGCAGACCGGCGCCCGTCAACAGCATCGCGCACAGCGCAATCTCGGCGATCACCAGCCATCGGCGAAGGTGGTTCCCTCGTCCCCAGATCGCGCTGGCGCCGGATGAGGTGCGGCTGGAGCCCTGCAGGGCCGTCTGCACGTCAACACGGGAAACGCGCAGCGCTGGCACAAGCCCGAACAGAATCGACGACAGTACGCACACTGCAAAAGTGAACGCGAGCGCTGCCAGCCCCACGCCTACATCGTTCATCCGCGGAACGCTCTGGGGTCCGAGCAGACGCACCACGCGAAGGGCAACAAACGCAAGTGCAATTCCCAATCCGCCGCCGGCAAGGGCAAGCAGGACACTTTCAGTCAGCACCTGCCGAACGATCCGCACCCGGCTTGCGCCCAGCGCAGCGCATACCGCGATCTCCTTCTGGCGCGCGAAGGCGCGCGACAATTGCAGGTTCGCCAGGTTCGTGCACGCGATCAGCAGAACAAAACCAACCGCTCCGAGCAGCAGGTAGAGCGTGTTCCGGACGTTGCCCACCACCTGTTCCAGCAGCGGCACAATGCCGAACGTCAGGCCGCCGTTGGGTGGATACACCTCGGGAAAATCGTGCCGAAGGCGCGCGGTAATGGTATCCATTTCGGCCTGGGCCTGTTGTACCGTAATCCCCGGCTTCAGCTTGCCAATAATGTTGTAGTCCTCGTGGTCGCGATTCTGGGCGGCGTTGGCCGGAAGTGGAAGCGGCAGCAATATCTCCGCCTGCTCCGCGCCATCAAGCGTCGGCATCACCTCGCGGGGCAATGAGAACGAACGCGGCATCACACCCACAACTTCGTAGGGCACGCCATTCAGATTGATCTTGCGTCCGAGCACGCCGGGATCGGAACCGAAGCGCCGCGCCCATGTCCCGTAGCTGAGCACGGCAGTGGCGGTTCTTCCCGGCTGGTCCTCGGCGGCAACAAACAAGCGGCCAAGAGCAGCCGTCTGCCCAAGCATCGGCAACAGATTCGACGAGACGCGGATTGTTCCAACGCGCTCCGGGTCTCCCGATCCCGTCAGGTTGTAGTTGCCGCCGATGGCGATCGCCACCTGTTCAAATCCATTGTGGCCGTTCTTGATGTCGAAGTATTGCGCAGTGGAGAACCAGTCTTCCGTAATACCCAGGCCCGGAGACCGGTTCCACAGGATGACCAGCCGATCGGCGTCCGCATACGGAAGAGGACGAATCAGCAGCCCGTCGACGATGCTGAAGATCGCGGTATTGGCGCCGATTCCGATGGCCAGCGAGAGCACCGCCGTCACGGTGAACGTGGGTGCAGCCGCAAGCGCGCGGAGCGCGCGCCGCACATCTTTGAGCAAAATGCCCACGTGGCAGGATGTCCTCCGACGATCAATGTACCTCAGCGGAGGTACAAGAGCCACGATGGAAGGCGGCTTCCGGTCTAACCCTTATGATTGGAGGAAGCATCTATTCGATCGGAAACGAACAAAGAATTGAAAAGGCTCGCCATCCTCGGCTCCACCGGCTCCATCGGCCAAAGCACCCTTTCCATCGTCGAACAATTTCCCGATCGCTACTCCGTGGCCACTCTCGCCGCCGGCCACAACATTGATGAAGCCTTCACCCAGGCCGCCCGATGGCGCCCCAAAATCGTTTCGCTCGCCACGGAAGAGCTCGCCGGCCAACTCGTAGCCCGCCTTCGCGATGCGGCCGTTGGCGGCGTCGAAGTCGTCCACGGCCCTGCCGGAACGGTCGCGTGCTCCACCCATCCAGATGCCGATTTCGTCGTCTCCGCCATCGTCGGCGTCGCCGGCCTCGAAGCCACGCACGCAGCAATCCTCGCCGGCAAGCCCGTCGGTCTCGCCAACAAGGAGTGCATGGTCGCAGCCGGCGAGATCCTCACCGCCGCCGCCCGCGAACGCAACGTCCCGATCCTGCCCATCGACAGCGAACACAACGCCGTCCACCAGTGCATGCGCGTCGGCAGGCCAGGCGAGGTCAAGGCAATCTGGCTCACCGCATCCGGTGGCCCGTTCCGTCAGACGCCGCTCGACCGCTTTCCCGGCATCACTCCGGAACAGGCCCTCAAGCATCCGACTTGGGTCATGGGCCGCCGCATCACCATCGACTCCGCCACCATGCTCAACAAGGGCCTCGAAGTGATCGAAGCCTGCCGCCTCTTTGACGTTCCGCCCTCCAAGGTCCGGGTCACCATTCATCCGCAGTCCACCGTGCACTCCATGGTCGAGTACGTGGACGGCTCCATCCTTGCGCAGATCTCCGTGACCGACATGCGCCTGCCCATCCTCTACGCTCTTGCCTTCCCCGAGCGCCCCGCGTCAAACCTCACCTTCGACCTTGCCGCCCTGCGCCACCTCGACTTCGAAGAACCCGACCTCAAGCGCTTTCCCTGCCTGCGGCTTGCGTTTGAGGCAGCGGAAAAGGGTGGCGCCCATTGCATCGCGCTAAACGCCGCCGACGAGGTTGCCGTCGAAGCCTTCCTTGACCGCCGCATCCCATTCACTGGGATACCGGATACAATTGAAAAAGTGCTCGCTTCCACGCCGGAGACGCATCCGGCAACCATAGCAGAGGTGCTCGCGACCGACCGGCACGCGCGTCATTCCGCCGCCGCCCTGATTGGTTAAGTCGCGGGTATGCCACCCAGCGGGCCCGAGGTACATACAGCTTTGTTCATGCAGGATCTTCACGGATTTGTGGTTGCCGCCATCGCCTTCATCATTCTGATCGGCGTAATGGTTGTCGTCCACGAGTTCGGCCATTTCATCGTCGCCAAGCTCTGCGGCGTTCGCGTCGAATCGTTCTCTGTCGGCTTTGGCCCTCGCCTGTTCGGCATCAAGCGCGGCGACACCGACTACAAGGTCTGCCTTCTCCCCCTCGGCGGATACGTGAAGATGACGGGCGAATCGCCCGAGCAGAACCTTCAGGTGCCGGGCAAGCCCGTCGCTCAGCACATCTTCGAGGGAAACGAGGCCTCCACGGCCGAAAATGCCGTGGCGGCGCAATACGATCCCGGCTCGTTCACCAACCATCCCCGCTGGCAGCGAATGCTCATCGGCCTGGCAGGTCCCGTGGCCAACTTCGTCCTGGCCTTTGTGCTCATGATCTGCTACTACAACTGGTTCAACGAGGTTCCCAAGTACGAAGTACATTCCACGACCATCGAATGGGTCGTTCCCGGCTCTGCCGCTGACAATGCCGGACTCCACGCAGGGGATGAGATCAAGAGCTTCGACGGCGTCCAGAACCCCGACTGGATGGCGGTGGGCAACCGCGCACAGCTCAATCTCAACCAGACCGTTCCCGTCACCGTCGACCGCGGCGGAAAGCTTGTCCAGCTTTCGCTTCGTGTTCCGCCGCTTCCGCGCGGCGAAGATGAGGTTGACTTCAGCGATGCCGGCATTCTGCCGCAGTTTGTGCCCGGGCCCATCGGCGTCCACGAAGTGCAGTCCGGCACTCCAGCCGACAAGGCCGGCCTGCGCGCCGGTGATCAGATCATCGCCGTAGACGGCCACCAGTTCCACACCGTCTCCACTCTGCTGGCTTATATGCAGGCCTACCCCGGCAAGCAGATCACCCTTGACGTGGTGCGCAATGGGCAGCATCTGGCCCTTACCGCTACTCCCGGCAAGCTCGACACCAGCTGGAAGCTCGGCTTCGCGGCCGAAGCCACCCCGGTGCGCAACAATCCGTTGTCGCTTCCCAGGGCAATCAGCCAGGCCGGCACGTTCTGCAACAGCAATTCGACCCTGATTGTGGAAGTGCTTGGGCGCCTGTTTACACGCAAAGTGGCCGTGTCTCAGCTTTCCGGCCCGGTTGGCATCGCCCGCATGGCGGGCCAGGCAGCGGAGATGAACGGCTGGTTCCCCAAGTTCGGCCTCGCCTCCGCGATCAGCCTGAACCTCGGCATCCTGAACCTCCTCCCATTTCCGATCCTCGATGGCGGCCTGATCCTGCTCCTGCTGATCGAGAGCGTGCTGCGCCACGACATCAGCGTTGTCGTAAAAGAACGCATCTACCAGGCGGCATTCGTGGTACTGGTCGTCTTTTTCGCATTCATCATCTTTAACGACGTCACCAAGTTGCCGCTGTTCACCCACGTGCGACCCTGAAAACAGCGATCAGGGATCAATGGTCAGTGCACAGAACCTGACCACTGGCCACTGATCCCTGACCACTGACCTATGTCTGTTACTTCGAAACTCCGCGTCCGCTACGCAGAAACCGACCAGATGGGCATCGTCTACTATGCCAACTATCTTGTCTGGTTTGAGATCGGACGCGTCGAGCTGCTCCGCGAGCTAGGCCTGGCCTACAGCCAGATGGAGAAGGATCACAAGCTGATCCTGCCGGTCATCGAAGCGACATGCCGCTACCGGGCCCCGGCGCGCTACGACGACGAAATCCTCATCGAGACCCGTCCCGCCCTTGTGCGCGGTTCGGTTGTCAAGTTCGCCTATCGAATCCTGCGCAACGGCACAGGCGGCGCGGAGACGGCCCTCCTCGCCGAAGGCGAAACCGTGCACGTCGTCTGCGACGAGAACCTGAAAAAGCAGCCCTTGCCGCACCAATACACAGTGGCCCTTCGCAAGCTGATGGAATAGCCGGTGCTTCGAGCGTCCGGGGGGAGTCAGACGCTGGAAGCCCGTTTAGAAGTGGGCGCCGCTCGGTGTCCGTTCTGGAAAGAATTACCGGGCCGCGCCAATTCCAAATGCCCTAGACCTCGCCGTTGAACGTGCCTGCCAGGTTGTTGTACGCGGCCGCGATGCTGGTTGCGACATTCTGCATGGTGGCAACAGCGCAGAAAGACAGCAGCGCAACGATCAGAGCATATTCGACCAGGTCCTGACCCTCTTCGTCTAAGAAGCGGGCCTTCAAATGGAAAACCAGTGAGCGCAACATAAATGCCATCGTCGTTTCCCTCCATCTGGCCGATTGTGTTTTCATGCCGGCCGCAACTTTGGCGCAATTGAAGAAAGTGGTACTGACCCCGTTACGTGACCCTGGATTGTCAGGGTGATTTCGCAATCATACTTCGCATTTCGATCGAAATTACGGATCTGACCAAAAGTAATAGTTACCCCGGTCACGAAACCCTAATGGATACCAAAGTTAGCTGCATCCGGCCCACTAGCCCTCTAAGTATCAAGTGCCCTTCAAGGATCCCTGTGGAAATCGCTAGGCAAGAACTCCTGTCAAGTGGGGAAGAAAAAGCGAAATACATTAAACCAATTTAATATCAATAAAATACAAGAGAAAAAGAACTCTTGGAGAGTGGCCGATCCACTCTTCGGACCTGCTAGTCTTAAGAATAGAGGGAGAAAATTCCCATCAATGCCTCGGGGCCCCGAGGTCGGCATTTTCGCTTCTCCGGGGACCAGAAAATGCAGACCCCCCACCCCCCATTTCTGCAACTCCTTTAGATTCAACCACCGAAAAACAGGCAAAAATCGGTAATAAGCTGATACTAAATGGTTTATATCAATTTCAAAATGTGCCCAAAAAGCGGCTTTTTGGCCGGTATTTTGCAGTTATTTGATCGGACTTGAAGCCCGGACCGTTTCTGCCCACAAGCAGGACATTCAGGACCTGTTCGGACACACCAACTCCGAAGATGGTCTAAATCCCGGACACCACCGCGATCGCGAATCCATCGAACCCGCGCGCGCCCACCGTCGGCATCGCCGTCGCGCTCAAGCGCGGATCGGCCGCGACCATCTCAAGGAATCGCCGCACTCCGGTCACCTGGGGATCTTCGGTCTCGGGATTCACCACCTCGCCATCGCGCACCACGTTATCGGCGATGATCACCGTCCCCGGCCGCGCCAGCTTCATGGACCACTCCAGGTACTCGGGCATCCGCTCCTTGTCTGCATCAATAAAAATCAAGTCGAAGGGCTGCTCTCCGCCCTCGTGCATCGTCTGCAGGCTCTCGCTTGCAACGCCGACCAGGATCTCGACCCGTCCAAGCACGCCGGCGGCCTCCAGGTTGGTTCGCGCGACTTCGGCATGCCGCGGCTCCAGTTCCAGCGTGATCACCCGCCCGCCGTCAGGCACAGCCCGCGCCATCCAGATCGTCGAATACCCGCCCAGCGTGCCGATCTCAAGAACGCGCCGCGCCCCGGAGATCCGGACCATCAGGTCAAGGAACTTGCCCAGCAAAGGCGGCACGTCAATCGAAGGAAGCCCGGCCTTTTCATTCGCCTCGAGCGCCTTCGCGAGCCCGGCGTCAGCCGGAGCGAGCAGGTCGCCGAGGTAGCGGTCCACTTCGGCCCAGATCTTCTGCATGGGATCTCCAGGTTCAAACTTCAGGGGAAGTGAGCTCGAGGAATCAAGAACTACTTTTCACGCGCCACAACAAAATCCGGAACCCACAACAGCGCCCGCCTGAAATCGCAATCCGGCATCGATTTGAGCGCCTGCCGGGACTGTTCCGCGTAGCGGTCCGCAACGCCCATCGCATAGGCCACCGAGCCGTTGCGCACCAGGATGTCCTTGATCTGCTGCCGGCTCACGTTCTCAAAGCTGCGGTCGTCAAGCACGCGCTGGATGGTCTGCCGGTCGGCGGCCGTGCCGTGGTCGAACGAGTGGATCACGGCAAGCGTGGCCTTGCCTTCGCGCAGGTCGCTGGCCACGGGCTTGCCGAGCACCTCTTCGGTCGCGGTGAGATCGAGCACGTCGTCGACGATCTGGAACGCCAGGCCAACGGCGCGCCCATACGCAGCGACTCCAGCCTCCTGCGTCTCGGTGGCGCCCGCGAGCACCGCGCCGAGACGCATCGATACGGAAAACAGGCACGCGGTCTTGCGGAAGATCAGGTCGTAGTACTCGGCCTCGGAGACCGCCTTGCCCAGCTTCTGGATCTGCAGCAGCTCGCCCTCAACCATCTGCTGGGTAAGGCCGATCAGCAGATCGAGCACGCGCAGGTTCCGTTCCTCGAGCGCCACCTTGAAGGCCTGCATGTAGAGCCAGTCGCCGGCCAGCACGCACTTCTCATTGCCCCATGTGGTGTTCGCCGAGGGCCGGCCGCGGCGCGTGTCTGCGCCGTCGATAATGTCGTCGTGAACAAGCGTGGCCGTGTGCAGCATTTCGACCACGGCGCCGAGGCGGATTGCGCTCGAGCCCGAATAGCCCAACATGTGGGCTGTCAACAGCAACAGCGACGGGCGAATGCGCTTGCCGCCACCCTCACGGAGATATTCCGCAATCTCGGTAATGGTGCTGACGCTCGACGCGGCGTCCCGGCCAAGTTCCTGCTCGATCGCCACGAGGTCATCCCGCAGCAGGTCAAAAACTTCCCGGGCTGTCGCTATTGCCAACGTGCTCAAGTTCATTGCCTGGTCTTTTTAATCCTGGATTTGGCCAAGGGCAAATCCCGCATTATCGATTTGGCCCCGGAGAATCAGTTTGTCCTGTAATTCGTAAACTGCAAATCCACGCCAAGGTCCCGTCCGCGCAACAGGGCAATGATCGCCTGCAGGTCGTCGCGGTCCTTGCCCGACACTCTCACAGTATCGCCTTGAATGCTGGCCTGTACCTTCTTTTTTGACTCCTTGACCAGGCGCACAATCTCCTTCGCCTTCTCCGTAGGGATGCCCTGCTGAAGGCTCACTTTCTGGCGGACGCTCGAGCCCGCAGCCGGCTCGACCTTGCCATAGGTCAGATTCTTGAGGCTCACGCCCCGCTTCACAAGTTTCTGCCCGAGAATCTCCTTGACCGCCTCGAGCTTGTACTCGTCCTTCGAGGCCAGTTGAATCTCCTTGTCGCCTTCGGCGAGGTTGATCTCGGACTTCGAATCCTTGAGATCGAAGCGCTGGCGGATCTCCTTCAACGCCTGGTCGATCGCATTCCGCACTTCCTGGATTTCGACCTTGTTCACGATGTCAAACGAGTTGTCCTGCGCCATACGCTCCTCAAATGCTCCTCAACCGACGCGGCGCAAGCTCCCGCATCAGGGGCCTTGCCGTGCGAATCCCTTTTAGTTTCCCACGTTTGACCGGGGTCCTGTCAGGCAATCTGCGACAGTTCAAGCTGAAACAGCCGCGCAAAGTTGGCCGTAGTGGCGGCGGCAAGCTCTTCCGGCAAGACGTTCTTTATGCCTGCGAGCAGGCTGGCCGTATGTGTGACCATGGCCGGCTCGTTGCGCTTGCCCCGCAATGGCTCGGGAGCGAGCCACGGCGCGTCGGTTTCAACGAGCATGCCGTCGAGCGGCACTCTGGCGGCCGCATCGCGCAACGGCTGCGCCTTCGCGTATGTCACGTTCCCGGCAAACGAAACGAGAAATCCCATGTCGAGCGACCGCTTCGCCTCCTCCCACCCCGCGCCGAAGCAGTGCATCACGCCGCCCAGCCCCGTGTGCCGCCAATAAGTGTCCAGCACCAGGAACAGATGATTCCATGCATCGGTGGATTCATTCGTCCCGCGGCAATGAATCAGGATCGGCCGCTTTCGCGCTGCCGCCACTTCCAGCTGGCGGATAAGCCCCGCGCGCTGTACGTCGTGCGCCGCGCCCTGGTGGTAGTAGTCGAGGCCGATTTCGCCGCATGCAATGACCTCCGGCTCGGCAAGCAGTGCGTCGAGCTTTGCGATCGCAGCGTCATCGGCTTCGGGCGTCGAATGCGGATAGATGCCGGCGCTGGCATAGAGCCTCGGCATGCCGGGCTGTCCGTTGTATTGGCGGCAGATATCGAGAGCCTGGTGCATCTCGGCGGGACCCTCGCCGATGCCGATCGACAGCACCGCGCCGACCCCACCCTCTGTGCACCGGCGCAGCATTTCCGCCCGGTCGCCGTCGTAACGGGGACTATCAAGATGCGCGTGCGAGTCAATCAGCAAGAACGAAGCCCCTCCATCGCGAATGAGCGGCAGCGGCCAAACAGCCGATGCGTTCTCGCCCATTCTACGAAACGATGCAAGGCGCAAGTTGGGATTGCCCACAGCGAATGCTAAGCTGGGGCCCATGGTGACCGTCACGGCGCATCCACGCTCCACGCTGCTACCACGAGTCAGATCTCGACGACGGGCTGGAGCGCATCGTGCCAAATGGACAGGCACATCTGATGGTCAACCTCGCCGAAGACGAATTCAGAACCTACGATCGCCGGCGGCCCGTTCGCATGGACAGGCACTCGGGTTCCGTCCTCTCTGGACCTCACGCGCAATCAACAGTCCTCGACACGCGCGAGTTCCGCTGGCTTGCCGCCGTACAATTCCGAGCCGGAGGCGCGGCGCATTTCGTCACGATGCCATTGAGCGAAGCGTGCGACCAGGTGTTGAGCCTCGATGAGCTGTGGCGCCCGGAAGGATGCAGCCTTCGCGAGCGGCTGCTCGAAGCAAGAACCCCGCACGCGAAGTTTGCCGTGTTTGAGGAGGTGCTGCTCGAGCGATTGGAGAAGGCCTTCGACCCGGCCATGGCCTGCGCAATCTCGTCGCTTGAGCGCGGCGTGACCGTCGCGCGGGTAGCCTCAAGCCTGGGCCTGCTGCCGAGAACATTCACGCGCCGCTTCACGTGCAAGGTTGGCATCTCTCCCAAGCGTTTTGCGCGCGTGCGGCGCATGCAGAGCGTGATGCGCTCGCTGCGCAGCGCAGGTCCGGCGGACTGGAGTGAGCTCGCCGCGCAGCACGGCTACTTCGACCAGTCGCACCTCGCACACGACTTCCGCGAATTGGCCGGCATCACTCCGACGGCCTACAAGCCGCACTCGCCTCAGCGCAACAATCACATCCCCATCTCCGCGCGTTGACGCTTTTTTACAATACAGGCCGGCTCGGAATTTCCTATCCTTTCTGAAGAAGCGCGATTCCCCTTAAGGCAGGCCGACGGCTATGAACTTCAATCGATCAGTTCCAGTTGACACAGTCCTTCCGCACCTCGTCTATCGCGACGTCGAAGAAGCCATGGCGTGGTTGACGCGCGTGTTCGGTTTCCAGGAGTACTACCACTATGGCAATCCTGCGGGCGGAGCGATGATGCGCGCGGGAACTGCATTCCTAATGGTCGATCGGCCCAGGCGAGAAGAAAAGCTGCCGGCTCAGCTCGGCTACGGGACGCAGAGCCTCACCATCTTCGTCGATGACGTGGAACAGCACTACGAGCGCGCAAAGGCCGCGGGTGCCGAGATCGTTGAGGAGCCGCACGAAACCGAATACGGCGAGTTCCAGTACGCGGTGCTCGACCTGGCCGGGCATCACTGGCTTTTTTCACGGCACGCGCGCGACATCGACCCGACGCAATGGGGTGCATCCGTTGCCCAGCCAATCGCTGCTCCCGCGCGGGTCGCCCCGATGCTCTCCGTCCGCCGCGGTAGCGCAGCGGTAGACTTCTACATCGCGGCATTCGGCGCGGAGGTGCTCTTCAAGATTGAAGCGCCGGACGGCGCCGTGGTCGCGGAACTTGGCGTGGGCCAATCGCGCTTCTGGGTCGCCGACGAATCACCCGAGAACAAGAACTTCAGCCCCGAAACTATCGGCGGGGGCACGGTGCGCATGGTGCTCGTCGTCCCCGATCCCGACGCAGCGTTCCTGCGCGCCATCGGTGCTGGAGCCATGGTTGTACATCCAGTCGCCGACCAGGACTACGGATGGCGCGTAGGCCGGCTCGTCGATCCCTTCGGCCATCACTGGGAGATCGCCAAGCCGCTGTAATCGTCACGCGCTTCGCGGAGGATTATGAAGAAGCCCCCCATCGCAGTCATGGTAGTAGCAATCCTGCTCATACTTGTCGGGGCCGGAGGGCTCATCAACGACTTCCCGCACTTGAACTCGCTCTCAGCCAATCACTACGAGACGGTGTGGATCGTGGCAGTGCACTTGCTCGCGATTGTTGCCGGCGGCTTCATGCTTCTTGGACACAACTGGGCGCGATGGCTCGCCATCGCCTGGATGGCCTTTCACGTGGCCATTACCATCGGCCATCCTGTACTGCCGCTCGTTGGGCACGTACTCTTCCTGCTGCTGTTCGTATGGCTCCTGTTCCGCTCGGACTCGAGAGCTTTCTTCGGCCCGGGAACTCGTGCCGCTTAGGCATTACGGCTTCCGCATGAGAAATGAGAATCTGCCAACCCTGTAAATCACCTTGCCCTCGCCGGCCGGCGAAGCCGGCACCTGGCCTGCGCGTACTTTGTCGAAAGCAGCCGCAAGCTCCGGCAAAACTGACGGCGGCGCCAACGGCACGTTGTGCGCGCCGAGCACGGTCTTGACCTGCGGCGCCAGCGCGGCAAGGCGGTGCACGGAGTTACCATAGGCCGCCAGATCCGTCTCGGGGCGGTAGATCCAGATCGTGCCGGGATAGAACGTGTCGCCCGTGAAGAGCAGGCCGTTCGCGCGGTCAAACAGAGCGATTGCGTCGGGAGTGTGGCCCGGCGTGGCAATGATCTCGAGCGTGCGTCCGCCCAGTTCGATGCGTTCCCCATCGTGGACATACTTCGTGATCTTCCACGGCCTGGTTGCGTACGAGTTGCGGTCAAATCCCGCCGGCAGCCTGCCGCACACTTCGCCAGGCGCAATCTCAGCCTGCGCATCTTCGCGCGAGCCGCGCGCATTCTGCCGCGTGAAATCGGTATCCATTCCGTAGACGGTATCGAACTGCCAGTTGTCGCCCACGTGATCATCGTGCGTGTGCGAGTTGAGCACAATAACAGGCAGATGCGTGAGCTGCGCGGTGAGCGCCTTGAGATCGCCGATCCCCATGCCCGTATCGAACATGAGCGCGCGCTTGCCGCCGGCGATGAGATAGCCGATTGTCTCCTCGGATTGATGCGGCTCGTAGAGGCCAAACACGCCCGGCGCAACCCTGTAGACCTCGAACCATGCATCGTTCACCGCGACGCGTTCGAGCGCCTTGTATTCGGGCCGCGGGAGCGACTTGCACCACGCCGGCACGTCGCTCTGTGCAAAGGCGCGGGGCACTGCGAAAGCAATAACCAACACCAGGATCGCTACCCGTTCCAGGCTCGGCCGCAATTGCATCTCCTCGACATATCTGCAACAAGCCCACCCTGCTCAATCGAGCAAGGTGGGCATTTTCCAGCCACTAGCCACTAACCACTAACCACTAGCCACTAGCCACTAACCACTAATCACTGCTTCACCGCTTCCCCAATAAACTTTTCCAGGTCGCCCCGCAGCTTGTGCAGCGCCTCGACGTTCAGGTAGATCATGTGCCCCGACGGATAGTATCCAAACTCGACGTTGCCGCGCAGTTCCTGCGGCAGCTCCATGTGGTCGAGGTCGAACTCCGTGAGGAAGAACGGCGTCGCGAGATCGAAGTACCCGTTTGCCGAGAACACCTTCAGGTGCGGATTTTTGCGCATCGCGCTGGCGAGATCCGCCGCCACATAAGGCTGTGACTGCTCCATTCCCGGACCGCCCGGCCCTCCGCCGCCGCTCGTCGGCCGGTGCTTGAAGTCCCACTGGATGATGCCATAAGCGGTTGGCCGGTATTGGTCGGTCGAGTCGTATTTGAGCTCCGTCTCGAGGTAGTTGTGCAGCGCCGCGACAAACGCGCCGGTGATTCCTGTATCGGACGCATCGTAGCTCGGGTTCTCGCCCGCCGCGTCAGTGTCGACGCCTTCGAAGCGCATGTCATAGCGGCCCAGCGTCAGACGCTGATCGCGCAACACTTCCTTGCGGAAGCGCGTCGGCGACACGCGCAGGTTCGCTTCTTTCACATAGTCCACGCTCAGGCCCGTAAAGCGGCTCACTTCCTTCGCGGCGGAATCCAGTTCCTCCGCCGAAAGCCTGTCGCCTTCGAACAGCGCATGCGCATACGCCCCGGAGGCGAACTCGCGCGCCTGCTGCACCCATGTCGCAATGTCCGCTGGCTTGTTCTGCACCTTGTTGTAGAACCACGCGGCGGCTGCATAGCTGGGCAAGTTTCCGATGTACGTCATGTCGTAGCCGCCGGAGCGGATGCCGTAATTCAATATCGACGAGATCAGCACGACGCCGTTCAGCTGTACGCCGTCGTTGCCGAGCATGTCGGCCAGCGCCGCCGAGCGCGTCGTTCCATACGACTCGCCGATGAGGAACTTCGGCGAATTCCACCGCTGGTTCACGCTGATGTAGCGGACGATGAACCGGTCGAATGCGTGCAGGTCCGGGTCCACTCCGGTGAAGTCCTTGGGCTGGGCCTTGCCCACGGCGCGCGAGTAGCCGGTGAGCGGCGCATCGATGAAGACCAGGTCCGTCTTGTCGAGCAGCGAATCCTGGTTGGGTACAAGCTGGAACGGCGGTCCTGCCGTCGCCTTGGGGCTGTCGGTCTGGATCCGCACCGGCGAAAACGAGCCCATGTGCAGCCACAAAGTTGCCGAACCCGGGCCGCCGTTATACAGGAAACTCACCGGACGCGAGCCCGACGGCGCCCCATCGAGCGTGTAGGCCACGTAGAACATGCTGCCGTAAGGCTTGTCGTCTTCATCGCGGATCAGCAGCGTGCCGGCCGTCGCCGTGTAGTGCAGCGCCTTGCCGCCGAGCGTCAGGTCATGATGCGTTACCGAGGACCGCTCCGGCGGAATCGGCGTACTTTCATTGCCTTTCTGGTCGCCGCCGCCCTGTTCGCGCGCATTCTGCCGTCCCTGGTCAGGAGTGCGCGAATTCGATTCCTGCACGCTCTGGCTCCTCTGCTCCTGGTTTTCCTGGCTGCGCGGCTGCTGCGCCACGGCGTTACTCACCATCAGGGCTGCCAACGCAACCCCGCACACCCCGAACCGAACAGGTATCATGTTCCGATGACCTCCAGAGAATCAAAACGATAAATAGGCCGGCCGCCTGCCGGTCAATCGGATGATTTACGTCGATGTTCTGTCGACGTCAAACCCTCCGCCAAAGACGCACAGCCCGGTCACGATCCGCGGTTGCCGCTTCGATACAAAACCAATGACAAGGATTGCATGCGGAATTTACTTGGTTAAATCGGGGTGCGTGTGTCCGCAAATGAACACTTTTGTGCCGGGATGATTCTCCAACCCTAAGCCATCTTCTGTAAATCGTGTTCGCGCATGAAAAATCTGCCCTGAAAGGTGACATGCGGTCGGAGTTCGCAGTCTGAAATAGCGGAGGTCAACGCTCGCTTGAAGCGGTTTGGCGCATTTTGTCTGGATACGACCAACCAATGCCTGTGGAGCCACGGCGAGCGCATCATTCTGCCTCCCAAGCCTTACGCAGTCTTGCTGTACCTCGCGGAACATGCGGGCCGGCTCGTATCTCATGACGAGTTACTGGATGCGCTGTGGCCGGAGACCTACGTCCAGCCCCAGGTGCTGCGCACCTACATGCTTGAGCTGCGCAGAATCCTCGCCGACGATGCGCGCAGTCCGCGCTTCATCGAGTCGCTTCCCAAGCGCGGCTATTGCTTCGTGGCGGAAGTGTCGGAGTGTTCCGGTGAGGAGGAAAAGTTTGCGACGGAGAACCGGGCTGCTCATGCAAACAGCGCGGCGTCGGAACACGCGCATTTCCTTACCGGCCGGGAAAGGGAGCTTGCACTTTTGCACCAGTGCCTTCAGCGCGCCGCCGCGGGAACACGGCAGATAGTATTCGTCTGCGGCGAAGCGGGCATCGGCAAAACAGCTCTCGTAGAGCAATTCCTCTCGAACGTGGACGACGGGCAAACAGCGGCCGTCGCGATCGGCCAGTGCATTTCAGGCTTCGCCGTCAAGCAGGATTACTATCCGCTGTGCGATGCTCTCCGACAGATCGCCAACTCAGCGGAGAGGAAAGAAGCTTCGCAAATCCTCGAGCGCGCCGGTACCCTTTCGACCGAGAGAGATGCATCCGGAGAGGAGGTTTCGACAGAGGCGCCTTCATTAAGCCCCGGATCCCTGTGCACAGCTATCGAGAAGCTTGCTGTCGAATCGCCGCTGGTTCTGATCCTTGAAGACCTCCACTGGGGCGACGAGGCCACGCTGGACCTCTTATCGGCGCTGGCACGTCGTCGCGGTCGCGCCCGGCTGATGATCGTGGCAACGTTCGTTCCCCAGTGCGGATCGAGCAGCCGTTCACTTGCGCGCATGTTGCACGACCTGCGACTGCGCCGGTTGTGCAGCGAGATTGAATTGCCGCGGCTGACAAGACAACATACAGCACGCTTGACTCGCCAGCGTCTGCGGCAGGAAAACCTGCCGCAGAGCCTGCAGGACTTCGTGCATCAGCACTCGGAGGGCAATCCGCGCTTCGCCCTCACAATCCTCGACCACCTGATCGCGGAAGGCGTTCTCGTTCGCGGCCCGGAAAACGGAGAGATGGTATGGGGATTGCAGGGCGCTCTCAACCCATCCGACGCCGCGGTGCCGGACGAGCTCGCGCGCATGATCGAGCTCGAAGTGGAGCATCTCGCGCCACGCGAGCAGCAGCTTCTTGAAGCCGGCAGTCTCATCCCTGTTGCATTTCCCGCGTGGGCAGTTGCCGCCGCTCTTGACCTCGAGCCCGCCGAGGCTGAAGAAGAATGCAATGATCTCGCTCGCCGGTTGTCGTTCATGACGCGCGCGGGCGAAGACGAGCTCCCCGACGGTGCCCGGTCGGCATTCTATGTCTTCGCGCACGGTGTGTATCGCGAAGTGCTCTACCAGCGGCAGGCGTCCGCGCGCCGGTCGATCCGGCACGCGCGCATTGCGGAACGCCTGCGCGCAATGTTCCGCGGCCGCGAGGCATCCGTGGCGCGGGAGATCGCGATGCACTATGAAGCGGCAGGCGACCGGGAAGCGGCCATCGGCGCGTTGCGGGTCGCGGCCGGGCGCGCGCTTGAAATACGCGCGTTTGGCGAAGCTGCCGACCTGCAGCTCAGAATCGCCCGCCTCAGCGCGCTCCTTCCTCTCCTCGAGCAGCAGCCGATTGATGCGAACGCCCGTGACAGGCAGAGTTCCCAGCCGGGAGCCGCCAATCCATTCGGGTTTTCCGGGACGTTCGGGAAAGCTTGACAATTTCTCCACGCGGACTTGACGCATTGTTTCTTGGGGACCGCTAGTGTGACTGCAACAGGAGGTCACTCGTCATGCGGTCCATGCTTCCGAAATTCTTCCTTCTGCCCGCTCTCGCTGCGGCAGCAGCGCTGTTGAGCCACCCTGCGCAGGCCGAAAGAGTCACTGTCCCCTTCGCTTTTACCGCACTTGATCATTCCTTCCCCCCCGGCGTTTACGACGTCGAAGAGAACCTCAACAAGAACTCGGTGACCGTGCACTGCGAAGGCGGACCGGAATCCTTCACGTGGATCATGGGGCCCGGCGATCCCGCGCCCGGCGATCAGCACATTACGCTCCGCTTCATCGAGTCGGCCAATGGCAAGCATGTCCTCGAATCGGTCCAGTACCGTGACCAGATCACGAGCAAGCTGAGCAAGCACCACGATCGCAAGGCCGGCGCAGAGATGGCGGGCGGCCGATAGATCAACAACCGCGGGTAACGCATACGTCAAAGTTTCATGCCAGCCCAGGGCCGCAGCACGAACGTGGCCCTGGCTCTTTTTTTTCTTCCCGGACTCACTCGCTCTTGCTCGTCTGGTTTGAATCATCGGTAGCGATCGTAACCCCATCCGGAATATTTTGGATTGACAACACTCTCCCGCTGGCCAATAGTGGACGAAACCACGTTCGCAAACGCCTGAGCCGCAATTGCGGCATTCCCCTTGAACCGGAGTTATCTCCTTGCGAGGCGTCAGCGAACGCAAATCCGTCTTCGACCTCCAAGGGAGAGTAAGCATTGAATCGGATCGACCTCGCCGTTAGCCGGAGGATTCCCGCACCCGCGGAACAGGTGTTTGACAGATGGATTGATCCACGCGCTGCCGGCGGGCCATGGTTCGGCGCCCGGCAGGTTCTTCTCAATCCGGAAGTGGATGGGCTCTTCTACTCGTCCGTACACCACAAGGGCCGCGCCTGTTCGCATTACGGACGGTTCCTTCGCATCGAACGGCCCGCATGCCTCGAATTCACATGGGTATCCGAGGCCACGCAGGGGTTGGAGACCACCGTCATCGTCACCTTTGAATCGCGCGGTGCTGAAACGCTCGTCACCCTTCGTCATGCCGGCGTGCCGGACGATGCGGAGGGCATGCGCCACAAGGAAGGGTGGGCGTGGGTTCTCTCCACCCTCGAGCAGAGTTTCTGCGCGCGCACGGAGACGTCCGCTCCCGCGTAACTCGTTGGCGTCGCGCGCCTACTTTCGCGGCTGTTGCGGGGTCTCCGGGATCAGTCCCTGCTTTCGCAGCCACGTATCGAGCAGGTTCGGCCACTGCTCCAGCGACAGATCACCCATTCCCATCCCGCTCCCGTGGCGGCCGTGCTCGAAAATATGCGCCTCGGCCGGCACGCCCGCTTTCACAAGCGCATCGTAAAACCTCAACCCCTGTTCCACCGGAACAGTCTGATCGTCCTCGGTGTGATACCAGAACGTCGGCGGCGTCTCTTTGGTCACGAACAGGTCCGGGGAGTATGCAGCTCGAAGTGCTTCGCAGCGGTCCATCAGGTTGAGTTCCTTGCAGTAGCTCAGATGCGAAGTATCTGACGAAATCGCCCCGATCCACGGGTAGCCGAGCACCACGTAGTTCGGCCTGCTTGAGACGCGATCGATGGGATCTTCGGCATTGGGATCGCCCGGAACCGGTTGCACGCTTGCAAGAGCCGCGAGATGCCCGCCGGCCGAGAAGCCGATGAGGACGATCCGGTTCGGATCGACGTGGTAGTCCACTGCGCGCGTCCGCACCAGCTGCACTGCGCGCCGCGCATCGAGCAGCGGCACGGGCAGCAGGTAGCCATTCGAGCTCAGCCGGTATTGCAGCACGAAAGCAGTGAATCCGCGCGACGTGAACCAGTCCGCCACCTGCCGGCCTTCCAGATTCCCCGCCAGGTGCATGTAGGCGCCGCCCGGCAGCACCACCACCGCCGATCCGTTTCCATGCCCGCGCTGCGGCTCGAAGATGGTTAACGTGGGAACGTCTTCGCATCCAGTCCCCTTCGCCTGCGGCGCGCTCCCAGGCCACAGCCGGATCGTCTCGATCCCCAGCCACGCATTGTTCTCGCCCGCTGTCGTGCACGGGGCCTTCGCCTGCGACCAGGCGATCGAACCAATCGCCAGCCCCACCACCGACAAAGCACACAATTGCCGCATTCCTGTCTCCCAATAGTTCGGGCCCATCGTAAGGCAGAGATCAGTGCACACTGATTTGCGAATCGATGATCGGGGTCAGAAGCAGAAACATAGGAAGCGGAACTTCGTTTTCAGTTCCGCGAGGTCGTCCTTGTCGATCACCAGCCGCCCATTGTCCAGCCTTTTGAATTTTCCTTTGAGCTCCTTGTCATCCTCGCTTAGGGGCTTCCAGCGCTTCTCATAGCCCTCTTCCCCACCCGGCAGGTAGAAAAGCTGGCAGGTTCCGCCGCTGCACGATTTTGTCGTTGGACAGAAGAACTCCACGTTATCCGAAGATGGGTTTGACTTGTCCTTTGCCGTCGAAGGTTCGCCGCAGACCGCCTTGTATGTGCCCGGCACGGTTGCGTGATCGAACGCCGGTTGAACACAGTAGTAGTCGTAGAACTCGTCTTTTTTCGGCTCGACTTTCCCGCTCTTTCCGGGCAGCGCCAGGTACCGCCGGTGTTTGTATGAACCTCCCGCGTGATGATAGAAGAGCTCGCAATAGCAGTTGGGCCTGCCGTCCATGCAATGTTCGTTCCCCTTCGGTGCGGGAGGCAGTTCCTTACCCTCTTCACGTTTCGGGCAGCAGTCATCGCAGCCGCAATACTCGAATCCTTCTGGTAGTCCTCGCAGATTCCCCATGTCGATCTCCTTTCTGATCAGATTCAGGGAGGTGTCGAAATATTACCTTCGTCCGCGCTCTGGATGAAAGCTTCAGTAGCCGGTAACCGGGGCAGTGTTAGCATTTAGGTTGGACGCGATGCACACTAACAAGCTGAAAATCATACCTTTGGGCGGGCTCGGCGAGTTCGGCATGAACTGCCTCGCCATTCGCTGGGAAGACGACATCATTGTCATCGACGCGGGCCTCATGTTCCCCGAGACCGAACTGCTCGGCGTCGATATCGTCGTGCCCGATATCACCTACCTGATTGAGAACAAGCAGCATGTGCGGGCGATCATCCTCACGCACGGGCACGAAGACCACATTGGCGGCCTCCCCTGGATCCTCAGCGAGATCAAGGTCCCGGTCTACGCGACCGAATTCACGCTCGCCTATGTTGAAGGCAAGCTCGAAGAGCACAACCTCCTTGATGAAACCGAGCTGATCGAGATCTCGCCCAAGCAGAAGTTCACCATCGGCCCGTTCACAGTCGAGCCCATTCGCGTCACGCACTCTCTCGTAGACTGCGTCGCCCTGGCGATCGAAACGCCCGTCGGCGTCGTCATCCACACCGGCGATTTCAAGATCGATCTGTCCCCGCTCGATGATCATGCCTTCGACCTGCACACCTTCGCCGAATACGGCAAGCGCGGCGTCCTTGCGCTGCTGCAGGACTCAACCAATGTGGAGCGCCACGGCTACACGCCCAGCGAGCGCGCGGTGCGCCCGCGCCTGGATGAAATCTTCTCCAGAGCCAGGAAGAAGCTCTTCTTCTCCTGCTTCTCTTCGTCCATCTACCGAATCCGCATCGCAATGGAACTCGCCCGCGAGCATAAGCGCAAGGTTTGCATCATCGGCCGCTCAATGGTCGAAAGCACTGAGATCGCGCAGGACCTCGGCTACCTCGACGTGCCCACCGGCCTCGTCATCAATCCCGGCCAGATGCGCGACATTCCCGTCGACCAGCTCATGATCCTCATTTCCGGCACTCAGGGCGAGCCCATGAGCGCACTCAGCCGCGCCGCCGTAGACAACCACAAGCACGCGCGCGTGGAAAAAGGCGACACCGTCGTTCTCAGTTCGCGCATCATCCCCGGCAACGAGAAGGGCATCTTCCGCGTCATCGACCACCTCTACCGCCGCGACGCCAACGTCATCTACGACGACGGCTCGCACGGCCTCATCCACGTCAGCGGACACGGCAGCCAGGAGGAGATGCGTCTCCTCATCAATCTCGTGCGGCCCAAGTTCTTCATCCCCGTCCACGGCGACTACCGTTACCTGCGCCGCCACGCGCAAGTGGCCATGGAAACAGGCTCCGTCGAACACGCCATCGTCATCGAAGACGGCGATGTGCTCGAACTCGACAAGGACGACGCGCGCAAGCAGGACAAGGTGACCGCAGGCCGCGTGCTCATCGACTCCGGCTCATCCATCGACGTCGTCGAAGACCTCGTCATCCGCGACCGCCGCATCCTCTCCGAAGACGGCATCGTGCTCGCCGTGCTGGCCATCAACAAGCGCACCGGCATCGTAGAGCGCGCGCCCGAGGTCGTCATGCGCGGCTTCGGCGGCGCCGACATCACCGACCAGGCCCGCGAAACCATGCTCAAAACGCTCGATGGCCTGAGCGGCGAGCAGAAGACCGACTACGGCATGGTCAAGGAAAAAGTCCGCGTCGATCTCAAGCGCCTCATCCAGAAAACCACCGGCCGCCGCCCGCTCATCATGCCGGTCATCCTCGAAATCTAACCGGAGTCGTCGGCGGCAGTTCAATGAACTTGCTTTCCTAATCACTTAATTGGACTTGTTTTCCTGAGCGAAGCAGCGCGGCAGTATCGCGCTGCGCAGTCGAAGGATCTGCGGTTGCTGTTGCCTTTGCTTTTCTGTCTGTCTTTCCCGAAGGGAATCTGCTTCTGTCTCAACCGGCAGTGCACCGAACAAGCTAGAATCCAAGCCATGATCCAAGTTGCAAGATTTCTCACGTTAGCCGTCGCGCTCCTCCCTGCCGCACTCATCGCCCAGCAGCCGGCTCCTGCCCCAAGCGCCTGTCCAACCACCGCCACCCTCGACGACCTAATCAAAGCCATCGACGCCGCGGTCAGCGGCCCCGGCAACCAGGACCGCACGTGCTTCCGCGCGCTCTTCCTGCCCGAAACGCGCCTCATCCCGCTGCGCCATCTGCCCGACGGCAGCTACCAGCCGCGCGTCCTCTCCGTCGACGACTGGATTGCCGCAGTAGCCAAGCGCGGCAGCGACTCCTTCACGGAAAAGCAGATCAAGGTGAAGTCAGAAACCTACGGCCACATGGCGCACCTGTGGAGCACGTACGAGACCCTCGGCTCCGACGGCAAGATGGTGGATCGCGGCATCAACAGCATTCAGGCGGTCTTCGACGGCAAGCAGTGGAAGGTGATTCAAATCGTGTGGCAGGCCGAGACGCCCACTGAAAAGGTACCGGCCCAGTACCTCCCGTGACGTTCATCTGAGGCAGGCCAAGGGCGACGCGCCGGCTAACGAGCCCTCGCCGCCAAAGCGTTTCCATGTTTCCCCAAACTTGCGCTGTGTCCACATCCCCGCACCCTAAGGAGAAACGCATGACCACAACCGCACCGCCGCCAACCAAGATCATGATCATCCGACATGGCGAGAAGCCCCCAAAAAAGGGCGGCCCTCCGTTCGACGTGCAGGAGAATGGCCAGCCAGGCAATGGAAAATCGCTCATTGTTCCCGGATGGCAGCGTGCCGGCGCGCTCAACGCATTCTTCGCGCCATGGAACGCGAAACCCGCAAATAAGTCCATCGCCACGCCCGACTGCATCTACGCCGCCAGCCCCGTGAACGAGTCGCAGCGCCCGTGCGAAACCGTCACCCCCCTTGCTGCCTGGCTCAACTTCGCGCAGGGATCGCCGCAGTTCAACGTCTCCTTTTCCATCGGCGGCGGCGAAAAGGACATGGTGAAAAGCATGCTCGCGCAAAGCGGCAATGCCCTCATCTGTTGGGAGCACGATCACATCATGCCCGACATCATGGGCCACATCAACGATCACGTTCCCATCTCGAACTACTCCGAAATCACCAACCCGTTCCCCAACGTCTTCTACCTCGTCTGGATCCTCGACCTCAGCACCGACAAGAACGGAAACACCAGCTACACGTGGTCGACCACCAACCAGAACCTAATCGCCGGCGACGTGCAGTCCTCCTGATCCAAAAAAGCAGCGGCCGCAGAAACCTATACTGGAAACATGGGTCACACCCTCGTTTCCCTTGAAGAGATTCGCGCCGCCGCTCACCGCATCGCAGGCATAGCCGTGAAGACTCCGCTGGTCCGCGCGCCCTTCGAAGGCGCCGGCGGCAGCGTGTGGCTCAAGGCCGAGAGCCTCCAGCCCATCGGCAGCTTCAAGCTGCGCGGCGCCACCAACAAGATCCTCCAACTCTCGCCGGATGAGATCAAGCGCGGCGTCATCACCTACTCGAGCGGCAACCACGCCCAGGGCGTCGCCTACGCCGCGCGCGAAGTCGGCGCAAAGGCCGTCATCGTCATGCCGTCGAACGCTCCCGCCATCAAGCGAGCCTCAACCCTCGCCCTCGGCGCGGAGATCGTCGGCGTCGGCCTCGCATCGAGCGAGCGTCTCGCCAAATCCGAAGAGCTCGTTCGCGAGCACGGCTACATCGTCGTCCCTCCCTACGACGACGAAAAGATCATCGCCGGTCAGGCCACCTGCGGCCTCGAAATCGTCGAATCGCTCCCCGACGTCGACCTCGTCCTCTCGCCCGTCTCCGGCGGCGGCCTGCTCAGCGGCGTCGCCACCGCCGTCAAGCTGCTCCGGCCCGCAGCAAAGGTCTTCGGCATCGAACCCGAACTCGCCGCCGATACCGCCGAAAGCTATCGCACCGGAAAGATCGTCGAGTGGCCCGCCGAGCTCACCACGCGCACAATCTGCGACGGCCTGCGCACGCAATCAGTGGGCACACGCAACTTCGCGCACATTCAGAAATACGTCGACGGAATCATCACCGTCACCGAAGCCGAAGTCCGCGCCGCAACGCGCGCCATCGTCGCCACCGCGCGCCTCGTCCCCGAGCCATCTGGCGCCGTCACCACCGCCGCCCTGCTCTTCCATGCCGACAAGCTGCCGCCGTACCGCAAAGCCGTCGCGATCGTCAGCGGCGGCAACGTCGATCCGAAGCTTCTGGCAGAAATCCTCACCGCGTAACCCGCGGAAATCGTGGTGCGGCACGTAGAGCCCGAGCACATTACTCACGCGGCGATTCAGCCCGAAATCTAGACCTGCCGCCAAAGTTCTCCGCGAACCCTGCATCCAAAACTGGAAAGGCTCGCCCCAACGGCAAGTCCACGAGGAGATACGAATTTCATGGCTGATATGAAAAAGTGCGCCCACCCCGCTTGTTCCTGCATGACCGACCAGAAATACTGCAGCTCCCATTGCGAACAGCACAAGGACACCGCAGAGATCGCCTGCGAATGCGGCCATCCCGGCTGCAATGGAGAAATCAACGCCTGATCGGTTGAGCTCGCGCGGCCGAGTCAGACCGCGCGAGCCTTGTGCGTCCTAATCGCCACGGCGCGCCTCGCCCCCGAGCTTCGGACGCGGTCACCACCGCCGCGCTGCTCTTCCATTCGGACAAGCTGCCGCCGAATCGCAAAGCCGTCGCCATCGTCAGCGGAGGCAAAGTCGACCTGAAGCTTCTCGCCGAGTCCTTACCGAATAACGCCGCAGACAGACGCAGCCGTAGCACCCGCAACAGGCCTAATGCTGCTCGATCGGCAAGCCGAATATTGAGACGGCTCGCCGTGACTCAGTCTCTACCGGCCCCGGAATGGGATTCCCGATTGCTTCGAAGCCTTTTCCGTTCCACCGAAACCCGTAAGTGAGAGATCCGCTCGAGCAACAATCACCCTCCCCAAATTTGGGATCAAAAAGTTGCACGGTTAATATTCGGTTCTTTACAAATACGCGATACAAGCCATATGCGGCACGATCGCCAGAATGAAAGAAACCCAAAAGCTTCGCAGTTCCGTTCGCACCGCCATAAATGTACACCCAATAGTGATATTGAGTGCCGCCCGAATCGTGACGAAGAACAACGATTGCGTCATCTACTTGATCGCTTGAAAGTCTTGCGTAATCCACCCCTTCAAGGGTTAGCCCCTCGAAGGGCGCGTTGGTTTCGTCATCATCATCCGCTTTCCGCTCGTCCCATTTTCCGCCTACCAGCTGGATGTGCGGCTCCAGCCTGAGACTCATCCACTGCAAATGATCGGGCCAACTGGTCGGGGGAACCCAGGGGTAGGAGAAGTTCTTGAAGTCCACCCCTCGTATATCCTTTGGCGCGGACTGGGTCCACCCGGCCATGCAGAGTGACGTCAGAAGCAGGATCGATTTAAGAGCCGCTCTTCGCATCACTTCCCCTGCTTGTCCAGCCGCAAAAACCGCTCAGCATTGTTATACAAAATGTCCCGCTTCTGCTCCGGGCTCAGGTAATCCGCATTCTGGATAATGCTGATCGAGTAAGCCATCAGTCCCGGCCACTGCAGCTGGTCCGTCCCGAACATCACGCGGTCCTCGAACCCCGCATCCACCAGCCGCTCGATATACCGGTTCACTTCCTTCAGCGGATAGCTCCAGATCAGCCCCGCCACATCCACATACACGTGCGAGTTCGCCTGCAGCAGCGTGAGCATGTTGTCGATCATCGGGTAGCCCGCATGCATCACCTGCACCCTTAATTTCGGATGCCGCGCCAGCAGATCTTCCAACAGCAGCGGGTTCCCCATCGACCCGCGAAACTTCGGCGATGAAATATTCGCGCGCCCCGAACCGCCCGTTCCCATGTGGATCGCCACCGGAATATCCAGCTCCTCAGCCAGCGCGAAGAATTTGTCCACCGAAGGATCGCTCGGCGACAGCCCCTCGTACTGCAGCCCGATCTCGCCCATCACCTTGAATCCGCCGGTCGTGAAATCCTTGCGCAGATCATCCAGTGGCACGCGCCCGCCGCCCATTCCCGAGGTAAACGACGTTCCCGGAATCACGTGCCCCGGCGCCGCGTCCTGCCACTTCTTCACGCTCTCGGGATCGCCGAACACCACCGCCGTCACGTTCAGCCGCTTCATCTCCGCGGTCACGTCCTTGATGTATTCGCCCTTCGCCGCCGGATAAAACTTCGGCGTGCACTCCTCCTGCGACCATCCGAATCCCGCTTCCTTCGTATCCGGATCCGAAGCAAGGAACTTCGCCTCGTTCGGGCACATCGGCCCGCCCGGAAACGACTCGTTAATCGCATGAACGTGCACATCGATCACCGGCGGAACATCGGTCCCCGTGTTCTGCGCCGGCAGCATCGTCGCTCCGGCAGCGCACATGGCAACACACAACAGCGGTCTGGCAATTCTTTCAAGCTGCGTCAGCATGAAATGTCTCCTGTGCACACCATCCTAACGCCAGCGAACGCCCTCGGCCGCCCGCCAGCCTGCTTACCTCCGGCGCATTCCGGAGTCGTTTGAACTATGATTCCGTTGATGAATCACCGCATTCCTTGCCGCGTCTTTCTCGCGATTTGCCTGGCGTTCACCGCCCTCCTCCTGAGCGCATCGGCCCTCGCGCAGAAGCCGAAGCGCGACGAGATCGTCAAGCCCATGGCCGGCCCCCGCGCCACCGCCCTCCGCGTCACCTGGCTGTATGTCTCGCCCGACAAGAGCGCCCAGAAAGTCAGCCGCGTCGCCACTGGCCGCGAAATGGTCGTCGCGGAAAAGAGCGGCAATTGGCTGCGCGTTTACGCCAACACCGACGTCCGCGAGGTCCACTCCGACCAGGACGAGCCCGTCATCGGCAGCGACGACACCACCCCGCCCATCTCCGGTTGGATGGAAGCGCGCGGCATCGTCGAAGAGACCACCCCCAACGGCGATCAGATCCTGATGGGCGAGGCGGCCAACCAGGAAGCGGCGGCAAGCGATCCGCGCGGCCCGGCCAACGCAGCCCAAAGCGCGCGCCTTCTCTACCGCCGCATCGTCGAAATGTTTCCCAACTCGCCCCTCGCGGCGGAAGCCGCATGGCGCGCCGCCGACATCCAGTGGCAGATCCAGAAGGCCGACATCTCCACCCGCCCCTCCGCCAAAGAGCGCGACCCCGCCCTGCGAGAGCAAATCGACGACACCGAGATGAAGCGCGTTATCAAGTACTATCCCAACACGCGCCAGGCCGACATGGCCGCCTTCGCATTGATCGACAACAAGCTCTGCGGCGACTGGGGCGGCCAGGAGAAATGCCCCGCGAAGGAATCCGAAATCTACGAGAAATTCGCCTCCGAGCACCCCGATGGCCCCCGCACCGCCCAGGCGCTCTACCAGGCCGTCTACCGCCAGTGCGCCCTCGTCGACATGTTCCACGCCGACCGGAACGACAAGAAAGCCGACGAAGCAAGAAACCGCGCACACGATCTCGCCGCCCGTCTTCGCGACAAGTTCGCGCAATCCGACTACACCGCCCGTGCCACCGCATTGGTATTCAAGATCGACCAGGGAATCCCCGTCTACGGCATCGACCAGGAATAATGATGAATATCCCGCTGAACGCGAGGCGCACGCCATGAACCCGACTGAACTGGAGACTGCCGCTCCCGACTGCCGCATTCTCAAATCCGGCGAATCCTTCATTGGCAAGCAGGGTCTGCAATACAACGTCGCCATCTCCGCCGAAACAGTCAGCGCGCAGGCCATCCACATGCAGCTCGTCACCATTCCGCCCGGGGGCCGCGCCCGCGCGCACAAGCACGCCACGCACGAAACTGCCATCTATGCCCTGACCGGAACCTCCCACATGTGGTACGGCCCGCGCCTCGAGCGCCATGTCGTCCTTGAGCCCGGCAACTTCCTCTACATCCCCGCCGACATGCCCCACCTGCCCTACAACCCCAGCCTCACCGAGCCTGTAACGGCCGTCATCGCGCGCACTGACCCCAACGAGCAGGAAAGCGTCGTCCTGCTTCCCGAATTGGACTCAATCCACCCCGCGTAACAAGCCGAATTCCTCCGCCCGACAATCACCCGCCCTCCGCCATGCCATCGCATATCATCGAAGTAGACCGTTTTCCAATCAGCGGCTCGTTTCCATCGCCGGTGGCCCCGGAGGCTCATTGAACGTCTATATCATCTCCATCATTTTGGGCATCGTGGAAGGTCTGACCGAATTCCTGCCGGTCAGTTCCACCGCGCATCTGCGCATTACTGAGGCCCTTTTGAAGCTTCCCATGAGCGAAGGTGCCTGCGCCGTCGGCGCTTCCGACTGCCTGCACGCCGTCGCGTACTGGAAGATGTACACCATCGTCATTCAGGCCGGCGCCATCCTTGCTCTTCTGCTTCTCTATCTCGGCCGCATCCTCGAATTCCTCCGCACCTTCCCCCAGGGCGAGCGCCGCGACCGCAACTTCATCACCCACCCGCTCTCGCTCACCATCCTCGCCTTCATCTGCACATCGATCCCCGCTCTTCTGCTCAAGAAATGGAGCGACCGCAACCTGGGCAGCCTGGTCGTCATTGCGCTGGCACTGATCATCGGCGGCATCATCATGTGGATCGTTGACGCATGGGCCAGCCGCTACGAACCCCACACCATCCACGTCGAAGAGATCGGTCTCGGCCAGGCCCTCTGGATCGGCCTCTGCCAGTCGCTCTCGGCCATCTTCCCCGGCACGTCGCGCTCCATGTCCACCATCGCCGCCGGCCAGCTCGCCGGCATGGACCGCCCCACCGCTCTCGAGTTCAGCTTCCTGCTCTCCATCCCCACCATGCTCGCCGCCACCGCCTACGACCTCTGGAAGGAAGTCATTCACCCCAGCAAGGCCGCAGTAGCCGAAGGGATCGCGGCAACCGGCGTCTCCATGAACAGCGAGCGCTGGATCGTCCTGGCCATCGGCTTTGTCGTGTCATTCATCGTGGCGTTCGGCGTGGTCGAGTGGTTCCTTGCCTGGGTCCGCCGTCACGGCTTCACCATCTTCGCCGTCTACCGCATCATCATCGGCATCGCTCTTCTGATCTGGGGCAGCCGCATCGTCGCCGGTTAACGCCTCAGCAACGCCGGGACCGCCGCAGCAGCTTCCTTCGTTCCTCCGTCCCGAAGCTTGCCCTGAGCGAAGTCGAAGGGTCCCTTTGTCCCCGTTATTCTGATCCCAGATCCCCGATCCCTGTTCCCTGCCTTTCCCCCGGGGGTCCACAGCAAGGTTCCCCCCTTTCTGTTCCTCCCCTAACTCGCCCTCCAACCCCCTGATAATGAAAGCTGCTCTGGGATTCTCGCACCGCCCCGGAAACCCGGTCGCAGACTCTTGCGGCGGGTGAGAACGAGCGGAGGCCGCATCCCTCATGATCAAGCCCATCCAGATCGCGCTGGCGCCGACCCGGAGCCGCCCGCTGAACGTGTTTCTAGGCATTGTCCTTGCCCTCACTTCGCTTCTGTTTCTCATTGCGCTCGCTACGTATCACTCCACTGACCCCTCTCTGAACACCTCAGTTGATCTCTCGGCTTCCTCCGCGGTCGCCAACTGGATCGGTCCCTTCGGCGCTTACATGAGTGACCTCGCGCTCCAGACCCTCGGCTTCACCGCCTTCTTCCTACCCGTTTGGATGGCCGTGGTCGCGTGGGGATGGATGCGCTCGCGGTGGTCGGGCTCTGCCTGGCTGCGCGCCGTGGGGGCAATGCTCTCCCTGGCGTTTGTTCCGGCGGTCTTCGGGCTCCTGCCCTGGCATTGGCACTGGCTTCACGCCATCCCCGTCGAAGGCGTGATAGGCCGGCTTGTGGCCGGTTTGCTCGTCGCCTGGCTCAACATCCAGGGTGCGTGGCTCGTCGCCGCAGTGCTCGCCGCGGCCGGCATTTACTTCGCTCTGGCCGTCAGCTTCAGCGCGATCCTCGAGACTTTCCAGGATCTCTGGATCCGCTTCCAGTCCTGGCGAGACCGCTTGCGTAACCTGCGCGAAGAGCGCGCCGAGATGCGCGCCGAGCGCGAGGCCATGATCGAGGAGCAGAATCACCCCGGCCCGCAGCAGAGCATCTTCACCGGCGACATCGACAACGCTGGCGAGCGCCAACCCGGCCGCTTCGCCGCATTCTTCGGCCGCCGACCCAAAGCCGCTGCTCCCGGCGCCATTGAAGACATTCCGGCATTCCAGCGCGCGGCCGCGCAACAGGCAGCCGAAGCGCAGTTCCCCGTCGCCGAGCCTGCGCGACGCCCCAACCCGTGGGAACGCGGGCTCGAGCCCGCACCTTTCCGCAACGAGGCCGTTCCGTTCCCGGCCCCCGCGCCGCAGCCCGCAAATCCGCGCCCCATTCCAGTGGAAGCCCGTCCCCAGCCCGTCACGCCGCGCGCCGAACCCTCCCCGGTTCCGGAGCCGCAGTCTCCCGCCGGCATCGCCATTCACGAGCGCGCCGACGCGGAGATCAAACACGCCACCGTAGCTCCCAAAAACGTCAGCGGCTTCAAGCTGCCGCCCAGCACTCTGCTCACCGCCGGCGAAGGCCCCAGCGCCGTTCGCGAAGACGAACTCCGCGAAGAGGCCCGCGTCCTTGTCGAAAAATGCGCCGAGTTCGACGTCCGCGGCCAGGTCGTTCAGATCAACCCTGGCCCCATGGTCACCACCTACGAGTTCAAGCCCGAGGCCGGCGTCAAGTACTCGCGCGTCACCGGGCTCGCCGACGACCTCTGCCTCGCCATGCGCGCCGAATCCATCCTCATCGAGCGCATGGCCGGCAAATCGACAGTCGGTATCCAGGTCCCCAACCGCGAGCGAGAAACCATCCACCTGCGCGACGTGCTGGAATCGGAAACCTTCGCCAAGTCCAAATCGCGCCTTTCTCTCGCCATGGGCAAGGACATCAACGGCCGCATCGTCACCGCCGACCTCGCCTCCATGCCGCACGTTCTCATCGCCGGCTCCACCGGATCCGGCAAATCCGTGGCCATCAACGCCATGATTATGAGCCTGCTCTTCCGCACCACCCCCCAGCAGGTCCGCCTCATCCTGGTTGATCCAAAGCGCGTCGAGCTGGGCATGTACGAGGGCATCCCTCACCTGTTCACGCCCATCATCACCGAGCCCAAGCTCGCCGCCAACGCGCTCCGCAACGCCGTCCGCGAAATGGAGCGCCGCCTCAAGCTCCTCGCCGGCCGCAGCGTCCGCAACATCGACCAGTACAACAAGCTCTTCGAGGGCACAATGCCCTCGCTCTTCGACGACGGCGAGCCCGAAGAGCCCCTGCCCTACATCGTCATCATCATCGACGAGCTTGCCGACCTGATGATGCTCGACCGCGCCAACGTGGAGGAATCCATCACGCGCCTCGCGCAAATGGCGCGCGCCGTCGGCATTCACCTGGTCCTCGCCACGCAGCGCCCGTCGGTCGATGTCATCACCGGCCTCATCAAGGCCAACGTCCCCACGCGCATCAGCTTCCGTCTCGCCACCAAGGTCGACTCCCGCACCATCATCGACACCAACGGCGCCGAGGCTCTGCTCGGCCGCGGCGATATGCTGTTCCTCCCTCCCGGAACCAGCCGCCTCATGCGCCTCCATGCCCCCTATGTCAGCGAAAAGGAGACCGCCGCCGTTGTCGCCTTCTGGAAGAACCAGGGCGAAGCTGACTACGCCGAAGGCTTCCTCGAGTCGCCAAAAGACGAGCGCGCCGCGGTCGAGGGCGCCAGCGGCAACGAGGATGAGAACGACCCCATGTTCGACGACGCCGTGCGCCTCGTCTTCGAGTTTGGAAAAGCTTCGACGTCGCTGCTCCAGCGGCGTCTGCGCATCGGCTACGGCCGCGCCGCGCACTTGATCGACTTGATGGAGCGTGATGGACTGGTTGGCCCGGCGGATGGCTCGCGCCCGCGCGAACTGCTTAAGGCGCCGGGTTGGCTTCATGAAGTAAACACAAACGACTGACACAAAGAAATCATCGGAGGGAGAAAGAAAAATGGGTTCGACTATGATGGTCCGCATCATTTGCGGAGTGCTCGCTGTCCTGGTTCTCGGGTTGCTCGTTCAGCGCCGGCGCACGCGGGCCAAGTAACGCCCTTCACGGCACCCTCGCGGGTGTAATCACCATCAGCCATCGCAACCTTGCGCTTCCGTTCCCAGGTGTGGGGGGAGATTTTTCCTTCCCGTCTCCAAAACGTTTAGCGCGCAACCTGCGTCTTATCGGACAGGAGAGGGTCCCGGTGACGCGATGGCTGCTGGTCATCCTGCTCATCTGCGCGCCTGCTGCAGCTCAACAGGTGTCCATTCCCGTTGCCGATGAAATCTCCGGCCGGCCCTACGCCATTCAGAAAAAGTGGGTCATCGGCGGCATCGGAAACTGGGGCTACCTCGCCCTCGACCCCGTCGCCCGGCAGCTCTTCATCACCCATCAAACGTCCGTGCAGGTCGTAGACATCGAGTCCGGAGCCGTCGCTGGAGAAATCTCCGGCTTCGAGGACGTCCACGCCGTCGTCCTCGACCCCTCCGGCCCGTACGGCTATACCAGCGACGGCCGCGCCGATCAGGTCAAGGTCTTCGACCGCCGCAGCCTTCGGATCGAAGCCACCATTAATCTCCCCTGCGCGCCACATTCGATCGCCCTTGAACCGGCCAACAAGCTTCTGTTCGCCGTCTGCGCGCCAATCGTCCGGACGACGGCTCCGCCTACCCAATCTCCGATCGAACTTTCCCGGCAATCCTCGGCCCGGCAAGCCGCCGGCCGCCGGCCCGCTACCCGGATTCCGCATCCACAGGAAACAGTCTCCCAAGTTGCGCTGATTGACACCGATCACCCGTCGCTCCTCGGCATCGTCGAGATTCCGGGCGAACTTCGCTTCGCGGATGCGGACGACGACGGCCACGTCTATATCACGGCATCGGCTCACCGAATCGTCCGTTTCGAGGCAGCCCGCTTTGCGTCCGAAGCCCGTGATGATCTGGCCTCGCAGCGTCAGACCGCCGCCCAATCCAAAGTCGGCGCCGGGCCGCCCGCGACTCTCGCATGGAATGACCAATCCGAGACATTTGGCCGGTCCGTCGCGTTCAAATACCTCCCAGACTCCTGCTCCAGCCCCCGGGGCCTCGCGATCGACAATCACGGCCATCGGCTCTTCGTCGCCTGTGACAACCAGCAAGTGCTGGTACTTAACTCTCTGAGCGGCGGCACGGTGGCGTCGCTCACCGTCGGTCCTGGCTCGGATTCCGTCGCCTACGACCCCGACCGCAACCTCATCTTCACTGCCAACGGCGGCGGCTACGGCAGCCTCTCCGTCATCCGCCAGCACCAGACCGACTCCTACGCCGTCATCCAGAACCTGCCCACCATGGAGCGCGCCCGCACCATGGCCATCGATCCCTCCTCCGGCCTCGTCTACCTCGTCACAGACCTCCACGGAGTAAAGCTCGACCACCCGCCCGCCAACGGCATCGGCACGCTGAAACTGGATCCCATCGAAGGCAGCTTCCAGGTGCTCGTTGTGGGCAACTGACCCACCCGTGTTGTCACTCAGGCGACATCATGACGACAAATTGACCCAACCTCTGCCCCTACTCCGCGCCGCTTCTGTATCTTCAAAGGCGAGACCTACATACAGGAATTCATGCTCGGCATCGGCAAAAGTCGAAGGCTGCCCAACGTCCTCATCATCGATGACGACATGGTCAGCCGCGAGGTAATGGCCACCGTTCTCACGATGACCGGCTACACCGTGCACACGGCCAACAACGGCGCCGAAGCGATCGAACTCCTCGACTCCCAGTCCTTCGTTCCGGAAGTCATCCTCATGGACACCCAGATGCCTGGTCTGAGCGGCGCCGCGCTCATTCGCGAGCTCCGCGCCCGTTCACTGGCAGCTCTCTATGCGATCAGCGCCAGCGATGTTCCCGAAGACGTCATTGAAGGAGCGGACGGATTCCTGATGAAGCCCATAGGTCCGGAAGCTCTCCAGGGCGCCATGCGGCAGCACTCGCCCGATGCCCGGCCCGACCCGCCGGCCGGCGTGCCCGTCATCAATCCTCAGACCCTCGCCGAGCTCCGCAGGATCATGCCCGAAAGAGCCGTGCGCGAAGTATATGCCGCCGTGGTCGCAGACCTCGAAAAGCGAAGAGGATTACTGGAAGCAGCCCTTGCGCAGCGCAACATCGCTGAAGTGCGCCGGATCGGCCACTCCATCAAGGGCGGATGCGGGATGGCCGGCGCCCAGGAAGCGGCCCACATCGGCCAGATGATCGAGACCGGGGGTGACGATTTAGAGTACACGGGGTCGCTCCTCCCGCATTTAGAAGCTGCCACCGCAAATCTCAAGCGTATGCTGGATGCGGAGTTTCTCACCCCAGGGAAATGACCTGCAGTTGCACACAGAGCGAACCTGCGCCGGCGAGCCGGGCGGCACCGCCGTTGAAGAGAGCGTGGAGGGCCCCGTGGATCGACCGATTCGCATCGTACTGGCAGACGACCATCCCGTAGTCCGGATCGGCGTGCGCAACATGCTGTCCGAAGACGTGGGGTTTGAAGTCGTTGGAGAGGCTGCGGACGGCGATGAGGCCATCACCCAAACCCTCGAAATTCAGCCCGACATTCTCCTTCTCGACCTCCTGATGCCGCGCCTGCCAGGGCTCGAAGCCATGCGCGCCATCATGAACGGCACGCCAACCGTAAAGATCCTCCTTCTCACCTCGACCATAACCACGCAGCAGATCATCGAAGCGCTGCACATCGGCGCCCGCGGCATCGTTCTCAAGGATGCGCTCGCCGGCCACCTGCAGCAGGCCATCCGCACTGTCTCCGCCGGCGACTACTGGATCGGCGGCAAACGCGTCGTCAACCTCGTCTCCGCCCTGCACGACCTCATGCAGCAGGCCCAGGTGCCCCAGCGCAAGACCTTCGGCCTCACACCCCGCGAGCTCGAGGTCGTCGGCTCCATCGTCGAGGGCTGCAGCAACCGCGATATCGCCAAACAATTCGGCCTAAGCGAAGAAACAGTCAAGCGTCACCTGTCCAACATCTTCGATAAGACCGGCGTGTCCACCCGCCTCGAGCTTGCCTTGTTTGCCATTGCCCACCAACTTGTAACCCCTCAATGATCCTCTCGTTGCAAAAACCTGAGGGGCGGAATCACCTCCGCCCCTATTTTATTGCTGAAGATTTCCCCAGAGAGGCTTTGTAACAAGGGCACGGCTTCAGCCGGGCCGATACGCGCTGATCCTGACGCCGCCGGCTTTAGCCGCTGCCTCGCTGATGCCTCACCGACGGCCGGCAATCGGACTCTTTCACCAGACTTTTCAGCGGTGCCGATCAGCTCAATAGAATGACACCGGCTTCAGCCCCGCCGGGCTCACGACCTATGAATTTGCTCCCACAATGAAGCGGGGCCTCTCCGCACCGTGGAGAAGCCCCAATGAGTGAATCGAGTTTGCGTTGCGCCTCAGTTGACCGTGACGTTGACAGTCGCCGTCTTCGAAGTAGAGCCCGAGGTAGCTGTGATGGTGACCTGCGCCGTTGTGGGCGCTGCGGTTTTGGGCGAGGATGAGGCGCCTCCGCATCCGGAGAACAGACTGATTCCGGCGAAGGCGGCAACCGCCAGCATCATGAGGAACAGGCGATTGCGCTTCCTGAAGCCGAACAGGCAGAGCGCGACAGCCAGCGTTGCCACGGGGAACAGCGGCCGCGAACCGCCGTGAACGGCGGCAGACGCCGAGCCTCCGCTGATTGAGAATTGTGTGCTGGCCGACGTGCCGCCGGGAAGCCCGGTCGTGGGGTCGGCGGTGAACGTCGAGATCGTAGTTGGATTGAAGCTGCAAGTATAACCCGCCGGCGCTCCGCTGCACGCGAACGATACCGAGCCGGTGAAGTTATTCACCGAGTTTACAGTGATCTGGCTGAGCCCCACGGTTCCCGGCTGAATGGTGAGATCGGAAAGCGACAGGGTCATGGTCATACCCGGCATCACGCCGGTTGGGTTGACGGCCACGGTCTGCGTGATCGGCGGCGCGGCGGCGTAGTAGAGGTTGTCGCCCGGCTGCGAAGCGACAATACTGCACGCCACCGCGCTCGTTCCGGAGTTGGAGAACGTCACGGTGGAAACTCCGGCCGTGGTAGCCACCGAGCAGGCGCTCGAGGGCGAGACGTTGAAGTTCACCGGGAAGCCGGAACTGGATGTCGCGGAGAGCTTCAGCGGAGTTCCCGCCACCTGTGTTCCCGGGTTTGCAAACGTGATGGTCTGGGTTGGCAGCGGCGGCAGCAGAACAATGATCTGCGACCCCGGCGTCGCGTCACTGTAGTTCGCGTTGCCCGGCTGCGTGGCGTCGATCATGATGGGCACGCCGATCGACGGCATGTTGGCGAGCGAGGCCTGGTCGGGCACGGAGAGAACGGCGACAGAGGTTGAGCCGTTCACCGTGCTCTTGGCAAAGGTTCCCTGGACCGGGCTCTTCGCATCGACAGTAAACACCACGGGGTTGTTGCTCGCGCCGCCGTTGGCGCTGATCGAAACCTGCAGCCCGCCCATGATGTAGTGCAGCGGCTGCGTCAGCGGGACGAAGGTGATGGTCTGGCTTCCCTGGTTGACGACAATGCTCTGTTGAACCTGAGGCGCAGCAAGGTAATTGGCGTCGGCGGCCTGATTCGCGTCGATGACGATCGTTCCGACGCCCGTCGGGGTCAGAGTGCTTCCGGAGACGGTTCCCGATCCGGTGCTGGTCGCGTCAACCGAAAACACCACCGGGCTGCTCGAAGCTCCTGCTGTGGACTTGAGCGCAACGGTCAAACTGGGGGCCATGTTGACGGGCGAATCTGGCTGCGCAAACTGGAGTGTTTGCGTGGCTTTGCTGATGACGACTGTTCTCTGAACCTGGGCCGCGGCAGCATACGTGGTGCCATTCAGATCTCCGCCAGCCTGATTGGCATCGATGATCAGGGTTCCGGCCTGTGTAACGGTCAACACGCTGCCCGAGACGGTGGCCGCAGCCGTGCTTGCCGAGTCTACCGAGAAGACCACGGGGTTGCCGGAGTCGCCTCCAGTGGCGCTTACCGTGATCTGAATGCCAGGCGCGTAGGTCACGGGCGATGCCGGAGCAGTGAAGGTAATGATCTGCGGGACTCCGGCAATCGGGTTGCCGTAACCGGACACATTGACCGTGCTGGTGTTGCTTGCCGAGTCGGTTGCCGTGAGGGTCGCGGTGTTCACGCCATTCACCAACGGGGTCAGGCTCACCGATGCCCCAAACATCGAGCCGCTGGTCCCCGCAAAAGTAATCGTGGAGCAATTCCCGGTTGTTGAGGCCGATGCTCCGGAAGCTGTGCCGCCGGCAAAGGTGAAGGTTGCGGATCCGGTGCAATCGACACTGTTCAGCGCCGCGCTGGCGTCGGTGATGGTGGACTGGAAGCCGATGGTCACCGCGGGAACGACGATGTTATTGACGCCGAAGTGGAGGACAGCCAGTTTGCCGCCGGAGTCGTACCAGATGGAATAGATGCCGCCCTGTCCATCGGGCATTAACTGCTTTCCACCGGTTTGGGAAACCAGGTAGGCGTTCGCGATGTCGGCGGGAGTCAATGGGTTGTTGGCGAGGGCAAACGTCTCGTTGCCATCGGAGTAGTAAACAGCTCCGTTCGCATCCACGGCGACGGCGCTCAGGGCGTTGTCGTAGTCGCTGGGACTCGCGACCGCGGCGGTAACCAGGACGGTCTTGGCGGCAGCATAGCCGGAAGCCGGAGAATAGGGAAGCACGTTGAGATAGCCGGCGGTCGCATGCTGATTGCCTTGCCCGCCGCTCGAGTACACGACATCGGTGAAGAACAGGTTGCCCCAGGGATCGAAGGCGATGGATGCGATGGCATGAGTTGCGTCGTCTGTGTAAACGAGAGTTGGAGTGGTCGTGTACAGACTCGCAGCCGGGAGCATATAGATGGAGTTCCCGCCATGGACGTTGTCGGTGGCGGTCACCATGAACAGGTTGCCGGCGGAGTCAAAGGCGGTGTTCTTGAAATCGACGTCGGAGTTGTAGTCGGTGCCGATGTTGGGCATGCCGCACTCGACGGTGTCGGTTCCGGTGCAGGCGGGGTCGCTGTCGGGATTGCCAATGACCCAGCTCCCGGCCACGTACGGGACCTTGATCAGCTTGTGCTTGTAGAGCGGCCCGACAAATATGTTCTTGTTCGTGTCGAATGTGGCTCCCGATTCGTTGGCCAGTGATCCGGTGAGCGGTGTCATCGTGGAGGTGGCTGCGTCGTAGACATCCAGAACGTTACCGTACGGCAGGGAGACGGCAATATCGTCATCCTTGCTTACGCCGAAGCTGCCCCCGTTGGGCGTCATCTGCGCGTTGAAGCCGCAACTCGGGCATCCGCCGCCCGAAATCTCGAAGGTCGACGAGGTCTCGCTTACAACCACGGCTTGATGGCCCACGAGCGCGCCGCCGGTGATGGAGAATCCGGAGTTGTGATGGGCCGAATCCGTCGCAGTCATCAGGGCGACGTTGGTCCCCGCAACGGCGGGGGTCAGGTTTACTGTTCCTGAAAAGTACGCACCGCTGACGCCGGCGAGAGACTCCGTCTGGCAGCTGCCGCTGGTTGCGCCTGACGCGGTCGTGGCGTTGCCGCCGGCAAGAGCGAAGGTGGCCGAGCCTGAGCAATCGACGTCATTCAGCGCCGCTGCAATGCTGGCGGTGGATTCGGTGGCTACCGCAGACGCGGGAACGACCAGATTGTTGACTAGAACGCGGAAGACTGCCGGGGCGCCGGAGTCGTACGCCACAGTGTAGAGATTGCCGTTGCCATCAACCATCAACTGCTTGCCGCCGCTGGCGGCGACCAGGTAGGCATTGGCAGCCGCAGGAGTGACGGACGGGTTGTTGGGAATGGCCCACGTGCCATTGATGTCGGAATAGTAAACGGTGCCGCTTCTGTCCACTGCGACGCCGCTGAGGGCGTTGTCATAGTCGCTCGGGCTGGCGATGGTGTGCGTCACCAGGACCGTCTTGGAAGAGGCGTATCCGCTCGAACTCGAGTAGGGCAGCTCGTTCACGTACGCGCTGGTGGCATGCTGGTTGCTTTGCCCGCCGCTCGAGTACACAACGTCGGTGAAGAACAGGTTGCCCCAGGGATCGAAGGCAATCGAAGCAATGGCGTGGGTCGCATCGTCCGTGAAAACCAGGGTCGGCGCCGTGTTGTAGAGGCCCGCAGCCGGGAGCATGTAGATGGAGTTCCCGCCGTGGACGTTGTCGGTGGCGGTCACCATGAACAGGTTGCCGGCGGAGTCGAAGGCAGTGTTCTTGAAATCCACGTCGGAGTTGTAGTCAGTGCCGATGTTGGGCAAACCGCATTCGACGGTGTCGTTCCCGGTGCAGGCGGGGTCGGTGTCCGGGTTGCCCGAAACCCATGTTCCACCAACGAAGGGAACCTTGATCAGCTTGTGCTTGTAGAGCGGGCCGATGAAGAGGTTGCGGTGGGAATCGAAGCTGGCGCCCGACTGGTTGGAGAGAGACGTGATCTGAATCACCTTGCCGGTCGTCCCGTTGTAGATGTCGGTGATATTGCCGTAGGGCATGGAAATGGCGACATCTCCCCAGCCGTCTACACCGAATCCTCCGCCGTTGGGGGTCAGTTGGGCGTTGAAACCGCAAGAACCGGGACAACCACCGCCCTGGACATCGAACAGGAGCGAAGCCTGGCTGACAACGACCGCAGGCTTTTGCGCGCTGCCTGTTATTACACCGAGACCGAAGATCAAGACTACGAACAGCCCGATCCAGGTTCCAGCCAACAGTGACCCAAATGGATTTCTGAATTTCCCCAAAATGGCTTGCATCACTCTTCCTCCGATCGATTCACGCCGGCTGCACCAGACTGGAGTCTCGCCGTCGTCGCCCCCGTATCCACCACCAACCGCAATTACCGCTCCAAATTCCCGACTTTGATACCGATACCGCGATTTCACGTTCGCCGCGGAATTCGGCAGACGAAGGAACCCGGTAACCCACAATCTGCCAACTCTGCCAGCGTTCCAGCCATAAGCTGAGAAGACTGCCTCGTGGACTTACACTGCAACCGCGTCTTTGAAATTGGGACCGATCCACCGTACTCGGCGGAGTTGGCCTTGTCAAGAGATAAAGGGGGGTTTCGAAGCCAATTTGAACGGTCGATTCTGAGCCCGCTCAACTGTCGGGAGGGGCCCGTCACCGGCGCCGATCCGCGTGAGAAACGGCGGCCGCCCGGCGCCATCGGGGTGTGCCGAAAACCGCGGAGTGGTAGGCTTTCTTCAGCGGCCTGCGGACCGCTCCGGCAGTCCGGCCCGCCCAACTGATTCCGGCGGATTCCGCCCGGAAGAGACCGATCCCCGCACAGGTATTCGTGACCTTCAGTACGCCTCCCGATTCCGTTTCGACGCCAGACGCCAATGACGAGGGCCGCACCCGGCCGCCTTCCCACGCCCTGTCGCCTTCGTGGCTCAGCCCGTTTGCGCCCCGGCGAGGCCTGATGAATGGCCATCTCCAGACGGTCGTGGGAAACTTCTTTCCCCGCCCGCCTTTTCGCCTGGAATTCGTAACCGAGGCAGTCGAAGTGGATCCTGCCGATGGCAGCCGGGTGGTATGCCGATGTCACTGGCAGCCGGGAAACGACGCCGGACGTCGGCTCACGCTGGTCCTGGTGCACGGGCTGGAGGGATCGTCGGAATCCCGTTACATAAAGGGACTCACGGCTCGCGCATGGGCTGCCGGTTGCAACGTCGTGCGCATGAACATGCGGAACTGCGGCGACTCTGACGCCCTCACCCCGACGCTCTATCACTCCGGGTTTTCAGGAGACGTCGGCGCGGTAGTGGAACACTACGCGCGTCGCAAGGGCCTTACCCGCGTCGCCCTGGTCGGCTACTCGATGGGCGGCAACCTGGTGCTCAAGCTCGCCGGCGAATGGGGCCAACGGAAGCCGCTATGCGCCGTGGCCACGGTGTGTCCCGCAATCGACCTCGCTGCCGGCTCCGACGCGCTGCACGAGCCCGCAAACCGCATTTACGAATGGCGCTTTCTGCGCGGGCTCATGCGCCGCTACCGCCGGAAGGCCGTCCTGTTTCCGGCGATTTATCAAAAGCGCGGAATCGGCCCGGTGCGCTCCCTGCGCGAGTTTGACGACAAGATCGTGGCGCGCTACTGCGGATTTCGGGATGCCGACGACTATTACTATCGGTCCGCAAGCGCCCGGGTAGTTGATCGCATCGCCGTGCCCACGCTGATCCTTCGCGCACTCGACGATCCATTCATCCGGCTGAGCACAGAGACACGGTCAAAGATTCTTGCCAATCCGCACATCGCGCTCGTCGAGACGAAGCACGGCGGACACTGCGCGTATCTTGGCACGGAACGTGGCGACGAAATTCACTGGGCCGAGGCCACGGCGCTCCGCTACCTTCTCGAGCACGCCGGCGATGGAAGCTGACTGGGAGTTTGAAGTGGCCGCCGACGCGCCAGTCATCGACCAGGCGTGGGCTGGCTTCGTCGATCTTCGCAACTCACCGCAGCGCGCCATGGAGTTGCCGGAAGCAGCGCAGGTCTCCGGAATCGCCGAAACTCTCAAGCGGCTGAACTCACCTGCCTCGCCGGTGTGGACGTCGAAGTGCGACGCATGGGAGCCAGAGGAGTTCGACCCCGACGAGCTGGATGCTGACCACGATAAGGCAACGAGGGCGATCGCAATCTACATCGACCTGCTGCCGGCAGAACCCGATGCCTGGTCAACACTCCATAACATTGCCGGTTGGTGCCGCAGCCTCTGCGCCCGGCTTCGAGAGCGCCCGCTGAGAGGCTGCCGCGTTGATCTTGTCATCCGTCGGTCCGCGGGCAGCGCGGAACAGGCAGAACTCGGGATTACGGCGTACGTAGTAGCATGCGGACCTGACCCGGCCGGCGCCGGGAAGATCCTAAGCTCGGCTCTCTGCGCCCTCGCGGATGCAGTGGCAGGCTGACCAGCCTGCGGAGCAACGCGCACAAACGCTACAATGAGAAAGCGCGGGCGAGTAGCTCAACTGGATAGAGCACCGGCCTTCTAAGCCGGGGGTTGTGGGTTCGATTCCCGCCTCGCCTACCATTCAAAATCCAATCTTGCGGTTTGAGCGCATGTTCTTGCCGGAAGGCCGTTGATTCATGTCATCTCAGGATCCGTCGTCCTCACCAATCCTTTCTCCATTTCTGATCCAGCCCCGTTTCGTCGCCAGAGTCTGGGGCTTCAACGACCTGCGGCCGTGGTACGACCGGACCGCCGACCGCGAGCCGATCGGCGAGGTGTGGCTCACGGGCGACGATTGCAAGGTATCTACCGGCCCGCGCGACGGCACAACACTGGCGACGCTCTTTCGCGAGTTCCCGAAGGCGATGCTCGGCGAAGCATCGCACGGCGCGGAGTCGCCGCTGCTCATCAAGGTGATCTTTGCCCGCGAAAAGCTCAGCGTTCAGGTGCATCCCGACGACCGTCTCGCGCAGAAATATGGCAATCCCCGCGGCAAGTCAGAGTGCTGGTACGCGCTTGCGGCAGATTCGGGCGCAGAAGTCGCCGTGGGACTGAAGCCGGGCGTAACCATGGATGAGGTGCGCGCCGGAATCCACGATGGAACGCTTGAAGCGAGCCTGAATATGTTGCCGGTCGAGAAGGGCGACATGATCTTCGTCGATGCCGGCACCGTCCACGCAATCTGGCCGGGATCGATTCTGCTCGAGGTGCAACAGAACTGCGACCTCACCTATCGCATGTACGACTACGGCCGCCCGCGTGAGTTGCATATAGAAAAATCATTGGAGGCAACACGCCTCGCCACCCGCGCGGGGAAGGTCATCGAACGCGCGATGAACGGCCGGACGATTCTCATTGACGTTGAATACTTCCGCGTCGAGCGCATCCCAGTTGCGGGTTCGCGCGCGAGCGTCACTTTGCCGGCAAACGATGAGCCACCATCAGGGCTCGCGTACCTGTTCGCCGCCGCCGGATCAGCTCGACTCTCCAGCGCCGCATTCGAGCCCTTCGATTTGCCGGCGCGTGGAGTTGCGTGCATCCCCGCCTCCGCGCCTTCGTTCACAGTGGAGGACCTGGGCGGCCTTGATCTCATCCGCATCTCGCCCCGCTGGCCGGCCGAGGTCTGAGCGAACCTGGAAGTAATCTCAGCGCATCGCCTTCTCGTGAAGAATCATCCACAACACGCCGAATCGGTCGCGCAGCTGCGCAAACCGCGTGGCAAAGAACGTTTCCTGCATCTGCATGAAGACCTCGCCGCCTTCTGAGAGAGCAGCATAGATTCGTTCAGCCTCCGCGTCGCTGTCCACGTTGAGAGTGAGATAGGCGCTGCGCGTGGGCTGGTAGCGGTCGGGAGACACATCGCTGCCCATAATGACGCTGTCTCCGACAGACAGGCGCGCATGCATCACCTTGTCCTTCATCTCAGGCGCGACGGGCGGTCCACCCGGAGGCATCTGGCCCTGGGTAAGGATGTTGAGGATCTTGCCGCCAAGGAGCTGCTCATAAACGTGAAACGCCTCGGCACAATTGCCGCCGAAATTCAGATATGGCTTGACCTGCATGACTCGTCCTCCTCAGGGAAATGATGTGGATTGCATGAGGGAAGGCGCGAGAAGTTTCGTGGAAGTTTCGAAACGGAAGCAGAAAGAGAAAAGCCGCCAACCCGGAGAAGCGGAAGTTCAGTCTCCAGCGCCGGACTTACGCCCGATGCAATGCAGCCCCGAAACCGGCCCGGCTGCATAGGACCGCGTAACGTGCAGGCGGTCCATGACGATATACCGGGTGCGCACGCCTTCAATCGCCTGCGGAAGCTGGGCCGGAAGCCGGTTGCGGTCGACATAAACAACGATCGCCGCTTCGCGCGGGTTGTCGAGGCTCTGGCCAACGCCGACTCCAAAAAACGCGCTGTTCTGGCGCATGAGGTTGCGCGCTGTCTGTTGCTTCACATGCAGCGCGCGGCCCAATGCGATCCCGGTGAGCGGTTGCGCTCCGGTCGCGCTGTTTTCGAGCGGTGCCGTGCCCATGGCCACGGCTTCCCGAGTCGCCTGGATCACCATCGTGCGGACGCCATCAATCGCTGACGGCACGTTTTCCCGTGCCGGGTCGTCAACGTATACAACCACCGCTGCTTCCCCCGGATGATCGCTGCTCTTCCCCATACTCACGCCAAGGATGCCGATCGCGGGGTTCACGAGATTGCGCGCCGTGAAAAGCGCCTGCTGGCCGCGGGTGATTTCAGCGTCCGATAAAGCCGCGGACTGCGCGGCGCCCACCGCGCTGTTGCCGTAGCTGAGGCAACTCACGGGATGGTCCGCGCCCCCGACAAACGAGAAAGTCGAGCCGTTGCCGGCTGCGGTTCCCAGTTCATTCAAAACATCCGAAGCAGGATTTGCCACACCCTGGCCAACCCCGGCAGAATCGGTTCCACCGGCAAAAAACAGGCCGACCGGCTCCGCCGTCGAAGCGTCAACCACCAGCGCGCCCGAGTCCCCCGCATCGCTGAACCGGTTTCCGCTGATGGCAAGCTGGTTGGTAAATATCCTTGTGGTATATGGACGAGTCTCGGCGCAATCCGAGAAATAATCCACCGCGACATCCAGGTTGACCGCGGAGATGCCGCCGCACGTCAGGCCGGTAGTTCTGCCGCTCTTGGCCACGCGCATTTGCAGGCTTGGAGCCTCGCCGCGTCCTCCTGAGGAAGAAGTGCCCGGCGGGGCTGATGCGAGCGTGCCGTCGGGCTGGCGCGGGCCGAGCTCGAGAATGCTGCCCGACGAGTCGACCGTGCGGCTCGCAACCTGCGCGATTGCCGCATCCACGTTGGTCTGCGCGGATTTAAGCGGAACCCACGCGGAGAGCGTGGCCACTGGAACCGTGCCGGGACCGTCGCCGTTCGGCGTGCAGTTATTGTCGATCAGGCCCGGCTGCACGATGGGATCCCCAATCGCGGCGTGGTCGCTGCGCGCGAGCACATGGTTGTTGCTCAGCAAATACTGGCGGCCGGCCGAGTCCTCTACAAGCGCGCCGAGGGTACCGGAGCAGCAGTCGGCAATCGAATTTCCGTGCGCATCGAAGTCTGCGTTGTTGCCCCCCGAGCTGCCGAGGGGCATCAGCGTCTGCAGCAGGCCCTGGTGGCCGATCGGATTGCTCGACACGCCGGCTGTGTTGAGAAGAAGTTCAGCCTGGGTCCGCGAGGCTCCGGCGCCCGTCGCGCCCGCAAGCGCCACGAGGTACGTAACGCCTGTCGCGGATATCGTGGCTGGCGCCGTGTAGGTGACGGTGCAGGAGGTGAACGCGTGATCGGAGTGGTCGCAACTGGTGGGGCCCAGGGTCCCAAGGCCGCCTGAAGCGCCCGTCGCGGAGTCGGCAAGCGCGAAGCGGATGCCCGCCTGCCCCCCTGCCTCGGCCAGCTTCGCCGTGACCGTGAGGCCGTCGGCAGGCCCGAGAGCCGCGTTCTCCGGAGTAAGCGGTTGCAGGAACCCGGCGGTGATGGCGATGCGGGCCGAAGCAGCCATGGCGGGGCTATTGGCCAGTCGCGCGGTCACCAGCACGTCGGCGCGGTCCGTGGTCAGATACCCGGGCGGCGTGTAGCGGCCCGATGCGTCGATCGTGCCCGGGCCTGCCACGGGGTCCCCCCCGGAGATCGACCACTTCACCGTGGCCGGGTTCCCGCCTGCGAGAAGCGCGGCGAACTGCTGGACGGCCGTTCCGTGGCCATTGGTTGCGTTACAGCCTGTGCAGTTGGTATCGAGCGTCGAGATTCCCGGCGTGATGGAGAGATTGGCTGCTGCGGAGTTGACCGCGCCGGCGGTGGTGCCGCACCCTGACACGCCCGCCATCAGCACCGCTACAACCGGCGCCAATAGGACGGGAGCGAACGCGCGGGGGAGACACAAGTTCCCGCGAATCTTCGTCTTGGGAGTAGGAAACTGCACGAGGTTCGTTGTAAAGCGGGGCAGCACACCACCCCCGCCGCCCTTGGTTTCGGGCAACTGCTAGTGTACGCGCGTTCCGGGCGATTGGGCCAGATACCGATTGGGCGTGCCGGATCGATTCCCGCCCCGGAACGCCGTCCTGGCCTCGACCTTCGGGCGCTGAGAATAGGATGGACAGCGAGGAAGTGGAACATGGCGAAGCTTATAGCCGTCTCCGGAGACATCACGAAGCTCGAAGTAGATGCAATTGTGAACGCGGCCAACACTTCCCTGCTCGGCGGCGGCGGCGTGGACGGGGCGATCCATCGCGCAGCGGGGCCGGAGCTCGTCGAGGCCTGCCGCAAGCTGCATGGCTGCAAGACCGGCGACGCCAAGGCGACACCAGGTTTCCGCCTCCCTGCAAGGTGGGTGTTTCACGCCGTCGGCCCGGTATGGAATGGCGGCGAGAAAGGCGAAGATGCCCTGCTCGCCGGCTGCTACCGCCGGTGCCTCGAGCTGGCGCGCGAGCACGGCGCAAAGTCGATCGCCTTCCCCGCGATCAGCACAGGAATTTACGGCTTCCCCTCCGACCGCGCGGCGCGAATCGCAATCGACACCGTGATAAAGCACGCCGAGGCCAGCGGGGTTGCGGTGGTCCAGTTCGTCTGCTTCGGCGAGGAGACGCGCCGGATTTATGACGCGCTGCTCGCGCCGGGCAATTAAGTCATTTCAGGACTGGCTCAGCTTTCCGATTGATGCTCGAAAATCGAACAGTCCCGCTATTCAGGCCGCTTTCTCCCTCTCGCCTGTTTTGGAGCCATCGCCAAAGCATCGAAAGCCGCGTAACAGAGGCTCTTCGGGAACAGGTCGGGCGTGAGAAGCGAATGCAGAATGAGCCCTTCGCTCAGAGCGTGGATCACTCTGACCATCTGTTCGGCGGGCATCGGTAATTCACCTTCGTCCGCCACGCCGCGCAGCCATTCGGCCCCCAATGCATAACTCTGAGCTGTTACTTCATGAACCTGCCGCAGAAGTTCGTCGTGCTGCAGAGTGTACGCAATTCCCGTGAACCGGCCTATGGCTGCGGCCTTTCGATCGGGCATTACCGCGATGGTTGCCTTGGCCATTGCACGCATGATCTCCGCAACGCTCGCGCCCGGCTTTACCTGCGGTTTGATTGCAGGCCAATACGCCTGTCCCAGGGCAACAAACAGTTCTTCGCGATTCCTGAAATTCCCGTAGATCGCTCCGGTCGTCATGCCTGCGCGTTTCGCCACTTCTTCAAGCGTCGCCTGTTCGTACCCCTTTTCGCGCACGAGTTGGCGCGCGGCCTCAAGCAGCTTTGCACGCGTTCGTTCGCGCTTGTCGCCCTTGGGCCTTCCGCGGGGCGAGGATGAAGAGTCCGGCTTTTTGCTCATCGCTCGATTTTATAGTATTGCTATTTTATAATCGAATTATGTTATATTCGGCACCATGAGCATAACGGAGCCGATCCACGCTGCGCTTTCGAAACCGGTCGACAACGGAGAACTTGCCGGGGCAGCGGCGCTGATTTCCCGTGGAGACTCGACCGAGGTCGTTTGCGCTGGCGTGCGCGATCTCAAGAGCCGCCTCCCCATTGAACGGGACACGATCTTCCGCATCGCCTCGATGACCAAGCCGGTTACGTCGGCCCTGGCGCTTACTCTGTTTGACGAAGGCCGGTTTCGTCTTGAGGATCCCATTACCAGGTTCGCTCCGGAGTTCGAGCGCATGCGGGTACTGGGTTCGCCTGAAGGCCCGCTTGAGGATTCGCGCGCCGCGGACAGGCCCATCACATTCGAAGATCTGCTCACCCACCGCGCCGGGTTTACATACTCCGATTTTCATCGCGGGCCAATCGGAAATGCGTATGCCGAGGCGCTCGGGAAGGATATCGACAATGAACTCACTCCCGATGAATGGATTGGACGGCTTGCCCGGCTGCCCCTGATCGATCAGCCCGGAAATGGATTCCACTACGGCCATTCCACAGACCTGCTGGGCTTTCTCATAGAGCGGATCGAAGACGCGCCGCTGGGCGATGTCCTCGAATGCCGCATCTGCGCACCGCTTGGGATGAAGGATACGGGGTTCTCAGTCCCCAAAGGCAAACGCAATCGTCGCGCAGGTCCCTGCGGCTTTGACGCCGATGCACGCCCCATCGCGCTCGAGACCGTCCCCGGCGGTCACGCATTGCCGGAGCGCCCGCCGGAGATGACCTTTGTCTCCGGCGGTCAAGGCCTTTGGTCCACGCTGGACGACTACCTGGCCTTCGCGCGCATCTTCGCAGGCGGAGGCAAATCCGGCGGCGTGCAACTGCTGCAGCCGCACACGCTGTCGATGATGGCTTCAAACCAGCTCACAGCCGGCCAGCGGGCATCGGCAAAGATGTTCGGGCGTCCACTCTTCGCCACAGGCCACGCGTATGGCCTCGGAGTCGCAGTCGTGACAGAGCCCGAGAAAGCAGACCCCATGCGATGCGGTGGGGGCGCCGGCGCGGTCGGTTGGCCGGGCGCCTACGGCGGATGGTGGCAGGCCGATCCAAACGACGGATCGGTGATGATCTTCCTCGCGCACAACATGGTCGAACTGAGCCAGATGGCCGCGGGCATCGGCCTCTCCGTCTGGGGCGCAATCACCGAATTTCAAGCCCTTGGAACCGCGGCTCTTCGCCAGATGTAACCCATCGAAGCCGGGCGCATGAAAATGCCCTGATTGCCGCCCGTGTGAAGAAGCATGCGGAGGCGAGCGGGCTAACGGAGATGCAGTTCGTCTGCTTCGGCGAGGAGACTCCGGTGGATTTATGACGGGCTTTTAGCTCCAAGCCCTTAGCCCGGAAATCCGCCACCTCCGTGCAGGCGGTCACCCGGGAAACACGGCGCCATGGTCATGGATTCGGCGTTCGGTAACAGGTTTGACTTCGCCCCCTAGTCAATCACTCCACCTGAGACGCTGCAAAACATCATGCCGGCAGATTCTTATTGACGCAGAGTACTCTATTTTATAGAGTATTTTCAATCAGGAGCCGTGGACTCGCCGCGACAATCAGCAAAGTTCGTTCGGAGGAGGAGGGGTGACATGAATAACCGCAATTGGATGTGGTTCTTTGTTCAAGTCGTGCTCTCGGGTCTTCTGACGGTTCCGCTGGCAGCTCAGCAGTCATCCCCAACAGGCACTGAGGGCCAGCGCGAGGCCATGAAGAAGCTGGCCTTTCTCGTCGGTCACTGGACGGGCCCCGTAACCATCGCTCGCGGCCCGGGCGAGCCATTGCGCCTTACCCAGACGGAGAATGTCGAGTACAAGCTGGACGGACTCGTCCTTCTCATTCAAGGGCAAAGCGCGGGTGCCGATGGCAAGGCCCAATTCCAGGCCCTTGCCACCATTGCTTATGACGAGGCTTCGGGCAGCTATCGCTTCCGCGCATATAACGCCGGACACTATGTCGACACCGAGCTGGCATTGGAGCCGGCCGGTTTCTCGTGGAGATACAATGCGGGCACGGCAAAGGTGCAAAACATCATGCACCTCACTTCGAATGGCGACTGGCAAGAGACGGCCGACTTGACATTCGGGAGCAATCCGCCACGCCGCAGCGTCGAGATGCTGCTCGCACGTCAGCGATGAAAAGTATTCGAAGCGCTCCCAATCCAATTAGGCTCGAGGAGGGACAATCGCGATGCCGGATCAGATGAGCCCACAGGATCTGAATGAACGCCTTGCCTTGATCGAGGGAATGATCGCCGAGGGCCGGCGGGACACTGCGAACTGGGCCTGGTGCTTTGTGCTGTCGGGCGCTGCCTTCTACGTTGCGATGGCCTGGGCTGCGTGGGGGGGCGGAGGTGTGCTTTCATGGCCAGTGACGATGGCGGCAGCTTCCGCGATTACAGTCTTTCTGGCGACCCGAAAGAAGCGCAACTATCCTTCAACCACGTTTGGCCGGTCGGTTTCGTCGGTGTGGATAGCCGTGGGAATCTCCATGTTCGTTCTTCTTTCAGCCCTCGGCTGGAAGGGCTTGCTCGAACAGCAGATATTCATGGGAATCATGTCGGCAATGTTGGGCGCGGCAAATGCGGCTTCGAGCCTGATTCTCAAATGGAAGGCACAATTTGCCTGCGCGCTCGTGTGGTGGACAACGTGCGCGGCCTGCGTGTCGGGGACAGGCAAACTTGGCACAATTGCGCTCGTCGCGGGAATTTTCCTCTGTCAAATCGTCTTTGGTATTTACGCCATGATCCGGGAGGCGGGCAAACATCGCGAAATCGTCCATGCCTAAGCTCCCCGAGTTGAACCCAGTGATCCACGGCAAGCTACGGCTGGCATTGCTCTCACTACTCGCAGGCGTGGAGCAGGCGGAATTTACTTGGCTGCGCACGAAGACGGGTTCGTCGGACGGGAACCTCGGCGCGCAACTGCTCAAGCTGGAGGAAGCCGGTTATGTCGCAGTCGAGAAGAAGTTCGTGATGCGCAAGCCGCAGAGTGTTTACCGCATCACCGAAAGCGGCCGCCAGGCGCTTGCCGAATATGTGCGGGCATTGAAGCAGTTGCTGGGCTCTGCGATTACGGCCTGACCGGCTTTGGCCAGATGGCGCGCTCTCGGGGGCGCGCCATCTCGCCTTGTGCTTTCTCTTAACAGATGACCTACATGGAGTTCCTCAATTCGGAGTTACAACGACGCCAAATCGCATAGGGACAACCGCAGTTCCTTCGACTCCGCTGCGCTACGCTCATGATGACAGCAGTACTGAATTGAGGAGATTCGAATGGACTACGTAAATCTCGGCAAGACAGGCATGAAGGTTTCGCGCATCTGCCTCGGATGCATGACATATGGTTCGCCGGCGACCGGCGAGCTGAAACCTGGCCGCCAGGCCTGGGCGCTGGATGAGAAAGCGAGCGAACCGTTCTTCCGCCAGGCGCTCGAGTTGGGCATCAACTTCTTCGACACAGCCAACGTGTACTCGAGCGGCGACAGCGAGCGCGTGCTGGGCAATTTCCTCAAGGCCAACACGCGGCGCGAGGCAGTGGTCATCGCGACTAAAGTCCACGGAGTAATGCGTGACGAGCCGAACGGTCGCGGCCTGTCGCGAAAGGCAATCCTCTACGAACTCGACGAGAGCCTGCGGCGATTGAAAACCGATTACGTCGATCTCTACCAGGTCCACCGGTGGGACTACGAGACCCCGATCGAGGAAACCCTCGAGGCCCTGCACGACGCGGTAAAGGCAGGCAAGGTGCGGTACATCGGGGCGAGTTCCATGTATGCGTGGCAGTTTGCAAAGTCGCTCTACCTGGCCGACCTGCGCCGATGGACGCGGTTCGTGAGCATGCAGAACCACTACAACCTGCTGTATCGCGAAGAGGAGCGGGAGATGGCAGGGCTCTGCGCCGACCAGGGCATCGGGATGCTGCCGTGGAGCCCGCTGGCGCGCGGCCGGCTCGCGCGGCCTTGGCAGAGCGAGACGACGAAGCGCCTCGAGACGGACCGGTTCGGCAACACCATGTACTCGCGGACGGAAGAAGACGACCGGCGCGTGGTGGAACGGCTGAAGGAGGTTGCCGCCAACCGCGAAGTCCCGATGGCAGCTGTAGCACTGGCGTGGCTGCTGGCAAAACCGGCGGTCACGGCTCCGATTGTAGGCGCCACAAAGGCGCATCACCTCGCCGACGCGGCGGCGGCGCTCACAGTAAAGCTGACCGCCGACGAAATGAAGGCGCTAGAGGAGCCGTATGCGCCCCACCCGGTGCTGGGATTCAGTTAGCCAGGCGACAAACAGGCAGCGAATCGACGGGAACGGACCGCGATCGCGCCAGATTGAAAAGCGCCAACAAACCATTTGAGCGCGCTTGAACATCTCATGTTCCGGTGTGGATCAACTCGGGTCATCGCACGACCGGCCCGGATTACCGGACGATTTACCGGACAAGGAGAAATGAACCATGCGCCAAACTCAATTTCGCCGCGGGCTGCTTTTTTCGTCGGCCGCGGTGCTGGCCGGCGTGCTTTGCATAGCCGGCTGCAATAAATCCCATCCCGATGAAAAGGACGCCGTCACCAACTCGCTCAAGACAAACTCGCTCGGCGAAGTGAGCGTCTCGCAGGACCGCGACAAGGGCGTGATGACGCTGTCGGGCGACGTGGCCACCGATACGCAGAAGACGCAGGCGGGAACGCTGGCGCAGCAGGCCGCGCCCGATTACCAGATCGCCAACGAGATCGGCGTGCGTCCTCCGCAGGCGGACCAGACCGCGTCGGTGGCGTCGGACCTGGACAAGGGGATCGAGGAGAACTTCAAAGCCGAGATCAAGGCACGCAAGGCGCTTGACGACCAGAGCATCCACGGGTCTGCGAAGAACGGGACGCTCGAGATCAAGGGCAGCGTGAAGACCGAGCAGCAGAAGCGCGAAGTTGAGTCGCTGGCAAAGAAAGTGCCGAACGTGCAGCAGGTAGTGAACGAGCTCGAGGTGAACCCGAGCAAGCACTCCACGGCCCAGCCCGGATATTAGGCCGCGCGAAATAAGCGCGAGCCTGGGCGCAAGAGCACGTCAAACATAAAACTGGAAGGGTGGAAGCGCCCCGGGGATTCGAGCGATCCCCGGGGCATTTCGCTTTCAGCCGACGGTCATCACGAGCTTGCCGAAGTGGCTGGCCTCCTCCAACCGGCCGAGCACCTGCCGTGCGTGGGTCCACGGAAAATCTTCCCCGACCGGGCGCAGCTGCGTGAGGGCGATGGCCGAGTTCATGTCGATAAAATCCTGCCGCGAGCCGACGTAGATGCCGCGGATGCGCGCCTGCTTGTGCAGGATTGCCGGCAGCGGCAGCGCCTCGGCGGGCGCTGGCCCGGTCAGCACGCCAACCTGGGCAATCGTCCCGCCCATGCGCAGGGCCCGAAGCGACCGCGGCATGGTGCCGAGGCCGCCCACTTCGACGATGAGATCGACGCCTTCGGCGCTCTGCTCGAGGGCCCAGCGATCCCACTCGGGCGTCTGGTTGTAGTTCACGCCGGCGTCCAGGCCAAGGTCGTAGGCGCGGCGAAGCTTTTCGTCGCTGCCCGAAATCCCGAGGACCTTGGCGCCGCGGAGGCGCGCGAACTGCAGGGCGAAGATGGAAACGCCGCCCGTGCCCTGGATCAGGACCGTGTTGCCGGGTTTGAGGTCGCATGCCGAGAGCGCATTCCACGCGGTAACCGCGGCACAGGGAAGGGTGGCGGCTTCCTGGTAGCTCAGGTGGTCGGGAATCGCGACAAGACCGGTTTCGTTGAGAACCACGTACTCGGCGAGCATTCCGTCGATGTCGCCGCCGAGCGCGCCCCTCACCTTTTCGGGCGAGGGCGGCCCGTCGACCCAGTTCTGCATAAAGGTGGCGGCAACGCGGTCGCCGCGCTTCCATAGAGTCACGCCCGGGCCCACCGCGACCACTTCGCCCGCGCCGTCCGAACAGGGGATGCGGGGCAGCTTCAGCTTGGGGTTATAGATGCCCTTGACCATCATTAGGTCCCGATAATTGAACGAGATGGCATGGACGCGCACCACGACCTGGCCGGGCCCGGCTTCGGGGTCGGGCCGTTCCGCAAATTCAAGAGAATCGATACCAAAGGACGCTATCTGCCAGACGTGCATGCACTCTCCTCACGGGGATGCGTAGGATGATTTTTGCTTTCTTTAGAAGGCTACTCCATTCTGCGGGATGCAGAAGCCAAAACCCTCGTAAAATGAAGATATGGCCCGAGGTTGGGAAAGTAAATCGGTGGAGGAGCAGATGGCGAGCGTCGAGCAGCCCGTGCAGGCAGGAGGGGCGTTCGAAACCGGCGACGCCAGAAGATCCGCGGATCAGGAACGGGGCCGTCGCGAGCGGCAAAAGCAGTCGCTGGAGCTGCAGAGAGAGAACATCCTTTCGCAGCGGACGTCGAACCCGGGTCGCCGCGCGGCTCTCGAGTCCGCCCTCCAGCAGATCGAGGCCCAGATCGCCGAGCTAAGCTGAGCCGGGACTGACCGTGCCGGGCTGAACCGGACTGGGCGGATCGCCCACGGACCGTCACCCTTCGCGATGCTGGCGTCAGCCCTCGCGATGAAAGAGCAGCGAGTTCGCCTGCTGAACTGGCGTGAGGACCACGCGCGCAATGTTCACGTGCGCGGGCCGGCTGGCGGCCCAGACGATCACTTCGGCGATATCCTCAGCGACAAGCGGCTTCACGCCCTTGTAGACCTTGGCGGCGCGCTCCTGGTCCCCGCGGAACCGGACGAGCGAAAAGTCGGTTTCGACCATCCCGGGATCGACGCTCGTGACCCGGATCGGCGTGCCTAGAACGTCCATGCGCAGGCCGTCGTTGAGCGAGCGCTCCGCTGCCTTGGTGGCGCAGTAGACCGCCCCGTTCGGGTAGGTGATCTCGCCCGCCGTCGAACCAAGGTTGATTACGTGCCCGCGGCCGCGCACCACCATGCCGGGAACGACGGCGCGCGTCACGTAGAGCAGGCCCTTCACGTTGGTGTCGATCATCTCCTCCCAGTCCTCGAGCCGGCCCATGTAGAGCTTGTCGAGTCCACGGCTGAGCCCGGCGTTGTTGACCAGGATGTCGATCTCCGCCCACTCGGGCGGAAGCGAGTCAATGGCATTCTGCACGGCGCGGTGGTCGCGCACGTCGAGGTCGATCGAGTGGACCGACGGCGCCCCGCGCTCGAGGCATTCCGAGGCAACCTCAGCCAGTTTGCCCGCTCGCCGCGCGGCGAGCAGCAGGCGCGCGCCTTCAGTGGCAAAGGCGAGCGCGGTAGCCGCGCCAATTCCCGCGCTGGCCCCGGTAACGAAGACGGTCTTTCCGCGAAAGTCCATGGGTTTCATTCTAGAGGCTGTTACGAACCCGATCTGTCCGGGCGTTTTTCATCGACAATTTGCCGGCCCGGCATTGAGGCGCGAACAGAGTCGGGGCTACGCGGGAATATACTTCTTCAAAACCCGATCATGAAGCGCCACGTTCTCATCTTCGGTCTCGCAGGCGGCATCCTCATCGCCATCCTCCAATACACCGAATACCGCTTCGTCGTCATCGAGCACTCGGTCGAGCTCTACGGCGCCCTCGTCGCCATCCTCTTCTCTGCATTCGGAATCTGGCTCGGACTCCGCATCACCCGCAACCGCGAAACCATCCGCGAGACGGTCGTGGTAAAGGAAGTGTTTGTCCCCGCTGAAGCTCCTGAGCGAAGCGGAGCGGAATCGAAGGACCCGCTTTGGGGGTCAGGTCCCAAGGCAAGGCATGCCGCCTTCGCTCCCGACACGGCCCGCCAGCAGACCCTCGGCATCACCGCGCGCGAGCTCGAAATCCTCACACTGGTCGCCCGCGGCTTCAGCAATCGCGAGATCGCCTCGCAACTCTTCGTCTCCGAGAATACCGTCAAGACCCACTGCGGCCGCGTCTTTGACAAGCTGGGAGCCGCACGCCGCACCCAAGCCGTCCAGCGCGGCAAAGAATTGGGACTTTTGCCGTAGCCACCCGGGTCCCCGGCAACGGATCTTTATTACTGGGGTGGAAAAGCGTCACCCGAAAGCACGATTTTCGCCCCATTCTCCAAAAATCACCCGAAAGGGTGACGACATCCGGCCCCGAACCACCGCATCGTGACTCCATCCTCACTTCCGTCAGGAGCCAGACATGAAGAAAACCGTTCTCACCTTCGGCCTGATCTCGGGCCTTATGATCTCCGTCCTCATGGGCGGGTCGATGGTCTTCGCCCAGAAGATGGGCGCCGGTCACAGCATGACTCTCGGCTACACCATGATGGTGGCGTCGTTCCTGCTGGTCTACTTCGGCATCCGCAGCTACCGCGACAACACCCTCGCCGGCAAAATCTCCTTCGGCCGCGCCTTCGCCTGCGGAATCCTGATCGCCCTCATCGCCTGCGTCTGTTACGTGGCTATGTGGGAGATCCTCTACTTCAACTTCATTCCCCATTTCATGGATAGCTACTGGGCCGCGCAGATCGCCAGGGTCCAGGCCGCCGGCCTCGACCCCGCCACCACTGCCGCCCGGATCGCGGTCATCGAGCGCTCCCAGCAGCTCTATCAGAACATCTTCGTCAACATGGCTTATACCTTCATCGAGCCGTTTCCCGTCGCCCTGATCATTACGCTGGTCTCCGCTGCCATCCTCCGCCGCAAATCCCCCGTCGAATCCGCAGCCGCCCCCGCGGTCAAGGCCACATAATTCAAAAGGCCGGGCCGCGATCCCCGCCCTTTGCCTTTCTTCCCGCAGGGAATCTGCTTGTTGCCGTCTCCCGGCAACAAGCCCGTCGAGATACCCCACCATGCTGCCGCTCTAGCTGCTCTTGCCGCGCCGCTGGGCCATCTTGTACTGGCCAACTGCCCAGTCCTCGTTCCCGAGCCCAACCCGCTTTGCTTCATCGAAGATAACCGCCAGCGACTCGGCCAGGCTCAGGCGCACGCCCGCAGCAGCCGCAGACTCGCGCAACAAGCGAAGATCCTTCGCGCCCAGGTCGATCGTCGCTCCCGGAACTTCCGGCGGGTGGAGCATAACCTTCGCATAACTCGCATAGAACGGCGACTGAAAGAGCGCGCTGTTGACGGTCTCGAGGAAAACTTCAGGGTCCAGGCCCTGCGCAGCCGCATACACAAACGATTCGCCGAGCGAATGAATCATCGCGCTGATGAGAAAATTGCCGCCGAGCTTCACCGCGTGTGCCTGCGGCGGTCGGTTGCCCACAACCGAGATCCCGCGCGAGAAAGCTTCGAGCAGAGGCCGTGCGCGGGCAATGCCTTCATCCGGCCCCGCGGCAACCGTCCAGAGCTTCCCTGCCTCCGCGACGTTGGGGCGGCCAAAAACCGGCGCCGCAATAAATGGAATTCCGCGTTCCTCATGCTCGCGCGTCAGCCTTTCGGACAACGCAACGCTGATGGTGCTGCACGAAATGTGAAGCGTGGGCGGCGCGAGCGCGTCCATCAACCCATTGGGGCCAAAGAGCACCTGCTCGTGCGCATAATCATCGAAAAGCATGGTAATCACGGCGTCTGCCCCGAGTTCCGCCTCCGCCGGAGTGCCCGCCTGGATCGCGCCCTCGCGCAGCAGAGGTTCCGTGCGGCCCTCCGAGCGGTTCCAAACCGACAATTCGTGGCCCGCGGCAATCAGCCGCAGACCCATCGGGATCCCCATCTTTCCTGTGCCGAGAAAACCAATCCGCATTTGCCAGATCCTCCGGGAGTACCCGCGTTCCCTTAAACTGATTCTTCCATGCTGCGAACAGTCATGCTGCGTACAATCCAGGCCACGCGATATGTGGTGCCTCTGCGCGAGGGCGGGTCGCTGCCCGCGATTGTCGAAGGCGACGATCTCGGCCTGTACGTCGTGAAGTTCCGCGGCGCGGGCCAGGGCGTGCCCGCGCTGATCGCAGAGCTGATAGCCGGAGAGATCGGCCGCGCGCTTGGCCTGCGCGTTCCTGAAATCGTCTTCGCCCAGATCGATCCAGCTTTGGGGCGCAATGAGCCGGACTACGAGATCAGGCGATTGCTGAAGGCCAGCCCTGGGCTTAACCTTGCGCTCGACTATCTTCCGGGCTCGGTGATGTTCGACCGCGCGGCGAAGGACACGACGCCGGCGGACGAAGCCTCGATGCTCGTGTGGTTCGACGCGTTCACGCAGAACGTGGACCGCACCCCGCGCAACGCGAACCTGCTCGTATGGCACAGGAAGCTCTATCCCATCGACCACGGAGCCGCGCTCTACTTCCACCACGATTGGGGCACAATGCACTCGAAGATCGAGTCTCCGTTTCCGCAGATCAAGGATCATGTCCTCCTGCCCTGGGCGGCAAACATAGAGCAGGCCGGAGCCGAGGCGCGCGCGAAGTTGACGCCGGCAGCGCTTGCACAAATCGTGGACGCGGTCCCCGATGCGTGGCTCGATGCCATGCCTGCCGCGACGTCTGGCGCAGTGTCCGCGCCCGACCGGCGAAAGGCCTACGTCGATTTCTTCATCCGGCGCCTTGGCGCCGCGCACATCTTCGAAGAGGAGGCGAGAAATGCCTGCGGCCGCCTCGTTTGACTACGCCCTGATGCGCGTTGTCCCGCGCGTCGAGCGGCAGGAATTCATCAACGCCGGAGTGGTCGTCTACTGCCCGGAAAAGCGCTTCCTCGCGGCGCGCATACGGCTGGATGCGGCCCGGCTGAATGCGTTGTGGCCCGAGGCCGATACGGCGCTTGTGGAGCAGCATCTCGCCGCAGTCGAGCGCATCTGCGCCGGCGACGAGAGCGCGGGACCGATCGCGACTCTGTCGCAGCGGGAACGGTTCCACTGGCTCACGTCGCCGCGCAGCACGATCGTCCAGCCCTCACCGGTGCATACCGGAGTCTGTGACGCATCGGAAGGCTTGCTCGACCGGCTCGAGAAACAATTCCTCGCCTGAAAAATTGCGGCCTTCAAAACAAAGCGGCGCGGAGAGAATCACTCCCCGCGCCGCGAATTGAATCTGCCCCGATTACTTCACCGTCACGTTGACGTAGAACGGAATCGAGACCTGGTTGTTGCTCGCGTAGACCGTTACGCCCGATCCTCCGCTCGAAGTTGTGCAGTTCGACCCCGGCCCCACCAGCGGAACGCACTGCGAGCCGACCGACTGCGCGGTGATCGTCATCTGGTAGCTTCCCGCTGGAGTGCTCAGATGCGTTTGCGGGCTCAGGTTGGTTGTGCCGCAGGCCGTAAGCGAAATCGCAAGCGATGCGCCCACGATCATTAGCACGACCATCAGGAGCACTCCGTACTTCTGCAATGCCCTGCGCCGGAAGAACAACCCGATCATCCCCAACCCGAAGATTCCGGCCAGCGCAACCGAGGCCGTTCCCGCATTCCGGCTCGCGGAAGTCCCCGCCGTAACGTTCGTGTAAACCGTCACGGTTGCGTGCCCCGGCGTGCACTGCACTGTCCCATCGGCGATCTGCGTCGGTGTGGCGCTGGCCGGGCACGGTATCTGCACCGAGTTCGAAGCCGTCACCTGGTTCGGATCGACGGTGCTGTTGTCGTATGTCACCGCGCACGACGCATGCGGAAGAGGGATGTCGCAGTTCAGCGCCACCGGGAAGTTGGAATCGTTCAACTGCCCGTTCTTGCCCACGAAACCGTAACCCAGAATTGAAGTGAGCGTCAGGTCAATGCTCGCGGACGAACCGGACGTCACGCTCAGCGCCGGCGCGGCCGTCGAACTTGCGGCGTTGCCCGTCTGCGTGATCTGCACCTGCGGGCCGCGCACCGACTGCAACAAAGTGGAGGTTGGGCCGTTGTACGCAAGGAAGTTCGCATCCCCGCTATACACAGGCGTAATGCTGTGCGTGTAGATCACAGGTGAGTACGTGGTTCCCTGCGGCACATTCCAAAGGCAGGTCGTCGGGAACGAGGCCTGTGCGCCGCTCGGCGTCCCGGCGTTCTGGATTGTCATCACCGCGCTGCCTGACGACTGCGGGCAGGCAACGCCCTTGTAGCCGGTTAGCACGCAGGTAGCCGTGCCGATTCCCGTGGCAGAGGTCCCCGCCGGGCATGTCGACGAGTCGTCCATCATTGTGATCGATCCGGTTGGAACTCCAACAGCCGTGTTCACCGCCATCTTGAAGTTGTACTGCCACGGAGTCTGGGTCCCGTCGTACGGAACCGTGCCGCCGCCGGTCCCCGCCGGCACGAACGGCAGGTTGATGTCGGACTTGTCCGGGAACGCCGGCAGCGCGATGCCCTGGACCGCGGACTTCGCCACCACCTGGTTCATCGTGCCGGTCGACCTGCCATACACACGGTCGCCGTTGTACGCCACCGTGAAGGTCTGGCTTCCGGCCAGCACCGGGGCCAACTGGAACGTCGCCGCGCCAGTGGAATCGAGGTTCGCCTTTACCGTGCTGGTGATCGGGTTGATCATCGGAGCCGCACCGTTGGGTCCGGGGACAACCGTCCATGACGGGAAGCTGACCGTGACCTCTCCCGTAGGAGTCGGCCCCGTTCCGCTCTTCGAAGAGACTGTTACGGACAGAGGCGAATTCACAACCTCGGCTGACCCTGCCACCTTTACCGCCGTCGCCGTGTGCGCAAGAGGCAGCCCCGTCCCGAACGCATTGATCACGATGGGCGAATTCACCGCGTTGCTCGTGATGCCAACCTGGCCGGTCAATGGGCCTTCTTCTCCGGCTCCCGGGTTGAAGGTCACAACCACCTGGCAGGTGGCCCCCGGCGCTACGCCGCTCGCGCCGTCACCGACGCAGGTTCCATCGGCGCCAGTAAAGTCCACTGCGTTCGCGCTCGTGTAACCGGTCACCGTCAATGGCGCGTTGCCGCTGTTCACGATCACAGCCGTAGCCGTCGTCGAAGACGTAAGGCTGGCCGGAGTTGGCAGCGCAAGAGTTCCGCTCACGCTCACCAGTGTCACGGCGCCGCCGGCAGGTGAAACAATGTACGCATTGCCCCAGCGGTCGAGCGCCACCGACGATGAGTTCGTCAGGTCTGGAGCGATCGGCATCTGATCGCCCGGCGCCAGCGCGCCGCTCTCAAATGGAATCCGTATCGTTCCGCTTGCCGAGGTCACATAAACGGCTCCCGACGGGTCCACCGCAAGCCCCGTAGCGCCGCTCAAATTGTTGAGCAGGCTCGTCGGAGCACCCGTGCCTCCCGCAAGCTCGAACAAGTCGGAGCCGTCAATCACATACAAATTGCCGGCCGTATCCACCGCGACCGCGGATGGCGCGGTAAATCCGGTTGTCAGATTCAATTGCGCTTGGCCGAGATTGGACGAAGTCGCGGCGCCAACGTTGGCCAGTTTTACAACGCGTCCGTTGGTAGGATCGGCGATGTATAGACTGCCCACGTTGTCGATGGCGAGGTTCAGGTTGGCGCCAAGGCCAGTCACCAGCTGCACCTGCCCACCGTCGCTCTCCCTCCCGGTCGGCTGCGATGGAATCTCGTATACGGTACCTGTTCCGCCGCTGTTGTCGGCGATGAAGATGTCGCCCGCGCCGTCAACCGCTACGCCCGTCGGAGCCGTCAGCCCAGACCCAACGGAAACCGGCTGCGCCGATGTGCCCGCGCCGGCCGGGAACATTACGACCTTCCCAAGGCCGGCGTCGGCGGCGTACACATTGCCCTGGTAATCGATTGCAACCTGGCTGGGCGTCTTGAGATTCGCACCGACAGCTGATTCAAGGGCCGGAACCGCTTGAATGTTCGCTCCCAATCCCGTGCCGTGCAGAACAATCGAAGCCAGCGTGCTGTAAACGTAGCCCGTCACAGTTGCCGAAGTAGTATTCTTACCGTCCTGGGTCGGTCCGCTTCCGGTGACTTCCCCAGTCTGTATGGCGAAGTGGTTCGAATCGAGACCGGCGGCCATCACATTGAACTGTTGTCCATCGAGTGCCTGCAAGGCATCGTTCGATCCTGAAGCGCTGAATTGAACCAGTTCTCCAGGCACCAGCTTGTTCGCGGCTGTCAGGGTCAGGATCCCGCTTGACGCCGAGAATGCCGTAATCGAGTCGCTCGCATCGGGAGACCCCTTCGGCTCTGCTTCCGCTTTCTGCATCAGCAGCTTTGCGGACACGCTCCCCACAGTTGTGGGATTAAAAGCAACGTTCTGCAGGCAGCCGTTCCCGGAGGCATACGCCGTTCCGGTCGTGCAGGTCCCTCCCGTGATCGCGAAATCGGGAGTCGAAACTCCGTCCTCCACGATGATGAAGCGCGATGGTGTCGCGCTTCCATTGAAACCGAATGCAACGTTGGGGCCGGCAGTGGCCGCGGTCCCCACCGGAGTCGAACCGAACTCCGCATAACCGAAGTTGACCTTCGCCACATCCGCCTGTCCGTTTGTCTGCTTCTGGTTCGTCGGAACATACATCGTGTTCCGCGTCCAGTCGAATGCCACTTCGCCCTGCCCCGGCACCGACGTCGCCACCACTGCATTTGCAGTGTCGGGCACTCCGGTTGTGTTGGGGACCATGACCACGCCGACGGTGGAATCGCTGATATACAGGTTTCCTGCCGAGTCGGTGACGACCCCCGTTACGTTGGGCAGATTCGGATCGACGCGAGGAAGACTCGCATCGCCAAATGTTGTCACTCCTCCCGAAGTGACTGACTGGTATTGCCCGTTGGCCGTATTCGCCGGGATTTCCAGAACCCCTGCGCGTCCGCCCGAATCCTCGACGAAAAAGGCGTTGCCCTTCTGATCCTGCGCAACCGAGATGGGCCGCTTTTGCAGGCCCGAGACGGGCAGCCAGTTCCATGCGTTTGCAGTTGGGTTTGACCAGGCGCTGTTTACTGACAAGCCCAATATTGCCATACCGGCGCTGCCGCCTTGAATGCCGATGATCAGGTTGTTGTTATTGCCTGCGGTAATGCCCCAGGGTTGAAAATACGAGCCGGCCAGCAGCCCCGTTGTGTCGCCAACACTGTATTGCGCCCACGCGTAAGGGCTGTTTCCCTTGCCTGAGTTGGTGCAGAGGCTGGTGGAAGGATTGTCCGGCGTCATTGTATCGAGTCCGGTCCAGGTCTTTGCCACCGGGTCCCACGGAAACATCAGCAGGCAGTTGTTCCAGTTGGCCTCTAGATAAAGATTGTTCCCCGGATCAATGGCAATTCCGGGGTTCTCGTAGCCGCCCGCGAGTGCTTTCACGCCCCCAATCGGAATCGCCGCTCCTCCGCCAGCGGGGAATTCGTATACCGATCCATTGACATAATCCACCACCAGCCAGTCGCCGGCCGCGTCTATCGCGGTCTGCTGGATGGCTCCCCATCCGGTCGGATGACTCAACCCCGTCGCAGAACTCGCGGTCACCAGCGGCGCAGCATTCTGGCCCGAGGCGTTCCCGCACAGCCAGAGGCTCATCAGCAACGAAATTGCGATCCCGGCGAACCGGCGCGCAGTGGTGAACGAAGTGGTGGCCATAGCATTCCTCCCCAAAAGAACTCGTATCGAACTCCCCGGGGCAGCCCGTTTTCCGCCCGCGGGTTGAGGCTTTCGTTTTTCTTCCGCTCTCCGGGAGCTGCCTCCAGCCCCCGCAAAGCGCTGAGTCTCGGTTCTCCTCGCAGGAACCTATTGAACGTTGACCGGTAACGTGAATGCCGGATTGGTCAGCGAGTTCTGCTTCAGCCCGTGAGGATCGTACGTGATGATCTGCACGTTGTAATTCCCCTTCGGCGTTGTCACCTTGGGCGCCGGCGGCGGAGTCGAATATCCGGCGTTGGTGCACGCCGTGATTCCCATGAACGCCCCCGACATCATCGCGGCAAGGCAGATCAGAGCCAGGTAGCGATTGAGCCTCTTGCGCCCTGCCGCCAGCCCCAGCAATCCAATGCCGAACAGCCCCGCAAGCGACCACGGCGCTGCGCGCGTCACTGCGCTCGTTGAGCCTCCATTGGTGGGCACGTTCGTCGATATCGTCACCACGATCGTGGTCGCCGTCGGACCGCCGCTTCCCACCGAGGACGTCCCCGAAACCGTATTCCCATACGCAAACGTGCATTGCGAGAAAGGCGGCAAGGCCGTCGACGGGTTCGTCGCTGGGATCGCCACCGGCGCATCGGACGAGTCGCATTCCAGGCTCACGTCTCCGCTGAACCCGACCAGCGGCATGAGCGTAAGGCTCACCTGCACCGGCGTCCCCGGCGTAACGCTTACCGCTCCGCTGTTCGTCTGCGTCACCTGCACGCTCGGAATGATCACGTGGAACTCGCCCACCGTGACGTTCTGCATCGAGTAGTTCACGTCGCCGCTGTACGCCGCGGTCAGGTCGTACACCCCGGTGGGCAGGTTTTGCAGTGAGAAACTCGCGATTCCATTGCCGTTCAGCGCAATTGCGCCGCCCACCCCCTGCGTGGGATCGACGGGCTTGCCGTTCTGCATGAACGTGACCGAACCCGTGGGCGTCCCCACCTTCGATGTAACCGAAGCAGTGATCCACACCGGGTTCGCGGTCTGCACATAGGTGTTGCCCGCCCACGATGTAACGAACTTCGGATTCGGCTGGCAGTTCGATGACGGATTCCCGTCCGCCCCCGTCGTCCAGTCCAGGCACGACGAGTTGGTGACCGGCGGCCCGACCACGAACGTCGGCTGTGCCTGCGTCACCGTGAATTTCGTCTTGCTCGCGCTCCCGGCAAAGCAGGTCGTACCCGCGGGAGTACACGTATTCTGCGTGGAGCCCGCTGTCCCGTCGCCGTTGAAGTTCGCGGTGACGTTATAAGAGCCGCCCTCCAGGTTCTTGTAATTGAATGTCGCGCTCCCGCTCGCATCGAGCGTTTGTGTCTGCTTCGATTCGCCGCTCACCGAAAGACTGACCGTGCCGGTCGGCGTCCCGTACGTCGGGTCGGTCGCGGCCACAGTCACCTGCACGCTTACGCTGCCCGGGTACACCACATTCGGAATAGGCGCAATGGTGATCTGCGTCCCGGGACGGAAATCCTGCACCACATTGCCTGAAAGCGAGAGGTTCAACCCGCTCTTTGCATTCGCCGCGTTGCTCAGCACCGCCACCGAAGCCGATGTCGCGCCCGCGGCCGGCGCCTGCAGCACTAGCCCCAGGTAGCACGAACCTCCCGGCGGAGTATTGGTCGTCGGTCCGCACGCCGGGGCTTCTTCTGTCGCCGGTCCCACCGTGTAATCCGCCGGATTGGCGCCTCCCGGAGTGTCTGTCGACAGGTCCGCCAGCGTCAGGTCCAGGTTCCCGACGTTCAGTAATTGCGCATCCACCTCGAACGGCACATTGGGATTGAGTTCCCCGTAGTCGTTGAAATTGATCGTGCCGCTGATGCCGAGTTGCGCGAGCCCCGCCGCCGTGCCGGAAACAAACGTCGCATACAAGTTCTGCGACCCGTCGAGAGCCAGCCCGGTCGGCAGCGCCGGCGTGCTGCCCAGACCTGTCGCCACCACGACCTGTCCGTTGATATTCAGGCTGCCGGTAGCCGCATTGAATGGGATCCACACAATCCCCGACGCACCCGCGGCGAACACCGAACCCGAAGGATCCACCGCCAGGCCCGTCACCGGAGCCTGCAACCCGTTGGCGATCACCTCGTTGGCCCCGCCGAACGGCATTTCGATCTCCCACAGGTTTGATCCGTCGGCAACCCAGACATTTCCCGCGCTGTCCACGGAGACAGCCGACGGCGACTTGAACCCCGCCGTCGCTCCAAGCACCGGGAGCGGCAACCCGGCCAGCATCAACGCAGCCTGCGGATTCGGGATCTCGACGACCTGCTTCTTCTGCTGATCGGCAACGAACACGTCGCCCGCTCCATCCACCGCGAGGCCGAGGTTGCCCGTGCCGAAGCCAGTTGCGAGCGTCGTCTGCTGAGTGGTCGCCAGCGCCCCGTTGATGTACGGGATCATGATCACCTTGCCGGAGTCCCCGACATACAGATTTCCCACTCCGTCGATGGCCACTCCCGTCGGCGCCGACAGCCCTGTCCCAATTACCTTGCCCGCGGTCGGGCTCGTCGTTCCCGCCGGATACATCTCGATCGCCTTCAACGCAGAATCGGCGACGTACGTGTTGCCCGCCGGATCGGACGACACCTGCCGCGGAGTGTTCAACCCCGTGGCTATGGGCTGGATCGTGGCCGACGAAACCGCTGTAATGGCCGCGCCTTCTCCCACTCCGTTCAGGTACGCATTGCTTCCCTCGAAGACGTTGCCGTTCGAGTCAAGCAGTTGCACCTCCCCTTCCACGTTGCCCGTCACCGCCGAATTCAGCTGCGCGTAATAGGTGCAATAGCTGTAGGTCGAGGTCGTGGTCTCCGTGGCGCTGAATGCGGGGTACGAACCGCCATCCGTACAGATCGGAACCGGCGCGGTTGCCGTGGGATTCGCCATCGGGTTGGTAGTCACCCGCAAAAAATTGCTGCCGCTCGGCTTCGCGAGGGCAAAGCTTGCCACAGTGGCGGGCGCGTTGAACATGAAAAAGAGCGTCTGGGCCTGGTCCGCGGTCGCCGTCGCAGACGTGGATCCCCCTCCGGTGATTGCGCTCGTCGAAATCTGGAACTGCGTGCCGCTCAAGCCGGTGCCGCCGACATAAAATGCCTGGCCGTTGAGCGCAGCGAGGGCATCGCCCGTGGGCGCCGAAATCGTCACTACCTCGTTCTCGACGAATTCGTTATTCGCCGTTAGCGTGAGCGTTCCGCCTGATGTAGCCGAGTACGCCGTGATTTTGACGGGAACAACTCCTCCCACCGCGACTGAAGCCAGGTTGGCCGCTCCCGGCTGCCACAGAACGACTGACGAAGCAAGACACGTGGCCGCTGCAGTCTGCGTAGTCGACGAGTCGCAGGTCGGGCCGTTCGTTCCCGGAGGCGTCCAGTTCCCGCTTCCGCCCGTCGCAAGCCACAGCAGGCCTCTTGGGTCCACAAGCGGCGGGAACCCCGAGGACACTGGCGAAACTTCGATCGTGTCCGCCCACACCAGGTTCGGCGCCCCCGGCGTGCCTTCGTTCGGAATCATGAAGACGCCATCGACCGTGCCGCCGTACGACGTGTTGTTCTCGCTCGTGAAGTACAGGTTGCCCTGCGCATCGAAGCTCATGCCCTTGATGCCGTTGAACCCGCCCTGATCAACGCGGGCCAGCGCTGATTCGGCCTTGCCATCGCCCGCGCCCACGATCGCAGGCGAACCCGCCGGGATTTCCCGGATGCCCGCTACCTTCGAGCTCGGAGAGTCATAAGCGTTCTCAAGAAAGAACACATTCCCTGCATGATCCACGGCGAGGTTCGAAACCATGTCCTCCAGGCCCGTGGCCAGCGCGGTAACGTTTGATACCGCCCCGCTTGAATCGACCGTGTACTTGTAGATCGACTCCGTGCTCGACGTGGAAACGTAAAACGTTACGCCATCGTCGCCGACTTGCAGGTCCTGGGGCGGTATCGCTACCTGGTTTCCGCTGCTGTTCTTGTACGTCGGGCCCTGCCATTTCGCCGCAGTGGTAAAGCTCCACGTACCCGCGCTCGAGTTGTAGGGAACCCTGCAGAACTGCACGGCCGACCCGTATCGATCCGTCACGTAGAGGTTGTCGAATTTGTCGAACGCAATGGCCGCATTCCAGTACGATCCTGATTTCTCGAGATCCGAGCAGTCGGAGTTCCCCGTCTGCGGAGCAGGCCCCGCGATCAGCACCGGGGAGGACGCATTGGGCGCAAGCTGAAACAACTCGCTCAACGCCGAATCCAGGAAGAGCACGTTGCCATGCGCCGGGTCGATCTTCATCGAGTACACCTGGCTCCACGTGCCGGTGCTGCCGTGGCTGAACGGAATGACTGAGCCGACCGTCACAGGGGGAGGGTTCCCCGGTTGGAACTTGATCGGCAACTGACCTGTGGCCGCGTCGCTCAGCATGAAGCCGGCAAGAAGAATCAGGAACGCGATCCGTGCAACCTTACGCAACATGACAGCAGACTCGATGGCCATACTCCCCCTCCCAGACGATCTCAATCCCACTTCCTCAATCCCGCTTCTTGATCCAGCGGCTTATCTGCCCGCCCGCCGGTTCGGCTGTCCCCCGGCATGGCGGCTCTCCCGCGTAGCCAAAGACGCCGGCGCCGTCAGAACGAGAACTTCCCTTCCAGTTCCACCAGGCGGTTCCCGACCTTGATGTTTGCCACTCCGAAGTCCTGGTGCAGCAGCACATCCTGGGTCAACGGCTTGCCGGCCGTCGCGTTCTGGAAGCCAAGCTGCATATTTGTCGTGTCGTTGTTGTTGAACGAAACCAGCGGATGGTTGAACACGTTGAACGCCGCCAGCCGGAATTGAAGGTTCCTTCCTTCGCCAACGCTGAAGTTCTTTAGCACCGTAACGTCGTGATCGATGTACGCCGGCCCGCGCAGGTACGGGAGCCTGTACACTCCGTTGGTCTCCGGCACCGGAATCCCGAATGCCAGCGGATTGACGAACTGGTGGTCCTGCGTTCCCTTCTTCAAATTCCCCTGCACCGTCGGCATCAGCTGAAGGTCGGGCGTGCCCAGCCAGACCACCGGATTCACCTGCTGCGTGCAGAAGGTGTTGCCGTTCTTGTCCGGAGTGATCCCGTATTGCGTCTTGCAGGCCTGCGCCGCTTGCTGGTACACCTGGGTCGCGTGACTCACCTGAACCGGCAGCACCGACCCGTAGCCGAATCCGAAGTTCTGGCCGTTCTCTGACGCCAGCGGGAAACCGCTCATCGCCTGCGACACGCCCGAAACCTGCCAGTTGTTCAGCGTCTTCGCGAGCACCCGGTTGCCGCCCTTGTAACGCGTGCCGAGATCGACCAGGTAGTGGATATTGAAGACATGCGTCCGGTCGTACGGCACCGGGTTGTAGTCATTGCGCAGGTTCACCGGGTCCACGATGTTGTTGTTCCACGAAGCGGCCGTGGCCAGGTTCTTGGCGAACGTATAGTTGGCCCCGTAGCTGACCATCCCGCCGTTCTTGTTCCACTGCACCTGCACGCTGTTGTAGTTCGAATAGAAGTTGTGCTTGAGCTGATACACGTGCTGGTAGAACGGGTACGGCCGGTAAAAGTCGTATTCCGCCGTGGTGAAGCCGCCGATTCCGCCCGTGGGAGCGTTGGCGTTGCACAGTTCCCCGTTGTTGAAATCACACAGCGCGACATACGAAGGGTCAATGTTGAAAAGGTTGTTGTGCGTTCCAGCCATATTCGGATTCTGGTTCGGGAACGCGCCTTCGCAGCCGTTGATGATGCCGCAGATGACGTTCACGTCCGACGCGCTGTTGTAGGTGCTGCCGTTGTACGACCCGAGGTTGATGTTGTGGCTGCCCACATACGCGACGTCCAGCATGGACGGGCCGAGCCGCAGCCACTTGATGAGCGGCAGCATCTGGTCGAGGCTGCCGTTGTACTCGTTGTAGATCGGGCGGCTGGTGTCCTGCGGTGAAAGCGTGTAGGCGTTGAAATCCGGCGGGTTGATCGGCGACTGGCTGTCGATCTGATTGAACGTCAGCGCGCCCACAATGCTGGTCGTCTTGTATCCCTGGGCTGTCGCGGCCGCGAGCGCGTAGGGGTTGAACTGCTCCTGGTTCCGGTACATGCCCCATCCGCCCCTTACCACGGTCTTGCCCTTGCCGAAGATGTCCCACGCGGCGCCGATGCGCGGCGTGAAGTACACCGAGGTCGGCGTATTCACCGAGTTCGACACTCCGGTCTTCTGCGAAGCCCACGTGATGCCCGGCATGCTCAGCCCCGTGCAGGTCCGCGTGTAGCCGTTGCACTCAGACTTGTAGAGGCTGTCGGAAAACGAGGCCATGCCGTTGTTATGCCGGTCGGTCCACGGACCAAGATGCTCGATGCGCGCGCCCACGATCAGGGTCACGCGATGGAGCTTCACCTGGTCGTTGATATACCCCGCCAGCGTCGTATAGCGCATGTCCACAAGCGGCGTGAAATTGGTCTGCTTGAATGAGTCCGCATACCCCTCGTAGATCAGCGCCGTCGGATTGAAGCAGCTTCCCAGGTACGCCGCCCCCGCCACGCGCAGCGTGCCGTTGGGATTCGGGTTCTGGCACCCGTTGTAAGGCGCCTGGTTCACCTGCGCGTTGTACTCGAAGTACCCGTTGGCCGGGTTGAACGAGTACTGCCCCTGCGGATAGGACCCCGGATCGGCAATGCCGTTGTAGGTGCCCGTCTCCCAGTACGCACCGAACTGCAGGAAGTGGTTCTTCAGCTGCCAGCTCACGTTGTCCTGAAGGATCGGATCGACCTTCTTCGTGTGGATCTGGTTGTTGTAGAATCCGCCCGGCATCAGCACGTTGGGATAGCCGTTGCTGCCCCCCGAAGCCACCGACGGAACCGAATAGTCCCCGCCGTTCTTGTACATTCCGAGGTAGTCGAAGTTGCCCTTGCCCCCGTTATACGAGTTCATGTCGAACCGCTGCGCCGCCAGCGGCGTTCCCATCTTTCCCGGCAGGCTCACGAACGAGAGCGCCGCGGAGAACTCGTTGGTCACGGTGGGTCCGAAGAACCGCGTGTAACGGCCCGAGATAATGTTCGATATATCTCCGGTCGTCACGTGTCCCGGATAAGGCACCGCGCCGGTCGGGAAGTAGCCCAGTGCAACCGGATCTTCACCGATCTGCCTTTGCAGTCCGTACACCAGGAAGATATTGTTCGTTTCGTTGATGTTGTACTGCAGCGTGGCCTTGAACTGCGACCCGTTCTGTTGCTGCATCAGCTGCTGGATGTAGTTGTACCCAAATGGATTCGTGAAAGGATCCGCGTTCGGCTTCGGAAACCAGTTCACCAGCGCCACTCCGGCGGGGTTCGCGTAGGGGTTCGCGTTGTTGCCCGCGATCAGCGTCCCGTTGGGCAGGTAGTTGTCCGTGTAGCACATGGGCAGAATCGCGTTCGGATTCTGCTTTCCATCCGGCCGCGCGCCGCACAACTCCGCGTTCAGCGAGGCGGCGCTGAAGTCCCCCTGCCGTTCTGCCATTGTCGGCACCCATGCCGAAATCGCTGCCTGGTTGGCCTCGAACAGCTGGTTGTAATACTCGAATCCGGCGAAGAAGAACAGCTTGTCGCGGTTGTGGTTAAAGCTCGTCCACGGAAGAAGCAGCGGGCCGCCGACCTGCACGCCCGGATACAGGTAACGGCCGTCCGGACGTGACTGGCGAAGGTAGTTGTCGAACCAGTCGTTCGAATTCAGGATCGAATCGCGCGCGATCAGGTAACCCTCGCCGTGGAAGTGCTGCCCGCCCGTCTTGCTCGAAGACGTGATCACCGCCGGCCCCTTGGCGCTCACCGCCCCGAACGACGAGCTCATCGCCTTCACTTCCGACACCATCTCCGCGTTCATCTGCTGCACTGATCCGGAGTTGCTCGCGATATCAGTCAGCGACACGCCGTCGGTCACAATCGCAATCCCCGTCGGTCCCGCGCCGTTGGCCGAAAATGCGCCCGTCGGTCCGCTCAGCCCCACCACCGCCGTGTTGTAGCCCGGCCGGTTGAACAGTCCCTGGTCCCCCGTCGACATGGAATAACCAGGCAGCATGCGCACCAGCTCCGTCGCGTCGCGTCCCACCACCGTCAGCGTGTCCAGCTCCTTGGCCGTGATGATGTCGCTGCGCTCGCCCGTGTCGAGCGTCGCAATCTGCGAGTCCACCGCCGCTTCCACGGTCACCGATGCCGTCGTGTCGCCCACCTGCATGCGGATATCCGTGAAGCTCAGCTGGTCGCCGGCGCGCACCGCAAACGGCTGCGACTCCCAGTTGCGGAATCCAGACATGCTCGCTTCGATCTTGTAGTTCGTGCTGGGGACCACGGACGCAAACGCAAAGGCTCCCTCGCGATTGCTGACCGTCGTGTGCACAATCCCCGTGTTGCCGTCGGTAAGGGAGACAGTCGCCTTCGGAATCAATGCGCCCGATGCGTCAGACACGACGCCGGTCACGTTGCCGGTCGCCTGTTGTCCATACAGAGCCTTTTGAGGCAGCAGGAGAGCTGCGACGAGGAACACCAGCAACGAGGCTGTCGGCCTGATCCTTGAAAAGAACGCCATCATAGTTTTCCCCCAGTCGGCTGCGCTCCAATCCCTCCAGCGACACTCAGGCGCAGCCCACTGCACCCTGGGGTCGCATTCGCACGTGATGACTGTCGATGAATTTGGAACGCTGGGGGCCAATTCTTGTATGCGCATCATCATGTTGTCAAGAGCAAAACCCCGAAAAAATCCAGCATGGGACCGGTATCCACTTTTTGCCTGCTTTTCATCGTTTCTGAGATTGGGACCGGGTTCCCAATAGGCGCGCTCCGAGGGTCCGGCCACCCCCAATGGCAGGCGCTGGAGTCATGTTCGAATGCGACAATCTGCAACTTTGACGGTTTATCTCCGCCCCGGTCCACCCGCCGCCGGGCGCCAGAACGCCGCGCAGCCCGTCCATGCCATGACGGCAGCGCCCGGTCGCCGGCCGGCCAGTCGCCGGGAATGCGATACCGGTATCAGTTTCCGAGGCGTCTGCAGCCCCGCGGCCCCTCCTTGCCCGCCAATCTGCCTCTCCGGCCACCACCCGCGGATGACTCATTCACCGCGGCCCGGTCGCGCGCAAAATCATGCGGAATGATGGGTTGCTCTACACGCGATTGGCGTTTCCGAGCGCAAATCCGACCCCGCGCAAGCGTCCATCAGAAACAATTGGACCCCCTCGCCCAACCGTGCCATCATCAGCGGTATACATCCGGTCATGTTCACCTTCCTCCGCTTCCGGCGGAAGGCGAAGCCATGATCCGGGCAGTCTTGCATCACGGCAACCGGCATCCCTTTGTTCCCCGCATAGCGAACCCATATCCCCCTGCTCGTTGCCCGTCCGCGTAACAAAGGAGAAGCGCATGTCTCACCTGCGTCGCACGTTGGGAGGAATAGCCGTCGTTCTCGCATTCGCCCTCATTTCTCCGCTGCCGCCCTCACCGCTTCGCGCCCAGGCGTTCCGCGGCTCTATCCTCGGCGCCGTCACCGACGCGTCCGGCGCGGTCATCTCGGGCGCCCAGGTCTCCGTCAAAAACATCGCCACCGGCCTTGAGCGCACCACCCTCACAACCGCCGACGGCAGCTATCTCGTCCCCGAGCTTCCCATCGGGACCTACCAGGTCACCGTCACCCGCGCCGCGTTTCAGACCTCCGTCACCAGCGGCGTTCAAGTCTCCATTGCATCTCAGTCCCGCGTCGACGTAATCCTCAAGCCCGGCGCCGTCAGCCAGACCATCGAAGTCTCCGCCTCCGAGATCGCGCAAGTCGACACCACAACCGACGTCCTCGGCGGCGTGCTGTCGCCCAAAGAAATGCAGTCGATCCCCCTCAACGGCCGCGACTACCAGAAAGCGATCTACCTCACCCCCGGCGTCGCCGGATCTCCCGACCAGATCTCCGACTCGCCCGGCTCCTATGGCGTCTTCTCCGTCAACGGAGCCCGCGGCCGCGCCAACAACTTCCTCCTCGACGGCACCGACATGAACGACGGCTACCGCAACGACCCCGCCATCAACGAAGCCGGCGTCTTCGGTACCCCCGCCACCATCCTGCCCGTCGACGCGATCCAGGAGCTCAACGTCCTCTCCAACTACATGCCCGAGTACGGCCGCAACGCCGGAGCCGTCATCAACATCGTCACCCGCAGCGGCGCCAACGCAATCTACGCCGACATCTTCGACTACTTCCGCAACAACGCCCTCGACGCGCGCAACTACTTCAACTTCCGTCCCCAACCCCAGGCGCCCTTTCACAACAACCAGTTCGGTGGCGCTCTCGGCGGCCCCATCGTCAAAAACAAAACCTTCTTCTTCGCCGACTACGAAGGCCAGCGCGAATCCGTCGGCGTCGTCACCCTCTCCTGCGTCCCTGACCCCGCGCAGATCGCCGCCGACATCGCCTCCCTCGGCCCCGGCGGAGTCAACTCCGTCACCCAGGCTCTCCTCGCGCGGAATCCCTGGCCCCATCCCAACATCGCCGGAACCTTCGGCCCACCCTTCGTCGGCAGCGAAGACTCTGGCTGCCCCAGCGGCCCCAACGCCTCCGTCATCTCGCCCTCCTATAACAATCTTTCGAGCTTCATTGGAAAGCTCGACCACACCTTCCGCCAGAACGATCTCCTCAGCGGTCGCTACTTCTTCGGCGACAGCACCCAGGCCTTCCCGCTCGCACTCACATCAAGCGGAGGCCAGCTGCCCGGCTTCAACACCGTCACTCCCACCCGCGTCCAGTTGGTCGCACTCTCTTACGTTCACGTGCTCTCGCCAACAAAAGTCAACGAGCTCCGCATCGGCTGGAACCGCTTCGCCGAAGGATTCTTCCCCCAGGATCAAAGCTTCCAGCCCAGTTCCATTGGCCTCTGCGCCGCAAGCACCGTCGCGGGATGCACCGGGGCCGTCTCCGGCAACCAGGGCCTGCCCATCTTCATCGTCGGCAGCTTCTCCCAGCTCGGCGCCACATCCTCCGTCCCGCGCCACCGCGTCGACTCCAACAACCAGCTCATCGACGACTTCTCCTGGAAGCACAACCGCCACGACCTCAAGTTCGGATTCGAGTTCCGCCGCACCAGCATCGTGCAGTACTTCGACAAGGACTTCCGCGGCAAGCTCACCTTCGACTCGCTCACCGACCTCCTTTCCGGCAACGTGAACGCCGGCTTCGGTAAGTCCTTCAACTACTCCGGTAACTCCACGCGCCACACTTACGAGAACAGTTACGGCCTCTACTTACAGGACAGTTACCGCGTCGCCCCGCGCCTCTCGCTCAACTACGGCCTGCGCTGGGACTACCTCGGCGTCGTCGCGGAAAAGAACAACCTCTTCAGCGCCATCACCGCCTTCGACCCCGCCAACTCCACCCTCACGCTCACCCAGGTCGGCCAGCCCGGCCTCGACAAGCTCTACAACCCCGACTACAACAACTTCGCGCCGCGCGTCAGCGCCGCCTGGAACGTCCTCGGCAACAGCAAAACCGTCGTTCGCAGCGGGTTCGGCGTCTTCTTTGACGCCTTCTCGCAGGACTTCTTCCTCGGCCATCTTCCCTACCCGCCGTTCTTCGACCCCGGCCCCGCCTACAACCCCATAGGCCCCGCGCAGATCCTTCCCGCCTCCGCCACCGGCTCCATCTCGAGCGGCGTCCCTATCTACGGCACCCCCGGCTGCGGCAGCGTCGAGTGCGACATCTTCTCCTTCGACCGCAACATCCGCACGCCTTACATGGAGAACTACAACTTCAACATCGAGCAGGAGCTCGCCGCCCACGCGTCGCTTGAAGTAGGCTACGTCGGCTCGCAGGGCCATCGTCTCTTCCGTTTTCGCGACCTGAATCAGCCCGGCCCCGCCGCCATCGCCGCATACGACATCGCCTACGCCCAGTCCAACGTCAACACCTCCGACGGCTCCCCGTGCTACCCCGCCGGAGGCCCCGGCTGCATCCCCAGCTACGCCGTGCCCCGCGTCTACGGCGCCAATCCCTATGGCGCGTTCTACATCATGCAGCAGGAGGCGACCGCGAAGTCCAACTACAACTCGCTCCAGGCCAGCCTCCGCGTCAACGGCTGGCGCGGCGTCACATCCATCGCCAACTACGTCTGGTCCCGCTCAATGGACACGGCCAGCGACGGAGAAGACTTCCAGCCCAACGCCTCGCAGCCCAACGACAGCACCCGCCCCACCGCTGAATACGGCCCATCCAACTTCGACATCCCCCAGCGCTTCACCTGGATCTTCGGCTACCAGTTGCCTAAGTCCGGCGCCGGCCGCCTCAAAAACGGCTGGGGCCTCGACAGCACCGTCTCGCTCCAGAGCGGGCAGCCCTTCCAGTTCAACTACAACTTTGAAGACGACTTCAGCGGCAGCGCCGAAGGCGACGACCGCCCCGACGTCGTCGGCCCCGCGATCTACCACCAGCGCCAGCCCGGCAATTACATCCAGCTTGCCTCCTACGCGCTTCCGTGCCAGGTCACCGCCTACGCCCTCGCCAACGGTCCCACCGGCTCGGCCCAGGACTGCATTCCCGGAACCCGCCACTTCGGGACCCTCGGCCGCAACACCCTCCGCGCGCCCCAGTTCAAGCAGTGGGATCTGGCCGTCTACAAGGACACCGCCATCACAGAACGCATCAACATGCAGCTCCGCGCCGAGTTCTTCAACATCGTCAACCACCCCAACTTCGCCAATCCGTTTCTTCCCGCATTCATCGCCGACCCCGGCATCGGCGGCTTCGCCCTCAACAACGGCCGCGAAGTCGGCAACGGCGCCTATCCCATAGTCGCCACCGGAGACGTAGGCATCGGCAACCCATTCCTGGGCGGCGGCGGCCCCAGGGGAATCCAGCTAGCCCTCAAATTCACCCTCGGAGCGCACTAAGAATCCGCACTGAGCACCCGCACCTTGCCTTTGCTTTTCTTGCCTTTGCTTTTCTTGTCTGTCATTCCTGGAGGGAATCTCCTGAGCGAAGCGAAGGATCCGCGGTTGCATTTGCTCTTGCTTTTCTTTCTGTCATTTCCGTAGGGAATCTGCTGTTCTCCAACCCAGGAACGTGCCCCATCCATGCGCAGCCTCATCGCGCATGGGTGGGAACCCACAAAAGCCCGCACCACAATCATTCAGGAATTCAGTTCCGCCACCACAGCCGACCCATCCATCTCCGCTGTCATCCCAAGCGAATCCGTAGGACGAGCCCCCCGCAAGAAGCACTCCGCGACACACACCGTTGAGTTCCACTAAGCGCAGCGTTGGTTCTGGGGCATCCAGCAAAGCGAAAGATAACCGCGCGCCCGCCTTAAACCGATCTCACGGCGCCGTCCACGTACCCATATACACCCAGCCCGCGGAATTGCCTTCCTTATCCACCGCATTCATGAAGACGTCCTGAAACCGGCCCTTCGGTGCTGCAAATTGTGTAATCGGCACAGTGAAATCCCAACTCGTCGGATCGGAACTGTTCGACGCTGCCGAATGCGAATTCCCGGTGTCGATGGTGCACTCGTTATTACTCAGCAATCCCGGAACGCCTGGCTGCCCCGGTCCCTTCCAGCCTCCCGCGTCATCGGAGAGATAGATCGTGTTATCCGCCATCTCGTAACGCACCTGGCACGAGGCCGCGGTATTCAACCATGTGCCCACCAGGAAATACAGCGTCTTCATATCCCGGTACCCATTCGCGTCGGCGAACCTGGTGTACAGCGTCGGCCCAACAACCGCTCCTTGCGACGCCAAAACATAATTCGGAGCGACCGGAGCCGACACCGTGTAGGTATTGGAATTCTGGTACCCGGTGTTCAAGCCGGAAAGGTCGCTCGCGTAAGTGACAATCTTGAGCGGTCCGTTAAACGTGGAGGCGAACGTAACCGGTAAGTCGACCCGCAGAGTGGTTGGTCCCACGGTTACAGAAGTCTTCCCCACATCGACCGTGCATTGCGTGTTGGAAAGAGTCCCCGGGGATCCCAGAAGGAGAGGCCCATATGCTGCGGTGTTCGCGTCGTTCGCGAGGTAAACAAGCTCCGACGGCATGTGCAGATAGACCGGGCAGGCATTTGTGCCGGGATTTGTGCTTTCTTTGTCCGGCGTGAATAGCACGTACGCGAAGTCGATTCCGCTTCCGCCGTTTGTGTCCGAGAATGTCGCGGTGAAGGTCCTCTGATTACTGTGATGGGGCCCGCTCCCGATGATGCCCGGCGTTGCGGATACCGCGTAAAGAGAAGGAAACTGCGCGGTGAACTTACCCATCCACTGCTGAATCTGGATACTATGGTTTTCATTGTCAGTGGTGTACACGCCGATGGCCTTCTCCCCGGGGTAGTCGCTCGAGAAACCCATAGACACGTTTAACGTCAGGGTGTTGAGCGTCTTGGTCACGTACGACGCGCCCACATCGATACTGCAGAAAAGAGTATTGAGAATGACGTGCTGTCCGAGCACAGCGGAATAGGTGTGGTAAGGATCCCAGGTGACGATGTGGTTGTCATTCGGGTAAAACCTGATAAAGCACGTGTTCCACGAAGCCCCTCCGACAGTTGGAAAAAAATCCACGTAAAACCATCCCACATCGGCCGCGCCGTTCCCGTCGTAGACGGTGATGGCAAACATCTGAGATGGTCCCGAAGCCGTCGAAGGCGAAACGGAGACGGTCGTCGGAACGGCGTTCGCATCCACGGTCCACGAGCCGCGCTTGAGAAAGCTGCTGCTGTTGTTCTCCTTGTCCTGCGCATACATGTACACGCTGGTCGCGCCATTAAATGTGCCGGTCACATGGAAGGTGACCACCAGGTTCAGGGTGAGAGTGTTGCCCGCAACGGAAGTCGAAGACGCTCCCACGTCGATCGTGCACTGGCTGTTAGAGAGGTGCCCCGGCAATCCCACCGCTCCCGGCCGTTCAAGCGCGTGCGCGTTGTTGTCGTCGCCCAGGTAGATCAGGTTCCACGCCGGGTGGTAATAGACGGGACAGGCGTTCGAGCTGCTCCCGTTGCGGGTAAACAGCGCGAACACCCAGCTCAGGTCCGAAACCCCAGCCGGGTCGGAGTAGGCAAGCGCGAAGCTCTGAACGGTGCCGTTGCCGGCGCTAGGAGTGACCGAGACCGCCGTAGGAGTTGTGCTGAATGCGATGGCAGGCAGGAACAGAAGGACAACTGTAACTGTCGTCAAAGCGGCGAAGAAGCTGGGCCTGGTATACGAATTCATGCCTCCACCTCGCAATGCGGCCCTTGTCGGGGAACTGCGCAATCGATTTTTGCCCGCATTCGAAAGACCGTCAGTGACGGCGGAGACCAGCCCATGTAATCCCGCTCACAAGCAGCCCCCGGCGGGGCCCGCACCACAAAGGCCGCCTGGCCCGTCAGGAAGCGAACCCCGGCCACCCCAGCCGGAGATCTGCTACCGTATCTTATTGATATATAAAATACATATAAGCTGAAAGCTGACAGCTGAGCCAAGAGCTGGAAGCCGCCAGCTAATCCTGCTTCCCATCCTTCAGACCCCGCACCCACAGCGCAGTCACGTCCTTGCTGTCATTCATCCGAAGCACCGGCGCATTCGCCGGCGTTTTGACGTGAAACAGTTCCGCGCCCTCCACGTCCTGCATCACGATCGCCGGCCGCGCGTCCTCGTTGATCGCCGCAACTTCAACGTTGCTCAGGCTCACGTTCCTCACATGCCGCAAATAGAACCCCTGCGACGGCATATCCCCGAACATGTTCGGCTCCGGATACTTCCCCTCATTTTCAGCCGGAGCGATCGCCGCCTGCTCCGCCGTTCCGCCTCCCTTGTGCTGCAGGTAGATATCGCGCAGCGTCAGGTCCCGTATCTCGAACCCCGGCACGCCGCTGATGATGCACCCGAACCGCGAAGCCGCATTCGACGAAACGATATTGCTCAGCGTCACCCTCTGAATCTTGCCCGTCTGTGTCGATTCCTTCGGCCCCCGCAACCGGCTTCCCAGCCGGATAAAGATCGGCGCGCTCACAATGTCGCGCATGGTGATGTTCGAGATCACCACGTCCTCCATCAGCGCTCCATCCACCGTCTCGAGCGCCAGCCCGTTGCACCCGTCGAACACGCAGTTCGACACCGTGATGTTCTTGAACCCGCCGTTCGACTCCGTCCCGAACTTGATGCGCCCCGTATGCCCCACGCGCGTGCCCGGCTCAAACTTCTTCCACGTCCCATCGAGCATCGTGCCGAGCTGGTATGCGCCCGTCACGTAGCAGTTCACGATCTCCAGGTTCTCCGTGGCCCGCAGAGTCCCCAGCGCGAAGCTGCTCTTCGGCACGATCGCATCGTCCCACGGCGAATTCACCGCGCAGTTCGATACCCGCACATTCCGGCAGCAGTCGATATCAATCCCGTCGCGATTCGTATCGATCGTCAGCCCGTCGATCAGCAGGTTGTCCACCGCCGTCGCCAGAACCCCGAACCACCCGCCCTGCAGGATCTGAAAATCCCTGAGCTGCACATTCCGGCAGTTCTTCAGGCTGATCGACTTGTTCCCCACGCCTTTGGTCCGCCGTCCCGCGGCATCCGGCAGGTCCGGCCCGTTGTTGCGCGACAACCCCTTGCCCCAGATCCGACCCGGCCCGCTGATCGAAACATCGTGCAGGTCCTCGCCCCAGATCAAACTGTTGTGCCAGTGATTGTGCCCGTAATCCTGGTACGCCTCCCACGGCTGCACCGGCTCAGGATCGTCATAACCTCCCGTCTGCCCCTCGGCCGGCGGCTCGGCCGCAACGATCACCGCGCCGTGGTCCAGGAACAGCCCCACGTTGCTCTTCAGGCGTATCGAGTAACTCAGATACTGCCCCGCGGGAAACACCACTGTCCCGCCGCCCGCCGCCTCCGCCGCCAGAATCGCGCGGTTGATCGCATCCGAGTCCACCGCGGTCCCGTCGCCCTTCGCGCCATGCGCCCGCACGTCGAAGTACACTGCCCCCTGCCGCGCAATAGCCGGCTGGCCCGCCCGCGTCTCCTGCCCTGCCGTCTCCGTTCCAAAGGCCGAAGATGCAGTCGCCGCCGCCATCCCCGCCACCGATGCCATCTTCAAAAAGTCCCTGCGCCCGCTTGCGTCCACGCTCGTCTCCTCCGCATCTGTTCAACCAACCACTCTAACTGATGGCCATCCATCAAGCCTGTACCATGGATACGTAAATCCGGCCCGCAATCAGGAGACTCTCACACGTGAAGACGCACATCCTCCCCGACTCCGTCCGCTATCGCACCATGAGCGCACGCGAGCTCCGCAGTTCCTTCCTCTTTGACACGCTCTGCGCCCCCGGCGAGCTTCGCCTTGCCTACCTCGACATCGACCGCACGGTGATCGGCATGGCCGCTCCCACCGGAGCCCCTCTGCCTCTGCCCTGCCCGCCGCCCCTCCGCGCCGATCATTTTTTGGACCGCCGCGAGCTGGGCGCGCTCAACATCGGCGGCCCCGGCATCATCCGCGCCGGCAGCGAATCCTTCCAGCTCCGCAATCTCGATTGCCTCTACCTCGGCCGCGGCCTCGATCCCGTCGAGTTCGCATCCGCCGACATCACCAATCCCGCAATCTTTTATCTGCTCAGCTATCCCGCGCACTCCGCTTATCCCCTCGCACTCATACGCCGCGAAGACGCAACACCCGTCGAGCTCGGCAGCACTGAAAACGCCAATCGCCGCCTCATCACGAAATACATCCATCTCCAGGGGGCCCGCAGCTGCCAGCTCGTCATGGGCGTCACGCATCTTCAGCAAGGCAGCGTGTGGAACACCATGCCTCCGCACACCCACATGCGCCGCTCCGAAATCTACATGTACTTCAATCTCCCCGAGAACGACCGCGTCCTCCACCTCATGGGAGCCCCCGACGACACGCGCCATCTGCTCGTCGCCAATCGCGAGATCGTAGCCTCACCCGGCTGGTCCATCCACGCCGGAGCCGGTACCCACGCCTACAGCTTCTGCTGGGGCATGGGCGGCGAGAACCAGGACTACGCCGACATGGACGCGCTCTCCATCGGCGATCTGCTCTGACCGCACACCGCGGTCGAAGCCGGTTTTATACTCGTTATCACCAGCGTGGAAAACGTGGCCGCAGCAACGAATCCTCCCCTGAGCAAGCGTTCGCGTTCGTTCTACTTCCGCCTTGCCGCGGGAATCATCCTGCTCATTCCCGCCTTCTGGTTCAGCTGGAAGACCATCGACGGCCTCGCCGCGCGCCGCGTGCTCCGCACCGACCTCGCCGAGATCACGCACGCGCGCTACGGCATCCTCAGCGCCGACCAGTGGCGCGACATCATCGGCCCCATGCTCAACGCCCAGGTGGACAAGCTCGATCTCAAGGGACAGAGCAAGAGCCTCCGACCCATGGTTGAGCGGTCGCTCTACGCCCTGCTCGACAACATCAAGACGCAGATGACCGCGCCCAATCCCAAAACACCCGGCAAACCCGGCGCCAATCCGATGCTCGTCAACATGATCGTCGCATCGCTGCGTCCTCATGTCCCTGAGTACACAAGCGTGGTGATGGCGCAACTGACAAAGCCAGACCTGCAGAAGAGCTTCAAGGATTCCATCCGCAGCGTTCTCGCCGACGCAGTAAAAAACACCTTCAGCTCCACCGACATGACCACCTATAACGCCATCCTGGGCCGGTACGGATGCTCCAGCGGCGCAGCGTGCGAGCAGACTCTCGACAACCAGGTAAAGCAAGCAGACACGCAACTCACCCGCGACTATCTCATCGTGCTCGCTTCGGCCGCGCTTGGGTTCATCGTGCTCGTCGCGGGCCTGCGGACTCTATCGCGCGGCGCAGTCGTGGTGCTCATGCTGTTCTGCATCGCAATGCTGGTCGGTGGCGTGCTCAGCCCGATGCTCGAAGTCGAAGTCCGCGTCACGCAGCTGGACGCCACCGTGCTCGGGACGCCCATCGAGTTTCGCGACCAGACGCTCTACTACCGAAGCAAGACCGTCCTTGAGGTGTTCCAGACCCTGATCCAGATGCACCGGCCCGAGATGACGCTGGTTGCCGTGCTGGTCATCCTGTTCAGTGTCGTCTTCCCGGCGCTCAAAATGCTGGCGCTCGGCGCGTGTGTCATTCAGCCGGCGCTGTTGCGCACCAACCGCTTCATCAAGGTGCTGGCCTTTGAACTGTCCAAGTGGTCCATGGCCGATGTCATGGTGCTTGCAATCTTCATGTCGTTCGTCGCGTTCAACGGCGTCATCGGCAGCGCGCTGGGCGGCCTGCGCGATGTCCCGAACATTCATCAACTGGTGATTCCGACAAATTCTTCGAAGATCCTGCCCGGCTTCTACCTGTTCGTTGGCTTCTGTGTATCGAGCATCTTCCTGTCGCAAAAGCTGCAGCGCGGTATCGCTTCCAATTCCGCCTCCGAATGAATCCGGGCTCGTTATTTGTTCGACACCAACGCCCGGTAGTGAGCCCAGTCGACGTCCACATACCCCTTCGCACTCGCGCCAGAGTCCGTGTTGAATGCGAACACCGCCGGCCGCGCGCCCTTCCACCATCCGAAGACCAGCTTGACTTCGCCGCCAATGGGAACGAAGGTTTTTCCGCCGTCGATGCTGTACAAATAAGAAGCAGTATCGTCCGTTACTGTGCCGCGCAGTTGGATCGACGTCGCGGCGATCTCCGGTCCGGCCGTTTCCGTGCCTCCCGATGAGAAGACAATCTTGCGGCTTTTCCCCTGTTGCGCGACGGCGGCATAGGCCGTATTTCTGTCGAAGATGCTCAAGCCGGTTCGATCTCCCGGCGCGAGATGCGCAAGGTCGAGCCGCACGGTGACCTCAGCCGACTCATCCTGCAGGCACTCGGTAATTGTGTTTCGGGCATGAAGCAGATCCGGACTGTAGGCCGCATGCAGCCGGAGGAAACCCGGCCGCTCGGTCAGCGACCACAGCGTGTCAACAGGATTGTGATTCCACTCCCACATCGGTGATAGTGTTCCTGACGTGAACTCATCGCTCGTCTGCGGCCTGTCGCCAGGCTGAGGTTGCAGTACAACAGGCATTGGATACTGCAACACCGGCTCGCCTGTCGTGGCTCCGTCCGGCGCTTCGCCGATCACGGGCCATCCATCGGCCCAGCGAACCGGCTCGAGCCAGACGATGCGCCCGTGGGCGCCCCGCGACTGAAAGTGAACAAACCAGCCCGTACCGTCGGGAGTCTCGACGTAGCCGCCCTGGTGCGGCCCGTTGACATTGGTATTTCCCTTGGCCAGCACAGTTCTGTATTCGTACGGACCGTAAATGTTTTTCGACCGAAGAACCGCCTGCGCTCCGGTGGGCACGCCACCATAGGGCGCAAAGATGTAATACCAGCCATCGCGCTTGTACATCTTTGGCCCCTCGAGAGTGGGCAGGTTTTTAGGGTCGCGCACGATCTCCTTGCCGTCATCGAGCACCTTCATGCCGTCGGGCGACATGCGATGCAAAATGAGCGGCCCCGCGCCGGTCTTTGAGTGGATGAGATAGGCCTGGCCATCGTCATCCCAGAAGGGGCAAGGATCTTCATACCCGGGCCCTGAAACAACTGCAACCGGCGGGCTCCACGGGCCGGTCATGCGCGGCGCAGTCGATACGAAGATTCCCTCGTCGGGAGTCGGGAAATAAACATAGAAGAGCCCGTTGTGGAAACGCAGTGCGGGCGCCCAAACGCCGCGGCCGTAGCGCACACCGTCCTGCATGTCGTATGCGGGCGACATGGTCATTCGCTTCACAACGTGCCCGCTGATCGACCAGTGCACGAGATCGCGCGAATGAAGAACCACAACCCCGGGCACGAAGTGGAACGTCGAGGCCACGAGCCAGTATTCGGAACCCGTGCGGATTACGTCGGGATCGGAGTAGTCGGCGAAGAGGATGGGGTTTAGGTACATCGGCGCCTGCACCGGCCGCTGCGCCGACAGGCGCAACAACCCCGCCGCCAAACCTATGGCGCAAAACAGCGCACCAGATCGCATGAGAGGAAGTGACCTGCCTTTCCGGAATGTCATCGCCATCATTTCACGCCGGGGGACTTCGTTCGCAAACGCAGCTCACCGCGCCATCCAGCCGCCGTCCACGACGAGCACTTCGCCGTTCACGTAATCGCTCGCCGGCGATGCAAGAAACACAGCTGCTCCGGCCAGGTCCTCTGGATCGCCCCATCGCCCCGCCGGAATCCGCTCCAGAATCTGCCGGTTGCGAACCTCGTCCTTCTGCAGGTTTTCCGTATTCGTCGTGCGGAAGTATCCAGGCGCAATCGCGTTCACCTGCACGTTCCTCCCCGCCCACTCGTTGGCAAGCGCCTTCGTGATCTGCGCCACGCCGCCCTTCGCCGCGGCATAAGCGGGAACTCGAATGCCGCCCTGGAACGACAACAGCGACGCAATGTTGATGATCTTGCCCGCGCGGCGCTCGAGCATCGCTCGGCCCGCGAGCTGGCATAGCCGGAACACGCTCGTCAGGTTCACCTCGAGAACCTGCGCCCAGGCCTCCGCCTCGAATTCCTCGGCGGCCGCGCGATGAATCGTGCCCGCGTTGTTCACCAGGATATGGGGAGCTCCCATCGCGGACTCCACCTGCGCAAACAGATCCGCCGCGCCGTTCGCCGCGCCCAGGTCGGCTTTGAACGGCTCCGCCCTGCCGCCCGCCGCTCGAATCGATTCCGCTGTCCCATCCGCTGGGCGCCGGTTTCCATGGCATGCCACAACGGCGCCGGCCTCCGCAAGCGCCGTCGCAATGGCAGCGCCTAATCCGCTTGCTGAACCTGTCACCAGCGCAGTCTTACCATCGAGCCGAAATCGATCGAGAATTGCCATGAAAAATGGGCTCCGCGTACACGAAATTTACGGCGTTTCGAAGCAGATTCTTCCGCGTGCGCCGGCGGTTGTCAATTCACGCCTTGCTCTTGCGGTTTTTCTCTGCAGTCATGTATACTGAGTAAGCTTTGGGAAAGGCCCGCATGGTGCGGGCCTTTTCATTTGTTGCATAGGCCCGACGTGCAAGCGCAGGGACAAGAGTCAGCTCGAAGAAACGAGCAGGTATTGCTTCAAGGTCGAAGCACCCCCCGGGTTTTCCGTTTCTCACCAGCTGCCATCAGCGCTGAAGGGAAAAAAGGGCACCCCCCCTCCCCCTCCCCCTCCCCCTCCCCCCCTTTTTTCATACTTCAGGCCGGTGCCTATAAAACCGGCCACCAGGGCCTGAAAATTATCCGGCTAACTAACTGAATATAAATAACTTAATTATTTCGTCGCCGGTGGCGGCTCCTCGCGGCGGCACACGACCCCCGAACTGCAATGTGGGACTCAGGTTAAGAAACGAGACGGGAAGCGCAGGAATTGAGGACGGAATAAGTGGAAATGAGTTCCGAAGCGGTGGAAATGAGGTGGGAAGTAGAGGAAGAACTTGGGGCGGCTAGTGGGGATCGAACCCACGACATCCTGAGCCACAGTCAGGCGTTCTGCCGCTGAACTATAGCCGCCGTGTAACCCTTTGATTGTACCATCGAACGAAATTGCTCTCGCCCGCGTCCGGCCGCCAAAAACCCGCGTCATCACACTCGTTTCGCCGCCCTGCGCGAACAATCGCAGGCGGCAAATCGGGCGACGATTCGCGATACAATCAACTTCGAGTCGGGGCGTAGCGCAGTCTGGTAGCGCATCTGCTTTGGGAGCAGAGGGTCGGGGGTTCGAATCCCTCCGCCCCGACCAACATAAACCATAGATATTTCAAGCCATAAGGTCGGTCCTGGCCACGCATCTGCTTTTTGCCGCTACACAGGTGTCGATGATTTTGTAGCGGTCGCTGCTTCCGAGCATTTCTAGTGAAGTTGCAAAATGATTTCCAGCGGAAATTCTAGCAAAGAATCTCGTCAGCCGAACGATTGGGAGGGCAAGGTGATTTCGCTATGTCCGGATATGATTCTGCTCAAAGACTGAAGAAGGATGACGACTTAGGCAGGTGGCGGTTCGCTTCTGAAATCGCCTCCGTGATTCGTTCAACTCCTTCGGACTGGTCTGCACGCATCGGAATATTCGGCAAATGGGGAGAGGGCAAGAGTACGGTACTGCACTTCTTAGAAGAGATGCTGAAGCCGGAGGGCAATATTGTCTTCTACTTCACTCCTTGGGCAGTGCAGGAACTCGATGAGTTGTGGGAAGAGTTTGGCAACGCCCTTTTGGAGGCGCTTGAAACGGAGAAACTAGAGGTGGAGCTCCCGGGGAAAGGGACGATTCGTAAGCTAAAGGAGAAGATCGGATCAACGGGAATCCCGGACCTCGTGCTGGGCGGGATGGAATTGTGGGGCAAAGACAAGCTCTATAAGGGCGCATTGGGGTTCATCGGCAAATGGCTGAAGCCTGACGGCGCGCAGGTTACGAAAATCCGCGAAAAGCTCGGGGATAGCCCAGTCATCGTCTTCATTGACGATCTGGACCGTGCAACACCGGAACTTCTGCCGAAGCTCCTACTGTCCCTGCGCGAAATTCTCGACCTGCCTGGCTTTACATTTGTATTAGCCTTCGACAACGAAATTGTGGCGAACGGCCTTGTGACGGCGAATAGCGCATGGGGCGACGGCGATAGTTTCTTAGACAAGATCCTGGATTTTCACTATTACTTGCCACCCATTTCAAAGGCAGGAAAGCACCTACTACTGAAAAATATGCTGGACCGATATGCGAAGTTCGTTCCCCAGGAGTCGATCAGCCCTATAGAACATCTACTGCCAGACAATCCGCGCAAATTGAAACGATTGATTAGGGGATTGGTGTCCTTGCACCCGCAGCTTGTGAGGCATAGGGCTGACGAGTTGAATTGGGTAGGTATTCATCAAACTGGGCGCCTCATTTCGATCAGAACTCGCTCATTGCTCCGCATTCAATCTTTGTAGGGGACCGCTTTGATGCCGAGGGCATCGGCGATGCGGTCAAGCTCCGCCCTAAGCTGTCTCATCACTGGAATGCCGTGTTGTTGCCTCTCCGACATAGTCGACCATTCCCGGTCACCCGGGGCCATCACGCTCCTGCCTGTTTTGGCGGGCTGGCATCTCAGGTCCTGAAGATAAGCGCGCATCGCGATTTCGTAAATCGCGGCGGCAACAAAGCGCCGATAGTCGATTGCCAGAAAAAAATGGCCCATCCGTCGTGGCGTCGAGAAATCAGGGCCTTTCATCGCAGGCAGCTGGCTGCAATGTGGGGATCCGGTCATCACGGCGCACAGAACTTCGATCATGCTTGCCAATCCGGCTCCCTTGAATCCGAATGCCATCCCGCCGAGAGGCAGCAGCGCGTCTGATTTAGCTGCGTCCATGGTCGGTTCGCCCGTGCTGTCCACGGTAACGTCGGGAGGCAGCGTCAGGCCCTCCATCAGATAGTCCTGAACCCTGTTCCACGGGACGACACTCGTTGCCATATCCAGCAAGAACGGCTGTTCGCCGGGAACAGGCGCCGCAAATGCGATGGGATTAGTGCCGTGGAAGGAATGAATCCCGTCATGAGCAAGAACGAAGGAGTCGGAATTACAGAAACTGAATCCGGCCAATCCCTGTTGCGCGGCACGAAGGGCATAACTTCCCGCTGCCCCGAAATGCGATGAGTTGATAACCGAGACCGCCCCAACACCGTTTTCCCGCGCGAGCGCCACAGCCTGGTCCATCGCAAAGTAGCTCGCGTAATGTCCAAAGCCATTGTCGCCATCGACAGTTCCCGTGCCGGCCCCGGTGCGAGTGAACGCCAGGTTCGGGTTGGGATTGATTCTGCCTCCCTGAACGGCCTTGACGTAATGCGGAAGAAGCCTGATTCCATGGCTGTCCACTCCGCGCAGCGAAGTTTCGGTCAGGGCATTTGCCACGGATCGCGCGGAATCAATGCTCGTTCCTGCCGCCGTCAGCACGTTCACCGCGAATTCGCGTAACTCGTCCTCAGATGCCCGTAAAGTGTGCCGGTCAGAGAAGTCATCCGTCATCGTCGCTTTGGAACTGGTCATGGCCCGCTGCCGATTCGGCAAGCCGCACACCGTCAGCCCCTCACCCTTTCTGCTTTCGCGCCCGCTGCAAGAAGACTTACTACGTCCTCGTTCGGCGATGCTTCGGTCTCGCGGGTGGTTGGCAACGGTCCGCCCACGGTGTAATACCGTGCGCCCGCGACCAGCAATTGCTCGGCGGGGAACCGCGTAATGACCTCGTGACCGGTCGGAGTAACGACGATCTCTTCTTCGATGCGCGCGGCGCTCCAGCCATCGGTCGAAGGCCAGAAGGTCTCCAGTGCAAACACCATTCCGGGCTTGATCTCGTGCGGGTGCTCGAGCGACACAAGTCGGCTGATGACTGGCTTCTCCCAGATGGCGAGACCGATTCCATGGCCGTACTGCAACGCGAAGGCAGCTTCTTCGTTGGCGAACCCGAAATCCTGCGCGCACGGCCACACCGCAGCAATTTCGCCGGTGCTTCTACCTGGGCGGACGAGTTCGATGGCCGCATCGAGATAATCGCGGCAGCGCTTGTATGCATCGACCATTGCACGCGAAGCCGAGCCGATGACAAATGTCCGGTAGTAACACGTGCGATAACCCATGTACGAATGCAGGATGTCATAGTAGACGGGGTCGCCGGGGCGCAGCACGCGATCGGAAAATACGTGCGGGTGCGGGTTGCAGCGCTCGCCTGAGATCGCATTCACAGCTTCAACGTACTCCGAGCCGAGGTCGTAGAGAACTTTGCTCACCAGCCCCACGGCTTCGTTCTCGCGCATCCCCGGCTTCATCGCCGAGTACAACTCGTGATATGCCGCGTCCACCATGGCCGCGGAAGTATTCAGCAGCGCGATTTCGTCTTCAGTCTTGATCAAGCGCGCGTCGGACACGAGCTGCTGGCCATCCACAACCTCGATTCCTTCGCGCTGCAGGGCGAAGAGAACGGGCAACTCGATGATGTCGATTCCAACCGGCTCCTTGTGCAGCCCGCGCATTTCGAGCTCTACGCGGATCTTCCGGGCCACGTCCTCGGCGCGGCCGTGTTCGGGCGACATGGTGCCGCGCAGCATGGAAATGCCCGGGCGCGACCGCTCGCCAAGCCACGGGCAATGCAGCTGGTGGTGACGGGCAGCTGATCCAAAGTCCCACAGAATGGGTTCATCGTTTTGCGGAAGCAGCGTAAACCTGTTGGCCTTGTCCTGCGCCCATGTCCCGATGTGCGTTGCGGTCAGGTAGCGCACGTTGTTCATGTCGAAGCAGAGCAGCGCGCCCATATCGGACTTCGCAAGCAGGTCCTTTGCGCGCTTCAGCCTCTGGATGCGGAGACGATCGAAGTCGATGCGCTTCTCCCAGTCAACCGCCATGGTTCCATGAGTAGGCAATGCCATCTCACCGCTCCTTCCGGTCTCGCTACAGCACGGACTATTTGCCCACGCCGGTTTCAATGCCCGACATGCGCGCGAGAACGTCAAAGACGACTGCGAAATCGAGCTTTTCCCAGTTCATGCCCCGGGCAGCGGTCAAAAATTCGTTGGTGACCGCCGTGGTGGGCAAAGGGACGTCAAGCTTGCGGCCCAGTTCCATCGCAAGCAGCATGTCCTTTTGCATCATGTTCACGTCAAACCACGCCTCCGGAGGCTGTTCGAGAACGAACGGCCCGCGGTACTTCACCATCGGAGAAGCGATGGCACTGTTGCACAGCACGTCAACCGCTGTCTCCCGCCGGATTCCGCTCTTCTCCGCAAGCAAAACGCCTTCTGAAAACGCCAGCATCTGGACTGCAAGGCTGAGGTTGACCGCGATCTTCATCGAGAGCGCGAGCCCATTGCCGCCGACGTGAGTCACTTTGGGCCCGATGTCGAGCAGGATCGGCTTGAGCGCTTCAAACGCCTCGGCGCGCCCGCCGACCATGAGAGAAAGCTTCCCCTCCTGCAGCGTGATCACACTGCCGGATACGGGTGAATCCACCATGTCGGCGCCCGTGGCCCTCACTCTCTGGGCAATTTCGCGGCTCAGATCTGGGCTGATCGTACTGATGTCCACGAAGTATTTTCCCGGTGCCAGGCCGGCGATCAGCCCGTCTTCACCTTCTGCAACTTCCCGCAATGCGGCGCTGTTGGTGACCATCGCAAACACGACATCCGACGCTTCCGCTACCTCGCGAGGACTGCGCGCAAGTATTATTCCTTTTTCGACCAGCCACTGTGCCTTTGATTGCGTGCGGTTATAACCGGTGACCGTGTGCCCCTTGGACAATAGCCGCGCCGCCATCTGGCCGCCCATTGTCCCAAGGCCTATGAATCCAAGTTTCGCCATTCCCGTGCACCTTTCGTCGGTCAGGAAGTACGCGTCTTTCGCGATTTGCTCTTTGCTGTCCTGGCGGTGGCTGTGTCTTTGCGGATCTGTTCCATGTGCGCAATCATTGCCTTGCGAGCTTTGGCGGGATTGCGCTGTTCGATCGCCTTGAAAATGATTTTGTGATGGACCTGCCCTCGCGATGGCCCTCCGGGAGTTTCAAAAACTCCGAGACGCTCCTCTCGAAGAACGTCAACGATCGAGTCAAGCAAAGAGAGGATGAGCGGATTTCCGGCGGCCTCGGCCAGGGAAAGGTGAAAATCGAGGTCCGCCTCAATGTATGCCTCGGGGTCTCCCATGCTTCGATCCATCAGGTCCATGGCCTCGCGCATCATCGCCAACTGCTGCTTATCGATTCGGGCCGCCGCCAGGGCGGTGAATTCCGGTTCGAGTATCTCGCGCAGCTCCCTCACGAACCGCGCATGTTGCGGGTCGCCGTTCTTGACCAGCCACTGAAACGAATGCTTCGCGGATTGCGACTTGGCCGATGTCACAAAGGTACCGCGGCCGGAGTAGGCTTCGACCAGTCCCTTCTCGCACAGAGTCTTTACCGCCTCGCGCACCGCCGTCCGGCTCACGCCAAACTGCTGCGCGAGTTCTCGCTCAGCCGGGAGCTGATCGCCTGGCTTCAGCCTGCCTTCAGCAATCGATTCCTTGATCTGCGAAACTATTTGCTCGTACAGCCTCGCGGCTCGGACGATTTGGTACATAATTAGGAAATCCTCCCGCGACTACAGCGGTTGTGGGATCTGCTGATCGTCCTGATGTGCACGCTTCCTCTCCCCTGCTTGCCTTAAATGATCACTGAATCACCCGGGAAAGACTGGCGCTGTAGCGCGATGGTCCCAATGGTCTGATGGTTATACCACCGGTCCACTACGTTCTGCAATGTCAATTGCAATGGCTTAAATTGCTTGCACGGCGTCATCAGCAGAGGAATATCATGTTTCCCTTTAACCTGCTCTTAATCAATGGTATGGAGTGGATTGATAATCATGGGGCATTGTTTTCCCTTTCGCCCGCTTTTCAAAAAAAGATTCTCTTGACCGGGATTTTGATCAAGTGGTATAGCTGTCAGACCAGTTCTGAATGACGGGAGGTCGTCACTCAGTGAATCCACAGACGGCAATTTACCTCTGGGGCAAGAGATCAATTCAGTGCGCGGCGGTCGTCATATTAGCCACTCTTCTCAGCCCCTCGTTCGACAGGCCGGGTAACGCGCAATCCAACACCGGCCGCATCCTCGGAAAAGTCACCGACCAGACCGGAGCGGCAATCGCCGGAGCTTCTATCACGATCACCGACGTGGAACGCGGAACGACGCGCGCCCTGACAACCACGCAGGCAGGCGATTATGTGGCGTCGAATCTCGCTTCAGGTGTGTACAAGGTGAGAGTGGAATCGAAAGGGTTTGCGAGCGGCGAGCAAGACGGCGTTCATGTATCGGTCGCAACCGACGCGGAGATCGATTTCAACCTTCGGGCGGGCCAGGCTAGCGAAACTGTCGTCGTTACCGCGCAAGCGCCGCTCATCGACACGACGTCGTCGGCCCTGGGCGGGACGCTCAGCAATGAGGAGATCTCGAACCTTCCCCTCAACGGCCGCAACTACGAGAATCTCCTCCAGCTGCGCCCCGGCGTCATCCGCTATCCGGGCGGGGGATTTTCAACCACGAGCACCAACGGATTGCGCGCTGAGGACAACGCATACTTTGTCGATGGCCTCTTCAACAGCGAACCTTTTTCCGGGCAAAGCATCATCAACGGCGCCGGAATCGCGGGCGACTCGGCGACCATCCTCCCCGTTGACTCCATCCAGGAGTTCAACCTGATCATGAATCCGCCGGCGGAATATGGCTGGAAGCCCGGAGCCATGGTGAATGTCGCCCTCAAGTCCGGCACGAATACGCTGCACGGAACGGCATACGCATTTGGGCGCGAGACCGCAATGGACGCGCGCAATTATTTCAATACGGTCGCGTCAGGCCCCAAGAATCCCCGCAATCTCGAGCAGTACGGGGGGACAGCCGGAGGACCCATTCTCAGGGACCGGCTGTTTTTCTTTGGCGGATATGAGGGGCAGCAATACACGATCGACAGCATCAGCCAGCTTTCGACCCCGGCGACAGTTACGCTGGGTGGCGATCCTCTGAACAGCGTTCCCGATGCGATTGCCGGCGTCATGGCGGCGGGAATTACTCCCAGCGTCCCAAGCCTGAAGATCGGCGGATGCACACTGGGGCCGCCGATCAGCTGCGATGGAAGCGGCTTTCCCGCCAACAATGGGACCGGGCCGTTAGGTCCGACAACGATTGAGTTCGGACTTCCAAACGACGTGTCCGTAAACAACGCCGTCGCGAAGATCGATTACCAGATCAACCGGCAGCACTCGATTCACGGAGTCTATTTCTTCGGGAATAACAACGGTACCGTTTCAGACGCGAGCCAGTTGCAAGCCAAGTGGTTGACCCTGATTCATACTCGCGCGAAGGTTCTGGGGCTGAGCTGGACATGGATTCCAACGAACCGACTGATCAATGAAGCGCGATTCGGCTACAACACGCTTTACCAGCCCACCTACGTGAATGATCATGCCACCCCCGCTTCGAGTTATGGGCTGAACACCGGCGTGACGAACCCTCTCTACGGAGGATTGCCGCGTATCAACATCTCCGACTTTTATATCTTTCCCCAGGAGCTGGGCGGGTTCAACTGGCCCAAGGTGCAGGGGCCGGATACGCGATTCCAATTCATCGACCACATTTCGTACAACGTCGGCAAGCACGCTCTCAAGTTCGGCGGAGAATTGCACCACGACAGTTTCTCCGGAGGCGCGTATGGAGGCGTGCGCGGGCGGATCAAATTCGGCTCTGGAAACGACGCATTTCCCGGGGCCACTTCGCTCGAGGACTACTTCGCCGGAGTCCCGGCGTCCGCAAGCCAGCTTGTCGGCGATCCCACCAGGCACATTCACAACTGGGGCGTAGCCGGATTCGCGCAGGATGACTGGCTGATTGGCAGGAATCTCACCCTCAACCTTGGCCTCCGCTACGAGATGAACACCGTGGTCAAGGAGGAGCACGACCTCATGGGCAACTTCGACCCGACGCGCGGCCTGGTTCAGGTGGGTCAGGGCATCAGCTCCCCCTACAACGGCGACCACAACGGCTTTGCGCCGCGTTTGGGTTTCGCGTGGGATATCACGGGCAACAACCGGACAGTTCTGCGTGGCGGCGGCACCTTGATCTACGAGACCCTGAACTGGGAATCGTTTCTGGCGTTCAACAATTCCCTCGGCATCACGACCATTCCTACAGGAGCGCTCGGTGTCGGGCCGGGAGGAGCAGCGGGCACCGGGACAATTGCCGTGGGCACCGTCAACTTCAGCGGATCGGACCTGAACTGGAATGCGGGTTACAACTCCGGTCCTTCTACCGTGTTTCCGACGGGCACCATCAATTGCGGAGCGAATCCTTGCAGCATTCTGGGCACAGTGCGCGACCTGCGCACGCCGGAAGTCTTTAGTTGGAACGTAAATGTGCAGCACGCATTTACGAATAATTTGACTCTCGAGACGGTCTACGTCGGCTCGCACGGTTCCAAGCTGGTTGGCATTCACGACATCAATCAGAACGTGCCCTCGCTGGATGTTCTGGGCGATGAACAATCCGGCCGGCCTTTCAATGCCCAGTTCCCCTACCTGAGCTTCATCTATCAAATGGGGAATATCTATAAGTCGAATTACAACGGCCTGCAGATGACCCTCAACGCGCGCAACTACCACAACCTTAGTCTCGTCGCCGGTTACACATACTCCCATTCCCTGGATGATGTGGGCGCAAACTGGGATTTCGGAGCCGGGCTCGGCATACCGCAGGACAGCACTCACCCGGAGCGCGAGTACGCCAGCAGCGACTACGACATGCGCCACCGGTTCACGTTTTCTCCAACCTATGCGATCCCGGGAAGAGAGTCCTTTGCCCAGTTGCTCGAAGGCTGGCAAGTGACTTCGATTGTCAGCTTGTACGGCTCGCAGCCGTGGGGACCCATGGATGCCGGCAATGACTTGAGCCATACGGGCGAGGCTACTGACCGCTGGGATTTCTTCGGCAATCCGTCAGACTTCAAGGCGGGTGCCAGTCCGACGAACTATCTGGCGGGAAGCGATGCGGTCAACGATTCTCTGTGCTCGGCGCATGCGCGCGATCAGGGTTCGCTCTCGTCGGCGGGCTGCTACAGAATGAAGAACTCGGTGATGACGCCGCCCGCGCCCGGAACCTTCGGCCTCATGGGCCGGAACCTCTTCCGCGACTCCGGCTACAAGGACTGGGACTTCTCCGTGGACAAGATGTGGAAATGGCGTGAGCATTATGGGGCGCAGTTCCGGGCCGAGTTCTTCAACATCCTCAATCATCCCAGCTTCGCAAATCCGTACGGCGGCCAAAATGGCTGGGCCCACAACGATCCTTCTGTTCCCGGGCCCGGTGGATTCGGTTGCGGGTGCGCCACTCCGGACGTCGCGGCGTCCAACCCGCTCATCGGCTCAGGCACAAATCGCGCCGTTCAGTTGGGTCTCAAACTCTCCTTCTAGCGCGCAGCATCATTTGCTGAGGCTTCAGAATTACAAAACAGCCATGCGATGGAAAACAAGCACTGCCGGCGGGGTCTTGGGAATCTTGCTCCTTTGCATTTCAACAATTCAGTTCCTCACCGTTTCAGCCCTTGGCCAGGACCGCCCCGAACGGACCATCGAGGAAATCAAGGTCGAGGCAATCCATCGCGCGGAGATAGGCGCCTACCCGCTGATTGGCCTCGATCCAAATGACGTGCGCGAGGCTTTCCAGTCGATTCACACCCGCGACAAAGACGAGTGGGCCGCGGGATTCATGGGCGTCGCTGACCGGTACATGAATGAAGGGAAGCAGCTGCAGTCTTCCGACCCTAAAAAAGCCGATCTCGATTTCATTCGCGCCTGGCACCTTTACTCGTTCGGCAAATGGCCCAGCGAGGGCGCATCCCCCAAGAAGAAGAACTCCTACGCCAAGTCGATTGAGGCCTTTCTCGCGCATGCCAGAATGATGGATCCGCCTCTTGAAGTCGTGCACATTCCCTTTGAGGGCAAGGAAATCATCGGCTACATGCGCCTTCCCAAAGGCGCCACGGGGCCGGTCCCAATTGTGCTCGCAGTCAACGGTCTCGACAGTCGCAAGGAAGATCTGGCAGAGAGTTTCGGCGCAATCCTGCCGCTTGGCATAGGGTTCATCGCCGTCGACGGGCCGGGAACGGGGCAGTCGCCCATCAAGGCCAGCCCCACAGCCGATCGCATGCTGTCTCGTGTTCTCGACTATCTCGAAACCCGGCCGGACGTGGACAAATCGCGCATCGCGATGCACGGGGTGAGTTGGGGAGCCTATTGGGCCACCAGGATGTCGATCAATGAAAAGGCTCGCTTGAAAGCCGTCAGCGTTCAATCCCCGCCCACCGACATCTTCTTCCAGAAAGACTTTGTGTTGAAGTCGCTTCTCGGAAATCGCGAGTACCTCTTCGATCAGGTGCCCGCGATCATGGCGATCTTCGATAACGTAACTACGATCGACCAGGTTGTGGACGAGTTTGGGAAGATGTCGCTCGTGAATCAACACCTGCTGGGAAAGCCCACCACTCCCATGCTTGTCATTGCCGGCGCCCGCGACACGCAGGTGCCCATCTCGGATATCTACGAACTCCTCAACTGCGGGGATGTCCCGAAAGACGCTTGGATCAACCCGCAAGGCGGCCACCTTGGTCGTCAGGCCGGGGTGTGGCCCGATCCGCGAATTTTCAAGGAAGTCATCCTCCCGTGGCTTTCCAGGACCCTCATGTAGGGCATTAAGCACTCTGACTCAACGATGCAGGTGACTTCTTACGCATGGTGTATGGAGCATCATGATGCTCCATATATGTTCCGCGTGTCCGGAGATCGAGGAGCCGGCGGTAATTTGGATCGTGGAAGGGCGATCATCTTTGGTCTGACAGCATGGGCGCCGTTCGGGCATTATTGAGACCCCCCGGCCACCAGTTCCAATCGCCTGCAATGCGCAGGAGAGCGGGGCCGATCACAATACGCACGAGGGTCGCGTCAATCAACACGGCGACCGCCAGCGTAAAGCCGATCATCTTAACCACCAGGAAATCGCCGAAGGTAAAAGCCGCAAACACTACGATCATGATTGCCGCGGCGCTTGTGATCAGTCCTGCGGTCCTGGCCAGGCCCTCCGGGATCGCATCCGCTTCGCTCAGCCCACTCTTCCTTGCTTCAAGCACGCGGGCAACGAGAAATACTTCGTAGTCCATGCTCAGTCCAAAGACGATGGCAAATGTGACGATCGGAACAAGGGGGAACACGCTCCCCGTTCCTCCTGGAACCCCCAGCATCCCGCTTCCGTGTCCGTCCTGGAAGACCAGAACCAATGCTCCGATGGAGGCGGCTACTGAAAGCAGGTTCAGGCCGATCGCCTTGACGGCGGCGAAGATCGACCGGAACCCGACCAGCAGCGCCAGCAGAGTTCCTCCCACCACCAGTGCCGTTACCCCCGGAAAGCGATTGATTACAATCGTCTCGTAGTCGGCGTTGAGTGCCGGGATGCCTCCGATGAGAAGCGATGCGCCGGGTACTCCAGTGAGCGCCGGCCCACCCGTCTTTCTGAGCTCGCGAACCCAGTTGACCTGCCCGCGCAGGGAGACTGAGGTCGCGGGCACCACCTCAAGCAGCGCCGCCCGTCCGTCACTGCTCAGAAATGTTCGACGCGTCTCGCGCGAGAGGTTATCGAGGGAGGACCGGTTGCCCTCCGCAATCGTGGTAATCGAAATCACACGGGCGCAGCGCGGATCACTAGCAAGTTTCTTGTTGAGACGGTCAACCGCATTCCATCCTGCGTCTGTTCGCGCGATGGAATCCTGCGGGAGTTCAACGATCATACGCAGGGATTCAACTACGCCGGAGCGATCCATCCGCTCGAGCGCGTTGAGCGCCTCGACCGATTCTGCCGCCTGCGGAAGCCAATTGACGCGAGGGACGCTGGTATCGAGCCGCCTGACCTGCCATGCAAGGAGAAGCAGAGGGATGCCCGCCAGAAAGAGCGCCAGCGAGGGATGCGCGACGATCAACTTTCCCCATCGCCGCCAGCGATTTCCCGTGAGCGCGGCCCGCCGCTCATCCAGCGCCGGAGTAAATGGCAGCTTGCCGATATCAATCCGCGGACCGAGCCATGCAAGCACTGCCGGAACGAGAGTATTGGTGAGCAAGGCGCTCAGTCCAGCCACCAGGATTCCCGCAATGCCGATGGAACGGATTTCGCTGATGGGAACGGTCAACAGGGCGACGAATCCAACGGCAACGGTAGAAGCCGAGATCAAGAGCGTGTGACCGGCCTTGCGCGCCGCGATGACCGCCGCTCCAGGGCCGTTGTTTCCGGCGGCAATCGCCTCGCGGAACCGGCTGATCATAAGAAGCGCGTAGTCAATTCCCAGGCCAAGGCCGAGCATGGTGGCCAGATTCTAGACCAGAATGGACAGGTGCCAGCGTTCGGCGAGAAATCCGGTGATTGCCATGGTGGTGGCGATGGCAAGCTGGCCGATTGCGAGGGGAATCAGGGCCGCGATGAAGCTGCCGAAAGCCACCAGCAGAAGCGCTAGAGTCGCAGGGATCACCAGGCTCTCGCTGCGATGCACTTCATCGGCACTTGCTTTGCGAATGTCGAAATTCAGCGGGATCTCGCCTGTGAGTTCGATGTTCACAGCCGGATACCGGCCGCGCAGTTGGCTCTTAAGCGAGCTTGCAAGCTGGTGGAGCTTTGGAACGAGCGACTCCACGGGACCGTCGGCGGAGGCCAGTCCGACGAGAACAAATGTTCCGCCGCCCCTGCCCAGAAAGATGGGATCGCGCAAATCGATGTAGGAGACGACTCCTGAGACGCCGGACTCCTCTTTCAGCCTCGACTCGATGGTCTCCAACGCCTGGCCGCCTTCGTCCGAATCAGCGGGCGGAAGCCCCTGGACGACAAGTGCAACCCGGTCGACGAATGGCGACCGGAAGCGAGTGTCCAGTTCCTGGCGGACGGTTGCGGCCTGGCTTCCCTCGACACGTGTGGCGGTCTCGAGATGGCGCTCGGCGTGAAACGAGAAGGGCAAAAGCGCAAGGACTGCCGCAAGGACGACTCCCGAGACCCAGAAACGGCGTATGCGCATGGCACTTATCATGTCACACGAGATCGCCGCCTTGTGAACTCGCGGGATGCTCGGACGGACCGTGGAAGCCCTGACAAGTGGTTTCGCCGGTGCGGAATCATGACGGCGGCGCTTCGGATTGGGAGTATACACTTGCGCTGGACGCGCCGATTTCGTTATCCACATCAACCAGGCTTTCCTTCGGTGAAGGAGAACCCATTCGCGCTTTCCTGTTGCTCGGCTTGCTTGCCGCTATCCAACCCGGGACTGACCCTCGCGCCGGCACATGGGTTCTTGCCTCCGCCCAATCTAGCCTTGACCCTCCGAACCGGCTCACTCTCACGCCGATCCACAACGCCGTGCATGTTGTCATGAGCGGCGAAAACCACATTGATTTCACTGCGAACCCGAACGGGCGCAGATCGCCCGCTCCGGGCAACCTGGCATTCGATCAGATCGAGTTGCACAGGATTGATAAGAAACAGGCGGAAGTCAAAGAGGAGAAGAATGGAGCAGTTGTCGCGACGATCCGCGAAAAGCTTTCGGCCGATGGTAATGAGCTGACGAGCACGACCGCGACCAAAAATCACCCCGATCAGATCACAGTGTGGACCCGAAGCGGGGGAGCCAGGGTCGCCAAAGACCCATTCGCCGGCGAGTGGACGGAGGACCTGAGCAAGAGCCGCCTCCGTAAAGGGCTCGTGCTCAAGATCGAGACGAACGGAAGCGGCGCGACTCATTTTCTGGGTGACTTCAGCTATACCGCTCGTTTTGACGGGAAGCAGTATGATCTCCAGAACTCGCGCAATGACACGGTGGCGCTTGAACTTGTCGATCCGCACACGGTGGATTCGATATACCGGCGTGACGATCAGGTAACCGAGAAAGACAGGTGGGTGGTCTCCGCGGACGGACGGGAGTTGACGGTCACTACGACGGGCACGCTCGAGACCGGCCAGCGGGTTACCGAGAGACTTCTCTTCAAGAGGCAGTAGCCGGCAAGACGTCCGGGTAGTTCAGGAGACTGCCGGCCGGCGCCGCGAAGTGCATCTCACGCGGCGCGATCGAAATGATCCCCTTGCGATACATGAATTTCAAGATGCCGTTGACCGTGTCTTCAAGGGACGGGTCCAGCTGGCCCAATACAGAGGCATCGCGCGCCGCCTGGTAGGTCGAACTGTCGTACCGCTTGAACTCCATTGCCGAGATGTTGTCCACCGAGCCCACTAGAAAATCCAGGAGCGGGAAGAGAAGATCTTCCTTCCGGCATCTGCGCACCAGCTCAGGGACGAAGTTGGGCAGGCTGAATATCTCGAACTGCCGGCCAGTCGCCTTGGTGATCAGTCCGGTGATATCCATCATGTTCGAATATTCGTCCCGCACGACGTGGAATGTCTGATTCGCCGTGCCTGGCGTGGTGGAGATCGCAACGATGTTGTTGGCAACGATGTCTGCCGGCACAAAGCTTACCTGGTTGAGCGTATCGACGCCGATGCCGTGGTTCACCATGAATGCCACCAGGCGAACCGCAATATCAAAATTGTTTCCGCCTCCATCGACGGAGGGGCTCACGAGAGCGGGCCGGAAGATCCGCGCGGAGAGACCGCGGCTACGCGCGTCGAAGACAACCTGTTCGGCGACCCATTTTGACTGGCTATAGCCGAAATCCAGAAGCTCCATATTCTTGTTTTGGTCGGTCTCATACAGGACGGATTTCACGGCCCAGCCAAAGATGAAGGTGGTCGAGACATAGTTGAATTCCTTGGGCCTTCCTTCGAAGCCCAGGCGCACGACTTCGTTCGTTCCAATTACATTCGCATCGCGCATGCGGTCGTAATTGAACAGGTAATTTACTGTCGCGCCGTTGTGGAAGATCGCGTCAATTTCATTTGCGAGGTAGTCCCACGTCCTGGGGGTTAGGCCGAGGCTTGGCTGACCAAGATCGCCGCAAACAGGAATCACGCGGGCCTCGAACATCGCCATGAGCCGCGAATCGCAGGAGCCCATGGACTCCATGGCAGCCCGCAGCCTTTGCATGCCCTGCTTTGCGTTGGAAGACCTGACGAGAACGTGAACCCTGGCGTGGGTCTGTTCGAGCAGGCTCCTGATCAGGAACGGCCCAATGAAGCCTGTGCCTCCGGTGAGGAGCACATGATTCAGAACCGGGATCTTCGCCACGGGTGAAGGCACTGGCGGCTCAAAGATGAGCTTGCGGTCCTGGTTCATCAGCTTTTTCTCCGCGGCGCTCTGCTCCGCGCGGAAAGCCGCAAGGGCGTGACGCAGGTGAATTACGGCCGCTTCGGGAGCTCTCTCGAGTTGTTCGGCAAGCGCAAACAACTCGGCTACGCTCACACGCTGAACGACCCCGATATCCACCTGCCGCGCCAGCATCTCGGCACCTTTTTCCTTGAGAAGCTCTTTAAGCTCGTGCATGAAGACAACAAGATCCAGCGAATCCAGGCCGGCTTCGATGAGGTTGTACGGTTCGTGGCCGGTCAGGTTGTACCTGGCCTTCAATTGGGCGAAGGGCGTGTGCACTTCGGGACCCGGCGCGGCGCCCGTCGCATCCTTCTCGGTCGAAAAGTCGGTGAGGACGGTGAATTGACCGTCGAGCCACATCTGCTTGGTCTTGTGGCGCATGATCTTGCCGGAGCTGGTTCGCGGAATCGCGCGTGGAGCGATGAGCAAAATCATCGCTACTTCAACGTTCAGGTAGTTCCGGACGGCGGTGGCAATCTTTCGAGCGTCAGGCAGCGCCCTGGGGTTTTTTACTTCGGCAACGATCGCCAAACCAGGCTCGCAGTCTTCCTGGATCTGGAAGGCGACAACGCAATTGTGGCGGATCAGGCCGGATGCCTTCTCGACAACGTTCTCTATATCCTGTGGGTAGTAGTTCTGGCCGCGCAGAATAATCATGTCCTTGATGCGGCCACAGATGTAAAGTTCGTCGTTGTGGAAGAACCCCATGTCGCCGGTCCGCAGAAAGCCGTCGTCATAGGGCGTGTCATCCACCAGCCGCGCGCGAAACTGCTTAAGGGTGAGTTCGGCGTTGTTCCAATAGCCGCGGCATTTGCCGCTTCCTGAAAGCCAGATCTCACCGATGCGCCCCGGCTTTAGTGCGAAGTGCCCTTCAGGGTCCACAATCCTGACGTGTAGCCCGGCGAGCGGTACACCGCAACTGACAATCTGCGTGGAGCCATCGATTTCGGAGACTTCGGTGGTAATGCTGGCCTTGCCCATAGCCAGGGCACGCTTGTTGACGGAAGCGATGTGCCGGCCGCCCAACGAAACCGCAAGAGTATTTTCGGCCAGCCCGTAGGCGACACAGAAACTCTCCGACTTGAGTCCGTAGGGCTGGAACGCCTCCAGGAACCGGGTATACGTATCCGGTTTCACTGGCTCCGCGGCGCACATCAAGACCCGCAGCGAGCTCAGATCGCAATTCTCAAGGCTGTCCTTCGACAGCCTTCCGGCCCGCAGGCAATAGTCGTATGCGAAGTTCGGGGCGGCAGTCGCCGTGGCCCGGTAGGTGGTGATGGCGTCAAACCAGAGGATCGGCCGCTGAATGAAGTCCATGGGAGCGAACCCGTAGGTTGTGCCCCCTTTCAGTGCCGGGTAAAGGTAGCAACCGATCAGGCCCATATCATGATACTGCGGAAGCCACGAAACAACGACCGGTGCCGGATGATCGATGACGAGATCGTAAGTGCTCAGGATATTTTCGTGAGTTACGATCACGCCCTTCGGCTCCATTGTCGAGCCGGACGTGTACTGGAGAAACAGAATTTCCGAGGGCTCGAAATCCGTTTGGTTCGGAATCGTATCCACGAAGCTCTCGGTGGTAATCCACGGAAGGCTTGAGATGTAATCCACGTCTACGCCGGACGCCGACACTCCGCTCCTGGCTAGATTCGTCTTGAGCGAGGCGTGATGGTCCTGGCATGTCAGGATCGCTGCCGCGTCGCAATCCTTCGCGATGTGCACCATTTTGTAGAGGGCGCTCTGGAAGCCCCGCGAACTGGGAGGATAGACCGGCACCGGAATCAGTCCAGCGCGCACGCACCCGAAAAAGGCGCAGATCATTTCGAGCCCCGGCGGGTAGACGAGCAGCAGACGGTCACCCGCCGCAAAACGCCCTTCTTTCCTTAAATGACCGGCAATTGCTTTCGTTCGACGCCGAAACGTCGCGTAAGTGTAGCTTTCGGTCGTGTCGCCGTTTACATCAAGAAACGAATAAAGAAGCCGGCTGGGGTGCTCGTCCGCAAGCGTGTCCAGGTGGTCCAACAAGGACTCCATCATGAATTAGTGACCCTCCGAGGCTGAATCGACCCAGCAGGAATGCAATATAGCGATTTGCCTTCACGATGCGGCGACATAATGAATCCCCAAAAAAGAGCGGCCTGAATTGAGGCTTTCCGCGAAAGTCTTCGCGAAGTCTTTTCAAAGCATGGGCGTAGTTCGATCCACTCGTGAGGGGAAGTCCCACTTCGCCTTCGAAGTATCCGGATGCCTTGCAGAGTTCCGCAGGCTTTCGCCAGCCCATGCAAGGGGGGTCCATCTCTTACGCTTCATCGGTGGAACCATGTTACCAAAGCATTACAGGAATGCCATCCCCAATCGTGCGGGAGCCGAACTCTATCTTTGGGCGCCGGACCCATTCGTCCTTTATTGCTATTCCGCGCCCTTCATAGGCAAAATAGGCAGAGAGGCACAAATTCCCCTGTGAAATCTGCTCCGGCGGATCCGATGGGCGGAGTGTGCGGTGCTCAACCGGGATGACGGGAGGCGCAGGTGGCATTCGAACCTGAACGGGTGATCACCGAGGAGCCCACCGTGGTCGATCTCGTGCCTTCTGAACCCACGTCACGTCAATCGATCGAATCGGCCGAAACAGCCTCATTCCCCAAGGTCTTACGCCGCCGCCTGGAAGGGTTTTTCGCCGACCAGCAGATCTCGCCGAAAGCCGACGCCATGATGTGGGCCAAGGTCGCGATCGGCCTGGTCGTCCTCGCGGGCAGCTGGATTGCCTTGTATATTGTCCGGACCGGTCCGTGGGCTTATTTCGTCCTCTACCTTTCAGGCGGCCTCGCGCAGACATTCCTCTTGCTGAATATTGCCCACGACAGCAATCACAATGCCGTGTCGTCGCGGCCGTTCGTGAACAAGACCCTGAACTATGTCTTCGACCTTTGCGGCATCAACTCGTACATGTGGCGCATCCTCCACCATCGCGGCCACCACTCCTGCATCAATCTCCAGGGCGAAGATGACGCGATTTCGGGGCGCGGCATCTTTAGATTTACGCCCCACGAATCCCGAACGTCGTGGCACCGGCTCCAGCACATCTATGCGTTGTTCGTTTACGCGTTGTTTTCCGTCGACTATGTGTTCGTCCGGGACTTTCAGTGCTTTTTCTTCCCGACGCACGAATACCTCAGGCGCACGCGGCACCCGTTGAGTGAATATGCCATCCTCTTCGCCGGCAAAGCTTTCTACCTCACGTACATGCTTGTCCTGCCGGTTCTCGTGCTGGGGAAATCGGTCCTTCTGGTCGTGGGCGCGTTTCTTCTGGTTCATCTGGTCGTCGGCCTGACCGTGACGCTCGTCTTCCAGACCACCCACACCATTGACACCACCTACTTTCCCTCCGGCCGCGGCGAGTTCGAGAATGGCGTTTATCACATCTTCGCAACCACGGCCGACTACGCGACTGAAAACCCGATTGTCAGCTGGCTCGCCGGCGGGTTGAACCATCACATCGTCCATCATCTTTGTCCATACGTGTGCCACACTCACTACCCCCGGTTGACCCGGATTGTCAGGGATACCGCCGCAGAGTTCGGGGTTCCTTACCGGCAACATCCCACCATGGCCGGCGCGATCCGGCATCATCTGATACTTTTGAAAAAACTCGGAAATGAAGACTGAATCCGGGCGTGACATCGCCGTGCACGCATCGGCCTTGCGCCTCTTCGAAGCGATATGAATCCTCCCACGCTTACCGGCACGTATCATGATGGACGGCCATGACCTTGTCCTCATCCATACCCGCTGTCTCCAGATTGCGATGTTTTGCGGATTCCCCCGCAATGGCCGGCAATCCCGCTGCGGTGTTGTCGAAGTACCACGAAGCCTTCGGTGACACCTTCAGGTTCTATCTCGGCGGTCTCAAGGAGGCGATCGTTACGATCGATCCTGCTGTCATTCAGCACGTGCTCAAGACCAACGCGGAGAACTACCAGAAATCCGAGATCCAGGTAAAGCGGATGGGGCACTTTCTGGGGAAGGGCCTCCTTACAACGCACGGCGAAGCATGGCGCACTCAGCGGCGCCTCATCCAGACGGGTTTCAAAGACCTCACTATGCTGTCTTCGATCATGCAGGACTCCCTCGCCGAGTCGCTGCGAGACTTCGACCGGGAGACCCGTGCCGGCCCCGTCAATGTCTACTCCCACCTGATGAAGATGACCTTCGCGATGGTCGCCCGTTCCCTGTTTGGCGCACGGCTCAAGGACGAAGACATCGACCTTGTCAGCCATACCATCTGCACCGTCCAGGAGTTCATCGTTCGGCAGACGCTGCAACCCTATCTGAACCCCTGGTTTGCCTTTTCGGGCGAATTGCGCAAACACGAAGAGATGCGCTCGCGCGCCGATGCCGTTCTGCTTGAATACATCAGGAAACGGCGCCATGAGCCGCCCGGCCACGACCTGCTGCAAACCTTGATGGATGCGCGTTACAGCGATGGCGAAGGCATGAGCGATGAACTCGTCCTCAGCGAAAGCATGCAACTGCTTGTAGCCGGGCATGAAACATCGTCGAATGCGCTGTCGTGGATTCTCTACCTTTTGAGCACGCATCCGGATTGTCTCGAAAATGTGCGGCGGGAATTCTATTCCGTGCTGGGCGAAGCGCCTCTGAGCTACGCCGACGTTCTGAAGTTTGAATTCACTACGCAGGTGATCCACGAGGCCCTTCGCCTCTACCCGCCGTTCTGGATGATTGACCGCATGGCCGTCGCGGATGATCAGGTCGGCAATATGGTCATACCTCGCGGCTCGACGGTAATCGTCTACGTATACGGGGCGCACCACGCCTCGCGCTTCTGGCAGAACCCCGAGGAATTCGATCCTGCGCGCTTCACCAAAGAGGAGATGAAAGAGCGCACGCCGTTCACCTTTCTCCCCTTCGGGGGCGGGCCGCGCGTCTGCATCGGCCAGCACTATGCGATGCTTCAGATCCTCATGATCTTGAGCGAGCTGATAAGGCGATACGAATTCGAGTTGGTTCCCGGCCAGACGATCGAGCCTCGTCCGATGGTCATCCTGCGGCCGAAGCACGGAATCCGAATGACCTTCACCAACGCCAGAGCACCCCTCTCCATCGAGCAAAACGCGGCTGTGAACTGACCCTGAGATAGAAACACGAGACAGCCCCATTGGAGGGCCATTGGCGTCTCCAAATGTGTGGCTTCACGCTCCTTGTGGAATTCGTAAAGACAAGCCGGCAAGTGATCAGGTTTCCTGGTAAGCACAACTGCATTCGCCTTTGCCGTCGCGGTCCGGCACACCCGCCGCACACCGGTTTGTCCTCACGTGACATCTGGCGCGGCGCATACTGCCGAATCTGATGGCCTGTCAGTCCACGGGGAGCGAAACGGCGATAAACCTGAATGCCCTGAAATCTGAAAAGCCCTTTTTCTCAGAGGTAAGAATCGCGTTAAATTCCGAGTCCGGCCGCTAGGTTGTGTTTGAACATCTGGCCGATGCGAATGTATTTGGCGAGCATCGCCGGCGACTCATTGCCGGTCTGACACATAACGTCGCGTTCATTGACGCAGTTGATCTCCGCGTGGGCGACGCAACCGGCCCGGAGACTGTGGCCCGCGATTGGCTTGGTCTTCACGCCGGCATGCCCCGCCACTTGTTTGAGGATTTCTCCGATCGAATCCTTGTGCAGCCCGCGCTGCGCAGCACGGCCGAAACGTTTGAAGTCGCGCGAGAGAGCACGGACTTCGGCCCTGCGATTTCTTGAGGGAGTCAATGAGTGCGTCATCGCCAATGCACTCATCGAGCAGATTAGTATTGAGACGTCGGCTCGTGAGAAGTAGTCGTATTCCACACAGGGAACCCAGTGAAGGACGGCGGGGATCGTTCAGGTGTCGATGATTTTGTAGCGGTCAAAGCACCCGAGACCCACACGATTCAATAGGATCGGGCCATATCGCGCCAAACCATTCAATCGAAATCAGTTATTTTCACTCGATTTCAATAGGCTTCAATAAATCGTTTAACCTGCTTTGGGAGCAGAGGGTCGGGGGTTCGAATCCCTCCGCCCCGACCAACATAAACCATAGATATTTCAAGCCATAAGGTCGGTCCTGGCCACGCATCTGCCTTTTACCGCGACATGAGTGTCGATGATCTTGTAGCTGTCGAAGCTTCGGAGCATTTCCTGATCAAGATCGACAAGAATCAATTGCAATTCCCAAGTGTTTCCGCTCAGAACGGATAATGCCGAGTCCCGGTCTGCACAGTAATCCACCGCTTCACCGTAAACTCATCCACGGCCGCTCTTCCACCAAACCTTCCGTATCCTGATGCCTTGACGCCGCCAAACGGCATTTGCGGCTCGTCGTGGACCGTTGGTCCATTGATGTGGCAGATTCCGGAATCCACCCGCCTCGCGATCTCGAGCGCTCGCGCGATGTCCCTGCTGAAGACAGCTGCTGATAGCCCAAACTCCGTGTCGTTGGCGATTCGCAGTGCCTCCTCATCATTATCGACGCGCACAATCGTCACGACGGGCCCAAACGACTCTTCTCCATACAAGCGCATCGCGGGTGTGACATGATCCACAACCGTCGCCTCCATCAGGGTTCCTTCACGTTTGCCTCCCACTGAAACCTTCGCTCCTTTCTGCACGGCATCGCTCACGAGTTCTGAAACCCGACATGCCGCCCTTTCATCGACGATTGATCCCAGCACCGTGGGACCCGCAGACGGATCCTGCAGCGGCAGCGTGGCGGCCTTCGCTGAGAGCCGACGCACAAACTCGTCCGCGATCTTGCGATCTACGACTACGCGTTCCGTCGACATGCAGATCTGTCCCTGGTTCAGAAATGCGCCGAAAGCCGTGGCGTCAACGGCCGCATCGATGTCGGCATCTTCAAGCACGATCAATGGCGCCTTGCCTCCCAATTCCAGCAGAACGGGCTTCAGATTCCTGCCCGCGCGTTCCGCCACGATGCGACCCACCTTGGTCGAGCCCGTGAAGTTGATGTGCCGCACCAGCGGATGATCGATCAGCGCGCCCACGACTTCTGCCGCGTCTGCCGGATCGTTCGTCAGCACGTTGATTACGCCATCCGGGATCTCCGCTTCTTGAAGCGCTGTGCCGATCAGCCGATGAACCGCGGGGCACATTTCCGAAGCTTTGAAAACCACCGTGTTCCCGCACGCCAGTGGCATCGCCATCGCACGCACGCCCAGTATCACGGGCGCATTCCAGGGAGCGATTCCGACACAGACGCCCAGCGGCTGCCGGATCGCCATTGCAAGATTGTCCGGCACGTCGGTTGGAATCACCTCGCCTGCAATCTGTGTCGTCATAGACGCTGCTTCGCGCAGCATCGCCGCCCCAATCGCGACATTGAAGCCGGCCCATCCCTCGGTCGCGCCTGTTTCCGCGATCATGCAGCGCACAAAATCGGCCGTGCGCGCGAGAAGAACTTCGGCCGCGTGGAGCAGAAGTTCGCGGCGCTTACCTGGCCCGGTAGTCGCCCACGCCGGAGCCGCCTCGGCAGCAGTATGAACGGCGGCATCAATATCCGAAGCGCCGGCAGCCGCGGCGCGCGTCGCCGGCGATTTCTTCACCGGGTCAATCCGCTCAAACCAACGCCCGCTGCTTGCCGGCACTGACCTGCCGCCAATTAGAAGTGAAACCTCGTTCATCCCTCTCTCCCTTCGCTCCCCTTATCTCGACCAGCAGTGACTCCAACCGTGATCAGCGCATCCAGCGCCACCGCTCCCTGCCCCTTGGGATACACCACAACAGGATTGATATCGATGCTCTCAATTCCCGGTGCGGACCGCAGCAGCTGACTCACTGCGTGCACTATCTTTGCTGCGGCCTCGATGTCCACGGCAGGCGACCCGCGAAATCCTCGCAGCAGCTTCCCGCACTTCAGCCTGTTCAATTCGCTCACGATCTCTTCGCACGAAAGATCGGGTGGCATCAGTCGAAAGTCCCCGATCGCCTCTGCAAGCACCCCTCCGAAGCCCGCAAGCAACACGGGCCCCCACGCCGAATCGTTGCGCGCTCCGACAATCAGCTCAACGCCGCTTTCTCCCATGCGCTCCACCAGAACGCCGTCGAGCGCCAGTTCTGCGCACTGACGCGCAATGTTGCCGTGAACGGTCTCCCATGCAGCTGAAAGATCCTTCTCCGACTCGATCCCGAGCAGCACTCCGCCCGCGTCGCTCTTGTGCGGCAGGTCCGCACACTGCGCCTTGAGCGCCACCGGGTACCCGATTTCGCGCGCAATCAGAATTGCCTCATCAAGGCTCCGCGCCAGCCGTCCCTCGGGAATCGGAATCCCAAAATTTGCCAGGGCAGCTTTGCTCTTGTACTCGGGCAGAACGCCCGGTTTAAGTTTCTGCGTAGACCGCTCAACATCATTGATCGTGCCCGAAGCGCCGGCGATCGAGCCCAACGCCGTCACCCGCGCGAGAGCCCGAAGCGCCCTTTCCGGCGATGGGAAGCAAGCCACTCCAAGCTCCCGAAGCTCCTCGATCTCCGGCGCATCGAACGGCGCTCCTTCGTCCAATGCCGCAAAGATTACCGGCTTCGTCGGTTTCAGCGTCTTCACCGCATCCAGAATCGGCGGGAGCTTCAGCGCCGTCGTGCCGGGCTCCGTCAAAATGATTCCCAGCACGACGCTCCCAAAACCGTCATCTTCCAGAACCGGAGGCAAGGTCCTGCGGTACAACTCCGGATCCACAAGCCCCTGCGCGGTCAGATCAAGCGGATTCGAAGCCGGGATGAACGCCGGCAACGCCGCTCTGAGCGCCTGCTCGGTAACAGGCGACAACTTCGGCAGTTCGAGACCGGTGCTCTCGCACAAATCCAGGGCCAATGCTTTGAACGCACCAGACTCAGTGAATACCGCCGCGCCCGCCCGCGGAACCTCTCCGCACCGCACGAGGATTTGCGTCACGTCTACGAGTTCCTCCATGCTCTCCACAAGGATCACGCCAGCGTGCCGCACCAGAGTCTGCATTACTTCGTAGTCGCCGGCAATTGCACCCGTGTGCGTCACCGCCGAAGCCCGCGCTGCTCCGCTCTTTCCCGGATGGAGCAGGGCAATGAACTGTCCATTCCTGCGCGCTCTTCGCGCCAGTTCCAGGAACCGCCGTGGGCTTCGGAATTGTTCCACCACCAGGGCCAGAGCGCGCGTGCGCTCATCCCCAATCAGGTGCTCAATAAAATCCTCAACCCCCGCCGCCGCTTCATTGCCTGTCGTAATCGAATAAGTCAGCGCAATCCGATGATGCCGCATGTTCACGGCCACCACCGCTGCAAGCGCGCCGCTCTGCGAAATAATCGCTGCTCCCGCTCGCTCCTTTGCCTGTTGCAGCGGAGTCACCACAAATGTGAGCGGAATCGCATCGACAAAGTTCACTGTCCCCAGGCAATTCGGACCCACCAGTAACATTGCGTGCTCGCGCGCGATCGTTGCCAGTTCGCGTTGTGCCGCTTTGCCGGCTTCCCCGCTCTCGGCAAATCCTGCAGAAAATACGATCAAGCTCCTCACGCCCTTCCGCCCGCAGGCTCGGGCGGATTCCACCACCGCCGCGCCAGGAACCGCCAGCACCGCGCAATCGATTCCGTCCGGCAATTCGTCAATCGACCCCAGGCTGGCCCGCCCGCGAATCACCGGCCGTTTCGGATTCACGAGAAAAAGTTCGCCCGAATATCCGGAATTCTCCAGATTCACGAGAACGCATTCCCCAAGCGATCCGGGCGTAGCCGAAGCGCCCACAAGCACAAGCGAGCGCGGCCGCAACAGTCGGTCGAACTGCGCCTTCGTCCAGTTCGTCTTTTCAGCCTCAACGACCTCTTTCTCTTCGAGACTCATCGGCGATAGCTCTCGAGCCCGGGCTTGATGCTCTTCTCGTCCAGAAACTGCTTCAGCCCCTGCTCCCGTCCGTGTTCCGGATCGCGCAATTGTGACTGGTCAAACTTCGCATAGAGATAATCCTCGCTCTGCTCCCACGTCAGCTCGCGGCAGCGCTTGAATCCGTGCTTCGCCGCCCGAAGGCTCACCGGGTTCTTCGCTGCCAGCTTGTTCGCCAACGCAATAGTCTCCTCTCGCAGCTTCTCCGGCGGAACCGCCCGGTTCACCAGCCCCATCTCCGCCGCCTGCTTTCCCGTAAATGTCTCGCCGGTCATGATGTACTCCAGCGCCTTCCTCTGACCTATCGTGTCCGCGAGCGCCTTGCTCACCAAGTTGCCCGGCGGAATGCCCCAGTTAATTTCCGACAATCCAAACACCGCATTTTCCGCCGCAATCGCAAGGTCGCACGCCACCAGCGGCGAAAACCCTCCGCCGAAGCACCATCCGTTCACCATCGCGATCGTCGGTTTCGCATACATGCGCAGCAGCTTCCACTGCCAAGTCGAAGCATCGCGGCGAACCTTCTCCTGCACAATCTCCGGCGCCTGGTCCACCTCGCGGAAATACTCCTTGAGATCCATCCCCGCGGTCCAGGACTCGCCCGCGCCCGTCAACACCAGCACTTTCATTTCGTCGTCGAGCTCGAGCGCCTCCAGCACCTCGCGCATCTCTCGATTCATCGTCGGGTTCATCGCGTTGCGCTTCTCCGGCCGGTTCAGAATCACCCACCCGATACCCGCTTCGATCTCCACGCGGACCGTCGTCCAGCGGCCTTCATAATTCGGCATGCTGCACATCCTTTCCCCATCCCTGTGTGGCCTTCTCCGCGTTCATTGGAGCGGCAATCCGACGTAGTTCTCCGCAAGCGAAGTCGCCGCAGCGCGCGAACTCGTCACGTAATCCAGCTCGGCAAGTTGCCGCTTGTGATCGAACGCGGATTCGTCTTCAAAGCGGTGAAGAAGAGTCGTCATCCACCATGAAAACCGCTGCGCTCGCCAGACCCTCGCCAGGCATGTCGCCGAGTAAGTCCGCAGCTTCTCATCGCTGTTCTTCGCAAACCGCGCTGAGAGCGCCTCGGCCAGGTAGTACACGTCCGCCATTGCAAGGTTCATCCCCTTCGCTCCGGTAGGCGGCACCACGTGCGCCGCATCGCCCGCGAGGAACAGCCGCCCGTGCTGGAGCGGTTCTGCAACGAAACTCCGCATTCCCGTCACGCCTTTTTGCAGGATTCGCCCTTCCGTCGGGCGCCATCCATCCGCAGAACCAAGACGAGTATGCAGTTCATGCCAAATGCGATCGTCGCTCCACTTAGACAAGTCTTCGTCAGGCCCGCATTGCAGATAGAGCCTCGTAATCTGCGGCGATCGCATGCTGTAGAGCGCAAATCCCCGCTCGTGATGCATGTAGACCAGTTCTTCGCGCGTCGGAGGTGCCTCTGCCAGGATCCCCAGCCACGCAAACGGGTACATCCTCTCATACAGGTTGATCGATGCCTCCGGAAACACACGCCGCGAAATCCCATGCGACCCGTCGCATCCTGCGATGTAATCGCACCGGATCTCGTCAACGCTCCCGTCCTTCTCCACGCGAATCAACGGCCGCTCCCCATCCACCCCATGAAGTGACACTTCGCCGCATTCGAATCGCACATCGCCGCCGTCTTTGAGCCGCCGCGCGATCAGGTCCTTCACCACCTCCTGCTGCCCATAGACCGTCACGCACTTCCCGGTAAGCTCGACAAAGGGAATGCGGTGCAACACCCCATTCACACCGATCTCGATCCCTTCGTGGCGAAGCGCCTCCCGTTCCAGCCGTTCGCTCACGCCCGCCTCGCGCAACATCTGCACACTCGTGTGTTCGAGCACGCCGGCACGCACACGTTGTTCGCAATACGAGCGCGATCTCGCCTCCAGCACGACCGAATCGATCCCTCGCTGATGCAGCAGGTGCGACAGCATCAGGCCGGCCGGCCCCGCACCCACAATCCCGACCTGTGTCTCGCTGGCCGCCATCTGACTTCTAGCTCGAGCTCTCTCTCAACACTTCCTTTGCAGCATGAAAGGCCGCATTTGCCGCCGGAACCCCGCAATAAATCGCGCACTGCAACAGCACCTCGCGGATCTCCTCCGTCGTCACGCCGTTGTTGGCAGCTGCCCTCAGATGCATCCGCAGCTCTTCCCCGCGGTTCAGCGCGACCATCAACCCGATCGTCAGCAGGCTGCGCGAGTGCCGCGACAATCCCGGACGCGCCCAGATTTCTCCCCACCCATAGCGCGTGATCAGATCCTGGAACTCCGCGTCGAGATCATTCTTCGCCGCCTCCGCGCGATTGACGTGCTCGTTGCCCAGCACGCTGCGCCGCACGCGCATTCCCGTTTCGTGACGCTCCCGTTCATCCATCTATGCGCTCCTCCCCTGCGAGAAACGCGCCGGCTTCTCGCGCGAACTCATCCGCCCGCTCCCACGCCGACAAGTGCGAAGCATCAAGCTCCACGTACTTCGACCCGCGCAGCGCCGCATGAATTCCGCGTCCATCTTCACGCGGCGTCGCCGGATCATGTGTTCCGGCGATTACCAGGCACGGAGCTTCGACCGCGCCGAGCTCACCTCTCAAATCCGTATTTCGAAGCGCTCCGCAGCAGCCCGAGTAACCGTCAGGATGGGTGCGGGAGATCATCGCGCGTATCGCCTCCATCTCATCCGGATACTGCGCCCGGTAAGCCGGCGTGAACCATCGCCCCAGCGTCGCCTCTGCAAGCGGAACCATCCCTGCGCTCCTCACCGCTGCAACCCGCTCATCCCATCCAGCAAGAGTCCCGATCCGCGCGGCCGTATTCGCCAATACCATCCGCTCCACGCGATGCGGAGCAAACAAGCCCATCCACATCGCCGTCAACCCGCCGAGCGAAAGCCCGCAAAAACACGCGCGCTCAATTCCACACGTGTCGAGTAGGAACAATAGATCGATCCCCAGCTGCTCGATCGTGTAAGGCGGCTTCGGAACGCTGCTGTCGCCGTGTCCCCGCACGTCGTAGCGCAGCACCCGCCATCGTTTCTCAAAAACGGACACCACCTTGTCCCACATGCGAAGATCTGATCCAAGCGAATTCATCAGCACAAGCGGCGCGCCGTCACTGCAGCCGCTCACCTCGTAGTGAAGGCGCACTCGTCCGTTCTCAGCGATCGGCATCCGCATCTCCCAATACTTGCGCGATAAAACGCTGAGCGCTGCTGAGGTATTCGTCCGGTACGAGCAGCCGGTCGATCTCCACATCGCTCAAATGCGCCGTGACCTCCGGCATTCGCTTCAAAACCTCCGAGAGATGCCGCTTCCCGTCCGTCGCCTGATTCGCCGCATTCCGCAGAATTTCGTATGCCGCGCTTCGCCCCACCTTCGGCGCCAATGCCGTGCTCACTGCTTCTGCCATCGGCAACCCCAGCGCGGCATCCAGATTGGCACGCATCCGCGCCTCATTTACTTCGAGCCCCTCGGCAATCTCGATCGCTTGCGCAAGCGCAGCCGCCGTCAGCCGGAACGCCTCCGGCACTGTCTCCCACTCCGCCTGCCACAACCCCAGTCCACGCTCATGTTCCTGCGGCATCGCAGCCAGCATCGTCGTCGCCAATCCCGGCATCCTCGCGTTCGCCGCTATCACCGCCGCGCACGCCACGGGATTATGCTTGTGCGGCATTGTGGACGAGCCGCCTCGTTCTTCTCCTCCCCCCTCCGACACTTCAGCCACTTCGCTCTGCATCAGCAGGGCAATGTCGCGCGCAAACTTCGCCAGCGTTCCAGTTAATCCAGCAAGCACCGCGACCATTTCGACGAGACTGTCCCGCTGCGTGTGCCAGGGGGTTTCCGCTTCGCGCAAATCCAGTCTCCGCGCCACCGCAGCCGCGACTTCGCCTCCTCTAGCTCCCAGCGCCGCAAGCGTGCCCACGGCCCCTCCGAACTGAAGCACAATTGCCCGGTGCTGCGCTGCATCAATCCGCTCGCGATGGCGCCGCAAGGCCGCAAGCGTCCCGGCAAGTTTTAATCCCAGTGTCGTCGGTGGGCCCGCCTGGAGCCAGGTCCGCCCCATCATCAAGGTGTTCGAATGCAGCCGGACCTGCTTCACAAGCGCCCGATCCAGCCGCGCTAGCGCTGCGCTGATCAGCTCAAGACCATCCCGCATTTGCAACACCAGAGCGGTGTCGAGCACATCCTGGCTCGTCGCACCCAGATGGATCGCGCGCGCAGCGGCTTCACTCTTCGCCTTCACGGTCGCTGTCAGCTGCCGTACGAACGGAATCGCAATGTTCCCTGACTTTGCCGCTTTGCTCTCCATCTCCGCCTCGTCGACGAAGTTCGGATCGAGCAGGGATCCAAGCACCGCTCCCGAGCCGGACTCTGCTATACCCAATTGCTCAAGCGCACACATCAGCGCCCACTCGAACCGCATCATTGAATGCAGTTGCCGAACGGCCGAGAATGCGCTCGTCATCGCCGGCGTCGAAAACAGGAACGAATTGAGTTCGTTGCTCATTTCCTGAATCTCTTCACCACGCAAAAAACACCGTCTCCTGCTCGCCCTGCAGAACCACATCCCATCGATACGAGCCCGCAACCTCGCTCACCCGTCGTGCAACCAGCGTGCCTCGCCGCTCTTGCGCAATTCCCTCAAGCACCGGGTCAGATGAGATTCCAGCCTCGCCTTCGAAGTACACGCGCGTAATCAAATGCCGCAGCAACCCCCGCGCGAACACCAGCACCAGCATGTGCGGTGCCTGCATGCTTCCATCGCCGAATCCCACGGGCTTCGGCTTCATTGTCACCACGGCGAAATTGCCCTCGAGATCCGTAGCCGCCCGGGCGAAACCGCGCGGCCAGCCATCGCCGCTGTCGTCGCACTGCCCACCACCTGAACACCAGAACTCCAGAAGCGCATCCGGAACCGGCGCGCCATCACGATCGATCACTCTGCCGCGAATCTCGATCCTGCCCTCGGCTCCCTCGCCGAGCAACGGCGCCCGCTCCGCCATCCATTCGAGCCCGATCCGAAAGAACGGCCCCACTGTCTGCGATCCGCTCGGAACCAGCTTTTCTATGCTGCTCACTGGCGCGCCTCCTCGAACGGCGTATCGCTGGTCCCGCGCAGCACAATATCCCACGCATACGCGAGCGCGTAGTCCGGCTCCCCGCGCTCCATATCAAGCCGCGAAACTAACCGCATCCGCGCTGACTCATCCGGAATGCTGTTGAAGATCGGGTCGAGCGGTTGCAGGGGATCGCCAGGGAAATACATCTGCGTCACCAGCCTCGAAAGAATGCCCGCTCCAAACAGTGAAAAGTGAATATGCGCGGGTCTCCATGCATTGTGGTGATTGCCCCAGGGATACGGCCCCGGCTTGATTGTCTTGAACCAGTACCGCCCTTCATGGTCTGTCAGCGCGCGCCCTGCGCCTGAGAAATTCGGATCAAGTGGCGCACTGTGCTGGTCAACCTTGTGTCGATAACGTCCCGCTGCATTCGCCTGCCACACTTCCACCAGCGCCCCGCACACGGGCCGTCCATCCTCACCAACAACGCGACCGTGCACAAAGATGCGTTCTCCGATTGGCTCTCCCTCGTGTTGCGCTGTCAGATCGTTGTCGCCATTGCGAATCAGCCCATGCCCGAATACCGGGCCCGTCTTCTCGGTTGGCGTCTCGGGCAACAGCACCAGCGGCATGCGTGGCGAGCGCCCAATCGACGAAACATACGGCGGATAATTGAACTCCGGTTGCGTCTCCGGCCTCGCAGTTCGCACCGTGGACAGATTGGCCACGATCCCTCCTTATACTCGCTCCATCGCCAGCGCAATCCCCTGCCCCACGCCAATGCACATCGTCGCCAGCGCGAGCTTTCCTCCGAACTTCTCCAGCTCATGCGCCGCCGTCAGCACCAGCCGCGCGCCGCTCATCCCGAGCGGGTGTCCCAATGCGATCGCGCCACCGGTAGCATTCACGTGCTCTGCATCGTCGGCCAGTCCCAATTGCCTCAGGCACGCCAGCGACTGGCTCGCGAATGCCTCGTTCAACTGGATCCTGTCGAAATCCCCGATCGTCTTCCCAAGCCGCGCCATCAGTTTCTGCGTCGCGGGAACCGGCCCCATCCCCATCACCCTCGGAGCAACGCCCGCGGACGCCATCCCAAGAATCCGCGCCCGCGGCCGCAGTCCATGCCGTACAACGGCGCCTTCCGAGGCAAGAATCATCGCTGTCGCTCCATCATTGATGCCCGAAGCGTTGCCCGCAGTCACAGTGCCCTCCACAAACAGCGGCTTCAATTGCGATAGCTTTTCGAGAGTCGTCTCCGGCCTCGGGTGCTCGTCCTGCGCGACAACCGTCGTGCCGTTCTTGCCCGCGACCTCCACCAGCACAATCTCTTCTGTCAGAAACCCGGTTTCCATCGCGTGTTTCGCGCGCATCTGGCTACGCCACGCGAACGCATCCTGGGCCTCGCGCGCGATCCCAAACTCTTTCGCCACATTCTCGCCGGTCTCCGGCATCGAATCCGTACCGAACATCGCACGCATCTTCGGATTGACAAACCGCCATCCGATCGTGCTGTCGTAGACTTCGGCGGACCGTTGAAACGCTGCCTCGGCCTTCGCCATCACAAGCGGCGCGCGCGACATCGACTCCACTCCTCCCGCGATCGCGAAATCCGCTTCGCCGCAGGCAATCGCGCGAGCCGCACTTCCCACCGCATCCATCCCGGACCCGCAAAGCTGGTTGATCGTACTGCCCGGAACCTCGACCGGCAATCCCGCGAGCAGCAGCGCCATCCGCGCCACGTTCCGATTATCCTCGCCGGCCTGGTTGGCGCAACCCAGCACAATGTCGTCCAATTCGCTCCAGTCGGCACTCGGATTGCGCTGGACCAATTCGCGAATCGGCATGGCCGCAAGATCGTCTGCGCGCACAGTCGCCAGCGCTCCGCCGTAGCGCCCGATCGGCGTTCGCACCGCGTCGCAGATAAATACCTGCCTCACGCGGCCTCTCCCTGCACGCCGTGCGGAGCGGCCGTTCTCGCTTTCAGCTCACGCAACGCAACCAACTCTGTCGAAGTCGGCGGCTCCGTCTCCGCACACTGCCCTCCGAACTCGATCCTCCATCCCGTCTTCTCTGCGATCTCCTCACGGCCCACGCCGGGATGAATACTCGCGACCTTCAACTCGCGCGTCACCTGGTCCGGCCGCAGGATGCACAGGTCCGTAATCACGGCCACCGGTCCGTTGCCTCCGATACCCATTCCTTCGCGCTCGCATCCGCCGCCGAGGAAACCAACCGACGTGATGAAATCCAGCTTCTCCACAAACGTCCGCTTCGAATGTTTCACCACGATCAGCACTTCCTTTGCCGACGAGCTGATCTCCGGCGCGCCACCTGCACCCGGCAGCCGCACCTTCGGCGTGTCGTATTCGCCCAGCACTGTCGTGTTGATATTCGCAAACCGGTCCAGCTGCGCTGCACCCAAAAACCCAACGTCGATGCGTCCGCCCTGCAGCCAGTAGCGAAAAATCTCGGGCGTCGACACAACCGTGTCCGCCGTCTCGGCAAGATTTCCATCGCCAATCGACAACGGCAGAACGGACGGCTTCGCGCCAATCGGCCCCGATTCGTACACCAGTACCGCCTCCGGCGCATGGGTCAACCGCGCCAGATTCGCGGCCGTCGAAGGCAACCCGATCCCCACAAAGCACACCGCCCCGTTGCGCAGCATGCGCGCCGCAGCCACCGTCATCATCTCGTCGGCCGTATAGGTCGCCGTCATTCGCGCACCGCCTCGGCGTCAGGGCTACTCCGCAACTTCAGATATTCGGCGAAATTATCTGTCTCAAGAATCTGCCGCTCGATCCAGGCATTGAAGCGCTCGCGGTCCCGCGAGATTCCATCCCACGTACGATAAAACACGTTGTCCCGTTCGTAATAGCCATGCGCATACGAGGGTGTAGCCCCCCGCGGAACTTCGCACACAGCGCTCACCACCCAGTTCGGCAAAATGCACGCATTCGGCGCCGCGTCGAGCGTTCGCACCCGCTCCTCCACCGTCACCACAGCGCGCTTCGCCGCGAGCACCGCTTCCTTCTGCACGCCCAGGATTCCCCACAGCAGCACATTCCCTTTCCAATCCGCCTTCTGCGCATGGATCACCGTGACATCCGGCCGCACCGACGGCGTTGCCGCCAGCACTTCGCCTGTAAAAGGACACGTCACGCTCCGAATCCTCTCATTCACCCGCGCGAAATCCGATCCCGTGTAGCCCCTGAACACTGCGAACGGAAGATTTGCTGCTCCCGCGACGTAAGCGTTAGCCAGATCGCTGTGGCTTCGCTCCTCGATCTCCAGCGATTGCGGCCATCCGTTCTCCACTGCGTCCCGGAATCGATGCAGCGACCCAACCCCCGGATTCCCTCCCCACGAAAACGTCAGCTTCGCCGCGCATCCCACTCCGATCAACTGGTCGTAGATCAGGTCCGGCGTCATCCTGATCAGCGAAAGGTTCCGCCGCTTCTGCCGGATGATCTCGTGCCCTGCCGCAAACGGAATCAGGTGCGTGAATCCCTCCATCGCCACCGTATCTCCGTCCCGCACGTGCGCGCCGATCGCCTCGGCCAGGCTCATCCACTCCGCCATTCGCCCTGCTGCTCCCCCACTCTCGCATCTATTCGGTGCATTATTACGCGAATGCGCATCCTTGTACAAGATGTGCGATAATCGCACGCAAGGTTCCCGACCATTGAATCCCTCAAAACGAGCTCGCGCCGCCGGCAAGCTTCCGGCCAATGACCTCGCCAGGTATGCCGGCAACCCCGACTTTGTCCTTTCGCTCGCCCGCGGACTTCGTGTAATCGAGAGCTTTGAAGGCCGACTCGACGGTCTGAGCATCGTCGAAATCTCCGATCTCGCCGGCCTCTCGCGCGCCGCCATCCGCCGCATCCTGCTTACGCTTGAGCTCCTCGGCTACGTCGAGCGGTCGCGCCAGGTATACCGACTCAAGACCCAGGTCCTGCGCCTCGGCTTCTCCTATCTTTCGTCATCCTCCATCGTTGAGGCTGCCCGCCCTGTGCTCGAACGAATCTCGGAAAAGCTGCGGGAATCCTCCTCGATGAGCATGCTTGACGGCGCGGAGATCGTCTATGTGGCGCGTTCCGCTGCAACGCGGGTACTCGCAGCCGGCCTCTCTGTCGGCAGCCGCTTGCCTGCATACTGCACGTCAATGGGCCGGGTGCTGCTCGCGGCGCTTCCCGACGAAGAGGTGGCAACCTATCTGTCGAGCCTCAAACCCGTAGCATTCACGCCCAACACCATCGTCAAGCTTCCTCAACTCAGGAAAGCTATCCTTGAAGTCCGAAAAGATGGCTATGCAATCGTCGACCAGGAGCTCGAGGCCGGGCTGCGATCCATCGCCGTACCGGTTTCTAACCGCGCCGGCCGGGTTGTAGCCGCAATCAACGTTGGAACCCATGTCTCGCGCGTCGACTACCCGACACTTCTCAAGAAGTGCCTGCCAGCATTGCAGGAGGGAGCCCGCACTCTCCGCAACGTTCTCATTTGACCCTATTGCTTAGAACAGCAGTCGAAAAGGAGAAGATCATGCCGTCAAACTATCGCGCCGATCACGTAGGGAGCCTGCTCCGTCCTGCCGAATTGCTGGAGGCACGCCGCTCCGGGACGTCTCCGGGCGATCTTCAGACCGTCGAGGATCGCCACGTCCTGCGCGTGCTTCAAAAGCAGCGCGACCTCGGTCTCGACGTCTTCACCGACGGCGAGTTCCGCCGCAGCAATTTCATGAGTGATTTCACCGATGCCGTCGAAGGTTTCGACTTCCACGATGGCGTTGCCCGCGCGTGGAGCGATGACGAGAAAAAGAACGACACGGCTCCCGCGGCGGTCAGCAGCATCACCGGCATTGTCACTTCAACCCTTCGTCAGCGCCAGCCGCTTACCGGCCGTGAGCTTCCGTTCCTCCGCGAGCACGCAACCGGGCCCATCAAGGTCACGCTGCCCTCCGCGACGCAATTCCCGGCGATCTCGTTCAAGTGGGGCATCACGAACGGCGCATACCGCGACCCATACGCCCTTCTTCATGCGATCACTGGAATCATGGCTGCTGACATCAGATCATTCGCGGGCAGCGGCATTTCGTACCTCCAAATTGACGCGCCGCGCTACAGCTACTACCTCGACCCAAAGTGGACATCGTGGATGAAGCAGGAGCTGCGCGTCGATCCTGCGCAGATGCTCGCCGCTTCTCTGATTGCTGATAACACGTGCTTTGCTGCCGCGCGCCAACCGGGCGTTACGCTGGCGATCCATCTTTGCCGAGGGAACAACCGCAGCCACTGGTACGCGGAAGGAGGCTACGACGCCATCGCCGAGCGCTTCTTCCACGAGCTCGAAGTCGATCGCTTCCTGCTTGAATACGACGACGACCGCGCCGGCAGCTTTGAGCCGTTGCGCTTTGTTCCCAAGGGGAAAACCGTCGTCCTCGGGCTGGTAAGCTCCAAGCGCGCCGCTCTTGAGCGTAAAGAGGATCTCCTCCGCCGCATCGACGAGGCCGCCAAAATCATTCCATTGGAGCAGCTTGCAGTCAGCCCGCAGTGCGGCTTTGCTTCCACGATGGAAGGAAACCTCATCACCGAAGACGATCAGTGGGCGAAGCTTCAGCTTGTGGCGGAGGTAGCGCGCGAAGTCTGGAGCTGATCTGCCTGCGCGGAAGTTCAAGCGTTTTCGGGCAGGTTGACCAAGAGGTAACAATGCGTGAGAGGAAGCGACAAGGCGGGATTGGCTTTCAGCCGAGGAAGCTGATGGGAAAACGCCGGAATTCATCTAGATAAACTATTTATTTGCAAGCACTTAATGTATTCTATTAAATTCCCGAAACGGTCAAAAATAAATTTAAGGGGGAGGGGGGTGGGGCAGGCCGATCGACTCGGAGACGCGCACCCGACCGTGTGCCCAGGCGCGAGGGAAGCGGGCGCGGACCACTTGAGAAATGCACTTAAGTGCCGCTAGAAGCACCTTAAGCGCATGAGTTCAACCCGAATTTGTTCCAATTCGTGGGACAAGCTCGGGCGCCGTTGAGGTAAATCCTTTATTTGCAACATTGATATTTTGCAATTCGCCGGATTCCCCACGAACAAAATATTTATAGGGGGGAGGGGGTATTTGCTGCTGTTTTTGCCTCGCTTCTGGTGCTTTTTGGCTCACCTGGGGCTTGACAAGCGGGTTCCCCAACTTGCGGTAGTCCCCGGAGTCTCGGCATAGAGCATCCGGCTTCGGATGTGGGGCGATAGGCGCCGCTCCCTGAGACTGCGGGGTCCGGAGCTGGTGCTGACCGACTTTTGTAGTAAGTTTCCTACACATTTGCAGTAAGTTTCGTACACATATGTAGTAAGTTCATCCCCGCTTCCGGCCGTTGCGGCGGCGGGGTCCGGGGGCCCTGAAAAGCGAAATGCCCGCGCGCGGCGGGCATTTGGAGAGGAGTTTTCTCCCTCCTATTGTTAAGACTAACAGGATTGAAAAGTGGATCGGCCACTTTCCAGGGTAAATTTTCATGGGGTAACCTCATGATATGAAGCAAGTTGCCTGTGTTTCGCTTTTCCTTCCCTACTTGACAGGTGTTTTTTGACAGAGATTTTCACAGGGATTGCGCGGGGCCTTGTTTCAAGGTTCCTGCGCCGGACACAACTTTACAAGGGGCGGCCTAATACAAGGATCGAGGGTTCCGCGCGGAGGATCAGGCCCTCATCCTCTCTGCCCACCGCGAAGGGTTGAGTGCCATGTAAATCGCTGCCGGCACGGCGCTTTCCGAGCGGATCACAGGGCAGAAGCTGCGGATGGCGCAGCACTCTTGCCGACCTGCTCGACCGCTTCCACCTGCGAGACGCCCCCGCGCTGGACGGGCTAACTTCCGGTTACGCGGTGATACTCCCGCAACCCTAGATTTCGAGTCGGTGAGCGACTTGGCGATTTACCGTCTATCGAGAATCGCTGCTGACGGTAAGCGCGTTTGCCGATACCTATTCTGGCTTTGTTTTCTAGATCGGCGGTTTGAGTTGTTTGCGAGCGTTGAAAAGCCGGCCAGCTTAAGTGCACAGTTGAGAGAGGCCTTCCAGGGCGATCAAGGGGCATGCACGAAACTGGCGGGCTTGTGAAGCGGTGCTTGTCGCTATTTTGCGATGCCGCCTCACTCAGCTTTCGCGCAGTTCAGCCATTCTTCCAGCCGCTGGGCATAGCTCCGGCTGGAGCGGTGTTCCGAACCGTCGGAAAGCCTCACCATGTACTCCCGGTTATCGATGCCTCGCAGTTCCACGATGCAGCCGCTGCGCAAAATGCGCGAGCGATGGATTCTGAGAAACCTAGCCGGATCCAACCTCTGTTCGAGAGAATTCATCGTTTCGCGCAACAGATGCGAGCGGCCATGCGCGTGCAGTTCCGTGTAGTCGCCGGCCGCTCCAATCCATTCGGTGTCCTCGGCGAGCACGATCTGAATGCGTGACCCGGTGCGCACCACAAACCGCGATACATATCTCTCTGAGTCCCTTCCCAACATCTTCAGGACCCGCTCAGCCATGCGCGTCTTCGAAACCGAATCGGCGAGTCTTCGGGCCCGGTCTACGGCGGCAGAAAAACGCCCGTCGTCCACCGGCTTGAGCAGATAGTCCAACGCGTGCACCTCGAATGCCCGCAACGCATGTTGTTCGTAAGCTGTTAAGAAGATCACGTCCGGCAGCTTCTCCTCAGGCAAAGAACGCAGAACCTCGAAACCGTCCATACCGGGCATTTGTACGTCGAGGAAGACCAGGTCGGGCGAAAGGTCGAGGATCTTCTCCAGCGCCGACAGACCGTCTCCGCACTCACCCACGATTTCGATATTGGCGCACTTCCGCAGCCGTACACGAACGCCGCGGCGGGCCAGGGGCTCGTCGTCAACAATCAGAACACGCACAACGTGCTCCCGGACGGCAGCAGGGCTTTTCGGAAAGGCAGTTCCACCGTTACCTCGCAGCCACCCGCTTCCGGCCATTGCAAAACAAACGTGTGCGTGCTGGCGTAGAGCGTCTTCAGGCGCTCTGCGGTATTTCTGAGCCCGATGCCATGTGTTGGTTCGTGAATGGCTGCGATCCCGGCGCGAGGAGCGCCCGAATTCCGGATGCTGACCTGCAATTGAGACCCGTTCAGCCGGCTCTGGATTCTGACCGTTCCGCCTTCCACGAGAGGAGCTACTCCATGCCGTACGGCATTCTCCACCAGCGGCTGCAGCAACATGCTGGGCACCAGCGCGTCGAAAGTTTCCGGTGAAATAGCCATCTCGACCCGCAGCCGATCTCCGAGCCGGGTTTGCTCAATCGCCAAATACTGTTCGGTGAAGGCGATCTCCTGGGCAAGCGCCGTCTCAGCGGCGCCCTCACCATCCAGGGTGGTTCTGAGCAGTTCGCCGATCTGCGCCAGCATCCGCGTGGCCGCGGGCGCATTTCCCTCGAGGACCAGAGTGGACACGGCATTGAGCGAGTTGAACAGAAAATGTGGATTGAGCTGATAGCGCAAAGCGCTAAGCCGGGCGTCGCGGGCTTCGGCCTCAGCCCGCAGCAGGCGCTCTCTCTCCCGTTCCCATTCCTGCCATTTCTTGACGCTGAAGTAGAGGTTCGACCAAAGGAAGAGAATGAAGGTGGACTGCATAGCGGACGTGAGCCAGTCCGGCCAACGCAAAGAGCGGCTCGGCGAGGTCAGCACCACGATAAGAAGGCCCGCGATCGCCCCCGCCGGAATGCAGCAGGCAATGGCCCGCATCTCCAGTGCGATCCACGACCGCCCACGCCTCATCAGGTACCTGCATAGGAAACGCATCAGATAGCTGGCAGCAAACAGCACAGCCACAAACAGGCTGCTGCCACGGAGCGTGCCAGGCTGCCGGATGGATGGAAGCAGCAGGATACACACCGACAGGTAGTAGCAGATCCATCCCGCGATCTGTAGCTGCCAAAACGCCGGAAACCCGGTAGTGGCGCGCCTCAACACCCATATATTGTAGTCGGGAAGTGTGGCCACGCCGCCGCGATTGACCGCGCAAAACCCTCGGTTCATCGCAGAATCCACTCTGCCGGGCGATAAGCCTCCACATGTGGCGGTTGCTTCGCGTACTGTTCGGAGAAGGTCGACAAACGAGAGGGAATGCAAACGATGCGAGCGACGAAGGACAGAGCCACGACGATGTTCGAGATTCTGCTTCTTGCAACGGCAGCGATGTTCATGGCCCCTGCCGCACAAGCTGTGGCTGGCCCGGCCAACGATGGACCAACCAGGGAGACTGCGCTCCTGGCGGAAAAGAAACTCGCCGAGGCCATGCGAACCAACGACGCCGACGGCTTCTGCCGTCTGCTCGACCCTGACTGGGCGATTGTGAATGGAATTGGCGGGTTCGACGACAGCGCCGGGATGGGGGAAGCCGTCTGCGCTGCCATCAAGGCGGGGACGTTTACTCGAAAGACCTACGAGCCGGACCTAGCGAACGCCCGCGTGCGTGTCTACAGCAATATCGCAACCATAACCTTCAAACTTTCCCTCTCGGGATCCTTCAACCATAAGAATTTCTCCGGCAAAGAGGTCGAGACCGACGTTTTGCGGTGGGAAAACGGCGGCTGGAAGTGTGTCCTGACCCACGAGACCAATGTCCAAGGCACCGTGGTTGTCGAGGGCAAATTGGTCGAGTGAAGTCAGGATCAAACGTTCTCGGTCCCAACGAATATGAGAAGGTTCGCGAAAGAACCAAGTGGTCGAGCCGACATGTTTCGACGCAAAGGGCATCGGAGCCGGATCGGTACTCGAAAGTCGGCTTGTGTTGACCTATTGATCCTCAATGAGTGTGTTGGCGATGGTGCGCTCATCGACGTTTTCCAAGTTTCGGGGATATCCGTCGCCTATTCAGTTCGCAATGCCTGAATTGGATCGATGCGCGATGCCCTCCACGCCGGGATCAAGCAGGCCAGCACTGCGACAGCCATCAGCATCGCCGCTGCGCCCGCAAACGCCGCCGGATCGAGCGGCTGGGTTCCATAGAGCAT